>Ga0209091_10000001_pt1 | contig 426407 bp, 399 predicted proteins | sample ArcticOcean_MG_C_6_FD_187438 | JGI IMG/M metagenome (GOLD analysis project Ga0209091, IMG submission 187438) | Marine microbial communities from western Arctic Ocean - ArcticOcean_MG_CB8_128 (SPAdes) (version 2) | ecosystem: Environmental > Aquatic > Marine > Oceanic | place: Arctic Ocean...
CCCAACCATTCCACCGCAGGAACATCAGTAGAACCAGCTACCTTGAAGGTTTCCTGACGACAAACGCCCTCTCCACAAAGTACCAATCGCAGATCCTGACTACTGCCAGAAGTAACCGGAGGGTCGACAATTCCCGTCACATCATAGGACGCGTTTTCGTGCGTGTTAAACCAATCCAAAGCGGCACCCACTTCGGCTTGCAGATTTTCGGGAATTATTTCAAGTACGATTGTCATCCGGATAAATTAAACCACGCTCCGGTCTAAATCAACTTAACAAATACTCCGCATCTAAAAACACTCAGTTGCGCTAGTGCACAGCGAAAAAACTGGTCAATGCAGTGCTTTAAGGTATTGCTTGCGCTGCAGGACCCACAGAATTTTATTCAAACTAACCAGGCTAGAAGAGTGCTAATGGGAGTATCCGTGCATGGGCACTGTGACCGACTTTTTGAAAAAGTATCTTGATTGGGGTTTTTTGGCATCAAAGTTTAAGCTTTTTCCGTTGGCGCTCATCGTTTCCCCTTTAGGCAAGTTGTCCCGTTAATTTGACGTTCTACATATGTTTTTCAAGTAGGATGATCGCTGTAGGCTGGTATAAAAGTAGTCAATCTGACATTGATCATTCGCTGTCGGAAAGCTGCCTTCCTCCACATCTATTCTAAGCATGCCTTATGAAGATACTTTTGTATTCTTCGGGAAACACGCTTTATAACGCCTATTTTCAACCAGGGTGTGGACCAACAGGAGAACAGAACGTGGAAAAAGAAATTCATTTTCACTACTTTCACGGCAGGGGGATTGGCGAACCGATTCGCCTTCTGCTCACCATCGGCGGCATTAGCTTTGTTGACCACCGTTACACCGTGGACGAGTTTGCAGGGATGGCGGAACTCAAGGCCAGGCTGCCATTCGGGCAGGTGCCGGCGCTGGAAGTCGATGGCGTTTTCATCGGACAGACTGATAGCCTAATGCGCTTATCCGCCCGACTCGGGGATTTGTATCCTCCCGAACCGCTTGATGCGGCACGGGCTGACATGATCGTGGCGTATCAGGCGGACATCCATTCGGCGATCGCGAAAATGAGTTTCGACGGCGTGCCGGGCGCGCCGGGCACGCAGATGGTGCCCGAAGACGAACGCGCGAAGCGAATTGGCGCCTGGGCTGAAAACGCACTGCCGGGAATGCTTGATCGTCTCGAACGCCTGGCCGGGAGCGGCTGCATGGTCGGCACCACGTTATCGCTGGCTGACGTGTGTGTGTTTAATCGTCTAACGCAATTGCTCGACATGAACGAGACGCTGCTCAAGGGTAAGTGGCCGAAGTTACGTAAAGTCTATGAGACTGTCGCCGCATTAACCTCGGTGCGCGCCTGGATTGACGCCCATGCCGATGATTATCCTCGTGGCTACGCATTGCCGCCAGGCTAAACCGATTGGTCGGCGATTACGGGTGCAGGTCTGCGCTGGCATTCAGTTTTCCCGTTCTCCATACATAAGGAAAATCGCGACAACACAACGACACGATTCCTGATTTACTCAATTTATTTACTCTCAGGGGAAAAATCTTGAGCTTCTTCATCCACCTGCATGTCGGCTACCACGAAGACGCATCTATCAAGCAATCATTATTTTAAGAAAAATACGATGCCGATAGCGTGGAGCGATATTTAGCTAAACACCTCGGTGAAGCGAATATTGTTGTGTTTCAATCCAGCTTCTACGACCTCGACACCACCGCTTTTAATCATCCATTCCAATCGATGATCTCGATACTCTCGCTTAAACAACCCGGCAGCGACGGCGCCTTTTAATGCTTCTAGATCCGTATTAGGTCCATCGAAGGCTGCCGCGGTAGATGCTTCCGCACAGATTCTGACACTCTCTCGCTGATTGGCGCGTGCGAGCCAGTTTGCGAGCTTGCCAGTGGGTGAATGACCTAGAGCTGCAGACCCGTTTAAATATGGCACAACGACGAGGTCTCCCCAACCAAAAGTATCGCCATTAAACCAATCATGATCACCCAGTGCTTTTGTCAACCAGCGATACCAGCCAGATAATTGCTCAGCTGCCGCAGCTTCCAACTTTTCAGCAAGAGTACCGTCAGCGCGCCCAAAATAGCGAATTTCTCCTAGGCCCCAGGTGATGGCTTCAAAATGTGTGTCCATGGTCTCTTCCAACATACGAACACGGGCTCGGTCTATGGCAGCCGCTGGCAAGAGTGGCGGTTCCGGATAAGCATCTTCGATGTATTCCAAAATCACGGTGCTATCAAATAGCTTGATATCGCCTTGCACGAAAGAGGGTACTTCCATCCTAGGACTGGAAGCAGCAAATTGGTCTTCGCTCCTACCGCTGCCAATACCCTCTGGCATTCTCGCATCAAAAGGTACGCCTTTTTCTAATAGAGCAATTTTAACCTTCTGCGCGTAAGGCGAAAGCGGGTGCTCATAAATGACTATTGATTCCATATTTAACGCCCCTTGTTCCTGAACCAGCACGATAAGAAGTAAAAAGGGTATCACACCGGAAAAGACAAAAATGCATAATCAAATAGGATAATCGCGATAACTAAAATAGCCGCACATAGGTAAGGCAGCGCTTTGACTAAGGTGGTAGAGCCCGGCGAACGGACTAAACCAGAGTCAGCAGGATACTTAGGATGGGCTAAATCCTTTTCACGCGTTTTTACAAAAGCCAGGCGCGTAGCGACATATTGGATAATAAAAATGACGCTGCTGAGAACGAACAGCGTCCAAAAAAACCTCATTATAAAAGCTAACGGATGCTGCTTCGTTATCAGCATACTGACTGAATATCCCCCGTTACAATCCCTCAGAATGCGCACCATAGAGTTGCGAAACATGGTGTCGGTTAACGAATGCACGAGTTTTTGATGCGCAGTCGAGTTAGGGGCAAATTGTTCGTAAACATCCAAGGCACGTTGTGGGTCGATCCCCGCAGCTGCGAACATGTTTCGCGCTTGCGCTTCATCGAATTCGCTGCCGTCAGGCTTGAATCCCAGTGCGGTGGGAAACAACGTTCCTTCGTGGCGGCAGCCACCGCCTAGAATTGGCACGTTGTTTTTCCCACGAGCACGTACGGTTTCGGCAACGGGCCGAGGAATGAGGGTGCCATCAATGGCCGGCGAAAATGAGACGTTGCCTTTCGTCCAGACGAGAATAGTTAATATAACCCGCATTTTTGAATGATTGCCAGAGTATCAAAACTGATCAGATGGCTGCTTGCTTCATGAAAGAGTGAAGCCGCATTGCAAGTCGTAGTGAAACCCTGCCAGGATTTGTGGCTTCCCAGCAACGTCCTGCGGGGTAATTACCGACGGTTGTTTTGTGATGGGCCAGGGGTAAGTGCTAATTTCATATCAAACCTTCTGGAACGGTGGATGCGAGATATAGGGGTTTTCAGGCACCATATTATGGTTTCTTCCCAACATAACCCTGCCATAGGTCGCGTCTTGCTGGGTATGGAATCAGGTAGTATATTGCTCTGACACTCAGTAAAACTGTGACGAGGAGGTTTGCTATGCATCCCATCGAGTCAAAGCTTTGATAGGCTCAAAATCTCTGACTACAGGCCTATTCAACCCTATGGCGTTGACGAGCGTCGCCAATTGGAACAGACCAGTAAATGGAGACACCTATGTTAAGACTGCACTTTGCCCCTAATTCTCGAGCAGGTCGAATAGTCTGGCTACTTGAAGAGCTACAGTTGCCTTATGAGATAAACAAAATGGCCTTTCACCCAAAGGATCTTAAATCGGATGAACACCGTGCTCGACATCCGCTTGGTCGAGTTCCTGTATTGGATGACGATGACACAACAATATTTGAATCTGGGGCGATTGTTGAATATATCCTCACCAAGCACAAGAATGGAGGCTTAAGGCCTGATTTAGATGCACAGGAATATGCCGCCTATCTGCAGTGGTTCCATTACTGTGAAGGGATGGTAATGCCACCTGTCAACACTATCGTAGTACAAACAGTTTTGTTGCCACCAGAGAGACGTGACGAAACTGCACTTAGCCAGGCGCAGCGATTATTAGCCAAAGCTCTGCAACCCGTCGATGAGGCGCTCGAAGGTAAGGATTACTTAATCGGTGATTTTTCTGGTGCGGACATTATGCTCGGGCATGCCTGTTTTATGAGTAATCGACTCGGCTGTGTTTCTGATGATATGGCCCATCTGAAAAGCTATGTCGCCCGAATCGCTGACCGCCCTGCCTTTAATACGGCCATTACCATGCAATAGTGCCTGCCAAACTGACTGCGCAAACCTCGTTAACCAGTGAATAGTTATTTTGAAATAGCCCATATACCCGGGCATATAAAAAATTGGAAAGTCATTTCAGGGAGCAATAAATAACATGAAGGCATCGTCAGAGTTACATGAATTTGATTCCGAAGTTATGGGCCTTGCGGTCGAAGTTTCTGTTGTTTTGCCCCCTAATTTTGAACAAATAGAAGAGTCACTCCCACTGTTGATTAATCTTCATGGCGGGGGAGGTGACAGGACCTTCTTATTAAGATCAATGGATATATGGGAGTCTTTATGGGAGGAACAAGAGTTACCACCGTTAGTCATGATCTCTTTTTCATCAGGACCTGGAAGTTGGTATTGCGGTAACTGGGAAGAGTTTGTTGTTGATGAATTACCTAACTGGGCATCTCAAAAATTTAACACAAGAACAGATAGGGAAGGGAGCTTGCTTACCGGAGTCTCAATGGGAGGTTATGGATCCCTAAAGATTGGTTTTAAATACCCGGAAAGGTTCAAAGCTATAGCGCCTATGGAACCTGCTATAGAACCCTCGATGCACAGAGAAGAAGGAAATAAACGTAACACCTGGTACAGAATGGAAGCCATGGAAGAAATGGCCTGGGGATCGCCATTTGATGAGAACGCTTGGCTGCAAGACAATCCCGCAACTATAGTTTCCAAGAATGCAGATGCTATACGTAAGAGCGGTCTAGATATTTACCTGGAGGTAGGAGATAAAGATTACATCAATCTTCATGACGGTGCTGAGTATATGCACCGGATGCTTTGGGACAACGACATACGGCACGAATACCATTTAGTTAGATGGGCAGACCACGTTGGTTTGAGCATGGAAAACAGAATCAAAGAAGCCCATAGATTTCTTGCGGCTTCACTTGCTGGAGGTTTGGATGAACCTACTGACCTAGTGCTCACAATTGAAGAGAATAACTACTTGGACTGGGTCAATGGAGGTATGTTGTTAGGAGAGCCTGATCCGTCCGATGGAGAGTCATTGATGCACAAAGACCCTAAAAGGGCTCCTACGGTTCACAGGGGGGTTTGGGATGCGCTGAAGGAAACCGCTAAAGACGATCCAGAGATGGAACGAGCTTACGCCAAGTTGCCGCCAACAAAATAACTAATTAATGGTTGGTTTATTAGTAACTTGTACCTACTCTCTGTCGAAAAACGGCTTCCCAAAAAGTTGTTCTAAACATTCCTTGTCAGGGTACTTTTGTTCTCAAGGAAAAGTCCGTTTGACAAATACTATACTCAGGTTCTTGCTTCGAGATTATTCAGTTTCCAATGTCAGGCCCCGCCTTGCGATTTCAGCCTGAAGGCGTTCTGTATCTGAAGATAAAAGGTTCTGTTTGTAACTGTCGCCCATCGCGCCGGATTCATAGCCGATCATTTTATCCATATCGAAGGTAATCCATTTCACCGGGGTAATCTCCAATACAGTGCGCAACGGATTTGTCAGTTTCTCAACCAGCGCGTCTTCTGCTTTTTTGTTGCCGCCCGAGTTTTTCTCCGCCAGCATGCGATAGTGCGCTTGGCGAACATCTTCGTCGTCATCATGGAATTTGACATGACCTTTCATCGTTGCCTGGCCTTGTGGTGCATCCGGCGGTGCGCTTTGGCTGGATACGATGAGCGATACGCGCGGATCGCGACGGATGGCCGCCGCTCTATGACGGTGACTCATGAAATTTAGCCATACCTTACCTTCGTGCCACGTAAACACGTGCATCACGCCAACGGCCCAACCATCCTGCGTAGTCCAGTTTAGGGCACACTCAAAAGCCGTCGACATGAGCGAGTCAACTTGTTCGTCAGAAAAGGGAAAACCTGACGCCTGATTAGGGTATCCCAGTTTTACATCTGCCATGCTTTGTTCCTTTCACAATCCTGTTCGATAATCTGGACCTGATCAAAGTATAGCGCTTCAGCGCGCCCAGCTTTGCTAAAGCGATGAAAACCGCTACGTTTTCCGGTTCACGGGTGAATGGTTCGTGTACTGACGGTTTAAGAATAACCTAAACCCGATGGCCGTGCTCCGGTTCAGATTCGGATTCAGATTGATGCATGGAAGCAAATGGTTGAACAGCGACACGGATAAAAAGAATAAATTGCCGGGGGCCAAGAAATTCCTATCGACGCACTGACCCGGGCGGCGATTCCAATCTACTCGACACCCACGAATAGTTGTTTCCAGTCGTGTTATCCGAGCTTTCAAAAGTACCTAGTGTGATTTATTTTTTTGCGAAAAGAAGTCTGTTGAGCAGTTTTTCGTTTGAGGATAGGCTATGTCTAAATAGCCAATGATCTACTGTCTTACAGGCGGCCGGGTTGATCATTGAAAAGATTTTTATTCCGAGCAAAGTTGATTTGGCTTGTTTATCAGCGAATGTTTTAGGCTTGGCTAGCTGTCGGCAGACCCTTGTGTTTGGTGGCGCTAAGCGGGATCGAATCGCTCACCTCCACGCTGCCAGCGTGACAAAAAGCTAGTTAATCGATGAAAGTGTCTGCGTGTGCGGACTCTTAAGGTCAGCAGCGCCCACGCTCGCAGGGCTGCTGGCTTGTTATTGGCCTAGTATTTAGAAGACCGTCTATGATTTCAGGTTCTTATAAACTGCAGATTCAAAGTCTTTCAGCATAGCCACGGCGTGAGTATCGTAAAAAGGTAAAACCTGAGTTCCGATAACAGCGCAAAGATCGTTTTCACGGTCTATCCAGAAGTAGCTGTTAAACAAACCTGCCCAAGAAGCAGCACCTTTGGGGCGTCCTGATTCTGTTTGTGCTTCGTGTAGCAGAAAGCCTAAACCCCATTTGGCTGGTTGACCAAAGCCCATGTCGAAGTCGTTACTCAAAGCCGGCATTTGCGTTGGGCCGGGGGTAACGTCTAAATCACCAATGTGATTTTCAAACATCATATCTACTGTATAGGACTGCAAAATCTTCGCATCGTCTAATGTGCCTTGATTCAACAATGCCCGCATAAACCGAAGGTAGTCCGTGATGGTTGAACTTAAGCCACCGCCGCCAGATACTGGTTCGCCAAGGTGTGGGATTACCGTTAGACCCGCCTCAGTTCTGGAGTGGATCGCGGCACGCCTGGCGGCTTTTTCATCCGGCACTTTATAAGAGCTGTCATGCATGCCTAGTGGGGCAAAAATGTGGTCTTGGAAATAAATGTCCAAACTTTTACCGCTTAGGGTTTCGACAATGACACCAGCCCAATCAATACCAATACCGTATTCCCAGCGCTCTCCTGGAGAGAAGCCAAGGGGTGCCGTCATACCGTCGCCACCTTCAGCAAAGAGGCTGTCTATTTGTTCACTGGCCACACGCTGCAATCCATTGGCATTCCATATCTCATACACATAACCGGATGTGTGGGTGAGCAGTTGGCGAGTGGTGGGGCTGCTTTTCGGCGAACTGAGCATCGGTTTGCCGTCATCATCAAAGCCATTCAAAACCTTAAGGTGCTCCAAATCAGGCAGGTAGGCGGTAATTGGCGTGTCCAGATCAATGAGCCCTTGCTCTACCAATTGCAGGGTGGCAACGGTGGTAATGGCCTTGGTCATGGAGGCAATGGCGAAAATAGTGTCTGTGGTCATGGCATCTGAAGCATCAAGGCTGCGCAGACCGGCGGCACCCATATACAAAGTGCCGTCAGCATTAGCGATACCAGCCACAGCACAAGGAAGATCGCCGCCGGCGATATGTTTTTCTAGAATTTGATCAATGTTTTGCATGTTTAGGCGTTCCTATTTTATTTGCTGTAGGTTGGTCGGTTGGAATTTGTGATCCTTAGATGCTCACAGTTTTTGCATTTGACATCAACAGTCTGTTTGAGGCTAACGCATTGAGGCAAAGGCTAACTGGACAGCTTCTTTGCGAAGATAAGAAACATAAACCCCATTTATCCCGGATTTCAAAAGTATTTTGATTGGGATTGCTCGGATTTCAACCCAGTGGAGGGAGCTTACGAAGTACGCGGCTTCAATTGCATGTTATGTGGCGGACTATGCATTGTCATATCGTGGCGCGTAGGGAGAATGTCGGCCATCGGCCATAAGCGGTTATTCCTGTGCAAGCGGGGGTCACGATGGCGAGCGTCTGAGACAGACGACCACTAAGGAACCTTCGGAGCAACTTGCTCGATGTAGTTCTTGAGCACGTGCTGACCGCTTTTTCCTTCTCGTTCGAGCCGCAAATAGTCTGCTAGTGCTTGTTCGTGCGCAGTGTATGTCTGGTAAACCTCGAGTAGTTCTTTGGGTGCGTGTGCTTCAGCAGTTTTTAGCTCCTCCAGCGCCTCTTGAACGATTGGTGTCGCACCTTCTAGTAAAGCAGCCCAACTGTCGAAGCCCATGACACTAACCTGTCTCTTAGCCTCAACCCGGCACGAATCCAACGTTTCCGTTGAAACCGAGGAAAACAAATGATGGCTTAAATAGACAGCCGTAGTCCTTTCGACCTCAGCCAGTAAGTGCAAGTCATTGGCACGTTCGGGCAAGGTTTCTGCCAGCGCCAGAAAAGTCGCTTCGCCGCTAATCTCGTCAAGATAGGCGTCGAGCAAATAACTTTCGGGTGTATTCGTTGTCGGCATAAGTACTCTTGTCAGCTTACATATAACATTCTGATTCTAACTGGCAGTTGAGGTGAGAGCTATCTAGCAGGCAACGATGCGCGTGTGTGTCCTGTCTCCCGCCCATGTTAATTGTTCTTCTGAAGTTCCCGTACCTGCCTTATAATCGGCACTGTTGGCATCGATAGGTTTTCGCCCAACTGCTTGTCACCGATGATGCCCGTAAAGAAGGTGCTGGTAATCAGATCTGCGAAGTAGTTGGCGCCGGGATAGTAGACGAGAACTGCGTTCTCGAAGCCCGACTGGTCGTCAAGGGAGACTGCTTCACCAATGTGCAGGGGGCCATGAGCGCCTCGGGCCATGCGCGTGATCATCTTCCGGCCGTAGCTAGCATCTGCTGCTTGCTGTTCATCCGTACCAGGACGAGAAAGGTTGAACACGAGGATCGCTTCATCGTTGATCGGCGCTAGTGCTCGCAGTCTTTCTTCAATCTCTCTCAGGCGTAAGACCCCGGGACCCAGGTCTTCGTCTTTGACGGCTACCAGTGGTTCAGCTGCCTCACCGCCGGTGAATATATCCATGACTGCGAGAGCAAGCAGAGCCTGATTCATCATGAGGTTAAGCAACCCTGGTCGGTTCATCCCGTGGGCATAGGTACTTTCAAACCTGCCGAGTGCTGACCTGAAAGTTTCCGATTTCAGGACCGCATCAAAAGACCCGCGAGCGGCATATTGCATCAGTACAACACCGCTCCATTGGGTGTTTGATACAGATGTGGTTCCGTTGGTAAAAGCCGACTGGCCCACATAGATTAGCTTGCCTGCGTTGTTTGTTTCGAGAGTGCTTACGAGATCTGACGCCATTGAGATGACGTCGGCATCATCCGCGACCTTGAAGAAGATCATGGCGTGAAATGTACCGGAGTTATAAAATGCGCTCTGATGATCCTGAACGTACTGCAGTCTCGCGGATGCATAGCGTTGGTGCTGCCAGGTCATTATGGATGCCAGCACGACGATGAGACCAAGTATGATTGTGAGCGCTATCTTCACGGATTCCACCTATTTTTCCTGAAATAATATCGACTTTCGTCTTTATGAGAACTCACTTGGGCTCCAATCGCTTAAGGGCCGAAACGAATATCTTAAACAACCAGTAGATATGCGTGTTGTTTCTAAAGTTAGTTTTCTGAACTGGCGAGTCCGGAAATGACCGCAATGGGTCGACTGCGGACCCTAACGGGCCACATAACACTCAGTTAAGCCGCGAAGACGCCGAGGATCAAAATGTGATCCACATTTTGACCGCAGGTGCTTCGTCCGAGAGAGCCGATAGGCGAACGACTTCAACTGCATGTTAGATGCCGGACTTATAGTTGCGGAGTAGATTCATGTAGTACCCTAAATTCTAATCCTGCTTTGCGATGCATGATAGCAGCTTGATACTCAGGTGAATTGAACATTCCGAGGTATGCCCTCCGTGAGGGATAGCGAACAACAATAAGCTCATCGTAGTCTTGAGAATCATCGCCTACGAATTGATGATCGCACGACCCTCTGTAAGCGAGGCTACCACCTAATTCTATGATCTTGGGAAAAGCCACTTTGGTGTATTCACTGTAAGCCTCTAATCCAGTCCTGCCTTTCAAGTTCTCAGATTCCGATTCATAGATTGCCACTGCACGGTATTTGATCAGGTTGATCATATCGAACGATTCATCCAGTTCGGCGTTCGAGATTTCTTGGAGTTGTCTCGCTGAAGGTTCGGTAGTTCTCATACCAGGTTGTTCCACCTCCGGTGGTTTATGTGAAGGCATCTAACACCCAGTTAAGCGGCGTAGACGTTCTGGCGCGGGAATCGCGACGCGATTTGCGTGACAGGTTGCTAGGTTAGAGTGGCGAAGCCACGACTTCGACTGCATGTTAGACGTCACCCTCGAATCTCGCTTTCAGATATGGCTTCAAAACGAAAAATGGTGATTCCCGCCCAGGGATAGATGTAGCCGCGATCTTTCAGCATTCTCCGACGAAGCTCCTCGTTATCAATAACTGTTGCCGTCATTGTGTATATCTTCTCTTCTATCTCAACCCGGACCTCAGGCCGCCTACGTATTCTATCTCTCCAGCTTTCTCCTTCAAATCTCGGCAAGTTTGCCCAGCGAGAGGAGTGTATGTGGAGTGATCCATCTATCTCAAAACAGTTCACTCTCAAGGCGACCTCTCCTTTCTCTAGTTCTAGATAGCAAGGATACTTATCACCAAGGAACTCAAAGTTACCAGGTGCTCTCGCACCAACACCGTGAAGCTCACGTTCTACAAAACGACCGCACCCGCTGCAGAGAAGAACAATTGAAACAAAAACAAAGAATCTTGATGTCCATCGACGTTTGGAGGTCATCCCGGACGTCTAACACCCAGTTAAGCGGTGAAGACGTTCTGGCGCCTGGGTTGCGCATGCAAGCCAGGTGACAGGTTGCCACGTCCGAGCGAATGAAATGAGCGACTTCAACTGCATGTTATGCCGCTGCTTCCGCAGTGATATCCCAACCAGGAAAAACCAATACTGCAGGGTGACAACCGAGTGCTCGCGCAAGGACCTTCGCTCGCTCTACACCTAAGTTAATACGATCACGTTCGATTGCAGAAATTGTGGATTGAGGTATCGACGTTAGTTCTGAAAGCTCGTTCTGGCTAAGTTCCTGCAGCTTTCTGAGAATGCGCACAGATTCTCCAGGAGAAACTTCAATTCTTCTCTTGGCTTTTACGTAGTTCTTCATTCTAACTTTTCCTCCGATAGTCATGAGGATTAACCTCGACGACTTCAACAAGTAATTGATCCCCTTCAATACGATAGATCGCTCGATACTGTTGATTAAGCCTAGATGATCTATGCCCTTTCCAATCTCCTCGCAAGGCCTCATCTCGAAACCCCCGGATTAGCCTTAGGCCCGAGGGGCCCGATAACTCAACAATATCCTTCCACTTTTCATAGCGTTTCAAAACATCTGTAGGCAACTTACCTAGTTGTTTATCGACCCTGCGATGTTCGTATATGCTCCACATACCATAAATAGTATATATACCATATACGGTATGTCAACGCTCTGTTGCATAACACCCAGTTAAGCCGCGAAGACGGCGAGGATAAAATTGTGATTCACAATTTGACCGCAGGTGCTTCGTCGGAAGGAGTAGCTTAGCGACGACTGGCTTCAACTGTATGTTAGATGGATTATTCACGACCTACTGACCAGATATATACTAGGATTCCAATACTACCTACTAGAAACAACAGAAGCAGCGAGACATCAAAAAAGAAGGTTGCCGACCAAAGATAGTTATCACTTTTTGGGACAAGAGGAATACCCAACTCAAGTATTTTCCCACCAATCACAAATGATTCGTGAGAGATAACAGCAGCCCTGCTCAACATTGTGATCGAGAATAGCGAATATAAAGTAAGTAGAAACCAACGCAAATTTGTAGTTATAGTTTTTGAAATCGCATGGACAGCCACAATAACCGCGAAGGTAGCGGTGATCCAAAAGTTGAATGTCGCATCCCAGGCATCAAACACGCCGTAGTAGGCATTCAACCAGTCGATTTCTGTAGGAATCAGCATATCCATCTAACGCCAAGCACAACGGCGGAGCGTTAGCGACGGCCGGCGACCCTAGGGAGCGAATTGCTGCGTCTTGTTATACGGCACTTGAACCTCGTCTAATTACTACTCGGGTGCTAGCTGGCCTGATCCGCCGAACTCACTCGGAAAGTCGCTGTATTTTGGGAGCCCATCACGCATAGGCAGTACGGTTTCGGAGTAGTTAACGTGAAGACTCGGAACGAAATTCAGCGTCGGTATCGTTGCCGCAAACACGTCGTACATCCCGAAATCAGGGTGGCTGATCATCAAATGACCGCCACACATCTCGCAGTACTGTCGATGGCTGATGCTCTCCGGCGTCCTTTGAAAGGTTCTAATGTGCTCGGCGCCGGCCATTATTTCGACCGATTCAGTCTTCCACATAGTAGACGAGTGTACGGGACTGCCTGACCAGGAGCGACACGAATCGCAATGGCAATAGACCATAGACTCCGGCTTACCGGAAACTTGAATCCGCACAGCGCCACAGAAACAGTTGCCTTTATGTTGTTGCGTCATGATGTTCTCCCCGATGCATCGATACACCGACGCGCTTGTATGTCGTATAACACCCACTTAAGCGGCGAGGACGCCGAGGATCAAATGTGATTCACATTTTGATCGCAGGTGCTTCGTCCGAGCGAATGAAGCGTAGCACCCGCCTGAGGTCCCTGAACTAATTGGCCAATATCGATTACTCTGATACCTTCAAGTGCTTTGTTCATAAAATATGCTCTTCAACCTGTGTTACTTGAATGTGTTTCGAGATATGTCATTTTAGTATTCACCCCGGCAGTCTGTAAGCCATCAGTACAACTCAAAGATGCGAAAGCTCGTTGTTCCAAAGAGCCGCAAAACAGTGAAGCGAAAAGAGGATAGCAAAACACACTAATCGGTAGAAGAACTTGCGGAGGATAGTAAGTTTAAACCGCATTTATCCTGGATTTCAAAAGTATCTTTATTGGGATTGCTCGGATTTCAACCCAGTGGAGAGCGCCTTCTACTACACACGAGTCATCGAGATCCCGACTCTTCGCTGGACCGCCTGTGACGTTAAGTATTTTGGAATAAACGATGTTTCGCCGCGTATCCCAATGACAATCCAGGGGCGGCCTATACCTCATCTATCGGGTACACACCGAAAGACTGATGCAGGCTAATCTGAGGCTCCGAAGCCGGGCGTGTTACGTGATAGCTAAAGAGACCAGTGCACTTGACGATTTGTATTACCAAGCGCGCTGCCCGGTGTTAACACGATAACCTCCCTGCATCTGCAAAAATCGTTGCTCTTCTTTCAAGCGGGGTTGCACCAAACCGTTGATTAGCCTCAAAATGGGCGCTATCGGATTAATGGGTGTGTTAATTCAATGACAGGACCGCTACAGGACATTCGTGTTCTTGACCTGACCGAGGGTATCGTCGGGCCCTACGCGACAAAGTTGCTCGCTGACTATGGCGCGGACGTCGTCAAGGTCGAAAAACCCGAGGGCGATGGTGCGCGACAACTCGGCCCATTTAAAGATGGTGATCACCATCCGGAAAAGAGTGGCACCTTTTTTTATTTCAACACTAATAAGCGATCCGTAGTGCTTGATTTGACCACTTCCGCCGGACTCGATAGTTTCTGGGGCCTAGTGGATTGGGCAGATATCATTGTCGAAGGGTTCCAACCAGGGATGATGGAATCCCTCGGCGTTTCATGGAACGCTATCAAGGCGCGGCGCAGCGATATTTCACTTGTTTCCGTAAGCAGTTTTGGTGCAAACAGTCCCTACCGCAACTATCGTGGATCGGAGCTCGTGCTCTATGGTTTCGCAGGTGAAATGCACTCTACAGGTCGCCTTGAGCGAGAACCTGTAAAAATGTATGGCACCTCTGCATTGGTCCAGTCAGGTTCTGTGTTGTCGACGGCGGTCCTCGGCGCGCTCTTTGCCTCGCAAGCTACAGGCTGTGGCCAACATGTCGATTTCTCGGTCGCCGATAGCCACCTTTTAGGCGTTGATCGGCGTCACTCAACAGTTATTGGCCATCAATACTCTGGCCGCAAGACCTTGCGTCCTCCTACCGAAGAGCCAAGGGTCGGTATCCTTTCTGGGTTATATCAATGCAAAGATGGTTGGATTTCAATAATGGGGGGTGGTCCCCGATTTAAAAACGTCCGGGAGTTCTTCGGCTACCCAGAATGGTTGGAGGACAAGCGATGGGATGACCCGCTGACCCAAATGGATCCGGGCGCCATCGAAGAATTCAATTCACACCTAACCCCCTGGCTAAACAAGCATACCAAGCGCGAGGTATGGGAAGCCGGTAGACGCGCGCGCTTTATTTGCGGCCCCTTGTTTACTGTGGATGAGGTCTTTGCTGATACAAATTTTCAGGAACGAGGTCTATGGCAATGGGCAGAGACCCCAGGCCTGGGTGAGTTTCGTTTTCCAGGCAGACCCTTTTTGATGAGCAGAACTCCTTGGGAATATCGCCGGGCAGCGCCAGAACTCGGAGAGCACACGGATGAAGTTCTAAAGGCGATATGGAAACGAAAACCTCAAGAACCTGCACGTCCATCTGGCAATGGTTTGCCACTTGATGGTATTCGGATATTAGACCTGTCCGGGGTTTGGGCCGGTACTTTTTCTACGCTGCTTTTGGCTGACCTTGGCGCAGAAGTCATCAAACAGGAAAACCAATTTATCCTGCAACCCAACACTCGCATCTTGCCTTTTATCCATCTGACGAAGGAGATGACCTCCGTTGGTCCAAGTTGGGTAACCGGTTTGCCGAATAATGATCCTGGAGAGCGGCCTTGGAATTATCATCCAATGTTCGTCAGCCTTTATCGCAACAAGAAAAGTTTTACGCTAGACATCAGACAACCAGAAGGTCTGGAAATTCTTGGGCAATTGGTCGCCAAGTCAGACATAGTGCTCGAAAATAGTGCCGTCGGAACCATGGAAAAGTTAGGTGTCAGCTACGAATGGTTGAAAGGTATCAAAGAAAATATCATATACCTCCGAGCCCCTGGGTTTGGGCTAACTGGGGAATACAAGGATGCCAGAGCGTTCGGGTCTAACCTCGAAGAGGTGCTCGGGCATCAGTTGTTGCGTGGCTATCGCGGCAGCGAGCCTGGAGAGAACAGCACGATATTCGCTGCTGATTATATCGCGGGCTCTCAGATAGCCTTCGCCTTGATGAGCGCGATCTGGCATCGAAATCGATCCGGCGAAGGTCAATTTATCGAGATGTCGCAAGCCGAAAATGCAACAGCGATGTTTGCTCAGGCTTACATGGCTTATGCGCTGAATGGTGATGTAGATAAAGCCCTAGGTAATCGTTCAATCTACGCCGCCGATGGTGAGGTGCCTTGCGGTGCTTACCCCTGCAAGTCGGCGGGTTCAGCTGAAGAGGGCCTGGATCGCTGGATTACCATTAATGTGATGAGCGACGAAGACTGGTTACGTCTTCGAGGTGTAATGGGCAACCCGCCATGGGCAATGTCTGATGATCTGCTGACTATAGACGGTCGTATTGCCAAAGAAGACTATATCGATGGACAGTTAAGTGACTGGACGCGTGATTCCGTAGACTATGACTTGTTTCATCGTCTACAGTCGGCTGGAGTAGCAGCCGCGCCGATACTTGAAGCGTCCCGAGTTCTATCTGATCCTCATGTTGTGGCTCGCAAGCTGTTCCAGGACCAGACCCTGGAAGATGATATAGGCACTTATCAATATCCTGCGCCCATCTACCAGATTTCAGGCGGTGGTATTCGGTCCGCTCCGGTGGCTATGGGGCAGGACAATGACTATGTATATCGCGAATTGTTGGGATACGGTGACGAAGAGATCGAGCGCCTTAAAGAGGCTGGTCACATCGCAGATCGGTTTGCTGATGAAATCCCTTAAAAGGTCACTGTTGCGCGGACATCGAGCAGACGGAAGAGACTCAATGTTGCGCAGCTAATTCGCGTGATGTGCTACTTAAAATGGCGCGTAACTGAAACGCCTGCCGGTCTAAATTAGTGTGTAATGCGCGAAGGCTTCTGGGCACTTGTAGTGCTGTTTTATCTCAAGCGAGGATACTGACCCGTTAATTCAGTTCAGGTGATAATCCTCGCATGAACCAATCAAAAATATACAAGCGCTATCGATCTCTATCTGAAATCATCTAATATGTAGTCTGCCTCTACCACCGATTCAATCTCAGGCATCGAGATATAGAAGACTTGATGGCAGAACGCGATATTGTGGTTAGCGACGAAGCTATTCGGCTGTGGTGTCATAAGTTTGGTTCGAAAATTTCGAAGCTACAACGTAGCTCATAGAGAACTGATCCCTGAATCAATGCACGATACATCCCAGTACGCTAACAATCGGGTGGAGCTTTCGCGCAAGACAACACGAGTGAGAGAGCAGGGCATGCGAAAGTTCAAATCCATGAAGCAGGCACAGCGTTTTGCAGGAACTCACGCCGCAATTTATAACTTGTTCAATCTGGGGCCGCATTGGGTATCAGCAAAAAACCATCGATATCGCCGTCTGTGTGCTTTTGCGACCTGGGAAAAGGCGGTGGCAATATAGAAATGCCTAATTGGGCTCTATCTCGAATTGGGTAGCTAACTTGTCGATACCTTTACGAAAGCTACGAGATACTTGGTAGTTACATCGTCGGAACAACAAAATCTGATAACAGTTATGCGTAGGGCAGTACTTACTCTACTGAAGTTCTGATGATATTGAGCGATGAGTCGATTTGAGTTCCAACCGCGCCAATAGAAACCTTCGAGGCTGGCAGGTTCAGATGCTCTTTAAGATGGTATGTTGCAGCTGTGCCTGTGCAGTGTGCACCGACTAAGCTCTCCATACCTACAGCCTTCAGGTGCTCGGCAGTCCAATCCAAAACTGAAGTTGATGCTCGAAAGAGATGGAACCCACCAACGCCCATTAAAACGGGTGCTGCCTGGATATCTCTCAACGCAGCGGTTGCATTGACGATACCGGCATGACCGCAGCCTGACACCATCAGCCAGCCTCTCTCAGTTAGCAAGCCCACTACCTGGGACTCCGGAATATTGTCTGGTCGCTTTGCGGCGGCGTCCAGAAAGCGGCCGGGATTAACATTGCGTTCATCGTGCTGCCGTTTGATGGGTCCCGTTAAATAGACGCCTGGAAGAATCTCACGCGCCTGCTCTACCACCGTAAAAACTATGCCTAAAGCTTCGGCAGCACGACGAAAGTCTTGCGGTTTGTCGAAGTAATCTGGGTTTAGCGACCTGTCCAACGAGTAGACAGACTTACCACTTTTAGTGAAGCGTTGCTGGAAAAAGCCTTTCCCCACATAGACCTGAGACAACGCCTGTGGATGTTTTTGCATAAGCTGTTTTCTAAGATGCAAAAGCCCACCAACATGGTCTGTATGGTAGTGGGTTAGCACAACATGCTTCACCGCACTCAAGTCAATTTTCAGGATTTGGCTGTTGTTCCACACCGTTGATTGCTTGAATCCGGTATCAAACAACACGGAACCGTTTTCGGTTTCAATCAAGGCGCTGAAGCCCCACTCACCCGCACCGCTAAAGTTGGCTAACATGGTGGACAAAACCGTAATACGTGGTTCTGCAGCGTACGTTGATTCCGCAGCGTCAGCAGGAACCGTCAACGCGAGCAAAGTAATAAACAACACTAAACTTCTGACAATATTCATCTTTGGTGAGCGTCTATTTCAGCATGCGCGTAATGGCTTTAATCACGTCTTGTAGTTGGCTGAGATCATCCGTTGAGCGTTTGACCAACAATGTGCCCTGCAGCGTATTGAACAACATGCGAGACAGGCGTGCGGGGGTTTCTTCGAATTTCAGCTCTCCACTTCTGCGGCCACTGCGCAAAATTCCTTCAAGCCAATTCTGATGAGCCTCCATGAATTGCTTAACTTCTAAGCGCATTTCCTCAGGCAACGCTGGGATTTCACCCGCCAGCGCACCACACAAACAGACAGTATCCTGCGTCTGGGCAAAGAGCAGGTAGGGTGAAAAATAGAATTCCAGAGCTTTCCAGGCGTTTTTGTCCGGATCTTTACTAACCGCTTCTAGTTGGGTGGCAAAGGTGTCGCGGTATCGACGGATAATGGCAACACCCAAGTCCGCTTTACTCGGGAAGTGATGAATGACGCTTGGCTTTTTTATACCGACCTGTACGGCGATGTCTTGAAAGCTCATCGCCGTATAGCCTCGGGTCTGGATCAGTTGTTGGCCTACATCGAGTATTTTAGTAGCGGTGTCACTCATTTTTTCAGCTTGGGTGTATGTTCTTTAACAAAGGGTACCATTGCCTCAAGAATTTCGGCTAGGTGCGGGGCGAATTTAAACGAGGAATTTGCGATCAGCGTTGTTGCTGCTCTTGTATTTGTGACCGGGTGTAAGTTATCGCTGTATTGGTCGTGGTGAAGGATCAGTGTGGCCGGGATTTTGAGCGCCGCCAGATCCCCGTCTTGCATACCCAGCGCTGTTTGGTAGCGCGTTGCTTGCAAATGTTCCCCGGAGGTTTTCATCGCCGCAAGGAAATCGTTGATGTCGGCATCAAAGAAACGCTCCCGTTTTTCTGGCGTGTTGCGAGCCAGGTAGGCGCTCCAAAGCTCGGTTTCTGCCGCGTCTTGCATCGTTGTTAAAGGTAAACCGCTGATGTGCTGCCGAGTCATCAGTTTCTTTTTAGGCAGATATTTAAAAAAATAGTCTTCCGATAAACGCGCTGCTGCATAAGGGCCACCAGTCAGTGGCGCAATGACGAGTGCGGCAATATCTTGCGGATAGCGTGAGGCCAATATCATGTTGGAGCGAGCCCCTGAGGACATACCATAAAGTGCCGTTGGGGCTACACCAAGACGTTCGATCAAAACGTGCAAGTCTTCCCCTTCTTCAACCATTTGTGGTTCGCTACCAAACGAAACGTCCGATTGGCCTAAATTACGCCGGTCGTAAATGATGACCTTTAGCTCGGGGGCGGCTGCTGCTACATTACGCGCAAAACCGCCAAAGCCATTCGTGTCGCCGTTACCACCAGGGGTGATAATCAGTGGAATAGTACCATTGGGGTTGTAGATTTCGACGTGCAACGTAACGTCACGTTCCGGTCGCAGATCAATCGCCCGAGCCTCCATCTCTACCTTTTGAGCACCTTTCTCGGGGAGCGCCTTCCAGTAAACTTCGAAATACGTATTGTTCGCCGCGCCTCTAAACAGAGTGACGTCGATCTCATCGTTTTGAACGTTGATGACTTTCTCAGCATTCGCTGCATAGGTACCGGTCAAGGGAAGAAACGCTGCAGTGAGCAACGTAATTAGCAGGGGTGCGAACGTGTTGGTATTTTTCATGAATTCTTCTCAATCGTGTTTTTGGGAGAAATCCTACCTACCGTTAGGTAGGATTGCAAATAAATCAAATCTTGGCAAAACTAGTAGAGGATGGTCAATGTCTGAATAGCCACTGATCTGGAGACGTCCATAGTTCCGCTGCCATGAATATTTTCCTTTGAGTTACGGCGGTTAAGTTATGAGGCTCCCCAGCGATCAATGTAGGTTTTATCAGCAGCAGGGGTGCGCGTCACTGGACCAAATCGACCCATCGGGTATCCGATGGGGATGGTTACGACGACACCAAAATCTTGTGGGATACCAAAATATTCATGTAGCTCTTCTTCAAATACCTGGTGCATCGTGGTGAGTGCGGCGCCAAGGCCCAGTGAACGGCATGCAAGCAATATATTCTGCACACAAGGATAAACGGCGCCGTAGTTAGGTGGTGCAAGACCCACCCGATCTTCTTGTGCGACTTTAAACGGCCAGTCTCGTTCGCCACACACCAGCAATAAATACGGCGCCTCATGAAGATGGTCCATTTGGTGATATAGGGCACCCAATTGGCCGTTCGTTCGATACTTGCCTCGTTCTGCCGGATTCGTTTTCAAACCAAAGCGGGACTCGAATGCCGCGGCGTATCGATCAGCAAACCATTTTTTGCGATCCGCGGCGCCCACAAGGACAAACTTCCAGGGCTGTGTGTTTTGTCCTGAAGGCGCCTGTACCCCTGCATTTAAGACCTTCCACATCACGTTCATTGAAACCGGGTCAGGTTTCAATCGACGCATCGCGCGGACGTTTCCTACAATATCAAAAAAAGATAAATCCTCTGTAGATTCGGTCACTGCTACTCCTGAATGATCAGTAAGGGGGTAAGAGAATAAACCACGTTTCGCGTCACCAGCCAAGTGCGTCTGAACGCTAAACAGGGTCCTGAAGATACTGACAAGTTAACTCAGCTCAGGTGATAATTCTGGCATGAACCAATCAAAACTGTGCAAGCGCGATCGATTTCAATTTGAAATCATCCAATATGTCGTCTGGCTCTACCACCGACTCAATCTCAGTCATCGAGAGATAGAAGACTTGATGGCAGAACGCGATATTGTAGTTAGCGACGAAGCTATTCGGCTGTGGTGTCATAAGTTTGGTTCGAAAATTTTGAAGCTACAAACTAGTTCATAGAGAACTGATCCCTGAATCAATTCACGATACATCCCAGTATGCTAACAATCGGGTGGAGCTTTCGCGCAAGCCAACACGAGTGAGAGAGCGGGGCATCCGAAAGTTTAAATCCATGAAGCAGGCGCAGCGTTTTCCAGGAACTCACGCTGCAGTTTATAACTTGTTCAATCTGGGTCGGCATTAGGTATCAACAGAAAACCATCGATATCTCCGTCTGCGTGCTTTTGCGACCTGGGAAAAGGCAGTGGCAATTTAGAAATGCTTAATCGGGTTCTATCTCGAATTGGTCAGGCAAACTTATCCCCTCGAATCTGATGTTGGCCCGAAGTACTTAGCGCCTTCTAAATTAAAAAACTCAAAATCTTGACCTGGGTAGGGGCTATCTCTTCCTACAAGATGCGCGAAACGTGACGGGTTTCGTGCAATAACTTCATCCGAAATAACACCGTTTAGATCTTCCTGTGGGATTGCATACATACGCCGGAAGTACTGCGTCATGCCAACGCGCTCACCGGGCAGTTTTCGTGCGCCGGCGCTATGCCAGAGGTTGCCATTGAAAACGATGACGGCGCCAATAGGAGCTTCGATGGGTATTGCCATCTCCATTGCGTTGGCCGGTGGGTTGCTGCGTTTTTTATGAGAGCCGGGTACGACCAAGCTTGAGAATGGTGGCTCGTAGCTCTTCGAAGAAGGATAGGGGCTTTGCGTCATGAACAATAGTGTATCCGTACAGATCCAGTTCTAGAACATTCCGGCTTAGATCAAGGCGCACGATCTCGTCGTACATCCTGTCTAGTCTTTCATGGGCTTTTACTGCTTGGCGCGGTCTAACGGTCTCTGGTGGCGGTTTCACTCTGCAGCCTCTGATTGGACGAACTTACCTCACAAAATACTACAGAAGTTCTGTGGTATTAACCTCATTAGCGCTCATAACTTCAGAAAATTGAAACTATAGAATCAAACCCCCTATTCAAACAGCCTGGGTAGCTAGTTTTCCCCACTCGAGGTAATCACGTTTCCAAGGCGCCCCATCAAACCGAAAGGCACATCACGCAGTAGGATAATCGGGTGATTTATTTCGATGTGTTTGAATCGACACCCATGTATTGGTCAACTTACCGGGATCAGCCTCCTGAGTGTGAGCTGGTACCGCAATGTAACGACTAACCCGGCAGCACTTTCTGGTAATACGCCTGCACCTTTTTGGTATCACCTGACCGACCTATTTCGCGGATAAGCTCAAATTCCTTGCGGCTCTGTGCCAACAGCTTTTCGCGATCACTGTCCTGATAAACCAACCTTTTATAGCGTTTCAGGGTTTTCGTACGCAGCTCCGGTGGCCCTGTTAATGCCAGGCCTTCCTGAAGACTCGCCAAGACGGCTGGCTCGAAGGTGTCTCCATGTGCGAACACTTCCAGAACAAACCCAGCAGACTTGGCCTCCGCTGCACTGATTCGATGGCCCAGGTAGATTGCAGCACTCGCCAGACTTCGACCGAGACGCTCGGGCATCAATAGTGTACTGCAGAATTCCGGTGCAACACCGGCCCGTGCGAATGGTGCCCAAAAGTAGACGGAATCTGATGCAAAAACCAGATCACAGTGCAACAGGGAACTAAATCCTTCGCCAATCGCCGGCCCATTAACCGCGCCGATCAGTGGCTTGTCAAACCGGATGAATGATTCGATGAATAACACCGGTAACCAGGTTGCAACATCGTCTTCAACGCGTTTTGGCAAAGAACGTTTGATTTTAGCAGTGAGCGATGAATCACCCGGTTGCACTTGGTAGGCCAATGCAGGGTCATTCTCAAAATCCATTCCAGCGGAAAAAAATTTCCCGACAGAGGTTAATAACACGGCCACAACTTCATCATCATCGCTGGCCGCCGAGAGTACCGCCATGATTTCCACATACATTTGCGAGTTTCGGGCATTCAGTTTCTCAGGACGATTTTGCCGAAGAATCAGAATGCCATTTCGTTTTTCAGTTTCTATTGTTTGAAAGGTCACACCGGTATCCTCTTGACCCTGATCGGCTAACGCATGTCCTCAACGACTGTGCGCCCGGCCATTATATATAATACCGCTGAGATAATATTAAAGACGAGCACGCTCACCATCGCCCACCGGAGCGAGTTCACCCCCAGATCCGTCGTCAAATTAATGGTATCACTCAATATGCCAGTGATCTGTGGGCCAAGCCCGAGCCCAATGATATTGAGAATGAATAACAAAATACTTGCCGCCAGCGCTCGCATTCGCAGTGGTACCAGGCTTTGGGTCATGGCAAAAGTCGGCGCGAGGTATCCGTGACCTAAAATATAAGCGACTGCATAAACCATTAACGCAATTTGGGGGTCATGATACAGATAGGTAAAGGCTGCGAAAGGAACATGCATTAGGGTCATGATGCCAGGCAACCACATATACCATCGTCGGTCTTTCTCACCCAGACGATCACACAGGTAACCAGCGCCAAATGTGCCGACCATGCCAAAGAATCCAAGACCAAACAGCCAAGTACCAATCTCACCGGTACCAAGTCCATGGCTTCGCTGAAACATCATGGGTATATAAAGCCCGATGCCGTTACCGACGAAGGCATGAAGGGCGCCGCCGATGGACATATACCGGAAGCTTCGCTTGGACCATAACAGCCTTAAAACGTCCATCACTGGCGGCGGTTCGTCATCCAAAGTGGGCTCCGCCTGACCCGCCACTCGTTCAGAAAATCCCCGCGGCGGTTCTTTTATGGTGAGATAAACAAACAGTGCCAGTAATAAGCCAGGAATTCCCACTACAAAAAAAGCTGTCCGCCAACCAAAAATTTCATTGATCCACCCTCCAGCCAGAAAACCAACCGCCGAGCCAATGGGAATCCCAAGCGCATAAATGCCCAGCGCAGTGGCTCGTCTAGAAACCGGAAACAAGTCCGAGATGATCGAATGCGACGGCGGACTGCCCCCGGCTTCTCCGATGGCGACGCCGATACGAGCCAAAAGCAACATCGTAAAGTTCTGCGCTAGGCCGCAGACAGCGGTCATCCCGCTCCAGATCGCCAGACAGACGGCAAGCACTGTTTTGCGCGATTTTCGATCCGCAAGCCTCGCAATCGGAATGCCCATAAACGTATAGAAAATGGCAAATGCAATGCCGCCCAAAAACCCAAACGCAGTATCACTAATCATCAGGTCGTCTTTAATCGACTGCCCGAGGATCGCCAAGATGTTCCTATCGATGAAATTAAACACATAAACTGTGGTCAAAAGAATAACGACGTACCATTGATAGGTAGGTTTCGAAAACAACTTGTGATCTTCTGATTCCATACTCAATTTAGCGCTTCACCAATAGTCCTTGTGATGATGAGTAGTGTAAGGAACCTTCTTGAAAAGCTCCGGCTAACGGTTTGAAAGTGAGGAGGGTTACCCTGTTCTAATAACCCCAAACGTTGGGTTCAAAACTCGATCACCATTCGTCCACGGGTACCGCCCTGCTCAAGTCGCTGATGAGCGTGGCCTGCATCCTCTGGAGTGACCGAGCCTGCAACGCGTAGCGTCAGCACACCCGCCTCAACCTGCTCTCTTAGCAGATCAAGTTTTTCATAAGCCCCGTCGTAACCCGTGACCCACGTCGCGGTAAATTTAATATCTCGTTGATCTTTGCCCTTAAATCCCCGAATGGCGGTGAAACTGCCACCGTCTTTGACAGCGTCAACCGCTAGCGCATTCAGCAATGCGCCATCTGCAAGGCCATCCACGCCCTGCGGAAAGTGTTCGCGGATTTTGTCGGCAAAACCGTCCCCTCGGTTGACAACGATATCAGCACCCAAGGACTGAAGGAGGACTCGATCTGAGTCGGCGCCGTCTGCGATCACCTTCAAGCCATCCGCTTTAGCCAGTTGTATAACGTAGCCGCCGTAAGCCCCAGGACCGCCGGTAACAGCAATCACCTGGCCTGGTTTAAGGTCTAGTAAATCCAGAGACATTCTTGCTGTGAGGGCATTCATTGGCAACGTGCAGGCTTCGACGTGAGAACTACCGGCTGGCGCAGGTACAACGGCTCTTTGATCTAACACAATCTGTTCCCGGTAGGCGCCATGGGCTGCTCTTGGAACCACCATAGCCATGACCCGGTCACCCACTTTGACCCCGGTAGTGACGTTCTCACCCACCTGGTCGACGATGCCCGCTGCATCCATTCCCGGGACGTAGGGCGGTGGATTTTTCTTCTGCATTTCTGCGAGCATGCCGTTTCTTGCCACAACGTCGGTGGGGTTCACTGCGGCGGCATAATTGCGTATTCGAACCTGCCCCGGACCTGCTTCCACCTCAGGTACATCAACCAACTCCAACACCTCAGGACCGCCGTGCACTATTATTCCTACTGCTCGCATTATTTTGTCCGAATTTTAAATACAGGAATCATTATTACAGTCTTTACATCAGGCGAACAAGCCGCTTCGAAACTACTAGACCTTAGCTTTTCAACCGAGGTACCGAATTCCTTCAGCCGTTTTGCTCTTTATCCTTGGATAACTTCGGCCACCTATTACCTGAGGATACAGGTTTTTACGGGGGTGCTTAGTCAATTCCTGAATATTCGCGAAGTACCCGTTGGGCCTTATTTAGTGCCCAACCGAAACTGCTTTACAGATAATAGTCATACACGGTGATTTTCGCTTAAGGGGTGTAATTGATCATAAATGGGGTCGGAGGGAAGTGTCGGAGTAAACCTTGTTACGCCTCAATTTAATGGTCCTTAAAGCTGGTTGGACATAGAAGGTAAGGGGCGGCTATATTTCAAGCTCTAATAGATCTGTCCTTTGTAATAGGAACTGATAACTTGCCGTCCACAACATCAGCACAGGGAGATGCCAATGAACGAGGAGACAGCGAAAGCGGGTATCGCGGTTGTCCACGTATTTATCGAAACATTTAATGCACAGGACCACGAGGGACATGCCAAGACACTGAACTATCCTCACGTTCGTTTTGCCAATGGCAGGATCTCGACCATCGAAAATGCCGAAGTGTTCATCGCAGGGTCACGGCGAGGCGAGGCGAGGTTGCAGCAGGAAGGTTGGCATCATACGACCGTGGCCAATCTGGACGTTATTCACTCGGGTGACGACAAGGTGCATCTGGCTCTGCGCAATGATCGCTGCCACGAAGACGGATCCGTTTACCACAGTTTCGATACGTTTTGGATTGCCACCCTTGTCGATGATCACTGGGGTATTCAGTTTCGATCCAGTTTCCTTCACGCCAGCAAATAGGTGGTTGCTGACAGGAAAGTCGAACTCAGAGATCTGATGTTGCGACAGTTAAATATTGTTTGTTTGGATCTAAGGTGAATCAGGCGGATGGCTGACATCCTGAAACTGTAGCTCGTTTAGGGTGTGGTACACACCGCCAAGTGCGATCAGTTCGTCGTGTGTACCCAGTTCTTTAACAGCACCGTGTTTGAGAACGAGTATGCGGTCTGCTGCCTGGATCGTCTGCAGACGATGGGCAATGATAATTGAGGTTCTGCCCACCATGATCTTGGCCAACGCTTGTTGAATCAATTGTTCAGTTTCAGTATCAATGCTTGCCGTTGCCTCATCCAGAACGAGAATTTCCGGGTCGGTTGCAATAACACGGGCAAAGGCGAGCAACTGTCGTTGTCCTTGAGAAAGATTTTGACCGCGTTCCACGAGCTGTGTGTCATAACCTTCGGGTAACTGCTCAATAAAAGAGTTTGCGTTGACCAGGCAAGCTGCTCTGATTGCGTCTTTCCGGGATACACCTTTTGTTCCCAGGATGATGTTGTCGAGAATAGAGCCCGAGAAGATGTGGAAATCCTGCATGACAACACCAATGCGGCGGCGTACCTCACTCGAGTGAATTTTCTTGAGATCTATATCGTCCAGAAAAATAGTCTTGTCAGGGAAATCGTAGAATCGACCCAGCAGCCGGATCAAGGTGCTTTTTCCTGAACCCGTGGGACCAACTACCGCCAACTTCTCGCCGGGTTTGATGGTGACGGATACTTTGCGCAGAACTAGATTGTCGGATTCGTAACCGAAGCTTAAGTCTCTGAATTCCAGCTTTCCTTCAATTCTCTCTGGTAATACAGTGGGTTTTTCCGGCTCGTTGATCTGCTCATGCCAGTCCAAGGCCTGGAAAATTCTTTCTGCACTCGCCATGGCGCGAAAGAGAACGTTGTACTGTTGACCCAGCACACGAATGGGGCGAATGAACATGTCGATGAACTGTGTGAACAAGATGACGCTACCGAGTGAGATGGACTCCTGGATGGCTGAGCCACCACCGACCCAGATGATGACCGCCAGGGCAATGTTCACCATATTGTCCATAAAGGCGCCATAGCCTGTTTCCAGATAGATGGCATTGATCTCTTGCTTCTGGTTTTCCCGGTTAACCTCACGGTAGGCATTCAGGTTGTGAGCTTCGCGATTGCTTAATTGGACGACCTGCATTCCTGAGAGATTTTCCTGCAGATTCTGATTTAACTGTGAAACGGTATTTCTTATGGTGCGATAAACCCGGCGCGTTGCCTGACGAAAGAAGTAGGTGACAACCGTAAAGATGGGAATCGCCAGCAGCAGCCATAGTGTCAGCTCGACATCGATGGCGAACATGATGGCCAGTGCAATAAAGAATGGTACAAATTCACCGATCAACATGCCGACGCCCATCATCAGTTCGAAGAGTCCCTGGACATCGTTGGTGATCCGCGTCATAACTCGACCAACGGCAACCTTGTCATAAAACGAGGATGGCCGATGCTCCATATGGGCAAACAGGTCGTAGCGCATATCGCGCAGCGCACTAAGTACCACAGTGGCAAATGACACCCGGTGGAAATGGTATGTGGCGTGACAGAGCAGGGTAAAGATACCGTAGAGGACACAGGCGGTAGTGATGGGTTGCCAGCCGGTTGTCTGGGTCAGTAGTGTGTTTAGCGAATTCATGCCGAAATCCGGCAGCATTACTTTTGAATCGCCGAGGATGATGCCGTCGATGACTACCCGTGTGATGACAACGGGTAGCAATACCGCCAGCAGGGATGCAAACAGCACAAGGATAATTGACCAGGCCGCCAACTTTCCGTGAGGTTTGACCCAGCCCATGATGCGACCCAGATACTGCATATTCGTCGCCTGTCCATGAATGTCAGCGTCGAATATGGAATGGTCCAATTGTTCGTCTTTTTTGGTGGTTACGCTCATGTTGCCAGCTCTTCAGTCAGCCTGGCTTTGTTGCCCTGGGTCTGCTCCAGACCGGCATAGAACCCACCCTGTTGAATCAGCTCCTGGTGAGTGCCGGATTCAATGATTTGGCCGTCCTCGAGAACGATGATTCGGTCAGCGTGTCTAGCGGTGGATACCCGATGAGAAACCAGCATGGTCGTCTGGCTTGCCCTGATCCGCTTGAGGCCGGCAAGAATATGTTCCTCGGTTTCCGTGTCGACGGCAGAGAAACAGTCATCGAGGATTAAAAGCGGCGTCATTCTGATCAGTCCTCTGGCGAGTGCGGTACGCTGTTTCTGACCGCCGGAAAGTGTTACCCCTCGTTCCCCTAAGATCGTGTCGAGACCTTCCGGGAAGTCCTCGATGGTTTCGCGTAAAGCGGCTGCATCTGCTGAGTGCCATATCTGGTCGATATCCCGTTCCGGATTGTCGTAGGCGATGTTGTCCCCGAGGCTATCGGCAAACAGGAAGGGATCCTGCAATACAAGGCAGACATGATCGCGCAGATAAGCCAGCGGGAAGTTTTGGATAGGGTGATCGTCTAGCATGATACTGCCGCGAGTGGGATCAAGTAGTCGTACAAGAAGGCGTAGCAACGTAGATTTACCGGAACCGACCCGGCCAAGGATGGCCACCGTCTCACCTGGGTAAACGTCGAGATTAATATCGTTGAGGGCAAACTTGTCCTTGTCGCCATAGCGGTAGGAAAGCCCCTGTAGCGATACCCGACCGGTGAGTTTTGGAAACTCCTCATCTGGGGATTCCTGGATTTCAGGTTCGTGATCGAGGATTTCAAATAGTCTTGCCGTTCCGGATGCACCTCGCTGCCACTGAGTCACAAGAGACCCTGCTTCGCGTACAGGCCACATCAGGAGAGCCAGGTAAGAAAAGAACGCAGCAAAAGTCCCGATCGTAATGTCACCCGCACTCACCAGAGAGCTGCCATAGCCGATGATGATGAGGGTGGCGATCGCCGCAAGTACCGGCATCAGTGCACCGAGTAGAGAGCTGGTGGTAAATAGTGCCAGGTTGTCGTCAGCAAATTCCTCATTGACGTGCGAGAATCGATCGATTTCCTGCTGTTCCTGAGCCATAGCCTGTACGGTACGGATGCCGTTCAGGTTTTCCTGAACAAAGGTCGAGAGGGTTGAAAACCCCTTCTGTACGGTGTGTGACTGAGCATAGATACGTTTCGAAAAAAGGTAGGCGACGACAGTAATGAGGGGTAAGGGCAATATCAGGGCTAGTGTCAGCTTCCATGAAAGAAAAACCATGAAGAGCAAACCGACAATAGCGGTAAATATAAGTACCGCAGTCATTCGGCTGGCACCAGCAATAACCTGCCTCACCAGCGAGATATCGTTGATAGCCCTCGCCATCAGATCGCCAATACTGTAGTTCATGAAGAACTCGGGCCCCTGCCTTTGCAGGTGATCATAGATTCGATTGCGCAAATCGAACGAGGCATACATACCAATGCGTCGAACCAGGATTCTACTGACCATGGTGATCAGCATCTGGCAGATGACGCAGACAACAATAGCGAGTGCTGGGTAGGTAAGTGTGTCGCGTGCCATTGCCATCGTTATGGCATCGGCGCCAAGCTGGGTTTGGGAATCCGCGATGTTATCGATACCCATCTTGACGTATAGCGGGATCATCGCTTCGAAAAAACGTGCACCCGCGAGGCCTGCCAGACCACCCCAGAATGCCCAGGCATGTGCCCGGATATAAGGTAGTAGTCTGAGTAGTACTTTCATTTGTTGATCATCTTGGACAGATGATGGCCAGGCTCGGGAAGTCGAGTATCTTATCGCTGCAGGTTATTGATTGCCAGATACAGACTGAACTCACTATTTAGCATTGGATCATATGAAGAGAGCAGGGGGGCGGCTGAATTTCGAATTCTTTGAAAGCATTTATCCAGGATTTCAAAAATATCTTGATTGGGATTTTTTGCGAAAAGAAGTCCGTGGGGTGGTTTTTCGATAGAGGATGGTCAATGTCTGAACAGCCACTGATCTGGTGGCTTACAGGCGGCCCGGTTGATCACTGAAAAGATGTTCGTTTGGCGCAAAGTTGACTTGGCTTGTTTTCCGCGAATGGAAGTTTTCAACGGATGTCTTGCTGATTGCACCCGTCGCGATGGGCATATTGCTTGCTGCGTCACGAATTTGGGATGCCGTATCTGATCCACTGGTTGGCTACCTTTCTGACAACACGCAATTCCGTTTTGGCCGTCGTCGTATCTGGTTGATGGGCTCTGCCATTCCGATGGGCATTGGCAGCTAAATATGGACCCTAATAGCTTTTCTGGCGGGCCCCAACTCTTCTATTAACTAGCTCCATATTCGGCGGTGGGTTTATTGTGGCAGCATGCTGTTGATGTCAGAAAAGCTCGCCAGCGCGGCTCAGAGCGATGTTTGGGGCCTTTCTATTATTAGGGGCTATTCTACGCGCTAATCAATGCACCGGGCATAGCACTTAACACTTCTGATACTAATTTTTATCTCTCCTCCTATGGCGTTAACGCTAGTATTTATAATTGACCGGGCTGTAGTTTCTGCGCCTGGGTATCTTGCCTCAGAGAAAGATAGGTATTTGAAGCGATTCAAAGACAGGAAGAGGGTTGACTCTCAATAAACTAAGGTTTAACAAGAAGGGTGGGTTTTAGGGGTAGATTAGAAGATAGCAAGCTGCGCAGGCATTAATGGCCCTCAGACAGCATTATTCGATAACCGCAACAGGGAGATCACATGGCAGATTATGAGACCGTAATTTACGAAGTGTTGGCCGGCGGAGTAGCACGTGTTCGGATGAACCGCCCGGATGTGCGCAACGCACAAAATCAACGCATGACCTATGAATTGAACGACGCATTAACGACAGCGTCATTTGACGACGAGGTAAAAGTCATCATTCTGTCCGGTGAAGGGCCGCACTTCTCTTCGGGTCATGACATAAGCGGAGGCCACGATCCAAGCTATACCCCGACCCGGGTGGGGATTTCAGGTGGTATCGGCAAGCCTGGCTCTGAAGGTCTCATGGCTATGGAAGAAGAAATCTACCTCAACATGTGTCGGCGTTGGCAGACACTGCCAAAACCTACCATCGCGCAGGTACACGGCAAGACTATTGCTGGTGGATTGATGCTGATGTGGGTGTGCGATCTGATCGTGGCAAGCGACGACGCCACGTTTACCGACCTCACCGTGGACTTTGGTGTCAACGGCGTTGAATGGTTCGCGCATCCGTGGGAGTTTGGAATGCGCAAAGCCAAGGAGATGTTGTTTACCGGCGAACCGGTCAATGCGGAGCAGGCTTATAATTTAGGGATGCTAAATCACGTGGTGCCAAGAGCCGAGCTCGGCGATTTCACCGAAACACTCGCCGCCAAGATTGCCACACGCCCAAGCTACTCGCTCAAACTTGCCAAAATGTCCTGCAATCAGGCTCAAGATGCACAAGGATTCTGGACGGCCCAACAGGCCGCATTCAACCTACAACACGTAGGGCACGCGTCGAGCTTCGAGAGGATGCGCGCCGAGGCGATGGCGGAGGCCGGACTCAAGTTGAAGTGGGAAAAGTAGCAGCCACCGTGGCAAAACAAACCACGAATGCGCGGGTGCATGCCGGGCTTCCAGATCAAGACAGCCGCGAATTATTGTCCGAGCAGGTCGCCAGTCGATTTTCGTCCCCAAAAGCGCAGCGAATGGCATACTTGCTCTACCCCTTGGAGGTGTACCCTACCTGCAGAAAAAACTTCCGGGCCATGACAAAGCAAGATGCTCGAAAGATCCGTAATCCCTCCATCATCATGTCACGCGATAGTGCTTCCGTCAGCCAGGCGGAAGCTGTCAATAGTGGGCAACCCCATGTCGTTAATTACTTCGCTCCGCGCACAGATCACTTGCTCGAACTGAGTCGCCTGGCATTTGAATACCCCAGCACAAACCAACATTGGTGGAAGCAACGTGAATGCCAATGGCGGTTGAAGAGAGTTATGGAAATCCCACAAAACCACAAATTTGACATCCACATCATCCGTTAAGCAGAGGCTATGATGCCGCCACAGTTTTCCATTGCACGGTTAAGGTGCAAATGAGCCGACAACTTCCCTTTAGCTCCAAGATGGGTTACGGCGTTGGCCAACTGGGCGAAGGTATTACTTCGGTCATCTTTAGCACATTCACCCTCTTTTTTTTCAATCAGATCATTGGCGTGTCCGCCACCCTCACTGCAATTGCGCTTGCCGTCGCGATCGCCTTTGATGCCGTCAGCGATCCGGTGGCAGGATCTATCTCCGACCGGCTCAAGAGTCGCTGGGGCCGGCGCCTGCCGATGATGGCCAGTTCAGCGGTGCCGCTGGCGCTGGCCATCATCGCGTTGTTCAATCCGCCCGCAGACATGCACGAGCTATTCTATTTTGGCTGGCTCATTGTATTTGCAGTACTGGCACGTTTGTTTTTGACCCTCTATCACGTGCCGCACATGGCGCTGGGGGCGGAAATCGCGAGCGACTACACCGATAGAACTCGCGTCTTCAGCTACAGCCAAGCCTTCAGCACGCTGGGAACCGCGCTGTTTGCCTTCCTTATGTACAGCTACGTCTTTCCCACACCAGAAGATGGTAGTCACGGGTTGCTCAATGCCGCTGGATATCCTCAGCTAGCAGGCATTGCCGCAGCTGGCATCATAATTTCCATTACCCTGTGTGTATGGGGCACAAAAAAAGAAGTGGCCTATTTACCCGTATGGGAGCCAGAACCAGAGCGGTTGGGCTTTCGCCGTCTTTGGCGAGAGGTCGCCGAAGCGCTTGGTAGCCAGTCCTATCGAATGCTGCTTGCAGTCATGGTGGTCACGTTGCTAGTACTGGGGATCGAGGGTACCTTTATGGCGTACCTGTACGTGCACTTCTGGGAGTTGAATACCGAGCAGATGCGCTGGCTTGGGCCAATGACTCTGCTAGGTTTGCCTTTTTCCGTGGTGTTGATTCCGCATTTGACCAAGAGGTTTGATAAACGCCGATTAATGGCGGTACTGGGTGCCTGCGTGATCATCAACATGAACATCCTGATTGTTTTGCGCTTGTTCACTGACCTGTTGCCAGCGAATGGTGATTCCCTGCTGTTCCTTCTGTTTCTAGGGGTGTCTTTTGCTTCCGGACTATTGGCGCCAGCAATGTTGGTCACCTTTAATTCCATGTTCGCGGATGTTGCCGATGAACTTGAATTGCGTGAAGGTGTGCGGCAGGAAGGGATCATCTACTCCGCGCGCTCCTTCGCTGCGAAAGCCGCGGGGAGCTTGGCAACTATTATCGGCGGGATTGCCCTGGACCTGATCAATTTTCCGAAGGGCGCCCAAGTGGGCGAGATAGCGCCGGAAACCATTTATCTCCTGGGACTCATCGCGGGCCCACCGGCGATGATCGTCGGCCTATCCGGTCTGTGGTTTTACTATTTCTATGAGCTTAGCCGGGAACGCATGGAAGAGATCGGCCGCATCCTCGAGCAGCGCCGAGCGAGCGTGAGCCAGAGTGAATCGTCGCGGGCACCGCTATCCAGCGACAATTTAGACTGAGGTTCATTCAGGATTGACCGGGAGTCTAAACGCAACTATTAATTTCGAATATGTATTCGGGTTCTCATTTGAAGATTAAAACGTTGCATCGCAAGAGCCAAGTTAACGCCTCGATGGTCTTAACGGTTGACGATATCAGGCGTTCTATCCAGAATGGTTTCGTCTTAGGCAATACTGAATTCCGTGATCAGGTCGAGCGCATAACCGGAACACCACAGCCATACCAGATGCGAGGATGGAAGCCGAGTAAAAGCTAATTGTGATTTTTACTCTGCCCCCATTTTAACCCCGTTTATTAGAACGTTTCTGGCTGTGGGAGATGCTTTTACATTCTCGCCTCATATACGCCAGACAACGCGAACTGAAACATTTTCAGTAGACGCCATCGATAACACCTGACGCTTTTTTGAAGAGATGCATTTATGACAGCAGCAATCGCTCCCGAAGTACGTGAAGCGTCCGATCAAAACACAGGGTACGGTACTAAACGTTACCGAACCTATGTGCTTTCGTCGCTAACGCTTATCTATATTATGAACTTTGTCGACCGCGGCCTGCTCGCCGTGGTTGGCCCGGAGCTTGTGCCGGAGCTTGGTCTTTCCGATACCCAATTCGGCCTTCTTACGGGTTTCGGTTTTGCCCTTCTCTACACAATAGTGGGCATTCCTCTGGCGCGCTATGCCGATGCGGCTAACCGTGTGTGGATTATGACCGTCTGCGTTGCGCTATGGTCTCTCATGACGATGCTATGTGGGCTCGCAACAGAAATCACCATCGGCTCGATCACAATTGGTGCATTCTGGGTTTTGTTGATGTGTCGCGTTGGTGTCGGTATTGGCGAGGCCGGTTGTACACCGCCGGCCAACTCGTTGATCGCAGACTATTATGCGCCGCGTGACAGATCCCAGGCGCTTGGCGTCTACGCCATGGGTGTAACGCTCGGCGGGATGTTTGCCAATCTGATCGGTGGTTGGGTGACTGACGTATTCGATTGGCGAACTGCGTTTATTGTCGTCGGCCTGCCGGGCCTGTTGATTGCTGTGATTTTCAAATTGACGGTGAAAGAGCCGCCACGCGGTTTTACTGACCCTAAGGGAACGCAGTCAAATGAACCGGTTTCATTGCGCGAGTCTATCCGCGAACTGACGACGAAGCCCGCCTTTTGGCTAATGACGGGTGGCGCCACAGTCGCTGCGTTTTGCGGTTATGGAATCTCCTCGTTTCAGTCTATCTTCCTGGTTCGCACGCACGAAATCACAACCGGTGAAGCGGCCATTTGGATCAACACACCCGTGTCGTTGTCAGCTGCCATCGGCACGTTTGCGACGGGTTGGCTTGCAACCAGACTTTATAAAAAACATCCGGGTGCCATCGCCTGGTTGCCGGCCTTTGGTTTGGCCTTGTCGATCCCATTCTATGTGTTTGCCTTCACGACGGAGAGTCTACTGTTTGCCGCCATCGGCTTGATCATCGGCGGATTCGTGAAGTACGGCTATATCGCCGCTCAGTACACCATCGGCCAGGGTGTCGTCAGTATGCGTGTGCGTGCCATGGCAACGGCGGTGCTGCTATTCATCGCCAATTTAATTGGCTACGGCTTTGGTCCATTGTTCATAGGTTTTACATCTGACATTTTCTTTGTCAGCGGCGCCGCCGAACTCGGCGTTGCAGCAGAGGAGTTGTCTCGAAACCAGTGCCATCCGCGCGCTGTCGGAGAGTTAAGCGAAAATCTGCAGAATGTCTGTGGTGAGGTCTACGCCCAGAGTTTACAGTCGGCAATGGTCATCATGGCGATGTTATATGCTTTTAGTTCACTGTTCTTCCTGTTGACCTGGCGCCGGCTGGACAAGGACATGGTAGACAGAAACTAAATCTAAAACAGGGAAGATAAGGAGGATAGGTACTTTAAACCCTATTTTTGAAAGAATGGTCTGATACCGTAATGGGTGATGTTCATTCAAATTTAAACTGATGTGGCTTGATAATCCTTTGGGTGGTCAATGGCTGTAACGGACTGAATTATCTGGCTTACAGGCATTTGGGTCTTTCGCTGGGGAGACTTAGAGGACGAGTAAGGGACGGTTGTGAAGTTGGGGAGGAAACTACAGACGATTGTTATGGCTGGGCGCGTGCGCACTTTGCATTGAGTTCAAGCGCTCGGTTGCATGCTCGTTAGCGCGGCAAACAATACCGTTAACGCCAGGGCGATCAGGATGACGCCCAGTATCGCGTCTACAATGCGAGCGCTTGGCTGTACTTGCCTGCGGAAACGCGCCTGCGATACCAGTATCGCAACCAGTGAGCACCATAGCGCGTCGGTAACGCCAATGGTGGCGACCATTACGCTTTTTTCCTTGAAGCCAAACGCGGGATCCAGGAACTGGCTAAACAGCGCCAGCATAAATACCGCTAGCTTGGGGTTGAGAAAGGCCACCAGAAAACCCGCTGTCGCGGGATTGCTTATGCAGTTTAGATTCGAAATTGGGTGGGTTTTTCGATCCAGGTTTAGTTAATTTGGCAACAACTCCTCCCCAGAGAGTTATGTTGACGCGAGTCTTTCTACATTCTGGGTTTCTTATATGTTTTAATTCCTGTCGAAAATTAATCCTGCAGTAACGGCTAAAAACACAAGAATATAGAGAGCTTAAAATGACCGGACAAGAAATTTTATATACGCCAGGACGACATCCGTCAGAAAGCTATGAAGACATACTAGATTCGGATGCGGTATCTTCTCCTGATTTTTATCGGGAGGGCGACAATCCATCGGCCGCATTGGAGTCATACGACACTTCTCGTTATTTCGACCAAGCATTTTTCCAAAAAGAAGTTGATCATGTGTGGCCGCGAATATGGCAATGGGCAGCAAGAGAAGAAGAAATCCCCAATGTCGGTGATCATGTTGTATTTGACGTTGCGGGTTATTCTTTTCTAATTGTTCGCTCCGCTAATAACGATATAAAAGCGTTTTATAATTCTTGCCTGCATCGAGGACGTCAGTTGGTTGAATGTGACGGTGCCGATGCGAAAATGTTCCGCTGTCCATTTCATGGAATGGCTTGGAACGTGGACGGCTCTCTAAAAATTAATCCTTTCGCCTGGGATGCCCCGCAGTGGGAGGATAGCGACCACAGTTTGCCGGAAGTTCGTGTGTCAACTTGGGGCGGCTTTATCTTCATCAACATGGACCACAATGCACCGCCTTTGGAGGAAGTCCTTGGGCCAATACCGGAGCACTTTGCTCGTTATGACCTGGAAGACCGGTACAAAGCTGTCCACGTTAGCAAGAAAATACGAGCAAACTGGAAAGCTACGACAGAAGCTTTTATGGAAACCCATCATGTTGTTGGCACGCATCCGCAAGGGTTGCCAATGACCGCTGACATCAATACTCAATATGATCATCCAAGTGAGTATGTCGGCAGGCAGATATGTGCCCATGCGGTGCAGAGCCCGCATATTGAAAAGCAGCTGACACCACAGGAAATCTTTGATGCATTCTTTGGCTCTGGCCAACATGATGTCGATGATGATTCGAGATTGTTAGTACCCGATGGTATGAGTGCGCGAGCCTATGCTGCCCAGATTATGCGTCAGCAATTATCGGAGACTACAGGCGCTGATTACAGTGAAGCAGGAGACGCTGAGTTTACGGATTCACTGATGTACAACGTTGCACCTTCGATGAGTTTTTGGGGTGGGTTCTATCAAAATACCGTATATCGTTTTAGGCCCAACGGCCTAGATCCTGAAACGTCGATTATGGACATCGTGATCCTTAGACCAGTCCCTAAGGACGGACCGAGACCTAAACCCGTGCCAATTATGCATTTGGATTTTGATGAACCAGTAACTCTGGCTTCAGAAACGATGGGCGAGGGTCTTGCTATGGTTTTTGAACAAGACGCTATTAATCTCCCGTGGGTTCAAAAAGGACTGCGAGCCAGCGGCTCTAAAAAGGTCGAATTTACACTCTACCAGGAGATGCGACTTCGGTTGCACCATAGACTCATAGATCGACTTATAGAAGAAGGCGAAGCGGCGATGGAAGGTTAGAAGGCAAGGTAAATGCCAGATGGGCCGACAGGTTAGCTGTAATTGCTTAAGCCTCAAGATGATTGAGCGTAGAAATATTAGAGCGTTCTCGCGCTTGGCTCCGCGAGACTGATGTTAGCGTTAAGTTTTTAAGACTACAGTCCGTTTCTAATGATTGTTTTGATTAGAGACTTTAACTGACTCGAACAGAGTAGCGCTCTCACAGTCGCTCACGGTTTGAACCCAGCGTTCTAAGACAGCTTTGTTTTCTGTACTTTCCCAGATAGCAACTGCAGCCTCGAGCCTCTCAATATTTGGTGAAACGCCATTCCAATAGAAGGTGCCGTTAGAAATATCGGCGCCGTATTTCGGGAACAGTATAGTTAACTGGAAGTCTTGGTACTCTACACTGTGTTGAACAGCCAGATAGTCCTCTCCAATTTTTCGAATTTCGTCGCGAGTAGCACCTGATTTCAGCTTACATTTATAAGATTCCGCAATCTCAGCCGAAGCGTTGCTGAATGCTAGACAAAGTATCAGTGATAACCAATAAAAACTGTGATGCTTAACGAGCATGATCGTACCTCCGAATGTTTTTCTATACTCTCATAAACAAGGAATGAAAACTGGTGGAGCGAAATTTGGAAATAGGTCGCAACTACACTGGGTTAAATTCATGAGAGGTAGTAAGCGTCCCCGCGAACGCTTATTTTGGTTGGTAACCTTCGGGTGACCTAGTTTAATGGATGTTAGTGAAATGGTTGCGTGTTCCGTGACGTTAGAGATTTACAATAATAATCGTGCCTCAGTTGGAGGGAAAATGGAAAAGACTTACAAGAAGCTCGTTGCGAATAAATACACTCGTGATTTCCGTGATGCAGGAGAAGTCATAGAGGTTGAAGTACCTACCCCAGGTCCCAGAGAGGTGTTGTTGAAGAATAGATACGGTGGCGTAAATGCGTCGGACGTAAACATTGCGGGTGGTGTTTACTTTTCTGACGGGGATTTTCCGTTCGATCTTGGGTGTGAGTCAATCGGTGAGGTGATCGGTATTGGGTCAGACGTCACAGAGTTTGCGCTAGGTGATTTCGCGGTGAGCCCAGAACTCGGAAGTGCATATAGTGAATTACTCTGCCGAGATGTTACTTTTTTCACAAAAGTACCTGAGTGTACTCCTGAGATAATGGGATGTGCGGTCGCGGGTATGACGGCGACGGTAGGACTAAATGTCGTAGGCGAGATGAAAGCCGGCGAAACTGTGCTAGTAACCGCTGCTGCAGGAGGAGTTGGTTCATGGTGTATTCAGCTCGCGAAGTTAGCAGGCTGTCACGTTATCGGTACGTGCAGTACAGCTGAAAAAACGGATTCTTTGAAAAAGCTCGGGTGCGATAGAACTGTAAATTATAGGGAAGAGAATTTAGGAGAGGTGCTTTCCAAAGAATACCCTGATGGCATCGATCTAATTTTTGAGCAGGTGGGCCAAGAGACGTTCGATGCATGTGTCGATAATATTGCTTTAAGAGGCAGGATTTTAATCTGTGGTTTCGTTTCTGAATATACCAGTGGCCCTCAGGACCATACTGCACCGCGGATTTACCACAAGTTATTGTGGAAGTCGGCATCTATAAAAGCATTCTTATTCGCGCATTGGCCTGAAGAACTGCCTGGTCAATTGCAGTACTTGGTGGACTTAGTCGCTAATGGAAAACTAGACCCGGTTATCGACACTGAGGTATTCGAGGGAGTAGATAGTGCTGTTAACGCAGTGGAGTTTCTACATAGTGGTAAAAATACGGGAAAAGTAATAGTTCGTTATTGAGTTAAGGTCGCACCACACAGTTAAGGTTGGGGGCGGATAGCCCCCAACGGATGAGTCCTAAGATTATTTATTCTTTCCAAACTCGGGTTTTCTTTTTTCCTCGAACGCAGCGATTCCTTCAGCGTGATCTGCTGACCTTATAGTCATCATTTCGTAACCTAGCCCTACGTCCATGATGGAATGCGCAAGTTGCTTAAGGCCTATATTCGTGCTGACCTTGGTCCATCGAATGGCATCTTGTGCGCCGGCAGCAAGTTTGTCCGCGTAAGCGTCGACAGCCTTATTGAGCTCTTCTGCGGGCAGGGCAAAATTGATGAGCCCCATGTTCACAGCCTCGCTAGCACCTACAGGTTCTCCGGTCATTAAATAGTGCTTTGCTCTCGCGTAGCCGATCAATTGGGGCCAGATTATTGCCCCTCCATCACCAGCGACGATGCCAACATTGACATGAGGGTCGGCAATAAGCGCGTGCTCAGCGGCAAATATCACATCGCAAAATAGCGCTATCGTCGCGCCCAAACCCATGGCATGCCCGTTAATTTTAGCGATAATCGGCTTCTCTAAATCAAGAAGACCAAAAATCATTTTTTTGCTCTCAATCACAGTTGTGTTAGCTGCTTCGCCGGCGTTGGCTTTTTTCATTTGTTCGAAATCACCACCAGCACTGAAGGCCCGACCTTCACCAGTAAGCACGATAATATCGCTGCCTGGGTCTAGTTGAACGTCGTAGAACAAGGTGGAAATTTCAGTGTGGAGACGCGCGCTTACGGCATTTAATTGGTCTGGAAGGTTGAACGTGATGTTCAGCACCCTGCCGCGTCGTTCAAATTTAATTGTCTGGTAGTCGTCTAGGTTCATCGTTGATTACTGAATGTTAAAAAAGCATGATGCGTCCTCAGACTCTAATGGTCAACTTAGTCCTCTGCGGCTTACTTACATATAATAGTCACCAAATGTTTGGTTAAGTGATAATACTCACGGTAAATTAGTGGTGAGCTAGGTTGAAGGAAAGTTCTGATACGATGTTAAATTATTGGTCGAAATGTCTGTTAACAGGCCTCGGGTATGTTTCCAGAATTTTCACACTAGGGGAATATTTATGTTGGTTGACTATAGTGCGCGATAAATCCTAAATAACTGGGTCGACGTTTCTGCTTTCGACAATTTTTTACCCATCACGAAAAATAGGCTAGGCTGTCTAGTCAAATTTTGTCATGCACCTTTATTCGGGTTGTTTTATTAAGAGGAAGGACTCATGCGGCGGGATCATTTTGAAGAAGAACATGTTTTGTTTCGCGATGCGGTCAAGCGTTTTACAGCAGAAGAAATCGCACCACATAACTCTCGTTGGGAAAGTCAGGGGATATGCGATCGTTCAATGTTTACTGCTGCCGCGAGTTTCGGGTTTTTAGGACCTCAGGTCGATGAAGAATACGGCGGCGTGGGCATTGATGATTTTCGCTACAACCAGATCCTTATGGAGGAGTTCGAACTGGCAGGTGTCGGCAGTGCAGGGTCAGGAATTGCCATGCACAATGACATTGTTATTCCTTATTTTCTCGAGTTTTGTACTGAAGAACAGAAAAAGAAATGGCTGCCGGGATTGTGCTCGGGTGAACTCATTGGAGCAATAGCAATGACGGAGCCCAGCGTGGGGTCCGACCTTGGAAACCTGAGGACAACCGCCACTAGGAGTGGAGACGAATATATCGTTAATGGCGGCAAAACATTTATCTCCAATGGCATTAACGCCGATCTCTTGGTGACTGCGGTTCGTACGGGAAGCGATGGTCATCGTGGAGTGAGTCTAGTTGTCATCGAACGCGAAATGCCTGGATTCACGCGAGGTAATAATCTGAATAAGATTGGCCGTCATTGCCAAGATACAGCGGAACTATTTTTTTCTGATTGTGTTGTCCCTCTTGCTAACCGACTTGGAGAAGAGAATAAGGGCTTCTACTACATGATGTTTAACTTGGCACAGGAGCGTTTAAACATTGCAATGTCGGCCATCGCCGCAGCACGTTATAGCTTCGACCTGACGCTAGATTATGTCAAAGAACGAGAAGCGTTTAGTCAAACAATTGGAGCCTTTCAAAATACTCGCTTTATTATGGCGGATTTGGCAACCGAAATAAAAATAGGTCAAACCTTTGTTGATAGATGCGTCATGGCTCACCGCAATAAGGAGCTGACGCCCGAAGAAGCTGCGATGGCGAAGATGTGGACCACAGAATTACAAAAGAAGGTAAATGACCAGTGCCTGCAGTTGCACGGAGGGTATGGTTATATGGAAGACTATGATATTGCTCGCGCTTGGCGCGATGGCCGCGTACAAACAATTTATGGGGGCACTACAGAGATCATGAAAGAGATAGTGGGAAAGTCTCTTGGTCTTGGTAAGGGATAACCCCCAGCTTAATCGTCTTGGTCTTCTATAGACGGCAATCTAAATAAAGAAACAAACAAGGAAGATGTAATCATGGGAACTAAGCCAGCAGCACAGCCGGGTGTGGAAACTAAAAAGACTTACTGCCGCTTCTGCCACAATTATTGTGCAATGGAAGTTGATGTATTGGACGGTAAACCTATTGCAGTGAGAGGAGATATTAGTGACCCGGTGTATGGCGGTTACACCTGTATAAAAGGACGACAACTGACAAAAGCCTATGATCATGAATCAAGAATTACGCAGCCGCTCAAGAAATTAGCGGACGGTAGTTGGCAAGAGATTTCTTCTACACAGGCGTTCGACGAGATTGCGGACAAAGTAAAGCAAATCATCGATATGGATGGCGCAAGATCGATTGCGACCTATTGTGGAACCTATTCATTTCAAGAGTCAGCGGCGCTGGCCGTATCTAGAGCTTTCCATGAAGGGATAGGATCGCCATCCTATTACACTTCAGTATCTATAGATCAGCCTGCAAAAGGCATTGCCTTGTCCAGATTTGGTGTCTGGGCAGGCGGACCACACAGCTTCGAAGGTGCTGATGTCGCGCTAATTGTTGGTTGTAACACCCTGATATCCCACTTTACGCCTTATGGCGGAATACCGCCTTTTAGTCCAAGAAAGGCGCTAAACAGGGGTTTAAAAGACGGCATAAAAATGATCGTCATTGACCCTCGTAAAACAGAAGTTGCCCGAAAAGCGCATATTCATTTGCAAGCTCGTCCTGGCGAAGATCCGACCGTATTGTGCGGAATCATAAAAGTGATCCTGGATGAGAACCTCTATGATGCTGAGTTTTGTGAGCAGTATGTTGATGGTTTAGAAGCACTGCGTGAAGCGGTAACAGATTTCACTCCTGAGTATGTTGAGCTAAGAGCTGGTGTTTCGAGCGATCTTGTCGTTGAAGCTGCAAGGGTTTGGGGCAATGGTAAGCGTGGTACGGCGACAGCGGGAACTGGGCCTAATATGGCTCCCAGAGGGAACGTTATGGAGCATTTGTTGCACGTTCTGAACACGCTTTGCAGTCGGTTTAATAAAGAAGGGGATAAAGTCCCGAATCCTGGTGTTTTGTCACCGACAGGTAATAGAAAAGCCGAGGTTATTGCTCCCTGGCCTGCATATGGCAAAGATTTCCCCCAATCTCGTATCCGTGGGTTGAGCGAGTGTTGTGGTGAAATGCCAACCGCTGCATTGAACGATGAAATTCTCGAACCCGGTGACGGTCAAGTTAAGGTGCTTTTCAATATAGGTGGCAACCCTATGGTTGCTTTTCCAAACCAAAACAAGACGGTGCGGGCCATGGAAGCCTTGGAATTGCTCGTTTGCATAGATGTTAAAATGTCAGCGACGGCCGTTATGGCGGACTATATATTACCGGGGAAAATATGCCTGGAGCGTGATGATGCTCCCGTAATGGCAGACACGTGGTTTGACGTTCCATATACGCACTATGCTGAAGCTATAGTAGAACCTAATGGTGATGTAATAGAAGAATGGGAGTTCTATTGGGAGTTAGCTCACCGCTTAGGAATAGAGTTAAAATTAGGGGGGAGCATTTTGCCAATGGATGCCGCTTTTGGCGTGGCGACAGGCGGGTTAATACCTACAGATCATAAACCAAGCAAATTTGAAGTCTTAGAGTTGGTTGCCAGTGGCACAAAAGTGCCCTTGCGGGAAATAAAGGCAAAAGAGGGTGGGTTCGTATACGAGAATATAGAGTGCTTTGTAGAAAAAGGCGATTCAACCGCAAAATTGCAGTTAACGCCTCCTGGTATTGCAGACGAAATTCGAGAAATCAGAAGCGAAAATTTAACCGGCTCTGGTATTCCACAAAAAGATGGGACCTATACTCACTTGCTAACCAGTCGGCGTCTAAACCATGTTTATAATTCATCAGGTCAGCAATTTGACGCGGTAAAAGACAAGGGCACTACTAACCACGCGCACATGCACCCAGATGATCTTCTGGCGTTAGAGATTGAATCGGGGGACCTGGTGCAGGTCAGCGGTCCCGGAGGGAAAGTTACTGCGGTGACGAAAGCGGAGGTCACGATCCAGCGAGGGGTTTGCTCTCTGGCACACGGTTGGGGCTTCCACCCGGAATACGATAGCAATCAAAATGTCCGAGAGATCGGTACCAGTTCCAATCGGATAATCTCTGACGAAGCTGAATATGATCCAATCTCAGGAATGGCTCGCCAAAGTGCGATCCCAGTCAACATTACAGCGGTGTGATTCGTCTCAAAATACTCCGTAGATCATTGTTTTAGGTAAGTCTTGGAAGGATCTTTGAAATAACATGTGAGCAGCATTGCGGAGTGGAATGACAACGGCTGAATAAGAGGTTATGGCCTAGTGTTGCTTCTGGGTTGCGTAAGACCTGCAAACTTTTAGATTCGACGGACATCGACATTGAAATTGGCATAGATCTTTCAGTGGTGGGTTAGTCCTACAGCTTAACTTAATGGTAGATAGAGGCAGAAATGAGCAAAGCACTAGAACAATTAGAACGATGCCCAATTCATGAAGTGAATCCGATGCATCCAGACTTATTGCGATGTCCTGCGTTATTGAACAAACGTCTTCGCGATGAAGCGCCTGTGTTCAAAGATCCTTCGTCCGGCATTTATTTTATTTCACGTTTCGAGGATGTTGTGGCCATGTCTCAAGATCCAAAAACATTTTCTAGTGTGATGGGTGGTGCAACGACGCGCGCGGTGGAGTCATCTGAACCCGAGATCGTGGAGTTGATGGCGCAGGGTTATGCGGATGTGCCTACTATGCTTACCCAGGACCCTCCATTGCAGCGCCGTTACCGTAAATTTGTTGATGGGGTCTTCGCGCCAAATGCACTCAACGCACTAGAGCCTATGATGGAGTCGATTTCACATGAACTCATTGACCGTTTCGGGGCCAGTGGAAAGTGTGAATTTCTGAGTGAGTTTGGGGTGCCGTTGCCATTGACAGTGATTGCTTCCCAAATCGGTGCCCCCGAAAAGGATCTTCCTAAGTTGCGTCGATGGACAGAAGCCTTCATCGATAATTTGAGCCAACAGGGTGGATTGGATAGCAGAGTTAAAACAACGAAAAGTATCATAGAGTTTCAAAAATACTTTGTTTCTCGCTTGGAAGAGCGGCGCACTGAACCGAGAGACGATATTTTGTCGAAAATCGTCAATGCGAGCATAGAAGGAGATCAACCATTGGACAATGGTGAATGCCTTTCCATGCTGAATCAGATTTTAGTCGCTGGTAATGAAACGACCGGTGCAGCTCTCACTCAAGGTATTCTGTTGTTGATTGAAAACCCTATTCAGTATGAACTCATCCTTTCCGACCCTTCTCCTCGGACGATTTCAAATTTTGTGGAGGAAGTGCTGAGGGTGTCTAGCCCATCGGCCAATATGTATCGGCGCACAACGCGGGACATTGAGTTACATGGCGTCAGGATTCCTGAAAACTCGATTTGCTTCGCTCGGTTTGCCTCCGCAAATCAAGACGATGATCAGTTTCAAGATGCGCTGAGTTTTGATATCACCCGTGATAACTTGAAGACTCATGTTGCGTTCGGCAAAGGAGTCCACCATTGTCTCGGTGCTGCCTTGGCTCGTCGCGAAATGAATATCGGGTTCAAAGTGTTGTTCGAACGAGTTGAGAATTTTCGGCTGCAGTCGAATGATCAAAGCCCTGAATTTATGCCTAACGCGCTATTACATGGACTTGAAAGGCTAGATATAGCATTTGATATTCGCCACTAGCAGGATAGCGGGCAGGCATTGACAGCCAAGTTCTTCGAGCTTGATTTGATTACCGTCGCTCAGTTAATCCAAGCCTAGTGTTGTTGGCAAAAAAACGCCTGGCTGCCTAATAGACCTCTCAACAGAACTACATGGTGAAAGGCTGTCTTTCTAGACAGCCGAAGGTTCCACTACTTTCTGAAAATAAGAGATCCTATAAGAGTCGATGCGCCAAGTTTCGTCATCGGCCTTTAGTAGATTCCAAGTGTAACGCGCAGTGCCAGTGATGCCGGTTTCGGAGAATGTTTTCTCAGGAATGTTGAAAGCGGCGATCTCAAGTGGCATGTAGAGGATATAAGCTTCGGCAATAGCTCGCTTATCAGTTTGCTCATGAATAGTTAGATTGGTGTCGAGATGCAATGGCTGGGTGCCCGCTGCGACCATGGCTGCACGGTATTGACTCAATAAATTTTTAAAGTCATCACCCATGACGGTGACCGGTGGATTATCGGATAGACAGATGACACAAGTCGGGTTTTCAGTAAAGAGAGTGAACCAGCTTTCGATTTCGTTTTTGTCGAAGTGGTTCGCATATGCATTGCACAGGTTAATAATTGCCAAACGGTCTTTGACATTAAAATCAGTATTTCCTGGATGATCCATCAGACTCATTCTCCTTTTATTCGTTTTTCTTGAACCTATAAAAATTACGTGGTTAAACTTTTCGCTGAAGCTTGGTCTCAGCAAGCGACGTATTGGCTGCTACAGTTGAGTGAAAAAAATCTGGTGGGCAATATCTCCTGAAAATATCCCATGTTGCCCCTCCATACCAGTACGAGGATAGGTACTTTGAACCATCTTATTGAAAGAGTGATCCGAGGATAGGAATTATAACAGGGCTTTTCGATCGAAAGTCTGAGTATCGAATCAGATTGGATCACCTGGGCTAAACCAAAAATATTCAAATCACCCGTCCAGATTAGTAATACATAGTTAGTAGGAGTCCCTTTTGGGTGAGGTGGGGGTAGGGGGCGGTGGGTGTTGGTCAGAATGGGTAGGGTGGTAGGTTGGAAGTAAATGCTAGAGGAGTGACCCAGTGTGATTCTATTAGTGGGTATCAACATCAGTAGAAATCTAACTATTTTGCTTACACAAGCAGTTACATTTTTGGAGGTGCAGAATTTATTTACAGAAATCGGGGCCACAGCCCATATGGTACTGGTGGCCGGAGGTGGAATCGAACCACCGACACGGGGATTTTCAATCCCCTGCTCTACCGACTGAGCTATCCGGCCATAATAAGGTTAATGCAGCGGTCTCTCCGCTCACGCTGCTTGATCAAATTGACGTATACAGTGCGTTCACCGCGGTGGTCAAAATGACGACTGCTAAGAAGGGCGTGATTAAAGCGAAAGAGGTCACCGGAGTCAAGTAAAACGCGCTTTTCAGAGGTTTAGTTGGCAGATAGCCAAAGTCGCAACAGATGGCGCTTTTTCTCGCGTTCATCAAAATCAATATATTCCGTTCTCGCGTGTGCGATTACGTGGTTCGAGATGAATTGCATATCCCCAACCTGTAAGTCCATCTCAAGATAGTACTCAGGATTTAGTCCAAGCTCATCATAGAAGCTCAATATTCCGGCTTCTTCAGTGGTCAGGTCGATTCCGTCATGCCGTTCTACCGAGTGATAGTAGTCGCTGTGGTAAAAGGTTCTTAGTTGCTCGCCGTCGAAACAGCAGGGCGTGATGAAGCTGTACGGTTTTTGGCCTTCTTTAAGCTCGCCTCGGCGATCAAGCTTGATAGGTTCAAACAGTCGGGGGATCCATTCTGGGTGTCTCTGGTAGAGGGCGTTGAATAGACTCACGGTGCTTACGATCCTGCTCTTGCCGCCTGTCTTAGCGGGTTTTAGACAAAGCAGCCCAACGATATCAGCCGCGTCACAGTGGTAACGAATGTTGTTGTTGGTTCTATAAAGTCGCACGAACGGATCGTCGCGGGCTTCGTCGTAGTCTTTCACATGACCGAGCAGTTCATTGTCTGGGTTTTGTGCGCCGGGCGTGCCGAGGTGATGGCCGATCCCCCAATAGGCGAAAGCAATTTCAGCCTCTGACCATTGCCCCACCGGCAGGCCTTTGACGACTTGAACGCCAGTGCCGGTCATGATGGTCTGCCGCCACGCTTCAACTTTCTTACCCAGAGTTGGCAACGGGAACGAGTCGCGGGTTACTTCTTCAAGTGCCAGGCTATCTTGGCTCACCAGAAGGACTGCGTTTTGGATTTCTTCTAAATCGGTTTGATTGAGTTCGTACATCCATGTATCAGGATGCTTTTGCAATTCGGCGCCTTTCCATGCGGATGGAAGGCTCAACGGCGCAGGCGGGACGCCAATATGTTGGCGATTAAAGTAATGAGCGCCTTGTTCCTGGAAAGACCTGTAAGCCGGTGTGTTCATGGTTTAGGTATTTGGTACATATCCTTCTGCTCGATCGACTTCGCTACCTTCCAGAAACAGATCTCTTTGCGTATTCAGATATTTCCGCGCTTCCTTGTCCATCATGTTGAGATGCTTTTCATTGATCAGCATGGTTTGTAGGTCTGACCATTCCTGCCAGGCTTTGTCCGAGACCGTCTCAAAGATCTCTTGACCCCTGGGGCCTGGGAATGGCGGTGCGGCCAGGCCTGGGAGTTCTTCTTTTAGTCTTGTGCAGAGTACTGTGCGCGTCATGTTAATTCTCGATCAATGGGAGAAGCAGTTTATAGGATTATTGGAGCAACGAAAAATAGTCTTCAAATCTTACCGGACCCGGATAGCTGGAAGTTCAGCCAATATTTTGGTGACAGGTTTTGTCAGTCCAACTGACTGGGGTGTCGTTACGTTGAACCAGATTTCCGCACCGGGTTCAGCAATGCGGTTGGTTTCGCGAATAGTGACCCGGATTGGTTCTATATCCAGATGATAGTGGGTAAAAGTGTGCCTGAATTCTGGCAATCGTGTTCGTTCCAGTTCCTCAAGATTTAATGATTGGAGCAGTGAATCAATTGCTTCGACGGATTCGCATTCCGGAAAACTCCACAATCCGCCCCAAAGACCTTTCGATGGGCGTTTTTTTAGCAGCACGTTGCCGTTGAGTGCCACGATCAGCATCACGGTACTTTTCACGGGCATCACTTTCTTTGGCTTCTTGCCTGGATACTGGTCAATGGTGCCGTTGATCCTGGCGTGACAACTTTTGAAGTAAGGGCATGCTGGGCAATCAGGCGAGGAGCGTGTGCAGACGGTGGCGCCCAGGTCCATGATTGCCTGCGTGTATTCAGCAATGCGATTATTTGGTGTCAGTGACTCTGCTTTGTCCCACAATAGAGTCTGAGTCTGGGTCTTTCCGGGCCATCCTCCGATGGCGAAGTGCCGTGCCAGTACTCTTTTCACGTTGCCATCAAGGATTGCTGCGTGTGAGTCGTGACAAATAGCGACGATAGCGCCGGCGGTGGAGCGGCCGATGCCCGGCAATGTCATCAGCTCATCCACGGTGACTGGGAACTCACCGTTATGCTCCGCCATTACCTTTTTTGCCGAGATGTGCAGGTTGCGCGCGCGAGCATAGTACCCAAGGCCGGTCCAAAGATGCAGAACCTCGTCTTCGGTAGCCAACGCAAGTTCATCGACCGAAGGAAAACGGTCCAGGAATTTTTTGAAATAAGGGATCACCGTCGCAACCTGGGTCTGCTGCAACATGATCTCGGAAAGCCAGACCCGGTAGGGCGTCTTATCGGTCTGCCAGGGAAGTGATTTTCGGCCATGCTGATCGAACCAGTCGAGCAATTGTTTGGCGAAGCTGGTCACTTCTTCTTAAACAGGTTTTTGAATAGATCTGCGGTGATGTCCTTGTACTCGTCCGGCAGGTTGTCTTTGATGAGCTCTTCTATTTTTTTTCTGCCACGGCGCTGCAGGTCCTGTTTGACGATTTCAGTGACAAGTTGGCTAATGGCGCCACCTTTTCCGAGGCAAAGGTCAGCCGGTGAATCCGAAAATTTTCCAGAACAGATCATTGGCCAACGGATACCTGATAGCTGATCGCTGACTTGAAATTTCCCTGCCTCAGTTTTGTTTAGCGTGGTGGTGACATCGTAGTTCAATGTTTCCGCCTGTAGACTGATTCCGCCGAGAGCAGTGATGGAGATGTTTTCCAAAGAGGCGTTGAAAACCTGGCCCGTTTCAATGCCATCTGTGAAGACGTGCTCTCCAGTCATGCTGTCAAAAGGCATGATGTCAGGCCACTCGCTGATGGAAGATGTTTTTCCCGTGATTGAATCAATCGTTGCTGCGACGGATTTGAGTGGAAGTACGTCAAGTGTTCCGTCCTTGATGACGAAGGTTGATTTTCCGATCAGCGTTTTCTCCAGCTGGCTCAACATGCTGCCATCAAATTTGACGTTAGAGTTGGCGGTCAGTGTTCCCGTGATGCCCTCCACCTCAACGAGTTCTGGGATATCAAGTCGATCCAGGGTGAGCTTGAGTTCCGTCGATATTTCTCCGGTCAATTGTGTGTTGGCGCTAAGAACGATCCTCCCCTTATAGCCGGATGCATTTGCGATGAGATCAAGCACCTGACGGTCATTTCGCAGCTCCACTTTTGCGTTACGCAGTTCCCCTCCATCAACAATCACTGAGTCTATTCGGATGATGGTTTTAAGGTGTATGTGCTGTAGCAATCCCACGGGGATCAGCTCGCTGTCTATCCGCACATCTGATTTAGTAGCAGGGTTGGTTGCTACTTTAGTATCAACACTTGGTGAATCTGACAAATAATCGGTGGTATCCAGCTTGTCTATTCGAAGGTCAGCTGTGATTGCGTTAATGGGCGACAATTCAAGCGTCGCCGTTCCCTTGAATTTTGACTGGTCGAATTCACCTTCGAGAGAGCGCATGTGAATGAGGGTTGGGTCTAGCGCAACATCTGCGGTGAATTGCAGGAATTTGACGGGAAGTTCCGTGTCGAAATCCCGGGATAGTTGCGCCGGGTCCGCAGTTTGCAGATTGACTAGGCCGTCGTATCTGGGTGTAGCACCGCCGAGGTTGATCACACCCGAAGAACTGATATTGGCCGAACTCACGCGGATATCGTTTCGCGTTAATACAATGGATTCTTGTGAAGGTCGCCATTGCCCTTTACTGGTCAGGTTAATTTCGGGATAGAGTTCGTCGTCAACGACCAGTTTTATGGTTGTAACAAGGTCATCAAAACCGAAGTGGTCGTTGGACGCGTGATATTGCAACTGCCCGGTGGACTTAATCGATGCCTTCAGGTTCTCGAGATTATTCTGAATTTCCAGGATCAAGGAAATATCAAATGGCCGGTCCGAAGTGAGCGCGCTGGTGGTGAGCTTTTTCAGCACCACATGGTAGTCCAGATCGGTTTGTTTATCGATATAGCTGACCTCCAGATTTTCTACCCAGAACCTTTGCAACGTGGATGTCTGGGAGATTTCAGTTGGATCGGAATCGCCAGGTGACGGCGGCGTATTTGTAGTGGTCAGCTCCCAGTTAGCTTTGCCGCTCGCATCGATCAGCAGTGAAACCCTGCCGCCTGTGATGGCTATTTCATCGACGTCGATGATCCGTTGCTGCGTGATGAGCGGCATCAGGTCGATATCAACAGATACCTGGTCCAGTTTGATGAAGGGTGCTTCACCGGGGGTGCCGAGATGTATCTGTTCAGCATTGATTGCGATTGGCGGCCAGTATCGCCATGACAGTTCACCTTCAACCGTGACTTCGTAGCCTGTGGCTGATTCAATGCCTTGTGATATCTGGTTCTTGAAGCGATCCGGATTTTCCAGGAGGAAGAAGGTAGCTGCTGCGACAAGTCCGAGTAACAATGAAACGAACGCAAGAAACCTGATCATGGCGCTAGCTTTTGGTGCGGGCGAGGTTTTGGCGGGTATAGTCACAAAGAACGTGCACAATTCCTCGGGTCACTTCCTTGTTTCCAGACATCAGGTCATACAGGGATTCACCATCAAGCCTGAGCAGAGTGCACGCCTCAAGCGCCTGCACGGACGCTGCTCTTGGCTCTGGGTCAAGGGCGGCCAGTTCCCCGAATACGGCACGTGTGCCGTGTTCGGCCAGGTCCTTATCGCCCTCAAAGATTCGAACGCGGCCATCTACCACTATATACATGCTGGTGCCTAGGTCGCCCTGGGTCATGATGATTTCACCGGCGTCGTATTCTACAGATTCTACAATTGTCGCAAGATCGACCAGCTGTCCCTCGGGAACGGAAGAGAAGATAGGGACGGATTTTAAAATGAGCACTTTCTCTATAGTGAGAAGCATAAATAATACTTGATGAGGTTTGGCTGGGTACAGTGAGGATTATGCCCGAAGTTGGGTTCAGGTTCTAAGTGAAATTGTCCTGTGGCTTTGGGAATTGCGCGCTGGAAGGTTATCAACGTGAGGGAGCCGCGAGCGCTAAGCCGATACCGGAATAAGTTCACGCTGCAGTCCTGCAAGGACTGCAGCGTGGAGCGAACTAGTTCAATAGGTTGCAGCTAATAGAATCTGATGTCTGATTGCCGATCGGCGTTGTTACCGATGCAACAATCGCACCAGCACCACCACCGGCTTTTGTGACGGAGAAGTTAAGTCCAAAGCCAACTTCTGTGCCGACATCGAACTCAGCAGAGGTATCCGTGGTTACAGCACGACCACCAACCGAAGTCAGCTGACAACCGGTTGCAGCAGCAGATGACAATTGCACTGTCGTGCCATCCGGCAATTGTCCATTAAAGCGATCCGTGAACCAGAACACACCGGATGTTTGCGTGGTGAAAATTGCGGGTACATTCCCAGAGGGTGCTTTGCGTTGGCTTACTCCAGGAAATACTGTGCGGTTATTAAGGTCTTCACCAATGTTGAACTCTGTGAGGTTGGTCAACAATCTATCATTGGAAACCAGATCCTCAGTTGAACGGAATTCGCCATCAGTACCGGTGGTTGTTCCCGTGATCAGCACATTAGCGATCGTGCCAACCACTCTGTAGCTGCCAACGGGCTGCTCGCTAACAACAAATAGCAGATCACCTGTATCGCTGGCAGTTAAATCAGACACTGTACAAGTGACGGGCGGGGTGCCGCTCGTGCAGTTGTCGACTTGCAGAACTCCGTTAATGAATAGATCAACACCGCCTGTACGGGTCGTGAGATCGGCGCCGACGTCGAAGTCAAAACTCACCTCATAAATAGCCTGTGTCCTGCTGAAAGGGTTTGTGATGCTGAACAGAGACACCCCTTCGTCTTTGTCCGTTGCGTCATCGGCGTCGGTGTCGAACACGGAGGTATTAATCTGTGCACCACCCTGCGGGAATCCAGCCAGGTTATTGCCTAGTACTGTAGCAGAGATGTTGGTCGTGGGTGCACCGGGGTCTGGCGCGGTAAGGGGAGTCCAGGTCGCCGGTAAACCTGGATCATCCGCAATAGGATCGCCAGGCCGGTTCTCAATACCCTGGATAATTTCACCGCCACCGAAGGCTCCGCCCAGACCATTGGCACCAGAGGCTCTAAATGATGTTCTCGCGCGGCTTCCGGCCAATGTCACCAGAGTCTCTCTGCGGACATCAATCAGGTCTGTCGTACAAACCGTGGCACCATTTTGTTCAGGGTTGATACACCGACTGCCGTTATAGATTCCGTTGCCAGCATCCATCAGGCCATTGCCGTCTGCATCAATAAAATCTTCTTCTTCACCGCCGTCCTGGTAGCAGTATCTGTTCGCTTCCGTCGAATCATTGCCGTCGCCGGATTCACCGACAATGGTCTCAGGCCCGTAACAGTAAGGATTGTTCTTCTGCCTGACTTCACTGTTGGCCGGGGCATTGGTTCCGAGGCCAGCATCCCTGTATGGACCTGTGGTGCCGGCGGATGCTGAGTCACCATTATTATCATCGAGGACACCATCCTCGTTCTTATCAAGGAAGGCTTCAGGTAGATCGTTAAATGCTTCGCCAAAATCGTACTCACCATTTGCATTGGTGTCATCGAAACTTTCTTCCCCCTGCGTCCAGGCAAGAATCGTCGACCGGGCACCATAAGGCTGACCCATACCACCAAGATAAACTGGAGCGGCCATTCGTTCAGGGGATGTATCATTAGTAGCCGCTGTCAGCGCAGCAGTAACCGCCAGGCTCGTGTCGCTGGCAATGCTGGCAACAGTTCGAACCTCGTTACCCACTTTAATGCGATCTCCAACGGCGAGTTCAGTTAGAAAGAGGGTGCCTATCCCCGTTACTGTAGTGGATGCAGCGGGTTCTATGGAACCGGTAATACCTTCAAGGTTGCCCCTGCTGCTTGCCAAACAGGGTGTGCTCTGTACGTCAAGATAGGGCTCGGTAGCCGCGCCAGGTGTTAGCATGACATGTGCGGTAGAGCCGTCGTTCTCTTCATCGAGCCACAAACGCTGATAGGTAATCTGCAGGACCTGCCCATTGGAACAGCTGCTACAATCGACGCCGTTAGAATTAACCGTGTAGTGAACGCCCTCCGTGAGTATATTGAGCGTGCCATCGCGCCGAACACGTAAAACATCCGCAACGCGATAGTCAGTCAATGCAATGGTTCCGTCACTGATGGTAACCTGCTCGTCCTCTATATAGTTGCTCGGGCAATTGTCGTCATCCAGGTTCTGGAAGCTGACCCCTGAGTTCGTCGGTGACCTTGGCTCGCCGCTAGCGAAAGTTGCGTCACAGGTCCCGCTTAGAATTTCACAGCTGGATGTGATGCTGCCCAATTCGGTCCTGAACTGGACAACCGCGCCATCCGGCACCGGGTTTTCCTGAAAATCTCCCAGGTTGACGCGAATTGTTGCTTGCTGATTATTATACTCGTCACCTTCAATCGCCAAAGTATCGTTCTCAGACGAACTGTTTGTGCCGACAAGTCTAGTGATATTAAAACTATTCTGGTCAGGGATGCCGCCGCTGGTGCCGGTATTCAAGATACCTAAGGTCGCTTCAATGTTGATGCCGTTGACTGTTGCGCTGGCAACGACATCCCCCGTGCCCGCCGTGGTCGAGGACGTGAAGTTAATGAAAGCGCAGTCGGTTTTTTCCTTGATACCTACCACAGGACAGACTTCGAACGCCGTCACGGCTGAAGCGTTGGTAATGTCGGCATAAGCACCCAATGCAAAAGTCACTGCTAATCCAGTGTCATCACCTTCAAGCGCTCCACCATCCCAATCAACCACGGTCGCTTCTGCGGTCAACTCCACATTGCTGTCAAACTGCGTTACCGAGGCGCCGTTGATGTTCCTGACGACAATGGAAATTTCAGGCTTATCCGAGGACATTTGTACAGTAATGTCGTCAGTGATCGTCGTACCGTCGCTAAGCGTGACCTCTGCGGTGACAGTAGCTGCCAAGCCGCTACCATCGCCAATAATGTCTACCGTTGCAGTGCCGTCAATTGTCGTTGCGCTGACATTTGTCAGCGTTCCACCGGTTGCAGAAAATGCAACAACGAGTTCTCCCGTTGCACCCTCCTCATTGGCGATTGCCTGCAAGGTAGCCCGTTCGTTACCTGCCAGGACGCTGTCCTCGTTGGCTTCATCAAAGATGATCGATAATGCGATGCTGGTCTGGGATTGGGCCATCTGCACAATAATTTCGTCGCTAAGCTCTGTTCCGTCACTAAGAGTGACTGTCGCAGTCACAGTGGCGGGAGTGCCGCTGCCATCGCCAATAATCGCTACCGTTGCGATACCCTCGCTAGTCTCAGCACTAGAAGCATCAAGCGTCCCGCCGGTGGTAGCGAATCTAACCACGAGTTCACCGGTCGCTCCTTCCTCATTGGCGATTGCCTGCAAGGTAGCCCGTTCGTTACCCGCTAAAATATCGTTTCCGGTGCCACCATCAAAGATGATCGATAATTCGAGGCTACCAGTGGCCTGCTCTTCCTCATCGGGAGCGGGAGCGGGATCAAGGATGGTGCCACCACCGCCACCACCACTGCCGCCGCCGCAGGCTGTGAGTGCAAGCGTAGCAAGACAAACTAGAAAGGTTCTTGAAAGGGAATCAACGTACATTGGGGCTCCTTCAGCGTCCCGGGTAACGCGCGAGCACCGGGAATTTACCGTTATTAAACGCAATAACTTTAGAAGATGAATGTGTATATTTCAATAAAAATCAGTCTGTTAAATAGATTTGTTAGCACACAACGTTAATAAACCGTTCCAACGGCCTATCATTACGGCATATAACGGGTGTGACCCTATAAAACTGAGTCATTTTGAAACCTTTAGCAACAGCACAGGCATAGCTGATCAAGGCTCCCAAAATTAACAGCCAGGCTGTTTTTTTAGTCTTATTTCTCGGGATTGTAGTTTCTAGGCCGCTACCCTCGCCTAAGGGCTCTCTATGAACAAGTCAGAATCAAATAAACGGTACTAAACAGTACTAAACGGTCACCAATAGGCGCTTTCTGGCAGTCGAGAAGTGTTAATAACAGCGGGCGAGGTCCGGCTGGGACAATGAGGATTCCACCCGAAACCAGGAGCCGGTTACAAGTGAGCTTATCCGGCAGGGTCGGGTGCCTGAAGGGTTGCGTGGATGGCCCGTGCAACGTACCGAACGGGGGCACTCCGGTCTTCAATATAGGTGCTGAGAGTTTTCCTGAAACCTGGAGGTTTGAGTTTTGAAAGACACCAGACAGCGGTCTCCCTGATGACGCTCTCGCGATCAAGGAGGCTTTTTTCCACCTGCTCAAGGTGTATCACGGATCCACTCTCACCAATCTGGTACAACATGCAGCTCCGAGTCCAGAAGAAAGAGTGATCAAAGTGGTTTTCCACGATGTTATTGAACCGCTCTTCGGCGCTCATTTTTTCCTGCGGGAATCGAGTGGACATTTGATTGAGCTTTTCTGCAACCGTAAGGTCGTCGAGAAGTGGCAATACAGTTTGTTTTATTTCACTGGTCAATAGGTTGTCCAGGATCTCGAGTGCAAAAACGCGCCGCTCGGCAATATTGGAGTCTATGTTGGTTCGGGTGTCCAGGATGACAATCGAGGGGAATAGGAAACTGATCAATAGCAACATACTGTCACGCCGCACTTCCAGTTCGCTCGCTAGTGCTGCGTGAAGCATCTCGAAACGTGGTTCATCCCGCAAGTCGTCCATGGCTGCCAGTAACCAGGTGATCAGTTGTACTTCTTCATCCAGGCTATTTACAAAAGTGTACTGGTCATCGGGTTCGGCTTGGTAGTGCAGTTTTGCGAGATTCAGCCGGACCATGTGTCGCAGTTCCGGCTGCGCTATCTCTAGATGGCGCAAGAGGATCTCTATGGCCTGTCCGCCGCCAATTTCCTTGATTGTTTCAATAATGTGGTTTTTTTCCTGCCGGGTCGCCTCGGGTGATGTGAGCCCGGTATCAAGGTCATAGAGCGCAGCCTCACCGAAATGCCGCAGCGATATCGTGGTGGTTCCCTGCAGAGAAGCGATGGCGAGTTTTTTTACCAGGATGTTGACGAGTCTGGGGTCTTGCAGGTTACCTGCAGCAACGATGGCTCGTTCTACGATTAGCGGGTCGATATCTTCCAGAAGCTCAACCAGGTAGCCGGAAAAATGGGGGACACCTGTATCAGCGATGACTTCCGCGGCGAATAATCGTTCGTTAATATCCTGCGACCGAACACTATCGAGTAGGTAACGGTTGGCAATCTCGTTATCTTGGTCGAAGTTTAGAATTCCGACCAGTGCACCTTTCCTGATGTTCTGGTCTGATGTATCAAGGTAGGGAAGTAATCTGTCTATGGTGTCAGCAGGTCCCAGGGCTGCATAGGTTTTTAACGCCTGGCCCCTAACTATCGGATCGGCTTCCTCTCCTACTCTATCCAGCACGCGATTGATTAAGGGCTGAATATTCAGCGAAGCAATCCTACGCAAAACGTCCATTCGGACATCATGGTTGTGGTCGTCCAGGAGCGATTTGATTAGCTCTGTGATCTCCGGGTGCTCCATCTCTTCGAGTAGATTGAGGCAATAGAAAATCTCTTCCGGGTAACCGCTCTTCAGGCCACCCTTGATGAGTTCAAGACTGGCATTATCCAGATCGCTAAGTGCGATCTCGCCCAGCTTTCTTTTTTGAATATTGACCACTAGATTGGACACGTAGAGTCGTTTAACAAAAAAACCGATAACGATCCACATCAGCATCAGGGCGCTCAGCACAATCAGAAATGATTTCGGCTCCAATCCAAACTGCGTTGTGAGCACGTAAAGGCAGATACCCGCGAAGCCACCGGCAACCGGGTCGATCACTCCTTCTGTGAGTGCAATACCCTGGCTTCTCTGCCGATCTGGCAGCACCTGGAACAGGATAGTGACGCTGCTTTTCCAGATCGCGGATTGAAGGATGAACCTTGCTGCATTGGTTACAACCATCACGATAAAGATAGCGGCGGCCTCGAATCCTGAAAATTCCATCGCAGTGACCGCTGTAGAACCAATAAATATGACCACGGGGAATGTAATGACACCGGCCAGAATGCCAAATTTTCGAAGGAATGGGGCAAATACAATAATCATTACAAGCGTTGTCAGGAAGCCTGAGACGGCATAGAACTGAGCTATGAAGGCGGCCAATGAATTCTGGTCATCGAACTGGCCTGATGCATAGTCGTAGAACGCAACATCCAGAAAGAAGTACGCAAACATGTAGGCGACGTAACAGAACGTGATGAGTCTAACGTAGGGGAGCCGGAACAGGCCGAGCAGGCGCAATTCGCCGGGTGGGATGTCGCCCGCGGAGACATGTAAGGTAGAGCGATAATGCGAGACGGTATAGCTGACGATGCCGAACACGATGCAAGTTGTGAACATTGCGACGATTAAAAGATCTTGCACCTGGATAAACTTGAGCAGCAACACCACGAGGAACCCACCAGCCATCTCCGCCAGAAATTCACCTGAACGAGCGATCCCAGAGAGTCGTTTGGTTTGTCGTACATTGAGCAGCCTGGATAGCAGCGCCACGAACTGCAGACTAAACAGCATATACACCAGCTCGAAGAAGAGTGGCAATGTGAAGATCAAGTATGGACTGCTGCTGACGCCTAGCAACAGGCGCATCGCAATCAGGCCAGCAAGAATGATCCCAATGATCGTAAACAGGTAGTTACGCACAGCGAACCGGTGAGTCAGGCGATCGATCAGCAGTGTCATTGGCATACCAACTGCTGCGATCAGAATTGCGACGAGCGCCAGCTGTTCCGCAGCCCAATAGTTCAGGAAAAGCGTGAAGGCGCAAACACGAATCATGCCGATGCCGATGCCAGACATGAACATGTTGCTGAACATCAGCGAGGTGGGTGTCTTGTCCTCGGGGCGAATGCCTAGCCTGGCTAGAAAGCGATCCCCAGCGGTCAATGGGGCGCCTGGCGCAACTGCCATATCACTCAAGCTGAGATGCCCTTTAATGGTTGTGGAAGGGATTAGTATGACACCCATCGAGCGTCCTATTATGCGTCATAATGCAGTATCAATCGACACTGGTTTTGTTACTGGATTAGCTGGAGGAGGAAGTGGTTAGGCGTTTTCGTGCACTTTGAAGATCGAATCTGCTAATCTTTCAGGCGATATTTATAGGGAGAAAAAAGGGATGTCAGCAGTCGGTACTGAAGGAAACCCACTCCGGGTTGCAATCATTGGCTCGGGCCCAGCGGGTTTTTACACTGTCAGTAATTTTCTGAAGAAAAAAGAACTAGTCGTAGAGCTCGACATGTATGACCGGCTTCCCACACCCTTTGGTTTGGTCCGTGCTGGTGTTGCGCCGGACCACCAAAAAGACAAATCAGTACAACGTGCCTACGACAAAAGTGCGCAGATGCCGAACTACCGGTTCTATGGCAACGTTGAGTATGGGTCAGATATTCATCTTGAAGACCTGAAGAAGCACTACCATCAGGTGATGTTTACAACGGGCGCGCCATTTGACCGTAGCCTGGGTGTGCCGGGTGAAGACCTTGAAGGTAGCTTTTCTGCGACCGAGTTCGTTGCCTGGTACAACGGGCATCCGGATTTTGCGGATCGCCAGTTTGACCTTAGTCAGGAAAGTGTCGCGATAGTGGGGATCGGTAACGTTGCCATGGATGTCGCTCGAATTCTTTGTAAAACATACGATGAACTGGCGGTGACCGACATCGCCGACCATGCACTCGAGGCACTAAAGAACAGCAGGGTAAAGAATGTGTACATTCTGGGACGGCGTGGTCCGGCGCAGGCGGCCTTCACACCGCCTGAAATCAAAGAGATGGGTGAGTTCGATGATGCAGATGTTACTGTGCCATCAGATGAAGCCGTCGTTGACCCGGCGAGCCAAGCCATTCTTGATGAGAGTGGAGATAAAAACGCTCAGAAGAATGTAGGCTTTATCCAGGAATATGCTCAGCGCCCGGTTGAAGGGAAGTCGCGGTTGCTGACGATCCGCTTCCTGGTATCACCCACGGACTTGGTTGGTGAAGATGGCAGAGTGGTCGCGATCAAGCTGGTTAAAAATGAGCTGGTTCAGGGTGAAGATGGCTCGGTTCGACCAAGGGCGACTGAGCGGGAAGAAACTATCCCTGTTGGATTGGTATTCCGCTCTGTGGGATACAAGGGCTTGCCGTTACCGAATATCCCCTATCATCAGGACTGGGGCACGATTCTTAATGAGACTGGCAGGGTTGTCGATGAATCTGGCGATGCAGTAACGGGTCTATATACCGCTGGGTGGATAAAGCGCGGCCCAAGTGGCGTAATTGGCACGAACAAAACCTGTGCACAGGAAACGGTGGCCTGCATGGTTGAAGACCTCTCGGCTGGCAGGTTCAATGAGCCTGAAGATCCGAGTATTGAAGGTGCAGCAGCCCTGGTTGGGGAACGAGAGCCAGAGGCAATCAGCTACCAGCAGTGGCAGGCCATTGATGCTGTGGAAGTCGGCAAGGGCGAAGCTCAGGGGCGACCCAGGGTTAAATTCACACGCGTGGCCGATATGGTCAGTGTTGGAAAAAACTAACCTTTTACCGCAGGTATTACCTCATCCAGGTAAGCGTTCAGTGCATCTTCATTCCAGGGTGCGCGTAGAGCAATGTTGATCATGTCTGCGCCGGCTTCCCTGTAAGCATTGATGCGATCAACCGCTTCAGCGGGCGTACATAAGAGTGCGCCGCCTTCAACTCTCCTGGCGGCGGGGCCCCAGGCAGTGGCAAGTTTCTCTCGTTCTGCGTTTACTTCTGCCTGTGAGGTACCAAGGTGAAACATCAGGTTGATTGAACGCTGGAGTGTGGCGGGGTCACGGTCTAGTTTCTCACACCACGTATCGAGTACGCCGGAAAGCCGGGTAAAGTTTTCCACTGAGGTATAGGCGGCGTTCCAGCCATCTGCATGTTTGGCCACCAGCTTCAACGTTTTCTTTTCCCCGAGGCCGCCCAGCCATATAGGCAGTCTGTCTTGAATGGGCAACGGGAGACTCGAAGCATTGTCGACGCTATAGTGCTTACCCGTGAAGGAGGTTCGCTCCTGGGTCAGTAACCCTCGAATGATTGTTGTCGCTTCGTCCAGCATATCAAGGCGGGTGCCGACGCCTGGAAAGTCATAGCCATAGGCTGTTGCTTCCTGTTCGTGCCAGCCTGCGCCTAGTCCCAATTCGAATCGTCCTCCGGAGATATGATCCAGTGTCGCTGCAGCCTTGGCGATACTGGCGGGATTGCGATATCCGACGTAAAAAACCAGACATCCGAGGCGAGCATTTTTAGTTTCAGCAGCAAGGGCTCCCAGCGTTGTCATCGCTTCGAAATGATCGACCGTGCCGCCGGCGGGTGGGGCTTCATAAAAATGATCCCAGGCGGAAATCCAGTCGACTTTTTCATCGAGCTTTCGCCAGAGCGTCCGCATAGTATCCATCGACATGTTTTGTTGACCGACATGCGCGCCTAGTTTCAAAGACATCTGTAGAACTCCTGAAGAGTAGTAATAGTTGATAGCAATTGATTATCTCATGATAACACCGATGATTTTATTGCTTGGCAATCGTTAAACGGTTGAGGATGATGAAGTGTGGCTATTCTTGACCTAACCAAAGGGGCCGTAGGCGCCCAACTGACCCGCATGACGATCCCGTATTTTCTGGGGATATCGTCCATGATTCTCGCTTCAATGATCGAGACGATCTATATCGGGATTCTTGGTGCGAGGGAACTTGCTGCTTATAGTTTTATGTTCCCGGTCATTATGGCGCTCACCAGTATTTCCATGGGGGTTGGCATCGGCGCTTCGTCACTGATCGCAAGAGCCGAGGGTGAGGGTGATCGGGAACGGGTAAAGAGATTGGCTACACATACGGTTTTTCTCACGCTGGCGTTAACGCTTGTGCTCAGTTGCTCGACCTATTTTTTCCTCGAATTTCTCTATGCGTCGATGGGTGCAGAAGGTGAAGTGTTAGAACTGGTCGTGGCCTATGCCGAAATCTGGGTTGTATTCGGGTTGGTCTCATTTACCATCCCGATGGTGAGCAGTACGGTGCTCCGCGCGCTTGGCATAGCTAAGGTGCCTGGATACATCATGACGATCACGTCAGGGGTTCAGCTGGTTGTCTCACCGATCCTCATATTCGGGTTGTTCGGCGTGCCCGCCCAGGGATTATTGGGTTCGGCTTATGGCTTCCTGATTATCGGATTTATCCGGATCATTGCCTTTGGTGTTCTGGTGGCTAATGAAAATATTTTGCTGACGAGAGAAGTGCTCAAGGGGTGGCTCCTGTCTGCCAGGGACATCATGCATATTGCGCTACCGTCGATGCTTTCCTCACTGATTGGTCCGATCAGCATCGGTATCACTATTGCACTACTTGCGGCTCATGGCGACGTTATCGTTGCTGCATTCGGGGTCGTTTCACGAATTGAGATGTTGGTGACGATGATACTTGGTGCGCTAGCTTCAAGCGTTGCGCCGTTTGTAGGGCAAAACTGGGGCGCAAAGCAGGATGACCGGGTTCGAGAGGGTTTATCGATAGCCTATCGATTTTGTTTGTTCTGGGGCTTGGTGTGTTTCATCGCCTTGGGAATCTTCGGGGACAACCTGGTGGGCTTGATTAATGATGATGAACAATTAACAGAAGCCGCTGGCTGGTTCATGATTATTGTCCCGATTAGTTTTGGGTTGATGGGCGTTGGTCAGGTTGCGGCGTCTGTCTTCATTGCGCTGGGCAAACCTATGCCGCCGACAATTCTGTCCTTACTCCGAACAGTCGTGGTGTATATCCCCATGGCGATTGTGTTCGATAGGTACTGGGGCTACATCGGTATCTTTATTTCTCTGATGATCGCCAATGTCCTGTTTGGCGTTGCTGCTTATGCCTGGGGCAAAATTATGCTAAGAAAGGAACTTCTACTCAGGGCTTAATGGCGAGGCTGATTAAGCGCCTTCAGTAACTCAACGATGTCTGCCGCAGGTTCATCCTTGAACTGAGCGAGCCGTTCAAAGACAGCAGCCGCAGCGGTGTGGAAGCCACCCGGAAGACCTGCATTCTCAAACGTAGCGGCAATCTCCTGCATTTCTCCCTCAAAACGCCAGGCCTTTGCAGAGTTAGCTACAACACGCTGGTAGGTTTGTTCTGTAAAGGTCTGTCCCCACTGAGACTCCAGGACATTCCTGACACCTTCTTTCTCCGCAACGCCTAAAATTGCCGCTAGTAAGGCTGTAGTTCCTTTGGTGTAGGCGGCAAATACCATCTTCATGGCGGAGGCGGCGCCGATCTCGCCAGGAATAATAGTGGTCTCTAGAGGGGAGTTGCCGAACAGAGCTGCTATTTCCTTTGACCTGTCTCCTGAAAGGTAAAGCCTGGTGCCTGACTCGCTTTTCCAGGCGGGTCCGCCAACAATGCCACCGTCAACAAAGTTCTGATACCCAAACCGTTCAGCTATCTGACGACTCTTCTCTGGGGCGATCGCATTGCAATCAACAAAGAGGCCGGGGAATGCGTGCTGTTTTACCTGCAGGGCAACGTCTTCTGCGTCGTGGGGAGGGCATACGCTCAGGATAATATCTGAATCTTTAACTAGCGTATCAATAGTGCCTCTATTTTCTAAGCCTGCATCCGAGGCGCGGGTGTGACTCGCCTTGCTGCGGCCGTCACCCGCCCAGATGACTCTCGTGGCCGAGTGGGATGCTGCGGCGCCGATAGAAGCGCCCATTTGTCCGGGGCTGATGAGTCCGATGACTGTCATTTGGGCTTCTCCATGTTTTCTTAACGCAAGCGTCTTTAGCTAAGCTTTCTTTATCAAAATGCCCTTTATTTAGAGGAAGTCTTTGGCGATCTGGTCTATGTATCCCAGCATCTGATCTTCGTTCTGTCCGGTTTGCAGGAGAATCAATCTGGAGACGCCCATGTCTTCAAACTGTTTAATCACTTCATCTGTCAATGGAACACGAGGAGTGATGCTGATTTCCAGTTCACCCAGATCAGTGCTTCGGTTGGTTGATTCAGACAGGGTCTTTAGTGCATCAACACTTTCCTGACTTGACGCAACGTTTAACGCAAAACCGTACCAACCGTGACCTTTTTGAATGGCGCGACGGTATGCGGCTTTACTGGTACCGCCTACAATGACGGGCGGGCCGCCGTTTTGGTAGGCCAATGGTCGGCTTTGGATTCCCTTATAGTTTACAAACTGTCCTGCGAACTCCGGTTTCGGGGAAGTCCAGAGTTCTCGGATGGCGTCTATATACTCATCGGTTCGTGCACCGCGTTCCTCAAAATTAATGCCCAGCGCTTCGAATTCCTGTACCAGGTAGCCCGCGCCGATGCCGAACAAGAGGCGGCCTTTTGATAGTTGGTCAACGCTCGCGGTCTCTTTGGCGAGCACGACCGCATTTCTTTGGGCAATCAACGTAATGCCTGTGCCCAAGAGAATTTTGTCGGTAGCGGCAGCGATAAATGACAATGCAGTAAAAGGATGAATGAAAGGCTGAAGGGGCGCGGCGGGCGAAGGGGGTGCCTGGGGATCTGGCAGTACAACGTGCTCGGCGGTCCAAAGCGATTCAAAGCCTGCATTTTCTGCAGCTACTGAAACGTTGCGCATGACATCCGGATCCCCGCAGGGGCCTGTGTTGATACCGAACAATCCAAATCTCATGGGACCTTCCTTTTAAAACGATAGCGAAGCGCTAATATCGGCAAGTTCGCCTGACAAGTAAAGACCGTCGTACCCTGGAACAATTATTTACTGTGCTGGACTTTCCCGGTTACTGAAATCCCCCAGCACCAGATGCTTCGGCCAGTATTCTCTCAATACTTATCTCGCAAGAGCCTTTTCAGCAACTTGCCTTTGGATGGCTCGCAATGACGCCGGTCATGCGACGGACCCTTATAGCTGTTGCAGCCGACATGCTGGATAGCAAAGCAAGCCATCGTTCGGGAGCCTTTTTATAGCTCGCTCTTTTTCGAAGGTCGCAGTACAGATACCAACCAGGACGCGCTTAATACGACAGGTACCAGTAATCCACCGACAATAATTCCCAGCACCCCATTGAGGAGCATGGAGGCCAGGATTGTGAGTACTGAACCTATAGATGCCAGTTCGCTGATTGGGTGCAGGATTAGTTCGAACAACCCGAGTATCTCTGGAATACCATGCGCAAGGATACCGCCACCCACCAGGAACATTGCTGCGGTGCCCACGATGGTAAGCCCTTTCATCAGGTAGGGCGCGAAACCGAGAATTTGTTCTCCGATCCATTTTTTGGAACCGGAATCTCCACCGGAATCAATCAGGTGCAGGCCAAGGTCGTCGAGCCTTACAATCCCAGCTACTAATCCGTAGACGCTGATGGTCATTAATGCCGCGATAGTGATAACGGTTAATATCTGGGTTATCAAAGCTGCATCCTGCACGGTGCCCAGTGCTATGACTATAATCTCAGCGGAAAGAACGAAGTCGGTTCGAATGGCTCCCTTGATTTTTTCTTTTTCGAAAGTAACCATGTCAACGTTGGGGTCGCGTAGGGCAGACAGGACTTTGTTTTTCTCAGCCACCCGTTCCTCGGGATGGAGAAAAACAGAAGAGATCTTCTCGAACCCCTCGTAGCAAAGATAACACCCACCCAGCATCAGGAAAGGCGTAATCATCCAGGGGGCGATTGTCGCGAGCAGCAGTGCTGATGGGACAAGAATGAATTTGTTGCGTGCTGAACCCTTAAAGACGGCCCAGACGACGGGAAGCTCACGATCTGCGCGAACGCCGGACACCTGCTCCGCATTTAGGGCAAGATCATCTCCAAGGACCCCGGCAGTTCTGACTGCGGCGACCTTGGTCATGGCGGCGACGTCGTCCAACACGGTCGCTATATCATCGAGTAGTACGAGCAGGCTGGTAGCCATTAGTTACTCCGCATCTTTTCGGTTATGACCACATACTGGTCCAGCAAGGGCAGTACTATTGGTAGATCTGCGCCAGCGGGGTAAGGAGAGCGCCTTGATGCAGGAATGTGCGTGTGCTCAGGAAAGAAAAGCGAGTCCAGGCCGCGCTCATCTATAGCTTTTGCGAGCTCGACCGGGTGCATTGCGTAGTCTGTTGGAAAAATCAGCGCACCAAATTCAGCCATTGAAAAATTCTCTGCTTAAAAAGATAAATTAACGATCACTCCCCTAGGATAAACCAGCATTGCTTCCCGTGCCATCTTGGCTGGTCAGACACGCTCGATGTTGTAGAACAGCGCGGCTGACTCGCCCATGATCAGGTCCTGCTCATGAGCGCTTAGTTTCCCGATGTACAGATTCATGATGTCGTACACCTCTTCGAATGTAGCAGTCAGTGTGCACACTGGCCAGTCGGAACCAAACATGAGTCGCTGCGGTGTGAATTGCTCCAATACCTGGTCAAGATATGTCAGGTATTGGTCTATAGCGAGTTCATCAGCTTCAGGATTCTGCGGTGGTAGCTCTGTCACCATGCCGGAGATCTTGCAAAAAACATTCTTTCTTTCCGAGAGCCTTTTTATATTGCTGGCCCAACTTGCGAAGCCGGTTTCCGAATAATCGGGTTTCCCGAGATGATCGATAACGAACGACTGGTCTGGAAATTTATCGGCCAGTCGAGCGCAGTTGTCCAGATGATACGGTCGAACCAGAAGGTCCAGGGTGAAGTTAAAATCCGCCAACATCCTGATGCCGCTTTGAAAGGATGCACCCAGCATGCGTTCACCGTCAGGCTCTTCGTCCAGCGAGAGGCGAAAGCCTGATACTTTTCCCTCGTACTGTGACAAGGTTGGCTGCAGGTTTTCAGCTTCCAGGTCTGTCCATCCAACGATCCCCTTAATGAAGCTGTTTTCTGATTGTAGTTGCAGCAGGAAGTCAGTTTCTCTGTCGACTTGGCGAGCTTGCACAGCGATAGTACCGTGGAACCCGTGATCGCGCAGATACGGGTCCAGGTAGGCAGGCAGATAGTCCTGCTTGAGAATATTGTGGTCCATCCAGCCATAATCAGTTTCGTTGTACCGCCAGAAGTGCTGGTGTGAATCTAGTCTTAATGCCATGGTTTCCTCGGTGTAACAATCGGAAAGCGTCGTTCGAATTGATCGAACAATCCGGACAATTGTAGCAAAGCACCGGCGTCGCCTTCTATTTCCATTTCCCCTTCAGTCATTAGGGTAGCGGCATCTTTCTGTCCAGCCATCAGGAGCTTGAAGTTGAGCTGGCTGATTTTCAGCGTCGCTGCGGCATCGCCCGACTGGCGTCCACAGAATGTATTCAGCACTGAGTTCTTGACACTGAGCAACGTATGTTCACTGTCGCTAAACGCCAGATTGATTTGCAGTGCGATGCCATCAGCACGATCTGCGTTTAGCCTCACCGCCATGATCTGGTACAGGTTGTCCAATGGGATTGAGCCAGCCATGCCCGCACTGGCAGCATAGTTTGCGCCTGTCGGTAGGCCCTCCCGAAGTTCGAGGACGCCGCACAGGTAAAAATTACGCCACGGTCCTGATTCTGACTGGTAGCCCAGTTGCTCAAGGGTGTCAGCAAGCAGTGCTCTTGCCTCAACCTGATCGGGGTTGTCCATTACGACATGATTTAATACTTCAGCCACCCAGCGGTAGTTGCCTACGTCAAAGTCTTCCTGGGCTTTCAACACTATGGCGTCGGCGCCGCCCATGTAGCGGAGATAGTTCCCTGCGGCCTCGACGGGAGGCAGTGGATGTAATGTCGAGGGATTACCATCAAAGAATCCAAGGTACTTGACGTAAACAGCTCTCGCATTGGCGTACAGAGTGCCGTAGTAGTCACGGTTATAGAACTCAAGCCCCAGCGAGTCGGGTAACTCAAGTTGTTCGGCGATTTCCTCTTTGTTGTAACCCATGTTGGCGAGCCTGAGGGTTTGGTCATGAATAAATTTGTAAAGATCTCTTTGTTTCGTCATGTAGTCAGTGACAGACTGCTGGCCCCAGATAGGCCAGTGGTGGCTTGCGAACTGTACTTCAAGTTTGCTGCCAAAGAGGTCAATGGATTCGTTGATCTGGTCTGCCCAGGAGAGGGCGTCACGGACTTGTGCGCCCCTTGGCGTGTAAACGTTATGCAGGTGATGTGACGTTATTTCTGACATACACAGTGCTTTGAACTGGGGAAAGTAAAACACCATCTCGGCAGGTGCCTCCGTACCCATGGTCATTTGGAACTCGATCTGAATACCGTCAATTGTCCGGGTCTCACCTGTCTCCTTGATAGTATCGTTGGGTACGATGAAACCAGTTGTTCCCATAGACAGCGCTGCGCCGAGACCGGTAGAGACGAACCCGGTTGGTGATGGTTTGAGCAGATTGCCATACATGTAAGTAGCGCGCCGACCCATCACGTTTCCTGCAAGGATATTTTCAGCGAGGGATTCATCAACGAAGTCTCGGGGTGCAATCACGGGTACTTCACCTGAGGCTGCCTGCTCTGCCGTGACGACCCCTAATACGCCCGCGAAGTGATCGGCGTGGCTGTGTGTGTGGATTACCGCGATCACGGGGCGCTCACCAAGTTCCCTGTTGGCGAGCTCAAGTCCCGCACGAGAGGTCTCGCTGGAGGTCAGCGGATCGACGATGATCCATCCGGTGTTGCCTCGAATCAGCGTCATGTTCGCGATATCAAATGAGCGTATCTGGTAGATGCCATCGACGACTTCATACAGGCCGTGATGTTGAGCGTTCAATTGGGACATTCGCCAAAGCGAGGGGTTGACTGTATCCGGTGCGTCTCCCTCAAGAAACGACAATGCTTCCAGGTCATACACGAGTCGCCCGCCCTTGTCGTGCTCGATACTCATGGGTGACAAAGTCGCGATGAATCCCCTGCGCGCATCTTCGAAACTTTGGGTGTCGTCAAAGTTCAGTTTTTCTTTGAAGGATTGTTGTAGTGCTTTTGTTGATTCGGTCGCGGCTTTTGGTGATCGCATGGATTCTGGTAGTGGAGAATATGTAGTCACGGGCAGGTTCGCTATTTCGAGTCAGGGAGGTGTAGGATATCGAGTGCCCACAGCGACGCAAGTGCAAAAAATGAGTGATAAACCCGGGACCTCTGACAGGTTGCAGTATGTCATCGGCACGCTGATTTCGATCGTATTATTGGCTGGTTATCTGGTTTTAAGCGGTGATCAGGAAGAAAAATCGACGGTTGCAGAAACTAAGCTGCAGGATGTTAGCGTAGAAAAGAAAGATCCGAGAGAAGCAAAGCATGCAGAGGAGCAATATTGAAAGCACTTGCGGTGGTAACCATTGCTGGATGCTCGATCATGATCAGGGCACCTTTTGGGTATGAAGTTAAAGGAATCCAGGCTTTACTTGATCTTTGCGGGGTGGCCTAAATGGGATTTGTTACAACAAAGAATCTTGAGCTTTACGTCGAGGAAGGGGGCAAAGGTTTGCCGGTGCTGTACATCAGTGGTACTGGTGGTGACCTTCGAGTGAAGCCTGGCGTTTTGGATGGTCCGTTGGGCTCAGGACATCACGTTATCGCTTACGATCAGCGTGGGCTTGGGCAATCCGAGAAACCGGATGGCCCGTACACAATGGAACAATATGCCGATGACGCGGCATCCCTGTTGGATGCCCTTGGTCACGATACCGTGGATGTTATTGGTGTGTCGTTTGGAGGCATGGTCGCTCAACACCTGGCCTTGCGGCATCCTGATCGTATTCGCCGATTGGTGCTTTGTTGCACTTCCCCAGGAGGCAGTCTGCCCAGCTATCCGTTTCACGAGTTGCCTGAAGACATAGAAACCGTAGAACGGCTAATGAAACTGATGGCCGTATCAGACAGACGCAGGGACGAAGCATGGCAAGCGGCGAACCCCGACCGGGTACAAAAACTCATTGACTTGACTCTGGCCGGAGCTGTGGCGGACCACTCAACTGTTGAATATAAAAGGGGTGCCCGACTTCAGTTGGAGGCGAGGGCTGGACACGACGTGATAAATCGTTTGCGGGAAATTAATTTGCCAACGCTTATCTGCGCCGGACAATATGATGGAATCGCGCCTGAGGAGAATCAGGCAGCGTTATGTGATGGCATCAGGAACGCTCGGCTAAATTGGTATGAAGGGGGGCACCTGTTTCTTATCCAGGACAAACAGGCCTGGCAAGATATTGTGGGGTTCCTTTGCTGATAGCAGAGATCAGGCAGTGAGGCCCTGAATACGCGCTGCTCGTTCCCGCAGCAGTTCCGGTGAGCCCAGCAGTTGTCGGTTGAATCCCGTGCGCTTAAACCAATAGTGCAAACCGACAAGATCAGTAAACCCCATGCCGCCGTGTACTTCTGTAGCGGTTCGGGTAACGAACTGCCCTACCTCTGAAAGATGCGCCTTGGTGTGGCTTGCCATCATTGTTGATTCTTGCGGAATTTCTTCCAGGGCGTGGGCGGCGTACCAGACCATTGACCGGCAAGGCTCCAGGCTGGCGACCATCTCGGCACACATGTGTTTCACCGCCTGGAAAGAGGCGATGACCCTCTTAAATTGTTCGCGTTGTCCTGCATAGGTTACCGCCTGGTCCAGAGCACACTGAGAAGCGCCCAGGGTGTCGGCGCTCAATGAAACCAGCCCTGCATCAAGAGCAACCCTGAACACTTCAGGGTCATCACTGATCAGTAGGGCATCCACCTTGTCGTAGGTCAACTCACAGGTGGACCTTGTTCGGTCAACTGTCGTTAGACTCGATCGCGACAGTCCTCGCGCGCTCGCATCGACCAGGTAAATCTCCTGGGTACTGGTGGATACCAGGTAATAATTTGCATCAGAATCCAGGGCGAACAGCGACTTACCTGAAATTTTGCCACCGTCGACCGACAGTCCTGCATTATTTCGGGAGGCGATGCCTTCTGCGAATGCAATTCCGATTCGGGTTTCACCAGTCGCAACTGATCCAAGTAAATCTTCGCCTCTTCCGGCTGCCTGCATCGTCGCAGGTGCAATCACCGAGGAACTGATAAAAGGGGACGGCGTGACATGATAGCCGAGTAATTCAGAGACAACCGCAGCATCCAGGCTTGAAAGCCCAAGTCCACCATTGGCTTCGCTAATCAGTAATCCCGGTATACCAAGGTCGGTCAGGCCACCCCAACATTTAGCATCGCTTGAGTCATCGGTGGCAATTTTCCGGACCACATCCAATGGCACCTGTTCTGTCAGAAAGCGGTTTACAGAATCCTGCAGGAGTATTTGTTCTGAAGATAATCCAAATTCCATTGATTGACTCCTAGGAAGCGTTTGCTTTGGCAGCGGGTTTCGGTTCTCGCGGCATGCCAAGCCCACGTTCGCTGATAATATTCTTCTGGATCTGGGAAGTTCCGCCACCGATGATAAGTCCCAGGAAGTACATGTACTGATATTGCCAGGAACCATTGCCCCGAAGGTACGGGTTATCTCCATAGGCGATACCTATCTCACCCATCACGTCGATAGCTAGTGATTCCAGTTCGTGTCTGAGCTCAGTTCCCAGTAGTTTGACGATCATGCCGGCCAGCTTTGCATCCTGGCCTTTATTGATACGTGCTGACAGCAGACGCATGTCATTGCATTTCATGGCAAGTACTCGCCCTTGAATTTTCATTAGGCGATCCCGGAAGACCGGGTTATCAATGACTCGCTCACCGTTAACAGATTCGGAGTTCATGAGTTTAATAACGCCATTGAGGCGAGATAAGGCAGCATCAGGTGGTGCAAGTGAACCCCGCTCGTGACCCAGAATAGCATTGGCAACCTGCCATCCCTGACCGCGTTGGCCGACGATTTGGTCTTTTGGTACTCGCACATCCGTGAAAAACACTTCATTGAAATTGGCGTCGCCCGTCATGTCAACCAGAGGTCGAATGTCGATGCCGGGTGTGTCCATGCTGAACAGTAGAAATGAAATACCCTGGTGTTTGGGCGCTTCAGGTTCGGTTCTTACCAGGCAAAATATCCAGTCTGCTAAATGTGCGGTGCTGGTCCATATTTTTTGTCCATTAATGACCCATTCATCGCCATCAAGTTCTGCCTTGGTAGTCAGGCTGGCGAGGTCACTTCCCGCGCCGGGTTCAGAATAACCCTGGCACCAGATCATTTCACCGTGAATGGTAGGTTTAATGAACTGTTGTTTTTGTTCCTCTGTGCCCATTTCCAGCAGCACCGGGGTCAGCATCGAGATTCCCTGGCCCCCAAGGCCGGTACTGATCTGGGCGTTTGAGAATTCTTCTGAAATAATTCGAGATTCGATGATGTCGGGTTCCGCGCCGAATCCACCGTACTCTGCCGGGATAGTGCGCGCTGCATAGCCGTTATTTATGAGGATTTTTTGCCAGGCGATTGCCTCTGCGTTCCCTATGCCGGCTTGTTTTGGGGATTTATCGCTGCTTGCTGCGATGAACTGTTTTACCTCTGTACGAAACTCGTCGTACTCAGTACCAAAAGAGAGATCCATAACGGCCAGTAGTCCTGTAAAAAACTGAACCGACAGGCTATCACAGAGTTAGGTTGTCTGGGGCAAACCTATTTGTGTGAAACACCGACTTCATTTGGGATACGTTCCAGGTATCCCCTAAAGCCAAGCGCGGGTGGTAGCCTGACGAGTGTGATCATTTGAATTCCGTCATATTGAAGTTTGTAGCCCAGAGAGTGAGATAGCTGGTAGGCTGATGAAAAATCATGAGGTCTAGCTATGTCGGAAGTAAAGGATATGGGAACGGGCATCCAAGGCGGGTTCACTATTCCTATGGATGATGCCAGTGAGGCGCTACATATTGGCCAGGATGATTTGCCGTGGCTCGAATCAGAAGATGGTTCGAAAGTGAAGGTGCTGCACGTCGACTTGAATCTGGGCCTTTGGGTGGTGAAGACACTGTGGCCGGCGGGTTACAAAGTCCAGACGCACTACCATACAGGTCCGGTTTTTGCGGTGACTCATTCGGGTAGCTGGTATTACAAAGAATATCCCGATCAGGTAAATCGCGCCGGATCCTATCTTTATGAGCCGGCACATTCGATTCATACATTGTTGGTCTCAGAGGACAATACCGAGGACACCGAAGTCTGGTTTTCGATCTATGGGTGCAATGTAAATATTGATGAAGGCGGCAGCATCCTTGGGATCGTCGATGCGAAGTCGGTTTTGCAGACCTACCAGGAAGGATGCAAGGCTTCGGGGCTTGATTCAGGAAATATGATCGTTGTCGGTTAGGGTTTGCTTGTGCCTGTATCTGTAGCGGGAGCCGGATACTTTCCCAGTGCCAGCATCATAAGTGCCCCTGCGGCAAAAAAACCTGCGCCGAATAGAAAGCCAATGTTGTAGCTTCCGGTAACATCAAAAATAGTGGCGAATATCATCGGCGCGACGCCGCTCGCCAGCGCCAATGAGGCGTAGAGAACCGCATAGATTTTGGCGTAGTGCAGTAGTCCAAAGTATTTTGCTGCCAGGAATGCCATAAGGTCGAGTTCAGCGCCCGCGGCAAAGCCCAGAAATGCTGCGGCGACACAGGCGATAAAAAATCCTGGCGCGCCTACCAGCATCAGGCTACCAATCACCGGTAGAGATATAGCAACAGCAGCTACACCTGGTGCCCAGAGTTTATCCACCAGGTATCCGACAATGAGTCGGCCGGCGATAACCGCGATGCCAAAAACACTGATGGCAGTAGCTGCTTTTTGGGCGGGAATGCCCTGGTCCTGCAGGGCAGGAATAAGGTTTGGCACCATGCCTGACATAGCGATGTAGACCAGAAAGATGGACGTCAGAAGCACCCAGAAACGGTAACCCCGTGTTGCTTCAGAAAATGTCATGCCTTGCTCCGAAGCTATGGCTGCTTCACTGCCTTCCTCAACACTTGTTGCCGGTTTGAAAAAGAAATAAACCAACGGACCAGCCAACAGTGTCGGTAGTGCCGCGAGTCCAAGATAAGCCGTTCGCCATCCATATTCAGTGGTCAGCCAAACAGTGAGTTGCGGAATGGTGATAGCGCAGATGCCGGTACCACTGAGCATAATACCTAGCGCAAGCCCTCTTTGAGCGACAAAAATGCTGGTGATTGCCCGAGTCCAGGTTACCGGGATGGTGCCGGCACCAAGAAAGGCCATCGCTGTATAGGCGAAGTAAAGCATCCAGAGTTCACCGTTCTGGAATGCTGCGAGAATGAGCGCGCAACTTAGTCCCACCAGACCTGACAGGGCGACCACTCGTGCGCCGAGTCTGTCAATAACAATGCCGACCACGGGGGCAGTAATGACCCCGGTACCGGTGCTGAAGAGCAGAGCGAGCTGGAATTCTGCTCGCGACCAGCCAAATTCTTCAGTTATTGGTACAACCAGTGCGCCCAGAGAGTAAAATGGCAGAACGATTGAACTGCAAATCACGCCGGTCGAAGCGGCAAGCAATAGAATCCAGTTTCTTGTAAGTTCGTTTTTGATGTGAGAGATTCTTATCAACTAAGGAGCCGGCATCATACAGAAAATTGGAGTGTTGCGATGAAAGACTTTTGGTTAAAGAAAACTGCATTATTAAGGGTGTTGTTTGTCAGTTTTTTATTGACTGGCTTTCTGTTTGTTAACAAAGGATATGCAATGAGTTGTCATGAAAGCGCAGCTAAAACACAGGCCATCCAGGAGATCGAATACTTGAGGCGCTGGTATGCGAAAGCAACAGACCAGATTGGTATTGCGACCCCGGAGTCCATCGCTGAAGGCAGGGCGATTTATCACCGAATCTTTACGGCAGATGCACAACTGGACGCCGGCCCTGATCGTGAACCACAAGTGGGCCCGGACGCTTGGGTAGAGCTGGTGGTGAGTGCTTTGGGTGAACTGGGTCCTACGCAACATCTGATTGGTACACAGTTGGTTGAGATTAAGTCGCTGGAGCTGGATGCCGGCTGTAATGTTTTAGCAGGCATTGCCTCTATGGAAAGTTATCTCCAAGCATGGCATGAGCAGAAGGATGAAAAAGTCTGGCTTTTCCTAGGCACTTACTTCGATGAAGCCGTTTTTATTCCCGGCACCGGCTGGCGGATCCAAAAAATGAAACTGCAACAAGTGGCTGGTGAAACCCGGTACATGGGCGCGGCGGTTGGCGGCGCGTTGAAATAGCTCGTTCAGGGGCAAATTTCCTTTTGTACGCTTGCACATTCTGCCGCGAAAAGAGAGACTTGCCGTTCCAAAAACTTCACAAAATTCATCAGTAGGAGCTACAAAATGGGCGTTCAAGTAGGCGATTCAATTCCAGAAGCCACCATGAATATTATGGGTGATAAGGGTCCCCAGAAAATTACTACCGCGGACATATTTTCGGGCAAGAAAGTTGTTCTGTTTGCCGTTCCCGGTGCTTTCACACCGACCTGTAGTGCAGCTCATCTGCCTGGCTATGTTGCTAATGCCGACAAGATCAAGGCTGCGGGCGTTGATGCCATTGTATGTGTATCAGTCAATGATGCCTTTGTGATGGATGCCTGGAGCAAAGGCCAGAATGCCGAAGAAATCATGATGGTTGGCGACGGTAATGGTGACTTCACGAAAGCTATGGGTACGGTGCTGGATGGTTCAGGCTTTGGGCTTGGTACACGTTCAACCCGCTATTCCCTGATTGCAGAAGATGGAAAGATTACTGCTTTGAATCTGGAGCAGGGTGGTGCTTTTGAAGTGAGTTCAGCCGAGGCGATTCTTGCTGCATTGTAAGACGAAGCTCGTTCAGAAAAAAGGCTGCGCTTCGCAGCCTTTTTTATTGGCGGTCAGCTAATGCTTGAGAGTTGGGTTTTCTGGTCACTGCTGGCGGCGACCATGCAGGCTGTTCGTACAGCCGGTCAGAAGTACCTGATAGCGGATATATCGCCACTCGGAGCAACGCTGGTGCGTTATCTGTTTGGATTACCTTTCATTGCAATGTATCTCGGTTGGTTGCTGGCTGATCGAGGTGTGTCTATCCCTGCGCTGAATATTCTGTTCATTGCCTATGGAATCGCCGCCGGGTTCCTGCAGATTATTGCGACCATTCTGCTCATTCGTTTGTTTACCCTGCGCAACTTTGTGGTTGGTAGTTGCTATATCAGGACTGAAATTCTCATCACGGCGGTGATTGGGCTAACTATTTTTGGGGAGCTGGTGTCCGGGCTAGGGTGGATGGCGATGTTGGCCTGTGTCGTTGGACTCGTGCTGATCACTGTTTCTAAATCTGGAAGGCTCAGCGACCTGTGGAATCTATCGTCGCTCTACGGCTTAGGGGCCGGTTTGGCTTTCTCGCTGACATCGCTGCTGATCCGTCAGGCAAGCCTGTCTTTTGGTCTGGATGATGCGATGTTCACAGCTGCGTTGACGCTGGCCTACATGATTCTCGTACAGACAGTGATGTGCCTTGCGATGCTGCTGGTACAGAATGCTGCCGAGTTTAGGGTCATCATCAGGAAGTGGAAGCCAAGCTTGTTTGTCGGTGCCACCAGTGTGGTCGGATCCGCCGGTTGGTTTACCGCGTTCACCCTGGAACGTGCAGCCTATGTCAAAACCCTCGGCCAGGTTGAATTCGTTCTGACACTGGCAATATCGATTCTCTATTTTAAAGAACGTCCAAAAAAACTGGAACTTCTGGGTATGGCAGTCTTGATCAGCGGCGTAATCCTCCTCCTCCTGGCCCCCTGAATTTTTAACGCGGACGGTTCAGGTGGGGTCGGTTTTTTGAGCGGGCTGGGCCACTTTCTCAGAGTCTTGCAACGGCTACAAGGGAGCGTTTTTGTTGCGATGTTCCATAGGCACCTCTATAAAGCCAGGTGTTGTAGAGGTTTTAGACGGTAATAGGATAATTAATTGGAGCGGGCGACGAGATTCGAACTCGCGACAACTAGCTTGGGAAGCTAGAACTCTACCAACTGAGCTACACCCGCAATTCAATTATTCTAACCCACTAACCCGTTTTATTTGCAGGAAACCTCAACTGACGATATTTTCAGTCGATAATCTGGTCAACTTTATTGGTGTAAAAAGACATGTACCCCGCCAGTCTTTCAACCTGCTCATAAGGTTCTGCGTAGCTCCACATGAAATTTTCAAGGTTGCTGTTGTTTGTATAGCTCCAGTACGAAGCGTGACCTTTAAAAGGGCAATAGGTCGATTGGTCAGTAGGGGTCAATGAACTAAGGTCAACATCTTCCCTTGGCAAGTAGTAGACATCGTCGTGCCTGGTTTCCTGGATGAGTAAAGCCGCTTTAGTTATGGCAATCACTGCGTCTCCGGCTTTTACTGTCACTCTGCCTTCGTAGGGAGAGATCGTCACGGCGTATTCCGGGAAACGTTCCAGGGCCTTTCTTCTAGAGTCGGTCATAGGGAATTGAGGCATTTTTTTATCTCCGGTGTGCGTGTCTTGATGATACACCGCTGGCGACTCGCGGAAGAGTCGTCAATAATAGGTATTCCTGTAGAGCATGGATTTTGTATATGAGTGTTGGTGTGTGGAAGCCCGGTGGGGACGCCGAATCCAGGGTAGTGAGCCCTGCGCTTTTGGATCGTTTTCTCCAATTGGCGAACGGGCTTTCGGGTGCCGTGGATGCCGGTATGCTCGATACCGCTGAACTGGCTAATGAAAACTGGGTCATGACAGCGGGACCCACCGCCTGGGAGGCCGCGCGGGCGCTGGATTCCGATACGGCTATTTCTCTTGTTCGCTTTTTCACGCTGGTGGAAGAGCAGGTTTCCGGTTGGGAAGCTGGGAACAAGTCGCCTGTGATCTCGTTAGCCAAGATATTGAAGGAGCGGGGCGATCTGGAAGCCGATCTGCGCAAGTGGATCAAGTCGAATACCAAGAATCGGTATTTACCCCATGGCAGCGCTTTATAATGGCTGCTATGCGCAATCGATATGGTCGATAAGAGGCTGGCACTGCCATGCAGGAACAGTATAATTCGCCGTTTCCCGCTTGATAGGGTTTATTAAGGCGTGCATACAATACGGAAAGGAATTTATTCAGCACGCTGAGGACCTAACTCTAAAAACGTTGAGGACCTAACTAAAAATGCTGAGGGCTCTATGAGAACCGCTGAGATAGATAGAAATACCCTGGAAACGCAGATTTCGGTCTCCGTGAACCTGGATGGCAGTGGCGAGCGCGAGTTTCAAACGGGCTTGCCATTTCTTGACCATATGCTGGACCAGGTGGCGCGGCACGGGTTGCTCGACATCAGGATTAAAGCCGACGGTGATCTGGAGATCGACGCTCATCATACCGTCGAAGATATCGGCATCACACTTGGCCAGGCGGTAAACGAGGCGATCGGGGACAAGAAAGGTATCAGACGCTACGGTCATGCCTATGTCCCGCTGGATGAAGCTTTGTCCCGGGTGGTGATTGATTTTTCAGGCCGGCCCGGTCTTGTCTATAACGTCGAGTTTGTTCGCCAGATGGTTGGGGATTTCGACGTGGACTTGTTCCACGAATTTTTTCAGGGATTTGTGAACCATGCGAAGGTGACTTTGCACATTGATAACCTGAAAGGCGACAACGCACACCACCAGATTGAAACCATTTTCAAGGCTTTCGGGCGCGCACTTAGAATGGCGGCGGAACCAGACCCGCGCATGTCCGATGTGACACCTTCAACGAAGGGTAGCTTATAGGTGGAGATTATCCCGGCTATCGACTTCAAGGATGGCAAAGTTGTTAACTTGAAACAGGGTCAACTGGACCAATCTACTATTTATTCTGATGACCCCGTCGGAATGGCCGAGTATTGGGTATCCAAAGGGTGTGAGCGGCTCCACCTTGTCGACCTTGACGGTGCTTTCGATGGTCGGCCAAGAAATGCAGACGCCATCAACACGATAGCGAAGAACCATCCGGGTCTAACGATTCAATTAGGTGGCGGAATTCGCAGCGCGGAAGTGATTGAATCCTACCTTAATGCTGGCGTCGACTATCTGATCATCGGCACGAAAGCTGTCCAGGAGCCGGAATTTGTCGGTGAAATGTGTAAACGTTTTCCCGGGCACATTATTGTAGGGTTGGATGGCCTGCATGGCATGGTGGCCATCAATGGCTGGAAAGAAGTGACAGATATTTCAGTGAAGAGCCTGGCGAGGCTTTTTGAAGGTGACGGTATTGACGGAATTGTTTATACGGACATCGGTAAGGACGGCATGATGGGAGGGGTTAACCTGCATGCGACAAAGGACCTGTCCGATTCGGTCAATGTACCGATTATTGCTTCCGGTGGTGTTAGTGATATCAAGGATATCCAGGCATTGCTCGAGGCAGGTGAACGACTGAGCGGCGGTATTACTGGTGTCATCACCGGACGCGCAATCTATGAAGGTACACTGGACCTGGAAGAGGCAATCGCTCTCTGCCGGGATTTCACGCCCGATAACTGAAGGTCTAATAGCTGGCGATTTGTCGCTCTGCGAGCCTGAGGTTCAACATTTCTGACACCGAAATAAGCCGTACCCCCTCTTGTTTTAGCATTGGGATGGCATGCTCCAGGTATTGCAGGGTTGAAGGGTAGGGGTGCCCGATGGCGATAGCTGTTTTACGCCGCTTTGCCACGGCGAGTAATCGCCTGAATTCCTTGTCGATGCCGTAGAGTGACCTGTCGTTATCCAGAAACACATCACGGCTGGCGGTTCGAATATTTTCCTGTAACGCAATTTCTGATGCCACTGTCTTGTGTGTTGTTCGGGAGTCGATAAAAAATAACTTGTGACGTTTTACAGCGCGCATGAGCCATACCATCGCCTGTGGTTCCTGGGTCAGGGCACTGCCCATGTGGTTGTTGATGCCCGAGGCGAAAGGAACCAGCCTGACTGCCTGGTCCAGCACCATAGCTACATCCTGCTCCGATAGTCCGTTTGTTAACGCCAGACCGCCGAGTGGCTGGTTCATGGTGTTCGCCATGGGCATGTGAACCATCACTTCTTTTCCGGCGCTGTGTGCATAACTGGCAAGGCGAACGGCGTGTTGGGTTTCAGGTATGACCGCGAAGGTCAGGTGAGCCTGGATGTTGATGGCTCGCTCACCAGCGCGCCGGTTGTGACCGATATCATCGATGATAATGGCGATATAGTTATGGTCTGCGGAAAATGAGGGTGGGGGTGCCAGCTGTAGCAAAAGTGCTACAAAAAATGGAGTAAAGCCGATCTGAAATGGTTTCGGCAACGCCTACCCTTGAGGTGTTTTCATCCTGCTTATTATATGCAGCCCTTTGAGTAATGTCAGCGCTTCATTTAGCTGATAGTCTCGTACAGCTAGTTCCACGTTACTGGAATAGGGGCTGGTAGACTCAGGGTCCATTGAATCAGGGTCCATTGAATCAGAGCTTTGGGGATCATCAACATCGGATTCTCCTATGGTGCTTTTATTGTCTGCGGCCAGATGCTTGGGCAGGTTTTTTTCCTTTATCCGCCAGGGATTGGACTTCGCAGGTGTCACCTTGGAGCGACCGACCCAGATATCCGGGATAATACCCGCAGCCTGGATGGATTTACCGTTTGGCGTGTAGTATCTGGCGGTGGTCAGTTTTATCGCCTTTTCGTTGGTGAGCGGAAGTATGGTCTGCACGGACCCTTTGCCGAAGGTAGTCGTGCCCATCACAATTGCCCGACCATGATCCTGCAGGGCGCCTGCAACGATCTCTGATGCAGAGGCCGTTCCCGCATTGACCAGTACAACTATGGGTACGCCATTAATTGAGTCTGGTGTACGTGCGTTGTACCTATGTTCAGAATCCTTCATGCGGCCCCGGGTAGAGACGATCAAACCGCCGTCAATAAAGACGTCAGATACGGCTACCGCAGATTGCAGAACGCCACCCGGGTTGTTGCGCAGGTCGATAATCAGGCCTTCAAGATCGCCTTTATCCTTGAGCTGGATGACAGCCTTTTCAACTTCGCCCCCGGTCCCGCTTTGGAACTGCGCGATACGGAGGTATCCGAACCCGTCTTCCAGATAGCGTTGCCTAACACTGGCAACCTTGATGACTTCTCTTGTCAATGTCAGGGGTGTAGGTGTTGGGTTGTCAGTTCTGATCAGCGTAATTTCTATTTCGCTTCCAGGCTCGCCGCGCATGGCCTCGATAGCGTCAGAAAGGCTCATGCCTTTAACCGGGGTGTCATTAAGCTGGATGATCAGGTCACCACTTTCAATGCCGGCTTTGGCTGCGGGTGTGTCGTCCATGGGTGAAATCACCTTAACGAAGCCATCTTCCATGCCAATCTCTATGCCGAGACCACCGTAGTTGCCTGAGGTAGATTCCTGAAGGTCATCAAATGAGTCTTTGTCCAGGTACGATGAATGTGGATCCATTTGTGACAGCATGCCCTTGATTGCATTTTCGAGAAGTGTTTTGTCATCTATTTCTTCTACATAGGCGCTGCTGATTCGATTGAATGCTTCAGCGAACACCCTGAGTTCATTCAGCGGTAGCCTGGGCTCAAGAGTCACGGTGTCGGTCGAAGCTTCCTTTTCTATTGTCGGTGCAGCATCTGTCGGTACAGTGTCGGTCGACGCTTCCTTTTCTATTGACGGTACAATGTCCGTCGAAACGGTGTCTTGTTCTGCCATAGCATTAAGGGTTAACCCGAACACGGCTACTATGCTGAGTATAAGTTTAATCATCTAACGTTCCTGCTATGCTGCGCTAGGCAGCTCGTTGTTCTCGTGTGACACACCAGTTTTGAGGGTTGTTTGGCTTGCCATCAATTCTGATCTCAAAATACAGCCCTGTTTTATCCTGGCCGCCGCTGTCACCAACCGCTGCGATCACCTCACCGGCGGATACCCAATCTCCGGTTTCCCGAAACAAAGCCTGATTATGACCATACAAGCTCATATAACCTTCACCATGACTAATAATCATGAGCAAACCGAAACCACGTAACCAGTCTGAGAATACGACGCGGCCATAGTGAACCGCGTATACGGATTCACCCTCTGCTGCGTCGATGAAGATACCATGCCACCTGAGCTTACCTTGGTTTCTCTGATTCCCAAAGCGGTGGCTGATTCTCCCTTCAACGGGTAGTTGCAGCTTGCCTTGCATTCCCGCAAACGGCTGTGCGCTGCGTGGCGCATCCAGATTGGCCAGGCTTTCCTCCAACTTGTCCAACAGTTGTTCCAGTCTTCCCCTGTTCTGTTCCAGTTTCAATAGTGCTGATCCGGTCGTGCTGATCTGGCTAATCAGCGCTTTCAATGTCATTTGTTTCTCTTTCTGCACGCTTGCGAGACTTTTTTGTTGCGCGCCCAGAGCCCTTCTTTGGGATTCCAGCACGACGGTTTCTTCAGCCAGTTCCTGTGTTACTCGATCTAAATCCAACAGGGTCAGGTTGTAGGACTCAATCTGTCTTGACCGAGCCTGATTAAAATAGTCGTAATAAGTCAGCATTCTGGCAATTTCATTCGGATCTTCCTGGTTTAGAAGGACCTTGAGGTATTCCTGGCTTCCAATTTCGTAGGCCGCCCTGACCTGTTGTTCGATGTAATACTGTTGTTCGCTTTTTACGGTCAGAAGTTCTTTCTGTCTTTCCGTCAGCCAAGATACTTTGTCGTTGGTGGTCTCCAATTCCTTCTCAATCCCGTCGATCTCATTGATCAGTTTGTTAATCCCCTGCTCGTTTCGTTCGAGGGTCGCTTCGATTTCTGATTTCTGTCCCTGGGTGCTATCCAGGGTTTCCTTGTAGTTCGAGATTTCTTTCTCGAGGGCCTTTAGCCGGGCTTCGATTTCCACCTGGCTCCCGGATTGCTCTGCCTGCGCAGATATAACTGGAAGTAAGGCGAGAAAAAGAATGATTAGGTTCTGCATCAATGATTCCTGTTATTGATTTTCGGCCAGAGATCGTCCGGTCATTTCTGCCGGTTGGGGTAGGGACATCAAGGTGAGCAAGGTAGGCGATACGTCGCTGAGTACACCCCCTTTCTGTTCGAGTTGGATGTTCTGCGGCCCTATGTAGACAAGCGGCACAAGCTCGGAAGTATGAGCTGTATGGGGCTGGTCGGTCTGGTGATCCTTCAGTTGTTCTACATTGCCATGGTCGGCTGTGATCAGGCATTGCCCACCGGCTGCTTTAAGCGCCGCCGCGATGCGCCCCAGGCACAGGTCGATTGTCTCTACTGCTTTGATAGACGCCTCAAGATTACCCGTGTGTCCCACCATGTCGCCGTTGGCGTAATTACAGACAATAAGGTCGTACTTTCCACCGTTAATGGCGGCGATGATTGTGTCCGTGACTTCCTGGGCACTCATCTCTGGCTGGAGGTCATAGGTCGCGACGTCGGGTGACGGTATCAGCCGCCGGTCTTCGCCAACAAATGGCTCCTCCCTGCCGCCGGAGAAGAAGAAAGTCACGTGTGCGTACTTCTCTGTCTCAGCCAGCCTCAGCTGGTTCATTCCCAGAGACGCAATATATTCTCCCAGGCTGTTATGGATAGACGCGGGTGCGAACGCGTATGGTGCTGGAATATTGGCGGCATACCGGGTCAGGGTGACGAAGCTGGTGAGGGCGGGCACCCTGGAGCGTTCGAAGTTGTCGAATGCAACATCGGTGAACGCGCGGGTCAGTTGGCGTGCTCGATCAGCCCTGAAATTCATGTAGATGACAGAATCACCATCCTGTATCTGGACTGGCTCATTCTGGTACGAAATTGCCGAGGATTGGACGAATTCATCGGACTCATCACGCTCATAGGCAGCCTGGAGTGCTTCCGCTGGGTCCTTAAAACGGTGCATTGCGGTGCCGTTCACGATCAATTCATAGGCGGGTTGCACGCGTTCCCAGCGATTGTCCCGATCCATCGCGAAATACCGGCCGACGACCGATGCTATGCCGCCTTTGCCCCCGGCTGATATATGTGCCTGCATTGAATCGATCGATGCGCGGGCAGATCGAGGCGGAACGTCCCGTCCATCCAGAAAAGCGTGTAAATACACGCGCGAGATGCCCCTGGACCTGGCCATATCAATGGCTGCCTTGATATGTTTTTCATGAGAATGAACACCTCCCGGGGATAAAAGTCCGAGCAAATGAAGTGCTTTCCCTGATTGGGCTGTTCCGGCCATTACCTGGGAAAGCGCTGCATTATCAAAGAATTCACCATCGTCTATCGATTTGCTGATTCGGGTGAAATCCTGATGAATGACGCGTCCAGCACCCAGATTCATATGACCGACTTCGGAGTTACCCATCTGTCCAGGGGGGAGACCCACATCCAGGCCCGAGCCTGAGATCAGGCAGTTTGGCCGCGTGGATACTAGCTCGTCCCAGACTGGCGTTGCCGCCTGGGCGATTGCGTTGTCTTCCGGATCGGTGCGGTGGCCCCATCCATCTAGGATAATTAGTGCGGTAGGTGAATTACTCATTATGACAGGCTGCGATAGGAAACAGTTCAGGATATTACCGGTTACAGCATATTGGTTGAATAGTAGCGGGTAAATAATTACCATTTGTGTATACTCCGCGACTTAATTTTGCTGCTGGGATAGACCTTGGTTGAGCAGATTTTTGAATTTATAAGTAATCACTATATTTTGGTGAGTGCGTTCGTATTTCTTCTTGTGGCTTTCGTTATTAACGAGGGTAAGCTGGGTGGTGCGGCGATAACGCCGACCAACCTGGTTAACCTGGTTAACCGCGAGGGTGCTGTGCTGGTGGATATTCGTGACACCAAAGAATATAGCTCTGGGCATATTGCCGGCGCTGTAAGCATGCCGGTTTCGAGCATTGACGCGAGAATCGGTGAGCTGGAATCCTATAAGGACAAACCAGTCGTTCTGGTTTGCAAGATGGGGCAGCACGCGAGTGCGACTGGCCGAAAACTCAAAGCTCTGGGGTTTGAAAACGTTCGCCGGTTATCAGGTGGTATGGCCGAGTGGACCGCGAGTAGCCTGCCGATGGTTAAGTAACTATGTTTATGAAAAAAATCAAAGGGATTAAAGACAGAATGTCGGGGCGCAGCGATAAACCGGCAGTCCCTGCTGCGACATCTCAACAAATCGTGATGTATACAACCAGATTTTGCCCTTACTGCATCAGAGCGAGAAGCTTGCTGCAAAGTAAAGGGTGGGACTATCAAGATATCCCGGTTGACGCTGATCAGGGGTTGAGGTCGGAAATGATGCAAAAATCTGGTCAACACACTGTTCCCCAGATCTGGATTGGTGATCAACACATTGGTGGTTGTGATGAGTTATTTCGTCTTGAAGTCGGTAATCAGTTAGAAGCAATGGTGATGGGGGAAAATCAATGAGCGAGCAGACACAGGAATCAACCTTTGTGCTTCAACGAATTTATGTGAAGGACGTATCTTTCGAATCTCCCAAGTCGCCAGAGGCATTCCTGAAGCAGTGGAAGCCAAATGTAGCGCTTGAGTTGAACACCAGTAATGTCAATATTGGTGAAGATAACTTCGAGGTTACCCTGGGATTGACGGTAACCGCCAAAAATGAGGCAGAAGAGGTAATTTACCTGATTGAGCTCCAGCAGTCGGGCATCTTCCTGATCAAGGGGATGACCGAACAAGCGCTGGGCCAAACACTCGGTGGTTTTTGCCCGAGCGTACTATTTCCTTATGCCCGCGAAGCGATAGATTCAATTGTCACCAAAGGTAGTTTCCCTCCGCTCATGCTTGCACCAGTTAATTTTGATGCTATCTATGCTCAGGCCGCGGCGAGAGCAGAAGCGGAAACCGCTTCGATTCAGTAAGGGTTGGTCTAACGACCGCTTTGGAAACCAAGCTGGCGCCAGGCTTCATAGACGACAATGCTTACCGCGTTAGACAGATTGAGGCTGCGAGAGTTTTGCAGCATGGGTATCCGAAGTTTTCTATTCCCGGCCATCAAACCGAGTATCGCGTCGGGTATCCCCCGTGTCTCCGGCCCGAACATCAGAATATCTCCAGCCTCAAACTCAACCTCTGTATGATTGATTAATCCTTTGGTGGTGATTGCAAAGACGCGGTCGCGATTAAACTCGTCAAGCAGTGTGCCCAGGTTGTCCCACTCCCTAACGTCTGCATACTCCCGGTAATCAAGACCTGCCCGGCGAAGCTGCTTATCGTCGAGCTCAAAGCCAAGTGGCTTCACAAGATGTAGTGTGCAACCTGTATTGGCGCACAGGCGCATGATATTGCCGGTATTTGGTGGGATTTCTGGCTCATAGAGAACGATATTCAGCATCAATCCTCCGGTTTCTCGTCAGCCATTCCAAGGTCCGATATTTTGCGCGTCAGGGTATTTCGTCCCCATCCCAGAAGCTTGGAGGCTTCGCGTTTCCTTCCGCCGGTCTGTTTCAGGGCTTCCTGAATCATGATTCGCTCGAACCTGGGTAGGGCGTCATAGAGGATGCCCGTATCTCCGGGTTTCAGAGCGGATAGACGTCCGCTTGTCCATGAACGCAGGGCTCGTTCCCAGTCAATACCACCCGTGTTCTGGTTGGGTGTTTCCTGAAGCAACTCTGGCGGCAAGTCTTCGATCATGACTTCCTGTGTTGTTGCCATCACGGCAATCCAGCGACAAGTGTTTTCCAGTTGCCGTACATTTCCCGGCCAGGGCAACTCGCACAGGTACTCCATCGTTTCGGGGCTCAGACGTTTGGGCTCTTCGTCAATTTCGCTTGCTGCCTGAACCAGAAAGTGACCCGCAAGGGTAGGAATGTCCTCTCGTCGTTCTGACAGGGTCGGCAAGTGTATTCGTATGACGTTGAGTCTATGGAAAAGGTCTTCGCGAAACTTATTTTCAGCTACGAGTTCTTCCAGATTCTGGTGTGTGGCTGCGATGATTCTGACGTTCGCCTTAAGGGGCTCGATGCCACCGACTCGATAGTATTCACTGTCTGAAAGTACGCGTAATAATCGAGTTTGGGTTTCTGGTGGCATGTCGCCGATTTCATCCAGAAAAAGCGTGCCTCCCTCTGCCTGTTCAAATCGCCCCGTTCGTTTTTGGTTGGCTCCGGTGAACGCTCCTTTTTCGTGCCCAAAAAGCTCTGACTCGACGAGATCATTGGGTATGGCGGCCATGTTCAGAGGGATGAAAGGTTTATCTGCCCTGATACTGTGTTTGTGAAGCGCATGGGCCACACGCTCTTTGCCGGTTCCGGACTGGCCATTTATCAGCACACTGACATTCGATTTGGACAGTCTTCCTATGGCGCGGAATACTTCCTGCATCGCGGGCGCTTTGCCGATGATTTCAACAGGATCTTCTTTTGGTGCGGGCTCCTCTGTCATCGTTTGTTGTGTCTGCGCAAGGGCGCGACCCACAACGGCAACGGCTTCGTCCACATCGAAAGGTTTTGGCAGGTACTCAAAAGCGCCGCCCTGGATCGAAGTGACGGCACTATCGAGATCTGAATGAGCTGTCATGACTATTACTGGTAATCCTGGATGACTGTCTTTTAGTGCGCTTAAGAGTTCCAGCCCGTCTGTCCCTGGCATCCTGATGTCCGTGATGACAACTTGTGGTGTAGATACGTTTAGCTGTTCAAGGAGCTGTTCTGCAGATTCGAAACATTCCACGGTCCAACCATTTTGAGTCAGGGCCTTTTCCAGTACCCAGCGGATTGAGCGTTCGTCATCTACCACCCAGATGTTGCCGTTGCTACTCATTGTTCTGCTCCAGGGGAATAATAATTGAAAAGGTTGTGTCACCGGGTTCGCTTTCAAACTCGATCATGCCGTTGTGTTGGGCAATGATTGATTGAGCAAAAGTTAATCCCAACCCAGTGCCTCCGGGTCTCCGCGAGATCATTGGATAGAATAGTTGTTCCTGTATTTCCGGAGGAATTCCGGACCCGTTGTCCCTAATGTCCATGCGAACAACCACCTTGTGTCGCTGGCCATTAATGGTGAACTGTCTTTCGATTCGAGTGGTGAAAGTCAGTACCGGATGAGGTGTCGTCTCAAGGATTTGCATGGCATTTCTGGCGACATTCAACACTGCTTGCAGCATTAGCTCGGGGTCAATGAGGAGCTCGGGGATGCTTGGGTCATAGTCACGGATGACTTCAAGATTCTTGGATTCCAGTTCGATAAGGTTTGCCGTTCGTTCAAGAACCTGGTGAATCGATATCGGTGTTTTCTGTGCCAGGGTGTTCGGTCCGAGCATCCTGTCGAGCAATGACGTTAACCGATTGGTTTCTTCGATGATGATATCGGTATATTCCTCCAAAGATTTATCAGGAAGCTCCCTCGCGAGCAGCTCTGCAGATCCCTTGATGCCTCCTAGAGGGTTCTTGATCTCGTGAGCGAGTCCCCTGACCATCTGGCGTGTTACATCGTGGTGCTCCTGTATAGCGGCATCACGATCTATGCGCAGATAGCGGTCCATGGGAATAAGCTCTACGACGGTCTGCCCCTGATCCAGAACCGGTGTGACGGTAACATCGGCCGTGAAGTTATCCTTACCCGGTAACAGCAACTGCATTCTTCGCCGGGTGAAGGTCTTGTTGGTCAAAGCGGCTTCGCTGACGATTTCAGCAAGTTCCTCGCCGTTAATGATCAGGTCGATAAGGCACTGCCCTGCCATCTGCGTTGCCGATTCTTTTAATAAGTTTTCCGCTGCCTGGTTAGCGAACAGGATATTGTGCCCTTCGCTAATGACCAGGATTGCTGTCGACAAGTTGCCAAGGATGATCTCACTTGTCGTTTCACTTTTTGGATTAGGTTCTGTCGTCATAGGGCTATTGGAGGGGCCAAAGGCACCGGGGCCTGTTCGCATGAGTTAACGAGTTTATTAGTTAAGTTAGCAAGAAGTGCACCAAAAAGGGAAGTCGGCGAAAATCCACGGTAGAAAGGCGCTTCAGGCGCTTAACTGAGGGTATCATAGCAAGAGGGTTCGGCAATGCGCACCATAATAGTGCATTAATTATGTTGCAGGGTTGCGGGGCATGAATGATGGTGTGTGTAGCGTGGTATTACCGCGAAGCTACCTTGGGGTTTTACGGGGTGGAGTGGTGTCTAAGGATCGAAATTTTATTGCTGGGACCATCGGTGACGACATTGCCTTCTTTATCGATAATTCTGATTTTAAAGGCATGGGTTCCTCGATCAACGTTAGTGAGTGCAATGATGCCGTTACCGTGGACATCGCGAATTTTAGTACCGTCCATCAGAAGTTCGGCGCTGTGCCCTGATTGAACTGATGGTGAGATCGAAATAGTCAGGTTGAGGTTTCCTGCATTGTCGCGGACAACTGAGTCGTCGAGTGGGCTAGTTACCAGCAGGCTATAGTCCATGTTCTTTGGCGTCAAAGAATCGTCACTTCGTCGTTTCAATTGATTTTGCTGGTACGTCGTATCGTTGAATATGCTGGGTTTACGAAGAGTAATAGGTTCCGAGCCGGGCATAGCATGGTCTGAGAATGTGGGCACGCCCTTGTCGTTAACTTCTCGATAGATCTCTTCTGCGCAGGCGGAGGAATTTGCCAGGGCAACTACCAGGGCTGCTAATAGTGCTGTGAATATTTTCATAGGTGACTCGATGGGCGCGGCTGATCTATTGTGTCGTTTAACGCAGGCAAAAAAAAGCCCCTGACCAGAGGGGCTTTTTTAGTTTTCCCCGAGAGGATCGGGGCAAGCTGCGCTAGACGCTATAGTACATCTCAAACTCAACTGGGTGCGTGGTCATGTCGAGTTTCTGGACTTCCTCACGCTTAAGTTCAATGTACCCATCGATCATGCTATCGGTAAAGACATCGCCCTGGCGGAGGAAGTCTCGATCCGCATCCAGTGCATCCAGCGCCTGGCCCAGTGATGAACAGACAGTTGGAAAATCTTTTAGCTCTTCTGGGGGCAGATCGTAGAGGTCTTTGTCGAGAGGACCAATAGGGTCGATCTTGTTCTTGATACCGTCCAGGCCAGCCATCAGCATGGAGGCGAACATCAGGTAAGGGTTCGCCGTGGGATCGCCAAAACGTACTTCGGCTCTAATACCATTAGGGTTGCCACCCTGAACGTAAGGGATACGAATAGAAGCAGAACGATTCATCGCTGAGTAAACCAGTATCAGCGGAGCCTCGAATCCTGGCACCAGTCGTTTGTAAGAGTTTGTAGAAGCGTTGGCGAATGCATTGAGCGCCCGCGCGTGTTTGATGATACCGCCAATGTAGTACAGGGCAGTCTGTGAGAGGCTACCGTAGCCATCACCGGCAAATAGATTCGTGCCATCTTTCCAGAGGGACTGGTGAACGTGCATACCGTTACCATTGTCACCAACCAGTGGCTTGGGCATGAACGTCGCGGTCTTGCCGTAAGCGTGTGCGACATTGTGGACGCAATATTTGTAGATTTGGACTTCGTCCGCTTTGCTGACCAGGGTGTTGAACTTCGCGCCAATTTCGCACTGCCCTGCTGTACCGACTTCGTGGTGATGCAGGTCAATGTCGATGCCCATGGATTCCATAGCCGAGCACATGCTGTTTCTTACATCCAGAAGTGAATCGACTGGAGGTACCGGGAAGTAACCGCCTTTAACGCCGGGTTTGTGACCAGTGTTGCCGCCTTCGAAGGTAGATGCTGTCATCCATGCCGCTTCTTCAGATTCGATTTCATACATGGCACCACTCATGGTGGACTTGTATTTGACGTCGTCGAAAACAAAAAATTCGGGTTCCGGGCCAAAGTAGGCTGTATCACCGATTCCAGTCGAGGACAGGAAGGCCTCTGCGCGTTTGGCAATGGCTCGTGGATCTCGCTCGTATCCCTGCAACGTGCTGGGTTCGACGATATCGCAGCGCAGGTTTATGGTTATTTCTTCTGTAAATGGGTCGACCACTGCTGTTGAATCGTCAGGCATCAGGATCATGTCTGCATCATTAATCGGTTTCCAGCCAGCGATGGAGGAACCGTCAAACATGGCGCCATGTTCGAAAAAATCTTCGTCGATTTTTGCCGCGCTATTGGTTACGTGTTGTTCTTTGCCACGGGAATCGGTAAATCTGAGATCTACCCACCTCGCTTCGTGTTCTTTTATTAATCCCAGAGTTTTCTCTGACATGGTTCACTCCTTTACCGAATTTTGTTGAAGTTCTTCATTTAGTGCATTTAAGGGAGCAAAGAATATGCCATCCCAGTGTATTAATAAATGCCTTGTATTTACTAACCTTGCGGGGGTTCGTAACGCCAAGGCCGCGCCATAATGGTGCGTTCATGAAAAAGGTGCTCTATTATGGTGCTTGCGCCTGGTTTTTATGAACCCTGATGGTGATGATTATCTCGCGTCCTTCCGTGAGCGTATCGATGATCTCGTGACCATGGATGCGGCACCAGGCTGGAATGTCGCTTGTTACTCCCGGGTCGGTGCAGGCCACAGTGAGCAGGTCACCATCTTCAAGGGTTTTGATCTTATCCTGGGTGCGAATGACAGGCATAGGGCAGAGTAGTCTGCGGGCATCAATCTCGTGTTCAGACATACCAACTCTTGAGGACTTCTGTAGCTGCGAGTGGAGTTACCGTAACCTCCCGCCCGTCCTTGCCGGGAGGGGTAATAGATAGAGTGACCCTGTCTCCGCCCCTGCCCTGGCTATACCGTGCAGCAATACGGGCAGCGAAAAGCAGGTCATCGTCGCCCGGGGCGCCATCAACAATAGTGACGGGGCCGGGATGGGAAACTGTCCGGATAGTTGTGTGTTCGTGCTGGTAACCCGTCAAGTAGTGATTCTCGCCTTCTTCCCGGCTAATGATGAGTTTGTAGTTTGGTGCAGGGCGAAGGTGGCGGCCGACTTTGAGAAGCATGATGTCATCAAGCTCGTAGTCACGTTCACCACGAGACTGCCAGAGATCTCCCAGTTTACTGGCATAGGATTTGTCTGTCAGGAAGCAGCAGCCTCCGGCCGGTTGCGAATATTCCTCGATGCCGAGGGACTCGGCCAACTCGATCTGAGGGGTGCGGTTACGTCCATGAAAGCCGAATAGCCGGTCCCTATCCACCCAACCCTCGCGTTCGGGAAGGGTGAGCGGTAAATTTTTTGCACATAATGGACGTAACAGCCGATCATCGGCGCCGGATTCCCTGGCAATAATTGGCATAGTTGCCTTTCTCTGGGACATTGGTCGCTGGCCGATGACTTCGCCGGTGATAATGAAGTCGAAATCGTTCTCTTCCATCCATGCCCAGGCCGCTGCTTTGTTCACCATGAAGATTTTACAGTCCAGGCACGGGTTCAGGTGCTGGCCGTATCCGTGCTTTGGGTTAAGGACTACATCTTTGTATTCTTCAATAACATCAATAATATGCAGCTTGATGCCGAGCTCTTCTGCGACCCACAGAGCGTTGTTGCGCTTCTCTTTCTTCTTATCTTTCGAGCGAATCGCGTGTGTATGGCCTTCAACACAGAAGCCCGTGAAAAAATTGATGCCCTCGACATGGATGCCCTGATCCAGGATTACCCTTGTCGCCAACATGGAGTCTAGCCCCCCTGATATCAGGGATACGGCTTTGCGTTGCTTGGTCATTAATGCCTTTTGGTCCTAGGATGGAAAATTTGCCGCGCATTATATATCAGCTTGGGTATAATTCCGCCGTTTTCGCACCCTATCCATTGAGCGCCACCCACAGACTGCTTCCCCTATGACAGATACTGAACTGCGTAACATTGCAATTATTGCCCACGTTGACCATGGCAAGACTACCCTTATAGACAAGCTGTTGTCCCAGGCAGGTGCCCTGCAACGCGGTGAAGATGAAGGTGAGCGCCTCATGGATTCCAATGATCTTGAGCGTGAGCGGGGCATTACCATTCTAGCCAAAAACACGTCGCTTACGTGGAGAAATTTCCGAATTAATATTGTGGATACGCCCGGACACGCGGATTTTGGTGGGGAGGTAGAACGAATCCTGTCGATGGTCGATTCTGTCCTGCTGCTGGTTGATGCCGTTGAAGGCCCAATGCCACAGACGCGATTTGTGACCAGTAAGGCGTTCGAGAATGGCCTGAACCCGATAGTCATGATTAACAAGATAGACCGCGACGGAGCCCGTCCAGACTGGGTGGTTGACGAGGTGTTTGAGCTATTTGACCAGTTGGGTGCAAACGACGAACAGCTTGACTTCCCCGTGATCTATGGCTCGGCGATACAAGGTCGTGCCGGACTCACACCGGACAAGTTAGAGGACGACCTGAGCTGTTTGCTTGAAGCTATAATCGAGAAGGTTCCACCACCTGCCACAGATATAAATGGCCCACTGCAGATGCAGATTAGTGCACTGGATTTCAGTAACTACGTCGGTGTCATTGGGCTAGGGAGGATTACCCGCGGCGAGATAGTGACTGGAGCCCAGGTCGTTGTCGTTTCTCGGGGTGGAGAAGAGAGGAAAGGCAAGATACTCCAGGTGATGGGTTATAAAGGTTTGGAACGATCGGCCGTTGAACGAGCTTTCGCCGGGGATATTGTATGTATCAGCGGAGTAGATGGTATAAAGATTTCCGATACGATCTGTGCCGTGGGACATCCTGAAGCGTTACCGGCGCTTCAAGTGGACGAGCCTACTATCTCAATGACCTTCCAGGTTAATACATCTCCTTTTGCCGGTCTTGATGGGAAATTTGTTACCAGCCGTCATCTTAAGGAGCGATTGGAAAAGGAGCTTCTGTATAACGTCGCACTGCGAGTTGAACCTACGGCACATGCCGATAAATTCAAAGTATCCGGCCGGGGCGAGCTTCATTTGTCAGTGCTGATCGAAACCATGCGACGCGAGGGTTACGAGTTGGCGGTGGGAAGACCCGAAGTTATCTTCCGCGAGGTCGATGGGAAGGTGGAGGAACCTTTTGAGGACCTGATGCTGGACATCAATGATGGACATCAGGGGAGTACCATGGAGGAATTGGGGCTGCGGAAAGCGACCATGACCAACATGATGCCAGATGGCTCGGGACGGACGAGGCTGGAGTTCAATATACCAACGCGAGCATTAATTGGATTCAGGTCAGAGTTCATGACCATAACGTCGGGGACCGGGATCATGAATAGCGTGTTCTCCCACTATGGGCGAGTCGTGAGCGAAGACTCCTCCAACCGAACCAACGGTGTGCTAGTGTCGATGACGAGCGGGAAAAGTGTGGCGTTCTCGCTCAATAACCTGCAAGCCCGGGGCCGGCTTTTTGTAGGCCCGAATGTGGAGATTTATGAGGGCATGATCGTCGGTTTGCATTCCAGGGGAAATGATTTGCCCGTTAATCCCATAAAGGAAAAGCAGTTAACCAATGTTCGAGCCTCGGGCACGGATGAAAATGTGATTTTGACTCCTCCAGTTAGGCACTCCCTTGAGGCGGCGATTGAATTCATTAATGATGAAGAGCTGGTTGAAGTCACGCCGAATCATTTGCGTTTACGCAAAAAGTTGCTGACTGAAAATGAACGTAAGCGAGCATCCCGAGAGAAAATTGCCTGATGCTACCCCTTTACCCTGAGATAAAGCCTTATGCTCGGCATCAGCTGAAAGTTGATGATGTACACGAGTTGTACATTGATGAAAGTGGAACGCCCGATGGGATACCTGTCGTATTCGTTCATGGCGGACCCGGGTCCGGCTGTGAATTTAACTCTCGATGCTTTTTTAGCCCCGAGAAGTACCGCATCATCCTGTTTGACCAGAGAGGTGCTGGCCGGTCAACGCCGAATACAGAGTTGACTGACAACACGACAGACCATCTTGTGTCTGATATGAACAAGATCCGCGAGTATCTGGGGATTGATAAATGGATCGTGTTTGGTGGTGGATGGGGCGCAACGCTCAGCCTCGCCTATGCGCAAAAAAATCCGGAAACCGTTCTGGGCCTGATCCTCAGAGGAGTCTTCCTGGGGCGTCAACAGGACATCGACTGGTTTAGTGAGGAAGGAACAAGTCTTTTCTTCCCTGATCACTGGGAAGATTTTGTTTCGCCGGTCCTTAATAAGGGCAAGGCGGAAGGTAACGAAAAGCCAAGCAATTGTGAGGCCTATCACGAGCTGATGATGCAGGATAACGAGTTGGCCCGTATGTCTGCGGCGAAAGCCTGGTCAACCTGGGAAGCACATGCTTCGACGCTTCATCCAGATCCACGATTGATTAAACATTTTTCAGATGGCGGTCGGGCACATGCAAGATGCCTGATTGCGACTCATTATTTCAGGAATCAGTGTTTCCTTGAGCCTGGTCAGTTGCTTAAGAATGCCTCTGTCCTGAAGGACATCCCGGGTATTATCGTTCATGCTCGGTTTGACTGTGTCAGCCCTCTGGGCAATGCCCACCAGCTTCGTAAAGCTTGGCCAACTTCTCAGTTATACATTGTCCGGGAAGCCGGACACTCGGCGACAGAGCCTGCGATGATCGATGCACTTATTCGTGCTACCCGAGATATGGCGCTCAGGTTCGAAGCCGACTTCGACGTTTAGGCGTCTTTCACAGTGCTTGGTTTGATTCAACGAGTAAGCGATGCCTCAGTAGCCATTAATGGCGAGGTTCATGGCGAAATTGGTCCTGGCCTACTGCTGCTTCTTGGGGTTCAGAGGGAAGATACGCCAGCGAGAGCAGAGAAATTGCTTTCGAAGATCGTAAACTACCGGGTCTTCAATGATGAAAAAGATCACATGAACCTTTCTCTGATAGACGTGAAGGGTTCACTGCTGATTGTCTCGCAGTTCACCTTGGCCGCAGATACCCACAAAGGGCTGCGCCCATCATTTTCTTCGGCTGCCTCACCGAAGCTTGCAGAAAGGCTCTACAACGATTTTGTTGAAGCGGCGCGGCAGTTCGTGCCAGTGGAGACAGGCCAATTTGGTGCAGATATGAAGGTGTCGCTGACGAATGATGGGCCTGTGACGTTCCAGCTTAATTCCTGAACAACGTTACTCGTTAGCCTCCGCGGAGTCGGATCGATCCAGTTTGAAAATCCGGGCAAACAATATACCGATTTCGAAGAGCAGCCACATAGGAAAGGCAAGCAGCACCTGTGAGATGATGTCCGGCGGAGTTAATACCATGCCTACAACAAAGCAGCCGACGATAACGTATGCTCGTTTGCTGGCGATAGAGTCGATCGATGTTGCCCCTGTCCAGATTAACAGCACCGTGGCGATTGGTATTTCAAAAGCAAGACCAAAAGCGAAGAACAATTTCAGAACGAAATCCAGGTAGCGATTAATGTCTGTCATGACAGTAACGCCTTCTGGCGCCGCTGCAGTAAAGAAGCCAAAAACCAGAGGGAAGACTACATAAAAAGCGAACGCGATCCCTGCGTAGAAAAGCAAAATGCTGCTAACCAGCAATGGCATCGCGATCTTCTTTTCGTTTGAGTAAAGCCCTGGTGCAATAAAACTCCAGATCTGGTGGAGGATGTATGGCATGGCGACGAATATCGATAGTACCAGCGATAGTTTAAACGGAGTTAGAAAGGGCGAGGCGACGTCAGTGGCTATCATCGTCGTGCCTTCCGGCAGAAACTGCCGGAGTGGTTCAGATATGTAAGAGTAGATGTCGTTTGCGACGTAAAACAGCGGCAGGAAAATGATCAGTACCGAAAGGATTGCATGCAGCAGACGAGTTCGCAGTTCAATAAGGTGATCGACCAGAGGTTGTCCCTGATCTTGAGAAGAAAAGTCTTGAGAAGAAGATTCCTGCTGTGGAGAGTCCTGGTCAGTCATTGTCTTTGGTCCGGGATTCGTTTTTATCAGCAGGCGCGGAAGTCTCAGCGCGTTCAACCGTGGCGTTGATGGTGGTCCTGACATCCTGACCGGCCTGCTGGAGGGTGTTTTTGGTTTCCTCCAGTTCCTTTATGATGTTTTCGTTGTGCAATTGTTGACGAATTTCATCTGCACCGATCTCTGATTCGATTTCCCGGCGAATGCTGGCGAAGCTTCTTTGGACCCGGCCGACCCACAATGACATGGTGCGAATTGCTTCCGGGAGTTTTTCCGGGCCAATGACCAGCAGGGCAACTACGCTGACGACCACTAGCTCCGGGAACCCTATGTCGAACATCTTATTTTCCGAGGTGTCGTTGGCGCGCGGAGACTTTTAGCCGGGCTCTTTGGTTTCTTGTGTTTCTGCTAATTCAGCGCTCTCGTCACCGTCTTTACCAGCTGTCTTTTCATCGCTGACTGCAGTTCGGAAACCCTTGATTGCTGAGCCCAGATCGTTGCCAAGCGATTTGAGTTTTGTGGTGCCAAAGAGTAACAGGACAATGACCAGAATGATGATGAGTTCTGTTATACCAAAGGACATAGTGATCTCCTTTCTAATAATATTGTGTTGGTTATTTTGATCTTGATGCTTTTTCTTCCAGGCCTGATGTGCCGAACCTGCGTTCCAGTTCTTCGAGTACAGCTGCCGGTGAAGATTCCATGTGTCCTAACAATACCATGGTGTGGAACCATAGGTCGGCTGTTTCCCTGACCAGTTCTTCGACGTTGCCAGATGACTCGGCTCCTTTTGCTGCAAGAATGACTTCTGTTGCCTCTTCGCCGACCTTCTCCAGAATCTTGTTGACTCCTTTTGCATGCAAGCCAGCCACATAGGATGTGGACGGATCTGCATGCCTGCGTTCCTCTAGAATTATGGTTAGCCTTTCCAGAATGCTATCCATCGGAGTAAATTTCCTTGGGGTCCTTTAGGACAGGTTCGGATATTTGCCAGCCATCTTTGGTTAGTACCCTAAAGAAACAGGAGTTTCGGCCTGTATGACAAGCAATATTGCCTTTCTGCTCAACGACCAATGTTAGCACATCACCATCACAGTCAAGCTGGACGCTTTTTACAGCTTGTTCATGGCCAGATGACTCACCTTTTCGCCAGAGTTGATCCCGAGAGCGCGACCAGTAGGTGGCTAACCCGGTTTCAATTGTTTCAAGCAGCGCAGTTTTGTTCATCCAGGCGACCATTAATACGCGATGTGATTCGAAATCCTGCGCTATGACGGGGATAAGCCCTGCATCGTCAAAGCTGATTTCGTTAACCCAGTCTGTGTTTGTTTGTTCCATTATGATTCCAATTCTACTGCTTAAAGGTTTTACCCTAAAGCAGGCTTTTCTAACAAGAGCTCTTTAATAAGGGCTATTTAATAAGAGCTATTTAATAAGAGCTATTTGATACGGGCTATGAAAAAAGGGCAGCGAGAATATCATGTCAGGAATGAATATACATCCAGTAGATCCCCAGCATTCCCAGCACCGATCCTGGGACAATGGGATCAATATCTGCTGCGTATCCTGTGGTGGGGGCGATGAGTGACAGTATTGCACCGATCAGAGCCAGGCCGCCCAGGCGCTGGTATTTTGCACGCCTGGTCTGTTCCTGCAGGGCTTGTTTTACCTCTGTCAGTGTTGCGATCTGCGCGCGGTTCTGCGCTGCTATATCTAGTATCTCCACCATGGCGTCGTAAGCCATGTCTGGAATTTCAGGAAGCTGGTCCAGCCATCGCGGAGCTTTCTCGGAAATTCTTTTGATAAGGCCTGCGACCCCGATTCTGTCTTTCATCCATCTTTCCATGAATGGTGCCGCAGTTTCCCACAGGTCGAGGTCCGGATAGATTTGTCGACCCATACCTTCAATGTTGATTAGTGTTTTTTGTAAAAGTACCAGTTGTGGTTGTACTTCCATGTTGTATCTTCGCGCGGTATCAAACAGTTCCAGAAGCACTCTTCCAAAAGAAATGTCTTTTATGGGCTTCTGAAAAAATGGGTCACAAACCCGTCTGATGACCTCGGAAAATTCATTAATGTCTGTATCAAAGGGGACCCAACCGCTTTTCACATGCAGGCGGGCGACTTCATCATAGTCTCGATGAAAGAACGCGAGCAGGTTTCGCGCCAGATAGTCTTTATCGTTCTCGGTCAATGACCCCATGATGGCGCAATCCAGGGCGATGTAAGTTGGATTGTCAGGATCTGTAACATCGACGAATACGTTGCCAGGATGCATATCCGCGTGGAAAAAATTATCTTCAAACACCTGAGAGAAAAATATTTCCACGCCAAGATGTGCCAGTTTTTTTAGATCAACATTTTTGTCCCGAAGAGAGGGCAGGTCCGTTGCGGTAACGCCGTAGATTCGCTCCATTACCATGATGCGACTGGTGGAGCAGGCTTCATAAACTTCCGGAACGAAGAGCTTGCCCGACGCCGACCAGTTATCACGGAGGCGTCTGCTGTTGTTCGCTTCCAGTTTCAGGTCGAGTTCCCCAAGAATGACCGACTCATAGTCTTTGACGATGGCGGATGGGTGTAAACGCCTGGCGTCTGGCCAGAACTTCTCTAGTAGCTTGGCGCAAAAGTACATCAGTTTGATGTCGCGTTCGATGATCTTTTGGATTCCGGGTCGTATGACCTTTACCACGACTTCCTTTTCGACCGGGCCGATGGTCATGGTTGCAGCGTGAACCTGGGCGAGTGAGGCAGATGCGAGCGGAACGGAATCGAATGAGGTAAATAGAGAGGGAATAGGGCGCCTGATTTCGCTTTCTATTATTTTTACCGCAGTGCCGCCGTCAAACGCGGGTACTTGATCCTGAAGTTTCTGCAGTTCTTGCGACATCTCGTCGCTGAAGAGGTCTTTACGGGTAGAGAGTATCTGGCCGAACTTGATAAAAATAGGGCCAAGTTGTTCAAGCGCCAATCTGGCTGATTCCGGGCCCGAAGTTTGCGGTTCCGGAAATAGTTTGAGTATCCATAGGAGCGTCGCTACAGCACCCTTGCGGGCTTCGTTAGGTATGTTCCGATCCAGCCTGAGTCGCGCGAAAGTCGAGAGGATTCGGATAATCCGCAGGAAGTTCATGCAGTTGGTTCCAGTCTTGGTTTTGTGCCCTGATGGATTGCCGCAATACCATTTAGCAGGTTCTGGTACCGCACTCTGCCAAAGCCGGCGTTGCCGATCATGTCGCTGAGCGTCTGCTGGTCTGGATGCATCTCAATGGATTCCACCAGGTACTGGTAACTGCTTTCATCGCCTGTCACCAGTTTCCCAATCTTTGGCCAAATTTTGCTAAAGCCCTTATAGGCATTTTGGACAAGTGTGTTGTCCGGTGTTGAAAACTCGAGAATGACGAGTTTCCCGCCGGGCTTGATGACTTTGTACATCTCGCGGAGTGCGGATTCTTTTGCAGTAAAGTTACGCAACCCGAATGCAATCGTGATGGCATTGAACGATTCGTCGGGGAAGGGTAGTTTTTCCCCGTCTGCCTGCACGTAACTGACATTGGTTAAGATACCACGGTTGAGCAGCTTGTCCCGGCCCTGGGAGAGCATACTTCCGTTGATATCGCAGACATAGACGCGTCCATCTGCCCCAACGCATTCCGACAACAGGATAGCCATGTCCCCGGTGCCTCCTGCCAAATCAAGAATATGATGACCAGTGCGAGCGTGAGTCGCATTGGCGGCCATTCTCTTCATGACACGATGAGTTCCGAGAGACATGACATCGTTCATAATGTCGTATCTCTCAGCCACTGAATGAAAGACCTGGGCTACTTTGTCTGCCTTTTCAGAGATGGGTACTTTTTGGTACCCAAAATGCGTGACGTCGTCTTCTTTGTCCATACTCAGCTAGTGATGCGATTCGATCGGGGAAGTGCATTGTATCCTGTCTATCTTTAGAAGGGATGTTTTTTGGGATGACGGGGTTAAGTCTGTCTTCTGCTCAGCTTCCGAGGGCAATAAACTGGGGGGATCGGGATTTTCCGGCGGCGCCCAGTTTAGCCAGGTACTGCGGCCAGTTTTGTTGGTGATCTTCTCCCAGCTGGAACAGATACTCCCAGCTGAAAATGCCGGAATCATGGCCGTCTGAGAAAGTGATTTTTATGGCGTAGTGTCCCTGGGGTTGGATATCCAGGAACTGTACTTCTTTTTTACCGTGCTGGAGAACCTCCTGCCCGGGACCATGACCCTGTACTTCGGCAGAAGGCGAAAATACCCTCAGGTACTCTGCTGACAACTGGTGAGAGTCACCATTCTGGTAAACCAATTCCAACGTGGCTGACTTTTTATGTACGTTAACTTCAGCGGGTGCGTTTGAGTTTGTCATCTCGAACAGTCTAAAAAAGAGTGAGCCATAGTAGATGAGTCATAGTTGATTATTCATAGTTAGAGTATATACCGGGAAAGGTCCGAATCGTTGGCGAGGTTCTGCAGATGTTCGTTAACGTAGGTTTCATCAATGTTGATGTCACCTGCTTCCTTTGCTGCGATATCGGTGGCATCAAAGGATAACTTTTCCAGAAGCCTCTCCATGACCGTGTGAAGTCTTCGCGCGCCAATGTTTTCTGTCTGCTCGTTAACCTGCCAGGCGATTTCGGCAATTCTGTGCACCGCTGGTTTAGCGAAGATGATGTTCAGGCCTTCTGTTTGCATTAGCGCCTGGTACTGTTCGACGAGTGATGCGTCCGGTTCGGTCAGAATTTTTTCGAAATCCTCGATGCTGAGTGCAGAAAGTTCTACCCGGATGGGTAACCGTCCCTGCAGTTCCGGTATGAGGTCCGAAGGCTTGGAGAGATGGAAAGCACCTGAAGCAATAAACAGAATGTGATCTGTTCGGATCATGCCGTACTTTGTGGACACGTTACTGCCTTCTATCATCGGCAGAAGGTCCCTTTGTACGCCTTCGCGTGAGACATCGGCGCCTCCGTGGTCTGCCCGCTTTGCGATCTTGTCCATTTCGTCAATGAAAACGATACCAGTTTGCTCTACGGCTTCAACTGCGGTGCTTCGAAGCTCGTCTTCGTTTATAAGCTTAGCTGCTTCCTCGTCGGTGACTCGGCGCATTGCGTCTTTCACGGTCATTTTTTTTGACTTGTTTTTCCCGGGAGCCATGGACGAGAACATGTTTTGTAGCTGGCTGGTCATTTCTTCCATGCCAGGTGGCGCCATGATTTCAACCCCAATCGCAGTGGCCTGGACTTCCATTTCGACTTCTTTGTCGTCCAGTTCTCCTTCTCTTAATTTTTTACGAAACAACTGGCGAGTAGATGAGTTCTCATCTGAATCACCGTCCCTTGCCGATGGCAACAAAGCCTCAAGTACTCGGTCTTCTGCGGCTTCGAAAGCCCGCGGCTCTGCTTGCTTTATTTGTTCGTCGCGCAGCATTTTGACGGCCGCTTCAGCCAGATCCCGGATAATCGATTCTACGTCGCGACCGACATACCCGACCTCAGTGAACTTGGTCGCCTCTACCTTGATAAAGGGTGCTCCTGCAAGTTTGGCTAGTCGCCGCGCGATTTCTGTTTTACCAACCCCTGTCGGGCCAATCATCAGGATATTTTTGGGGGATATCTCCGTTCGGAGCTCCTCAGGCAATTGCATTCGTCTCCAGCGGTTTCTGAGCGCAATGGCTACTGCCCGTTTTGCGTCATTCTGTCCGATAATGTGTTTGTCGAGATCGTGGACGATCTCCCTGGGGGTCATGTTGGACATGTGTTTCCTTTAGAAGGTGATTTCTTCGATCGTTTGTTCTTGGTTTGTATAGATGCAAATATCACCCGCTATGGAGAGGCTTTTCTCGACTATCTCTCTGGCGCTGAGTTCTGTATTGCCCAGTAACGCAAGGGCGGCTGACTTTGCGTACTGGCCGCCTGAACCGATCGCCATAATGCCATCGTTAGGTTCGACGACGTCTCCATTGCCTGTTATCAATAATGAATTCTCGTTGTCGGCGACCACAAGCAAGGCTTCAAGACGACGAAGGGCGCGGTCGGTTCGCCAGTCTTTGGCAAGTTCCACTGCGGCCAGCACCAGGTTTCCCTGGTGTTTTTCCAGCTTTCCTTCAAAGCGCTCTACCAGAGTGAAACCATCAGCGGTACCTCCTGCAAACCCGGCAATGACATTGTCTTTATAGAGTCGCCTGACTTTCCTCGCATTGGCTTTCATGACGGTGTCGCCCATGGTCACTTGGCCGTCGCCGCCGACGACAACGGAGTTGCCTTTTCGAACAGAAAGAATGGTTGTGCCTTCGAATTGATTCAATGGGTTTGGTCTCGTGTCTGGTATTTTGGGGCGTTGGATCGCGTTAAAAGAAAGATGGGGTGTAATCCGCTAATTTTCAAGTCATTAATGTTAGTTTCAGGAGCCTGGAATCTTCATTGGTATAGAGGGTATCTCGGCCTGAGCAAGCTTGTTCTGTGCTCTACTGCGTTCCAGTCCGGAATCGAACGGGCCGACGATGATCCTGTGCCAACTGGCACCGTCCACCTTCACTTCCTGGATGCTGACATCCAAACCCATCAGTATCAAGGTAGCTCTCCGCTCATCAGCATCTATGGCTTCCTTGAATGATCCTGCCTGTAATATCCACCTTGAGTTATCAACAATCACCTTTGCACCAGTTTTGGTGTATTCCTCGACGACCGGGACGACCGATTTCGGGAAAATTTCGTAGAAATCCCACTGCATGCGGTCATCGTTGGCTAGTGGTTCGGCCTTGGGTTTCCCACCATCGGTGGCCAGGATGCCTCCAGACGGTTTCAGGTAGAAGAGGGCAATCAGGAAAGTGATGAAGGCGCCAACCAGGAACCCTGTAACAAATGTTGCCAAAGAGAAGGTTCTCGCCCGTGCCGCGCCGGGTGGTGAGTCGCGGGTCGATTTCTTTGGGGGACGTTTTTTCGCGAAGTCCTGAGTCATTAAAATTCGAATAGAGAATATGCAGGGAGATTGTAGGGAAACCGCTAAAAAGTATCTAGAGCGATTTCTTGGTTGGAAGGGTCTATCGGCTTCCGATACGCGCTAAAACATGTCTGTTGGATCTACGTCCACCGACCAGCGTACCTTTTTTGAGTCGGGCAAGGATTCCGTGGTCTGAATGATCTCGCGTACCTCCCGGTGCAGATCTGACCGGTTTGCCGAGTTTACTATCAGCAGCTGGCGATATCGGCCTGCTTTCTTCTCCATGAGAGCGGGTATTGGTCCCAACAGGTTCACGGTGTTGCGCACCTGTACCTTCGCGATGATGGATTCAAGAAACGATCTGGCGGTAGTGGATGAGTTGGCCTCAGCCCTGATGATGGCATGGAACGTAAAAGGTGGTAAGCCAGCTTCCTTTCGTTCCTGGAGCAGACCAGTAGCGAATTCGAAATAACCATCCTGAACGAGTGTTTCCATCAGGGGGTGTGTGGCAAAAGCCGTCTGGATAGTGACGGTGCCAGGTTTATCTGCCCGTCCTGAACGCCCGCCCACCTGCAGGATAATCTGGCCCAGTTTTTCCGTTGCCCTGAAATCCGCTGAGTAGAACCCAGAGTCGATGTCCAACATGGCCACCAGGGTTACGTTGGGGAAATGGTGCCCTTTTGCGAGGAGTTGGGTGCCTACCAGGATGGCTGATTCGCCGGTGTTGATCTCTGAAATGAACGATTCCATCGATCCTTTGCGTCTGGTGGAATCCTTATCGATGCGCAGGACCGGGAATTCGGGGAACATTGCGGTCAGTGTCTGTTCGATTCGCTGGGTGCCCAGGCCTAGTGGTGAGAGCTGGCTACTGCGGCAGGATTGGCAACGGGTGATATTGTGGCTAATGGTGCCACAATGATGACAAACCAGCGTATTGGTATTCAGATGGTACGTCAGTTTTGCGTCGCACCGGCTGCAGTGTGCGATCCAGCTGCAATCGTTGCAGATCATCACCGGTGCGAAGCCTCGCCGGTTAATGAAGATCAGGACCTGTTCTTTGTTTGCGAGTCGCTCGCCAATCCGGTGGCGCAATGCCCGGGTAAGTCCGTCTTTCTGCTCCAGGTGGCGAGTATCCAGGAGCTCGTAGCGTTCTGGTTCGATGCCGGGTGGGCGCGTCGCAAGCTCTAGTAGGTGATACTTTCCGCTGTCCGCATTGTGCAGGCTCTCTAGCGAGGGCGTCGCTGAACCCAGAATGACAGGCAAACCTTCGAATCCGGCGCGCAGAACTGCGAGGTCGCGTGCTGAATATCGAAACCCATCCTGTTGCTTGTATGAAGCGTCATGTTCCTCGTCAACAATGATAGCCCCGGGAAACTTGAGTGGCGTGTAAATCGCAGATCGGGTACCCAGGATGATGCCTGCTGAGCCCTCCCTGGCCTGGAGCCAGCCGAGAGCTCTTTGTTTGTCTGTCAACGAAGAGTGGAGAATCGTGACGGGGACATCGAACCTGTCCTGGAATCTTGAAATAGTCTGGGGCGTCAGGCCTATTTCTGGTACCAGGATCAGCACCTGTTTGCCTGCCTTTAATAGCGGTTCGATGACTCTCAGATAGACTTCTGTTTTCCCGCTGCCCGTCACGCCGTATAGAAGGAAGGGTTTTCCGTCGGTGCGGTTTTGAATTGCGTGTATTGCCGTTGCCTGTTCCTCTGTGACCGTTATTCCCGAGTGGTTAACCGAGCCAGAAGAGAAGGGCTCAAGGGGTGCCGGAACTTCCGCGCGCCATTGTGCCCAGTCTTTTTTTTCAATCGAGCGGATTGTTTGACTTGAGATATCCATGGCGCTTAGTTCTTCTCTTGTACGCCCGGATTGTTGCAATGCGCCCAGCAGTTTTCGTTGCGCGTGTGCTCGCCCCAGGGATTGTTGGTCAATCAGGCTTCCTGCGGGTGTCAGGATCAAATTTTGGCTGGGCTCCTGGGGGTCTGCGCCTTTTCGAAGGAGGGAGGGAAGTGCAGTCGCCAAGACTTCTCCAATTGGGTGGTGATAATAATCGGATGCCCAGCGGCATAACCTGAGAATTGGTTCAGTTAGGCTTCCTCCTGCGCCCAACACCTCAAGTACAGGTCTCACCTTTGCAATATCGATATCAGGCCGGCTGTTCACCTCAGTGACAACACCAATCAACTTCCTGGATCCAAAAGGTACTCGTACACGCGAACCAATAGTGACCCGCTCATTTGCGGGCAGGCTATAATGGAACAGGTTGCGTAATGGCGTGGGGATGGCAACTGCAACAAAAATTGTTGAATCTGGCATTGTTGACGCGCAGGAGTAAAATATCATTATGCCACTTGTGGGGCATGCTGTAGCCCATAGAAAATGAGGTTTACCCAATCCTTGTCATTCGATAAGGTTCTGGTATGATTCCGCACCTTTAATTAGCAGGGCTGCTCGAGATGAAAGCCGAAATCCATCCAAAATACGAAGAAATCACTGCAACCTGCAGCTGCGGCAATGTGATTAAAACCCGGTCGACTACTTGTGAAGATATTCACCTGGAAGTCTGCTCAAATTGTCACCCGTTCTATACAGGTAAGCAGAAAGTTATTGACTCTGCTGGCCGAATCGATCGCTTTAACAAGCGTTTCAGTAGAGGGAAATAGTTGCTGTTTGTTTAAAAAAGGCGCCGTAGGCGCCTTTTTTTTATGGTTTGAATTTGTCGTGGGGCTCGCGAGCAGTGGTCCAGATAATAGAGCGGTTGGGCAGTGCCCGCGCTGCAGGCGCTTCGCTCGAACCAGGTTACGAGTAGACCCACCATTCCTTTCGACGTGAATCAGTGCCTCCTGGAGATGCTTCCGTTTAGGTAACTCGCGAGCGCCTGCTGCGCGGGCACGATCTGCGAGACCCTGACATCTGGACTACTGCCCGCTAGAAATCGCGGGGCCGGCACGGGTAAAAAATAAAAATCAGAAAATATCCTGCGTGATACTGGAATCCTCTGAATGATTCCGGATCTCCAGTGCCGACGGTACCCTCTCTTCCCTGAAGATCTCGAAGATGCCCTTGGGGTCGGCGGGGTCCGTCCTGAGGCCAGTCGCAGGATCAATCTTTACGGAGACCATGCCATCGGGTCTGGCGAGTTGCGAAGACTCAGATTCGGGGGGCAGTGCTTTCCGCATGAACTCAATCCATGTTTCGATGGGGATTGTTGATCCCCATTCCCGGTTACCCACAGGACTGTTGTCACTGAATCCGGCCCATGATGTCGCCACCAGGTCGGGGGTAAATCCTGAAAACCAGATGTCTGCATCGTTGGTTGTACCGGTTTTCCCGTGGAGATCGCCTCGCTTCAGGGCGCGCATTGCTTTTGTGCCTGTGCCGCGCCTGATGGCGTCTGAGAGCATGGTGTTCATGATATGAGCGACCCGCGGTTCGATAATTCTTTTCGCCTTGTTCAGGCCATTGCAGTTTACCGTGCAGGCGACTTCAGGATTGGCCTGGAAGAGGGAGTCTCTATTGATAGAGTCCAGTTCGCGAATCAGGTAGGGCGTCACCTTAAAGCCACCATTGGCGAACGCTGCGTATCCCGTCACGACCTCCAGAGGGGTCAGCGCAATCGTCCCACCGCCAAAAGCAAGCTGGAGATCTCGAGGGAAGTTTGATGTGTCGAATCCAAACCGGGAAACATAATTGATGGCATTTTGGGGGCCATAGTCCAGGATCACCCGGATAGAGACGAGGTTGATGGACCGATACAATGCTTCGCGCAACCGGATGTTGCCATGAAAGACATCGCCGGAATTTTTTGGTCGATAAGTCTTCTCCAGTTCTTCCCCGGGTAAGACCAGGGGAGCATCGTTATAAATAGAGGCGGCAGTGAGGCCGTTTTCTATGGCGCCCGTATAGTAGAAGGGTTTGAAATTGGACCCGGGTTGACGTCTGGCCTGGGTCGCGTGGTTGAACTGTCTTGCCTTAAAATCAAAACCACCGACGATCGCCTTGATGGCCCCGTCATAAGGATCGAGCGCGACGATGGCACCTTGAATATTTGGGTGTTGTCCAAGCCGGACTGTTCCGTCATCTGAAATTTCATAACGAATGACGTCGCCCGGAGCGACGATTTCGGCAGCGGTTTTGGGGGCAGGCGCCCGTCGATCTGCGTCAATGTAAGGTCTTGCCCAACTGAGTCCATCCCAGTCAATGCTGACCTCTTCAAGGTCCTGGGTCAGAACACTGATTTGCGTTTCGCTAACCCTTGTAACGATACCTGGGTGCTGGCCACCAAAAACCGCCATTACAGACAGTGTCCTCGACCAATTCTCGGGATAGCCATACTCAGGCGCGGCAAGGTACTCGTCTGTTCCCTGGATTCTTCGATATTCCGGTCCCCGATATCCGTGTCGCCGGTCGTACTCGAGTAACTTGTTGCTCACTGCATCCTCTGCGGACAGCTGCATTTGGGAAGAGAGGGTCGTATGGGCAATCATTCCCTGGTTGTAAGCATTGCTACCGTATTCCCGAAGTAAGTGCTTACGAACCATTTCTGCGGCGTAAAGTGCAGGAAGTTCTACATTCCGACCGTACACCTGGGCTGTGATAGGCGACTGGAAAGCTTCGTCGTACAGCGTCTGGCTGATTGAGCCCTGTTCCAGCATTCGGAGCAGCACGAGGTTGCGGCGCGTAATTGAACGACGTGGACCGTTTATCGGATTTCCTGCTTCGGGAGCCTGTGGGATTCCGGCGAGCATCGCCAATTGCGCGAGACTCAGTTGGTTAACATCTTTCCCATAGTAGGTGTTCGCAGCGGCCTGGATGCCAAAGGCATGTTTCCCGAAAGGAATAATGTTGAGATATAGCGTCAGTATTTGTTCCTTGGAAAGCTCCCTCTCAATTTTGACAGCAAGGAGCATCTCTTTGAATTTCCTAAGAAATCTGACCTCTATGTCTCCAGATATGTTCTTCACCAGCTGCATGGTAATAGTCGAGGCCCCGGTTCTTATCTGGCCCCGGTTGCGAACCAACTGCCAAGTGGCATTAACCAGTGTCACCACGTCTATGCCGCCGTGTTCAAAAAAGCGTTTGTCCTCTGTGTCCAGCAAGGCCTTGATAAACAAGGGTGGAATTTCTTCAAACGTCACGGGCGTCAGTCGTTCGCCGAATTCCTGAATCAGCAATCCATCGTCAGAGTAGATTCGAAGCGGGGCTTTTAGTGCGACCTCACTGAAGCTCCTGGTGTCGGGTATTTGGGGGTTCAGATACAGGAAGGCTGCGGTTAGAACCAGTAAAGCTGAGCTCCCCAGTCCAATCAGAAACCAATAAGTGAGGTTGAATATTTTTTTCATCAGGGACAGCGCATATCGAGTGGGGCCTAAAGCTGCTCTATTATAGGTGGAAAGGTCAGTCATGCGAAATTGGTAAAAAACACTATGCTAATTGGCCCATTTACACCCTATACGTCGGTAGCAGGAGGCGTCGCTCGGGGTTACGGGGACAAAGAAATTGTCGAAAAATGAACGTTTTACGTCGTTTATCCCCGTTTAAATTGTTTGCTCTGAGATTAAACCTGTTATTTAATGTAATTTTGCATAAAGTTGCTGTAAGTGCTCGTACTTCATAGGAAATTATGAAATTAAGGAAATAGGAAAATAGCGTGTTCGCATTTCTAAATAAAGGACCCACCAGTATGTTGGGGCTGGATATCAGCTCTACCTCGGTCAAGCTGTTGGAGCTGAGTAAATCGGGCGGTGGATACCGAGTTGAAAGCTATGGTGTAGAGCCCCTGCCTGAAAATGCTGTAGTGGAAAAGAATATCAGCGACGTGGAAGGTGTGGGTGAAGCTATCGAGCGTCTGGTCGAACGCTCCAAGACGAAAGTGAAACTGGCTGCAGTAGCGGTGGCTGGTTCAGCGGTTATTACCAAGACTATCGAAATGACAGCTACCCTCAGCGAAGACGAAATGGAGAATCAGCTGCAGCTGGAAGCCGACCAGTACATCCCCTATCCCCTTGAAGAAGTTGCACTGGATTTTGAAGTTCAGGGCGTTTCCCCTAGAAATGATGAGCAGGTCGAAGTGCTCATCGCGGCATGTCGGCGGGAAAATGTCGAGATGCGTGAAGCGGCCCTCGAGCTTGGCGGCTTGAAGGCAAAGGTCGTAGATATTGAAGCCCATTGTATGCAGCGGGCGTTTGACCTGGTCCGAGGCCAGTTTGCGGATGACGAAGAAGACAAGATCATTGCCATAGTCGATATCGGCGCAACGATGACGACACTCTCGGTGCTGACCGGCAGTGGAGCACCTTATACTCGGGAGCAGTTGTTCGGTGGAAAACAGCTGACGGAAGAAATCCAACGCCGATATTCCCTCTCAGTCGAGGAAGCTGGTCTTGCAAAGAAGCAGGGTGGGTTGCCAGACGATTATGAAACCGAAGTATTACAGCCATTTAAAGAGGCGGTGGTGCAACAAGTCACCCGTTCTCTGCAATTCTTTTATTCATCAAGCGCATACGATGATGTTGATCATATTATTCTTGCTGGTGGCACATCCTCAATCGACGGTCTGTCCGAAATGGTTGCGGCGAAGCTGGGTACTCCGACGACCATCGCGAACCCATTCGTCAATATGACGATGTCGTCTCGTGTGAACGAGGTCAACCTGCACAACGATGCCCCGGCAATGATGATCGCCTGCGGGTTGGCAATGCGTAGTTTCGACTTGCGTCGGGGATGAGAGCCGAATAATGATTACTGATATAAAAATCAACTTACTGCCCTGGAGGGAAGAGGTAAGAGAGGAAAAGAAAAACGAGTTCCTCAAAATTTTGATTGCGATATTGGTTCTTGCCGGAGCGCTGGTGGGTGGCGTTGACCGTTATTACAATCGAGCAATTGATCACCAGGCATCGCGTAACGCTTTTCTGCAGGTAGAGATCCAGATCCTGGAAGAGCGGATCGAAGATATCAGGTTGCTTCAGCAGAAACGAAATGAGCTGCTTTCCCGAATGAAGGTTATTCAGGAGCTGCAGGGTAACCGCCCCATTATTGTCAGAGTTTTTGATGAGCTCGCGCGACAGCTGTCTGCGAGGGTCTTTTTTATATCACTGAATGTGCAAGCTCAAAACTTGTCGATTCAAGGTGTCGCTGAGTCTAACAATAGAATTTCAAATCAACTCCGGAACTTCACTGAGTCGGCTTGGTTCGAGAAGCCTAACGTCACAGCGATCAAGGCTGATCCCAAGTATGGTCCGCAAGCAAGTCAGTTTAGGCTGACGGTTGCGCAAACAACGCCGAAGAAGAACGAGGAAGAATAGTAATGGCTATGGAAGATCTTCTGGAAAGCCTGCAGAACTTTGATCTTGATCAGCTTAATGACGTAAATAATGTCGGTTCTTGGCCGTTGGCGGTCAAAATCATCATATGGGCGGTCTGTTTCGCTGGAGCCCTTGGCCTTGGCTACTTCCTTCACGTGACCAATCTTCAGCAGGAGCTAGGTGCAGTTACTGCTTCTGAGGGAATGCTCAAAGAGGATTACGAAGAGAAATTTTTCCAGGCTGCCCACCTTGAGGTTTATCGGTCGCAACAACACGAGATGGAAGAATCGTTTGAAGCGATTTTGAGGCAATTACCATCCGATACGGAAATTCCCGCGCTCCTCGAGGATATTACCCTGGTAGGGCTAAAGAACGGTTTGGTGTTCACCAGTATTGATCTTCAACCGGAATCAAAACACGAATTTTACATTGAGAAACCGATCGCTATTATTGTGTCAGGAAGCTACCACAGTCTTGGGGCTTTTGTGAGTGATGTGGCTGATCTGTCTCGAATCGTGACCCTACATGACTTTACAATCATGCCCGCTGGCCGGACGACGGGTTCGGATACGCCGGGTAGCCATCTCACCATGTCAATATTGGCGCGAACGTATCGCTACAACGATGAGCGGAGCTAATGGTAGCAAAGTGATGCAGACTAACTCGGGGATAATCAGATTATTTGGATTGATGCTAGCAACGCTGTTGCTGGCAGGATGTTCGGCTGGAGATCAGTTTTCGGATCTAAGAAGCTTTATGAAGGAAGTTGAGAATAAGCCAAGAGGGACGATTGCTCCACTGCCGGAGTTTGAGTCATACACAACGTTTACTTACGGCGCAGCAAATCAACGGAGCCCATTTGAACCTCCTGTCGTAGTGGCGCAAAAATCTTCAGAACAGAAAAAGAACGTTGGCTTGAAGCCTCCGCAGAATCATGTGAAAGAATATTTGGAACGATTTCAGCTAGCTTCGCTGGCGATGGTAGGCACCTTACAGCAAAACAACTCGACGTTCGCGCTGATCGAAGATTCTCAGGGGGGGGTCCACCGGGTACAGGTCGGTGACTACATGGGAGACAAGTGGGGGCAGATAGAAAGTATTGAAGAGGCTCGAGTCGATATCACCGAAATTGTGAGTGATGGTTCGGGTGGGTGGCTTAGAAGACCGCGAATAGTTGAACTCCGGGGTCTTCAGTAATCGGAATTTATGAGTGGCATTGACATGACCAGTGCACAAATGGTGAAAACAATGAGAATAAATTTATCGGCCGTATCCGGGTTATCGAAGCCGTCACAGATCGCTCGACCACTAATCGCTATTCTATTAGTGGTGTTTTCATCCACCGCATTTGGTGTGACGATGGAAAACATCGAGTTCTCGTCGCTGCCCGGTGATAAGACCGAAATAAGAATGACATTTGACGGAATACCTCCCTCACCTACCGGTTATACCATCGAGCAACCAGCGCGAATTGCGCTGGATCTGAGTGGAGTCGTGAGCGCACTTGCTACCAAGCATCACGCATTAGGTTCAGGTAATGCCAGAAGCGTTACCATAGTTGAGTCAGGAGACCGAACGCGTTTAATCGTCTCCATGAGTGAGTTGGTTGCTTATAGTGCCCGGGTACTCGGTAATTCTCTGTATGTTCTGGTTGGTGAAGACGATTCATCGCTTGTCAGCAGCGGTCAGCCGCAGGTTTTGGCTACCCAGGAAGATTCTTACGGAGACGAGTTTCCGGTCGTTCAGGAAATTGATTTCAGGCGAGGCGAGGCAGGTGAAGGACGCGTTATCGTTCGTTTGTCTGATGTTGGTGTTGGTGTTGATGTGACCAGTGAAGGTGGAAACATCAAAGTCGAATTTGCCAACACGATTATCCCAGAGAGACTTCAGCGTCGGTTAGACGTGACTGACTTTGCCACCCCGGTGATAACGGTTGATTCGATGCCGGAAAATGGCAATACCGTGATGGTCATTGAGCCGTCAGGAGATTTTGACTACCTGGCTTATCAAGCCGACAACGTTTTCACCCTTGAAGTTAAGCCGATGTCCGCTGCGGACCTTGAATCTTCTAGCCAGGTATTCCGTTTCAAGGGAGAAAAACTGTCCTTGAATTTCCAGGACATTGAGATTCGTTCAGTTCTTCAGTTGATCGCAGATTTTACGGATTTGAATCTCGTGGCTAGCGATACAGTGTCCGGTCGGATTACGCTTCGATTGAAGAACGTTCCATGGGACCAGGCGCTTGAAATCATTATGAAGACCAAAGGTCTGGACAAAAGACTCGTCGGTAATGTTCTGATGATCGCGCCGGCAGCCGAGTTGGCGGCCCGTGAACAGATGGAGCTGGAGTCCAGGCAACAGATATCAGAGCTGGCACCGTTAAGAACAGAATTTATTGAAGTGAAGTACGCCAGTGCTGCGGAAATTTTCGGTCTGTTCCAGGGCGCCGGAGAAAGTGGCGGGGAAGGTGTTGTTTCAGCACGTGGTTCGGTCATTGTTGATGAGAGGACCAACGCAATTATCATTACTGAAACTATTGAACGGATTAATAAGTTCCGTGAAGTGCTGGATAGACTTGATGTACCAGTTCGCCAGGTTCTTATCGAGGGGCGTATTGTTACTGCAACTTCGAGCTTCGGCGAGTCTCTTGGTGTCCGTTGGGGTACATTGGGGTACGGTAGTTACGATGATGGTAGTATTAATACCCAGTTTGGAGGCTCGTTGACCACAGTTGGTGAGATTCGTGAATCTATCACCTCGGGAGGGGGGCTTGCCTATTCACAGGAAGATAACCTGATTGTAGACCTGCCAGCACCTGGTAATGCGTCAAGTTTTGCATTTGGCATTATTGGTGAAGACTATCTTCTTGATATGGAGCTTAGTGCACTGGAAACCGAGGGTCGAGGTGAAGTAATTGCCCGTCCGAAGGTCATCACATCCGACAAGCAGGAGGCTACGATTGAATCGGGTGACCAGATTCCTTACCAGGAAGCGTCCTCCAGTGGCGCGACCGCTACTCAGTTTATTGATGCGGTACTCGGCCTTACGGTGACGCCGAGGATCACACCTGATGACAGGATTATCATGGATTTGGAGGTAAGCCAGGATTCAATTGGTGCCGTGTTTGCTGGTATACCGAGTATTAGGACCAACAGGATTAAGACCCAGGTACTGGTTAACAATGGTGAGACCATTGTGCTTGGCGGTGTTTTCCAGACAGTTGTTTCAGAGAGTGTGGAGAAGACGCCAATCCTGGGTGACCTGCCTTGGTTAGGAAGTCTCTTCAGAAACAAGACTAAGCAGGATAGTAAACAGGAACTCCTTATATTCATCACGCCTCGTCTGATTCGTGATTCACTAACGTCGAGATAATTTGTGGAGATGACCTTGTCATCTCTCGTTTAATTTTATGCGTATTCACATAACCAGACCCCGGCGAATTTTTCTAGTCGGTCCAATGGGTGTTGGGAAGACCACTATTGGTAAAATGCTCGCTAATGAGTTGGGGTTGCGATTCGTTGATTGTGACCAGGAAATTGAACTTCGAGCGGGAGCCAATATTGCCTGGATCTTTGATGTAGAGGGAGAACCAGGTTTTCGGATACGTGAGTCACACGTGCTTGATGAATTAACCCAGGAAGATAGAGTTCTGGTCGCAACTGGCGGTGGTGCAGTCCTGAAAGATGAAAATCGCCGTTACCTTAAAGAGCGGGGTATTGTTGTTCACCTTGATACAGCAGTCGACCTGCTGGTGAAACGTACTGCCAATGATAAGAAACGTCCGCTACTCCAGAACGGCAACCCAAGAGCGATCCTGGAAAAAATCAAGAAAGACCGTGATCCGTTGTATAGGGAAGTGTCAGATGTTCGCGTGTTCGTTGGCGACAAGAGCAGCAGGAAGGCCGTATCGCTGATATTGGAAAACCTGAAAAAAGAAGGATTAATACAAGACTAATGGAAAAGATTCGAGTCGATCTTGGAGAGCATTCCTACGACATCTGTATTGGGTCGGGGCTGCTGCGAGCCGGTAACGTGCTTCGGGAAAAGATCCTGGGTAGGCGGGTATTTGTCGTGTCTAACCAGGTGGTTGCGGACCACTATCTGGATAGTGTCCTGCACCAGCTCGAAGGGCTTGACACAGATGTGCACCTGATGGAGGACGGCGAGCAATTCAAAACATTGCAGACACTGGAATCAATCATCGGTGATCTTCTCGCCAAGGGGCACAACCGGTCGACGACGATCGTTGCATTAGGTGGCGGTGTGGTGGGTGATACTGCCGGTTACGCTGCAGCCTCATACCAACGTGGTGTTCCTTTTGTACAGGTACCAACTACCTTGTTATCGCAGGTCGATTCTTCAGTGGGAGGAAAAACGGCCGTTAATCATGAGCTTGGTAAGAACATGATTGGTGCCTTCTACCAGCCGAAGGGAGTCTATGTCGATACCGATACGTTGCAGACGTTACCCGAGCGGGAGCTATCTGCGGGGCTGGCAGAGATTATCAAGCATGGCGTGCTCGCGGATTCCGATTACTTTGATGTAGTGGAGAAAGACATCGGTCAATTGCGACAAAAAGATGAGTCGGCACTAATCAGGGCCATTAAGGGCAGCTGTAAGATTAAGGCAGCGGTCGTTGCACAAGATGAGAGAGAATCGGGGAAACGGGCGCTTTTAAACTTTGGCCATACCTTTGCCCATGCCATCGAAACCGGAATGGGTTACGGGCAGTGGCTGCATGGTGAGGCGGTAGGTGCCGGAATGGTGATGGCCGCTGACCTTTCAGCCAGGCTTGGCCGGTGTTCACTTGATGATAGTCAAAGAATAAAAACGTTGGTGGAAAGAGCAGGGTTGCCGACTGCAGGGCCTTCAGAGGTATCCACGGATGCCATGTTGGCTTTTATGGCGAAAGATAAAAAGGCAACGGATGAAGGTTTGAGGTTCGTATTGATCGAAGGTGGTATCGGAAAGACCGAGATCGTCCAGGATGTTCCGGTGAGTGTACTCAGGGAGACACTCGAGGCTGGGCTACGACTCTGTGAGTAACCCTGTCAGGGTAACTGGGTAGAACCCATTAGCTCTCTGTCGATCTCCCTTGCTGCTTCACGGCCTTCATTAATCGCCCTGACGACAAGATCCTGTCCTCTTCGGCAGTCCGCTGCAGCGTAGACTTTTGGTACAGAAGTTTTGAAATCGTCTTTGGTCGCCCGAAAGTTGCCGCGCTCGTCTATCTCCATTCCAAGAGCTTCGTTGATGTAGTGTTCTGGCTGGAGGAATCCCATTGATAACATGATGAGGTCCGCTTCCCAGGTTTTCTCAGTGCCTGGGATCTCTTTTAACTGATCGTCAACATTGACGGTGACGATACCGATGAGGTTGCCGTTTTCATCCTGAAGGAACTCCTTACTCATAATCGAATAGACACGAGGGTCGTCACCGAACTTCTGTGCTGCTTCTGCGTGACCGTAATCCACTCGATAGATTCTTGGCCACAGTGGCCATGGATTGTTAGCTGCGCGTTCTTCAGGAGGGCGTGGCAGCAACTCGAAGTTAATGAGTGATTTGCAGCCGTGCCGCAGTGAGGTACCAATACAATCTGTTCCAGTATCACCACCGCCGATCACAATAACGTTTTTGTCTTTGGCGGAAATATAGTTGCCGTCTTCAAGGTTCGAATCCAATAGGCTCTTGGTGTTTGCCGTCAGGAAATCCATGGCGAGGTGAACACCTTCCGCTTCACGTCCTGGTATTGGAAGGTCCCTGGCGAGAGTTGCACCAGTTGCGAGAAGCACAGCATCATTGCCGTCAACGAGCTCTTTAACGTCGACATTGTTACCGACGTCTGCACTGACGATGAATTCGATACCTTCGTCGCGCATCAGCTGAACTCGTCGTTCGATATCTGACTTTTCAAGTTTCATGTTTGGGATACCGTACATCAGCAGGCCGCCCAGCCGGTCGGCGCGTTCGTAAACTGTTACCTGGTGGCCTGCCGTGTTCAATTGTGCCGCTGCTGACAGCCCACAAGGGCCGGAGCCTATGACGGCGACTTTTTTCCCGGTTCTGGTAGAGGGCGGGTTTGCGACAACCCAGCCTTCGGCGAAGCCTCTGTCGATAATAGCCGATTCCACGTTCTTGATGGTTACCGGTGGGTCGGTGATACCAAGAACGCAGGCGCCCTCACAGGGGGCAGGACAAACTCTGCCGGTAAACTCGGGGAAGTTGTTGGTCTTGTGGAGACGGTCCAGCGCTTCGCGCCAGCGACCTTTGTACACGAGGTCATTCCATTCGGGAATCAGGTTGTGAATTGGACAGCCATTACCAGACTGACAGAAGGGTACGCCGCAATCCATGCACCGTGAGCCCTGGGTCTGCAGGTGCTCATCGTTGTGTTCGGTATAGATTTCCTTGAAATCAACCAATCGCTCGGCTGCGTTGCGATAGGGTGCTACTTCCCTATCGAATTCCTTAAACCCTGTTGGCTTACCCATAACTAAACTCTACTTATTACTTAAACCTACTTATTACTTAAACCTACTTATTACTTAGGAGCCTACCGCCGCTGTTAGTGCTTCTTCGGCTGCAAGCTCCTCTAGAACTCGCTTGTAATCCGTAGGCATTACTTTGATGAACTTTTGCAACTCAGAAGACCAGTCGTCCAGAATCTGTCTGGCAACGGCTGACCCTGTATATTGTTCATGTTTCTGGATCATGTTTTTCAATTCATTGATGTCGGCTTCGCTCTGGACCGTTTCCAGTTCGAAAGTACCAGTGTTGCATTTGCCGCTGAAGTCTCCGTTGGTATCCCATACGTAGGCAACGCCTCCGCTCATGCCGGCACCAAAGTTTCGTCCGGTCGAGCCAAGAACAACCACTCGCCCGCCGGTCATGTATTCGCAACCATGATCCCCGATCCCTTCAATAACAGCATTTGCACCACTATTGCGTACACAGAATCTTTCAGCGGCTATTCCCCTGAAGTAAGCTTCACCCGAGGTCGCGCCGTAAAGCACAACATTACCGATCAGCACGTTGTGTTCAGCGGCGAAGCTGCTGTTGGTGGGTGGATAAACGATGATCTTTCCACCGGAGAGCCCCTTGCCGACATAGTCGTTTGCATCGCCCTCGATCTCAATGGTGATGCCCTTTGCCAGCCAGGCACCCAGACTTTGCCCTGCGGAGCCATTCAATTTGATATTAATGGTGTCTTCGGGGAATCCTTCGCCCTGAGTTGCCTTCGCCACTTCATGGGAAAGCATGGTACCTACAACACGGTTGATGTTGATCACTTCTCGCTCTATATCAACTCTTTCGCCACTTTCAAGTGCAGGTTTTGCCAGCTCGATCAGTGTATTGTCGAGGGCCTTTTCCAGGCCATGGTCCTGTTCCATCGTTTGATAGACTTCGGTACCTTCGTACACGATCTTCGCCGGGGTAAGAATGCTGGTGAAATCCAGTCCACGCGATTTCCAGTGCTCAATAGCATTATCTTTGGAGAGGAGGTCAACCCGACCAACCATCTCATTAACCGTGCGAATGCCGAGTTTGGCCATGATCTGACGTAACTCTTCGGCCACCATAAAGAGGTAGTTCACTACATGATCTGGGCTGCCGGTAAATTTGGCCCTGAGGGCGGGATCCTGTGTTGCGATTCCGACAGGGCAGGTATTCAGGTGACACTTGCGCATCATGATGCAGCCAAGAGTGACCAGCGGCGCTGTGGCAAAGCCGATCTCTTCCGCACCAAGAAGCAGCGCCATAGCCGCATCGCGACCTGTCTTGATCTGGCCATCAGTTTGCAATACGACGCGTGAGCGAAGATTGTTCATGACGAGTGTCTGGTGGGTTTCGGCGAGGCCAAGTTCCCAGGGTAGACCCGCATGTTTAATTGAGGTCAGTGGGGAAGCACCGGTACCACCGTCATGGCCAGCGATGACCAGGTGGTCAGCTTTTGCTTTCGTGACGCCGGCAGCGATCGTGCCAACGCCAATTTCGGAACCCAGTTTCACGCTAATACGTGCGTCGGGGTTCGCATTTTTTAAATCATGAATCAACTGTGCGATGTCTTCGATTGAGTAGATATCATGATGCGGGGGAGGGCTGATTAAGCCAACACCCGGCGTAGAATGACGGATTCTTGCGATGTTTTTGTCTACTTTAGCACCGGGTAGCTCGCCACCTTCTCCCGGTTTTGCACCCTGAACGATCTTAATCTGCAGCTCGTCAGCGTTGGCCAGATACCAGATGGTTACCCCAAACCTGCCCGAGGCTACCTGTTTAATGGCTGACCGCTTTGAGTCACCATTTTCCATGGTTTCAAAACGGATCGGGTCTTCCCCACCTTCCCCTGTATTCGACTTACCACCTAACCTGTTCATGGCAATGGCTAGTGCTTCATGACTTTCTGCAGAGATGGAACCGAAGCTCATTGCGCCGGTACAAAACCGTTTGACGATTTCGCTGGCAGCTTCGACTTCATCGAGCTCGATTGCGGATTCTGCGTAATTAAAGTCGAGCAGACCGCGGAACGTCGCTCTGCGTGTGCTTTCGCCGTTAGCATGGTTGGCGAACTGCCAGTATGCATCTTGGTTGTTCGTTCTCGCTGCCACCTGAAGGTTGGAAATCGTGTCAGGATCCCACATGTGTGTATCACCGCCACGACGCCAGTGAAAATCTCCGGGATTAGGTAGCAGTGGGATCAGGTTTTCGTTTCTTGGAGGGAAACCGAGCTCATGTCGAATCTTCATCTCGTCAAACAGCACATCAAAACTGACGCCCTGTACACGACTGGTGGTTCCCGAAAAGCAGCGATCAATAATTTCTTCTGCGAGGCCTACTGCCTCGAATATCTGTGCACCTTTGTAGGACTGGAGCGTGGAGATACCCATCTTGGCCATTACCTTGAGGATGCCTTTGGCAACGCCTTTCTTATAGGAGGCGACTATCTTGTGGATATCAGTGTACTCAGTGGCGTCGAGTAAACCGTCCTGCTGCGCCTGCCAGAGTGATTCAAAAGCCACGTATGGGTTAATTGCGTCAGCGCCGTATCCAATTAGCAGGCAATGGTGGTGGACTTCCCGAGCCTCTCCGGATTCAATCACAATCCCGATACGGGTTCGCTGGTAAGTTCCCACCAGATGATGGTGCACGGCACCGCAGGCAATCAGTGAACTGAGCGCCATACGACTTGCGCTGATATTCCTGTCCGACAGCACGATAATGGGAAACCCATCTTTGATTGCAGTAGTCGCCTCATGACAGATACGGTCAATCGCCTCTAGCATCCCGGTCTTGCCAGCCGACTTCTCGAAGGTGATGTCGATGGTCTGCGTTTTCCAATCCCGCGTACTCATATTTTTGATGCTGGCGAGCTCATCATTGGACAGGATCGGATGCGGCAGTCTGAGTCTGTGCACGTGTTCTTCGGTTGTTTCTAGCAGGTTGCGCTCAGGGCCGATAAAGCAGGACAAGGACATCACGACTTCTTCACGGATGGAGTCAATTGCTGGATTGGTAATCTGAGCGAATAGTTGTTTGAAATAGTCGTAGATCATGCGTGACTTGTCTGACAGACAGGCCAGCGCTGAGTCATTGCCCATGGATCCCAGAGGGTCTCGAACCTCAGTCACGAGTGGTATTAACATAAACTGCATCGTTTCTAAGGTGTATCCAAATGACTGCATGCGCCGCACTAGGCTTGAGGGCTCGTAGTTCAGTTCATTGCCAGTACTGGACAGATCACTCAGCTCGATCTTCTGGTTTTTGATCCATTGGCCATAGGGCCTTTGGGTCGCGAAATCCATTTTCAGCTCTTCGTCGGGGATGAGCCTGCCCGCAAAGAAATCGACCAGGAACATTTTGCCCGGTTGCAGGCGTCCCTTTTCCTTAACGTTGGCAGGATCAATCGGTAAGACACCCACTTCGCTCGCCATCACAACCTTGTCGTCATGGGTCACGTAATAACGTGAAGGACGAAGACCATTTCGGTCGAGTACAGCGCCGATATAGTGCCCGTCTGTGAAAACGATAGATGCTGGGCCGTCCCAGGGTTCCATTAAGGCTGAGTGATACTCGTAAAAATCACGTTTTTCCTGCGGCATATTGACGTCTGCCTGCCAGGCTTCCGGGATCATCATCATCACGGCTTCCTGCAGGCTTCTGCCAGACATCAGCAGAAATTCAAGCACATTATCGAAGGTGCCAGAATCGGAATAATCCGGTTGTATAATCGGGAAAAGATCTTTAATTCGGTCGCCGAATTGTTCCGACCTAACGACACCCTCGCGGGCGGTCATATTATTTTTGTTGCCACGGAGGGTGTTGATTTCGCCGTTGTGGCTCATGAAGCGGTTTGGCTGCGCTCTATCCCAGCTTGGAAAAGTATTGGTGGAGAATCTACTATGAACCATCGCCAGATGGCTCTCGTAGTCAGGGTCTTCGAGATCCGGATAGAAAGGGAACAACTGGCCTGGTGTGAGCATGCCCTTATAGACAATGATTCGCGAATTCAGGCTACAGACATAAACCTGGTGTGCTTCTTTCAGGTTCGAGTGCTGCTTTGTTTCTACAGTGAATCGACGACGAATAAGGTAGAGCGCGCGGTCGAAAGCATGGTCTGTGGTCTTCGAGCCCTCGATGACGACTTGCTCTATAAATGGCATTGCGTCTCTTGCAGCCGGGCCAATGTTAGCTTCATCAGGGCATATGGGGACTTCACGAAAGCCCAGGCATTGCTGGCCTTCTTCCTGGATGATCCGTTCCATTACCCGTTTACAGTGTGCCCGTTCCTCGGGATTGTTAGGCAGGAACACATTTCCTATTGAGTAAGCCTGGGGTTCGGGGAGGGTGATCCCCAACTCTGCGAGCGTCTTCTGGAAAAATTTGTGTGAAATGGCGGTCAGAATACCTGCGCCGTCACCTGTATTTTCTTCAAACCCACAACCGCCACGGTGATCCATTCTTGAGTTGATATGGTAGGCATCAGTCATTATCTCGTGACTGGGTACACCCTTGATATTGGCGACGAACCCTACACCGCAGGAATCTTTTTCATTGGCGGGATCATATAACCCGATCTTTTCGGGAAATCCGATCTTGCCATCGATTCTTTTGCTAATCATTTGCTTTAACTGTCCTACTTTATGTTTTCGAATCTGTTGATTCGACGCGTCAGTCGACCCAGAAATAGACTGACCCAATCCCGATTCCTGGTTTGTTTAAAGTGCAGATGCCCAACGGGTTCACCGGATACGAGCTCGGCTATTCAGCGGGTCGAAAACAATAGCACCCGGCTGCTGAAAGTCAAGGGTATAGGCATGCACCGCGCCATTTCTTTTTATGCTAACTTATTGAAATAAAACAATATTTATAAATTGGGGCTTTAATGAGGATTGGCTACTGCGTGAATATAGTCCGCGATTCAATAGGGGCATGAGAATTTTCGTCTCAGGTGGCTAATATTGGACCTTACCGGCGTTCTTGCAGGTTGTTAAAGATGTCGGAGAAAACTCGAAGGATCCGCCAGGAATGCTCGCATCAGACTAACGTGCTCTACATCTTCCCAGGCAGTTTTTGTGATGGCTGTGTTATCCAGGTTATAAATTGTTGCGCCTTCGCACGCCATTATAATGGGAGAGTGCGTTGCTATCAGGAACTGTGCACCGAGACTGACAGCCTCTTTAATGATCGACAATAGAGACAGCTGGTGAATGGGTGAAAGTGGCGTTTCAGGTTCATCCAATAGATAAAGCCCCTTGCTGTGTATTCTCTCCCGGAGGATGTTCACAAACCACTCTCCGTGCGAGAGCGCGTCTGGGTTTTCTCCATATCGCGATATGATGCCTGCTTTCTGGCGTTCCATGGCACCTACTGCCAGGGCTCTTCCATAGCCAGACAGGCTTTCGCTAAACTCGGTTTTTAGTTCATCCAGGTCCCGGATGTTTTCTGTCATCCGACGAGTGAAGCCAATGGCATCCTCGGCCCGGAAAAATAGTTTCACCTTTGGATGGTTGGATCGGGACAGGCGTAGTTGCTTTGCCAGCCGTCTGGCATCTTCGAGCATTGGATCTCTCGAAAGATCAGACAAACCGATGGCAGGGCACTTCATTCCGCAGGCAATGGCCTCCAGCAGAGTCGATTTGCCCGATCCATTCTCGCCGACAAAAATTGTTACCGGGGAGTCAAAAGCCAGCGTTGACAGGGCCTGGATGCAGGGTACCGTAAACGGGTAATCGTCTGGAAGGCTTTCACCCTCGAGCGTTAGGGAGGTTAAAAACATAACCCATAATTCATAATGCAGTGATTAGTAAGCTTGTTATAATCTGCGCCCGCTTCAAGCACAAGTAATGCCTGAAGCTTGATTGAATACGTTAATTTGCAAAATGAGGATCAGTATGAAAGAACCAGTCAGGGTAGCGGTAACGGGTGCAGCGGGGCAGATTAGCTATTCCCTTCTTTTTCGAATTGCATCAGGGCAATTGTTGGGGGCAGACCAGCCAGTCATTCTGCAATTGCTGGAGATTCCGCCAGCCATGGAGGCGCTTTCCGGTGTGGTAATGGAGCTGGATGACTGCGCTTTTGAGTTGGTTCAGGGGATTGTTGCAACGGACGATCCGAATGTCGCCTTCAAAGATGTTGATTATGCCCTTCTTGTAGGTTCGAGACCCCGCGGTCCAGGTATGGAGCGAAAGGATTTACTTGAAGCGAACGCGGCTATTTTCTCTGTTCAGGGTAAATCGTTGAATGATCACGCCAGCAGAGATGTGAGGGTGCTTGTTGTGGGTAATCCGGCAAATACCAACAGCCTGATTGCACAGCGTAATGCGCCGGACCTTGATCCCAGGAATTTTACAGCGATGACGCGCCTGGATCACAATCGTGCAGTGACTCAACTTGCTCAAAAAACAGGCAATCATGTAGCAGACGTCAAAGGGCTGGCAATTTGGGGTAATCACTCGGCTACCCAATATCCAGATATCAGTCATGCGTCAGTAGACGGAACAGCCGCTGACTCGCTGGTTGACCAGGCCTGGGTAGAAGGAACGTTTATCCCTACGGTTCAACAAAGGGGTGCAGCGATCATCAAGGCAAGAGGGTTATCAAGTGCAGCGTCAGCGGCTAATGCTGCTATTGAGCATATGCGCGATTGGGCGCTGGGCAGCGATGGTGAAGTCGTCAGTATGGCAGTCTATTCTGATGGTAGTTACGGTATTGCAGAAGGATTGATTTATTCATTCCCGTGTACCTGTGCTGGTGGTGACTGGGCCATTGTTCAGGGACTTGCCATAAACGATTTCAGTCGAGGAAAAATGAACGATACCGAGACTGAGCTCGCAGAAGAACGTGATGCAGTGCGAGACCTGCTTCCTTCCTAGCGGGGAGGGATATTTTCCTCGGCGATGAGAACAGTCGCCGGGGCAGTACCCCGGTTGGTAAATCGAAGCGCTTCCTTTGGAGCCTGAAAAAAAGCCTGTTCAGGCCCGACTGCTGTCAAATCGTCCAGAGCCATTTCGCCAGCTACGCCCATAATCATCGTGTAGTTGGTATGTTGGGTAGTTGTTGAATTGCCTGGCTCGAGCATGAGTCTGGTTACTTTGAAGGCATCGAAATCGGCTATAAGGTCCAGGCCTGGCGAGATCTGTACGGTAGGTGTAGGTGTTGAGATCTCAGTTCTCGCACCTGCCAATGCGCTATCTGTGTCCCAGTGATCCTGGGTCAAGACCTCTTGTCCGAACGACAGGATGTATCTTTCATAGTGGGGGGTTTGGAACTCGATGACCCTTACTCCATGCTGTAGTGAGTGGGGTACCATTGGCGCGACAGTCACGACATCACCAATGCTTAAATCCAGCATTCCGGTGTGTCGATACATGATTTTCCTCAGCTGCTCTTCCCTGGCATTAAGGTCAGGATCAATCTGTGCAATAAGTTTGTTGTACTCAGCGGGCGCAAAAAGATCGCCTGCGACAAGCCCCTGTTGCTTTTTTAGCGACCTAAGCTGTGCATCTACTTCGTTCCTGATCAGTTGATATTCGGTGACGGCCAGTTGGTAGCTGTCTCGAAAGCTAGCAACTGATTCGAACTCTTTGATCACGTCCTGATCGAAGCCGTAGCGAATTTTCCCCGAACCGTTCGGCCATGCGTCTGGGTCGATCTGTGTGACCACGTAAACTTCGATCTTCTTTTCGTGCATTTCAAAATACAGGTCGCCCAGGTTTGGTTCAGGGAATGGGGCAAGAATTTTGAGCAGCATGGGGGAGCCTGCGCACCCAAGATAATCCCCGAATACAAATAGTAACCAGGGGAGAGGGACACTTTTTACCGTTGATACACCTCGTTGTTCGATGCCGGAATACCAGACCTCCTGTCCCCAGGGTTTCTGGACGCTGACGGTTTCAAGTTCAAATGGTCGGGTAAGACAAATTGGCTCGCTACCCACTTTGTTTGCAGCCGCGGTCAGCTCGCTAAGATTATCTGGGTCGGTCCCAAGTGGAAATTCACGGTCGGATATTATGGTGTAAATTTCACCGGCTTCATGCAGCAGGATTACCTGTAGCTGGATCGATGTTGGTTGCGATTGATAGTTCGCGAAATGTTCGATGCAGAAATGAGACGCGCCCGGCATATCCAGCAGGTCCGGTGATACTGATTCTAGCTTGCCCAGGGATTTCATCGCGTTATTGTACCGAAGCTGATGTCTAAACGCGCCGATAACGAGGTCCTATTTTCCGCTAGTAGGACCCTCGATGAGTGCCTAAGATGGAATCATTTATTCGGTTGGGCTTTTTGAATGCTACCAACAGGTGGAAAACTTGAGCAGGCCCGGAAGACTAGAGACCCTCGGTTCGACGGCAGATTCTTCATCGGTGTCAGGACGACGGGGATTTATTGTCGTCCTGTTTGCCCGGTAAAAATGCCTCGCGAAGAAAATGTCAGCTTTTTTGATAGTGCAGCGGCCGCAAGTGAAGCGGGATATAGACCGTGTCTTCGATGCCGCCCTGAATCGGCGCCAGGAATGCCTGCGTGGCGCGGATCGTCCTCGACGGTGACTCGTGCGCTGAGGCTGATAAACGATGGTGCTCTGGATCAGGGGAGCGTCGCCATCTTGTGTGATCGGCTGGGCGTCACGACCAGGCACTTGGCGGAGTTGTTCACTAACCATCTTGGTGCCTCAGCGAAAACGGTGGCCCGGACACGTCGTCTTCAGTTCGCTAAAAAGCTGATTGATGAAACCAGCCTTACGATGACTGAAATTGCTCTTTCATCCGGATATGGCAGTGTCTGGGGGTTCAACGACCATTTCGTACAAACGTACAGTCGATCGCCTGGGTCACTCCGAAAAACCAGATTAACATCCGATGGAAGTGTTGAGCTGAAGATTTCGTTTCGGGAACCCTATGATTTTCAGAGCCTGCTCGAGTTCTATCGGATCAGGGCAATTCCCGGTGTGGAGAATGTAAGTGTAGACAATGTATGTTTGGGCAATGCGGGTGCGGACAATGGCGGTAAAAGTTACGAACGATCCTTTGTGCTTGATGGCAAGAGCGGGCATTTGTCAGTGTCGCAGTCTGGCAACCAACTGGTGTGTGCTGTTCAGGGAGGGAGCACGGGTTCGCTCCAGCGGATCATGCGTAAAGTCAGATTAATGTTTGACGTTGACGCTGTGCCAGAAGAGATAAACTCCGTGCTCAGCGAAGACAGGATTATGCGCGGGCTTGTGAAGCAGCGTCCCGGGCTCCGACTCCCCGGTGCCTTCGATGAATTTGAGATCGCAGTACGGGCGATTGTTGGGCAACAGGTTTCAGTTAAGGGAGCGACTACGGTCATGGGGAGGATCGCCGGCCAGTATGGCACCGAGACAGAGTATGGGAGGGTGTTTCCAACCCCGGAAATTCTGGCTGACCTGGATCCTGCGTCGCTGCCAATGCCTTCAAAACGTGCGAGAGCGATAAAACTGCTGGCTATTGCAGTCGCAGATGGTGAGCTTGGGTTTGATATGGATGAACAGGCGTTTTACGAGCAGGTGATTGCCCTCCCGGGTATCGGACCCTGGACAGCGCAATATATTTGCCTGCGTGCGTACTCGAATCCAGATTCCTTTCTGCATGGTGACCTGGTGATTAGAAAAGTAGCAGAGAAAATCCTGGGTGTTAGCTCGGAAAAGGAACTTATTAACAGGGCGGAGGCCTGGCGACCCTGGCGTGGATACGCAGGTATGCATTTGTGGCGGGCTTCGGCAGGCTGAATAGCGGCGAAATGAAGCGTAAAGTGAAGTGTTAAGAGGAATCGATTGTGTACTACAAATATATACCATCGCCCGTCGGGAGGCTTTTGCTCGGGGGACAAACCAGCATCCTTGAGATGATTGGGTTTCCGGAAGGGAAGGGGGTTATTTCCCCGGGGGACGATTGGATTCAGGATGATTCTGTTTTCAAACAGGCCGAAGACCAGCTTAACGAATATTTCGAGGGCGAAAGGCAGCAATTCGATTTAAAGATGAAGCCCAGCGGAACACCGTTTCAGCTCAGCGTTCTTGCAGCTCTGCAGGAAATTCCTTTTGGCCAGACAACCAGCTATCGCAATATTGCAGAGAGTATTGGACGTCCTAAGGCGGTCAGGGCGGTCGGTGCAGCCAATGGTCGTAATCCTCTGCCCATTGTCATTCCCTGTCATAGAGTGATCGGTGCAGATGGCAGCCTGACGGGCTTTGGTGGAGGGCTTGCGGCAAAGTCCTTGCTGCTAAACCTTGAATCTGCCGGGTTTAATCTTGCGAGTCAGTAAAGCTGATCCCCGTTGGTGTCCCGTCTGGTCCATAGACCAATCTTGCATCGCGGTAGGGTGATTGTTGGACCAGTTCCCTGAATGCCCGCAGTGATTTGAACGGTAGATCGGTCAGCATTGAGTTAACCATCCAGGCAGGGAGCGCGCCACCCGGGTCGACGTACTGCTGCCAGGTCACCCGAAGTTTGTTCTTCCGGGTTGGCTCAAGAATGTAGGTTCCGAATGACTCCCGTATCCTGATGTGTTTCGTCTGGGGTATTTCATCGGGCATTGAATTCATCGTCACTCGCACGGTTGACTCGCCTTCAAACGTGATTGCGGCATGGAAAATGGAATCACGCGATTTTGCGGGGAAAGGGAGCGATGTCACTTGGTAAAAGGTCCTTTCAGTGGTGCTCGTTTCTCGAATGACGCGGCCTTCTTTGCACCGGAACAACCACTGTGTACATGCCGAGATATCGATAAGAAGCGCCATTGCCTGGGCCACTGTTGCATCGATTTCGGCTTCCGCCCGGAATTCCTCGTATTTGGTCGCTGATATGAGTCTTGATTGAACCAGGATGCCATCTTCATCAAGCCGTGTTTCCCACGCGTAGGCATCCGTCCATGTCAATCCTAGAATAGCGGTGACGAGCAGAACGCTTGGAAGTTTATGGAGATTCAAGTTGAAGTCATCGATTTCTGGAGAGGGACTGAAAAACGTCAAAATAGTCCGGAAAGGTTTTTCTGGTGCAGTCCGGATCATTAATGGTGACTGGTGCGTTACCCAGTGCCGCCAGCGAGAAAGACATCGCAACCCGGTGGTCACCGTAGGTATCGATGGTCGCAGCCTGAATTTCGCTGGGTGGGTCGATCGCGATGGAATCCTCGGTAGTTTGCACGATTGCACCGAGCCGTGTCAGGCCTTCTGCCATTGCATGCATTCTGTCAGTTTCCTTGACTCGCCAATTGTAGATGTTGCGTATGACCGTCTGCCCTTTCGCAAATAGTGCCATGGCGGCAATTGTCATCGCGGCATCAGGGATATGATTAAGATCAACGTCAACGCCATGTAGCTCGCCGCCCGTGACATCGGTCCAATCATCCGCTCTGTGCACCTTTGCCCCCATTAGCTCGATGATGTCGAGGAACTGATAGTCGCCCTGGACGGAGTGCTTACCCAGCCCATGGACTCTTACCGGGCCCTGGCCAATAGCGGCTGCGCCAAAGAAATACGAGGCCGATGAAGCGTCGCCTTCTATCAGGAAACTACCTGGTGATCGGTATGACTGGTTACCCGGGATGTTGAATGTCTGGTAATTCTCGTGGCCCGCCGTAACGCCAAAATTTTTCAACATACCGAGGGTGATATCCAGGTAAGGCTTAGACACCTGTTCACCCAGGATCGTGATGATTGAGTCATTAGCCGCAAGCGGCAAAGCCATTAGCAGAGCGGTCAGGTACTGACTTGAGATGTCGCCGCGAATGCTGACATTGCCGCCATTGACCAATCCGCCCTTGAGCAGAATAGGTGGGCAACCGGCCTTTTCGCGATAACTCGCTTGGGCGCCGAGGGCCAAAAGCGCATCAACCAGGTGTTCAATGGGCCGTTCACGCATGTACTGATCGCCGTCAATGGTGAAATCGCCAGGGATCAGGCTAAGAACAGCGGTTAGCGGACGAATCGCTGTTCCCGCGTTTCCGAGGGAAAAGTCTGTTACATCGGGTGTGTTGAATAACCCAGAGTTCCCGAGCACTTCGCCGGATTGCCAGTCCTCTGACATTTCGATAGCTGTTCCGAGCTGCCGCAATGCTTCCACCATTCGCTCGGTATCGTCGGACCTCAATAGATTCTTGAGACGGGTGGTCCCGTCGGCAAGCGCTGACAGGAGCAGGGCTCGGTTAGACAGACTTTTAGATCCTGGCAAAGTTACTTCGCCGGTCACCTGTCGAATAGGAGCAAGCGTTAACTGGTTCTGGTTTCGGTCTCGGTTCATTGCGCTAGTATATGTCAGCTGGGCGATTTTTCGGTTTCAATCTTCGCAGGAAGGTGTGTATATCGGTTTCTACCTGACGCAGGGGAGGTTTACCGGGCTCTTCCAGAAGTATTGCGCCCGATGAATTGTCGATGGAGAGGAAAACCTCTGTGTCAGGGTCTGTATTAGCGAAGAATACGGTGAACCCTTGGCGAGATTTCTGTTTCACCATAGCATGACCAATCAGGTTGGCAATCAGGCGATCAAAGTCTTCAGCATTCCACAGCTGGATCAGGCTGACGCGTCCCTCTGAACTATCCGCTTCCAGCGTGCCTGACCAATAGCTTGCGTAATACGCCTTTATATCCGCGTGAATCTCCAGCTCCAGGGCATGGGATAAACCCTCGAAAGAAACAGGTGCATGCTGCCTGACGGGTTTCCAGTAGGTCAGGTCTGAGTCCTGCCGGAGTTCACTCGGTGATCTCCAGTCAGTGTCAAATGGCGACGACAACAGGCCGGATTCAGCGATGTTAAGCGTGGCGTCAATAAATTCTGTAAGAGCCTGCACAGTCGACCGTTTTCAAAAAGGTTTGAGTTCAACGAGAATCAGTATTGGCACTACCAGAATCAGTGCGCCTTCGTTGTACAGGCGAAAAAAAAGAGACGTGTTGAGTACTTCGTCTCGCTTCATTTGTGAGAGGTATCGAAAAGTCTGTAGTTGGTAGGCGACGAGGAGCCCGACAAGGAGGAGTTTCGCGTGCATCCAGCCGCCGGTGATACCGTAATATAGCCAGAGAATCATGCCTAGTGTGATGGCCAACGCTGCCATCATGGTCGAGAACTTTAGAAGTTTCTCGGCCATGGTGACAAGCCTGCGAGTGTCTTCACTTGCCGCCTTACCTTCAACATAGTGAACAAGAATTCGAGGCAGGTAAAACACCCCGGCCATCCATGCCATAACGAACAGTAAGTGGAATGTTTTGATCCAGAGCATCAGACGTAGTCCACAGCGCCGCCGTCGACGCGAATGTTTTGACCGTTTACAAATGACGCCAGGTTGCTTGAGAGAAATAGCACAACGCTTGATACCTCCCGTCGTGTCGCAATCCTGCCCAGCGGGTTTGGGAAGTAGTTTTCCGTGATCTTTGCCTCCGCTTCCTCGAACGAGTCACCCCAGCCTTCTTTTTTGGCCCTCTCCAGGTACGAAGACTCAACCTCGGGTGTGCGGATCAGTCCCGGCGATACGAGGTTGACGGTAATGCCCCGGGGTCCGACCTCCTTGGACAGGCTGACGGTGAGTGTGGCAAGTGCACCTTTGGCGGCGTAGTAGTGGGGCATAATGTTGTTAGGCTTGGTAGATCCGATGGTTCCCAGATTGATAATCCGTCCGTTGTTTGGCAGGTGCGGTAAAAACCGTTGCACCATGCGAACAATTGACAGGGTGTTGATATCGTAGAGCTTGATCCAGTCTTCGGTCGAAGTAGTGCTCCATTTCCCGCGCCTGGCCTCGCCATAGTTATTGATCAGCACATCCAATTGGTGTTCATGTGCAAGATGCTGTGCAAGATGCTGTGCAAGATACTGGGTAAGAACCTGGTCGGCTCCAGCATCAGTTGTTATATCCCCCCAGAGTGGCAGAGCCAGATCATTCGCCAGTGCTTCGCAGGCAGATTCACTGGCACCTTCTGATAGTGAATGAACAAAAACCCTGGCGCCTTCTTCGAGAAAGGCTTTTGCGATGTCATTGCCAGTGCCCCGATTGCTGCCAGTAATCAGAACGTTTTTGTTTTCAAGATTAAGGTCCAAAAATTCACCTATACTGCGTTGTTGTAATGAGAGTTGAGGTTTTGGTGCCCGAGATTAACACAGTTTTGTTTCTGGTCATTGTCGTCTTGGGTGCCTTGGTTCAGACGCTGACTGGTTTCGCGATGGGTTTGATTATCATCGTGGGTGTCGCTCTGTTCGATATCACGGACATTGCTTTTGCAGCAGCCGTCGTGAGTTTCATCAGCATGACCAATGCGGGCGTCGCCCTTAGACAGGGACATCGATATGTTGACTGGCTGTTTGTAAGAAGGATTCTCCTGGGTATGATTCCCGCAATGGCGCTCGGGATTATTCTGCTCACTTACTTAAGCGAACACTATTACACACTGCTGAAGACCTTGCTGGGCTTCTTCATTATTCTGGCAGGAACCAGTCTAATGATTGCCCCGGCACCCTTTAGCGCCCAGTCGAGCGGTTTGATGTTCACCTTATTTGGGACGTTGGGGGGGTTGTTGGCGGGTCTATATAGCGCCGGTGGGGCCCCACTTGCATATTTTGCGTATCGGCAACCGCTATCAATCAACACGATCCGGTTCAGCCTGCTGGCGGTGTTCGGTGCATCAACCGCGATCCGGACGGCGATGATTGGCGTTTCAGGTCAACTCAACATGGCAATATTGCAGATGAGCGTGGTTGCTATCCCGCTGGTTATTGTTGTGACCTTGGTGGCAAGCCGCTATGTTCAGCTGGTGCCCGATCACCTGGTGCGAAGATTAGTGTTCGTTATATTGATAGTCGCAGGCATATTTCTGATCGCGGCGAGCGTGCTGCCTGATTTTGGGGTGACGGGCACTTGAGTCCACAATGTTATGTGGATGTCCGCTCCATCATTATTACTACATGCGTTTCGAAATGAAACATTGGATAATCGTGGGCTCAATCATTACTTCATCGTTGTATGAGTGAATTTGAAGATATAAGGCCCTATCACGACGACGAGGTCGCTGATGCGCTCGCAAAGTTGGTCGTTGATCAGGAGTTCACTGGGTTTCTCGCTGGCTGGCTGGCTCCGCGTCTGAGCCGCTTTTTTCCAGGCATAGTATCAGCTGCAATAACCCTGTATCTCAAACGCGCGATCCGGGAAGTAGATGATATTGCAGGTTTCCAGGAATTCGTCGCAGACTATGCGAAGAAACTTGTCCGTGACGGTACGACAGAGTTTGTTTACGAAGGGTTTGATTCGCTGGAGCCCGGAAAGGCCTACCTTTTTATCAGCAACCACCGTGACATTGCAGGTGATTCGATGTTGCTCGACTATGCGCTTTACCTGAATAACCTGAAAACGGTTCGGATTGCGATCGGGGATAACCTGGTCCAGCGTGACTTTGCCACATCACTGATGAGGTTGAACAAGGGGTTTTTTATCAAGCGTTCAGTCGTGGGTGTCAGGAAAGCTTATGCGGCATTGATTCAGGCCTCCGAATACATCAAACATTCGATCCAGACGGGACATTCCGTCTGGATCGCGCAGAGTGAAGGCCGGAGCAAGAATGGTCTTGACGTGACTGATCCTGCCATTATTAAGATGTTTGTCCTGGCGGATCGAAAGAAACCTCTCCCTGAAGTCATCAGGTCGCTCAATATTGTTCCGCTTTCGATTTCTTACGAATTCGATCCTTGTGATACGTTGAAGGCGACGGAGCTGGGCAAGATTGAGAGAGATGGTGAATATGGGAAACCACCCGGTGAAGACCTGTTGTCACTCGTCAGGGGGCTAAATGGCCAGAAGGGTAGGGTGATACTGAGGCTTGGCACGCCGCTAGATGGAGAGTTTGAGAGTGCTGATGAAGTTGCGGCAGAAATTGATCGCCAGATCCTATCTAACCTGCAACTTTTCCCTGTCAACTATTGGGCCATGTCCAGACTGGAAGACCCTGCGTATCAATCCCTGTCACACCGGGTACCGACAATAGAGAAAAAGGAACTGCTCACACTTACGCAGCGGCTGAAAAGTTGTCCGCCGGAGTACAGGTCCTACTGGTTGAAGATGTATGCAAACCCGGTTGTTAATCGTGAGCGAGTCCTGAATTCAGCTTCGGATACGACGGGAAGTATCTAATTAACTGTACCCTCATTAACTATATAGGGAGATAGCGGGCGCCTCGATTGCAGCCCATTGCTCCCTTAGCTCCAGGATGTGCTCCGACCAGTATCTTTGTGTGTTGAAAAACGGAAATGCCCTCGGGAATGCAGGATCGTCCCATCGCCTGGCCAGCCAGGCGGCGTGATACATCATTCGCAGGGTTCGCAGCGGTTCAATCAGCAATAGCTCGCTGGTGTTGAAATCCCGAAAGTCACGATACCCCTTCAGTATCCGGTTCATTTGTATTGACTGGGAACCCTCATCACCTGACAGGAGCATCCACAGGTCCTGAACCGCCGGGCCCATTCTTGCGTCATCAAAATCCACAAAATGAGGCTGGTCTTCTCTCCATAGCACATTACCCATATGACAGTCGGCGTGAAGTCGAATCAAACCTGGCTCAGCAAGGTCGAACCGATCCTGAATTAATTTTAGCAGGGGCTCAGTGATCGTAGAGTAAGACTCCCGGAGCTCATCGGGAATGAAATTGTGATCGAGTAAAAAGCGGCGAGAGGAAACACCATATTCTTCGATGCTGATGGTAGGGCGATATGAAAAGCGATCACTGGCTCCGACGGCGTGCAATCGCCCGATGAATCGCCCAAGCACTTCAAGGCAGCCAAGGTCGTCAACCGCGGGCGCCCTGCCGCCGCGCCGCGGAAAGATGGCTATGTTAAAGCCGTCATATTGAAAGTAGGTCTTGTCGTTGATGGCTAAAGGCGCAACTACTGACAGACCGTGATCTTTGAGCTCGATCGTGAAATCGTGTTCTTCTTTTATCTGCTCAAGAGACCAGCGGTCCGGTCGATAAAATTTGGCGATTACAGGTTCACTGTCTTCAATACCAATCTGGTAGACCCTGTTCTCATAGCTGTTGAGTTCCAGGTTTCTGGCATCGCACCTGTAACCGACTGATTCAATCGCATCCATGATGAAGTCGGGATTCAGCCGCGAAAAAGGATGTTCGTTATGAGTCATGCTGTGTCATCAATGCTACGCCTTTGATTTGCGCGAAGATGGACTCACCTATCTCGAAACGCAGTTCCTGGAGTGACTTTCGTGTAATTAGCGCTAATAGAAATTGGTTTCCGCATTTCAATTTAACAACTGCAGAAGCGCCGGTTCCAGGGTCATGGATGTGCGCTATTGTAGTCGCAATAACGTTAACGATACTCGATTCATTTCGCTGTCTTGAGAGACTGACATCGCGGGCCGGAATTTTTACTCGAACTAATTCCCCGTTAGTCAGCTGGCCTGCAGAAACGAGGAGTAGCGTATCTTCGAACTGCAGCTCTGTCAGGGAGTACTGTTCATTTTCTGACCTGACGCGACAGGATACGATTGCTGCAGCTTCTGGCTGATTTATGTGGGTGCCAGAGACTGAGAAATCAATAACAGAGCTCTCTCCTGTGATCTTCCCATCGGCTATTTCGAACACAGTGTCTGCAAGGTATAGGATCTCGTCCAGGACATGGCTGACATAAATAATCGGTATTTCCAGAGACCTGTGTAGACGTTGCAGGTAAGGAAGGATTCGGTCCTTCGCCGCCTGGTCCAAAGACCCAAGTGGTTCATCCATGACGATCAGGTCAGGATTGGATAGCAGGGCGCGAGCAATTGCGACTCGTTGCTGTTCTCCGCCCGACAACTGCCGAGGTAGTTTTTCGAGAAGACTCGAAAGGTTCAGAATATCCAGAAGGTCTTGCCTGGTCAATCCGCCGCCGCTTTGGCGACGAGCTTCAGCATAATCCAGGTTTCCGGATACGCTCAGGTGCGGAAACAGATTAAGGTGCTGGAATACGTAGCCAATATGACGTTGATTAGGTGGTACAAAGGTCGAATCGTCCTGCCACACAGTATCGTTAAAACTCACACGAATACCGGGGATATGGTCCAGTCCGGCCAGCAACCTCAGGATGGTGGACTTTCCCGAGCCCGACGCGCCAAAGAGTGCAGATACTTCTCTGTCAGGAAAGGCAACGTCGACGTTGAGCTCGAAACCACCTTCACGTATTACTCTGGCCTGGATTGACAATGACATAGTGCGCTCTAAGTTGTCCGTGTGCCGTTTTGCCAACGCCTGTCGACGGCGTAAAGGAGGAACAGCGTGACAAAAGAAAAACCGAGTAAACCGCCCGCAAGAACGTGTGCTTTTCCATAGTCGAGCGCTTCAACATGATCAAAAAGGGCAATGGACAGCACCCGGGTTTCGTCAGGCAGATTGCCGCCGATCATCAGTACAATGCCAAATTCACCGACCGTATGGGCAAAGGATAGACATATGGCGATGATGAAACCTCGACGGCAAAGTGGAACGATCAAGCTGAAGAACCGATCCAGCGGCGATGCGCCTAGTGTTGCAGCCGCTTCAATCAACTCCCGTTGCAGCGCACTGAAAGCAACCTGTAGTGGTTGTACATAAAAGGGGAGTGAGTAGATTGCTGAGCCCACGACCAGCCCATAAAAAGAAAATGCCAGAGTGGTTCCGGTTGCTGATTGCCAGAGCTCTCCGGGCAGGTTGTTAGGAGAGAATGCCAGTAGAAGGTAAAATCCAACGACCGTTGGCGGTAGAACGATCGGCAGGGCCACGAGTGGTTCGACGATGTTTTGTAGCGTGTTACGTAGCCAACCTCTTTCGCTGGAATGGGAACGCTGGGATAACCACCATGCCAGTGGCGTGCCCAAAACAATAAGAACGAGTGTTGTTGCGCCAGCGAGCTTGAGTGTGAGCCATAAAGAAACCAGGTCCGAGTCCGTCATCGGTCAGCTCCAGTCCCAGGTTGATTGCCCGTATCTGATACCAGGTATCCTGATTTTTCGATGAGTCGGGTGGTGCCGGGATCGAACGTGTAAGCCACGAATAGTTCGGCGTTCATGGATGCATTCTCTAGCACGACTAATTGTTGCTCAATGGGAGCGTAGGACTCGGGTGGAACAACCCAGAATTCGATTGCCGGTACATTCAGGTACTTGATTTGCGAAAGGGCGATCAATCCTGCGGGTGCATTGCCTGTCCTGACAAAGTTGAAAGCCTGGGCGATGTTGGTGCCGTAAACAACTCGATGTGATTTGACCTGCATGAGTTCCAGCGTATCTGTTGCTGCTTTGCCGTAGGGGGCATGCCTTGGGTTCGCGATTGCCATAGTTCCTTTGTACCGTTTCAAGGTAGTCTCATTGGCCGGCTTGCCGGGAGTCCAGAATACCAGTTGGCCATACGCGTAGGTCCGTCTCAATCTTGTATGCCCCTCTGATTCAAGAAGAGCCGGGCGGATGCTATCTGCAGCAAACAGGATGTCAAAAGGCGCACCACTTTTTACTTGAGCGAAAAGCGCACCCGTTGATGCGGCGCTGACCTCTACCTCTATATTGTGCGCGAGTTCAAACCCGGTTGCGATTTGTTCGAGCGTTGATCTGAAATTAGATGCTACCCCTATCCTGAGATCGTCTGCATAACAGGATGGATGAACAAACAGGGGTATTAGAACGCCTGCGATTAAAACCTTGCGCCTAATCCATCCGTTTGATGAAGTCATCTATTAGCCATCCAGAGATGGACATCATCGCCGGTTTGTGGGGAAGGTCGTTGTAGTGGAACCACTGTGCATCCGCGATTTCTTCTTCCTGGAGTACTAGCTCGCCACTATCGTATTCAGCGTGGAAACCTAGCATCAGTGAATTAGGGAAAGGCCATGATTGGCTGTTGTAGTACCTGAGGTTCTTGACCTTAAGCCCCACCTCCTCAAACACTTCACGATGGACAGTTTCTTCAATGGATTCTCCCGGTTCTACAAAACCCGCCAGGGTGCTGTAGAAGTTGCCGCGTGCGTGTGCATTTTTGGCAAGAAGAATCTCGTCGCCTTTGTGGATCAAGACAATGATCGATGGAGACAACCTGGGATAGAAGGCGATGTTGCAGGATTCACATTTCCTTGAGCGATCCAGGGGTGTTGTTGAAGTTACCTGTCCGCATGCGCCGCAAAAGTTATGGTGCTGATGCCATTCGATGACCTGCTTAGCTCTGCCGATCAGGTAGAACACAGGTTGTTCAACGCTCGTCAGGAATGACCATAAGGATTGGAAACCATAACCTGAGGGTTCATCTGCATCAGGGTCGACTTCGACTGCATAGATCGGAGTGCCGCTGAGATCACCGAGATAGTGCGATGAGATAGCATCCAGGCCGCACCATTGAAATTCATCTCCCGTAAGGGGGCGCCATGGATACTGGCCGTCAATGCAGAGCACTTCGCCGTCCGAAATTACGATGTGATAACTTTGGTCAGGTGCTTCAGGTTCAGTTAAACCCGGATTGAAGTCGTTACTGATGTTGGCATGTTCCCAGTCCATGGCTCTCGATACTAAAAAAAGAAGGACTTTAACATACCGCCTGTTTCACTGCAGGAGGCCCGACATGATCGGTTGCGAGGGTGGCGTTCTTGCAATGGCAAAAACAACGACATCGGAAGCGCCCGATTGAATGAGACAATCTGATATCTCCGTAATAGTTGTTCCTGTCGTTACGACATCGTCGACCAGTAAAATGCGGTCGCCTTTTAGATCCCGTTTAACTCGGAAGCTATCCTTTAGATTATGTTTCCTTGATGCCAGAGGAAGGCTCTTTTGATCTGGTGTATCAATCACTCTGTACAGTAGTGTCTGGTCCAGCTTCGCTGGTATCAGGTCTGCCAGCTGCTGTGCGATCAGGTGTGATTGATTGAAGCCTCGTGCACGAGATTTTCGGGGGTGCAGTGGTACTGGTACAACAAGAAGGTCTTGTCCCGAGATGTCTCTTAACGTTTGTCGATGGCGACCGTAAGCCAGGTGAGTTAGTACATAGCCAGAGGAAAGGTGCTGGCTGTCTTTGAAAGCATGTATTAGCACATTTATCGGGAATCGATATTCAAACCCACTGAGTGTTGCGCTAAAGCTTGGTGGCTTCTGCAGGCACCGTGCGCAAGGAAGTATGTCTGCCGAAGGTTCAGCGCAATAGGGACAGCAGCTTCTTAACCACGGTAAGTCTGATTCGCAGGCGAGACAGATGTCCAGCTGGCGGTAGGTCAGGTTTTTGCACAGGATGCACTGGCCAGGGAAGAGGTAGTAGGTAAATCGATGGAGTTTCGCGCGTAGATTCACAAAAGCAGTGTTGCACAGTAAACCAGGCAGGCAACGGGCCTAACGCTTTACAAAGGTTGCGTTATTGACTCGAATTGCCCTGAGATTCTGTCTCGGCTTCAGGCTGGGGACATGGGTGATCCGGTGATCCGTCACAGACGGAGATTTTACGCAGGTAAGTAGCCCAGAGCGCAACTTCTTCTTTGCGGATCTCTTCCTCGTTCGTGTCAAAAGGAGGCGTTCGCCTTACTATCCTTACGGAGTACAGGTAGTCGTTGCCCCGGATAGCCTTTATCAGCTTAATCTCACCACGATTGGTGAAAGAATTTTCGCCACAAAGAAACAGTCTTACTGATGTCTGATAGTAATTTTCCAGGCCAGAGAAAATATTGTAGTGAGTAACACTGTTGCACCGAGACTGATCTGTCTCTGCTTCAGAGAATAGAAGCTCTATTGGGTCGATTGATAGCACTTCTGTAGTGTGTGCCTCGAATGACAGTTTCGTTGACCAGTCACTTTTACTTTGGTCCGGGGGGATGAAATCGGTGAGACGAGTGTTGTCATTATTGAGCTGGAAAACATTTACCCAGTCTTTTGGCGGAGTGCCCAATAGTCTTTCACCTGTTTCGTTCCTGGTGTCCGGTGTTTCAGTAGCGTTATCGGATTGGCTGGCGCAGCTGCTCAGCAGAACTATCAGGGATAGCAGAAGGAGGGGCGGTGGAGATATCTTCACATAAAGGTCCGGGCTTCGTTTTGGTTTTGGTCGAGTTCGTAGAGGAACATTTATTCGGCGGGTGCTACCAGTTGTACGTTGTAGTTATGTATTTTCTCATCTTTGAGTGTGGTGACCTTGACGTTATCACCGGGGGAAAATTGTTCCAGCTGGTTGAGCAGGGAATCTTCATTAATGACGTTTTGGCCGTTGATTGCGATGATCACATCGCCAAGGTGAATTTTGCCACGTCGGTCTTCCCTGACACCTATCATGCCGGCTTTGGCGGCCGGAAGGCCTTCTCTAACTGACAGGATAGCAACGCCCTTTACTCTCAGGCGCCGCGTCCAGTAGTCGGTTAAGGTTTCTATTCCCAGTACAGGGCGAATTAACTTACCGTGTTCTATCAGCTGCGGAATGATTACCTTGACCGCATTGACGGGAATGGCGAACCCGATACCTGCGCTTGCGCCTGTTGGAGAATAGATAGCGGTATTTACACCGACCAGTTGACCGTTTGAATTCAGTAACGGCCCCCCGGAATTGCCAGGATTAATAGCAGCATCAGTCTGAATAACATTTTTGATTGTTCGGTTGGTGATGGATTTTATTTCCCGGCCCAATGCGCTGACCACGCCAACAGTCAGTGTCGTATCCAATGCGAACGGGTTGCCTATGGCGAGCACCTTCCTGCCTACGGCGAGGGATGTTGAGTCACCGAGTGGCAAAGGTTGCAGATCTTCATTTGGGGCGTCGATTTTCAGGAGTGCGATATCTTTTTCTGGTGCGCTGCCAACAACTGTTGCTTGATAGCTCTTGTTGGATTGAAGCTCGATGGTGATTTTGTTCGCGCCCTGCACGACATGGAAATTCGTAACAATTAGCCCCGATTCGTCCCAGATAAACCCAGTGCCGCTGCCCCGTGGTATCTCCATGACGTTGAGTGAAAAACGTTGTCTTCTCAGTTGAGTGTTGGTGACGAACACAACGCTTGGGCTGGCGCTCTTGAAAACTGATATGTTGTTTTGTTCGTCGTTGGTCAAAAATACCGGTGTGGTTTCTGCGGTCGCGATGGCCGTTGGGTTTTCCTTATTGGTAGCAGATACAAATATCCCAACGGTGACTGCTATTACGACTAAAGTTGCTCCAAAAATGCGCATAATTACTGGATCTATCTATCGAGTGGTTGCTGTGTTTCGAGAAATTGTGTCCTTGTCATCGAGAAAGCGACTTAGTGCGTAAAGGTCCTCTGGGTTTAGGGTGCCAACAGACTGTTTCAGGAGCAGGGTATCGATGACATAAGTGTATCTGGCTTTTGCGTACTGAAACTGGGACAAGTACAGGCTCTGTTGGGCATTCAAAACGTCGACGATATTACGTGTACCTACTTCGTAACCTGTCTGGGTTGCATCCAGAGCGCTTTGGCTGGATTCGATACCACGCAGTCTGGCGCGGACCCTTGCTACGTCAGTGTTGATTGCCGTGTAGAGGATACGTGTCGCTTCAGCGACTTGCTTTTCTACCAGGTCAAGGTTTTGCCGGGCCGCCTCGAGGTTGTAACCCGCCTGTTTAACAGCTGATCTAACCCCTCCACCCTGATAGATGGGGACGTTAAGGTTCAGGGAGAGGCTCCTTTGGTCAATTTTGTTTCCCAGGAAGTTGTTAGACCCTGATACGTTGTGAGCCCATGCAACCTGCCCATCGATGGTGGGGTAATGGCCTGTCTTTGCGATCTGTAGTCCTCTCTCGGCGCTGCGGAGTTTTGCTCGTGCCGCGAGCAATGAATAGTTATTTTGAAATGCTGCATCAACCCAGGCATCTTCATTTTGCGGGTCCGGAGATTTGATCGGGAAATCCTCCACCAGGGCGCTGACTACTGTCAAGTTGCGGCCTGTTAGTCTGAGCAGGGGTTCGAAGGCAGTTGACTGTGCGCCCTCTGATTCAATGACATTAACCGTGGATGAATCATAGGCTGCCTGTGATTCCAGGACGTCGGTAATCGCGACGAGTCCAACGTCGAACCGTTGTTGAACTTGTTCGAGTTGTCTCTGGACTGCATTTCGCTCGGCATTAGTTGCTGATAACGCAGCGTGTGCATCAAGTATGGCGAAGTAACTTTGTGAAACCCGAACTAACAGTGCCTGTTGTTCGGCAGAAAAATTAGCGATAGCTTCAGCCTGAATGCTTTTTGACTGTTGGAAACGGTACCAGCTATCCAGGCGAAAAATAGGCTGGTTCAATACGGCAGCCCAGTTGTGATCGTTGAAATTGCTGGTGGGTGGGCGGGAGTTAGTCGGGATGCGGCGCATGTTGTTAGATGTCTGGCCGACCAAGGAAACGTTTGGGAGAATCCTTGCCCGACTTTGGGTAACCACCTCGTTCTGGGACAGGAAAACAGCCTGGGCTGCGCCCAATTGTGGGTCGTTGATCACTGCCAGATTGTAAATTTCTTCCAGTGTCTCGGCGTGAATTGACGCCGACGTGAGAATGACGGCGCCCAGGGTGCGCGCAATAGTTTGTCTTATCTTCATCTTTAATCCTGTAGGTTCTAATTCTGGTTTCGCGACAAAACTGCTCCAGAGCTTATTCGAGCTTGGTGCCTTGAACGAGCGTTCGATTATACATTTATTCCTCAATGTTGGGCATTGGTGCTGGCTATCGAATGGTTGACTTCAGGAAATGGCCCCAGCCGGGTTTCCAGCCAGGATGCTACCGCCAGGCATTGATCTTCCCGAAAAGGACGTGCCAGAATTTGGATGCCGATCGGCAATCCATCGGGATCCGTACCTGCCCGGATGACCACCGATGGCCATCCGGTAAGGTTATAGGCTGTTGTATATGAATAGGCAGAAAAGTCTTCCGGCTGATCGTGGGTAATGGCTGTATGCGCGTTAACGGGAGAGACCAGGATATCGAACTCATCGAAATAGCTAAGCATGGAACTTTGAAAATTGTGCCAGAGATTGATCGCCTGCGAGTATTCGGGCGCGCTTATTGGATCTCCGGTGCCCTCAAGTAAACCCACTATGACGGGTGAAGGAGTAAGCGTCTGGCTGTCTTCGAGCAGCATGTTGATCATATCGCCGTTGTCGGCAGCCAGCAGATGGCCAAATATAAGAGCGGCCATCTCAAGACCACTTGGCCGCACCTCAGATGCCACCATTTTGTGAGCACTGAGCAGATCCACGACGGATCTGATGGTCGATACAATAGGATCATCTGGCGTTTTTATGCCGTTGTCAGTGTGGTAGCCAATTTTCAGTTCGGCAAGGTTTACTGCATAAGGGTCCAGTAAGGGGCAGGGGATTGCGTGGGGGTCAATATTATCCGGGCCCGCCATGATTTCCAGTAGATAGATAAGGTCGTCGACAGATTTTGCCATAGGACCTGGTTGTGTGAGGGTCGCGATAACGCCACTGGTTGGTAGAGCATTGCCTGTGCAGGGCACGCGGCCGGTGGTTGGCTTGATTCCGCTGATCCCGCAAAAATGACTTGGTAGCCGAATGCTGCCGCCGGTGTCGGTTCCCACATCGAAAGGCGAACCGCCAGCACTAATAATTGCGGCCGCGCCACCGCTGCTGCCGCCCGGGGTTCTGGAGGTATCGAATGGGTTGTTTGTTTGTCCAAAGATCAGGTTATCGGTCTTGAAGGAAAGGGTAAATTCGGGCGTGTTGGTTTTACCCATCAAGACCGCGCCTTCATTACGCAGGCGCTCGACACAGGTGGCATCTTTGCCCGGTCGAAATTCCCGGCGGCCTTCTGTTCCCCAGGTCGTTATCATGTCGAAGGTGTCCAGAGAGTCCTTGATCGTCATGGGAACACCAAAGAGTTTTCCGGGCGTCTCGCCGCCCTGCAGGGCTATATCTGCGCGCTCTGCATACTTCATCGCGATTTCAGGCTCAAGCCGGATAACGGCATTCAGGGCCGGATTGACAGCTTCGATTCGGTCGAGGAACAGTTTCGTCAGGTGTTTGCTTGTGGTCTGCTTGCTGCGAATTGCTTTAGCAAGGTCTCGGACCGATAGTGCTAGTAGGTCGTCCATACGTCTCCAGGAGCAGTTGCTTGAATCATAATATGGCATATTACTCTATACAGCAGTGAAGACTTTGCGTCGTGACCTTATGAGTAGATACGGTAGAGCGAACAAAACCCGTCGCGCCGATTATGTTCACTGATACGCCAGCGATTGGGTATTGCTGGATTATTTGCGCGTTAACGTCATGTTGACCTTGCTCAACTGCTTAATGCGCCCGCTAATGGCGCATGGCGTATTCGGCCATCGAGATGACGGTTTTGGGGCTGGGGTTCCGGTTATCGGTTACCCCCGGGCGTGCTAACTATCCGGTCACTGCCATACTGAGAGACATAGCTTCATCATCAATATCGAACGCCATTTCTCCCGGTTCGTCGACGTACTGCAGATTCACAGTCAACGTTTCCTGCTTGATATAGTCCTCGTATGCCTTAATAGCGTCTAGTAATCGACCACCGCTGTTAATAGTTACACTGATTCTATCGCTTACGTTGAAGCCAGAATCCTTGCGTGACTTCTGGATACGATTGACTACCTCGCGGGCAAGCCCTTCCCTGACAAGATCCTCGTTCAGCGTGCAGTCCATATCGATCGAGATGAACCGGTCAGAGACAGCGTTCGTCCCTGCCCTCGCTTCCCTGAAAACAAGAATGTCATCCTGCTCAAAGTGCTGGCCATCTAAGTCGAGACTTCCAGAATTCTGAAACTGTTCGATGGTGTCACTGTCCAGGCCTTCAATCAATTGCTTGAAGGTCTTGAAGTCCTTGCCCAGTCGTTTACCTAACACGGGGGAGTTTGGTTTTGCATAGAGGTGGATATATTGACTTTCCTCGGTCGAGTACTCGATGGTTTTAGCGTTAAGTTCATCCCTCAGGTAACCCTCCAATCGGGCGATCTCTTCAAGTAACTCAGGGTCACGATGAACGACAGTGAGCTTGCCGACCGGGTATTTGGTTTTCACTTTTTCCTGGTTTCGTTTTTGTCTGCCCAGCAAAATGATGTGTTGCATCCGGGTCACAGCCTGTTCCAACAGCGGCTTGATGCGATTGTTGTTTGATTCCGGATATAAGCACAGGTGCACAGAAGTTGGCAGATCTGAATTCGACATCTTTCGGAGAGACTGATAGATCGTCTCGGAGAGAAATGGTGCAAATGGCGCCATCGACAGACTGAGTTCATACAATGTGTCGTAGAGGGTTTGGTAGGCGGAAAATTTGTCGGGTACTTCTCCTTCAGCCCAGAATCGTGATCGGTTGAGGCGGATGTACCAGTTGGTTAGATCCTCGATAAAATCGAACAATGCCGGCACTACGTTGTAGAGCCTGTAATTTTCCATCTCTGTCGCGATGTTATCTTTCAGGGATTCAAGTCTGGAAAGGATCCACTGGTCCATGATGTTAGTGGAATCGGGTCTGCTGTCATCCGGCTGCCAGTTATCGATTTGGGTATAGGTGTTTAGGAATTTATAGGCGTTTAACCAGGGAAGCAGTGCGCGTCGAACCATGTCTTTGACGCCACTGTCTGTAAACCGCTGCTCCTCTGCTTTGACGAGACCAGAGTTGATCAGGTAAAGGCGAAGGGCATCGGCACCGTAGGTTTCCATCAAACCATCAGGAGGTGAATAGTTTTTAAGGCTCTTCGACATTTTCTTACCGTCTTCAGCCATGACGATTCCATTCACGATCACATTTTTGAATGGATGTGTGCCGAAGAGTGCGGTGCCCAGGACTATTAATGTATAGAACCACCCGCGAGTCTGGTCAAGGCCCTCGGCGATAAACTCTGCAGGGAAGCCCTGCTCGAACATTGATTCATTCTCGAACGGGTAGTGCAGCTGCGCGTAGGGCATGGATCCTGATTCGAACCAGCAGTCGAGCACTTCCTCGATACGCCTGTAAACCCCTGGTTCACCGTCGATAGTGAACGTCAGTGGATCAACGTACTCCCTGTGAAGGTCGTCCGGATGGGTACCAGTCAGATTCTCAAGTTCTTCCCTTGAACCGATGCAAACCTGGCTACCGGTTTCATCATTGATCCAGATGGGCAGAGGTGTACCCCAATATCGGTTACGTGATATAGCCCAGTCGATCGCGCCTTCAAGCCAGTTACCCATTCGTCCATTCTTCAGGTGGCCGGGAACCCAGTTGATCTGGGCATTGGACGCCTGAAGTTGGTCTCGCATCTGCTCAACCCTGACGTACCAGGAATCAATTGTCCGGTAGATGATTGGCGTGTTGCTGCGAGGACAAAATGGGTAACTGTGATCAATGACTTCCTGGATATAGAGATTACCCTTGTCTTTCAAGTGACGGATAATGTGTTTATCTGCCTCTTTTACGTGCATTCCCTTGAAGTCGGTTACCTCGTTCGTGAACTGTCCTTCCATATCAACAGGACAGGGCGCCACCTGTATACCTGCGGCTCGAAGGACGCGGAAGTCATCTTCGCCGAATGCGGGAGCTTGGTGAACGATGCCTGTGCCGGTATCGGTGGTAACGTAGTTGTCTTCCAGGACGACGAACGCACCGTCCTTCTCATGCTCGGAGAAATAGGGGAATAGAGGTTCGTAACGTGTTCCAACCAATTCCGAGCCTTTAAACTCTGCGATGACTTCCAGTTGTTTTGTTTTTCCTATTGCGTCCAGTCTCTCTTTTGCAAGGATGATGATCCGTCCGGATTCTTGGTCGCGGGCTTCTACGTAATCGATGTCTTTACCGACACACAAGGCAAGGTTTGAGGGGAGAGTCCATGGCGTGGTGGTCCAGGCCGCGATGTATTTGTTGACGTTCTCCAGCTTGAACAAAATAGTGACGGCCGGATCCTGCACGTCCTGGTAGTTGGATCCTGCTTCGAAATTTGAAAGGATAGTCCCAAGTGCGGTCGAAAACGGAACGACTTTCTCACCTCTATAGATGAGGTCCTTTTCCCAGAGTTGTTTGACGACCCACCACACGGATTCCATGTACCAGGGGTCCATAGTCTTGTAGTCATTGTCGAAATCAACCCAGCGACCGATTCGATTAATCGTCTTTTGCCATTCACTGGTGTAGCGCTGCACGATTCCCCGGCACTGGTCGTTGTATCCCTTGACCCCGAGTTTTTCGACTGCCTCGATTGAAGACATACCGAGAGATTTGTCGATTTCGTGTTCAATCGGAAGGCCGTGACAATCCCATCCAAAGCGTCGCTGTACGTACCGCCCTTTCATGGTGAAATATCGAGGAACGGCATCCTTCAGGATGGAACCGACCAGGTGTCCGTGGTGCGGCAATCCGGTGGCGAACGGAGGACCATCATAGAAGATGTACGGCGCCCCATTTTCCGTCTGGACAAGCGATTGCTTGAATACGTCGGACGACTCCCAGAATTTGAGCACAGCGTGCTCTGCATCAACAAAGCTGAAGCTGTCACTGGTTGGATTGGTTGAATCTGTCATAGTCTTTTCCTGAACCAGCCAAAAAAAAACCCGCCGTTGGCGGGTTTTTCAATGCTGCACACGCATCAACCCACCATTCGGTGCCGAATAATGATAATTATGCTGATTATCGTGATACTGAGTGAATTCATGGGCACAGGATAGTTCATCGGCGGCACTTGTCAAGGAGCCTCATTATGTACACCTGTCACGCTACCCCTTGAGTTGATCTTCTCCAGTACCTGAGCAATCAGCGGCTCAATGTGAAACGTATGGTACCAGTGGGGGGTGTTTTCGTGGCAAATAACGCTGGTACCGACCATATTGAATTCCCAGCCCTCATTTTCAGCACGGGTTCGTATGTCTGTCAGTCGTTGCCACGCCGAGCCATTAAATAGCGGGTGCACGCAGGCCACATTGATGTTTCTGGCGCCCTGCTTTTTTAACTCATCGATAGCTGAAACGACGGACCCTGCTGTATCGATAATATCGTCAACCAAGAGAACGTCGCGGTCTTTGACCTCTCCTATTAACGTAGAACGGAACACATGGTTTGGCTTGGAGTAGTCCCTTTCTTTTGACAGGGCTGCCAGGTCCGCAGACAGTTCTTCCGCATAGGCGCGCGCTCTTTCGAGATAACCGACGTCGGGTGAAACGACTACATCGCCTGTTAACTTCTGGCGGCGCAACCAGGAAACGAGTTGCCTGGTTAGAAAGACATTCTCCAGATGGGACATCGATGGATTGAACATACCGGCGATGGAATCATTGTGAATCTCAACGGTCATCACACGATCCGTTCCTGCGCTTTGCATCATTCTGGCGAAGAGCCCCGCGCTGATGCCTTCCCTTGTTCTACCCTTGCGTTTGTCTTGCCTGGCGCCAGGGTAATAGGGGACAACGGCGGTGATGTATTGGGCATCTGAAAGCGCAGCCGCTTCTATGGCATGGAGCAGCATCAGGAATCTGTCATAGATGCTCCGGTCATCCTGGGGCCCAGCGGTCGACTGAAAGATATAGACATCGTGACCGCGAACATTAGCGCCGATTTCGAATTTCCCCTCACCGCAGGCGAACCAGGTTTCGTTGGTTGGCAGCAACGTTGTTCCCATTTTTGATGCCACGGATTCCGCGAAGGCACGTCCGGATTCGCAGGTCATCAGGGCAATAGGTGCTCTTGGATTCTTTTGTCGAGGTGCTTTTTTTTTCATTTTCATTTTCATCGTTTCCCCGCGGAAAATTGTTGGATAACTTCGATCAGTAACTTATGTTCAATAGGCTGGAGACGCTCTGCAAGGCTGTCAGGGGTATCATCGACCTTTACGGTTATCTTTTCCTGCAAGAGAGCTTTGCCCATGTCGTAATCGTCATTGACCAGATGAACAGTAGCGCCCGTTTCACTGTCGCCAGACTCAATGACTGCTTTGTGGACTCGCGAGCCATAAAAGCCTGGTCCACCGTGACGGGGAAGCAGAGAAGGATGTATATTGATGATTCGGTCCCTGTAGGCCTCCAATACGCGGGGGCCGAGTTTTTTCATATAACCGGCAAGCACGACCAGGTCGATATTTTCATCAGCAAGGTGGTTATGCATTGATTCATCCAGGACGTCAGATGATGGATGAGTTAGTGATGAAAGATGTACGGTTGGAACGCCTGATTTTCGAGCCCTGGCCATGACTGGCGCATCAGAGTTGTTGCAGATAAGCAGGGCGACGTTTGCTTGGACCCTGCCGTGTTGGCAAGCGCTTACAATAGCCTGAAAGTTGGTTCCTTGATGAGATGCTAGTACACCAATCCGAAGCATTGAGGTGAAGTGATGTTCAGAATCCAGGGTAAAAGACTATAGCACGGCAGGGGGTGAAAAGGTTCGTCGCTCGGCATCGTTACAACTTTTCGGTTGGGATATACTGAAAGCTTTGCAGGATGACTTTTTGAAATGCGTATTTGTGCCGTGCTACTGCTGGTCGCTCTGCCACTGTTGGCGAAATCGGATGTGGTGGTGCAGGCCTGGTCGAGGGCAACACCTCCGGGGGCATCAAGCGCGGCTATCTATGGTTTGTTCGAAAACAATAGCTCTCATGAAATGAGGGTTGCAGAAATCAGATTCGCCGGTGCGAGGCACGCCATGATTCACCGGACAGTAGAAGACGAAGGCATGACAAGAATGGTTCACGGGGAGATTCTGGTGCCGCCCGGAGAACGCTATGAGTTAAAGCCCGGTGGACTCCATATCATGTTGATGGGTGTCTCTTTTCCCCTGTTGAAAGGCTGTTTATATAAGTTTCAGATCCTCTGGGAGAATGGCGATTCTACGAATCATGAGTTTGTGACAGGAGGCTATGGCCAGATGGTTTTCCCCGCAGATGTCGAACCTGTCGGCGTCCAAGCGGTGACCAGGCAGTGTCCCTGAAGGAAAACGATGCTTGAATCAGCGTGCTGAGCCTGCCCGTATCATCGACATAAAGATTGAGGCTCCGGTTGCTGTTAGCGGCCAGAATTCGATTTTGACCTGATCGGCAATACGGATTAACCATGCTAAGGTGTCGGGTTATTATCAGCAGAGAATATCATGCAAGCAGCACACTGGGCCGTTCTTGAACGAGAAGATGTCGCGTTAGCCGCTTTCGGCCAGGAGCGGCTGGACGGTAAAGTTGCGTACCTTGCAACCCTTCGCAAGGATGGAAGACCCCGCGCACATCCGGTTACTCCGGTTATTGGCGAGGGGCATGTGTTTATCTTTCTGGAGCCCACTTCACCCCGTACCCGTGACCTGGAAGAAAACCCTGGTTTTTGCTTGCACTGCGCGATGAACGACAGCTCTGGCAGTAGTGGGGAGTTTCAAATGACAGGGATAGCCGTAAGAGTAAAGGATAAGGAAACAAGAGACCTGGCTGAATCTATCTCTAACTTCAGACCTTCGGTCAGATCGCTGTTGTTTGAACTGTATATTACGGATGCCCTTTCAACCGCTTATCGAAGCGGTCAGCCTAAACGCCGCCGCTGGCAACTATCCTCAACGATGGCTGAAAACAGTTAGTGACTACTCGGTGAGTCGCGACAATAACAATGGGCTCAGTGAGGTCCTGCCCTTAAGCACCATTGTCAATTACAACATTCCGACGGTTGGTGTCGGGTTCATGTTTTTCATGGTCTCGCTTTACCTCATGAAATTTTCCACGGATGTTCTGTTGATTTCTCCTGCAGTGATGGGGCTGATCTTTGGGATTTCAAGAATATGGGATGCGGTGACAGACCCGGTCGCCGGCTACCTAAGTGATCGAACGAATCTGAAGGTAGGTCGACGCAGGCCATGGATGCTGATGTCGGTGCCTTTTGTTTGCGGCACTTTTTATATGATGTGGAATCCTTCTGAGTTGTTGAGCGAATCAATGGTGATCGTCTGGATGGCGGCAGCGGTCATTCTCTTCTACACCTCTATGACAGCATTTAGTGTGCCGCACACATCACTTGGTGCAGAACTTTCAACGAACTATCACGAGCGGACACGCATATTTGGGCTGCGGCATATGATCTGGAATTCAGGGTCTTTATTGGCGCTGGTTGCGATGCATCAGCTGATCACTGGTGAGAACCCTAGACAAATTGCCTTTGTAGTCTCTGTGATAGCGGGTGTTGTCACGGCCGCGCTGATTATCTGGATGTTCTTCAATACAAAAGAACGACCCGAATACCAGGGCAGGGGTGAATCAAACCCTTTTGTCGCATTCGGCGATGTCCTAAAAAACAAATATGCGAGCCTTTTGCTGGTGGTGTTTTTCATTGAGAACCTTGGTGGGGCGACCATCGGTATCCTGACGCCTTACATCGCTGAATATATTGTGATGCGACCCGAGAAGACGGTGATCTATATCCTGTTGTATCTTATCCCCTCGGTGTTTTCCGTGCCTCTGTGGGTGCCACTTTCGAGGCGAGTGGGTAAGAAGGCAATGTGGATCTTTTCGATGCTCGTAACCGGTTTTGGATTTGGTGGCATGTTCTTCCTGGAGCCGGGTTCCGACATTCTGATTTCTGTTCTCGCCGTGATCTGTGGACTTGGTGCCGGTAGCGGGGCGGTTGTCGCGCCTTCGATACAATCAGATGTGATTGATTATGATGAGTACAAATCGGGAAAGCGAAAAGAGGGAACCTACTTCGCGACGTGGAATTTTGTTTTTAAAAGCGCGACAGGTATTACCCTGATGCTAACGGGTTTTGTACTGAGCAGTTCAGGCTTCGTGCCGAATCAGGAGCAGACAGAAGTGACAAAACTCGCTTTGCTTGTCCTCTATGCCATTTTCCCCCTGGTTTGCTACTTGATTGGCGCGCTGATCTTCACCAGGTTTAACCTCAACGAAGCGGAGTACAAAAAAATCAGGGACATACTGGACCGCAGGGAAAATTTTACATCCAGCGATCAAACTCAGCCGGGCGGTCCGTCATGAAAGGGGTGCACGATCTAGGGGGAAAATCGGGATATGGCCAGGTCGACCAGTCAGGTGCCGAAACGGTGTTCCATGATCGCTGGGAGGCTAAGGTATTTGCCATGGTTGGTGCTGGGTCTGCGGCGGGGGCCTGGTCTAACACCGACCGGTTCAGACATGCGGTTGAAAGAATAGATCCTGTGGCATATCTCACCCATGGTTATTATGGTCGTTGGCTGGGCGGGGTTGAAACGCTTCTGGCAGAGGCCGGAATAGTCAGCCAGGAAGAAATTACGCTTCGCGCCATTGCCCATGGTGCGTCAAGAAGTGATCTGATAGCCGCACAACCTTCACCTTCGCCTGATCCCCTCGGTGAACCACCAAGTTCCAGTAGCAGTGATCGACCCATAAGCAGCGCGCCAAAATTCAACGTGGGTGATCAGGTGAGATCCCTCGTTAATGCGGTAAGTCATCATACCCGGTTGCCCGAATACGCTATGGGAAAGCGGGGTGAGATCGTTATGTATCACAATGGATGGGTATTTCCCGATACCAATGCTCATGGCAAGGGAGAGAACCCAAAGCATCTATACACCGTCAGGTTCAGCAGCGAGGTACTTTGGGATAAGCCGGGGTTTGCTGTCTGTGTTGACCTTTTTGAACCTTATCTGGAGTTTGTCAATGTCTGATGAAAGTCCGCAGGCGATTCGAGCTGAAGCGCTGGAATCTATCCTGATTGAAAAAGGGTTGTTAACAGCCGAAGCTGTGGACGATATTATCACTCGCTACAGCGAACGGGTTGGCCCCATGAATGGCGCGAGGTTAGTGGCCAGGGCATGGGCCGACTCTGAGTTCAAAAAACAGCTGCTAACGGATGCGACCTCGATCGTCGAAAGCTTTGGTTTTGAAGGCGGTCAGGTTGAAAAACTGGTTGTGGTTGAAAATACGGACAAGGTACATAACGCTGTAGTTTGTACGCTCTGCTCCTGCTATCCATGGGCCGTTCTCGGGTTGCCGCCGAAATGGTACAAAGATCCGGCCTATCGATCTCGCATTGTAATGGAGCCAAGGCAGCTTCTGGCAGAGATGGGTGTCGGACTCGGGAGTAATGTTGAAATTCAGGTCTGGGATTCCAGCGCCGAGATCCGGTACATGGTACTTCCGATGCGGCCACCCGGGACCCAGAATCTCAAAGTGGAACAGCTTGCTGAACTTGTCACCAGGGATTCGATGATCGGGGTTGAAGTGCTCACCGGGATTGAAGTACCGGGAGAGCTATCTTGAGCGAGATGGAGCTCCAGGGGCTGATTGCCCCGCCTATGACAAATGGAGAGGTAGTATTTGATGCGCCATGGCAAAGTCGAGTGTTTGGGATGGCTCGGGCACTTTGCGAGCAGGGGATGTTCACTTGGGACGAGTTCCGCGAACAATTAATATTGCAAATTGGAACCTGCACAGATGATGGGGATTATCAGTACTTCATTCACTTCTTCGATGCGCTGACGTTTTTGTTAGAGAAAAAGCAATTTTTTTCAAAAGATGAGCTGGTTGTACTTTCAGAACAATTTTCTGCGCGCCCGCACGGTCACGATCACTCGCATTAGCAGCGTCTAGAAAATCAGACTTTCCAGTACCTCAAAGGGTATTGGTCCCTGATCAATGATTTGTTGATTAAAGTCAGCCTGGCAGCTCTTGCCTTCCGCCAAACAGCGACTTTTTAGTTCAGAAAACTTAAGTTTCCCACCGAGAGCAGAGGCATAGTAACCAGGGTTTTGCTGAACCTGCCCGAGCATCAGTGTGATTCGGTGTGAGGTGTAGGGGGTGTTTTCGGTGATGTACTTCACGGCTTCGTCAATCGACCATTGGTCACTGTGCAACTTTAGGTCGGCAAGCGCCATTGATGACTGAAGACGTGCAAAGTACAGGTAGTCCAGCTTGTTGCCCAGGTCCCTGGTGCCGACCTCATCCAGGATATAACCTGCCCAACCGAGTGTGTAGGCAGGCAGGTTAAGGAAGCTTTTCAGCGAATCTTCGGGATGGGGTATGAAACTTTGCAATCCGGGGAACCCGTAAAACGCCGCAAGACATTTCAGTTCGAAGGCTGGCAAATCCTTCACCTGGTCCAGGTTGATAACCAGGCCGTCATCGCTGTAATGAAACGAGCGAGATGAGCCTTCCTCACCGAGTATCGAGAGTTCGGAGGGACTGTAGGTGTTGTACGTGTCATACCAGTTCGCCTGTGCGCTAACCATTTCCTGTGATAAGCGATCCAGGTAAGTCTGTCTTCCGTTGAACGTATCTTCAGGATACAGCGTAGTTTTGCGGACCCGGGACATGTGAGCATGATGGTTGAATGAATCTTTGCTTGTGTTGCTGGCAAGCACAGCAATGGTTTGGTCAATCCGGTTTAACTCTTCAAGTATTCTTTGTTCGTAAATGTCAGGTTTCCAGTCAAGAGAGCTGAGTGCGCCCAGGGTAGAAGCGTAGCTGTCCGATTGGAGCAAGATGTCTTCGCTGATGAGCAGGTAGTCCAGGAGGTCTTTTTCCATCAACATCCTGCTGGACAGGAGCTTGTGGTTCACGTCATGGTTAAATTGTTCCGATTTCTGCCGGAGAAACTGCACTCTCGCGACACCTTGTAGCCCTGGGAGTGATTCCCGGACTTCACTCAGGATGAATTTTGCAATCTGGTTCTCGAACCGCTTTTTCGTTGTGGAAGGAATTGTTACGGAAGTTGTTGTTTTCGGAATTGTGGTAGCGGGAATGGCTGCAGAAGTGGAAGCAGCAGGAGGCTGTGAGCTGCAGCTACCGAGCAGGATCAATCCAGCGATCAGCGGCAGCCTCACGAGAGGCCTGTTCTAATCGTGCTCGCGATAAACTGAAGCCGGTTTGTCGCGCCGGGTACGCTATTGATCGCTGACTCCAGAACTTCCGGGATAGCATCGAAATCTTTCATGTTGATCAGGATATTGAGCTCGCTGGATTTCAGCGCTGAATCGAACAGTAGTGAGGCAATAGCAGTGTCGGTGATTAAATTTGGGTTACCCTGCGCAGAAAGGTATTCCAGATCCTCGACGTGTGTCAGGCAAATACCGATCACCTGCGCCGGGATGCCTGCAGCTTGTTCACAAGCGCTCGATCGGTCGCCTTCACCCTTGAAAGCTTTCATCACGGATTCAAATGCCAGTGCGTCTTGGTCCCCAAGTTCCAGAAGGTTTGCGATGGAAGCATAAGCGCGGCCCGCGATATCTTTTGCGGTCTCGTCTTTGCTGAAGTTAGCCACCATGGCGACCAGGGAACAGGCCTCGGCTGCGACCACCGCCGCGACAGCGCCGCCCCCAGGCGTCGAAGTCTTCGCAGCCAGCGCATCGAGGTAGGCCGCAAGGTTTTGTTCTCTTAGTTTATCCAGGCTACTCATGGTGAAAATGTTCAAACAATCGAATGGTGTTGCGCATACACATGGCTACGGTCATCGGACCGACACGAGGAATAAAGGCTCGAACATGCGATTTGACGTCCTCGGTAAAATTCTGTTCTGATGAAAAGTTAATGCATACGGCATCATCAGGAACTTCTTCTGGTTTCACAAGCTCGAAATCTGAACCTGGAACACCGGTAATAATGATGTCTGACTGAGCCAGGGCGCTGCTGCGGTCCAGACTCGTTTCCTTTGGAGTTCCAGCTTTAAACTCGAGAGGTCCGTGTTCATCGAAAGACAGAACCATAGCGCCATCGTTTGACATCATGATTGCTAGCGGACGCCCAATAACCTGGCTTCGGTTGAATATGGTTATCTTTTTTCCTGTAAGGGGAAGGTCACCGTCGCCGTACTCACCGATATCATCCAGTACTTTTACAATAGCGAGGGGCGTACAGGGAATGAGCGCTTTCTTGTTGGTGTCTTGGTCAGTCGCCGAGCGATCATTAGTGTCGAGTTTCCTTGTCCAGTATAGGCTGCCTGCTTCAATATCTTTGGTGTAGTGAACAAGATTTCGCAGGTAGTCGTCTTCCTGGTTACTGAACACAGGGAAATAGATAAAGATACCGTGCACATCTTCATCTGCATTGGCTTTGATGATTTCGGCCTCAAGTTCCAGCCGCTTTACGTGGCGGAGGTCATAGTTGAAGCCAGCATCAGTAAACACTCTGCGAGTAGCATTGGCATAGGAAACTGATGGTGGGTCATCGGAGGCAATGAAGCCGACGACCTGCATATTCCTCTCGAGTCGAGTAACCGATTCCTTGAGCCGTTGCAGGTACTTTTTGGCGATTTCTGCAGGGTCGACTATCTGCATTGGTTCAGGACTCGTCGTAACTCGTTGCGGGGCGTGTGACAGACCCCAGGTATCCCTTGTGATGACGCGCGTGATAGTCGGTGGTTGTGAATTCTTTTAACTCCATCAATGTTAGTGCAAGGGCATCCGAGATTGCCAACATGACCGCAATAGTAGCGCTGGGCGTGGTGTTAATTGGGCAGGGTTCTTCTATATCAGGCCCCATATCCAGGACAACGTTTGACATGTCGCGCAACGGCGAGTCGATGTGGGATGTCACCCCTATTACTGTGTTTACGCCGAGATTATGGCTTGCGTTGGCAAGCATCTCCAGCACTTCATTGGATTTTCCGCTTGTTGAGAAAGCAACAATGCAATCATCTTTGGACAGCATGCCCAGGTCCCCATGACCCGCTTCTGCCGGGTGTACAAAAAAAGCAGATGTGCCTGTAGATGACATGGTCGCGGCAAATTTGTTTGCTATGTATCCTGCTTTGCCCATTCCTGTGGTGATCACTTTCCCGCGGCAATTAAGCAACAGATTCACCGCGTCTACAAAAGCGTCCGTTACCTTAATGCCCTGTATTGCAGCAGCCTCCTTGGCAATGATGTCCTTCATGCGTGCTTTGATATCCAAGTGTCACCCTGCTATGAGAATCTGCGCGCTATTATACTTGAACTTGACTCTTATGTAGTATGCCCTTACGTAGCTGAAAGTATTACCCTGAGGAGATGTGCATGGTAACAATCGTTGGAAATATAAAGCCGGAAGACGACTACACCCACCCACTGGGTCCTGAAGACAATTTCAATGAGTCCGTCTATTTTAATTTCTTTGACAGAGAAAGTAACCGCGGCGGATTTATTCGTATCGGTAACCGGGCTAACGAGGGATATGCGGAAATGACCGTTATTGTGTTTAACAGTGACGGATCCGTATTTTTTAATTACAAGAAGCCTGAGATATCAAATAACGACGAGTGGAATGCGGGTGGCGTTCGGGTGCAAGTCCTGGAACCGGGTGAAAGGCTGCGTACGACCTACGACGGGACGGCGCTCCATATGCTTGACCCCAGGGATATGAAAGATCCTGGCAAGGCCTTTAAGAGTAATCCTTTCAAGAGGATTCAGCTGGAGCTGGTTCACCACGGGGTAGGCCCTTTGTATGGACACGTTGGCGAACCTGGCGATGGCAATGATTTTGCGAGAGCTCATTCTGAGCAGCACATGCGGGTTGAAGGCACGCTTTCGATTGAGGGCGAAGTGACTATAAATATTAACGGTCATGGTATTCGCGATCATTCATGGGGGCCCAGGTTTTGGCAGTCCGTTCCATCTTATCGCTGGATTACCGGTAATTATGGCGATGACCTTGGAATGGTGCTGTCTGTTGTTGGTGACCGGAGAGGTGGCATGTTCCATAAAGGAACAGAGCTTCTGAAGATCAAGGATATTGAGCTATCGACTGAATATGAGCAAGGGACCAGTTTTCATAAGAAGTTGATCGCGGACGTGACCCTGGAAAATGGTGATCAGCATCATGTGGAAGGCGTGGTTAAAGGGTTCATTCCACTTCGCAACCGGCGTTCGGAACAGGTCACTTATATTGGTGAAGGGATGACGGAATACACACTGGATGGTGAGCGTAAAGGATACGGCCTGTCTGAGTACCTTAACCAACCTGGCGATTAGGTTTAGACCCTACGTCAGGCATTGAGAGGTAGCCAGTGATCCAGCGCTGCAACTATCCCGGGATTAAATAAAAACAGTTGACGACACCTTGGCCATGCTAGCCATGATGATTGCAAAATGTAGGCTTCATCATAAACCTGGCCCTTTTCTTCAGATGCCAACTCAGCCATATACCAGTGAGTTGTGCAGTCGTAAGTATTGCCATTCCAGCGGAACCTATAGTTGTTGGTAAAGGCATCAGAAGTGAGGGCTACCTGGTAGCCGGATTCCTCAAGTGTTTCGCGTACCGCGCAGTCCTCTGGTGTTTCCGTTTCTTCCACTCCCCCTCCCGGGAAGGACCAGTAACGTTTTGTGGTCATCGGGTCTTCCATTTCTATTGCAAGTAGCTGATTGCCCCGTAAGCACAGAACGCATGTTCGTTCTCGAGAAATAGTCATAGAGAAGGTTCGCCAGTCACTAAATGACAGTCACTAGCAGGCTGGTCGTTCGTTGCAATATAACTGGGGCCATACGAGTGATAGTCAATAAGCTCGAAGTCAGCCGAGAGAATACGTTAGGGCAGGGTTAAAGACCATAACCGATGAAAATTCAGTGGGTATGACGGCTAGGTTTTCTGAATGGGTTCGGAGTCTAGCCAATGCTTTACGTGGTTAGCCAGGTTCTTTTTTTCTTCTATCGAAATACCCTGCGGATCAAAACGCCAACGATTATGGCTAGTCAGCATTGGCAGCAGTTCCGGCCTTTCGATTCTCAGTAGCCATTCGGCCATAAGTTCACCTTTGCCTCGCCGAAACCCAAGGATGGATAGTTGTTCCTCTATTCTGAAGAAGGGTGAATCTCTGCCGGGGAGAATCCAGTTTGACGAATCAGTTGTTTGTTCTCTTTCAATAATCACCTGTTCCGAGGTTGCGATACGCCAGATGAGAATGAGAGCGAGTATGAACCCGATACCGTAGAGCTCGTTTTCATATTCTTCGAGTTTCTGGTCGTTAAACCAAAGCTCAAAGAGAAACTGATTGTTCCCCAGGAAGTCCCAGAGGGGTTGCAGAACAGATGACTGGTCTTCTTCCATCGTCAGCCACTGTTGCGGTGTTGTATCGATGGGGACCCATCGACCATTTATATACGCGCTCGCCCAGGCGTGAGCATGTCGTTTGCGTACGATGTACATTTTCATGTCATCGTTCCATTCTGTAATGGCGTAGCCCACGACATATCTTGAGGGTATGCCCAATTGCCTGAGTAACAGGGTTGTTGCGCTAGCGAAGTATTCACAGTGCCCCGCCTTGCTTGTTTGAAGGAAATGCCCGAGGGGGTCGTCTGTGATTTCGATATTCTCCTGGAAGAGTGTGTACCTAAAATCAGAGAAGAAGTTCTGGATGAAAGGAATGGCCAGCGCTGCTGGGATCTGCCCATCGGTAACTTGATGTAGTGCGACCCTGTGTTCCTCAGGTACGAGCAGGTCCATCGGGCTGGGTTCGTCACCCAGGTGTGGTTCGTTATCATATCTCACGCGATAATGCGGGGCCGGGATTAGACCGATACCCTGTAGGGCCCCGTAGGTCGACATACTGACGTCAGTTGCAGCCAGCTCATTGAGCTCTACCAGCTGTGACGGAACTGGAATGAGGGATCTATCACGATCAAATTCAAGGTATATTTTGGACTCAGGATGGGGATACGAAACAGTGTCAGAAAATCCCCAGGTGAAATCATCTTTGTGTTCCACTGTATTAAACCTTGGGTCAAATACTTCCCACTCTGTGCCAGAGGAGGTGTTATAAACCGCCTCGATTAATAGTGATGGAAAATCAGGTTTCCCGGAACTCGGCTTGATCCGAAATGCTATCGAGTCCGAGAGTTTGAGTTGCCCGACTTTTCCGAGCGCTGTACGTGTTTTGAGCGGGTCGGTGCGTTGGGAAATCCAGTTTGCGATCCACAGTTCTGTCTGCTTTTTAATACTCAGGTGCGTGTTTCGGATACCGTGGTGAAAAGCGGTCGCGGCCAGGAGAATGGCACATAGACAGATAACAAAGGTTTTCTTTGTAAAACGGGGGGACCGAAGCTGGTACAGCGAGCAGGCGAAAATAATGACGACGACTGGAAAGTAGTAGATGCTTTCTTTGTTAAGGCCCGCGGCTAAAAGGCATGTGCCCAGGTAAACATAGTCCATGTCCCAGGATTGTTGAACGGGTTCCCGTTGTCGCCTCAGGCTGTAGAACAGGACATCCAGTGACATTCGGGGCGTGGTGCTGTAGGCCAGAACCGTGACAAGGGGGAATAACAGGATCGGGATCCACGCCAGAAGCGTGGTGATGAAATGATATTCCTGACGATTCAGAAAAAGGAAAAATACCATGGCAACCAGACCAATGGCAGTCAGGTCAGCAACACGGTAGAAATCTGTTTTTGTCAGGGCCCAGCGTCGGTTCAGGTAATAACGAGCTTCCAGAACGATTGCGATGGGTAGCGCGAACCAGATCAGTTCGCATTGCCAACCCCAGAAGAGTGCGGACAACCCACCGAGGTAACGCGGTTTGATTGGGTTGCTGCGACTCATAGGGCCTTTAGCCCGGCTTCGATGTTCCCTGACTCCAGAACGTAAAAATCTTCACGATAGGTAGTTTCATCACTTTCCCCCGTAACAATAAATACTGCGGTTTGAACTCCCCTGTTTTCGATCGTTGCGAGCAGGGTCTCCTGTTGTTTACTGAAACCGGAGAACACCATCAGGCAGCTGCTCATCCTGCTAGCGTGTTGTGAAAGAAGGTCTACGAAGTCAGAAGATAGCCGGTCTGTTAACTGAAGGGTGGCCAGAGCTTCCATTTGTTGTGATGTCTGGGCATAGCCCCGGCCAGCAGTGATTATCTCCGGTCGCGTTGACATGAAGTAGAGATCCATCAGTCCATCCAGGTTCTCTATATTCATGAGCAGGCTCGCGGCGACCGAGATGACTTCCTCGAACGCCGCAGGATTATCACCGAGGGTATCGACGATCAGGGCCTGGCGCACAAAAAACTCATCCTGAAACTCCTTAACGATCGGCTTGTCACGTTTTGCGGAGCTCGCCCAGTGGATTTTCCGGATTGGGTCTCCTTCGCGGTAGTCACGCAGGGAAACAAATTCATCACTTTCGCCAACGGACCAGGTGGAATTAATCCCGCCTGGCTGGAAGTGACGGCCGCCCTTAAACTCAAACCGCCGTGGGATAGGGTACCGCTTCGGTAGCACCGTCAAGTGTTCGCGGTTATCGAATTCCGTGGCTCCGTAGTTCAGGCCAAAGGGGTCGGGATGCAGGATGGTGGTGGACTCGAAATATACGTGCCCCCGCCTGAGAGGAGTCGCCTCGACAATGGCCTGGGCATGGGAAAGTAGTTCAACATCCGGTACTTCAGCATCCTTAAGACTGATACCGGTATTTAGTTTCTGCAGCCAAATGAAACGGTGAAACCCAAGCCATCGATCATAGGCATTCCGGGTTTCTTCCCCTGGTTCCTTCATACGTTCAAACTGGGCTAGATCTGGTGGCATAATTTTTGGGTTATCGAGGATCTTCAGATCTCGTTCGACACGATTCCCATCATTGATGACGGTGATAAAATATTCGAACGGAACACCCGCGGTAGCATACTTAGGCAATTGACGTTTGACGCTGACGTCGGGTGAACGAACCTTGATCGTCAGGCGTGCAAAGATCAGTGTGCAGACCAGTAATGCAAACAATTGGTAGACGAATGAAAGGTCTGTATCTAACCCGACAGCACCACAGATAAACGTACTGGTTTGCAGTAGCCTTCCTCGGTCTGAGTTACGCCGCGTGGCACGACGGTTAATAGTGGTTAACCGTGTCCAGGTTGGGAAGGCGCGTTCGCGAAAGGCCATATCAGTTAAGCGGGGACGGGAATGTCCTGAATAATTTCCAGGAGTATCTGTGCGGTCTGTGAGCCAGAGTATTGCGAACCGGAGTCCAGTATGAGTCGGTGGGCAATGCTTGGTATGGCAAGTTCCTGAATGTGATCCGGCGTGACGAAACCGACGCCTTCCATCAGAGCAAGTGCCTGCGACGCTTTCATCAATGATATTCCTGCCCTGGGACTGGCGCCCATGGCGACCCCCGGTGTAGTCCGGGTCTGTACAACAATGTCGACAATGTAGCGCTTCAGTTCGTCAGAGATTCGGATGTCAGCCGCAGCTTTTCGAATAAGACGAATGTCGTCAATTGATGTGCAGGCGGTAAGGGAGTTCAACGGATGCTTATATCTTTGGGAATCCATGATCAGCACTTCGTCCTCTTTAGAAACGTAGCCGAGTTTAAAGCTCATAGCGAAACGATCCATCTGTGCCTCTGGTAGCGGGTAGGTGCCATGAAACTCAATCGGATTTTGAGTCGCAATTACAAAGAAGAGTTCATCCATAGGATGCCTTTCACCTTCGATGCTTACCTGATTTTCTCCCATTGCTTCAAGCAGTGCAGACTGGGTTCTTGGTGACGCGCGGTTTATTTCGTCGGCCAGTAGTATTTGGGTAAAAATCGGGCCGGGCCTGAAGCGGAAGTCCTGATTTTTCTGGTCGAAAATAGAAACACCCAGAATATCCGAAGGCAACAGATCAGGCGTGAACTGTATTCGTTTGAAAGTAGCATCAATCGAACCCGCCAGTGACTTTGCAAGTGTTGTTTTTCCGGTTCCTGGAACATCCTCTAACAGCACATGACCCCCAGAAAAAAATGCGGCTAATAACCATTTGACACTTTGGTTGTTGCTGCGGATGACACTCTCAATATTTTCGCGCAGCTTATTAATGAGCGCGAGCTCCCGGCCTGGATAGATATCTGGTATGTCAGAAGACATCTTTTGTTCCTTTCGTTTCGAGTATTTTTGCAAGCATCGTTCCATTGGTCAAACTGATTAAAAACTGAAGTATCACGCGGTGTTGCGGTAGGAAATGTCTCGAACAAGTTCGCCGCCCAGTGTCGACGGAGTGAAGGTTCTCGAGAATCCATCGAGTTGGTGATCAAAGGCAGTGCACCCGGGTTGATGAAAGTGATCTGCATGCAGCCAGGTGGTGGAGAGATTCTCTAACGGGGTGTTGTTCCGAATTCGATCGAATCCAAGTGGGAATGGTCATTGTGGATTGGGCAATCAATCGTGTAATCGTGATATAAACGATGAGTTGGGCCTGACTGCAATAGGAAATCTTTGTTAATGAATGACGTTCAGGGTCCACGCACGAGAGAGTTAACTATGGACACATTCTACACAGACCATTGGCAAACCATTGAGCCGGAAAGGCTGGACCGCTATGAGCAGCTGTTCCAGTTTCGACCGGAACAGGAACCCTTTGTTGACGCGCTAGCACTTACTGGCAAAACCAGCGTACTGGATTTTGGTTGTGGGCCTGGCTTTATGGCGGAAGAAATCGCCAGCCGTACGACTGCCCAGATCTTTGGTGTGGACCTGAATATAGAGTTTATGTCCCGCGCAGAGTCCAGAAATACAAAGAAAAACCTTAAATTTTTTCATCTGGAGGGTGATGCCTTGCCTGATGAGATTAATGCTGTCGATCGTGTGTTCATTAAAAATGTGCTTGAGTATGTGCCTGATCTCGAGGGAACCGTCGCCAGGTTGCACTCGATATTAAGCGATGGTGGCCGGATCGTCGTGATCGATAGTGATTGGGGCTTTGTCCTGGTAGAGCCGTGGGGAAAGGTTCGAGCCGATCGTTTTTTCGAAGCGGCCGCAGCCGCTTTCAGGGAACCACACATTGGGCGTAAGTTGCCCGGTCTTCTGGCCAGGGCTGGATTTGAAGATATAAAGGTCAAGATGATTGCCGGGGTTGACCTCAAGGGCAGGGGAGTCTCTGTCTTACAGAACATGGTTTCGTATATTCGAGAGTTTGGGACCATGAGTGAAACCGAGCTGCAGGCGCATATGAGTGAGTTGGAAGCAGCACAGGCGAATGGCAGCTTTATGTTTATTCTGCCGCAATTTTTGGTCACCGCCACTAAAGGCAACCCCGATGAGTAGTTTGCCGGCGAAAAGTTTTGCGATGGTGCAAACCGGTGATCGGTTTCTTGAACCCAGGGATATCCCCATTCCGGATATCGATGAAGACTCTGCTCTACTGGAGCTTGAAGCCTGTGGTATTTGTGGCAGTGACTATGAACAGTTCGAGGGGGTTCTACGAACACCAACGCCGGTTATTCCTGGACACGAACCCCTTGGCAGGATCGCAAAGATTGGTGATCGGGCGGCAATCCGATGGGGCGTTGAAGAGGGTGATCGGGTAGCGGTAGAGACCATGCTCTCCTGCCGTCACTGCCCGACCTGTTTGGATGGTCGGTATCACCTGTGTGATGATCGAAAGATCTATTCGTACATACCGCTCACGGAATCGCCTGGGTTGTGGGGTGGTTATTCGCAATTCATGTTCCTGCATGGCAACAGTATTGTCCATAAAGTTGATCCGGACATTCCCGCGAACATTGCTGTCATTTTTAATCCGCTGGGTGCTGGCTTCCGCTGGGCGGTGGAGATGCCTAACGCAAGGCCCGGAGATACGGTTGTAGTGATGGGTCCGGGGCAGAGGGGTCTTGCCAGTGTTATCGCATTACGCTGCGTGGGGGTGACGAATATTATTGTGACCGGTCTTGCCGCTGATGCTGAAAAGCTGGCGCTGGCTCGATTCTATGGAGCGGCACACACGATTGATGTGGATAATGAAAATGTCGTTCATCGTGTAAAGGGTCTCACCAATGGGAAGGGGGCGGACATCGTTGTCGATGTTTCCTCCTATGCAACCAAGCCTGTTGCCGATGCCCTGCAATTGGTAAAGGTTGGTGGACAGATTGTCCTGGCAGGGGTTAAGGGTTTTAAGGCAGTGGATAATTTTGTCTCTGACCTTGTGGTCATGAAAGAGGTGACAATCAGAGGTGCCATCGGCGTGACTTCCTCTGGTTATAAACAGGCCATCAAAGTGATTGAATCAGGGGAAATAGATTTTTCGCCTATGCATACTCATGATTTTGACCTCAAAGATGCAGAACTTGCCATCAAAACACTTGCCAGGGAAGTACAAGGGGATGAATCAATTCATAGTTGCCTTATCCCGCCTAAATAAGGAGAAGATGTGACCAGAACCAAACCAGAGTTTGAATTCAACGAGAAAATTGCTGAAAGCTTTATGCGCCCCAAGGCAAGTCTGGGAGGGTTGCATGAGTATCTTGGAATAAAAATTGTTGAGGTGGGGCCGGGGACTATGCACGGTCAACTCGAAGTGAGAGACGAGTTTCTTACGTATATTGGCAATATGCATGGTGGTGTGCTGTCCGCCTTCAGTGACCATATGCTGGGTTCTGTTTGCTATCCGGTGATGAAAAAAGGCCAGTGGGCTGCAACTACTGAATTCAAGATCAACCTGACTGCGCCGGTATCGAAAGGTGTGGTGGATGCGTATGCTGAAATCATCAACCTGTCCCGAACCATGGCGGTGGTCCAGATTGAACTTGTCAATGAAGGACGCCTTGCTGCGATAGCCCAGGGGACTGTGACCATAAGGGATCCTCGCTGAAGGACCTTGGTCTAAGAGTGTTAGAGGTCGTCGAGGTGGCAGCAGACTTGGTGGTCTGCAATGGTGCGGACTAGCGGAGCCTCTATTTTGCATCGTTCCATCACTCTTGGGCATCTTGGGTGAAATCGACATCCTGTGGGTGGATTGATCGGTGAGGGTACGTCCCCGGTAATGATTTCACGTTTCACCCTTAGGTGTGGGTCCGGAACGGGAATAGCGGAGATTAGCGATTTGGTATAAGGATGCCGCGGCTCGTGGTAAATGGATTCGCCGGTACTTTCCTCGACGATATTACCCAGGTACATGATCGCGATCCGATCAGAGATGTGTTTTACGACCGCGAGATCGTGAGCGATAAACAGGTAGGCAAGGTTGAACTCCTTCTGCAGGTCTACCAGCAGGTTCAGGATCTGGCTTTGGATGGAAACATCCAGTGCAGATACCGGTTCATCGCAGACCACAAGTTTTGGATTGAGTGCTATCGATCGCGCGATGCCGATGCGTTGTCTTTGACCCCCGGAAAATTCGAAGGGGTATCTCGTCATCGAACGAGCTGGCAGGCCCACGATATCCAGTAGTTCCCTCACGCGTTTCGCGCGACTGGCCCTGTCGCCAATTTTTTGAACGATGTAAGGCTCTTCCAGGATATCGCCAACCGTATGGCGAGAGTTCAGTGACTCCATTGGGTCCTGGAAAATCATCTGAATATTCTGCCGGTAGGGCATCAATGCTTTGCCCTTGAGTTTAGTAATGTCGGTTCCTTCAAACTCGATGGAACCAGAAGTAGGCTCGTACAGTCGGGCGATACATCTGCCAAGGGTTGATTTTCCGCAGCCGGATTCACCGACCAGGCCGAGAGTTTCGCCGGGCTGTATTTCAAAGGAGATACCGTCGACTGCCTTATTGAATTTGTTGGCGCGAAGAAGGATGCCTTCCTTCACGGGGAAGTGCATTTTCAGGTTGTCGACTTTCAGTATTGGAGGCTGTTTTAGAGACATGTTTAAATTTCCTGCCAGCGCAGGCAGCTGACCTGATGTTGGTCTTTTACAGCCTGAAGGTCGGGTGCCTTGCTGATGCACTGCTCATGACTGAAGGTGCAACGATTTTCGAAACGACAGCCTTCTGGTAAATCCAAAAGTCCCGGCACCATGCCGTCAATAGTACTCAGGGTTGATTTGGGTTCTGTGTTTAGTGTCGGGATCGATTTAAGCAAGCCGCGTGTGTAGGGGTGGGCTGCACGATCAAAGATATCGAACACGCTTCCTCTCTCTGCGACTTTACCCGCATACATGACCACGACTTCATCGCAGGTTTCCGCGATCACCCCAAGGTCATGGGTAATCAATATGACCGACATGCCCATGTCAGCCTGAAGTTCCTTGATCAGCTCCAGGATCTGCGCCTGGATCGTAACGTCCAGGGCGGTTGTAGGTTCATCCGCAATAAGGAAGTCAGGTTTGCAGGCAAGCGCCATTGCGATAACAATACGTTGCCGCATACCGCCAGAGAGTTGGTGTGGGTATTCGGTCATTCTGACGTCAGGGGAGGGTATGCCAACCCTGTCGAGTAGTCCGACGGCCTCTCGGATTGCTGCGTCGGGCGTAATGTCTTTATGAATCAGTAGAGCTTCGGTCAGCTGGCGGCCAACCGTATGCACAGGGTTCAATGCGGTCATTGGCTCCTGGAACACCATGCCAATTCTAGCGCCACGGATCTTTTCCATTTGGGGAATAGGTAGTTGCGTCAGGTCGGTTCCATCAAGCTCAACGCTGCCGGAAACAATCTGCCCCATGGGCTGCGGCAGCAATCGCATAATGGAGAGGGCCGTAACACTTTTTCCGCAACCGGATTCACCAACGATCCCAAGCGTTTTACCGGCTTGCGCGGTGAATGAGACATCATCGACTGCCCTTACCCGACCTTCGTCGGTGTCGAATTCGGTGATGAGGTTGTTGATGGAAAGTACGGCCATCAGGGAGTTGAGAACTGGTCGTAGAAGTTAATCTCTGGCTGAAATTGTTGGCCGGATTTCTTCGCAGCCTGGGTTTCTTCTTTGATTTCAGTATCAATCCAGTGAACAAAGAGCTCGTTAGAACTCCGGGTGTGTTTGTAATTGAATCCTTCCGGGTACCTGATCCATCGCCAGTGTCCGATTCGGTACCCGGGTTGAGTGAAGCCGGGTACGAAAGACGCATGTTCATGATGAATTTCTGTCATACGATGAGCGAGGTCCATCATTTCCTGCTTATCACCTGAAACTCGGTACTGATCAATCATGCTGTCCATTTCCGGCAGGGCGAGAACCTCCAGGTTGTTTGTCTGGGTTTTAACCTTTCGTTCCGGATTGATTGATCCGTCTGCCAGATAAGGTAAATCGTAAGCGTTGTCAGAGTGATAGGTTTCCCAGAAGCGGGGATACATTTCCAGGGAGACAGAGAACGCCACGAAATGAATGTCGTGTTTTTTCTCCTGTACTTTCTTAAAGCCGGCCGTGGAGTCCAAAACTTCTAGCCGCAGTTCCAGCCCCGCTTTGAGCGTCTCTTCCTTCAGGATGGTCAGGATATCCTTGTATTGTTCGTACCCGGTGGAGAAAGTGAAAGACAGTCTTTTGCCCGCGGCATTTTGCAGGATGCCATCAGAGCCCCGCTTCACGAAACCGGCTCTGGCGAAGGCTTCCTGCGCTTTGTTGATATCGAACTCCCTTGGCTGAAGGGTCGGATGGGTAAACTCTCCGTAGCCATCTGAAGATGTCCTCATGCGCGCGTAGTCACCGCGGAAAAATTTCTCCAGCACCAGGTCCCAGTTGGATGCGTGTTGGATGCCGACCCGAATGTCCTTGTTGTTCAGCAGTTCCTTTGAGGTATTGATCCACATACCAAATGTGGGTCTTGGATGTTGGTTATAGAACATCGATTTTTGAATATAGCCTGACGTGACATCCTGATCATCGTCGGGAAGTTTTTCGTACCAATACTCAGCGAGGCTTAGACTAAACTGGTCAATGTCGCCACGTTTGAATGCTTCGAAGTGCTTGGAAGTGTCGCGAATAACAGCCAGGTGGATTTTGTCCATGTTGAATCGGTAGCGCCAATGCTTCTTGTCTTTTGCCCACCAGTCCTTGTTGCGAGTAAAGGTGACCGACCTACCTTTTTTGAGGTTTTTATCGTCTAACAGGTAAGGGGCAGTGGTTGTCTGGAACCTCCACTGGTAACGCTCAACATAGTCTTCGCCGAGTTCTTTAAAAAAATGTGCAGCTATGGGGCGAAGTTCCAGTACACGGGAGTCCATGTCAGGCTTGGCTTCTGGTACTGAAATTGAAAATGTCAGATCGTCGTATTTTGTAATGTTGGTGTACTGGGTGCTGTACCAGTTGTTGTACCAGGGCGCGACGATATAGCTGGACTGGTTAATGAAGAACATGAAGAAGAAGTCATCGCTAGTGATCGGCACGCCATCCGACCATGTAGCCTTCGGGTCAATTTTCACATAAACGGTTTGATTTTCCTGGTCGACTGACCATGACTCTGCGAGGCCTGGGAAATACTCGAATTCATTGGGATGTCTATGAGCAATGGACATCGATACAGCATCCAGAAGGTAGGTTCGAAACGAGCCGTTTGAATCCGGGCCTAGCGTACGCAGGGTTCTGGGAAAATCCTGTAAGCGCACATATTCCGTGCCACCTTTTATTGCTGAGGGCGAACCTACTTCCGGAAGATGGCTACCATTTTCCCAGGTCAGCCCTCCAGGAAGATCTGCCGGAGTTTTAAATGAGAAAAAATCCGGGCGCTCCGCATAGTAAGCCTGCACCTCTGCTGTGTTATCAACAACTTCGAAATCAGATTGTTGTGCGTCATCTGAGGATCCGCCACAGGCGGAAAGGACGAGCAGTGCAAGTAGTGCAGATGTGGTTCGGAAGAGTCTCATAACAAATCTCATTCTTATATAATTAGTGCGGCTGTGACCGTAAAAGTTAACGATAGGTGGTGAACTTTTTCGGGTCGAAAGACTCCCGAACAGCTTCACCGATGAATGTGACCACGGTTAATAAAATAACCAGGGTCCCAAAAGCGGACATAACTATCCATGGTGCTGTCCTGAGTGTTGCGGTCCCTTGCTTCAGAAGTTCGCCCAGGCTTGGGGTGGGTGGTGGTAAACCAAACCCAAGGAAATCCAGTGCCGTGATAGCTGTAATTGCTGAAACCACAGTGAATGGCATGAATGTGACGAGTGTCGATAAGACGTTTGGCAGGATATGGCGGAAGATGATCCTTGTATTTGAGGCGCCTATAACCCGGGCGGCCGCAATGTAGTCCCTGGATTTCTCTTTGTAGGTTTCGGTTCTCATGTAATACGTCATGCTGGTCCACGAGAAAAGCACCATGACCGTCAGAAGTATCCCGATCCTTGTTGGTATGGTGAAAGTCTGGGGTATGACGCTGAATACAATGATGATCATGTACAGGAAAGGAATGTTCGACCAGATCTCGATGAATCGTTGGAAAACCAGGTCGAAGACTCCTCCGAAGTAACCCATGGCGCAGCCTATGGTGATACCTATGGCATAAACCGCAATCATAAACGCGATTGAAAACCAGAGAGCGATTCGGGTTCCATAAAAGAGTCGGGCCAGGATGTCTCTGCTGGTGGTGTCGGTCCCGAGAATATGCCTGTCGTTAATAGAGGGTGGCATTGGCTTAAAGACACCGCCCGGTGCGTGGTTTTCCAACGGATTGTAGGGGATAGGAGGCATCAGGACCCAGTTATCGCCGCCTTGCAGGTCAAACCTTTCTTTGAGATCACGGTAGTTAACCTCGTAGTCGTAGTCCATGCCGAAAACTGTTCCCGCATGAAAGCCAGAATAGGTTGGGAAGTAGAGGGTGTCGTCGTAATTCACCATCAGGGCACGACTGTTTACCAGGAGCTCACCAAATGACACCAGGACAAGCAGGCCGACAAGGAAGAGAAAGCTGTAATAGCCGCGCTTGATTTCACGGAAGCGGCGAAGTCTCTTTAAGGTCTGGGGATTCAGCTTCAACATCGTCTATTGGAATCTAATCCTTGGATCGACCAGTGCGACCAGGACGTCTGAAATGATATTGCCAATGAGAAGGAGAAAACTTGCCAGCAGAACAACGCCCATCACCACGGGATAGTCGCGATCGAGAATTGCGGTCAGACCGAGCAGACCGAAACCATCGATGTCAAAAATGGTCTCGATGAGAAAGGACCCTGACACCAGTAAGACAATGTTTTGCCCGAAGGTGGTTGCGATCGGGATCATGGAGTTACGCATTGCGTGCCGGGTTACTGCTTGCCGGAACGAGACGCCTTTAGCGATAGCTGTCCGAATGTAGTCTGATGCGAGGTTATCCATCAAGTGGTTTTTCAGTAACAGGGTGACCAGTGCAAAGCTGCCAATCAGGTAACAGATGAGCGGCAGTACCGAATGGTTGATCAGGTCCATCGTCTTGCCGATGGCATCTTTCTCTTCAAAGGCGAGGCTGACGAAGCCTCCCATGGGAAACCATTCCAGCCTGACGGAAAAATATAGTAGTAACAGTGATCCAAGCGCATAGCCAGGGATCGCGTAGCCAACAAAAATGAGGATCGACGTGACGTTATCCACCACTGTTTTGTGCTTGATGGCTTTCAGGACACCGAGCGGAATACAGACAATATAGGTGATCACCAGTGTGACCAGCCCGTAGTACAGCGACACCGGAAACCTGTCCCGGATCACATCCCAGACCGGTTCGTTGTATCGGTAGGAGCTTCCCAGGTCTCCCTGGACAACTTTGCCAAGCCAGTCGACATAGCTTTCCAGTACGGGCTTGTCGAAACCGTAGTACTCCTGGAGTTTTTTTAGCTGTGCTTCAGAAAGCGCCATGTCGGCACCTGCCATCTGCGAAGTAGCGCCAGAATTGCTGAACTGCTGGGATTCCATGATGGCTCGTTCCAGCGGACCACCAGGGACGAGTCGGGTGATGGCGAATACAATGATGGTGACACCGAGCAATGTCGGCGGAATGAGCAGAAATCGTCTGATGAAATAGTCGCGCATTTATAGAGTATCTGGGTCCAGAGGCTTTTGGCCCCTTCTCCGCAATACAGCAGGGTAAGCCGTATGCTGGCCATTAGGCAACTCGGCATCCTGACACAAACCGGGTCTGCTTGAAAGTTCTAATAGATTCCTCTTCGTCATGATCCTCGGTAAGCGGTAATCGGGATTGCATTTGCAGGGGGCCATGAGCATCAAAGTGCAATGCGGTTTTTCTATTTCGTCAGGCAATCGTAAAAGGTATCGATCAATTTTCGGTATCTAACGGTTCCGGAGTGATGTAGTTGGTTGGTCACATAAGCAAAGGCGACGTTGTTGTCCGGGTCCGCAAAGGCGGTTGATCCACCTGTGCCAGCGTGCCCGAATGCCATTCTAGAGGGTCCGTAGTAACAGGGTTCGCAGTTAAGTATAAAGCCCCTTGACCTTCGAAGAAGTTGATCCAGGCAAAGATCAGTTTCACCGTTGGTCTCTTCCTTTACAGCAAGTTGCAGGGATTCCCTGGAAAACAGTTTTCCGGCGATTGCTGCCTGATAACAGCGTGCAATGCCCAGACTCGAGCCGTGTCCATTGGTTGCGGGAATTTCCGCATTTCTCCAATCTGCTGAACTCACAACGCGGTAGGGTGGCAGCGCAGGGTCATTTTTTGGCAAGGTGTTCCCCCCCCGTGCGGCGGTTTGTGTGACAGGTGGCCTTGCGTGATTAGGGCCGATCACTTCTGCACACCGTTCCTGCTCGGGACCGGTTAGGCCGATATGGAAATCAGCCTCCAGTTGATTGGTTATCCGACTTCGAAGGTAGTCACCGGTAGTTTTTCCTGTTGTCTGACGAACCAGTTCGCCGGCGATGTATCCCCAGGTGATTGAGTGGTAACCGAAGGCGGTTCCCGGCTCCCAGGCCGGTGCCTGACTTGCAACATTAAACGCCGCTTTTTGCCAGTTATAAAGGTCTTCTGGTTCCATGGCTGGATGGAATGTGTACACGCCTGCCTGGTGTGACAATGCTTGCGCCACAGTAATACCAAATTTTCGCTCGGCCCCAAACTGTCGCCAGTAGTCTGCAACAGGTTTGTCGTAGTCGAGTTTTCCTTCATCGACGAGGCACGTGAGGGCCAGCGAGACAATGCCCTTGGTAATCGAATATGTGTTGACCAGGGTGTCTCGTTGCCAGGAGATAGTCCGGTCCCGGTTGGTGTGGCCACCCCAAAGGTCAACCACCAGTTCATCCCCAAGAAAAACGGATAAACCGGCACCAACTTCGATCTCGTTCCAAAGCGAGGCGAATGCTTCCCTGACAGGCTCGAATCCGGGTTGGATAGTTCCTTCGATCAAGGTTCCTTTAATCAAGTATCGGGGTCCGGTAAAAATAGGAGAGTGATATTATCATCGTTATTCAGGAATCGGATAAATACAGGAAACCACTATGCCAAGATTAAGAGAAGTTAGCCGCGCTGACGCGGACCCGTCGGTATTGCCTTTGTATGATGCTCTATTTGGGGCGGACAGGGACCCGGTCGAACATCCCGGCACCGCCACTGGTACCCCGGGTAACTGGTGGACAGTGTTTGCTCTGGTTCCGGATTGTTTTAATCATGCGGTTGCCGGATTCCAGTTCTACCGATCAAAGAACCGGAAAATAAAAACCAAACTGCGGGAATTGGGCCAGGCAAGGGCAGGGTTTGCGAGGGGTAGCCAGTTTGTCTTCTCCCAGCATTGTAAGGCCCTTCGGGCAGTCGGGTTCAGTGAAGAGCAGATTGAATCGATACCGGGCTGGGGCAGCAGTTCGTGTTTCGATGAGATTGAAAGAGCGGTTCTTTCTTATACAGATGATCTGGTGCTTGCCGGAGGCAGAGTTCCCGACAGTACCTTCGAGGTGTTGAAAAAACATCTGTCAGACGAAGAGATTCTTGAGCTGACCTATACGACTTGCACATACGAGCTTCATGCGACGATGTGTCGTGCACTCCGCCTCGAGTACGATGACGTCGATGAGCGGATCAAAGAAGTACCCATTCCCGATGATGAAGCGCGAAATATCGACTTCATGGGAGCGGTTGATCAGAAGAACAAATAGTCGGTCCCCTCGTAGGCAGGCCTATATCGCGGAAGTTGATCGGGTCTGCCTCTCGTGACCTTTTGGCATCTGACCAGGTCTGTTTGAACCATTCGGAAACGGGTGGCTGGCCGCATTGTTCCGCCAGCAAGTTGTAGTATTCAAACTGCTCGTCGCCCAGGCGGTGATAGTGGCGTTTGTCTATGCCCTTGAGTTGAAAATGCTCAGCTCTTTCCCTGACTTTTCCTGCGCGGGTGCGGAGGTCATGCAAGGTGAATTCCGATACCAGTTGTTTGACGAACCATTTTGCCTGCATTTCAAACATTGGGAATGGAATGATCTGGTAAGGCAGGCCGATAAAACCAAGCGTGTTGTCTGTCGGCGGAATGATATCCTGGTAAAGCGGGTTCACCCAGTTATCATCAACGCTAATAATCTCACCACTAATGAACGGGAAGCCGTAGTGATATCCGGTACAGTACATAAAGGTATCGATGTCGAGTTCTTCGGTACCTACGATCAATTTTCCGGTTTCTGTAAACCCGGAGGGTGAGGGATATGCCGTTCTGGTTGCTCCAAACGACGTGGGTTCTGTAAACGCGCTACCGCACCAGTAGGTGCGGTCAGCCACCTTATCGATCTCGCCTGACAGGTCAAAACCTGAAGCAGAAGTTCCCCAGAGTGCAACTCGCTTACCGACCATGGCATTCGGGGCGCGATAGTTGTGAGAGTGGAGCCGGTGGCCCTGAAAATGCTCGATACCTGGTAATGTCGGTACGCGTGGTCGGGCGTAGTGACCATTGCAGATAATCACTGCGTCGAATCGTTCATCTAATCCCCGGCTGTGGACTGTCCAGCCTTCGGAGGATTTCTCGATTCTGTGCACTTCCGCGGACAGCCTGATATGAGGAGCTAAGGCATAGTGGTCAGAGAAATTTTTAAGGTATTCGAGAACCTTCGTATGGTGTGGGAACCTGGGCCACATATCATTGCCGCCACCTTTTGAATCAAAGGTGTAATCCAGGAATGCCATCAGGTCCCGAGGGATGTTGGTGCGCAGGGAATCATATAGAGAGCAACGGATCGCCTGTGCAGAAGATTGCCCGAGCGGGTCATCTTCCACCCGCTCATTATATACCCAGACTCCGCCAATCTGATCAGCGGCTTCGAACACCACGACTTCGCATCCATGGCGGATAACTTCACGAGCCGACACCAGTCCGGCTGGACCGGCGCCAATGACGGCGACTTTCATTTAGGCCTGCTTGCAAGGAGTAAGGAGCAAGTGTGTAATAATAGCGGTTCTTCATCCATGATTGAGTTAATGTTTACCGTTCGCCTAGAGCGTGTCCGAACCCTTAGTGAATCGACTAAAGATTTCAGGTTCGTCTGCGCAGCCAATACTTCTCTTGACTATAAACCCGGTCAATTCTACCGGTTTGTTTTCGCCGACGAGCATGGGGAATTCGAGCGAAGTTACAGTCTGTGCAATTTTGATGAACTCTATGGTCAACACATGGACCTGGTGATATCGGAGGTCGGCAATGGCCGTGCCACGAATCTTCTGTTTAATTGCCAGGAAGGGCTTGAGGCTAACGTCACAGGGCCGTTTGGTCGCCTTACGTTGCCAGAGGAAGTGCCGGGCCGATTAGTCATGGTCGCAACCAGTGTTGGGCTTGCTCCCTATATGCCGATCCTGAAAGAACTGGAGACGGGTGGTTTTCCAGAGGTGGTTCTATTGCTTGGCGTCAGAGATCGATCGGAATTCATCTACGGTGATGTCCTGAAAGATTATGCTGAACAGCACGATTATTTTGAGCTGCGGCTCTGCCTGTCTCGGGAAAAGGCAACAGCGGGGTATGAGCATGATGGCTATGTAAATACCCAAATTGAGCGCCTTGAGGTAAACCCCGACTCGGATCATTTCCTGCTTTGTGGTAATCCTGAGATGATTGATGACGCTTGGGGTTACCTCAAGGAAAGTGGCTTCAAAGCAAAGAATGTGGTTAGAGAGAAGTATGTTTTCGCGCGCGAATCTCGATCATCAGCAAAAGCACTGACTGCAGAACAGAAGCAATTGATTGCTGACAAGTTAAAAAAGTACGGAAAGTGATTGATGGGCTATTCTGAGCGTGGGCTCGCTCTTTGGATTTGATCCCACTGCAGGTGGCGATGGTCGAAGGTTTACTGGTAGGGGTGTGCTGGTATAGGTGTCGGTCATGCTGTCGCTGGATTATTGTGCCACCCGGGCACAATGGTAGTTTAAACACTAAGGCGGTCTTCGTATGACAATTAAAGTTGGAATAAACGGCTTTGGCCGCATGGGTCGACTTACCCTGCGCGCAGCTTTTGACTGGGACGGGATTGAGTTTATCCATGTCAATGATCCTGTGGGGGATGCGGAAACATTTGCCCACCTTCTTACCTTTGATTCAGTTCATGGTCGTTGGCACCACAACGCGGATGCCGAGAGCGGTGGCGACAGCATAGTCATTGATGGCCGCAAGATTGGCTTTACCAGAAACGAAACCATTAGTGAGACTAACTGGTCTGGTTGCGACATCGTCATTGAAGCTTCAGGAAAAATGAAAACCAAAGCCGTATTGCAGTCTTACCTGGATCAGGGTGTTCAGCGAGTAGTGGTCACGGCGCCAGTGAAAGAAGAGGGAGTGCTGAATATTGTTATGGGAGTGAATCATCATCTCTATGATCCTTCTATTCACTCTATTGTGACGGCTGCGTCCTGCACCACGAATTGCCTTGGCCCCGTTGTCAAGGTGCTACACGAGAACCTCGGCATTGTGCATGGCAGTATGACGACGATTCACAGTGTCACCAATACCCAGACTATTCTGGATGCGGCGCATAAAGACCTGCGCCGGGCGCGCGCCAGTGGGATGAGCCTGATACCTACCACCACTGGATCAGCCTCTGCGATTACTCACCTGTTCCCTGAGCTGGAGGGCAAGTTAAACGGTCACGCCATACGCGTTCCTTTAGCCAATGCGTCATTGACTGATTGTGTGTTCGAGGTGAAGCATGCGACAACCGAGCAAGCGGTAAACGAGCTTTACAAATTGGCGGCAGACAATGAATTGAAGGGGATTCTTGGTTATGAGGAACGCCCACTCGTATCTATTGATTACAGGACCGATCCGCGCTCCAGTATTATTGATGCATTGTCTACCATGGTGATTAATGCCACGCAGGTAAAATTGTATGTTTGGTATGACAATGAATGGGGTTACGCCAATCGTACCGCTGAGCTGATGCGGATGGTGGGGCAACCTGTCTCATGAAAACATTGTCGTGAAGAATCAATGAGGCTTTTTTTATGAGGGCGGTTTCAGGGTTATCTGCCGACGTCAGGCAGTACCTGGTGATCACCAGTAACTACTGGGCATTCACGTTGACCGATGGTGCCCTGCGCATGTTGGTGGTGTTGCACTTCCATACACTGGGTTACTCCCCTCTTGAGGTAGCCTTGTTGTTTGTGTTTTACGAAATTTTTGGTGTGGTGACCAGTCTTGTCGGTGGCTGGTTGGGGGCACGAATCGGACTGAATCGCACCATGAATATTGGGCTGGGTCTGCAAGTGTTTGCGCTAGGTATGCTGCTAGTGCCGAGCACGATGTTGACCGTTGCTTGGGTGATGGGTGCGCAGGCAATGTCCGGCATCGCCAAAGACCTTAATAAAATGAGTGCGAAAAGCGCAATCAAGCTGCTGGTTCCGGACAAAGAACAGTTAACGCTCTACCGGTGGGTCGCGTTGCTGACGGGTTCCAAGAACGCACTGAAGGGGGGTGGTTTCTTCTTAGGAGGTGTTCTACTGACGTGGTTAGGTTTCCATCATGCCGTTCTAGTTATGGCACTCTTTTTAGCGTTGGTTTGGCTGGCCAGTCTTGTGACTTTAAGAAAAGAGCTGGGAAAGGCAAAAAGCAAACCGAAATTTTCTGAGATGTTTTCAAAAAGCAAAGCCATCAATACCCTTTCGTTGGCGCGTTTGTTTTTGTTCGGTGCAAGAGATGTATGGTTCGTGATTGCGCTGCCCGTGTACCTGGCTACCAATCTTGGTTGGGATTATTGGTTCGTTGGTAGTTTTCTGGCTAGCTGGGTGATTGGTTACGGCATAGTGCAAGCGTTTGCTCCGCGCCTAACAGGGATAGTCGAAGGAAAGCTGCCGGATGGGAAAAGTGCTTTCATTTGGGCCGCTGTGCTTTCAGTTATACCGGCGTTGATTGCATTGTCGATGACAGCGGACACGGTGCCTGCGCTGGTGCTGCCGAGCGGGCTTCTTGTTTTCGGCGCCTTGTTTGCCGTGAATTCGTCCCTGCACAGTTACCTGATTGTGAGTTATGCAGACAAAGATGGGGTGTCGATGGATGTGGGTTTCTATTATATGGCGAACGCCATGGGTAGACTGATTGGTACCGTTTTATCCGGCTGGGTATTCCAGGTTTATGGAATGGTTGCCTGTTTATGGGTGTCGGCGCTGTTCGTCACTCTGGCAGCCTTGCTCTCACTGGCTTTGCCGGCACAGGCTGCTCCAACACAAGCTTCTCTAAACTAGAGGTTATAGGCACATAGGGCACACTAGGTGCAGGTTCACCGATTCCACAGGCTCCCGTGTTGTACTTAGGTATTTTGTCAGAAACACTGGTGGTGACCGGGCCGATATTCCTGATTGTGCTTCAGGGTCTAACGCTGGGCCGCATTGGATTCATTGACGATCACTTTAGCCAGATCGCATCGCGCCTGGTATTTTTAATATGCTTGCCGGTACTGCTATTTACCACTACCAGCCAGATGGACCTGGATACGACGATAAATCTGGCCATGACGACTACGCTGGTCTGTGTTTTATTCTGCAAAATTGTCTGCATTCGGCCGAAAGTCGCCTGAGGGTTCAACCGAGTAATTACTTAGTCGCCGGGAGAAAAACACCAATGCCAGGGTTCATAGTCAATGCCCAGCGGATTGTCTTTAGGATAGCTGAGGTGGAAGTTGAACTCAGCGGCATTATCGCAGAGCCACGCAAATGCCGGGTGGTTCTCAAACGCTGACTCAAGCGGCTTTCCGTCTCCAGCATGAAGGTCCAGCGCGCGACCGGTGTGGTGCTCGCTGTAACCGGGGATGGCGTTTACCAGGAGTATGTCGTCAATTAACCTGCCTTCTTCCAGTTTCCGGTGAATAAGCCCGCACTGGTATTCGATGGAGCGGTGCGCAGACACGAGATTTAGCTCCAAGCCATCAGATTTTGCGGCAGTTTTCATCTCACACCAGGCCTCAAAGGTTCGCAGCGTCATTTGTTGTGGCCGATCAAATAGATCCAGTCCGGCGTCAACAAGATCCGTGCATTCCTCGCAGGGGGGCATCTGAGATGCTTCAATGAAGTCTTCGGTGATGCCGAGTTCCTTTAGGACTTGGGCCAGATTAAAGCTCATTGGGTGACTGCATCGACACTGAACGTTACAGCCAGGCCCAGCGTTGCAAGGATGATGTACACCTTTACAAGGAAGAGAAACTTGAAGGCGGTAATGCCATGAGATTGGCGGCGGTTAGCGCAGAAGGGGTCGTTGATTGGGGTTGCGTAATTGGAGCAAAGCGCGATATTGGCCGATAATAGCAGTTCGCTGTCTGCTAATTGCTCCAATTCAACTGAGGCAACTGTTTCGGTTGGAACGGTTTCCTCAATTAGTTCTTCGTCTGTCATGGGGGAATTCTAGCACTCACCGCGTAAATGTATTGTTGCCCGTTAGCCGGATCATCACCCGCGATAGGATTAGGGGCAGGAAAATTTCATTTTTTAGTCACGAACGACGAGACAGCCAGTCTTGTTGCGGGGGTTGGCCTTGTACAGGGAACAAAAGTCGCTCGCGGAAGACTCTGAACTGAAACTACCTGCCTGTACCCTCCACACGGCCTCGGGCCCGGATGTCCCTTCCCGGTAGACAGGATCAAACCCTTCGAGTAACAAATCACTGCTGGCGAAAGCCTGGTGCCAGAGCTGCTCGGCACCGGTAATGCTGCTCATGGCGCCGAGTTGTATACGGTAGGTTTTGTCGTGGTTTACCTCATCGTTTGAAGATTGGAATCGAATGTCGTTGGGCAGTCGAAAATTCCAGCTTCGTGACCACGCGATGGGTTCTGCAACCTTTGCTATTTCTGCCTCTCCGGTTAGCGTCGAGAGCTTATCTCTGGCGCCCGGGTGTCCCGAATTGACTGCCCTAGATAACCATTCTTTTGCCGCTTTCGTATCTTTGGTAACACCCACACCATTAATCAGCATAGTGCCAACGTTGTACTGGGACGACGGATGCCCTTGTAAAGCGGCCTCCAGATACCAGTGGAAGGATTGCTCAAGGTCAACGGCAGTACTTTCACCGTACTCGTACATCATGGCTAGAATAGCCTGGGATCTGGCATCACCATTTCTGGCTAACTCTGTGAAAGCCTCGAAAGCTTTGCCGTAGTCCTTGTTACGATAGGCTTGAGATGCTGCTTCGATGTCGGCAATCGCGCGGAATGAGGAGGCAAGCAGGAGGATAATGGTCAAAAATCGCATGTCAGTCATCCTAACATGCTGACTTTTAGCCATGTTAACGCTAGATCGAGGATCAATATTGTGAAGTTGAACCATTTTGGCGCATTATCGGACACATTCATCATAACGGGCTGTAAATAGGCAAATATGTCAATTGATGATCTCGAGACAAAGCGAGGCGGCGACGACGCTGAGCATTTGGAGCTGTTGAAACGGATAGCGGTGAAGGACAGGGTTGCCTTCGAGAAACTCTATAACCGAATGCACCCTCAGCTTACGAGGTATCTGAGTCGGATGTTGCGCAGGCCAGAACTGGTGGAAGAAGTCGTCTCCGACACTCTGTTCGTCGTATGGGAGAAGGCCTCAGGGTTTGAGGGGCGGTCGAAAGTTTCCACATGGATTACTGGCATTGCTTACCTCAAGGGGATTAAAGCCCTGGATAAACTGAAGAAGATGCCGGAGCAAAATGCCGAGGAAATACATGAATACGATAATCTTGCAGACAGCCAGAATCTCATTAGCAAGATTGGATTGGACGAGTGGTTGGGCAACGGCCTGGACCGGATATCGGCTGAACAGCGCAGCGTTGTTGAGTTGACTTATTTTTCGGGGCATTCCTATCTGGAAATAGCTGAGATAATGAACTGCCCCGTAAATACCGTAAAGACGAGGATGTTTCACGCTCGCCGACGGTTAGCGAAATTGCTGCCGGTGCTTGAACATCATTCTGACAGCAACAAAGTGGATGAAATAATTCGAGAGAAAAGTACTGATCAAAAGGTATTGCCTGAAAACGGTACAGGAAGAGAGTAGAGAATTGATCAAGCGTAAAGAACACGAACAGACAATGTTGTTTTTGCCCTGGTATGTTAACAATACATTAAGGGGGCGGGATGCTGGCCTCGTGCTGCGCCATCTGGCTCATTGTGAGGTCTGCCAGGAAGAGCGTGATCGACTGTATGAGCTTCAGCAGATTGTCTGCGAACCCGATCTAATAACACAGGATCGTAATAACTCTTTTCGAAAGGTCCTCGCTCGTATAGACGTGTCGGAAAGGAATAAAGTTAGTGTCCGAGAGGTTCCGGTTCGCACCCACCGCATCCTGGGTTTTTCTGTCGGTTTGACGACGGCTGCACTCGCGGCCTCAGTGCTGGCGCTAGTGATTGGCGGGACGCAGTTTCTGAGCCCGGGCCGGGTAGATGACGAGTTTCAGACATTAAGTATTGAACCTCTGGTGCCCGTGAATTACGAGTCCGGTAAAGTTGAGCGTCTGGAGTTAGGGTTCAAAACACCGATTCCTGCGATGACGCTAAGGCAGGCGCTCATCGAAACAGGCTCAAACATCGTCAGTGGCCCTGATGAAAACGGTAGCTACATCGTGGAATTGGTGGTGCCTAACGAGACCAGTTCAGATGTTTTTCTGAATCAGCTTCAGCAAATAGATGGTGTTGAGTATGCGGATTTCACGAACCGGTAGTGCCGTATTTCTGGTTTTTGTTATTGCGGGTTGTGCGTCAACGCCGCCATTGGACATCTACGCCAGTAATGTTGTATTCACTGTTCCTTATGCACAATCAGGCAATCAACTTACCAGCGGCTTCACCCAAGACGCTTCAGTGGACGAACCGGCTGCTCAAAAACTTATCCAGGCGGTGCTCCGGTTTCATGGTCTAACAAAGGTCTCGCAGTTCACGATTCAGGCTCTCAATGTAGAAGCTGTGGTCGCGGAGTTTGGCCCCAGTAGAAACCTTGATGACGTGGTGTCTGCCCTGTCGGCAGACAACAGGGTCCAATCAGTACAATCCGTAAAACCCTATACACTAATGTCCTACAACGATCCGTACTTTGCGCTGCAAAGTACGGTTAATGGGGATCAAATAGGTAGTATCCACCAGATTTCTACAGGTAAGGACGTCGTGGTTGGGATCGTCGATACCGGCGTTGATCGATGGCACCCGGAGTTAATCGATAAAATTGTGTACACCAAAAATCTGGTTGATTACGACCAGGATTCTTTCGACAACGACGAGCATGGTACAGCGGTTGCCGGAGTGATTGCATCGGCTGCGAATAATGACCTTGGTATCGTTGGTGTTGCCCCTGACGTTCAACTGATGGTTTTCAAAGCTTGTCATCAGGAAAAGGCATCCCGTCGAACCTCATGTGATTCATTGTCAATCATCAAGGCGCTGGGTGATGTGCTGGTCCAACAACCGGACATTCTGAATCTTAGCCTGTCGGGCCCGAGAGACGTCATCATTGCGCGGTTGCTCCGGGAGGTATACCGGGATGGTATTGTCGTGTTGGGTGCTGTTGACGAATCCAGAGGGCTGGCAGAGTCGTTCCCGGCAAACATGGAGGAGGTCATCGCGGTTGGTACCGCTATCAATCTTGGCGGGGGATTCACTAATGTGTTGCTGGCACCGGGGACCGACATGTTAACAACGGCGCCAGGTGCTACTTACGGGTTTAAATCAGGTAGTTCTATGGCGACAGCCTACATGTCGGGGATAGTAGCGTTGATGAAAGAGCGTAATCCGGCACTATCCAATGCTGAGGTTTATGGAGACCTGCGTGCCTCAACCCGGTTTGATGAGAACGATTTGCCAGTCGTCGATATGTGCCTGGCAGTAAACACGACAATAGAATCTGCTCACGAATGTGAGCGGGTTCCAAGCATGGCTGTGAGTGGCCAGGGTGTTACAAATAGCTTCCAGCTAGCGAATTAATCGTTTCGAAAAATTCCGCCTGGGTTTCTGCCAGTATTTCAGCAACCGGTTTTACCGACTCAATTCGACCTGCGACCTGACCCGACAATGGAATCGCTGCCTCCATGTCTCCACCGAAGTAAAGATCCAGTGCACTACCGAACTCAGACATGGCATTGGTCTCCGGGTCCCGCTCAAGTCTTGAAGTTCGCTCGGTTCGAAGCGCTCGAAGTGCCGGGGAGTGGAATTTGTTGAGAAACACCGTGCCGGTTTCCTTGGCATCGACAATCGCATTTTTCCAGTTATCGTGGACGGGGGACTCGGCTGCAGACACCATTCGGGTGCCCATCTGGATACCTTCTGCTCCGAGGGAAAAAGCGGCTGCCATGGTTTTGCCGTCGATAAATCCACCTGCTGCGATAATGGGCACGTCTACTTTGGAGCGAACCAGTGGCAGGAGAACCATGGAGGCTACGTCGTTGGGGTTCTTGAATCCTCCGCCTTCGCCGCCTTCCACAATCAGGCCATCAACGCCTGCCGCTATAGCTTTTAGCGCGGCGGACAGGGTTGGCACGACATGAAATACCATGAGGCCACCGGCTTTCAGGTCCGCTGTATACTTCATCGGGGATCCCGCGGAAGTTGTGACGAATTTGATTCCCTGGTCAATGACGAACTGAACGATATTGGGATCCCTGACAAACGCCTGGGCGATATTGACGCCGAACGGTTTGTCGGTCAGATCCCGCATTTTTTTGATCTCAACCTTGATCGCATCCAGCTCACCGGAAGAAGTCTCGATGATTCCCATGCCACCCGCATTGCTGACCGCGGAGGCAAGTTGCGATCGAGCGATCCAACCCATGGGAGCCTGAACGATGGGTAGTTCGACTCCTAGCATTTCTGTGACGCGATTTTTAAATTTCATAGTGTCTCTCAGCCACGTTCAAAGTGGCGGTAAGTATAGTTAATGTTTGAGGTGAAGGCTTTTTCCTCAACAAGCCTAAAATTGGCCGGTACTTCTGGGAACAAGACGTCGCCTTCGACCTTAGTGTGAATAGTCGTTAGGTGGATTTCGTCGGCGATATCGAGGGCCTGTCGGTATAGTTCACCGCCACCGGCAATAAAGATAGGCTTATTGATTTCTGCGGCTCTAGCAATCGCCAGTTCCAGGCTGGTGCTGGTTTCACATCCTGTTATGGTGAGGTCTGGATCTCGGCTTACCACAATAGTGGTTCTTCCTGGCAATGGGCGGCCGATACTCTGGAAGGTTTTCCGACCCATAATCAATGTGCCGTTGATAGTGATTTTTTTGAAAAGCGCCTGTTCACCCTTGACCTTCCATGGGATCTCCAGGCCACGACCAATCACCTGGTTTTCTGACTGTGCCGCGACCATTGCTATTTTCACATTTGTTCAACTGTCTGAATACCTAATAACCCCAGGCCATGTTTCAGCGTCTTCCCGCTTAGATCACATAGCCTCAACCTTGAATTGCGTGTATCACCCTCAGCTTTTAGAACGGGGCAGGATTCATAAAATGTCATAAAGTGCTGGGACAAATCGAAAAGATAATTACACAGTACATTCGCCTGGTAGTCTTCAACAACACTCTCTACCGCCTCAGGGTACTGCAGTAACCGTGTGGCGAGCGCTATTTCCGCGGGTTCGGTAAGGTTGAATGGACCGGTAAGGTCGGCACTATTCAATCCGGCGCGGCGAAAAATGCTCATGATTCTGGTGTAGGCGTATTGAAGGTAAGGCGCGGTGTTCCCTTCGAATGACAACATGGTGTCCCAGTCAAAAATATAGTCGGTCGTTCTGTTTTTAGACAGCTCTGCATACTTAAGAGCGCCAATGCCGACGACCTTGGCGATATGATTTCGCTCGTCTTTTGTTAGTTCAGAGTTTTTATCAGAGACCAGCTTTAGCGCTCTTTCGATAGCTTCCTCCCCGACATCGGCAAGCTTTACGGCTCCGCCGTCCCTGGTTTTGAAGGGTTTCCCTTCCTTGTTCAGGATAGTGCCGAAGGGAATATGGCTGAATACTTGATTTTCCTGGATGAACCCGGCTGCGCTTGCAATGGCATAGAGCTGGCTCAAGTGGAGTGATTGTCGTCCGTCAACGAAGTAGAGTGCCTCATCGACGCGAAGTTTATGGCCACGGTATTCTGCCGCGGCAAGGTCTGTTGCCATGTAGGGATAACCGCCATCCGATTTTTGTACAATTGCTGGAAGCGGTTTGTCATCCTTACCCGTAAATTCATCCATGAAGACGCATTTGGCGCCATCTGAAATTTCCACAAGCCCCTTTGCTTCGAGCTTTTCGATGGTAGACGCAAGAACGTCGTTGTAGGCGCTTTCTGCACGTACATCATCTGCCGTCAGAGAAATGTCGAGCAGATCGTAGATAGCCTGACAGTGGCGGATTGACTCTTTGATGAAACGTTCCCATAGATCCAGGCATTTTGCGTCGCCCGATTGCAATAGAACAACGAACTGCCTGGCGCGGGCTGCAAATTCTTCATCGGTTTTGAACAGTTCGCTGGCCTTCTGGTAGAAAACCTCCAGATCTTTTAGTTCAGTCGCCAGTGCCTCGCCCGTTTGTTCAAGCTTGTCCATATAGGCCAGCAGACTGCCAAACTGGGCTCCCCAGTCACCAACGTGATTCGCCCTGATAACCTCGTGCCCCAAAAACTCGAGAATTCTCACATTTGCATCGCCGATAGCGGTAGAACGCAGATGACCGATGTGCATTTCCTTGGCGAGATTAGGAGATGAATAGTCGATCAGTATTTTTCGGGCAGTCTCCAGCGGTATTCCTAGCCGCGGGTCTGTTGCATTTTTGTTAAGCTCAGTCTGAATGAACGCAGGTGTCAGCGTGATGTTGATGAATCCGGGTCCGGCGATTTCGTATTCAGCGACCCCCGTCAGTTCCTTTGAACCCTCCATCAAATCAAGAAGTAACTGAGCTAGTTCTCTGGGGTTGGACTTCCGTTTTTTTGCGGCGCCCATAACACCATTGGCCTGGTAGTGACCAAATGCTGGTTTGCTGGCCTGTTTAACAACAGCGGGTGCGTCTAATACACCAAGGGAGCGTAGGCCGCTCTCGAACTCCCTATCAAGATATTTCTTTAGGTTCATCGACTGTATAAACTCTTTGTTAATCGCGTTATTGATCACGGGATGGGCCGCGAAGGTCGCACATGTTAGCCAAATTCAGGTGGCAGGTCTAACCAGCTGCCGGTGAGACCCGGCGGTTGGCGTTGCCCCTGACGAGTGAAACACTTGAGCGAAAACCGAAAAGGCGTAAACAGATGGCTGAATTCCAGGGAGAAAAAGCGGAATTCACGAGTAATATTTTCTTTGACCTGGGTGTACCATCTTGCTTTAAAGTTTGTGGCCAAAGGGGCGCCGAACCTGTCATGGATCATGTTCGAGTTCTGCGAGGACATCTGGAGATTTCTCCTGATCCTGAAGGTGCCCGTAAGCTCATGTTCCAGGTGCCACCTGCGTCCTAACCGGTTTCCGCACCCTTATCACTTTTATTGTCCAGTGCTGTTCGAACCTTGGATCTGAGTAGATCAACGCCGAAGGGCTTTTGGACCACCGGCCTGCCGGTTTCTATGACTGATTTAGTGTATTGGCTGCTTTCGGGATAGCCGCAGGTGAAGATGATATTCACGTCTGGATACTGGCTTGAAATTTTTCCAGCTGCTTCAATTCCTCCCATTTCTGGCAGCACTGCGTCCATGAGTACGAGGTCTATCGATTCAGCATTGTCGAGATAGGTTGCTACAGCTGTGGCACCGTCCGATTCCGCGAGTACTTTATAGCCGGCGCCCGTGAGGATTAACCGGGCAAGGTTTCTGTCCTTTGGCCTGTTTTCAACTATCAGGATAGTTTCTGAGCATTCCGGGACATTCGCTGATGAACCGGCAGCGAGGGTTTTTAGCTTGGGTGATATTGCTGGTAACGAAACCCGGAAGGTCGTTCCAAAGCCCAACGCCGAGTTAACGCTTATGGTTCCCTGATGATGCTCAACGATATTAGCGACCACTGACAGGCCGAGTCCAGTACCGCGGCCCTCAGGTTTGCTGGTGTATAGCGGTTCGAATATTCGCTGCTCAGTCTGTCGATCCATTCCTGTACCGGTATCACGGACTTCCAGTAAGAACTGTCCGGCAGCGTTGGTTTGGGATTCTTTGTTTCCGGGGATGTTGTTGGTGCTGATTTGTAACGTTCCGCCGTTTGGCATTGCGTCGCGAGCATTAATGACAAGATTGATCAGAATCTGCTCGATTTGTGTGTGATCAGCCAGCAGATAAACAGGTTTCTCATGGATAAGAACATCCACCTCGATGGAATCCGGCAATAGGCCGGAGATCACAGTTATAGAACCCTTTACAGTTTCGTTGGCATCTTTAATTTTGAAGCTGGTTTCTTGATGCCTGCTGAAATTGAGCAGCCGCTGGGTCATGTCTTTTCCTGTTTCTCCGGTTTTCTTGATTGCACCCAGCCTGTCGCTGAGCTCTTCGTTTGTGGATGATTTCGAGGCCAGGTCGGTTAGCCCCAGGATAGCGACCAGAAGATTATTAAAATCATGGGCGATCCCGCTGGCAAACTGCCCGATAGAATTTGTTTTCTGTACAGACTGAATCTGTCTTTCAAGGGACTGCTTTTCTTTCTGGAACAGGACGCTGCTCGTCATGTCCCTGACAACATAAATTCTGTTGATAGATTTACCTGAAATTGCAGGAGAAGTAATAACCTGTAAGGGCAGTGCTGAACGGTCTCTTCGGATGCCGTAATGCGAATTTGCCAGCGACTGGGGCAAGAGGTCTGTGATGCACATGCCTATAAGCTCCGGGCTCTGGTAGCCAAAAATGGTATAGGCGGCCGGGTTGGCTGCAATGATTTTTTCATCCTGTCCCAGGGTGAAAATGGCATCGAGAGACAGGTTACTGATGGTCCGAAGGTTTTCTGTCTGCCAGTCGAGAGCGTCTACAAGTTTTTGTCGGTCTGTGATATCAGTCGCTATACAAATGGCCAGATGTCCTTCTTCTGATGAACTTCCTGCTTGGTGACCTGGGATTACCTGAACGACAAGTCGGGTGTTGTGTCCCAGTTTGTGTTTGGCCTCCAGCTCCATTGAAGGTGTTCTTAAGGTTTTAAGGACTTCAGCCCCAGGTCTGCAGGATTGAAGAACTGAGTCAGCCAGCTCGGCGAGGGCAGTCATCTGAAGAGGGCTCACGATGTTTTTGAGGGTTACCTCGTTTTCCTGGTAACCCAACTGCCGGATTATGGAGCTAATGAATGTCGCATCTTCGCCGGGTTTCATCGTCCATACAATGTTCGGGAGTTGGTCTCCGGCTAGCTCGTAGAAGCCTAACTTCTGGGTCAGTCTCTTCAGCGTAGATTCCATGTTTGAAAAAGACCTTTGGTAATCGCGGGTCAGATTTTCCAGTCGTTCCTGAATGCCTGCAAATTCTCGCGTGACCATTTTGGATGCTGTAAGCCACCGACCTAGTCGTCGGAAGGTAGAGATGGGCAAACTGGTTTTGTACATCGTCACAGAGTAGTGCGCCGACATGCCTGTAAACTTTATCGTTACCATGGATCTGGGGAGTCCAATGGTCGTTGTAAGGTCTTCTAATTGGCCGGCAAGAATGGTGTAGAAGGCTTTGCTGGTAGTCAGGCCGTGTTTGGGTTTCAGCCAGATATCGATTTGGGTCTCAGATAATTGCCGTGCGGTGGCTTCAATTGGGAAGTGACGCGCACAGTAACCACCCGCACCATACAGGCTGAGGAATTGATCGAACGGCGTAAACATGATCCGACCAATACCGGCGTGTATTTGCAACAGTGGGGTGTTCCAGGAATGCCTGCCAATCTCCCGGAGATCGTCTTCGTCGAAAAATTTCCCGGTCTGGGAAACCAGATCCAGAAAGATATCCCAGGGGATTGTTTGCGTTTGATCGGTGAGGTGCTCCAGCGGGTAAGGGCACCCACTTGTGATTCGTTGCAGATGGATTGATCTGCTTCTGCAAAGATCGAAGATCGAATCCAGGTGGGCGCAGGATATTGCTTCTATCGTGTCCGTCATGCTAGCCGATTCCAGAGACAGTCCGCCAGTATTTAAGAAGTTTCTGGATGCGTCAAGTCAGGCAGAAATGCGTTCTATGAGCTGTGTGTGAAACCCGGAAAAAGAGCCGTTGCTCATGATGACGACATGCAGGTTTGAGCGTCGTGTTGTGATTTCCTGGGCCACCGTCCTGACCAGTTCTTCAATGTCACTCGCAAGGCTCATATCCCCTTCGGAAAGCTTTTGCATATCCCATTTGACACTGGCCGGTTGAAACCAGATGGTCTGGTCAGCGTGCCTGGCGCTGCTCGCCAGGGTTGATTCGTGAATACCGAGTTTCATGGTGTGAGATGCAGGTTCAATGATGGCAAGAATCCGTTCGCCACCTACCTTGTTCCTTAGGCCCGCTAGCGTGGTGTCTATTGCCGTTGGATGGTGAGCGAAATCGTCATAGATATGAAGGTCAGGTTTGGATTGGGTTAGTTCTGAATGGATCAGTTCCATTCTCCTTTTCACGCCAGCAAAACCTGAGAGTGCTTCGCAGGCAACCTCGGGCGAGACGCCTACGTGCCGGGCTGCAGCAATTGCAGATAGCGCATTGCTGATATTGTGGTTACCGGTCATTGGCCATGAAACATCGCCTTTGGTTTGTCCTTCAAGAACAACTGAAAACTTTGAGCCGTCCTCGCTGTGCAGCACGGCGTGGAGTTGTTCTCCGCCGATAATAAGAGTTGATGTCCAGCATCCTTGTGCCATGACGTCTTGTAAGTTCGCATCATCGTCTGGATGTATGACCAGACCTTCACTGGGAACTGATCTGAGTAGCAGGTGGAATTGTGCCTTGATGGCATCAAGGTCTTTAAAAATGTCTGCGTGGTCAAATTCGAGGTTGTTCATTACCAGTGTTCTTGGTCGGTAATGCAGGAACTTGGATCGTCGGTCGAAGTAGGAAGTGTCGTATTCATCCGCTTCTATGACAAAGAAGGGGTCCGCGCCGAGCCTGGAAGATTGTTCGAAGTTTTGCGGGATACCGCCGATCAGGAAGCCCGGGTTTAACCCGGCGTACTCGAGTATCCAGCTAATCATAGAGGTTGTGGTTGTCTTGCCATGGGTTCCGGCGACAGCAATGACCCAGCGATCGGCCAGAAGGTATCTGCCCAACCATTCGGCACCTGAAGTGTAGGCAATGCCCCTGTTCATTACCGTTTCCAGGGCGGGATTTCCCCTTGGCAGGTTGGCATTTCCGACGATGACGAGTTCTGTTCCTGCAGGGATGCATTCAGCCGTATAGCCGGTTGAGAGTTTTATCCCGGCATTCTCCAATTGGCTGCTCATAGGCGGGTATACGTTCTCGTCGGTTCCTGTGACCTGGTGTCCCAATTCCCTTGCCAGTAAAGCGATGCTCCCCATTAATGTGCCGCAAATGCCTAGAATATGGATGTTCATGTTTATCTCGGGAAAAGGTTGAAGGCGATGATGACGCCGATAAACTCGATCAGGAACGCGATAACCGCGCCTTGAAAAACACTGATTTCAACTGACTTGTGATAGATATAACCGGCGATAGCCAGCCACCAGCCGAGGCAAACCCAGGTGGCCGAATCTGCGAACATCAAGATTGTGTTGTTGTCCGAGTTGAGAATGATGAAATTAAGGGGGAGTAGTATCAGCAGCATGATGGCGTTAGCGCCAAGGAGTGCTGACCAGGTAGCATTAAACCGATAGCGATAACCTTTGAACTGCAGGAGCAGGAACGTCACACCAGTCTGAAGCGAGATACCAATGGCGATTGTTCCAGCGACGGTTGATAGGGATTGATCCGGTCGGGTCACTGCTGCGACTCCGAGTGCGATGGCGAGGTAGGCCAGGAAGGTCGCGCCTGTCGAGAACCTGCTTGATGGAAGTCCTTCAGGGCTTTGGCGTAGCAGGCATATCTGCCAGAAAAATTTCACTATCTGCAACATACTGGACTCTAATAACCGATGTTAATTGCCCTGACTTTTGGCATGAGGGTGCCGAGAAGCAAGGTGCTGAGGCACAGGATAATACCGCTGGTGGCCAACCCGGCTGAAATACTGACGGTTTCGGCGATGTATCCAATAGGAAGTACACCAAGAGGCATTAGGCCATGTGACATCATGTCGATACTCATTATCCTGCCTCGCATGTGTTGTTCAACTTGTAGTTGAACCAATGATCGATTCATCGACATATTAACCGCAGAGATGAACCCGATGAGCGCAATGCAGAATGTTGCGGTGACAAACGTCTCTGACAGCGCGAAGAGTGAGACCATCAGCCCCCATAGCGCACCTGTGGCAATTAGCCAGTATCCTTTGTTACGGACATTGCCCATTTTGGCCAGTGCCAGGGATCCGAGAATGGCACCCCCGCCCATGCCAGTCATTAAAAATCCCAGATCATCTGGTCCGCCTTGCAGCACATCTGTTGAAAAAGCCGGTAGCAAAGTGTTGATGGTCAGTCCAAACAGGAACGGCAAAATTGACAGCAGTATCAGCCCGCCGACGATTGGGGAGTTCATTACATATCTCAGCCCATCGGCTGTTTCAGCCATTGGGCTCTTTCGCTCTCCCGGGACGGGACGACCCTCATGCTTCAGGAAAAGAACGCTAATCGCCGATACGAAATAAAGTATGGAGAGCAGAAAGTAAACCAGTCCAACACCGTAGGTCGATGACGTATCACCATCGGCGAAAATAGCGATCATGAATCCGGCCAATGCGGGCCCCAGTATTCTCGACAGATTCCAGGAGGCTGTGTTGAATGCCATGGCATTGAACATCAGACTCTCGCCAACTACCTCTGGGATCAATGCGGTCCTTGCCGGAATTGAAAGTGATAACACTGTTCCATTCAGGGCCCCGACCCAAATGAAGTCCCAGAAGGTCACGTGACCAGACATAATGACGCCACCCATGGCGAGAGTGGCAACGCCATTGATCACCGGGGTCCAGCCAATCAAGGGCTTCTTTCGAACTCTGTCCGCAAGGACACCTCCAAGCAGCGAGAAAACCACCTGGGGCAACATAAAAGAGAGCGTTACCCAAGTCAGGTTAATCGCGGAGGAGGTCATTTCGTAGACCAGCCAGCCTTGAGCCACCAATTGCATATTGAGCGCAAAGGCAGACGCTAGCATTCCGATCCAAAGGCATCGGTAATCATGGACTTTCATTGACGCGAAGATCGATTTGTCTTCAGTTCGTGCCAGTGGGGCGGGAGAGTCTTTCAAAAAACTGCCTTTGGAGAAACAGACAGTATAGCGAATCGTGGACCGACTGTTTTCAACGAGTGGTTAACCGTACGGAAATTTCCGGTATCAGATATTCCGCCGCAGCATAACTACCTTGAATGAGCGTTGGCACATCACCCGGGTCATTCTGTGGTGCTGGTTACTCAGGCAGGCCGAGTACACGTTTACTGATGATGTTCATTTGAACTTCATTAGTACCGCCGTAAATGGTCACTGCTCGCGAGTTCAGCCAGTTTCTGGTGGTCTCCAGTTCCTTGTCTGAGAATTCCTCCCCTTCCCAGCCAATGCCGTTGATACCCATCATTTCTGACTTGAGTTCGGTCGCATTGCGGGCAAGATTGGCACCAACCAGCTTGAATATAGAGGTGGCAGCGCCGGGCGTTTTCCCTGTTTGGCTTTCCTGTGCCACACGCCGTGCGGTAAGTTGAAATGCGCGTTCTCGCATCGAATGTTCTAGGACTTTTTCGCGGGTGCCCTGGTCAGCAATTCGAGCGTCGCTTTCGCCTGTGTATTGTTTGGCGAGGTCAGCCAGTTGATTGCGCTTTTTCTCGGCTTTCTTCTTATTCGCACCAGCAAGACCGCCAATGCCTGATCTTTCGAATTGCAGCAGCCGTTTGCCGACTGTCCAGCCTTTGTTCATTTCGCCGATAAGGTCATCCCGACGTGCGGTGACATTGTCGAGGAATGTTTCACAAAACGGCGAGGAACCTGAAATAAGTTGAATCGGCTTAACGGCAACGCCTTCCTGGTGCATGTCGAACAGCACGAAACTGATGCCATCATGTTTGGGAGCGTCTGGGTTGGTTCGAACCAGAGCAAACATCCAATCGGCGTGCTGAGCGCCGGATGTCCAGGTTTTCTGTCCGTTGATGACAAAATGGTCACCTTCCAGGACCGCTTTGGCTTGCAGAGCCGCTAGGTCAGATCCTGCACCGGGCTCACTGTATCCCTGGCACCATCGGATTGAGCCGTCGCAAATTTTGGGAATGTGTCGCTGCTTTTGTTCCTCTGTTCCGTACTCTAAAAGCGTTGGGCCGATCATCGTCAGGCCCATGCCTGAGGATGGAGCAGTGGCATTGATGCGCTTCATTTCTTGGGAAAGTATGGCGGCTTTCTCCGGGAGCAAACCACCGCCGCCGTATTCAGCGGGCCACGTTGGAGCAACCCAACCACGTTCAGCCATCCTTTCCAGCCACACTGCGGCTTCGGGTTTGCTGTAAACCAGGTGAGCATCTTCCCAGTGGAAGGACAGATTTCTCATTTCTTTCGGACAGTTTTCTTCCAGCCATGAACGAGTTTCTTCTCTGAAGGCATTTAGGTCAGACATGTAATACTCCAATTTCAGGCGCGTAGACTGCCATAGGGTGCTGCTGAGTTAAATATGTTTCAGCGAATATTTACGGATGTCAAAACCAACACTGTACAAACGATGACGTTTTCCAACAGACGTCATCCAATGGGTAGGTTGGTTTTATCTTTGCTTGAGCTTCAGCACGCTGCTTGCTCAGAACAGCGAAAATCGACGACTGGAGTCAGCGTGCGAAGCAATATCTCACTTGCTTGGGTAAATACCCAGCGCTACTTTACCGATGTAATCCCTGGCTTCAGTAGGAGAGTAGGGCTGCATAAAGGGGCCAGCTCGCACGTCACGGTAGAGTCGTGACAGTGGGTTATTGTCCATGAAGCCGCTACCGCCGACGACGTCCATCGCGCGATTGACGATCTCTATGGCATTGCGATTAACGACCCACTTCATACTTTGGTGGTCTTTCAGTAATTCGTGAGCGCGCTCAATGGGAATTTTCTTTTGCTGAAACTCTTCGAGGAAATCGTCTGTAATCTCACCCATACGGCCGACGATAGATTGCGTCGACGCGAGTGTGATTTCTATTTCAGCAATCATGTGTTGTATGCCCGGCAGGTCGGCCTGACGGGGCTTGCCTTCCTTCTTGGTGACAAGTGCAGCTTCAATTGCTAGTTCATAAGCATGTTCAGCGATACCCAAAAAGACACCGAGCAACGGCAGGTTGGCCAGATTGCGATTCATTAGCATCCCCGTGTTCCAATACCCCCATGGTCCTATAGGGTTGACCGCAGTCTTGGGAACAACGACGTTGTTGAATCGAATAGACTGGCTGCCCGAGCCTTTCATTCCCATGGCGTTCCAGTCGTTCTGTGGTTCGATACCTTTGGTTGTCATCGGCATCATGACAGAGCCAATTGAGTCAGGCTTTTCATCGCGCCCTTTAACTCGAAGGTTCATCGCAATATGTGATGCGATTGGCGAACCTGTGACAAACAATTTTAACCCGTCAATTCGCCAGCCGTCGTTCACGGGGGTGGCTTGTGTTAGAGGGTGTAGATTGTCGGTGCCAGGTTCTGTTGCTGTCGCGCATATTGTCATATTACCTGTCACGATTTGTTCGAGTTGTGCCTCGAGGGCCTTAGCCAGCGAATCATTCCCTGATGATTGAGCGGCTGCTCTCCCGGAAGAGAGACCTCGAGATACTGCGAGATGCATGTTTGTTGCTAAAGCGACTGAACCGTCGCCTCTGCCGAGCCTAGACATGCCAACTATCCAATCATGAATGGACGTTAAGCCGAAGCCGCCGCAATCTTCTGGCACGAAGGCTCCGTTGATCCCTGCAGTCTTAAGATCATCAAAGCTGGTCGCTGCTACCGTGCTCGACTGATCGGCGGCTTGTGCTCGATCTCTGAGGCTTTCAGTCAGGGTTTCTGTCGCATTGACAAATATTTTGCCCGCAGGGGTCTTGGGTTTTAATTGGTAACTCATGTCAGGACTGCTCCACAAATGGGTTGTGTTAGGCACTAGCCGGGTTCTAAAACAGCCCAAGCTCCAGAAAAATATTGGGCCCTTTCAACATCTCAAGCTCGGCCTTGCGGCTTTTTTAGACCGATACATACGCGCACTCACTGAACTTGCCTCGTCTTAGAATTTCGAAACGTAGCCCCTCTGTGTGAAAGTGAGAGCACTGTAGATCTGATCCCACGTTGGAAGAGTGCGGTGAAGTATAAAGGGAATTCAGGAATTTTAGCGTCCGCCAGAAGTTAACGCGGCAATACCTGTTTTTGCGCTGATCATCTCGACGCTGATTAAATTACCATGGATAAGCATGGGGCAAATTAGTGAAAAGCTCAATTCGATGTGGTATCGCTCTTAGAGCCTCGATAAACTCTAGGCCATCCATTTTTTAGAGGGGTCTTTGGACCCGCAAAATGAACGCCGATAATCGAAACCTTGTAGTCTGGCTATCCTGTGTCTGTGTCGTGATCTATCTCATGATTGTCGTTGGTGGTGTTACGCGACTGACCCAGAGTGGTCTGTCTATGGTCGATTGGAAACCCATCATGGGAGTCATTCCTCCTATCACGCTAACTGAATGGGAACAGGTGTTTGAGGCCTATAAGCAGTATCCCGAGTTCCAGAAGATTAATCAGGATATGGACCTTGAGGAGTTCAAAGGCATTTTCTACTGGGAATTCGGGCACAGGTTGCTGGGGCGGATAATCGGGCTTGTTTACTTTATCCCTTTTGTGATTTTTCTGGCGCTTGGACGGATCGAAAAAAGGTGGAAACCCCAGCTTTGGATCGCATTTGTGCTCGGGGGGCTGCAAGGGCTCATGGGCTGGTACATGGTAAAAAGTGGCTTAGTGGATATTCCTCACGTCAGTCATTTTCGATTGGCGGCTCACCTTCTGCTGGCGATCCTGATCCTGGCGGTCCTGTTCTGGTTAATCTTGGACCTGTTGGGCGTGAAGCGCGTCCAGGCTTCAGGCAGGGAGCAGAAAGCTTCAGTCGTCATACTGCTATTGCTGGCTCTGCAACTCTTGCTGGGTGCTTTTACTGCCGGTCTGGATGCGGGGCACGGTTTTAATACCTATCCGTTGATGCACGGCCAGTGGCTGGCGGATGCCGCTGTCATGATAGAACCCTTCTGGCGGAACTTTATCGAAAACGGTGTGATGATCCAGTTTATGCACCGATGGCTCGGCGCACTTTTGTTAATCGGTGTGATCGGTCTAGCGTTTGCGACAGCTAGGAATGGCATGCTGTTACCGGCCATGCTGTTGGTTGGCATTACTGCAATACAGTTCGGGCTTGGGGTAGCCACGTTGATGCTGCGCGTGCCGGTGGTACTCGGAAGTCTGCATCAGGCAGTAGCCTGTTTGATGGTTCTTGTACTTGTCTATTTGGTTTATGTGAGCCGTAGTCCTGGCCCCCGGCCGGAGCCTGCGGGATGAAAGTTTGCCTTGGGCAAATCAACACGACGCCCGGAGATTTTGCGGGTAACCTCGAGAAGGTCAGGTTAGGTATTGAGGCAGCCTCGAAGGCGCAGGCTGATCTGGTCGTTTTCCCCGAACTGACACTGCCTGGTTATCTCAGCCAGGACCTGATTTACAACCCGGACTTTATTGAACGCAATCTCCAGGCGCTTCAAGAAGTCGTTGAAATGTCTCGTTATTGCAACCCGGGCCTTCATATCGTTATAGGTTACATAGGTAAAAACACGGGGGTTGGCAAACCGTTTACCAACCTTGCGGGGGTTATTAACCAAGGCAGGCTGATTCATATTTATCAGAAACAACTGCTGCCTTTTTACGATGTTTTCGATGAGCTGCGATATTTTGAGCCTGGCAATGAGTTGACAGTGTTCAACATTGGCTCTGTTACGGTCGGACTGGCGATCTGTGAAGACCTTTGGAACGATAAGGGCTCAGATGACTATCATACTGCCGACAACCCGCTGCAAAATTATCGTGCGGCAGGTGTAGATGTGCTGGTTTCAATTAACAGCTCCCCTTTTGTGCATGGGAAATGTCAGCAACGCTTGGAGCAGATTGTACCTGCGACCAGCGATGGGCCTGCGATTGTTTATGTTAATCAATGCGGCGGGCAGGATGAACTTGTATTTGATGGACAGAGTTTTGTTGCTGACTTGGGTGCGGTCCGCTATCTGAGCTCCACAATCTTTAATGACTCCTTTGATCTGGTGGAAATTTTTGATGACACCCGGGTTGCCCCGGAGCTGGTTGAGACGGAAACAGTTCCTCTCGCTGACCTTCTGGTGCTTGGCTTACGTGACTATGTAAAAAAATCAGGGTTTAGCCAGATTGTGCTTGCTTCGAGTGGCGGTGTGGATAGCGCGGTTGTCTGTAAGCTCGCCTGTGACGCTGTGGGTGCTGAAAATGTCCATGCGATCCGCATGCCGTCCATCTTCAGCAGCCCGCATTCAAGAGATGATGCGAAGTTGTTACATGAAAACCTTGGTTGTTGGGACTACGAAGTGCCAATTGAGCATGAATCGCTGGTTCAAAATCTGAATGAACATTTCTCTGTACACACCGACAGTGCAAATATCGTGGTCAGAAAAACATCTGCCGGTGGTTACAGCGCAGTAGCGGATGAGAACATTCAGGCGCGGCTGCGGGATGTTTATCTTATGCACTTTAGTAACGCTTATGGGGCAATGCCGCTGTCAACCGGGAACAAGACTGAATCCGGGTGTGGTTATTACACGCATTTTGATATGAACTTTTCTTACGCTCCGATCAAGGATCTTTACAAGTTTGAAGTGGTTGATCTTGCGAGTAGTGATACCAGAATCCCAGAAAATATCTGGCGAAAGCCTCCGTCCGCTGAACTGGCTGTCGGTCAGACCGATGAGGAGAGCCTGCTACCTTACGCATTGCTTGACCCAATCGTCATGTCGTATGTAGAGGATTACGTGACCAGTTTCGAGCGTTTTCGTGCTTGGGTAGCGACACCTGTTAGGCAAAAAATCACCGGCAATATGCAGACCCTGATGGATTGGCTTGATCGGGAAGGGGCAGTCAATGATTATGAGCGTATCGTCAGCCTGATCGGGCGTATGGAATATAAAAGACGCCAGACTTGTCCCGGCACGAAAGTATCCAAAGTAGCATTCGGCATTGGGAGAAGAATTCCGATTGTCGAAAAGTGGTCCTAGGGACTTAGTTGCGTGCGAGACCCGGGGCCAGCAACCTGCGCTAAGAGGTCGAGATAATTCCAGGTTGTGTCTCTTGTGGCTTGGCTAGTGCGACTCTAGTTACACCATGTTTGCGCTGAGTTACACCTTTGGCAAAGGTTTGATCGATCTGGCAAGAGGTGGAGTAGTAGACTACTTCGAGCTTGTTGCAGAGTTTAGGGTCTATTCGACAGGCTTATCCCAGACACTGTTAAAGACACTTAATGGTACTTTTTCATCTACTTTTCGGAAATGGAGTAAATCTTGGCACAGAATATTTTCTACGCTCAATCTGGAGGTGTGACAGCCGTTATTAACGCGACAGCCTGTGGTGTAATTGAATCGGCGCGAAAGTCAAAGAAACTGGGCAAGGTGCTGGCTGGTAAAAACGGCATCATCGGCGCGTTGAGGGAAGAGTTAATCGATACGTCGCTTGAATCGAAAAGGGATATTGCTGCTCTTCGGCATACACCTAGCGGTGCATTTGGATCATGCCGCTACAAGTTGAAAAGTCTTTCGGAAAACAAAGCGGAATATCAGCGATTGATCGATGTGTTCCAGGCTCACGATATTGGATACTTTTTCTACAATGGTGGTGGTGATAGCCAGGACACGGCTAACAAGGTGTCCCAACTCAGTCTGCAAATGGGACATCCGATATGTTGTATTGGCATTCCCAAAACAGTGGACAATGACCTGCCGATGACAGATACCTGCCCTGGGTTCGGATCAGTGGCAAAATATGTCGCAGTTTCAACGATGGAAGCGGGCCTGGATGTAGCGTCGATGGCGGAATCTTCGACCAAAATATTTGTGCTTGAAGTCATGGGGCGACACGCGGGATGGATCGCGGCTGCGTCTGGTCTGGCGAAAGATAACCCCTCGGCGCCACCCCACATCATCCTGTTTCCGGAGGTAGCTTTCAACAAGGTTAAATTCCTGGCTCGAGTGAAGCAAACCGTTAACCGTGTTGGCTATTGTGTTGTGGTAGCGTCAGAGGGCGCTCAGTATGCCGGCGGCAGGTTTCTGGCTGACGCCGGAGCCAAAGACGCGTTCGGACATACTCAGCTGGGTGGCGTTGCGCCGGCGCTTGTAGAGATGATCAAGGGTGCTCATGGATACAAATGCCATTGGTCCGTCGCAGATTACCTGCAGCGTGCCGCAAGGCATATTGCCTCTGCGACAGATGTTGCACAGGCTTATGCTGTGGGAGAGGCGGCTGTCCAATTCGCGCTGGAAGGCAAGAATGCTGTGATGCCTGTGATCAAGCGCAAAAAAACGAAGCGTTATGGATGGGAGATCGGGGAAGCACCTTTGTCCCGGGTGGCCAATGTAGAGAAAAAAATGCCAAAGTCGTTCATCACGAAGGATGGTTTTGGTATCACTGGGAAGGCTCGAGATTACCTGGAGCCACTGATTAGTGGTGAGGATTACCCACCCTATAAGAATGGGCTTCCCCAATATGTTCGGCTGAAGAACAAGCTTGTTCGCAAGCAGCTCCCGACCTTTGTACCGTCCTAAACTTGTTTGAATCCTCTGGGAATCATTAACCAAAACGGATTGAGAGTGATGAAAAAATTAATTCTACTGATGATGACCTGCACATTGATCTCTGCTTGTGATCAGTCGACCAAGCGCATGAGTGAGATGCCTGCGCAAGCAATGGATGCGCCAGAAAACATCCAGCGAATCTCGGGTATTGACCTGGAAGGGATGAATGCCGACATCAGACCGCAGGATGACTTTTATGCATATGCAAATGGTCAATGGATAGCGGCAACAGAAATTCCTGCAGAAGAGATTGGTTGGGGTAGCTATATGACGCTCCGCAAAGCATCGCTGGAACAGTCGAAAGCGATAGTTGAAGGGTTGGCGGAATCAGTAGATCTAGAAGGGGAAGAGAAAAAGATCAGCGACTTCTACAAAGCCTGGATGGATGAGGCACTTGTCAATGAGAAAGGTGCAGAGCCTCTGGGGATGAACCTGAAGAAGATTGAAGCGCTAACGTCACACGATGACATCATTAGTTATTTCGGGTCTGAGAATCCGAATGGGCTGGATGGTCCGTTTAACTTTTATGTGGGCCAGGATGATAAAGACTCAACGCGTTATATTGTGTTCTTTGTTCAGTCAGGTTTGGGTTTGCCGAATCGGGATTATTATTTCGATGAGTCTGAACGTGGCCAGTTTCTGGTTCAGGAGTATCAAGGTTATATTAGCCGGATATTGTCGCTTGCCGGACATGATGATGCACAGACCGCTGCTTCGAGGATTATTGATCTGGAAACCACATTGGCTGAGCATCATTGGACCAAGGTTGAGAATAGGGATGCGGAAAAAGGTTATAACCCATTCACTGATGCAGAGTTTACATCGCTTTTATCGAACCTGAACCTGGATTCCTATCTGCAGGGAATCGGCGTGGCTCGCCAACCTACCGTGATTGTGATGCAGCCTTCATATCTTAAGCAGGTTAATTCGTTGTTTCGAGAAGTGCCGGTTGAGACCTGGAAGGATTATCTGCAGGCAAGGACAGTCTCCAGTTTCGCCAATTTCCTGAGTGAAGATTTTGTACAGGCGCGATTCGACTTTTACTCTAAGACACTTGCGGGTAGTGAGGAACAGACCCCCCGATGGCGCAGGGCAGTTTCTTCCATCAATAGCAGCATCGGGGAAATGTTAGGAAAAATTTATGTAGAGCGTCACTTTAAGCCCGAGTCCAAGGAACGGATGGTTGAAATGGTTGCCAACCTCAATAGGGCTTACGCGGAATCGATCAGGAATCTTGACTGGATGAGTGACGAAACCAAAGAGAAAGCATTGACCAAACTTTCCAAGTTCACACCCAAGATTGGGTATCCCGATAAGTGGAAAGACTATTCTTCCCTGGAATTAGTTGCCAATGACCTTGTTGGGAATATCAAACGCGCTCGAACTTTCTCTCATAACCGAAATGTCGACAAGCTGGGTAAACCCATTGATCGAGCGGAATGGTTTATGGCGCCGCAACAGGTAAATGCCTACTACAACCCGGGTTTGAACGAAATTGTATTTCCAGCGGCGTACTTGCAGTCGCCGAATTTTCTACCCGAGGCGGATGATGCCTATAATTATGGTGCGATCGGCGTCACGATTGGTCATGAAATTGGCCACGGTTTTGATGATCAAGGCAGTAAGTATGACGGTGATGGAAACCTTCGGAGTTGGTGGACTGATGAGGATCGAGAGAATTTTGAGATAAGAACCAAGGGGCTGGTTGACCAGTTCAATGAATTTGAAGCTCTGCCAGGCTTATTCGTCAATGGCGAGCTGACGTTGGGTGAAAATATTGGAGACCTCGGTGGAACGGCTATCGCCCTGAAGGCCTACAGGATGTCACTTGAAGGCAATGATGCGCCGAATATTGATGGGTTCACGGGCGAAGAGCGGTTCTTCATAGGGAATGCGCAGGCTAGTCGTTTGAAATGGCGTGACCAGTTCATGGAATTGCTGGTGAAAAGCGATCCACATTCTCCGGACCGGTTCAGGATTAACGGCGTTATGTCTAATATGGCCGACTTCTATTCCACCTATGACCTTAAGGAAAGTGATGAACTGTATTTGCCTGAAGCAGATAGGGTTTCGATCTGGCAGTAACCGAATAATTGAGTAACAGTTTCCTGAGCCTACAAAAAAGGCGGGTAACCCCGCCTTTTTTGTAGGAGACATTTCCGTTTTACAACAGCGGAGCAATCACCAGACTTACGATTGCCATGACGTTAATCAGGATGTTCATGGACGGGCCAGAAGTATCCTTGAACGGATCACCAACGGTGTCGCCAACAACCACAGATTCGTGGACATCAGAGCCCTTGCCACCAAGGTTACCCTTTTCAACATACTTCTTGGCATTGTCCCAGGCACCACCGGCGTTAGCCATCATGAGCGCCATAAGAACACAACCTAAAAGAGCACCTGCAAGCATACCGCCTAACGTCTGGGCACCAAGGCTGAAACCAACAACAGGAGGCATTGCGATGGCGATTACGCCAGGCAGGATCATCTTTTTCAGTGCAGCTTGTGTAGCGATATCAACGCATTTGGCGTGATCAGGTTCAGCGGTGCCTTCCATCAGACCAGGAATTTCCCGGAACTGTCGTCGAATTTCTTCGATCATTTCCATCGCTGCATCACCTACCGCAGTCATGGTGATAGAGGCAATCAGGAATGGTAGCATGCCACCGATGAAGATACCGGTCAGGACTTTCGGGTTTGAAAGTTCGAGCGAGAACTCCGGGTTATTGTGTGCCATCGTTTCTACAAAAGCTGCGATAATGGCCAGAGCAGCCAGTGCAGCCGCACCGATTGCGAAACCTTTACCGATTGCAGCAGTGGTATTTCCCACTTCATCCAGGCCGTCAGTGATTTCACGCACGTCCTCACCCAGGCCGCCCATCTCTGCAATACCGCCAGCGTTATCTGCGACAGGACCGTAAGCATCGAGCGCCATAGTCATACCAACGGTCGCCAGCATGCCAACCGCAGCGATAGCAACGCCGTAGAGTCCTGCCAAGTCTGTAGAAATATAGATGATGGCGCTGATTGCAAGGACTGGGATAACAACTGATTCCATGCCAACTGCAAGGCCGGTAATCATGACTGTTGCGGTACCTGTTTTTCCTGCTTCGGCAATTTTGATAACCGGACCTTTAGAGGTGTAGTAAGAAGTCACAACACCAATCAGGATGCCGCCTACGGTACCGGCGACAATTGCCCACCAGACGTTACTGCTGATACCCATGTAGTCTGTTAGGAAGTAGGCAGCAATAATCAGCAGTACGGCTGAAATCTGGTGACCCAGTTCCAATGCGCGTTCCGGGCCCAGGCCTGACAGCAGGTTAACGATAATGATACCGAGAACCGAGCAGACGAGCCCTATCGAGGAAAGTACCAGTGGCAGTGACAACAAAGCCTCACGACCACCACCTGCAGACAGCGCATCCACGCCGTAAAGCGCGCCGGTGCCCAGGGTTGCTGCAATAGCGATAGTGGCAATCATTGATCCGCAATAGGACTCAAAAATATCTGAACCCATACCTGCGACATCGCCTACGTTGTCGCCTACGTTATCTGCGATCACGCCAGGGTTGCGGGGGTCGTCCTCAGGAATGCCAGCTTCGATTTTTCCGACGAGATCAGCACCGACATCAGCACTTTTTGTGAAGATACCACCGCCGACTCGAGAGAATAGCGCGACACTGGATCCACCCATACCAAATCCGTGAATGGCGTGTGCTGTTTCAGGGTCGCCGCCGAAATACCAGTAGAGTGACCCAAGTCCGAGAAGGCCGAGTGATGCGACACAGAGGCCCATGACTGATCCGCCGTAAAAAGCGACTTTCAGTGCTGAGGCTGCGCCACTTTGTTGAGCTGCAGCGGTTGTTCTGACGTTTGCTTTTGTTGCTGCAAACATGCCCAGATAACCTGCTGCCGCGCTACAAATTGCGCCAACAGCGAATGCAACGGCTGTTTTCCAGCCTAGCGGAGAAAATAAGATGAGGAGAAAAAGAGGCCCGGCAAACAGTGCCAACATCGTATATTCACGATGAAGGAAGACCATAGCGCCTTCATGAATGGCAGCCGCGATTTTTTGGATCTTTTCACCGCCTGCGTCATATTTAACCATCAACACATAAATGATGGCTGCGCAGACGAGACCCAGGACACCTGCAATAGGTGGCATAATAACTAACGTTTCCATAAGCAATTCCGATTGGAGTGATTCTGTAATTCAGGTGCCTTTACTTAAATCCCCAATGGCTGAAATTACAGTAATTGGCTGATTTTAGGGGTACCCCCTCAAAGGCGCGCTTATGGTACAAAAATGGGCGCCAAGTTTGAACCGGAATTTAGCACTTATCCGTCTTCAAGCAGGCGTCTTAGGTCGATAATCGCTGCATTAGCACGCGAAATATGCGAACCCATGACTAGCGAATGATTGGCCAGGGTGCCAAAACCACTGCCATTGAGGATAACAGGGCTCCATAAAGTGTCCTGGGTGGGTTCCAATTCACGGATGATTTGCTGCATGCTGATCAGGGCATTTTTCTTTTGCAGGACATCATGAAAGTCGACTTCAACCGCTCCGAGCAGGTGAAGTAAGGCCCATGTAGTGCCGCGAGCTTCATAAAAAACGTCATCAAGCTCTGTCCATGCGGTTTTAACCTCCTGTTCTGTGGCGGAATAGGTTGACTGGGTCGCAGCGACATCTCCTGCCAGAGATGTATCCAACTGGCGCTTGCCTACGCTGGCGGAAAGACGCTGGGATAAGCTGCCAAGGCGAGTTTCCACTTCCGATAGCCACGTTCTGAGATTATCTGCACGAGCATAAAACTGTGCGCTCTGTTGTTGCTGGTCACCGAGTCGAAACATGTACTGCTTCAGGGCGTCGGTTCCTTTTTGGTATTCGGATTCCGTTTCTGGCAGTACCCAGGAATCATTGTCAAAGTAGAACTGCCCCTCGGCCTTTACCAGATCGGCGTCTTCAGTGGACTGGGACTGGGATCTGCTGAGATTGTTCCTCAGGGTCCGAGCCATATCCCGTATCTGCACCAGTACGCCAAATTCCCAGTTGGGGAGATTATCCATCAGTACGCTTGGCAGGATAATGTCGTTGTGCAGATAGCCGCCGCGCTTGTAGAGGAGTACGTCTGCCATAGTGATCATGGTGGCAACGGTAGTGCTACCCGTCACTCCGCTGGTTTGAAGCTTGCTTATCTGTTGTTCCGTCACCTGTCTGACATCGAACATGTCTGGTTCATGGTCCCAGTAAAATGCTAATGAGCTGAAGAGCACTAAAAGGACGACGATCGTGATAAAGGTGCCACGTAAAAGGTTCTGTGAAAACGTAGAAACTTCGAGCGTGTCGCTGACTGTGTCTTTGGCGTTTTCGATGCTGTCTTCTAATCCACTCACGTTCGTATTCCTTTATTCGTTAAGTCAATGGTAACCCTTATTCCTGGGACCAGAAACTCAGAAGTCGGTAATTCGACTCAATTAGAGGATGAGCACGAACCGGAATCGATCATAGTGTCAGTGAAACTGATGGATTACTGCTTATCTCGAACCTCGCTTCTATCCTGAAATCCACCTGGCGGTTGAGCTCCTGATATAGCCATCGGCCGCTCCGGTCGTTTGGCGCCCTGATGGTAATAAAGGCACGATGGCGCTGAATTTTAGCGGCGATCGTTGCAAATTGGGTAGGATCGACTGACTGATCACGTACAGAGGTTGCGTCAAGTTGGAAGACGCTGACAACCTTGTCTTCTTGGTCATTTATTTTGTTGACCACCGGCTCGATATTGGGATGGCCCGGATCGATTCCTTCGGCCAATGAGACGAAGTATCTGGCTTTTTTAAGGTTGGCCCCCTCGGCGTGATCAAGCGCCCAGGCAAGGTACCTTTCTACAATACGATTGATGCCAGCGATCGCGAGGGTGTTCGACGGGTTTAGCGTCAGAACTAGTTTATAGAGGTCGAAGGCGTTGTCATCTGCCGGGGTTGTTAGTCGGTTTTGCCGCATTGCCGCATCGGCGGAGGACAGCAATTGCTGGATTTTCACTTTTGTCAGATCAACAGGTGGCGGTTTTACGGGGGGCGTTACCGTACAGCCGGAAATAAAAACCGACAGAACAAAACTTAAGACGAGATAGCGGCTCACAATGGTAGTGTAGACGTTTATATGAATGGCTAATTGAAGCACGAGAACTCTGTGAAGCAAACCTTGAAATCTTTTTTGCTGTTTATCCTGATCTTGCTGTCGTGGAGTTGCCGTGCTGAGTCGGTCATTAATAGCCAGATTGGTCGCGGTAGTTTTGAGCAGGAATCCCCCATTCTGCCAGTTGACGAGGCCTTTCGGTTTGGGAGCTACGTGGAAGACTCAGGTATCAAAATGTTCTGGCAGATAATGCCTGGCTATTTCCTCTACCGGGACAAGATTGAAATATTGCATGACGGAAAAGCGCAGGCCATCCAGCTGCCTCAGGGCGTCTGTCGGCAGGACGAGATTTTCGGTGAGGTGATGGTCTTGGACGGATTGATTGAGCTGCAAACAACTTTACCTCCGGGACAGGAACTTGAAGTTCGCTATCAGGGCTGTGCAGCGCAGGGTTTTTGCTACCCACCCCAGAAAAGAAGCTTAACTTCGCCTAAAGTGACGGTAAATCCGGTAAAATAGGAAACTGGTCAAAATTACTGGCGAGCCTACTTGATGATCATCATTTCCTTATAATAATTTAACTAAAATTGCTTAAAGTCCGAAAAAATCGGACAAATGAGTCAAAAATCGTTATTTTATCTAAAAAAGCCATCAGAGAATCGAAATGACCGAGATTATGTTACTAAATGGCCCAAACCTGAACCTGCTTGGGGACAGAGAGCCGGAAATCTACGGCTATGAGACGCTGGATGATATCAACGGAATAGTCAGTGGCATTGTGGAGGAGGCGGGTTATCAGTTCTCGTCGAGTCAAAGTAACGCTGAACACGAACTGATTGACCTGGTTCACGCGGGTAAGGGAAAAGCCGGGTTCATTATCATCAATCCAGGCGCATTTACGCACACCAGCATTGCGCTTCGAGATGCAATGCTAAGTGTGTCGATCCCCTTCATCGAAGTTCACCTGTCGAATGTATTCAGTCGGGAAGATTTCAGGAAGCACTCATTTCTTTCCGACATCGCGGTGGGTTGTATCACGGGACTGGGTTCGAGTGGTTATCGGTTTGCGGCTGAATATGCGGTGAGTCACCTGGAGGATCAGTAATGGATATCCGAAAGGTGAAGAAGCTGATAGAGATGATGGAAGAATCAGATATCAGCGAGATCGAGATCAAGGAAGGCGAAGATTCGGTTCGGATAAGCCGGGGTGGTGTTGTTGTGCCTCTTTCTGACCTTAAAGTGCCTGAGCATAAACCAATAGCTGATCGTCTGGAGACCGCGGCTGATAAACCTTTGATTGGCCATGTCGTTGGAGCTCCAATGGTGGGTACTTTCTACAGAGCAGCTTCGCCATCATCACCCTCGTTTGTAGAGATCGGAGACGCGGTGAGTGAAGGGGATACACTTTGTATCATTGAGTCGATGAAAATGATGAACTATATAAAGGCTGAACAGACGGGGAAGATCGAGGCCATACTGGTGGTCAATGAAGAGCCCGTCGAGTTTGACCAGCCACTGTTTACCATTAGTTAACCGAGGATGAAGCGGGTACTTATCGCTAACCGTGGCGAGATCGCCTTGCGTATTCTGCGTGCCTGTCGGGAGCTTGGCCTGGAAACTGTTGCCGCATACTCCCAAGCAGATAGTCTTGCGCTACATCTCCCTCTTGCGAACGATACCGTCTGCATTGGTAAACATTCCTACCTTGATTCATCACAAATAATCTCTGCAGCAATGATCAAAAATTGTGACGGTGTTCATCCCGGGTATGGGTTTCTATCGGAAAGCAGTGATTTTGCGCTTCAGGTAGAGGAAGCTGGACTCTGCTTTATAGGTCCCGCCGCACCCCATATCGAGCTGATGGGAGACAAGGCAAAAGCGCGTGCAGCGATGATTGCGAAAGGAATTCCAGTTTTGCCAGGCAGTGATGGTGAAGTTACCAGGCTTGATGATGCCTGTGATTGCGCCGAGCGCATTGGGTTCCCTGTGATGGTAAAGGCGAGCCATGGCGGAGGCGGGCGTGGTATCCAGATTTTTGACGATGAAGCATCACTTCGATCGGCGTTTGAGGGACTAAGAAACGAGGCTGAACAACTATTCGGGAACGGTGGCGTTTATATTGAAAAATGGCTCGATGCACCTAGGCACATAGAGATCCAGGTGTTCGGAGATGGTAACGGCCGGGTCATTCACTTTGGTGCAAGGGAATGTTCAATCCAACGGCGCCACCAGAAGTTATTAGAAGAAACACCCCCGCCGGGTATCCAGGTTGATCGAATTACGGGGCTGGCAATGTCCTGCTGTGAAGCGCTCGCTGATCTAAAGTACTCGAATGCAGGAACGCTGGAATTTCTGTTTCAGGATGATGCTTTTTACTTCATTGAAATGAATACAAGAATACAGGTGGAGCATCCGATCACTGAGTCTGTCACCGGAATAGACCTGGTCAAATTGCAGCTATCCTTCGCCTCGTCCGGACATTTGCCGCTCGTACAAAGTGACATCTGCTTTTCAGGGCATGCGATGGAATGCAGGATTAATGCTGAAGGCAGGAATTTTCAACCGGCACCGGGGCCTGTCAATCAGTACCGTACTCCAGGTGGTCCCGGCATTCGGTTGGACTCACACCTGTACCCGGGGTATGTAGTGCCCCACCAATATGATTCCCTGCTCGCCAAGCTAATCTCAACCGGTTCTGACAGGGCCGAGTGCATCGCACGAATGGAACGAGCGCTGGCCGAATTTGTCATAGGGCCGCTGTCGACCAACATTGATCTCCAGCGATTGATCCTCCGTGATGCTCGCTTTCGATCAGGAGAACTGGACACACATTTCCTGGAAGGAATGAAGAAGTAATGTATTGGATGAATGTGTCGGCGTCGTCAACCAAGGGCAGGCTATATGTATTGGAAGCCTGGTTCTGGGATCACGGCGCAGTATCAGTGACGGTAGAAGATGGATTGGACAAGCCTATCTTCGAGCCACCTCCCGGGGAACATCCTCTCTGGGATGAGGTCATGGTGACAGGGCTTTTTGAAAGTAATATTTCTATTGAAAATCTAACGATGGAGCTGGCCCGCGATAACTATAAACTAGAAGATGTAGCGAGACTTGATGACCGGGCATGGGAGCGTGAGTGGTTATCGCGATTCAAGCCGATGCAATTTGGTCGCAGGTTGTGGGTATGTCCAACGGGGTTCTCGCTGGAGCCCGGTGGCAAGGTGATTATAGAGTTGGATCCGGGGCTGGCCTTTGGGACTGGTACCCATGAAACGACCAGGCTATGCCTTGAGTACTTGGATGCTATTGAGGTTGGTGGGCTTGATGTTATCGACTACGGGTGTGGTTCCGGTATCCTCGCGATCGCATCAGCGCTGCTTGGGGCAAAGAATGTCACTGGAATTGATAACGACCCCCAGGCACTGACAGCTACAACTGAAAACGCGAAACGAAATTTGGTGACGGTTGACACACACTTACCCGGTATCGCACTCGAGCCATCAGATATCGTTCTTGCCAATATACTCGCACAACCCCTGGTTGAGCTGGCGCCGATGTTGGTAGAAACAATGAAGCCGGACGGGCTGTTGATACTCTCCGGCATTATGAGTAGCCAGGCAGACTGGGTGATACAAGCTTACGTCGAGCTGGTCGAGCTGGTTGATCGTACTGAATTGAACGGCTGGGTTCGTCTGGTGTGGAAGCGAACTTGACCGAGGCGATTACCCAGTGCCCGGATTGCCAGATGACATTCAAGGTCACCGAGGCACAAATACTTATCGCGGATGGTTCTGTACGTTGCGGGGCTTGCCTGCATACTTTCAAGGCTGAACAATATTTTGTGTCACCGTTGTTGGATAAAACTGAGCGGCTGGCCATCGCTGAGGAGTACTGGTCCAACTTCGACGATTATGTGCTTTCAGCAGTTACTCTCAGTGAGCCTGAGCCACCAACTTACTTCGATGAGATCCCAGGTGATGACCAGGCCGAAATAACTGCAGCCGAATCCGAAGTCGAAGCGGACGGGGGCGAGCTGATGGAGTTCTATCTGGATTATTTGGTCACGCACCCAGGCATTCTTCTGGACTTGCAGCGGGATGTTGTCAGCTCATCCGGGATTGAGGTTGATGCGGATGAAGATGAAGATCAGTATTTTGCAGATCTCCACTATGAAGAATACCTCACATATCCAGAATCCGGCGAAGTTTCTGGTGCCCAGGAGTCGGGGGAAGACAGCTTTGTTGTCCCGGGTTTTGAGCTTCCTCTGCATGATGATCATGAATTTCTTCTTCAGGACAGGCGTCGTCTCTTTACTGCGAGGTCGCTGAAATGGCTACCTGGGATTATCCTGATGGTTGCCGTAGCGATAGGTCAGTTCACCTTCTTTAAAATGAGTGTTTATGCCCAGATGACTGAATATCGACCGACTTACGTTCTTGTTTGTCGATACCTGGGCTGTGAAGTCCCGGAATATGAAAACCACGATGAGCTAAGAACGCGTGAGCTGGTGGTTCGCAGCCACCCAGAGGAGCCGGAAGCTCTCCTGGTAGATGTCCTTTTGCTCAACAGCGGACCATTCAGGCAGACGTTTCCTGGCCTGAGGCTACAATTCTATGATTTGCATGGTGAGGTAGTGGCAAGCCGGGTATTCAGGGCGAGCGAATATCTTGGTGGAGAAATGCGGGGGCTCAAATTGATGCCTGCTGAGACAGAGGTCCGACTGTCCCTAGAGGTGATTGAGCCGGGAACTGATGCGCTTGGTTACCAGATGGAGGTAGTTCCCCTCTGATCTATAGGTACAAATAAGTTGTTAGCCTTTAGTGTGTAGAGACAAGTTTGTTATCATTGCGCATCTTTAATACCTTCCCTGAATTCGATGTTGTCGATTGGACCATACTCCAGTACTAGCCGGGTGATTGTTGCCCCCATGGCCGGTGTGACTGACAAACCATTTCGTGACCTTTGTCATCGACTGGGGAGTTTCTGGTCGGTCTCTGAAATGGTGACGAGCAACCAGCAATTATGGGAAACCAGTAAATCACGTCATCGCCTGGATCACACATTAGAAACAGGCGTGTCATGGGTCCAACTGGCGGGAGCTGACTCCGGCCAGATTGCCGAGGCTGCGGCTATCAATGTTGAGCTGGGTGCTCAGATCATCGATATCAATATGGGCTGTCCCGCGAAGAAAGTCTGTAACAAAGCCGCGGGTTCTGCACTTCTCCGGGATGAAAGTCTGGTTGCTGATATTCTGGCAGCAGTGATTAGTTCAGTCGAAGTGCCTGTGACACTCAAGATACGTCTCGGTTGGTCGCCCGATGAAATAAATGCGCGATCAATCGCTGCCATAGCGGAATCGGAAGGAATCTCTCTTCTTACTGTTCACGGTCGCACACGAGCTTGCAGGTTCTCTGGTTCTGTAGACTATGATGCCATTGCGGCGGTGAAAGAAAGTGTTTCTATACCAGTCGTGGCTAATGGAGATATCCTGACGCCCCACCAGGCAAAGGAGGTGCTTGATATCACAGGTTGTGATGCCGTAATGATAGGCCGTGCAGCGCAGGGAAAACCCTGGTTGCCGTCGCAGATTGATCAGTACCTCGAGTTTGGTACGATGAAGCCGGAGCCCAGCATTGATGAAATCCGCGAATTGCTGAGCAGTCATGTGCAGGCACTGCACGAATTTTATGGACAGCACCTGGGCCTGCGAATAGCTCGAAAGCATGTAGGCTGGACGCTCGACCAGATAACCGGCTCGGCGGCGCTAAAGCAGCGCTTTAACCGGGCCGAGTCGGCCGCGGTGCAGTTTGGATTGATTGATCAACTTGGCACGTTACAGACCGCCGCCTGACGAGAGGGTTTTCCTGCTTTGAAAAAAACCATTAATAAATCTGTTCAGGAAAGTGTGGAAGAATATTTGCAGACGATGGGTGACGAATCTGTTTCTGGCCTTTATGAAATGGTGATGTCTGAAGTTGAAGCACCTCTGCTACGGTCTGTGCTCGTTTTTACCAATTACAATCAAAGCCAGAGCGCAGAAATTCTTGGGCTTAATCGCGGGACGCTGCGTAAAAAGCTACGCAAGTACCATCTGTTGTGAATTAAATCCTCATCGGAGAATCTATGACTGACGTTCGAGTTAGAACCGCACTGTTGTCTGTTTCTGACAAGACAGATCTTTTAACGATTGCCGCGTCTCTTGATGCTTATGGGGTAGAGATGTTGTCTACCGGGGGAACTTTCAGGGAAATTTCCGAAGCGGGCTTTGCGGTTCGCGAGGTCTCTGCCTATACGGGATTCCCTGAAATGATGGACGGCAGGGTCAAGACGCTGCATCCGAAGGTTCACGGTGGATTGCTCGGCAGACGGTCTGTCGACGGCGATGTGATGAAGGATCATGGAATAACCGCCATCGACCTGTTGATCGTTAATCTCTACCCGTTCGAGGAAACAGTTCGCAAAGACCCTGATAACCTGGCAGAAATTGTAGAGAACATCGATATCGGTGGGCCTGCAATGCTGCGTTCCGCAGCGAAAAATTTCAATGATGTCGCCGTTGTTGTAGATCGCAACGATTATGAAAATGTGATCAGGGAGATGAAAGCAGCGGATGGATGCCTGAGTGCTGAAACCCGGTTGAGGTTAGCGGTTAAAGCCTTCGAGTTGGTCGCTCGATACGATGCTGCAATCGCAAATCACCTGTCAAGCCTGGACCCACAAACCAAAGAAATTGCCGAGTATCCGGGGACACTTACGCTCCAGTTTTCCCGAGAACAGGCAATGAGATATGGTGAGAATCCACACCAGTCTGCTGCATTCTATGTCGAAGACAACAAGCCGGCAGGTTCCATTGCAACAGCAACTCAGCAGCAGGGTAAAGAGTTGTCATATAACAACGTTGCAGACACTGATGCAGCGCTCCAGTGTGTCCAGGCGTTTAGTGAACCGGCCTGTGTGATAGTGAAGCATGCCAACCCCTGTGGCGTCGCGGAAGCAGTCGATGTGATGAGTGCGTATGAGTCGGCGTTCAAGACAGACCCGACTTCAGCCTTTGGTGGCATCCTTGCCTTTAACCGGGAAGTGACTGCTGAACTTGCGCTTGCCATCACGGAGCGGCAATTTTCAGAAGTCATTGCTGCACCTTCTTTCAGTGATGGAGCAATGGCCGCGTTCGAGCGAAAGAAAAACGTCAGGGTGTTGCAGGTTAGTGGCGAAAATGGTCCCGGTAATACAAGAGATTACAAAAGAGTCGTGGGTGGGCTGTTGGTCCAGAGTCCTGATGCGGAACTGCTAAAGGAAACCCGAGTCGTCAGTAAAAGAGCGCCGACAACCGAGGAAAGCTCGGATTTGTTGTTTGCGTGGAAGGTTGCCAAGTACGTCAAGTCCAACGCCATTGTATACGCAAGGAAACAGGCCACCATAGGTGTTGGGGCCGGACAAATGAGCAGGGTCATCAGCGCGAGGATAGCGAACCTAAAAGCCGCAGAAGAGGATCTGGAGGTGGCGGGGTCCGTCATGGCAAGTGACGCATTCTTCCCTTTCAGGGATGGCATTGATGCGGCTGCAGAGGTGGGTATCAGCGCGGTCATACAACCCGGTGGTTCCATGCGAGACCAGGAGGTTATCGATGCAGCTGATGAAGCGGGTATGGCAATGATATTCACGGGGATGAGACACTTCAGGCACTAAAATGTCATTGGTTTAAGGCAGGGTTAGAGATTATGTGGGGCTCGTTATGAAAGTACTGGTAACTGGAGGCGGTGGCCGTGAGCATGCGCTCGCATGGCGAATCGCTCAATCGAGTGCTGTCGAAAAAGTGTTTGTTGCTCCGGGCAACGCAGGAACTGAACTTGAAGAGAAGCTGCAGAATGTGTCCATTTCGCCGATGGACTTCGACGCATTGATTGAGTTTGCGCAAACCGAGAAAATTGACCTGACGGTCGTCGGTCCTGAAGACCCACTGGTTGCTGGTTGTGTCGACAGGTTCGCAGAAGCCGGACTGAGATGCTTCGGGCCATCAAAGTCTGCAGCGCAACTGGAAGGATCCAAAATTTTCACCAAAGCTTTCCTGAAGAAATACGGTATTCCAACTGGAGATTACCGGGCATTCGATGAAATAGAAGCTGCCGACGAATATCTGGATACACAAATACCACCCATTGTTATCAAGGCAGACGGCCTCGCAGCAGGAAAGGGTGTGGTCATCGCTCAGTCTATACGGGAAGCGAAATCTACAGTTGCCGATATGTTGAGTGGCAACGTTCTGTCTGGCGCTGGATCCAGAGTGGTGATCGAAGAGTTTCTGGAGGGAGAAGAGGCTAGCTTCATCATCATTGCCGATGGTGAAAATTTCTTGCCGTTTGCAACATCCCAGGACCACAAGGCAGCCTACGACGGTGATACCGGCCCAAACACCGGCGGCATGGGGGCATATTCTCCCGCTCCGGTAGTCACGGCTGAGGTATTTAGCAGAACAATCGATCAAGTGATTAAACCAACTCTTCAGGGAATGAAAGACGAAGGTCACCCATATACCGGTTTCCTTTACGCAGGGTTGATGATCGACAAAGAAGGCCGGCCCAGGGTCATTGAATACAACTGCCGGTTTGGGGATCCGGAAACCCAGCCGATCATGTCGCGATTGCAGACTGAGCTTGTTAGCTTAATGGTCGCGGCAATCGATGGGCGACTGAATGAAACTGAAATATCATTTGATCCACGCGTTGCTTTAACAGTAGTCATCGCCTCGGGTGGTTACCCTGGCAGTTATGAAAACGGCAAGGTGATTTCCGGCCTCCGAGATGTTGAGGTTGCCAAGGTTTTCCATGCTGGAACTAGGATGAAAGATGGCGAAGTCGTTACCAATGGGGGGAGAGTTTTGGGGGTTACTGCGCTTGGCTCTAGCGCTCTTGAAGCCAGTGAAAAGGCTTACGCGGCTGTAAACCAAATTTCATTTAATGGGGCGGAGTTTCGTACCGATATTGGCTACCGGGCGATAGCGAGAGAAAACTCCTAAACGCGCTAGTGGTAGGTCCAGGCTATCTATTGGTCAGAGTATAGCGCCTGCGGATACGTCGGCGATCAATGCGATTTTCGTGGGGCCTCGCAGCGTTTTGTCATTCATTGAATGAAATGGCCGCTTTCACCAGTTTTGTCTGTCTTTCCCGTATTGCTTTGCCCAGCGCCGGGCCTGTTTCCCCGGTATCGATATCACTTGCCCTGACGTTTGAGACAAGATCGAGAAAATGACACCATCTGGCGGGCAGGGTTTTGTCATTGCTGATATTGGCGCAAATTTCGTTAAAAGCATCGAATCTGGCACGTTTTCTGAAGGCATCCGTTTGTTGAAGTAACGAGATGATTTCTTCAGCGTCAAGTTCATTCAACAAGATCCATTTCGCGAGAAACTTTGCGACCAGGCCAGAGGTCTCTGTTCTATTGTTCGAACACTTCAGGCGCTGACAGAGATTCGTAAGCCGTGTGCTATCCAGGTTCATGGTTAAACCCGCGAAACAGGTTTCGACCTGTGGGGATGGGATATTTGTTGATGACAGCCGTCGAAGGTTATCTATGTCGTCCTTTGTTATCTCCGGCCACAGGAATTCATGTGCACCCACCAGGCGAAGATAATCGAAGAATACTGCAGGGTCTTTAGTGTTCAGGGCCTTGTTTAATTCGCCATGAATACGTTCCGCCGTTAGTTCTGCTATCTGTCCTTCATTTACCATCTTCACGATCAATGCAGTTGTATCAGAGTGAACCGTAAAGCCAAGGTGGTAAAACCGTGAATAGAACCTGGCGACACGCAGGACGCGTAAAGGGTCCTCGATAAAGGCATCGGAGACGTGCCTCAGCGATTTAGAGGCGATGTCTGCCTGACCCCCCAAAGGATCTTTGAGTTCTCCGGAACCAGACCGGGCGATGGCATTGATCGTGAGATCCCGTCTCAACAGGTCTTCTTCAAGGGTAACCTCTGGTGATGCGTAGCACACAAAGCCGGTATGCCCCGGGCTTGTTTTTCTCTCGGTCCGGGCGAGGGCGTATTCTTCTTGTGTTTCAGGATGCAGGAACACGGGGAAATCCTTACCAACTGTTCGGTAACCTGCGTCCAGCATTTCCTGTTCCGTTGCGCCTACGACAACATAGTCTCTTTCTGTTACGGGTAGATCGAGAAGGGTGTCGCGCACGGCGCCGCCAACCAGGTAGACATCCATAGTCACGATCCCGCTGCTACTGAGGAAAAGGTTTTGTTTTCTAAACGCATAGCCGTGAGTTCTCGTCCCCAGACGCATCCTGTATCAAGGGGGATAGCAAAGTCGACTCCGGTGTGACCATTCAAGGCAGCCCAGTGGCCAAATACAACCTGCAACTGGTCACTGCGCTCAAAGGTAAACCATGGCGCGAAACCATCGGGTTGGATGTCCGCCTTGTGGGTAAGTTCCAATTCACCATCGTGAGAACAGTAGCGCATCCGGGTAAAGTAGTTGGTAATCACTCTAAGTCGGTCCGTGCCTGAGAGTTTGTCATGCCAGATGCTGGGTTCGTTACCATACATTGCTTTAAGAAATTCGGGATACTGATCCGATTGCAGGATGGCTTCTACTTCACTTGCTAGTGCCAGGCAGGTGTTGATGTCCATATGCGGGGGAATACCAGCATGAACCATGGCGAGATTTTCAGCACGGTCATAGTGCAGAATCGGAAGATGTCTCACATAGTCAACATACTCATCGAGCCTCGGGCTATTGAGCAGGTCCTCGATCGTGTCCTTGCGTTTCGGTGTTTGCTGGCCCGTAGCAATAGCAAGAAAATGAAGATCATGGTTACCCAGCACGCATTTGACGTTTGGTTCCGACATGATCAGATCAAGTACTTCCACATTGCGGGGTCCGCGATTGATGAGGTCGCCAGCGAACCAGAGATGATCCTGTCCGGATTGGTAGTCGACCTTGCTGAGTAACTTTTGCAACTCGTCGAAACAACCTTGCACGTCACCAATAATGTAGGTGCTCATGATCTGTCTTCCACGAACCGGGTGCAGGAAAGGTAGTCGTCAATTGTCAGGTTCTCAGGGCGTAGTTGAGGGTTCAAGTGAAGCGATTCGAGTTCATCCGCTGTCAGGAATTTCCGGAGCGCATTGCGAATCGTCTTGCGCCGCATAGAAAAAGCCTGGATGAGAATGCTTTCAAGCAGCTTCCTGTCAACATCTATTGCCTTTTTGTTTGGCGTTAGCCGGATAATGGCACTTTGTACCTTTGGGCGGGGTGAGAATGCCTGGGGTGGCACTTCGAACAGTTTCTCGGTATGGCAGTGAAGTTGAGTCATCACCGATAATCGGCCATATGCTTTTGTTGAGGGCAGTGCTGTCATCCTGTCAACAACTTCTCGCTGCAACATGAAGTGCATGTCGTGGATATGTTCCCCGGAATCAAATAACTTAAATAACAGTGGGGTTGAGATGTTGTAAGGCAGGTTGCCGATGATGCGAATAAGGGGTTTCCCTGCAAACATGTTGAAATCTATCGTCATGACATCCTGATTGATCAGCCCTGCATCTGGGAAGCGAACTGATAATTCGGCCGCCAGGTCGCGGTCGATCTCGATCAGGGTAAGGTCGCACCGACTATCGCTTAGAGGCTGGGTTAATGCTCCCCTACCTGGGCCTATTTCAATAATATGGTCGTCTGGTTTGATATCGAATGATCCAATAATTTTTTGGATCATGCCTGTATCAACCAGGAAGTTTTGCCCAAACCTTTTTCTTGCGCGCAACACGACTAGAGAGATAGTTCGGCGGCATAGCGAACTGCGGCCACCAGGCTTGAGCAGTCCGACCGTCCGGATCCTGCTAAATCAAAAGCTGTACCGTGATCAACGGACGTGCGGACTATTGGCAGACCAAGGGTTATGTTGACGCTCTGTCCGAATGCTACATGCTTCAGGACGGGTAAACCCTGGTCGTGATACATCGCGAGTACCGCATCGGCACGGGCAAGGTTGTTGGGTGTAAAAAGTGTGTCTGCGGGAAGTGGTCCTTCGAAATCCAGTCCCTGGTGCTGCAAGGCTTTAATAACAGGGGTGATAGTTTCGATTTCCTCTCTACCAAGGTGCCCGTTTTCTCCAGCATGCGGGTTCAGCCCACAGACCAGAATTTTAGGGTGATTAATTTTGAATTTTGTGACGAGTTCGCTGTGCAGGATGCTGGCAACTTCCATCAAAGAAGTTTGCGTAATGGCATCACTAACCTTTGCTAGCGGAAGGTGAGTGGTCGCAAGTGCAACTCGCAGAGTCTCACCAGCGAGCATCATGACCACACGTTTGGTACCGGTTTTGTCAGCAAACCATTCTGTGTGGCCGGAAAAAGGAATGCCGGCATCATTGATAATAGACTTATTGACCGGTCCGGTTACGATACCGTCTGTTTCTCCAGCAAGGCAGGATGAGAGCGCCTGTTCCAGAGTCTCGGTAACGTAACCCGCGTTGTCTGTAGTTGCGACACCTGGAACGACGGTTGCTAAGGCTCTCACAGGGTGAACATTGAACGCGGTGATATTAAACGGGGCTAAGGTCACGTCATTAATGGGAACTTCTATCTTAAGATCTTTAGCCCGGTTTTGAATCAGGTCCGGATCCACAAAATAGATGAGTTCTGCCAGCTGGTTATTTTTCTCGAATGCCTGGAGGCAAATATCGGGACCTATACCAGCGGGTTCTCCGGGAGTGACCGCCAGTCTAGTTCTTAATTTCGACAAACGCCTTGTCCCTGATTTCTCGTTGCCAGCTATCGAGTTCCTCATCAAATTTCTGGTTTCTCAGATAGTTTTCGGCTTGCCCCATCTTGAAGCGTTCGCTGAAGTCTTCTGTTCGGCGTCCAGTTACCTCGAGGAAGTGATAACCATGAGAAGTCTTAAAAACTTCGCTAAGTTCGTTTATATCCATTGCTTTCATGGTGGATTCGAACTTGGGAACGAAAACACCTGCTCGACTCCAGCCGAGGTCTCCACCGCCTAATGCCGACCCAGGGTCGTCCGAATACAGTTTGGCGACATCTGCGAAATCCCTGCCCTCAACAATTTCCTCCCGAAGGCTGATGGCAAGGTCCTGGCATTCGTCTTCGGTTCTGATTTCGTTTGGCTGGATCAACACATGCCGAACCTGGGTTTGTTCAATCTGACCTTCCGAAGTCGCCCCGCGTTTATCCATTAATTTGAGCAGATGGAATCCACGACCACTCTTGATCGGGCCTTTTATGTCGCCGGACTTCATGTCTGCGACCAGATCAGAGAACATACTGGGTAATTGAGCTGGTTTGCGCCAGCCCATATCGCCACCTTCCAGTGCGTTCTGGTCTTCTGAAAACTCAATCGCGAGACTGCCAAAGTCCGCTCCATCCTGTAGTTGTGTACTTATACTGTCAGCCTTGTCGCGCGTGGCACGAATGTCTTGTGCAGAGGGGTTCGGTGGTAAGGCGATCAGAATGTGCCCCAGTCTGTATTGATCAGAGGTAAGGGATTCACCAACTTCGGTATCAAGGAAATTATCAATCTCCTGTTCTGTCACTTCTATTCTTCTTCGCATAACACCTTGCTGGACCCTACTGATGGCGAACTCACGCCTGACCTGTTCTCGCATTGCTGCCCAGCTGACGCCATCATTTGCCAGGGCAACCCGGAATTGGGTCAACGTCATTTGGTTCTGTGAAGCGATACCGGAAAGCGCCTCATTCAGCTCATCATCACTTATCCGGATGCCAGCGCGATCAGCCGTTTGGAGTTGAAGGTTCTCAAGGATGAGTCTCTCGATGATTTGCCCCCGCAGCACGTCATCTGACGGTGCTTGTGTCTGTGGGTCTGCTGCGATCTGCGCCTTGATGGCTTTCATCCGATCATCAATTTCTGATTGCATGATGACATCCTGGTCGACGACGACAGAGATCCTGTCGATCAAAACCAGTGCAGCGTAGCTGCTTACGGTGACCGAAGTCAGGGTTAAGATTGTTAACAATGCTATGAGTTTCATTTGTCTACCTGCCAGGGTCGTATCCTGGTATTGAATTGTGAAGCCAATTGTCGAGTCGACCCCCCAGAGAGGCAAGCCCTTTTAACTGGAATTCGAAATATATGCCGCTGTCGGCTCTTCGGTCCTGGAAGTACTGTGTCGCTGATCCGGGTTGCGAAATACGAACAGTCCTTGGCCTTTCCAAATTTCGACGGAAGACAACGCGTGTTCTCCAACAGCAGTCATTGTATTCGACTCCGAACAAAGACTCTATTGTTTGACCTTCATCCCAGCCATAGTTCCATCTGCCAACCAGACTCCAGGCATTTGATTGGCCCAGGGGCCATCGGAAGGAAAGGTCCGTTTCTTCGCGATTACGCAGTGTCTTTTGCTGAAGTTTGTCTACCATCGAATAGCTGAAGTTAAATATGGCGTGATTATCGCTGATATATCGCAATGCAATAGAGCCCCGATTGGAACGATTATGTTCGGTATCGTGTTCGTAACTCGCACGCAGATCCAGACCTTTAGCCTGTGTAGTCAGGCTGATGAATACCGGTGAAGTGCCATCAAGGGGGTTGTTGCCTGGAAAATCAGTGTCATTTACCGTGCGATCATCCATGTAAAAGATCTGCCCGACGCTGATCGCCAGTCGCTGTGCCCCTGTTGTCTCGTCCAGGTATCTAGTGGTCATCCCCAGTGCTATCTGGTTGGCGTCGCCGACCCTGTCATACCCCGCATAGCGGTTTTGTCGAAACAGGCTGTCATAGCCTGGTGTGATGATCGAAGAATCGAAAACCGGAAGGTCATCCTGAAATTTTTCTTGGGCGTAGAGGTAGTATAGCCGCGGTTCAAGCGTCTGGTAGAAACCCTTATCCCATACTGAAGTGTGCCTCTCGAAGGTGAGTCCCATATCGAGTGATGCAAGACCTGTATTAATCGTTGCGTCGTCTCTTGCGCCGGGGCTTTCATTGTCAAGACGATAGTTTCGATGAATATATCTAAGCCCCGGAGTTATGTATCCCCAGCTATTATGGAACGGCGCGCTGCTGCTGACATCAGCGACGATCCGTGAACCTTCGGGTTCTTTGTCCGAAGGGTTGTCGAACACGGTTGCCTGTAACAAGGCAGAAGATTTGATCTGCCCGAATGATTTTGATCCGGAAATAGTGAGCCTGGGAAGAATTTCATACTGGTTAGACTTGATCGAGTTTATCTCCTGAAAACTTCGAAGCTCCAGGGTGGATCGCCAGGATATTGTGTCGTAAGAAACAGTGCCCGCTCTTAAGAGCGCAGGCTCCCTGGAGTTGCCCAGGGCATTATTAAAATCTGAGTTGGTGTTCGTGAAACCTCCCAGGTCGTCAAGATAATCGATGTCTGAGACGCTCGTATAGTTGACTGAAGAGGACCATGGGCCGTCTCGACCCTTATGGCTGAAATGAGCGAGCCATCGATCTTGTTTGTCAAACCCGGAAGCGCTGGTCGAAGTGATTCGCTCGTGCTCATTATATTCGTCATCGGAAGGCAGGAATGTCCCCGCTAGCAGGTTCGCGCCATAGTTGTTCAGGTGCCGGAGTTCACCTTCGTGCATTACGCCGCGTTTCCAAATGCTCCTGGGGGTATAGGTAGCATCCAGGTTTGGGCTGAGGTTGAAATAGTACGGTATGGTGACTTCTGTGCCTCCGTCGCTGTCGCGACCAATGGACGGCCATAGAAAACCGGATTGACGGGAATCATCAATCGGGAATCGAAAGTAGGGGGAGTAGGCGACAAGAACGCCCTTGATTCGCAGAGTGGCGTGCCGGGCAATTCCGTATCCCTGCGTCTTGATCAGTTCGATTTCCTTGCCACGAATTGCCCATGTATTGCTTCCAGGTTCGCACGTCGTGAAGTCCCCTTCGGTTATCGTCAGCGTATCCTTCTCATTTTTCTTAAGGGATGTCGCTGTGCCGCGGAGGCGGTTGTCGTGTAACAAGAAACTGGCTCTGTCTATGGCAGCGGTACCGGTATAAAAGTTCCCCTCCACCCTGGCTCCCTGGATAAGTAAACCGTTTTGCCTGAGACGCACATTACCTTCGACGGTGTATTGCTCAGATGGGACATCCATGGTGAAGAAATCGCCGCGCAGCAACTGGGAGCCCTGGTGAACAGACACATCGCCGGTCAGCGTTGTGGAATGCCCCTCCACGTGGAGCGCACTGTTGCCACTGGCGGTTATAGGCGGGGTGCTGTCGGTGCGTTCAGTTGTGTCAGTTTTGATTGAGCCATCGACATACTCCCCCTGGCACCGGCCCGGCTTGCTGGTTATGCGCCAGTCGATTTCCGCGGCAGAATCGGCGAGAACAGGGATAGAAAAGGCGTAAACAGACAAGAATAGTGGGCCAATGTGGCGAAGTTGCCTGATCATTGATGGTGCGCTATTAAAAAATTGTGTTGATCGAAGCATTACGAGGATAATAAAGCATTCGACAAAGCAGGTCAGTCAGTTTTCATGAAAGATGATTCTCAGCACGCCGACGGTCGAGCAGTTGGCCTTGCCGAATGGGCTAGAGCGACTGCCTCGATTGCGGATATTCCCCAATCTGCGTCGTTGGTACCCGTCTCGGATGACGCCAGTTTCAGGCGCTATTTCAGATTCAGTGAAGGGGGGGCAGGCCTCGTTTTCGTCGATGCTCCGCCGGAGCACGAGGACAACGAAAGTTTCGTTAAAATATCGGCTGCACTTTGTGAGGCTGGGCTGAATTGTCCTGAGGTCAAGGCGTTCGATTACAATCTGGGTTATCTCGCTGTCACGGACCTTGGCGACCGGCTTTATCTTGATGAATTGATGGAGAATCCATCGGCAATGCCATTTCTTTACAGGGATGCAATCCGTGCGATTCTGAAGCTTTTACCAGTCACCTGTGAATTACCCCCTTACGATGCACTGAAATTGAAAACCGAAATGGGCCTGTTCCATGAATGGTTTCTTGTGGAACAACTGGGTTTAAAAGTTAACAGTGATGTGGTCCAGATGCTCGAGGAAGTGTACGAATGTCTCGTCAGCAGTGCACTTGAACAACCTACGGTTTTTGTCCACAGAGACTTTCACAGCAGAAACCTGATGGTGGAAGCTTCAGCGAACCCGGGAATTATAGATTTTCAGGATGCGGTTGTCGGCCCTGTGACGTACGACCTGGTATCGCTCTATAAAGACTGTTATTACCGATTCGACAGAAACCTGGTTGAACAGGTAGTGGATGATTTTCGTCAAGAACTTGCTAGTCGGGGGTTAGTGGCGTCAGATGTACCGATGTTGCGATGGTTCGATCTGATGGGTGCACAAAGGCATCTGAAATGCCTGGGAGTCTTCAGCAGGTTGAATCTGCGGGATGGAAAGCCAGGCTATCTTGCAGATATTCCGCTGGTGGTTGATTATCTGGTTGAAACTTCAGCGATTTATCCTGAACTCGAACGTTTCCATAAATGGCTGCTTGCCGAAATCAGGCCAAAGGTTAGTGACCTGAAACAGGTGATGCGATGAAAGCGATGGTGCTGGCTGCCGGTCTCGGGAAGCGTCTGAGACCAATAACTAACACCACGCCTAAACCATTGCTTGAGGTAGGGGGGAAGTCGCTGATTGAACATCATCTGGAGCGGCTGAGGGTGGCCGGTATCCAGGATGTGGTCATCAACCTTCATCATCTTGGCGACCAGATTCAGTCACGGTTGGGCGACGGGGCTCGGCTGGGAGTAAACATCAGTTATTCATTCGAAACTGAATTGCTAGAGACCGGTGGTGGAATTAAGAAAGCCCTCCCGATGCTGGGGGATGCTCCATTTCTTGTCATCAGTGCTGATACCTACCTGGATTTTGACCTTGGGCGACTGCCAAAGAAATTGCCCTCTGGAATGCTGGGGCTGTTGGTGATGACCAATAACCCCCCGCATCATCCGGAAGGTGATTACTCGCCTGATGAGCATTCGATTCTGCAGTTGGACGGTGACAAATTGACCTACACGGGTACCGGAATGCTGCATCCTGACCTGGTGCGAGACGTTCCGGATTCCGTGTTCATGTTGCGGGAGGTATTTGATGAAGCCGTTAGCGCCGGGAAATTCTTAGGCATAGAGCACGATGGTGTTTGGTGTGATGTCGGTACGGAAAATCGGCTCAGGCAATTGAGAAAAATGCTGGATCAATCGGCATAAGCCCGGGTTGGCGAGAGGCGCGCGCTGGTGGTTAGTAAAAGCAAAATGAAGTCAGTAGAATGGCGAGCAAAAAGGAGTGGCCCCCAAATGGAGAAAGTGGTGAACATGATAGCCCCATCGATATTGTCAGCCGATTTCGCTCGCCTGGGGGAGGAAGTCCGTTCCGTGCTTGAGGCTGGTGCCGACATTATTCACTTCGATGTCATGGATAACCACTATGTCCCCGTGCTGACTTTTGGTCCCAAAATATGCAAGGACCTTCGAAGCTTCGGCATTGAAGCACCTATCGATGTGCACCTGATGGTCAGCCCTGTCGATGGGTTGATAGAGGACTTTGCCGCCGCTGGCGCCACTTATATTACTTTTCACCCGGAAGCATCGGCGCATATTGATCGATCCCTGCAACTGGTTCGTTCTCTGGGGTGTAAAAGCGGTCTGGTATTTAACCCAGCGACTCCTTTGCACTACCTTGACCATGTGATGGACAAGGTCGATATGATCTTGATTATGTCGGTTAATCCCGGGTTTGGTGGCCAGTCTTTTATCCCTGCTGCGCTGGATAAATTGAAAGAAGCCAGGCAAAGAATTGACAGTAGCGGCTTCGATATTCGTTTGGAGATTGATGGTGGTGTAAAACTAGACAATATCGGCGAAATTGCATCAGCCGGTGCAGATACCTTTGTTGCTGGATCAGCGATCTTCGGTAATGAAGACTATTCCGCTACCATCTCGGCTATGAAGTCGGCGATAAAAGAGCAATGAACGCGAATATTTGCTGTGGCTGTCGTCAATCTTGTCAAACACACAGGGCTTGTTTTAAGCTTCTAGACTGACAAATGAGATTAACCATGAACGCTCTCTTCAGCTATAAAATCGGTCTATTCTGTCCTACACGGCTTCTTTACTGGCGAAGCCAACGCTGAAATTCCTCCGTGGGGTGCATACCCCTGTTTGTTTAAGAAAAGTTTTAGAGAAAAGCTTTTGAAGCTCGGTAGAGAGAAATGACACCTGAAGAATTTAATAAACTAGGCAAAGATGGATACAACCATGTACCTGTGGTTCGGACCATGTTTGCTGATCTTGATACGCCACTTTCCTGTTATATAAAGGTGGCAAGAGGCCCCTATAGCTATCTCCTTGAATCTGCTGCCCAGGGTGGTGAGAAGTGGGCTCGATATTCGTTGGTTGGTCTGCCGTCAGATTGTGTCGTTAAAATAACGGGTTACGAGATTTCCATCGAGGAATCGGGTGAGGTCACCGACCAATTCCAGGTTGAGGATCCGCTGGCCTTTGTCGAAGAGTTCCAGGCCAGATTTTCCTACCCTGAACTTCAGGACCTGCCTATCTACACGGGTGGGCTGGTAGGTTACTTTGGTTATGACACCATTCGCTATGTTGAGAAAAAGATAAGCCAGAGCGCGCCGCAGGACACGTTAGGAACGCCAGACATCATTCTCATGGTCTCCAACGACGTGATCGTTTTTGATAATGTCCTCGGACGTATTCACCTGATAACGCACGGCGACCCTGCCGTGGAAGGAAGCTTTGAGCTTGCACAGGCGAGGCTGCAGCAGATGACACAGGACCTCCAGACGAATGTGCCGAAGGACCTGCGTGACCCGTTACGAGGGCCCCGATTGCATGAGGCCGATTTCGTTTCGAATTATGGTGAGGAATCCTATAAAGCGGACGTTGAAAAAATCAAAGACTACATAGTAGAAGGCGATGTCATGCAGGTCGTTCTCGCCCAACGAATGTCGGTTGCATTCGAAAGCGATCCGTTGAACCTTTATCGCGCCTTGCGTTCTCTGAATCCATCCCCGTATATGTATTTCCTTGATCTGGAAGACTTTCAAATAGTCAGTTCCTCCCCTGAAATACTCGCCCGACTTGATAATGGTGAAGTGACCGTACGCCCACTTGCAGGCACAAGACGGCGAGGCCGTGATGGCATCGAAGATCAGGCGTTGGAGAAAGAGCTGCTGGCCGACCCCAAGGAAATCGCCGAGCATTTGATGCTGATTGATCTTGGCCGAAATGATATTGGCAAGGTTTGCAAAACTGGATCTGTTGAAGTCAGCGAGATGATGACGGTCGAGCGCTATGCCCACGTGATGCATATCGCATCAAATGTTCGGGGACAGATTAAGGATGACCTGGGTCCGATTGATTTACTTCGTGCGACGCTGCCCGTGGGAACCCTGAGTGGTGCCCCCAAAGTCAGGGCGATGGAAATCATTGATGAGTTTGAACCGGAGAAGCGAGGTATTTTTGGCGGGGCAGTTGGGTATCTTTCCTGGAACGGCAACATGGATACAGCGATCGCCATCAGGACCGCCATAGTGCGGGACAACCAGCTCTATATCCAGGCGGGCGCCGGAATCGTCGCAGATTCTACTCCTCGACTAGAGTGGAAAGAAACGATTAATAAAGCTCGCTCCATCTTCCATGCGGCGGCCATGGCCGAAGCCGGTCTGGATCTCCAGGGTGTCAGTGTTGAAAATCATCGAAGTTATGATCAGGCGGAACAAAGATCAGTGGTAGGTTTGAAGGGGCGGGGTGAATCGTAATGTTGCTGATGATAGATAATTACGACTCATTTACGTTCAACGTCGTTCAGTACCTGAGCGAGCTTGGTGAAGATGTTCGCGTTTACCGGAATGACGAGATCAACGTTGCTGAGATCCGGGAACTGTCACCAGACGTGATTGTGATTTCCCCAGGTCCCTGCACACCCAACGAGGCAGGAATTTCGATGGAAGTGGTTCGAGCTTTTGAAGGTGAAATTCCTATTCTCGGTATTTGTCTCGGGCACCAGAGCATCAGCCAGGTTTATGGCGGTAATATCATCAAGGCTGGACAGGTAATGCATGGTAAAACCTCGCTAATTCACCACACCGGAAAAGATGTCTTTGCCGGTCTTGCCAATCCGTTTACGGCGACCCGTTATCATTCGTTGGTGCTCGAAAAGGAATCGCTGCCCGGCTGTCTTGAAGTGATAGCGTGGACTGAAAATGATGATGGGGAGATGGGAGAAATTATGGGCGTGCGGCACCGTCAGTTCGCGATGACAGGTGTTCAGTTTCATCCGGAATCGATACTGACAGAGCACGGACATGAACTGCTGGGTAACTTTCTTAACCTCGCGAAAGGAAAAAATTGATGGATATGCCAACGGCGATAGCGAAAGTGATTGATGGCGGCAGTCTTAGCAAAATCGAGATGAATGCAGTGATGCGGCTGATTATGACAGGTGAGGCGACCGACGCACAGATTGGCGGTTTTCTCATTGGGCTTCGACTCAAGGGAGAGACCGTCGATGAGATTGTTGGCGCCGCGGAAGTCATGCGTGAGCTCGCTGCGCAGGTGCAGGTCAACGCCGCAGGTCTGGTCGACACCTGCGGTACGGGTGGTTCCGGCGCTAATAAATTTAATGTATCAACAGCAAGTGCTTTTGTAGCAGCGGCCGCAGGCGTTCGGGTTGCTAAGCACGGGAACCGTGCTGCCTCCAGTAAAAGTGGTAGCGCAGACCTCTTGGAAGCTGCTGGTGCCAATATCATGCTTACACCAGACCAGGTGGCTCGCTGTATCGACTTGGTGGGGGTGGGTTTTCTGTTTGCGCTTAATCATCATGCTGCTATGAAGCATGCTATCGGCCCTAGAAGGGAAATGACCGTCCGGACCGTTTTTAATATGCTCGGGCCCCTAACTAACCCTGCAGGTGCAAAGAGACAATTGCTGGGTGTCTATGATCGGGCGTTGCTGCGTCCTATTGCGGAGGTTCTGCGGGCGCTCGGTAGTGAGCATGTCATGGTAGTCCACTCCGCCGATGGCCTGGATGAAATCAGTATCGCGGCGGAGACAGCTGTCGCAGAACTCAAAGAGGGTGATATCACTGAATACATTATAGCGCCTGAAGATTTTTCATTGCTTAGGGGTTCGCTTACTGGATTAAAGGTTGGCAGCGCTGCAGAGAGCTTGGTGATGGTGAAAGCTGCTTTAAATGGAGAGTTTGAGGCAGCTAGTGACATGGTCGCGATGAATGCCGGTGCAGCGATATATGTCTCAGGGCAAGCAATAGATTTAGTGAGCGGCGTCAGGATGGCTCAGGATGCGATAGGAGGCGGACTAGCAACTGAGAAGTTGAAGGAGTTCGTCGATTTCACCGTGCAGTTGGGTGACGCTCTATAGCGTATTGGCGCTGAAGTTGGGTTTGAAACTAAACAAATGGATTTGAATCGTTATGGTTGAAAAAGACATCCTTGGAACGATCGTCGAACGAAAATACGATGAGGTGTCAGGGCGACGAGAACAGGTGCCGGTCCTTGAACTCAAGAAACAGATTCATCGACAGCATCCCCGCAGGTCTTTTGTTGATGCTATAAAAGAGAAAATTCGCCACAAAGAGGCGGCTGTTATAGCTGAGGTAAAGAAAGCATCCCCTTCAAAGGGTGTGATACGGGAAGACTTTGATCCGATTGCAATCGCGAAAAGTTATGAACGATCAGGTGCAACCTGTTTATCTGTATTGACTGACGTTCATTTTTTCCAAGGCTCAGACCGGTATCTTGAGATGGTGAAATCCAGTAGTTCACTGCCGGTATTACGTAAGGATTTCATTGTTGACGCTTATCAGGTCTACGAGGCGAAGGCTATCGGTGCGGATTGCATTTTACTGATCGCGGCTATACTAGATATCGAAAAACTGCATGAGTTCTATGATCTTGCAATGAGCCTTAGCCTTGATGTCTTAGTGGAAGTGCATAATAAATTGGAACTGGATAAGGCGCTAACCTTATCGCCAGCGATGGTTGGCGTTAATAACCGGAATCTTAAAACCTTTGAGGTGAGTCTAGATACAACGCTGGGTTTGTTGAGCCATATCCCATCAGACGTCATTGTTATTACTGAAAGCGGTATTAGCAAACGGGACGATGTTGATCGAATGTTGTCGAATGAGGTCTACGGTTTTTTAGTAGGAGAGGCATTTATGCGTGAACCCGAGCCTGGCGTGGCTTTGGAGTCTCTTTTTACCTGACTTTTTGATTAGCCTAGCGGGTTCCTAGAATCACCATCGTTTTTCCTTTAACAGTAACCAACCCCTGCTCTTCGATGGTTTTCAGAACCCGGCCAACCATCTCTCTAGAGCAGCCCACGATACGCCCGATCTCCTGACGGGTAATTTTGATCTGCATGCCATCAGGATGTGTCATGGCATCAGGTTGAGTGCTTAGGTCCAGCAACGCGTGAGCGACACGACCGGTCACGTCAAGGAACTCAAGGTCGCCAACCTTTTGTGTGGTTTTCCCGAGCCTCTGAGCCAGTTGGGTAATGAGCTGATGCAGTATGCGGGTATCTCTTTGGCTGAGTTCGACAAATTTTTGGTATCCCAGTTCTGCGACTTCATATTCTGTTTTAGCTTTGACCCACGCAGTTCTTGTGCTTTCGCCAAGCATTGCAATCTCACCAAAGAAATCACCTTCGTTGAGGTAAGCCACAATAATTTCCCGACCATTATCATCTTCGATGATGACCGAGACGGAACCTTTTGTGATGTAGAAGATAGAATCGCTTACTTCGCCGGCAAAGATAATGGTGCTTCCACGAGGGTAGTGTCGCTTGTGCGCAGACGAGAGAAACTCGTCCATATTGTTGAGCTCCGGATTACTGGGTGTCTGGCTTACCATAAGGCGGTCGTTAGCATAACTAAAAGATAGGTTACGACTCGAGTGTTAGTAATACACCCTCATTTGTGAAATAGGAATATCGTTTGATTTTTACGAAAAATGCTATGCTGTATTGTCCCAATTATTAGGGCGTAATAAGAAAAGAGTCGGGATAGGAATATGAAAGCGACAGTTAGATGGCTTGATGATGTGATGTTCCTTGCAGAATCCGGGAGTGGGCATACGGTCACCATTGATGGGCCAGAGTCAGAGGGTGGCAGGAATATCGGCCTCAGGCCCATGGAAATGATGTTGATGGGCTTGGGTGGTTGCGCGAGTTTTGATGTGATGAAAATTCTTCGAAAGTCTCGTCAGCCGGTTGAAGATTGTATTGCAAATATTGAAGCGAAGCGTGCAGATGAAGTGCCGAGCGTCTTCACTGATATTCATATCCACTTCGTCATAAAAGGAGTAGGGGTTAAGGAAGCCCAGGTTAAAAGAGCGATTGAGTTGTCCGCCGAAAAATACTGCTCGGCCTCAATTATGCTGGGGAAAGGTGGCGTGAACATAACGCATGATTACGAGCTGGTCGAGTAATGAAACGTCCAGGTCTGACTGATGGGATGCGTCACGTGGCTTTATTCGTTGAGCAGTTCTCTGAGTGCGAACAATTTTACACCGACCTGTTAGGCATGGAAGTAGAATGGCGTCCGGATGAGGACAACGTATACCTGACGAGTGGCCGAGACAATCTCGCGCTTCATCGTGCAGATGGGAAGCGGGATCAGGGCCAGTTGGACCACATTGGGTTCTTTATCAATGATATTTTGAAAATTGATGCTTGGTACGAGTTTCTATCTGGGCATGGGGTGGTGATGCTAACCGACCCCAGAACCCATCGCGATGGCGCGCGAAGTTTCTACTGCCTCGATCCTTCGGGCGTAAAGGTTCAGATGATTTATCACAAACCGATTGCGGAAAGTGAAAATCAGACCCAGTAAGTTGTGCGGGTCATCAATTTGCTGACCACCGTCATGATGCTTTTAAATGGTTTCGGAAAATCCATACCGCCCCGACTTAGTGCGTCTGTCCGGTGTTGATCTTCATCAAGTTTCATCTGTTCAAGTATGGCCTGTGAACGCTTGTCCTCAGAAGGAAGCCCCTGGAGATGTTCGTCCAGGTGTTTAACGACTTGCTCTTCAGTTGCTGCGACAAAGCCCAGATTAAAGCGATTTCCTAACAGGCCGGAAACGGCGCCACTGACAAAGCTCATGGTGTAAAAAAGAGGGTTTAGGTAACTTTTGTGTGAATTCAGCTCTGCCAGTCTTGCCTCACACCAGAGCAAATGATCGGTCTCTTCCCTTGCAGCCTGCTGCATTGTTTCCTGAATGTACGGATCTTCGCTCGTGAGACCCTGGCCAACGTAAAGCGCCTGGGCGCAGATTTCACCACAGTGGTTTACCCGCATTAGTCGAGCAGAAATTTTTCGATCAGATTCGCTTAGCTGTTGTTGCTCGATTGAAGTGGCGGGGCTCGGCCTGGCCGGATGCCCCACACCGTTTAACACGCGCAGTGCACCGTCGAACTGTTGTATCAGTGAATTGATGGACGGTGTTCTCATGAGATTTTCTACCGTTTAAGGACGTATGCAGAATAGCCTTCTTCATTCAGTTGATAGGCGCCAAGTTCAGATCTCTTTCCGCCATCGCAAACCGTAACGTAGACAGCATCGTTTTTAAGCTTGCCCAAATTTTTACGAAGGAGCAGCAAAGGTAGATTCACGCTGCCAGGAATTTTGTCGTCTTTTGCTTCCCTGGGGGATCGAACATCAATGATATACGTCATGGGGTCACCTTGCTTAATCATCTCCTGAACTTCTTCCATCCCAACGGTTTCGATCACGGGGCTTAATAACAATGACTGAAAATCGGGATCGGATAGTCGCATCAGGGTACCATTGCTGGTCATGGTCACAGTTGCGTTTCTAGGAAAGTCACTAACCAGTGCATCCTGGCCAAAATAGCCTCCTGCTTTCAATTCCTTTATCATCAGGGTTTTGCCACCAACATATCGTTCTAATTTTACTCTACCTTTCTGGATCACGTAGAAGTAATCACCTCTATCGCCTTGCGCGATAATAATGTCACCCTTTGAATACGTCTTCTCTTCAAACTTACTGAACAATATCTGGATGTTGCTCGGCGGTATGAAGTCGAACAGAGGAGAGTTCAGTAAAGTTGACATCCAGTCATCGGAGGGTTCTTCCTCATCGGCAGCAGAGGTGCTGGGACCACGCTCCATATAAACGGCCATGTTGCTTCTGTCGCAAACCAGTACCGTCGAATCTTGCGTGGTAATGGCGGTGAGTCTGTGAGGCGTGTTGTTATCAATGGGATTCCTCGTGACTTCTTCGCCTGCTTTTCGGCTCTTCGCCTCGAACTTTTCATCAACAAGGTCAACAGTTCCGATGAGCAGCCAATAGACCTTTGTGTTCTGTTCTTTCCGCTTGAAGATGATTTTCCCTTTCGGTACGGCGTCAACAGTCGCGTGCTCAAGCACAGCTGATAACTCGCCTTCACTCATATGTTTGAAGGGGATCAGGTTCTTGATCAATTCTTTGTGTTCTGCTTCCAACTAGGGTGAACCTCTTAAGCTTTTTTATCTATGATGGTGAAATTATTTTGTAGGAGGCAGGTACTATAAAGAAGGAGGGTCAATTCGCATAGGAGTCACTCACGAACCGGCGCCAGTGGAATAATCTTCACTTAGCCATTCAGTCTGGAAGTAATTCAGATCGTTTTTCTTAAGCTTTCTTAGTATCTGCTGGTGGCCCTGGTGGTCCAGAGGCCCGAGAACAACGGCGTAGAGTGTGCCTGTGACGACCAGTCGTTTTTCGATGTGAGGTGTTAGCCCTAGGCTGCTTAGTTTAGTTTGCATGGATTCAGCGCCCTGCAATTTGGAAAATATGCCCAGTTGTAGTTTTGCTCCAGGGGCCGGAAATTCTGTGTCGGGGAAATTCCGCGCAATTGGTGTGGCAGGACTTGAATCTTGATGCCTGAAATTTTCAGGTACCGAAGTGTTTGGTTGGTCGAATCCGACGGAAGCCACGATAATCAGAAAAAGAACGGCGACGGCGACTGCACTGCTGATTTTGTACCACGGCTGGTTGGCGCTGACGAGCGTAGTGTTGTTCTCGGCGCTATTTGCTATAACGCTATTGGACTTGGGAGTGTGTGTCCGGGATTCAGGTTTGGCTTTAATGGACAGGTCAAGTTGTTGGCCTACTTCACGTTTTTGGTTCTGCATATTGCTTGATGTTCCGGAATGCGGTCTCAATAGAGCAGAGTTTCCCTAGCTGAATGCCGCAAGCAGTGAAGATTCTTTAGTTCCCGCGCCTAATCTCTCTTCCTTTCTATCATGATACCTACTGCACCAGCAATGTCGACCGCACCTGGTTTGGTAATTTTAATCTTCAGTTGCATGATAGGGAATTCATCGAACAGTATTTGTGATAGCTGTTCAGCCACTGATTCAATCAGGTAGTAGCTTGTTTGTTCTACAAAGGCCTGGGTTCGACGAGAGATAGCATCGTAGTCGAGCGCATCCTCGAATGAGTCTGAAACGCCGGCTTTCCTGGCATCACAACCCAGCTCCAGGTCAATGATCAAATCCTGGGTGATGTCACGCTCGTGATCATAGACCCCGATAGTAGTTGCGACGGTGAGGCCGCTGATAAAAATAATGTCCAAAATTAGATAGCCTCGCTGTGTAGTGTCTTTTGGCTGTTAGTTCAGTCTCTATTTAACTCAGTCTCTCTATTTAGCTCAGTCATGGGCCAGCGAGGTCTGACGTCAATCGATAGACTTTCCTGATGACCGTGTTGCAGTCGAAGATAACCTGCGTAAGCGATCATGGCCCCATTGTCAGTGCACAGGTGGAGTGGGGGGTAGTAGACCTGTCGATGATGCTTCTCGGCCGAATCACCGAGGCGAGCCCTGAGTTCAGTGTTGGCGCTAACACCACCCGCAAGGATGAGCCGATCTAGGCCTGTTTGTTCCATGGCTCTCTCACACTTGATCCTGATTGTATCGACAACCGCTTCCTGGAAGGCAAATGCGACATCTGCCTTTTCCTGTGACGAGAGATCCCGTCCCGATTGGTTTTTTAACCCGCTCACAGTGTTTAACGTAAACGTTTTCAGACCACTAAAGCTAAAGTCCAATCCAGGTTTGTTGGTCATTGGTCGGGGAAATTTAAATCGGCCCGGCGTGCCTTGTTCTGCGACTTCTGCAATGGAGGGCCCTCCAGGATAGGGAAGGCCCAGCATTTTGGCGACCTTATCGAATGCTTCGCCGGCAGCATCGTCCTGTGATTCTCCCAGCAATTCGTAGTGGTGTGCCTGGTGACAAGCCATCAGTTGTGTATGGCCACCGGAAACGAGCAGGGCGATGAATGGGTATTTTGGTGCATCTTCCGCCAGAAGGGCTGCGACCAGATGACCCTCCATGTGATGAATACCAATGGATGGAACGCCCCAGGCCAGCGCCAGGGATTTTGCCACCGACGCGCCTACCAATAGTGCTCCGACCAGGCCCGGGCCCGCGGTGTAGGCGATCGCATCGATATCGTTGGCCGCGAGCTCGGTCTCCCGCAGAATTTCATCGATCATCGGTAAGGTTCTGCGAATATGATCACGGGAGGCGAGCTCGGGGACGACGCCGCCATACTCCCGGTGGAGTTCGATCTGACTATAGAGGCTCTCGGCAATAATGCCCTTTCCGGTGCTATAGATCGCTATACCGGTCTCATCACAGGAAGTTTCTATGCCAAGTACGTTCAACTGAATGACGGCCTGATTGTTGGAAGTCTGGATAGTACTGATTTTACAGAAGAAAATCTCAAGTGAGTCGGTTCGAATTTAGTGGCGAGTCGCTTTGCAATTAGACGGGATTGCCGCTAGAATTCGCGTCCTTTGAAACTCCACATTGGAACCCGGACTTAATGCCCTACGTTAAAGTCAAAGAAAATGAACCGTTTGACGTCGCCCTCAGGCGATTCAAGCGATCCTGTGAAAAGGCAGGTATCCTCGCTGAAGTACGACGTCGTGAGTTTTACGAGAAGCCAACCTCAGTCCGAAAGAGAAAAGCAGCTGCAGCTGTCAAGCGACATGCCAAGAAGGTACAGCGTGAAACGCGTCGCATGGAGCGGCTGTACTAGCCTCCGATGCCCGAACCCATCTATCAGCGGGTCACCGCTGAAGTAAAAGTGGCCATGAGAGCTCGTGACAAGCCGCGTCTTGGCGCGCTTCGTCTTATCATGGCCGATTTTAAAAGGATTGAGGTCGATGAACGTATAGAGCTTGATGACGAACGTGTCCTGGTTATCCTTGATAAGATGACCAAGCAGCGTAAAGATTCCCTTAAGCAATTCGAAGATGCCGGGCGAGAAGATCTCGCGAACCAGGAGGCGTTGGAGATCGCGGTCATCGCTGAATTCCTGCCGGATCAGCTCAGCGATGATGAAGTATCTGGCCTGGTCAAGGCGGCCATCGCAGAAACCGGTGCCGCGTCGATGCAGGATATGGGTAAGGTCATGGCTATCGTCAAACCGCAGGTTCAGGGGAAGGCAGATATGGGCGCAGTCTCTGGTCTGGTAAAAGCACAACTCTCCTAAACCCGATTCAACAGGGTTCGGCGACACTTGCACTCTATATGGGGGAATGACATTCTTTCTTTCCCATCCACCTCCAAAAAAGACGTTCGGACAACTTAACTGTGATCCCGCAGGAATTTATTGAAGAGGTACTGGAGCGGACCGATATCGTCGAGATAATCGAGCCTCGGGTCACCTTAAAAAAATCAGGCCAGAACTATACCGGCCTCTGTCCGTTTCATGATGAGAAAAGCCCTTCGTTTTCGGTCAGCCAGAACAAGCAGTTCTATTATTGTTTTGGTTGTCAGGCTTCCGGGTCTGCGCTCAAGTTCCTGATGGAGTTCGATCGAATGGACTTCGTATCCTCGATTGAACACCTGGCGCAACGAGTCGGGCTTGAGGTTCCCCGTGACCAGAAATCCGACCCCGACGCTTCTCAAAAACGAAAATCAATTTACGAAGTGTTGGATCAGTCAACATCGTTCTTTCGTGAACAGTTAAAGAGCCATGAATCCCGCGTTCGCGCTGTAGATTACCTTAAAGGAAGAGGTTTAAGCGGCGAGATAGCGAGAGATTTTGGCGTCGGTTACGCCCCTCCAGGCTGGGATAACCTCATGTCAAAACTGGCGATTAGCAACGCCGACCGACAACTCCTGATTGATTCGGGAATGCTGACCGAACAAGCCGAGGAAGGTAAGACTTATGATCGTTTCCGAGATCGAATCATGTTTCCCATTCGAGATCTTCGAGGCAGGACGATCGCGTTTGGCGGCAGGGTTCTGGATGATGACGCCAAGCCGAAGTATCTAAATTCTCCCGAGACCGATGTCTTCCATAAAGGCCGGGAGTTATATGGTTTGTTTGAGGCGCGCAAGCGTGTAAGGAAACTGAACAAGCTGATTGTTGTCGAAGGGTATATGGATGTTGTCGCCCTGGCGCAACATGGTGTCGGTTATTCTGTTGCCACCCTTGGAACCGCGACAAGTACAGATCACATTGAGCGAATGTTTCGAATAGTCCCACAGATCGTCTTTTGTTTTGACGGTGATAATGCAGGCCGAAATGCTGCATGGAAGGCGCTGTTGTCGACGCTTCCGGCAATGGAAGATGGGTGTAGCGCAAAATTTCTCTTTGTACCCGACGGTGATGACCCTGATTCGCTTATTCGCCGGGAGGGTCAGGAAAAATTTGAAGCAAGAATCGGGAAAGCCCAGGGTCTGACGGATTTTTTCTTCCAGACTCTGGGTTCAGATCTTGATCTTGAATCTGTAGAAGGCCTTGCAGCGTTGAGCAAGCTGTCGGTTCCGCTCATTGCGCAGGTGTCTGAAGGCGTTTTCAAGCAGTTGATGATCCAGGAATTGTCTCGTAGGACAGGCGTGGATTCGGAAAAGCTGCTCGGCATTACCGGTCTGGACCGGAGTTCTCCGACAAGAGACCGTCCACCGCCCGTTAATCGGCGGCAAAGGCAGCTAAAGCAATCCGGGTTGGGAGAGCATGCGACCAGGATACTGCTCAGGCAGCCAGATGTGGCCAATCTTGTTGATGACGCTGGTTTGGCGAAACTCGATGGTGTGGCAGAGTGGCAACTTCTGGTCGAACTGGTCAGATGGGTACAGCAGTCGAAAGATACCTCGCCGATGTTACTTCTGAGCCACTATCAGGATGGCCCTTATTTTGATTATTTACGGGGTCTCGCTGAACAAGACCCAATGCTTTCCCAGGATCAGCTGGCGGATGAGTTCCTGGACACGCTCCGCACGATGGTTCGGGAAAGTGAAAGTGAACAAAAACAAAGAGTTATAGACGATTTAACGCAAAAACCATTGTCTGAATTATCTCCGGTTGAAAGAGAATTGTTGACGAATTATCGTCGATCCAAGCCCCAAAGCTGAACATATCCTTATTGATCCTGCTTATGGTTCAGGTGTTCCTTCATTCAATTTGTGGAAGTAGGCCCTTTCACTCGATATAATGTCCGGCTCGTCGGTTTTTGTATCAAAGAGGTCTTATGTCCAGTGGTCTAGCACAACAGCAGTCGCGGCTAAAGGAGCTTATCAGTCGTGGAAGAGAGCAGGGTTATCTGACCTACCAGGACGTTAACGATCATTTGCCGGATGACATTACCGATCCAGCGCAAATAGAAGACATCATGGGCATGATCAACGACCTGGGGATTGCCGTCCATGAATCAGCGCCTGATGCAGATGATCTTCTTGCGGAAGGAGATACAACGGATGAAGTGGCCGCAGAAGAAGCTGCCGCCGCGTTGGTTGCTGTAGAAAATGAGGCAGGCAGAACAACTGACCCGGTGCGCATGTATATGCGTGAAATGGGTACGGTTGAGCTGCTGACCCGCGAAGGCGAGATTGTCATCGCGAAAAGAATAGAAGAAGGCATCCGTGACGTTTTGAACGCGGTTGCCCATTTTCCAGGGCCCGTCGCTTTCACGCTAAATCAGTATGAGGCAACGCAGGATGAGGAAGGCAAACTTGCGGATCTTTTGATTGGTTTTCTTAACCCTGTGGAGAATGTAATTCCAGCCGCACAGGTTGTGCCAGGCGAGAAAAAGAAAGAGGACGAATCAGAAGAGAATAAAGGTGCCGACCCAGTGCTGGCTGCTGAAAGATTCGCTATTCTTGAGAAGCAATTCAAAAAAGCCCAGCGCGCGATCAAGAAACATGAGCGACGCTCGTCGCAAGGCACTAAGGAACTGCAGGCCCTTGGCGACGCATTTCAATTTTTTAAATTCGTACCGAAACATTATAACGTTCTCGTGCAGATGGTTAGAGATACACACGCACAGATTCGTCGCCAGGAACGGCACATCATGAACACGTGTATTCGTCGTGCGAAGATGCCGCGGAAGGTATTCCTCGAGAAGTTCTCCGGACATGAGGCAGACTTGAAATGGGTGCCGAAACAGATCAAGGCGGGACACGACAAGCTCAAGAATTTTGAAGACGACATCCTTCGTGCCCAGAAACGCATCAAGCAGGCCTCAGAGGGAGTAGGGCTTGAAGTGGTTGAAATCAAGGATATCAATCGTCGTATGTCCATTGGTGAAGCGAAAGCTCGTCGTGCCAAGAAGGATATGGTTGAGGCAAATCTTCGATTGGTCATTTCTATTGCCAAAAAATACACGAATCGGGGCCTGCAGTTTCTGGACCTGATCCAGGAAGGCAACATTGGCTTGATGAAAGCGGTTGATAAGTTCGAATATCGACGTGGTTACAAGTTCTCGACTTATGCTACCTGGTGGATTCGCCAGGCGATCACTCGATCCATTGCGGACCAGGCCAGAACTATTCGAATCCCGGTACACATGATCGAAACCATTAACAAGCTGTCGCGTATAAGTCGACAGATGCTCCAGGAGATGGGCCGCGAACCGACGCCGGAAGAACTGGGCGAACGAATGGAAATGCCGGAAGATAAGGTCCGCCGAGTCCTGAAGATTGCAAAAGAACCTATTTCTATGGAAACACCGATCGGTGATGACGAAGATTCACATCTTGGAGATTTCCTCGATTCAGACTCCAATCTTGGAGAAGGTGCATCAGTGGGTTCGCCGCTTGATACAGCAACCGAGGAAGGCTTGCAGGAAGCGACTCGGGGTGTACTGTCAGGCTTGACCGCAAGGGAGGCCAAAGTGCTTCGTATGCGTTTTGGTATTGATATGAATACTGACCACACGCTTGAGGAAGTGGGTAAACAGTTCGATGTGACTCGCGAACGTATCAGGCAGATTGAGGCGAAGGCCCTTAGGAAACTGAGGCATCCATCGCGGTCGGATCACTTAAAGACTTTTCTGGATTAGATCAAAAAGCCCGTTTACAGCGGGCTTTTTTTTGGGTGCTTTATCTGTCTGGAGCTTCGCGAGAAGTGCAGGCTGGCTCTCGCAGCATCAAATTCGTGTTGAGAACACAAATTTAATGTCGCCGGCGCCTCGTATTTGTTTCAGCCCGACGGGCTGAAACAAAACGATTGGTGGGCCCGGGAGGACTCGAACCTCCGACCAATGGATTATGAGTCCAGTGCTCTAACCAACTGAGCTACAGGCCCTTGCGCTTCAGGTTAGAAGGCAGGTAGTTTACCAGAAGACTAGTCTGTGGCGAACTCAAACAAAAAATCCGTCATAATTTTGGTGCCACGCGTCAGATTCTCTATAGATATGCGTTCATTGTTGCCATGTACCCCGGTTGTCTCGCCCTGAAGATAAAGGAAAGGAGCAAACCCATAGCTGACAATGTCGACATCACGAAAAAAGTGGCTGTCGGTAAAACCGGTTGAAACACTTGGGATCAGGACAGCGTTTTCCATAGTTTTGGTTACCGAATTCTCTATCGCATCATAAAGGGGAGTGTCAGTCTTGCTGATGGCTGGCGTGAAACCCATGATCCGGGTGATTTCGATGTTGTCGTCGTTGATGATAGTGACCAACTCAGAGAGAAACTGCTGTGGATCCTGGTCTGGCAGGAGCCTGCAGTCCAGCTCAAGTTCAGCTGTCGGTGGTACGACGTTGATCTTGTTGCTGCCTTTCAGTGTTGTCAGTGAACAGGTGTTGCTCAGCAAGGCTGCTCGCCATGGCTCCTCCATTTGAAGGGTAAACATGAATGCGTCATTGTCTAGTGCTCTTGAGATATCGGACATCATGACCTGGCGCTCCCCAGCCTGGAATGGCGCGAGAGCAGCAAAGTAAGCCTGGACCGCTGGTATGGCTCTTCGTTCGAATTGGGTATCCGCAATTCGGGCGCCGGCCCTGAGAATTCTTTTTACCGAGCTCGTCACTCGCGGTGCGCTGCCATGGCCAGGGATATCTGTGGCGGTGAGTCGTAACCATAAAGGGACCTTCTGGGTAACTTCGATGTTAAACGCCGGAATGTCGTCTAGTAACATGGCCGAACCACCTTCATTGACCAGATAGCCCACGCCTTCGAAAATCTCAGGGCGGTTTTCCAGTAACCAGCCCGCACCATAAAACCCGCCAGCTTCTTCGTCGGCAGTCGCCATAAAGATGACGTCCCTGTTCAGTTTCTGACCGCTGTCTTTCAGCGCAAGAAACGATGAGAGTTGAGCGATGCCCAGACCCTTGGTATCAATAGCGCCACGACCATAGATGTAGTCGTTCCTGATCTCGCCGGATAGCGGTGGCACATCCCAGTATTTGGCATCGGCGGGGACAACGTCAATGTGGTGCAGGAGAATCAGGGCAGGCTCATTACCGCCCTTAAGACGTGCCCAGATGTTGCCCCTGTTGGGCGCAGATTCGGCCGTTTCGAACGGGATATCTGCCTCTTCAAGAATATTTGCCAGGAAGGCGACTCCCCGGGACTCATTACCTGGAGGATTCACGGTGTCGATGGCAAGGTATTGGCGCAGCCAGTTCACAGACTGGTCGGCCTGAATTGGGAAAGACGTCAGGAGGGCCAAAGATATTAGTAGTTTCAGCATACTTGGTTCCTACAAACGAACCAGAAAATCATAATTGTCTGGCACTGTCAATTTCGCAGCGTTGGGTGGACACAAACTAAATGTTTACCTACTATTCGCATCAACGGGCCTCGAATCGAAACGATAGGGGACCTGGTAAACGAAATTCTAAATCCGCCATTTAAGCTCGGACTTGATCCATCCAAAAAGGGACAGGTACCTATGAAACTAGTCTTTCGCCATCAGCCGATGGCGTCTCATTTCTTATTGACTGCTAGCCGTTTCTCGAATCAGGAGACGCCGTGATTAACGTCAATACATTCAAACAAAAAAAACAAAACGGTTCACGCCTTTCCATGGTCACCTGCTACGACGCATGGTCAGCCGGGATTCTAAATAGCACGGATGTGGACTGCCTCCTTGTCGGAGATTCGCTTGCCGTGGTAATGCATGGTTTTGATTCGACAATACATGCCACTACCGAAATGATGGAATTGCATGTTGCGGCGGTTAGCAGGGGTGCACCTGATAAGTTTATCGTCGCTGACATGCCATTTCTTTCCTGTTCGAAAGGATTGGAAGTAGCCATGGATTCAGTTCAGCGCCTGATGCAAGCTGGCGCTCATGCGTTAAAAATTGAAGGCGCTAGCCACCAGCTTCCAGTGATCACGCAGATTATTGAAGCAGGGGTTCCTGTTATGGGACATCTTGGGTTGACGCCACAGTCGATTCATAATCTTGGTGGTCACAAGGTGCAAGGGAAGGACGAAGCGGGTGTGCAGAAGATCACGTCGGATGCGAGAGCGCTGGAAGCGGCGGGCTGTTTTTCGCTTGTTCTTGAATGTGTCCCCAACAACCTCGGCGAATGTATCTCTCGATCGTTGAGTATTCCGACCATTGGCATTGGCGCCGGCCCTGACACCAATGGTCAAGTGCTGGTGCTCCACGATCTTATAGGGACCAATCCTGACTTTTCGCCCAAATTTTTGCGAAGGTATGCGGATGTCCATGAAATAATTGGTGCGTCGGTACAGAGATATCATGGGGATGTGGTGGCGGGATCATTCCCTTCGGTTGAGGAGAGCTACGGGTGAAGGTGTTGAAATCGATTGCAGAGGTCCGAGGCTACAGGAAAGAGGTGTCGGGTTCGGTTGGATTCGTTCCCACAATGGGTGCACTTCACCAAGGACACCTTTCTCTGGTTGAGCGCAGTCTTAATGAAACAGACCTCACTATGGCCAGTATTTACGTGAACCCAACCCAGTTTAATAACCCCAATGATCTCATGAACTATCCAGATTCAATCAGTGTTGATCAGCAGTTGCTGCAGGCGGCGGGCGTGTCCGCTGTGTTCATGCCAACCTATGATTCGTTGTATCCCGATGATTATGCCTATGAGGTTAACGAAAAGCAGTTTAGCAAGGAGCTTTGTGGCGCGAATCGTCCGGGGCATTTCACGGGCGTGTTGACTGTTGTCATGAAGCTGTTAAATCTCGTGAAACCCCAGAGTGCGTACTTTGGAGAAAAAGATTTTCAACAGCTCTCTCTTATAAAGGGAATGGTAGAGGCCTTGTTTCTCGAGACTGAAATTATTGGGTGCCCAATAGTTAGGGAGGCAGACGGTCTGGCAATGAGTTCCCGAAACCTGAACCTTTCGAGCTGCGATCGCGACAAGTCGTCGCTTTTCAATAACTTGCTGAGTAACAACCTGTTGAGCGATGAAGAAATTCAAAAGGAATTGGGTCTCACCGGGTTTGAGGTGGATTATATTGTGACTAAAGGTGGTCGGCGATTCGGCGCGGTAGTGATGGGGGACGATGTTGCCCCGGTTCGTTTGATAGATAACGTAGAGGTGATCAGCTGATGTTGCTTTGTCTTGATGTGGGTAACAGTCAGGTTTTTGGCGGTATTTTTCATAATCATGAGCTTCAGGTGCAGTTTCGGCGAACCTCTCAAACCAATAGCTCTTCAGACGAGCTTGGCGTGTTCTTCCGTTCGGTGCTACGGGAGAACAACGTGGAGCCGGACCTGATTTCGAAAGTGGCAATTTGTTGTGTCGTGCCAGATCTACTTTATTCTCTTAGAGCCTGTTGCCAGAAGTACTTTGGCTTGGATCCTTTGATCTTGCGTCCTGGCATCAAGACAGGATTGAAAATCCAGTACCGGGATCCAAAGGAAGTCGGCGCAGATCGTATCGCTGACGCAGTGGGAGCGGTTACGATGTTTCCCAAGCGCAACCTGATTGTCGCTGACTTCGGAACCGCAACGACACTATGCGCGATTACCAGGAACAAGGAATTTCTGGGTGGTAACATCATTCCGGGTGTCAGGTTATCCATGGAAGCGTTGGAAGAAAGAACAGCACAACTTCCTTCAGTCGAAATTCTACCGCCACGAAATGCGCTGGGCAGGACGACTGTTGAAAGTATTCAATCAGGCCTTTACTGGTCCAATGTAGGCATGGTCAGAGAACTGGTTAGCAGAATTACCGAAGAAGAGTTTGCCGATGAACCGCCCCTGGTTGTAGCGACTGGAGGTTTTGCCCAGCTCTTTAATCGGGAGAAGTTGTTCGACGAAGTGGTGCCAGACCTTATTCTCAAAGGTCTGCAGGAAATCGTCCGGCTTAATCGGTAGCGGTTTTCGAGTTGGCTACTTTCATTAACGCTAGCATCGGGTGAATAGGTTCGATAGTAACCCCTGTGAATAGGTCAAATAGTGAGTGGATAGCGATCAAATGCTGAGCATTTTAGTACCGACCTATCTGGAAGCAGAAAACATTCCCCCCCTTATTACAGGGATTTTCGATTCGCTGAATGAGACTGGTATCTTCTATGAGGTGATTATTGTTGATGATAATTCCCCCGATGGAATCAAGAATGTTGTAGATCAATTGGTCGCTGACTACCCCGTGCGTCTGGTGCAGCCCAAGGGCAGGGAGCGGGATCTTTCGATGAGCGTAATCGAAGGGACCCTGGCTGCGCATGGCGATCATATTCTGGTGATGGATGCAGATTTGTCACACCCGCCGGGTTTGATTCCCTTAATGTACCGGAGGCTGTTGGAAGATGAGTCGGCGTTCGTGGTTGGAAGCCGTTATGTCGAGCACGGTAGTTTTGATACAAGATGGAGTCTCTGGCGGTTTTTTAACTCCCACATCGCGACGCTTATCACGAGGCCTCTGGTGCAATGCCAGGATCCGATGTCAGGCTTCTTTGCCTTTCGGCGGGATAGGGTTGAAGACTATGACGGCCTTAACCCAATTGGCTACAAGATTGGTCTTGAGCTCATGGTAAGGGGTAACTTCACCAGTGTCCGTGAGGTGCCGATTAATTTTTCTGACAGGGAGTTAGGAGAAAGCAAACTTAATCTGAATCAACAGATAAAATTTTTGCGACATCTTCGAAGGCTGTATACCGTCAGGTTCGGTGCGCTTGGTGAGATACTGAATTATGGCGCTGTCGGGGCCGGTGGTTTGGTTATAGATCTGCTGTTTTATTATTTGTTGCAGCTCCTTGGGATGCCCCATCAGTTAGCCAGGGCATGTTCTTTCTGGCCTGCTGTCAGCTCTAACTGGTATCTGAATCGCGTTGCGACCTTTGGGGAGCGCAAACGGCGGCCTCATGGCAGACAATGGTTTGAATTCGTTTTGACCAGCCTGGTTGGGTTCTCGCTTAATTGGGGGGTCTATTACATACTGACCAGCGGTACAGCTTACTTCGACGACTATCGACTATTGGCTTTGATTGCCGGGGTTGGCGCGGCTAGCGTGTTCAACTTTGTGATGTCGTCGCTGGTTGTCTACAACGAGAAACGACAATAGGAATCTTTAACGTGCGATATGAAAACCTGAATATTTGGGATGGTGAATCGGGCAGCCAACGACAAGGTGCGCTGGTGGTCTCTGATGGAATTTTCGTCTCTGAATCGACCGACCCCGATGACCAGGTTCGGGATATGAATGGACTGTTTGCGATTCCGGGTTTGATTGATGCGCATGTGCATATGTGCCTGGATCCTGAGTTAAAGGATCCGCTACAGCAGACTGTTCCCGGTAAGGAAAAAGTCACGGAAGATATTCGAAAGCGCGCTTCAATGATGGTCAGGGCTGGGATTACGACAGCAAGAGACCTGGGTGGCGGTGAATATCTCGAACTTGACGTTCGTGATGAAATTGCGGCGGGTAAGACCCTTGGGCCAAGACTGGTTTGTGCCGGCCAGCCTATTACATCCGTCAGAGGTCATTGTCATTTCTGGGGTGGGGAAGCGAATGGTGATGATGAGGCCGTTGCGGTGTTAGAACGCCAGAGAGCAAAAGGCGTAGACCTGATCAAGATGATGGTGACCGGAGGCAACATTACGCCAGGGTCACGCCCGGTAGACAGCCAGTTTGAGGATCAAACAGTGACCAATGTCGTCGCTCTGGCGAAACAGTACGGCTTTCACGTTGCAGCACATTGTCACGGCACAGATGGCATTCGTCAGGCTGCATCAGCGGGTGTTACAACAGTCGAACATTGTTCATGGGTTGGGGAATCTGGTTGGGGCAAAACCTTCGATACCGCTGTTGTTTCTCTCATGGCTAACAATGGCGTATGGGTGTCTCCAACGATCAATGCCGGCTGGAAGAGATTTACACAGAAGGACTTTACGGAGATGGTGCAGCAGAATTACAGAAATATGAAGGAAGCGGGGATACGCCTGATTGCGTCAACCGATGCGGGCATCCCGAATGTTTTTCATCATGACCTTCCGAGGGCGCTACCGGTTTTCGCGCATTTTGCCGGGTTATCTGCAGAGGAGGTTTTGCGAGCGGCTACATCGGATTGTGCAGAGGCGATTGGGCTTGGCGGAATAACCGGTCTAATCAGGCCTGGCTACTCTGCGGATTTTGTTCTCTATGAAGAGGATCCATTGATAAACCTTGAAGTGCTGGAAAAACCCTTCATGGTTGTGAGCCGAGGCCGAGAGATTCAGCCAGGCTAGTCTTCCTCTTGCTAGGCCAAAATGACATAACCAGGCTGACCATTATCGCGATGGTCAGCGAGATATGTGGTCTGTTGGTCTAATTTTATGCGGCTGTAATCAGCTATCCTTGTCATCTATTCGTGGATTGACACACCCGTCTCATCTAGGTAGTTTGCAGGCTGATAAAAGCTACGGACTTCTAATGGAAAACTTGTTTGATTTATCCGGTAAGGTCGCTGTGGTCACCGGGTCCACAAAAGGTATCGGGCGGGCAATTGCGCAGCAGATGGCCTTTAATGGCGCTGATGTTGTGATCTCGAGCCGTAAAGAGGATGCATGCCAGAGCGTTGCAGATGAAATTAATGCTGGGCTGGGTGGGAAGGGCGGTAAAGCCATCCCCATCCCATGCCACATTGGTTACAAGGAACAGATGCAACATTTAGTAGATAGCACCCGGGAACAACTGGGCAAGATTGATATCCTGGTCTGCAATGCGGCTGTCAATCCCTACTACGGTTCCATGATGGACATCCCTGATACCGCATTTGAAAAGATTCTTGATTCCAATGTGAAGTCCAACCACTGGCTTTGCCAATTAGTACTGCCGGAAATGGTCGAGCGCGAAGATGGCGTTATTCTGATTGTCTCGAGTGTTGGCGGATTGAACGGAAGTGCAGTGCTGGGAACCTACGGTATCTCAAAAGCCGCTGATATGGCGCTTGCAAGGAATATTGCAACAGAGTTTGGGCCGCATAATATTCGTGCCAATGCGATTGCGCCGGGATTGATTCGCACCGATTTCGCGAAGGCATTGTGGGAGAACCCGGAGACCTTGAAGGCGACCACGGCCAATGCCAGTCTCAGGAGAATAGGTGAGCCCGAGGAAATCGGCGGCGCGGCAGTTTTTCTTGCGTCTAGGGCCGGTAGTTTCATGACTGGACAAACGGTCGTGATTGATGGTGGGCGCTGATTTCACAACGGGTTGGCTCAATTAGTTTGATGATTTTAGGGGCTAAGCTACTGCTTGAGTAGAAAATATTGTACTCGTTGGATGCTATGAAACGCTGTTGTAGAGTCAGGTTTAGAAGGCGTGGAACGAAGAGATTTCCTAAAGATCTTTTCAATAGGAACAGTCGCAGCGATGAGCGGACAGATTGTTCATCGCGCTGCGTTTGTGCCTGAAAACATCCCATTTGAGGATATGGATACGAGTATCCGGGGAATGGCAGATTCCATTGAGTTAATGTCGACACCGGCGCCAAATTCCGCGAATTACCTCAATGCTTTTCTTCCGAATTAGCCGCACCTCGCAGCAATAAATCAACCAATACTGGCGACCACGAGCAGCCCTGATCTTGGCGAGTACATCGCCAAGATGATCGACTTTGAGCAGTCTCATGCAGCGGACGCCTATCTTGAGCAGGATCAGTACCCGATTCTTATTTCCAGTTTCAAGCGTATAGATCGTGTTCAAAACCTGGTGGGTCACGGTAACTTCAATGTTGTAAGTTTTGACGAAATGCTTGGCTACGGTCGGCGCTACAGAAGCGTTGGTGAGTTCACGCCGGCAGAAAAGACGTTCCTTGAGGAGTTATTTACTGCGAATGCACAGCGATATGGTTTTTTGGGCAAGAAAGTAATCGATGAATTGACTGCACCCATTCCAGCAAAGGATCGAAAGAAAGTCGGACGCACCGGCCATTTCCTGTACAGGGGTGAATCAGAGAGACTTTATAAAAAGCTTCAGCAGGATCTTGGCACAAGTATCGTGCTGACTTCTGGAATCAGGGGCGTCGTTAAACAGACCCATCTGTTTCTTGCGAAGACGATTCAATCGAAAGGAAACCTGTCGAAAGCATCACGAAGTCTCGCGCCTCCCGGGCATTCTTATCATGGTGTGGGTGATTTTGATGTTGGTAAGGTCGGCTTTGGCCTGAAAAACTTTACTCAAGCTTTCGCTAACACTGACGAATTTCGGAAATTGGTCGATCTCGGTTATGTCGATATTCGCTATCCTCGAGGCAATATGTTCGGTGTTCGCTATGAACCCTGGCACATTAAGGTAGTGTGATCCGGGCAGCGGCTATCGCCAGAAGAATCGCTGCTTCTCCCAGACAAATCCAGCCTAGTGCTCTTGCGGTCTCGTTTGTTCCTTCCCTTCGCCCACGGGTGAAATAAGCAAAGCGGAAGCGCCTCTGGTCTATTTCAGACAGGATGCCGATGAATGCGGATCTCCCTCTCACTGGATCCAGACCGCCAAGGGTGACGACAAATGCACACCAAAAAGCGAACATCTCGGTCGTCCAGTTTCGGTCGTTGTGAACCTGTAGGTTGTAGAGTGGCAGAAACGGAGCAAGTGTAAGAGATATATCGTACAGGAACTTTGATGAATCAAGCTTCTCCAGCGCGCCATCTTCGATGAAAACCTGAGACAGAACGCAGGGCCATAGATAAGCCAAAACATCAGTCCACAATAACCAATAAACTGAATCGTACTCCTAAGGGTATTCTGGAAATCTGTCGGATAGGTGACAAGGACTGTCGAAATCGATAACAGAATGAGAATAACGAAGCCTAAAATAAACAAGCATGCTGAGAGAATGGATACCCGGATGGATTTATGTGAGTGGCCACGGATCATCGTGACTGCGATATCTCCTGTAGCGGCAAGTCCTCCTAGTAGGATTAACGCCAGGGAGAGGTTGTAATAGCTATATGGCGCGAAGAACTGCTCCGTGGAGAGCTGTTGCAAACCGCGAACAACGAACCAGAGACTCGCGAGGGTCACAAGTCCGGCAGGCCAGAAACCGAATGGCGGCATAGCATCCGTTTTCCAGTCGATTCTGGGAGAAAGCCGTTCTGCGGCCTTGATACTTAGCCCGGTTGCTGTTGCCAGATCAAACGTATTGCGAATCAAATCCACTCGATTTCTGAAATCAACAATATAGATGGACCTCTTGGGGCCTATCCCCTCTAGCTGCTGGAGTTCCCCAATTGTTGCCTCATTAATACTTATCAGCGAAGATGCCACTTCGTTGCTCTTATACAATGTTAAGAGCCTGATAGTGTAAATCAGAAAGGACTGGAGATAGAAATGATGGAAGAGGTAAAAACATCAACACGGGCACTTTTGGTTAGTGCCGTAATTCTGTTGATTATTCTTGTTACGGGCCCGTTGGGGTATAAATTTTCAATGGTGCCGTTGCAACCTTCGTTAGTCAGTCTGCTGATTGCCGTTGCAGGTGGTGCGCTGGTTTTTCTGATTGGACTGGTTTATCTGGTCATTGCGATGCGGTCTGACCTTGGAAGAAATCGAAATCTGGTCATCGTATCGATGATCCTGGGCCTGGTACCTGTTGGGATTATTGGACCACAAATGGCAGCTGCAGGTGATGTTCCACCTATTCATGACATAACGACAGACACCGCTAATCCACCGGCGTTTGTTGCGATTGTACCTTTGCGGGAGAACGCCCCCAATGGCTACGAGTACGGTGTTACTGAAGCGTGGCCTGCTGAGAAACTTGGCGCCACTACTATGGAAGCCTATCCTGACCTGAAACCCATCGAATCTGATTTGTCCGTGGCGGATGCAGTTGACCGTACGGAAGATGCCCTGCGGGCTATGGGTCTTGAGATCGTGGCGGTAGATAAGGAAGCGGGTCTGGTGGAGGCGACCGCGACGACCTTCTGGTTTGGTTTCAAGGACGACATGGTAGTCAGGATCGTTGGCAACGGAGAAGGCTCCAGAATTGATCTGCGATCAATGTCTCGAGTCGGACAGAGTGATGTGGGTGCGAACGCTGCCCGGATTACTGATTTTGTCGACCGCTTTTAGTTCTGGTCAGTGAACTCAGCGTTGATCAATCGTTAAGCTTAGAGATAATCAGGTCATTAACCTGTTTTGGATTGGCTTTACCAGCCGTTTCCTTCATTACCTGGCCCACGAAGAAACCAAGCACCTTTGTCTTTCCGCTTCGGAATTGCTCAGCTTGCTTGGGATTGTTAGCGATTATACGGTCGACAATGGGTTCAAGCTCGTGGCTATCTGAGACCTGAACCAGGCCTTCGGATTGAATGTAGTCGTCGACCGAATCAGTCTTCCCTTCCCACACAGCATTGAAAACGTTTTTGGCTATTTTCCCGGAAATCGTACCATCTTGAATTCGAACGATTATCTGTGCCATTGCCTGGGCCGTCACGGGGGAATCAGAGATTTCAATATTGTCTCGATTCAGGCCTCCCAGAAGATCACCTTTTACCCAGTTCGCAGCCATAATGGGGTCGCTGCAAATGTTTACACAGGCTTCAAAATAGGTTGCCAGGCCAAGCTCGGAGGACAACACGCGACTATCTTCATCTGTTAATCCCATTTCCGTGTGGAACCGAGCCTGTTTTTGCGCCGGGAGTTCCGGCATCGAGTCTCGGACTTTAGCGATAAATGCGTCGTCTATGATGACGGGTAAGAGATCGGGTTCAGGGAAGTATCGATAATCAGTCGCAGTTTCTTTACTGCGCATGGGTCGCGTTTCGTCTTTGTCTGGGTCGTAAAGCCGGGTTTCCTGCGTAATTTTCCCGCCAGACTCCAGTACTTCAGTTTGACGGACCACCTCATACTTTATCGCGGCTTCAAGGAACCGGAAAGAGTTTACATTTTTGGTTTCTGTCCGGGTGCCATACGCGTCGGCGCCTTTTTTTCGGAGTGAAACGTTAGCATCGCAGCGTAACGAGCCCTGTGACATATCCCCATCGGAAACTGAAAGGTAGGTGACCAGCTGGTGAATCGTCTTCGCATAGCTGACGGCTTCTTCGGCACTCCTCATGTCCGGCTCTGAAACAATTTCCAGCAATGGGGTTCCTGCTCGATTTAGATCGATCCCGGTCATACCATGAAAATCCTCATGCAGGGATTTCCCCGCGTCCTCTTCGAGGTGGGCACGGGTCACGCGGATGGTCTTTGTTGTACCGTCAGCAAGGGTAATTTCAACTTCACCACCCAAGACAATGGGCTCATCCATCTGGGTGATCTGGTAGCCTTTGGGAAGGTCTGGGTAGAAATAGTTTTTCCGATCGAAACAGGAGCGAGTGCCGATGTTTGCACCGATACCAAGACCAAAGGCGATTGCTTTGGGGTAAATAGCTTCGTTTACTACAGGAAGCACCCCCGGTAGCGCCAGGTCTAGTGCGCTGGCCTGGGTATTGGGTTCTGCACCGAAAGTCGCGCTTGACCCAGAAAAGATCTTTGAAATAGTCGATAGCTGGACGTGAATCTCCAGCCCGATGACAACCTCCCACTCGCCGCTCATGTTGAGAGCTCCGGGGCCTTTTTGTGCCAGTCGGTTTGTGCTTGGAACTGGTGGCCTAAATTTAACAATGTTGCTTCATCAAAATAGTTACCAATCAACTGTATGCCTGCAGGTAGATCCTCGATAAAACCTGCGGGCAGGGAGATGGCAGGCAAGCCGGCAAGGTTTGCTGAAATCGTGTAAATATCTTGTAGGTACATGGCCTGCGGTTCATTTGCATTTGCACCGATCTTGAATGCTGGACCTGGCGTCGTTGGTCCCAAGATCGCATCAACTGATTTGAATGCCTCAAGGAAATCATTTTTTATCAGGCGGCGTATCTGTTGCGCCTTTTTGTAGTAAGCGTCGTAGTAGCCCGCCGAGAGGGCGAAAGCACCAACCATAATACGGTTTTTTACTTCCTGGCCGAAACTTTCGCTCCGGGACCTTTTGTACAGATCCTCCAGGTTTTCCGGGTTCTCACAACGATATCCAAACCTGACACCGTCGTACCGTGACAAATTGGCCGAGCATTCCGCCGGTGCGATGATGTAGTAAGCGGGAATTGCCAGAGGGGAGGTTGGCAGGCTAATGTCCATGAATTCAGCGCCCAGCTTTGATAGCACGTCTATTGCCTCCTCAATGACACGTGACATTTCCGGGTCCAGGCCTTCCATATATTCAACACACAATCCTATCTTTTTACCCTTAAGGTCCCGCGATAGGGATTTGGAATAATCCTCTACCTGCACGGCTGAAGACGTTGAGTCCTTTTCATCCGCACCAGCCATCGCAGAGAGTAGTAGTGCGCAATCCTCTGCGGTAGTGGCTAGCGGTCCTGCCTGATCCAGGCTGGAGGCGTAGGCGATCATTCCCCAGCGAGACACCCGACCATAGGTCGGTTTAATCCCGGTGATACCGCAGAATGCCGCCGGTTGTCTTATGCTCCCTCCGGTGTCAGTGCCCGTTGCGGCTGCGCATAGTCTTGCTGCAACTGCGGCAGCAGACCCGCCTGATGAACCGCCAGGAACCCGGTCAACTTGCCACGGGTTTTTCACAGCGCCAAAGTAACTGGATTCGTTTGACGAGCCCATGGCGAACTCATCCATATTGGTTTTACCCAAAGACAGCGCGCCCGCATTCCTTAGCAGGGAGACGACCGTTGAGTCGTAGGGTGAAATAAAATTGTCGAGCATTTTTGAACCAGCAGTGGTTCTCACACCGGCTTCACAGAAAATATCTTTGTGGGCCAGTGGTATACCTAGCAGAGGCTTCCTTTCACCGGCCGCTCTTAACTGATCCGCCTGCCTGGCTTTTTCGAGAACATCCTTCGAGATACTGACATAAGCGTTCAGCGACTGGTGGTTTTCAATCCTGTCGAGGTATGTCTGGGTAAGTTCAACAGAAGAATATTCACCCTTGCTGAGATCATCAAGTTGCTGGCTGAGGGAGCGATTTATCATCTACTCGACTACCCTTGGGACAAGATACAATCCCGATTCGGTTGCGGGGGCAATGGATTGGAAAAGTTCCCGCTGGTTTTCTTCGGTAACCGCGTCAGGCCTAAGCTTTTGCGAAGCATCCAGTGGGTTCGATACAGGTTCAACACCTTCCGTATTAATGGCCTGCATTTGGTCAGCCAGCGCCAGAATATTTTGCATTCCTTCGGCTAACTGCTTTATATCTGCGTCATCCACCTTCAGTTGTACCAGTTCAGCGATATTTCTGACGACTTCTTCAGTCACGTCCACGTGTTTTATCCAGCTACGTTATCAAGGCGAGGAATGCTAATGAGGTTTGCAGGAATACGCAAATTTTCAGGCTCTGAACCCGCTTTGAACAGATCATTTGGGGTGCAGCTGATGCCAGGTAGCACAAAATGGGAATAACTCCATTATTCAGGGGGTGAGTGATTTAAAAAACGAGCAGACTGCCTATATAAAACTCTCGCCGAATGATAGAGTTACCAAAGTTTTTAAAAGCAAATAATAAGGTCAGCATTTCTTCGCTGCCTGTCATTTCCATGGTCGTATCTCAGAGGTCCTGATTCGATGTTTAAGCGCCTTCGAGGCCTGTTTTCCAATGATCTGTCGATAGATCTCGGTACGGCCAACACCCTCATTTACGTTCGCGGCCAGGGTATCGTCCTAAACGAGCCTTCAGTGGTCGCGATTCGCAATAATAACAACCAGAAAAACGTCGCCGCCGTCGGCATTGATGCCAAGAGAATGCTTGGCCGGACCCCCGGTAACATAACGGCGATCCGACCGCTGAGAGATGGTGTGATCGCAGATTTTCAGGTAACTGAACGGATGCTCCAGCACTTTATCAAGAAAGTGCATGAAAATAGCTTCATTCGTCCGAGTCCCAGAGTCCTCGTTTGTGTACCTTGTCAATCCACGGAAGTTGAACGACGAGCCATCAGGGAGTCCGTGATCAGCGCTGGCGCCCGTGATGTTCGATTGATTGAAGAGCCAATGGCAGCCGCCATTGGCGCGGGCTTACCCGTTCACGACGCTATAGGGACGATGGTGGTAGATATTGGCGGTGGGACGACAGAGATCGCTGTTCTCTCGCTTAACGGCGTTGTTTATGCGCAATCGGTCCGAGTAGGTGGGGATCGATTCGACGAAGCGATAACAACCTATGTGAGGCGCACCCAGGGCAGCCTGATTGGTGATGCCACGGCAGAAAGAATCAAACAAGAAGTTGGTATGGCATTCCCGTCTAACGACGTACGGGAGATTGACGTGAGAGGAAGAAACCTGTCTGAAGGTGTACCGAGGAGTTTTACGCTGAATAGCAACGAAATCCTTGAAGCGCTTCAGGAACCTCTTTCGGTGATAGTTCAGGCAGTGAAGGCGGTGCTTGAACAGACGCCGCCGGAACTTGCCTCGGATATAGCCGAAAGTGGACTGGTGCTGACAGGAGGAGGATCTTTGCTGCGCGAGTTAGACAGGCTGTTGTCCAGTGAAACAGGATTGCCGGTTATCGTCGCGGAAGATCCACTCACCTGTGTTGCGAGAGGTGGTGGCCGAGCCCTGGAGTTGATGGACGACAGAGCAGACAGCGATGTACTTTCTATTCAGTAAACTTTTGCCGTTCTGGATAACCGGCAGCGGAGACGCTCTATCGATTTGGTGTGCAACTTCTGATGTCTGGAGGTAAGCCAAATCAAAGCCCTGTTCCTAGAAAAGTCCACGCTTGGTTACCAGATGCTCGGTCTTGGTGTGCTTTCTCTTGTTCTTGGGTTTGTGGATCATACGAGCAGTTGGCTGGATGGTTCCAGGTCTGCACTGACCATTGCGCTAACTCCCATTGTTGTGATGGCGGATCTTCCAAATCGTAGCGTTCGTGGCATCCAGGGTGTTTTTAGTTCAAGGGAAGACCTGCGTAGGCGAATCAACGGTCTTGAGAATGAACTGATTTTTCTTCGAGTTAAGACAGAAAAAATGGCGGCGCTCATATCAGAGAATAATCGGCTCAGGGGTCTGCTTGGATCGGCGGCTAAACTCCAAGACAACGTGTTGGTCGCAGAACTTATCGGCGTTAACCCAGACCCTGAAGAACAGGAAGTGGTAATAGATAAGGGTTCTGAAGATTCTGTATTTGTGGGACAACCGGTCCTGGATTCGCGAGGGTTGGTTGGACAGGTACTAGAAGTGAGTCCTTTCAGTAGCCGGGTTCTTTTAATCAGTGATGAGCGACATTCAGTCCCAGTACAGGTGCTTCGAAATAACCTCAGGTTTATCGCTCAGGGTACGGGTATCGGCCAGCAACTGGAGTTGCAGCATGTTAACTCCACCGTTGATATAAAGGTCGGTGACCAGTTGCTGTCTTCGGGTCTTGGCAACCGGTTTCCAGTGGGATATCCGGTTGGTGTTGTAGATAAAGTAGCTTTCAAGCCAGGAAAGCCATTTGCAGAGGTTTTGGCAAAGCCGAACGCGCAATTGGACAGGTCCAGACACGTTTTGCTCGTATTCACAGAGTCCAGGGTTTCGGAAGAGACGAACACTAGCTCGGGAAAGGGTGATGATCGCGGTGGCTGACAATAAGACCGCGGGGCTGGTCACCATCTGGATCACCATTATTGCGGGCATGGTACTCGCAGTGGTACCTATGCCTCAATTAGTCCCTATAGAGTTGGGGTTTCTTCGACCTGATTGGGTCGCCCTGGTTCTGGTTTACTGGATCATTGCGTTGCCACATCGGGTTGGTATTCTCACGGCATGGCTGGCTGGTATTGCGATGGATGTATTGCTGGGCAGCCTGATAGGCCAACACGCATTGTCTTACGTTCTAATCGCCTATGTTGCTTTGAGCCTGTACCAGCGGCTTCGGATGTTTTCGGTGTGGCAACAGGCCACTGTTCTTTTCGTGCTTCTTGGGGTCAATCAATTGGTTGGGTTTTGGATCGAGAGTATTGCTGGCCTTGCAGACTGGAGATTTTGGTATCTGCTGCCGGCCTTATCTGGTGCATTTTTATGGCCCTGGGTGTTTTTGATGCTTAGATCCCTGCGCCGATGGACTGGGATGACATGACAACTAATCTGATCCTCGCGAGTGGCTCGCCAAGGCGAAAGCTTTTGCTCGAGCAGTTGGCAATTATTTTTGAGATACAACCACCTGATGTAGATGAATCTGTAGTAACGGGGGAAGCACCAGAGGTTTATGTCACTCGGCTATCTAAAAAAAAATCACAGAGTGTCGCGGAAAAACACGATAGTGGAGCGGTGATTCTTGCGGCGGATACTACTGTCGTATTGCACGGGAACATAATGGGGAAACCGGAATCCAAAGAACATGGCTTGCAAATGTTAAATGAACTTTCGGGAACGAGGCATGAAGTTTTAACGGGTGTTTCAATTTGTTGTGGATCCAGATCTGAGACGTTCTGTGTAAGTACAGAAGTTACGTTCCGACACCTGGGGGAAAAGGAAATCGCCTGGTACTGGGAAACCGGCGAGCCACATGATAAAGCCGGGTCTTATGGTTTGCAGGGGGCGGGCGCAGCATTTGTGAAGACTCTTACAGGAAGTTATTCAAACGTGATTGGTTTACCGCTTAGCGAAACCGTGTTGATGCTAAGAGACTTTTCGATTGAATGTCTCGGACAGAAAGAACTTTCATTAGGTTAAGGCAGGCGAGATGGCTGAAGAAATATTCATCAATGTGTCTGCAAACGAGACTCGAGTAGGCGTCGTTGAAGAGGGCTTACTTCAGGAAGTTTTTATAGAGAGAACTGAAACGAAAAGCAGTATTGGCAACATCTATAAAGGGAAGGTAGTTCGTATCCTTCCCGGAATGCAAAGTGCGTTCGTTGATATCGGACAAGAGAAGGCAGCATTTATGCACGTGACTGACCTTATCGATGGGCATGAGGTCTTTGATAAGGCACATGGTGCAGAGCATCCAGCGATTGCCAGCCTGCTGTATGACGGTCAGGAGCTATTGGTGCAGGTAACCAAAGAACCAATCGGTACGAAGGGAGCGAGGATTACCAGCAATCTCTCTATGGCATCGCGATATCTCGTCTATCTGCCTGGTAGTTCTCATATAGGCATTTCCCAGAGAATCGAGGATCAAGATGAACGTAAAAGACTCAAGGGTATTCTCGAGGATCTGAGTGACGTTGAAGAGGGCTTTATTGTCAGGACTGCTGCAGAAAATGCCAACGGTGAAGACATCATCAAGGATGCCGGGTACCTCCGAAGCCGTTGGGAAGGCATCCGCAGTGAGGGATCAGTGGCCAAAAGTCCCGAAGTTGTATACGAAGACCTTCCTTTACCACTGCGAGTGATGCGAGACATCATTAATACAAACACCACCGGTATTCTGGTTAATCATTCGGAAACTCACACCGTCCTTGGCAGATTCTTGTCTGACTATATTCCTGAAAAAGAAAGTTGTCTCAAGGAGATACCGTCAGACCAGGTGCTGTTTGATATGCACCAACTGGATGACCAGATTGAAGCTGCCCTCGATCGGAAAGTACCCCTCAAGTCTGGGGGTTACCTGGTGATTGACCAGACCGAAGCAATGACGACTGTTGATGTGAACACCGGCGCATACGTGGGCAAGAAAGACCTGGAGGATACAATTTATAGAACGAATCTCGAGGCTGCCGCGGCGATACCAAGACAATTGAGGCTGCGAAATATTGGCGGCATCGTCATTATTGATTTCATCGATATGATCAATGAGGAACACAAGCGCCAGGTGCTTCGGATGCTGGAGAAAGGACAACAATCGGATCGTGTGAAATGCAACGTCACCCAAATATCGGAGCTGGGGCTGGTAGAAATGACGCGCAAACGGACCTATGGAAGTTTGCTCAAAACGATTTGTGAACCCTGTGAAGTTTGTGACGGTCGTGGTTTTATCAAGTCTGCAGAGTCCGTTTGCCTGGAAATATTCATAAACCTGCAGCGCAAGGCAAAAGAGGTGACAGGCAAAGAATGTCTCATTATGGCTTCACAGACAGTTGTTGATAGACTGATTGATGAGCAGGCTAACAATGTCCGCGAACTGGCTGAGTTACTCGATGCTGATATCTCGTGCCAGGTTGAACCAGGGTACACGCAGGAGCAATACGACATCGTCATCTCTATTGTTGAGAGAGCTCAGGCTAAGTAGATGTTTCTTCGAATCACGAAAGGGTTCTTCAGAAGCGGCTGGTGGCTAGTGCTTGGAATGCTAGTCATCGCTGCTGTTTACCTTTCCCTTGGCCGGTTGGCCACACTCTCAGTAGAAGCTAATCAGCATCAGATTGAACGTTACCTGCGAAACAATGGTCTGGACTTCGTTGAGCTCGGCGCTATCGCAGGAGATTGGCGGGTTCATGACCCACGCTTCATCGTGAGAGACATTTCCGTGAAGCCGCTTGGCGAACCTGCCCTTGATATAGATTCTCTTGTTCTAAGGGTCGACTCTATCCGTAGTTTGATGAGTGGTGTCCCCATCGTGACGGAAATGGAGGTATCTGGTATCAGGTTCGCCGTTGAGCGCGATGAAGAGGGATTCCGGATAAAGGGTTTCAAGCGAGGTGATGGCAACTTAAATGTAGATTATGTGCTTGACTCCCTGCCACACCTTGAATTGTTGAAGGTGGATGGGATAGACGTTGCTCTCATCGGCCCTAATATAGAGATGCATCTTGTATCGCATTGGGATCAGCCCTGGGTTGTTAGCGCAGAAGATGAGGTGAAACAGGTTTCATTTCCACTTTTTCTGGAAAGAAAACAACCTGACGGCATGACGCTGCGTCATCGGTTGAGTCTCTCTGGCTATTACCAAGGAGACTTAAGGAAATCTGATTTCGTCTCCAGGCTTTACCTTGAAGCACCGCGAATTGATCTTGAAGGTTTCACCCCTGCTTTTGAGCTCGCGGGACGACGATTGTCTGCAGCCAGACTCGCCACCAGAATTTGGCTGACTCTCGAACCCGGTTCCCTGGATGTGACAGGTGAGGTCGAGTTAACGGACGTGTCCCTGGAGGGAGAAAGTCACAACCTGATGGATGAGGTCGCATCCAGATTTCGTTTTCATGGTGAGTCGATTGATCGCGGTACGTTGTCGATTCCAAATGTTCGGCTAAGACAAGGCGAGTTCGAATTCCAGCTCGATAATATTGCTCTCGCGATAGACACAGGGCCTTTAGGGTCATCCCTGGCAGGTCAACTTGATCATGTGGATGTCTCAGAACTTAACCGGCTTATTGAGTTTGCGGGTCGAAAGGAATTGTTGCCTGAGAGATTGTCAAATGCGCTGTTGTCTGTGTCCCCTGGTGGTCAATTAAAGGATCTGCTTTTCACTACCGATCCTGGTGAGGGAACTCCGCATTTAGTCAGTACTCTTGTCGATTTCTCTGTCGAAGCATACCTGGGGATCCCTTCGATTGATCGACTCAATGGTTTTGTGTCGCTGCAACCCGATCGAGGATACCTCGATATTGACAACGATGAATTTGAAATGAATTTCAAAAGCATGTTCGACTCCCCCTGGGCCTTTGACTCTGGGCGAGGGCGTTTGGCGTATGAGGTCGGTGAAGATAGTGTCTCTGTGGCGAGTGGGCTAATTGAACTATTGGATGGCGACCTCTCCGCTTACGGAAAATTGTCGATGAACCTGCCGCCGGCCAGAGAACTCCAGACATGGGGCTTAACCATGGGTGTGGCAGATGTTGAATTGTTGGCAGCGGATGCCTATATCCCGAATTCAATACCTGAAAACCTTCGTTCATGGATCGAATTAGCAGTCAAAGGCGGGCGATCAAATGAAGCCGGCGTGACCGTACATGGCGCATTGTTCAGGGGTTCTCCGGCGGTTCGAAAGGCTCATGACTTGTACCTGAAGGTCGAAAATACAGAGATTGAATACCACCCGGATTGGCCGGCAGCAACTGACCTTACGGCCACCATTCATGCCGATAATCACCATGTACTCACCAATGACGCAACCGGCAAGGTCTATTCAAGCGATGTAGCGGATGTTGATGTCTTCGTTGTGATTCCAGACTCAGGGCAGGCTGACCTGGTTATGGTATCGGCTGGTTTGAGTGGACCGTTCGAAGATGCTATTCGTGTCCTGAATGAAACGCCGCTTGCCGAGACCACATCCAACATGGCTGACCAATGGTCTGCTGAAGGTGAGATGCAGGCTACCCTGGCCATCGAGGTTCCAATTGGTGCCAGGAGTGAAGAAGCAGTGCATTCTGATGTCCTGGTGAGCATTGAAAGTGCACTTTTGCATATGCCTGATTTTGACTTGGATATTGCCGGCCTGGCTGGGGATATTCGCTATAGCAACGAAAGTGGCCTTAACTCCGATGGGTTTGTAGGAATGACCTTTGGCCGAGGGATCAGCGGCAGGATCTCAAGTCAGCTTTATGGCGAGGGTGGAGAGATAGTAGTACATGTTGATGGTTCCGTGGATGTGCCGGTTCTCTATGAGTGGTCTGATCAGATTCTTCTCAGCCGAGCCTCCGGTGTGCTTGATTATAGGACAGAGATCCATGTTCCCTATGGCGGGGTCATGGACAAAATATATATAGAAGCCTTTTCTGATTTAAGTGGGGTGATAGTTGACCTTCCCGAACCCCTGTCAAAACCCGTCAGGGATTCAGTTCATGAATTTAGATACCGACAAACTTTTAAGGAGCCAGGTTATCGCGTCGACTTGTCTATGGACGACAATCTGCACGCGTCGTTGAAGATCGAGGATGGCATTGCTACTGGCGGTAGAGTTCATTTCGGCGCTGCAGCTTATGGTGCGGTGACCTTTGACGCCATCAGGATGTCGGGAGAGTTAGCTTTTCTGGACTATGGCGCATGGGAGACTGTCACTGAAGAGTTTGGCCTGATTTCGGATGTGTCATTCGAAGACGAGATGGCAGCTCATGTCGCTTCAGCTGAGTTAAGCATTGAAGAGCTGCTGTTGTATTACCTGCCATTGGATGATGTCGAGATGCTCATCACGAGAGGTGACGACCACTGGATTGCGAGCCTGCGAAACGAAATGCTTGACGGTGAAGTACGTATTCTCGACCAAGATGATGCCCCACTGAGCGTTAATCTGAATTGGCTGAGTTTTGAAAGCGAGGGTGGTGCACTAGACCCACTCTACGATGTGAATCCGGTTGAGGTTGCGGATGTCGACTTCAGCACTCATCAACTATTACTGGACGGTGAGGATTTCGGACATTGGTCGTTCAACTACAGAGCTACAGAAAATGGCGGGAGATTTGAAGACCTTGCAGTGGGTGCGCTTGGAGTGCAAGTCGCCGCGGGAAGTCTGGGTGAATGGCACTATGAGAACGGCCAACATGGTAGTCGATTTACAGGCGACATAATGATTGATGACCTGGCAGAAGCACAACAGAATTTCGGTTTTGCCTCAAGTATCGAGGGTGAGGGTCTAAAACTTACGGCTGATGTGAGTTGGGATGGTTCCCCCGCTATGGTGGATGTTGAGAGAGTATCTGGTGAAGTTGAAATCCTAGAAGGCAGCGGTCGTTTCGTCCAGGCAGAAACAGGCGGCGCGCTAAAACTGCTCGGTATATTTGATTTTGCTTCTCTTGCCCGCCGGTTCAGACTTGATTTTTCAGACCTTATTAATGATGGTTTTGAGTTTACCGATATTCAAGGTGTTATATCGTTCGATGAGGGTGAAGTGGTCGTTCAGGAACACATCGTCATCCATGGTAGTAGTGGCAAGTTTACTGTCGGTGGCGGCATGAACCTGGTCAGCAACACGCTGGACAACGATATGATTGTTACGTTACCGGTTGAACGCACTTTGCCATGGTATGCGGCCTATAGTGCGATTGTGACCGGCCCATTGGCGGGAGCCGGCGTCATGCTCGCGCAGAAAGTATTTAAGAACCAGATTAATCAAATGAGTAGCGCAAAATATAAAATTAGTGGCTCAATTGAAGAGCCTGAGATTCAGTTCGTCACTATTTTTAATGACACAGTGCGGGAAGCCATCCCTGAATAATCCGTGAATCCGTGAATCCGTGAATCCGTGAATCCGTGAATCCAGCGGTTTCAGTCATTCACGTCGTCAGCGGCGTCGGCAAATTGATTAGTTGTAAGCCAGACGTTTTTCTGCGGCTGTCTATTTTAAGACCCTTTTATTCTTCAGAAAGGGCTTTTAGAAACTGGAACAATCTCCTGAAATGAGTCGTTTGTTGTCCGGTTTTGCGTTCGTCACAGGCTTTGCGAACGAGGTGCCTGAGTTGTTGTCGGTCTGCGTGTGGGAATGCGTCAAGCACCTCGGACAGCGCCTCTGAATCACCGTCAACCAGTCCCTCTCTCCAGGTTTCCAGTTGGTGGAACTTCTGGATATACGCTGCACTACTCGCATCCAGTGCTTCTATGATGTTCCTGATTGGGTCGACGTCGATTCGTGAAAGTAGCTTGGCGATGTACTGTATCTGGCGCTTCCTCGCGTTGCCCTTGGTGATTTTCCTGGCAGCTTCCACAGCTTCCCTGACCTGGTCATTGTCGATTTTCGCGAGATGATCAGGGGACAGCTCAGTCAATCGGTCGCCCAGTTCTTTTAACCCACCCATGTCACGTTTTTTCTGTGATTTACTTGGTTGGATATTGGAGTCAGTTTTTATTGGTTTATTCATGTGATGGTCATGCGTAGAAAAGGGTGGCTAAGCCAAGAAATGAAAGGAATCCGACGACGTCAGTGATCGTTGTTAGTACTACTGTACCGGCGATAGCGGGGTCAATTCGGATTGATCTGAGAAAGTTGGGTAACAAAGCACCGGATAAAGCTGCGGTCAGCAAATTGATAACCAACGCGGCCGCGATGATGAGGCCAAGGCGGGTGTCATTAAAAAGTATCGATGTCGCAACGGCGACCACAAATGCCCAGAGACAACCATTGATGGCGCCCACGGCGACTTCACGTCGGGTTAGCCAGGCGAGGTTATTATTAAATAGTTCGTCTTGTGCCATGTTTCGAATAACCAGTGTCAGGGTCTGGCTTCCTGCAACGCCACCCATACTAGCAACGATAGGCATAAGAACTGCCAGGGCAACCACTTTTTCTATGGTGTCCTTAAATATATCGATGACCGATGCAGCTATGAACGCCGTGATGAGGTTTGCGCCGAGCCAGATTGCCCGGCTCTTTGCGGTTTTCACAATGGGGGCGAAAATATCCGAGTCTTCGTTCAAACCTGCCATTCCTAAAATGGAATGATCGGCTTCGTCTATGATGACGTCTACGACATCATCAATAGTGATTCTGCCCAAAAGTCTGTTGTCTTGGTCGATAACTGGAGCTGAGACCAGGTCGTAGCGTTCGAATTTTGCAGCAACTTCGTGTTCGGACATATCTGCCGGAATGGCTTCTATCTTAGTGACCATCATCTCCCCGACGGTCAATGCTGGGTTAGAAACAAGCAGGGTTGCAAGTGGTAGCACGCCGACAAATTCATCCGTTGAATTGACCACGAAAATACTATCGGTCATTGAAGGCAGTTCCGCATGTCTACGCAAGTACCTCAGAACAACGTCTAAACTAACCTGCGGCCGCACGGAAATAGTATCTGTATCCATCATTCCCCCGGCCGTATCCTCAGGGTAGGCCAGTAGATTTTCGACTCGGCTTCGGTCCTGGGCGTCCATCGCTTCCAGGACTTCCTGAATCAGGTCGGCTGGAAGTCGTTGGAGGATGTCCGCGGTGTCGTCGTCGTCAGTCTGTTCAAGAACAGTTGCGATCTGTTCACCAGATTTGTCACTGAGTAGTGACAGAACCACGTCTTCATCAATGTGTTGGATGATTTCACGTTGATGTGATTCGTCGAACAGTTCCCATAACGTGGTGCGCTGGGCAGGTGGAGAAGATTCGAGAACATCCGCGATGTCCTGGGGCTTGAGGTCATCCAGCAGGTTTTGGATTTCCTGCTCAGAGTGCGACTCGATCAGATTTTTAATCTGGGAAATCGCAGATTGCCTGGTAATTTCTTCGGTTTTCACTACTCGCTCTCGCCAAACTTGTCATTGACCAGTGCTTCAATGGCCGCCATGGCTTCAGTTTCGTCTTCGCCCTCGATACAGATGTCGATGTCAGATCCACAAGCTGCCTGTAGCAACATCATTGACATGATGCTCTTTCCATTGGATTCCTTTTCCTGGTTGGAAACGTTGATCGTTGAGGAAAATGCGCTGGCTGTTTTTACAAATACGGACGCAGCCCTGGCGTGAAGCCCGAGTTTATTTGTTATAGCCAGTTTTTTGTTAAACACCGTTCTTCCCGGATGGATCTACGGGGGCGTTAAGTTCTCTATGACGAACCTGGACGTTCGCGAAGCTGGACCTATAGCTATCGAATAATTTCTGGCACATGAAAACACTTCGGTGCTGTCCACCTGTGCAGCCGATGGCGACAGTCAGGTAACTTCTGTTGTTTGCCTCAAATTTGGGTAACCACTTGTTAAGGTATCCGGAAAGGTCGGTGAACATTTCAACAAACTCCGGTTGCTGGTTTAGATAATCCTGAACGGGTTCATCCAAACCACAAAGTGAGCGAAGGTTAGGTTCCCAATGTGGGTTTGGTAGGCACCTGACATCAAACACAAGATCAGCATCTACGGGAACCCCGCGCTTGTAGGCGAATGAAAGGAACAATAATGCGAACTCGTGTATTTCCCTTGCAACCCGCGTGCGGATCTCGTCTCGGAGTTCATGGATTGTGAGGCTAGTGGTATCTATCGTCAGTGCCGCCAGATTTGCTATGGGATCCAGCAGTTTGCGTTCCAGTTCCAGGGCTTCGCGAAGGTCCGTTACCTGATTGCTTAGCGGGTGTTTTCTCCTGGTTTCACTGAATCGCTTCACCAGTGTCGGACTCGCGGAATCCAGGAATATCACTGTAGGTTCGACTATAGCGGCGTCGAAGCCCAGGAGGATGCCTGGAAACAAAACCAGGTCATCGGCGATGTTTCTCGCGTCAATGCTGACTGCAATCTTGCTTGTTGTCAGGTCAGAAGACAGGCGTGTAATCAGAGGCGTCAGTAGAGAGACCGGTAAATTGTCTATGCAGTAGTAGCCCATATCCTCCAAGACATTCAGGGCGGTACTTTTACCCGAGCCGGAACGACCGCTAATGACAATAAGCGAAAGCATCATTTGCTCAGTGAATTTATAGGTGGGGTGGTCGCAGAAAGGGCGCGCTTATAAAGTTCTGCGTTGTCCTTTGCGGCTATGAGGTCTTTTCGGTACCCCTCGATTTGGAACCGTTCGGCCAGCATGCCCAGTGTCGCCAGATGTTCAGTGGTTTCAGAAGCGGGCACCAGCAGTACAAACATGATGCTTACGGGCTCGTCGTCATGGGCCAGAAAATCAATGGGGTCCTCAAGTACGAACAAACTGCCTGTAATTGAATCACAGCCTTCGAGGCGACAGTGAGGAATGGCAATGCCATCTCCAACCGCAGTAGACCCAAGTTTTTCTCGCTCAATGAGCCCTCGGTAGACATCGCCGGTTTCAAGCTGAGGGACAGATCGGTTGATATGTTTCGCAGCCAGTTCAAAGGCACGTTTCTTACTGCTTGCCCTCAGAGAACATATGGTTCTCTCCGGAACGAGAATTGAGTCAATATCCATCCATCACGACCACCAGAAACGATGGTCGTATTATAGAACGGATTTGGGAAAGCTGTTATCAATCTAACGTTTGCTCGATGTTTATGACCTTAGCTCGATGTTTATGTCCTTTTGTCTTTTCCTTTTTTTTGATCAGTTGGCGGTCAAGTTTGTCAGCTAACTGATCAATCGCGGTGTAAAGGTCGTTGTGTTCTGCCGCTGCGTAGATCTCACCACCGGAGATATGGATAGTCGATTCGGCTTTTTGACGTTGCTTCTCTACTGAGAGGATTACCTTCATGTTAGTGATTCTGTCAAAGTGCCTTTCTATTCTTTCCAGTTTCGTCGAAACATAATTTCTAAGCGACTCGGTTACTTCTACATGGTGGCCACTAACGTTCAATTGCATAAGACATCTCCAGCAGGGTTAAAGATTTTCAATCAAAAAATGAGTCTATTGTTAAACAATATATCAAACTCTCAATAGATTATTTGACCCAAAATATGGGGATTCGTTCATTATCCAGAAAAGATATTTAGTCTTTTTAAATCAACTCTTTACGTTCATTAGAAGGGGGGATTAGAAGCAGTTCCCGATACTTTGCAATGGTTCTTCGGGCGACCTTAATATTCTGTGCCTCGAGGAGTTTGGCGATCTTGCTATCGCTAAGGGGTTTCTGTGGGTTTTCATCAGAAACCAGTTTTTTGATCAGGGCGCGGATGGCGGTTGAGGATACTTCTCCGCCGGAATTTGTGGATACATGGCTGGAAAAGAAGTACTTCAATTCGAACAACCCGGAGGGTGTGAGCATAAATTTTTGTGTAGTCACACGGCTAATCGTAGACTCGTGAAGGTCAACTGCCTCGGCGATGTCATTCAGAACCAGTGGTTTCATCGCCTGCTCTCCATACTCCAGGAACCCGCGTTGGTACTCGACAATCTTGGTGGACACACGTAATAGGGTATCGTTTCTTTGCTGGAGGCTCTTGATGAACCACTTCGCTTCCTGAAGGTGATTCTTTAACTGTGTTCCGTCATCGCTGCTATCGCCTCGTTGGATAAGAGCGGAGTACTCGGGGTTAACCCTGATTCTTGGTGCAGATTTTGGGTTTAGCTCGACGGTCCAGCGACCGTTCTGTTTGGAAACCATCACATCCGGTTCAACATAATCCGTCGTTCCTTGTGCAATGGCGCTGCCGGGCCTGGGATTAAGCGATTGAACTAGAATTATTACTTCTTTCAGCTGGCCTTCTTTGATTCGGACTTTACGCGCCAGTTGGGTGTAGTCCCTGCCTGCAAGCAGCTTGATGTGCTGCTCAACAACGAGAATAGCCACGTCACGCCATGGCGTTTCAGAAGGCATCTGCTTTAGCTGGATGGCAAGGCACTCCTGAAGTGATCGTGATGCGATGCCCAGTGGGTCCAGATGTTGGATAAGATGAAGTACCGCCTCGACCTCATCGAGCTCCACGTCCCACTCGTCGGGAGCCGAATCTACAATATCCTGTATGTCTATCTGTAGGATGCCATTTTCATCCAGACCATCTACTAGGGAGAGCGCAATATATTCGTCTGTCTCGGTGAGGTTGAGCAGGTTTATCTGTTCCATCAGATGGCTTTGTATCGTGATGCTGTCGGCATTGCGGGTTTCGATATAGTTTTCAGCGGAGGAATCAGACCCCAGGGTGGAAGTCTGGAAATTCTCATCAATGACATCATCCCATGTCGTGTCTACAGGGAGCTCATCCGACAGGGTTTCACTGCTGACCTGTTCGCTTACATCAGGTACTGTCTCACCATCAAGTTCTGGGTTCGGGATTTCGAATTCTTCGGCGTCAGGGGAAACGGCAACGTCATCGGTGACGCGGGATTCAGGGATATCAGGTTCGACCGCAACAATGTCATCGGTTGAAGCGGAGTCTTTGTCTCCACTTTCGGATGACTCCTGGTCGACCTCTTCCAGCATGAAGTTGGAGTCCAGGGCATCCTGGATTTCCACTTCAAGTTCCAGAGTGGATAGCTGCAGTAGCCGGATAGCCTGCTGCAGTTGCGGGGTCATCCGCAGTTGCTGGCCCATTCTTACCGTAAGGGATGGTTTTAGTGCCATTGGGTCATTCTACATCCTGAAATTTTGTCCGAGATAGACTGCCTTTACTTGTTCGTCTTCCAGGATTTGTTCTGCGGTTCCTTCCGCAATAATGGTGCCTTCATTGACGATGTAGGCTTTCTCGCAAATATCGAGTGTTTCCCGCACATTGTGGTCGGTAATCAAGACGCCAATACCTCGTTCTGAGAGTTGGCAGACGATTTCCTTGATATCAGACACCGAAATCGGGTCTACACCGGCGAAGGGTTCATCCAGAAGAATGAAGTCCGGGTCAGTCGTGAGCGCGCGCGCTATTTCTACGCGTCTTCTCTCGCCTCCACTAAGGGAAACACCGAGCGTATCCTTAATATGCGTGATGCGAAACTCACTCATTAGCTTCTTGGCGGCTTCGACCTGTGCTGGATGATCCAGGTCAGCTCGAGTTTCCAAAATGGCAAGCAGGTTCTGTTCTGCTGTAAGTTTCCTGAAAACAGATGCTTCCTGGGGAAGGTAGCCGATGCCTTTGCGTGCACGTTCGTGCACAGCCAGATGTGTAATGTCTTCACCATCGATACTCACTCCGCCACGATCGTGACTAATTGATCCGACGATCATGTAGAAGCAGGTCGTTTTCCCGGCACCGTTCGGGCCGAGTAAACCGACTACCTGGCCGCTGGCAACGTCTATTGACACGTCTTTGACAACCTGGTGTCCGCGGTAGCCTTTGGCAAGATTGGAAGCGCTTAGGACGTGCATTTAGCGTGAGGACTTTTTGGGGGTAATCGTCATATTGACTCGATCAGAGCCCCCGCTTGAATTCAGGTTTACGATGCCACGTCCCAGGTCATAGTAAAGCAGCTGTCCAGTGAATACGTCCTGTACCTGTTGCAATCGGGCATCACCGGACAGGTGCAGGCGTTCTTCCTGCACAAGGTAGGTGATTTTCTGAGCGTCCGCGACAACCATATCCATGGCTTCATTTATTTGTTGTTGATAGTGGGCAAGTATCTCGGAGTCACTCTCTGTCTTGGCGATAATCTGAATGACTTCACTGTCCGCGGTAAAGATTTCAACCTCATTTGCGGTAACTTCCAGTGTCCCCTGGGTAATAATAACGTTGCCTTTGTAAACTGAAGAACCGCTTGTTTCGTCAACGATGGCTGCATCGGCCTGAATCCTGATCGGTTGTTCCCGGTCAGATTCCAGTGCAGATGAGAAAGTCGGCAGCAACGTCAGTAAGCAGAGTGCAAACCTCAAGTGGGTTGGTGAAAAGCGCGATATTTTCATGTCTTGTGATTCTAGCTTATTACTTTGAATCTCGCCCTATCTTATAAAAGAGAGTGTCAACGAAGAGTGGTCCGGCAATAAAATTAATTGGGCAGGAATATGGTTGTTACTCTATGGGTAGGTGTTGAATAAAACATGAATTTTCCGGTATCCAAAAAGGCTTTCATGCCTGCAGCTGTTGTTCGACCACTCTGGTTGTCGATGAATACCGGCTCATCTGTTTCAGCGTAGTCACGCTCTGGGTAGACCGTGAGGCTGTTAGTCTGGATATTGACAAACGCACTGCCGTTACTCCAATGCGAAGCTAATACATTGCTCCATAGTTCAACGATTTCTTCTCGATAGTCTGATGCGGGCAGAATTCGTCCTTCATTTGAGGTGATCTCCCACGGATCCGAGTCTCGCGCTCTTCCAAGTGCAAGCGTCGGGAACTTCATGGTTGTTAGATCGGTCAGTGGAAAATGGGTAAAGCGGTTGGCAGCAATTCGATGCTGTAATTCGCCCTCAGGGTCAAACTGGCTGATGGTAGCGTTCAGCATATACATATCCGGTTCATTCCTGGGGGTGAAGTCCACAGCTTCCTCAGACTCAGCCATGAACCAGTTAATGGTCAGAGAGAAGGCAAGTATCAGTGTGCTTAGGACAATGATTCGGTTGATCATGGAAAGGCTTTGGTTGGTACCTTGGGCTATTGCATTGGGTGAGTGCGAAGCTAGTATGCCACGAAGCCCAGGCTGGTTGTTACCGGTAGCTGGGATATAGAGAAATACCGGATAACCGACCCGGAAACCGACCTGGAAGTAGATTAGTGGATCATCCCTTGATAGACCGTTTTGGATTGTGAACGGGCAGCGGTGGGACGCTCTGGTTTGAATCTGCGAGCGAGAGGCAGGTCGCGATGGCCAGAATTGCTGGATTAGTTGATTCGCCCGGATTCTGAACGCTTATGGAAAGCAGCTCTGCGTGCTAATATGTCGCGCGTTTACTACCCAACCGAGTCTTGTCCATGGATGTTCCAGCCATTGAAGCTGTATTGCGGGAGAAATTACCCCAATGCGAGCTTGAACTCGTTGCCGAGGGCAACAAACTGAGCGTGAAGATAGTGTCTGATGAATTTGCTGGCCTTAGTCGGGTCAAGCGACAACAGAAAATTTATGTTCTTCTTGATGACAGAATTAAATCCGGGGAAATTCATGCGGTTTCGATGATTACCCAAACACTGGAAGAGGCCAGCTGATAGCTTATGGATAGACTTCTGATACAAGGTGGTGCGGTACTGAGGGGCGAACTGCGAGCATCTGGTGCAAAAAACTCCGCGCTCAAAATGTTTGCTGCGGCACTTTTGGCGGACGAGCCGGTGACGATAAGTAACGTCCCGCATTTGCGCGATATTACGACCATGATTGAGCTTCTGGTATCGCTTGGCGTAGAAGTTGTGATCGATGAAAAGATGAACATCGAGATTCATGCAAACACGATCAAGAGTTTTAAGGCGCCCTATGAGCTCGTAAAAACCATGCGCGCCTCGTTTAATGTATTGGGACCATTGCTGGCTCATTACGGGCAGGCAGAAGTTTCATTGCCAGGAGGGTGTGCCATTGGTCCAAGACCAGTGGATCAGCATCTACGGGGCCTTGAGGCGCTGGGTGCCAAGATCGAAATGGTAGATGGTTACGTCAATGCTACGACCGATGGTGGCCTTAAGGGTGGCCATGTCTATTTTGATTTCAGCACAGTTGGTGGAACAGAACACATCATGATGGCGGCCTGCCTTGCAGATGGTGTGACGGTAATGGAAAACTGCGCACGTGAGCCTGAGATTGTCGATCTGGCCGATTTTCTGAACAAGATGGGCGCTAAAGTTGAAGGCGCTGGTACAGACACGATTACGATTACCGGCGTGCCGTCAATGCACGGTTGCTCGCATCGGGTGATCGCCGATAGGGTCGAAACGGGAACCTACCTGATAGCCGCAGCGGCGACTGGCGGAAAGATCAAGATACGCGATGCAAACCCTGAGCACCTTGAAGTGGTTATCAGCAAGCTTAGGGAAGCAGGTGCAAAAATCACCATTGATGGCAGCACGATTGAATTGGATATGGAAGGTCGCAGGCCCAAGGGAGTTAGTCTTGTCACCGCACCGTACCCGGCATTCCCCACTGACCTTCAGGCCCAGATCATTGCGCTTAATAGCGTCGCAGAAGGGACCAGTATCATTAAGGAAACGATTTTTGAGAATCGGTTCATGCACGTACACGAAATGAATCGAATGGGTGCCAAGATCAGACTCGAAGGTAATAATACAACAGCGATAGTTGACGGCGTCCCCCATTTAACCGGTGCACCGGTCATGGCAAACGACCTGCGGGCGTCAGTTTCCCTGGTCATCGCTGGCCTGGTTGCGCGAGGGGATACCATTGTAGATCGAATCTATCACATCGATCGCGGATATGAGCAGGTTGAGGAAAAGTTACAGAACCTAGGCGCCAATATCAGGCGAGTCGCGTCGGAGTGAGCTATGTCTGCAAAACTTGTAATTGCACTGACTAAAGGTCGGGTACTAACCGACGAGTTGTCTCTTCTTGCCCAGATAGGTGTCGAGCCAAACGAAGATCCGCAGAAGTCCCGTAAGTTGGTGTTTGAAACCAATCGCGATGACGTGCAAATTATGGTTCTGCGTGGTGCCGATGTTGCTACTTATGTGGAGCATGGGATCGCTGACCTCGGTATGTCTGGTAAGGATGTATTGCTGGAGCACAGCGGTGTCGGTTTCTATGAACCGCTGGATCTTGGGCTGGGTAGATGCCAGATTATGGTCGCTGGCCTGAAAAATGAGCCCGAACTGCCATCCAGACTGCGCATTGCGACGAAGTTCACAAAAACAGCCAAACGATATTATGCCGCCCAGGGAATCCAGGTGGACATCATCAAACTTTATGGCGCGATGGAGCTTGCCCCGGTAACCGGCCTCGCTCACCGAATCGTTGATATTGTTGAGACGGGTAACACGCTCAAAGCTAATGGCCTGGTACCCATGGAGCTGATTGCAGATGTTAGCACCCGCCTTATTGTCAACGAGTCATCATTTAAAACCAAGTACGATCGGATTAAATCGCTTATCGATGCGCTGGGTAAAGAAACATGATTGCGCGATTGGATAGTGATTCACCGCGGTTTCTTTCAGCGTTGCAATCCCTGGGTGAGTTTCCGGAACAGGATCAGATACAGATACGCGCTAGTGTCGCTGACATTCTTGAAGATGTGCGTGTCAGGGGCGACGAAGCGCTGGTTGAGCTGACTAATCGGTTTGATGGCCGATCCGTTTCGGATATGGCTGCGCTTTCAATCGGGCAAGATCAGTTGCTGGAAGCTTATGAGTCGATTGATGAGCTTGTTCGTGATGCGCTGATCGAGTCAGCTGACAGAGTTCGCGAGTACCATGAGCATCAAAAAGCCTCAATGGTCTCCGGCGACGGGTGGCGTTACACCGATAACATGGGTAATCATCTTGGGCAGAATATTCGACCGATGTCGCGGGTAGGCATCTATGCTCCCGGCGGCAAAGCATCTTACCCGTCGACGGTAATAATGACTGCGATTCCTGCTCAGGTTGCTGGTGTGAATGAGATGATTCTTTGTGTTCCCTCCCCGGGTGGTGAACTTAATCCAACGCTCCTGGCTGCCGCGCATCTTTGTGGTATTGAGCAGGTATTTTCCCTGGGCGGGGCTCAGGCAATTGCGGCGATGGCATTTGGAACTGAAGCTGTACCGAAAGTCGACAAGATTGTCGGACCGGGTAATATCTATGTGGCGACTGCCAAGGAAATGGTGTTTGGTAAGGTCGGCATCGATATGATCGCAGGGCCATCCGAAGTGGTGATTGTGGCGGATGATAGCGCTGACCCGAAATGGGTCATCCAGGACATGTTTGCCCAGGCAGAACATGACGAGATGGCTCAGGCGATTGTCATTTCGCCCAGCGAAAAACTTCTGGAAGTAATTGCGCAGCAACTGCCCATCAAACTGGCCCAGCAAAAGCGTCAGCCTATTATTTCTGAAGCAATTTCCAGTCGGGGAGCGTTGATCAAGGTCAAGGACCTTAATGAAGCCTTCGAGATTGTGAACAAGATTGCGCCAGAGCACTTACAACTGGCGATTGATACGCCCGAAGTCTGGTTGCCCAACGTGCATCATGCGGGTGCAGTTTTCCTGGGTGTTGATACAGCTGAGGTAGTCGGTGACTATACGGCAGGTCCAAGTCATGTATTACCGACGAGCGGCACTGCCCGGTTCGCGTCCCCCCTGGGTGTTTATGATTTCCAGACTCGTACTTCGATCATTCAATGCTCCCGAGAGGGAGCAGTAAAGCTTAGCCGTGCTGCTGCGATTCTTGCCAGTGAGGAAGGTCTTTATGCTCATGCCGAGTCCGCTTTGGCTCGAGTAAAGGGCTAACGGGCATCTCATGTCAGGCCCTTTGCAACGTTACCTGGACGGAGTAAGCCGAGGCGAATATCAGTCGGATGAATCCCAGAAGGTCGCGCTGCGACTCCTGCAGAGACTCTTTGATGAAATTGGTGCCTCTGCGGACAAAAAACAGCCTGGCTTTCTCTCCCGCCTTGTAGGGAAAAAAGGCAACCCTCCCTTGGTCAGGGGGTTGTACTTCTGGGGGGGTGTAGGGCGAGGTAAAACATTCTTGATGGACCTCTTTTACGAAGAGTTGTCCATGAAGGAAAAGAAGCGTTTGCACTTTCACCGGTTTATGCGCGAGGTTCACAGGAAACTCCGTGACTTCCAGGGTGAGCCGGACCCGCTTAAAAAGGTTGCCGCCAGTTTTGCAGGTCAGGCAAGAATTATCTGCTTCGACGAATTTTTTGTTAGTGATATTACAGATGCAATGCTGCTCGCGGGTTTGCTTGATGAGATGTTCAGGCTGGGCGTGACTCTGGTCGCCACCTCAAATGTAGAGCCTGATCACCTTTACGAAAACGGATTACAGCGGCGGAAATTTCTACCGGCAATTGAATTGCTCAATGCTCATACACGGGTTCACAATCTGGATGGAGGTTTGGATTACCGACTTAGAGCATTGGAATCCGCGGAGATTTACCATTATCCCCTTGATGATGCTGCGGAAATCGGTCTGCGGGCAGCATTTCGTAGTATTTCCCCGGATGAGGGCAAGATAGCAGTGGTGCTACCCATAGAAGGGCGTGACATCGACACGCGCCGCTGCGGTGACGGCGTTGCCTGGTTTGAGTTTGCAGCGCTTTGTGACGGTCCAAGAAGTCAGAATGACTACATTGAATTGGCCAGGCTGTTCCAGACTGTGCTGGTTGGCAATGTCCCAAGGTTCGGTGAGGAGAAGGAGGATCAGGCCAGGCGGTTTATCAGTCTTGTCGATGAGTTTTATGACAGGAGTGTTAAACTGATTATCTCCGCAGAATCTCCCATCCTGGATCTTTATCAGGGGCAGAGGCTGGCATTTGAGTTCCGGCGGACCGAGAGCCGCCTGCAGGAGATGCAGTCCAAGGAGTATCTGGCGAAGCAGCACAAGCCTTAAGCCATGGGTTGAAAACTATGCTGCCAACTATGCTGAAACAGGCCGGGATCTTATCTGGTTGGGCCCTGGGCCCGGGTGAAGGCCTTCCGGTGTGGCAGGAGCGTCATGTGTCGTGCAAATTGCCAGTCGATATCCTGTATTCAGGGCCTAAATAAGGTTTGAAAATCAAGGTATTACCGTAGTTTGAATGGTTCCCTGATTCTCCTTGCAACTGAGATGTGCCTTCGTTAATATGCGCGCTCCCTGAATCCTGATCTGTGTGCTCACAATGAGGGTTTTGAACATTAGAAGACGGTTAGTGATTAAGCATGAAGACAGTTAGCGCCAAAAAAGAAACAGTAACGCGAAAATGGTATGTCGTGGACGCCACAGGCAAGACTCTTGGGCGTCTTTGTACAGAGATCGCGAACCGTCTCAGAGGTAAGCATAAGCCTGAATTCACACCGCACGTTGATACCGGTGACTATGTCGTCGTCGTTAATGCGGAAAAGATTGTGGTTACTGGCAAAAAGGCAACAGACAAGCTGTATCACCACCACTCGGGATACCCTGGTGGCATTAAGTCGATTTCTTTCGACAAGCTGCTAGTGAAGTCTCCGGAAATGATCATTGAGAAAGCTGTCAAAGGCATGATGCCGAAGAACAAACTGAGCCGCGCAATGCTCTCCAAGCTGAAAGTCTATGCGGGTAATGATCACCCCCATAGTGCACAGCAACCCACCCTATTAGAAATTTAACTAAAACCAGTATTTAGGTAGCAGCCAATGACCCAGTATTACGGAACCGGAAGAAGAAAATCAGCCAAGGCACGAGTCTTTATGACTGCCGGCGATGGAAGTATCCGGGTAAATGACCGTAGTCTTGATGAATACTTCGGTAGGGAAACTGCCCGTATGATCGTGAGGCAGCCTCTGGAAGTGGCTGATGTTACAGGCAAATTTGATTTCAACGTGACTGTTCGTGGTGGCGGTGGATTCGGCCAGGCTGGTGCGATCCGGCATGGTATCACTCGTGCTCTTCTTGCTTACGATGAGACGCTTCGCCCATCCCTGAGAAGCGCGGGTTTCGTTACGCGAGATGCAAGAACGGTCGAACGTAAGAAAGTCGGTCTGCGTAAAGCACGTAAGAAGCCCCAGTTTTCCAAGCGGTAATTTTTTACTCGCTAAAGCCCCCCATTCCAACCGAATGGGAAAACTCCAGATAAAACGCTGGCTTGGCCACATATTTCTAAGCATGTGTGGTAGAATCCGCTCGGCCAATTTTGGGGGCTTACCCGCCTTAATCCTGCGGTTGATCCAGACGGATTCGGGCTAACGGGTGGATGTTGTAACGGTAAGGAGAGTTCATTGTGAATGAAGATAGCGTCAATACAGGACGTCGCAAGTTCCTGATTGGGGCGACCACTGTAGTTGGGTCTGCTGGAGTAGTAGGACTAGCCGTCCCATTCGTCGGTTCCTGGAACCCAAGCGCCAGGGCGCTGGCAGCAGGCGCACCAGTGAAAGTCGATATTAGCAAGTTGTCCGCAGGCGAAATATTGGGGCCAATCCCTGCCTGGAGGGACAAACCTATATTCGTGGTCAAGCGCTCAGATGCAATGCTTGAGCAGTTAAATTCTATGAATGACAGGCTGGCTGATCCAGAGTCGCAGCGCGAGCAACAACCCGGTTACGCCCAGAACGGCACCCGCTCAATTAAACCAGATGTACTGGTACTTGTTGGGCTCTGCACACATCTGTCATGTTCACCTAAATTCCGTCCGGCTATTCAGCCGGAAGTATTCGATGAGGAATGGATAGGCGGTTTCTTCTGTCCCTGTCACGGCTCTAAGTTTGACCTTGCCGGTAGAGTCTATGCAGGTGTTCCCGCTCCTTCTAACCTTGAAGTACCACCTCACTTTTATGAAAGTGACTCTGTGATTGTTATCGGAGAAGACGAGGGGACTGCTTGATGTCAGGTTTACAACAGTCATTTAAGAACGTGATGGGTTGGGTGGATGCCAGGCTTCCAGTAACGGAAACCTATGAAAAGCATCTGTCCAAGTACTATGCGCCAAAGAACTTCAATTTCTGGTACTTCTTCGGAGTATTGTCCGTGGTAGTGCTGGTGAACCAGTTGTTAACCGGTATCTGGTTAACGATGAGTTATGTACCGACAGCGGAAGGGGCTTTTGCTTCAGTCGAATACATTATGCGGGATGTGGAGTACGGCTGGATGCTCAGGTATATGCATTCGACCGGCGCCTCAGCGTTTTTCCTCGTGGTTTACCTACATATGTTCCGAGGGCTTATGTATGGCTCGTATCAAAAACCGCGGGAATTGGTTTGGATTCTAGGGATGCTGATTTATATCGCGTTGATGGCGGAAGGCTTTTTCGGTTACTTGCTGCCGTGGGGAAACATGTCTTTCTGGGCAGGCCAGGTCATCGTATCTTTGGCCGGTGCCATTCCCTTCGTAGGCGAAGCGCTGGCGACCTGGGTGCGTGGAGATTTCAATATTTCAGGTATTACCCTGAACAGGTTCTTTGCACTTCACGTGGTGTTAATTCCACTGGTACTGATTGTGCTCGTGTTCCTGCACATTCTTGCGCTGCACGAAGTGGGCTCAAACAATCCGGACGGCGTCGATATCAAGAAAAATCTCGACGAGAATGGCAAACCGCTTGATAGCATTCCATTCCATCCGAATTACACCATTGGGCATGATTTACCTGCGATAGTCGGGTTCCTGTTTTTATTCTGCATCGTGATGTTCTACTACCCTGATGGCGGTGGTTACCTGATCGAGCATCCCAACTACGAGCCTGCAAACCCGCTGAAGACGCCTGATCTTATAGCGCCCGTATGGTACTACACGCCTTTCTATTCAATGCTTCGCGCGGCGACTTTCCCATTGTTCGGGCTTGATGCGAAGTTTTGGGGGCTGGTTGTGATGGCGGGTGCAATTGCGCTGCCGATCGTATTGCCCTGGCTAGATAAGTCGCCGGTAAAATCGATCCGGTATAAAGGGTGGGGCAGTAAAATCTTCCTCGCTATGTTTATTATCTCTTTCTTTATCCTCGGCTATCTGGGTGTTCAGCATCCGACGCCGATGAGGACTTTAGTGGCACAGCTTTGTACCGCGATTTACTTCGGCTACTTTTTGTTGATGCCCTGGTATACCCGCGTTGAGAAGACGAAGCCGGTCCCGGAAAGGGTGACGATGCCATGAATATGAAGCAGATGTTGTTGGCAGTCCTGATCTTTCTTCCAGGGTTCGCGGTTGCCGCAGGTGGAGAAACGCTCATTCCCCTTGATGATATGGAGCCTAACCTGGAAGACCAGGCATCGCTTCAGCGTGGAGCGAAGACCTACTTGAACTACTGCATGGCTTGTCACTCACTTAAGTACCAGCGCTACCAGCGAACTGCAGATGATTTGGGGATTCCTGCAGACCTGATGATGGAGCATATGGTTTTTGAGTCATCTGCTCAAATCGGGTCGCTGATGGGTAACGCCATGTCCGTCGACAACGCAAAGCAGTGGTTTGGTTCAGTTCCTCCGGATCTAACAATGTATACAATGCTAAAAGGTGGCCCTGAGTATCTTTACACCTATATGCGTGTCTTCTACGAGGACAAGACAAGGCCAATGGGTGTTAACAACCTGTTGTACGAGAACGTCGCTATGCCGCATCCCCTGGTAGAGTTGCAAGGTTTACAACGAAAAGTGTGTAAACAAATCCCGCGACTTGCTGACAATGGCGGCGAGATGAGAGACCCGTTGACCGGCGACCTGATCATGGCAGAACAGTGCGGTGACGATTTGATTCAGAGAGGATTCAGTCCTCTGGAACTGGTGGAAGGCACCGGGTCCCTGACACCCGAGGAGTATGACCAGTTGATTTATGATCTGGCTAACTTCCTACATTACACGGCAGATCCCAGCCGCCTGGAACGAGAACGAATCGGAATCTACGTTCTTCTCTTCCTGGCGTTCTTCTTTGTCTTCACCTGGCTGCTGGGCCGAGAGTACACGAAAGAACAGCATTAAACTCCAGTGTCGTACCGATTGGTATGGCACCCATCTAACATCTAACCTAGTAAGGGGTGAAGAATGGGCGTAGTAGCCAAGCATTCATCAATGATTTTTTATTCTGATGGCAATGATCATTACAGCCAGAGAGTTCGTCTTGTTTTGGCCGAAAAAGGCGTCGCAGTTGAGATCATCGACGTTGAGCCAGGCAGCATGCCTGAGGACCTGGCCGGTCTGAATCCGTACAACTCCCTGCCAACACTGGTAGATCGGGATCTTGTGCTCTACGAATCACAGGTCATCATGGAATATCTGGACGAACGATTCCCACACCCACCCCTGCTGCCTGTCTACCCGGTAGCACGAGCACAGAGCCGGTTGTTTATTTACAGAATCCAGAGAGACTGGTGTGGCTATGTCGACACGATAATCGCAGGCAGATCAAAAGATACGGTGATTGACCGGGCGCGGAAAGAGCTTCGTGAAAGCCTGGTTGCGATTGCGCCTGTGTTTGCTGACAAGCCATTCTTTATGAGCGAAGAATTCACCCTGGTGGACTGTTGTGTCGCTCCAATTTTGTGGCGATTGCCTGCCCTGGGAATTGATTTGCCTCCCAAACATGGCAAAGCCATTCAGGATTATATGGATCGAATATTTGAGCGGGATGCATTCCAGGCTTCACTCAGTGAAGCTGAGCTCGATATGCGGGATTAGTTGCAGATCATCCGGCTTGATTGATCGCCTATGAATTCATCTGTCCCATACCTGATTCGAGCGATCAATGAATGGATCCTCGACAATAACTGCACACCATACATGGTCGTTGACGCGACGATGGATGATGTGTCGGTGCCGCTCGCTCACGTCAAGGATGGCCAGATCGTTTTGAATATCGGTCCACAGGCCATTAGGAACCTGAGTATCTCAGGTGAATACATAATGTTCAGTGGGCGCTTCGGCGGCATCGCGCATGAAGTCTATGCGCCCATTGGTGCTGTGATGGGTATCATTACCAAAGAGAACGGTGAAGGTATGTGGTTCCCGCGTGATGAAGAGCCTGAACCAACTCCGGACGGCCCCCCGCCAGGAGATTTACCCTTAGAAGGCTCATCCTCCGAGGGATCATCTGCAGGAGCTCCAGGCAAGAAGCCGAAGAAAGGCCCTCCTTCTTTAAAGGTCGTTAAGTGACGTAATCTTCGGCTTTTCAACGTTGTAGCGTGAATCAGTTTATATATTCAAAAACCTTGACGATTTTTTGTACCCCTTGAATGTCTCTGGCTATATCCACAGCTGCATCTGCTTCTGCGCGGGTGAGTAAACCCATCAGGTAAACCACACCGTTCTCGGTGACAACTTTTATTCGGCTCGCGTCGGTGGATTCTGCCGCTGACAATGCAGATTTCACTTTCGTTGTCAGCCAGCTGTCGTTGGTTCGGGACAGGAGAGTCGTTTTCCCGGCTACAGTGAGTTCATTATGAACCTTGCGTACGTTCCGCAATGGCTCAACCTGCGCAGTGGCCATGGGAATAAGGTCTGCAGATGAAACTTGTCCAGTTAGCAGAACAATACCATCGAAACTGGTGACATTAATATTGGCATCTGCTAATCCAGGATTAGCATTCCCGACGCGTTTTTTAGCGAGTGATTCGTTTCTTGAATCATCGAAGGCTTCACCGACCGAATTCACCGTGCAGCTTGTTGTCAGGAATAGTGCCAGGATAAGAACAGGAAAATGCATAATGTTTAACTTTATAAAACGCTAATTTAGTCTAGTGTAAATGCACCGGGTATCCAATCAATCTGTTTTCCTATTGATACAACATCGAATCGATAGCTCTTCCATTTATGACCGGAAGTCTGAAGATAGCGTTTAGCTGTATTAATGATTTTTGTTTGCTTGGAGTAGGTGACTGAGTCTGCGCCAGAACCATAATCGGAGTTTTGTCGGAGTCTGACTTCGACAAATACCAGCAGGTCCTTTTTTTCCATGATCAGGTCAATCTCTCCTGTCTTCCATGAATAGTTGCGATTGACCGTGGCAAAGCCCTTTTTTAGAAGATGGTTTTCAGCGCGGGCTTCCGCCTGTCTCCCTGCTTCTTGTGTCGTTATGGCGGGTACTTGTGTAGTCATGGTTTTCGCGAAGTCACGGTTCTCGTGTAATCAATGGTGTCAGCTACAGAGCAGCATCGAATATCATGGGAATTGTGCTCACCTTGCCATCCCGGAATTGTGCCCACATCAGGGAGCGATTTACGATGTTGTCCTTGTTGAGTGTAAGAATGCCGGTAGCGCCAAAAATTTTCTCTTCAGGGAATTTCTTCAACTGTTGAAGGCGGGGGTAGAGCCTGTGGACGTCGACGCCAAGCGCGTAGAACGGAGCAAGCTGACTGCTGGCACCACTCCAGGTGTCAACAATTAGTTGTTTTGTACTATCGTCGTTGGTTAATTTCCAGGGGATATCGCAAAAACGGATGCCGTTCATGTCAATGGCGTTTATTCGGGAGTCGGTGCCAACATGAACATGAGACGTCGCGTACACAGGGATATCCTCAGCATAAAAGAATGCCAGGGTTGGGTTAATACCCCGCGCCTGCGTTGCGTTTGAAAGCAGGAATACAAAGTCGATGTCCTGGCGGCGGCGCGCAGTGAACTCAAACCGCTCACCCGTAATTCGGCGCAGGCTTGCGGCTCGCTGCTCACTTGAATCTACATTTAGCAATGACTTAATCAAATCGGAATAGTCGCGCTGGTCTGTAAACCTGGCGCTATCTACAATTAAACCGCCGCGGTCGGTGAAACTGTCAGTGAAGGCTTCCAGGTTACGGTCGCCCCATTCGCTGTCAGGTGCAACGATAAGCCCTCTTAGCAGACCCTCTCGGGATACCTGTTCCGCCACCTGTCTGGATTCGTCTTCTGGGGCTAGCCCGAACTGATATAGGTTCGGATTGATCTCGCTATTTAACGTCCGGTTAAGCGCAATGACAGGAACTTTTAGGCGCAGTCTTGCGACCTTTGTGACTTTTGCTCTATCCAGTGGGCCGATGATAAGTTCCGCTCCGCCTGAAACGGCGCTGGAAATAATGTCGAGAATATCACCGCTGGTTGAGTCGTAGATTTTCAGACTGGAATCTGGTGTTAACTGATAATGTGCAGCGATATATCCATCACGGATTGCGCGTCCAATCGCGCCAAGTTTGCCATTAAGTGGTAAAACCAGGGCAATGTTCTCTGGTCGTTCCTCGACAATTCGTGAAAGCATTTGCAGGGAAGCAGGAACGATGACCGCGGCGGGATGGTTCGGCCAGGCTTGTCGCCATTTTTTAAGCGCATTCAGTTGTCGCAGGGGGTCATCCTGGAATCTTTTGGTCATTGCAGCGAGAGACAACCATCCTCTTATTTCGCTGGTAATGCTTTGCTCCGCCTGCAGTTGCAGTGTCTTCTCTGATAGTTGGAGCAGGGTTGAAAAAATAGTTTCGTGATTTCCAGGTCGCTCCTCCGGAGGCAAGAGGCGATTGATATAGATGAGCTCCCGGGCACTGGCAAGGTAACTTCGACCAAGTAGATAGCCCCTTGCCCTCAGTTTTCCAACTCTGACCTGCATTCCTGTATCAAGGCGGATATTTTGGAATCTTTGGTCCTCCAGAATACGAATAGCCCGCAGAGGGTTGTCATTGGCCAGGGCTACCTCGGCGGCAAAGTAAGAATAATCCCGTGTAGATTTTGTTGAGACGTATGGAAACTCGATGGAATCTATTATTCGACCAGCGAGAGGGATGTCGCCTCCCTCTATCGCGATGCCAACTGCATCCAGTTTTAGTTCAGTAGATTTAGGGGGTTGGGTTCTGCCTGCTTCCAGTAATAGTCGATCAATACCTCTTTGTTCACCGAGCAGGGGTTGTCCACCCTGTGAAGAGGTATTCTTAACCGTCGGCGCAGTACATGCGGTAACTGCAAGAAGGAAGGCGAGAGAGAGAGAAAGAACCGCTAATTTGTTCATGTCACTTCAGCTACACTAGTGCCCCGGAATTATCCCACAAGTTGTGCTGTTGTTGTGCGAACTTCTGCCTGTAAAGGCAAACGAATTTTCCTGATGATCGGTGATAAATTGTCGACTTTATATGTAGTAGCCACGCCCATTGGCAATCTGGGTGATATCTCACAACGAGCTATAGAGGTCCTTAGTTCTGTTGATGTTATTGCCGCTGAGGATACCCGGCATACCGGCAAGCTGCTTTCGGAGTTTTCTATATCTTCGAAGTTGATCGCATTGCATGACCACAACGAAGATCGGTCGACCGCCAGAATCATCCAGATGTTGGAGGGTGGACAGAGCATTGCTATTGTTTCTGATGCCGGAACTCCTCTCATCTCTGACCCAGGATATCATCTGGTCAATCAATGTTTGTCCAGGGGATTTGATGTCGTCGCAGTACCTGGTCCGAGTTCGGTCACTGCTGCGCTCAGTATTGCGGGAATGCCAACTAACAGGTTTTCGTTTGAGGGGTTCGTCCCTGCCAAAAATGTAGCGCGAAGGGAGTTCCTGTCGAATCTAAAGTTCGAAACAAGAACCCAGGTTTTCTTTGAGTCGCCTCATCGCATCAGTGAAACCCTCCGAGCAATGGCAGATATCATGGGGCCGGAACGCCAGTTGAGTCTCTGCCGGGAGTTGACCAAGACATTTGAGCAGGTGGTTTTGGGTACCGTCGGTAAGATTTCGGAACAAATTGATTCAGGAGATATTCCTTCGAGGGGAGAGTTCGTCCTTGTTTTGCGCGGAAGTGACGAAGTGCTGGCGGTCAACGCTGACCATCTGCTTCAAACACTGTTGGCAGAGCTTTCTCCCTCCAGGGCTGCATCGGTCGCAGCGAAAGTAACAGATTTATCCAGGTCAGATCTTTACGATCGCGCCCTCGATCTGAAAAAGGGAGCAGATCCAGCTTGAGCGCAGAGGCGCCAGATAGTAGTCTTCGCGCCAGGAGTCGGCCAGGCAATCGCCCAAGCGCAAGCTAGGGAGGAAAGTCCGGGCTCCAAAGGGTAGAGTGCCAGGTAACGCCTGGGAGGCGCGAGCCTACGGAAAGTGCAGCAGAAAATAAACCGCCTGTTTTTCATTCGTGAGAGGCAGGTAAGGGTGAAATGGTGCGGTAAGAGCGCACCGCGCGGCCGGTAACGGGCGTGGCAGTGTAAACCCCACTCGGAGCAAGACCAAATAGGAATCCGCTAATCGTGACCCGCGATGGGATTCGGGTAGGTCGCTATAGGTGTCCGGCGACGGGCATCACAGATGAATGATTGTCCTCGACAGAACCCGGCTTACCGGCCGGCTCCTTATTTTTTGACTGCTCATATTTACGATCATATGAGCCCGTCCCAAGGTGTTTTCCGACGCTTCAGTACCGTCTCAGGCCCTGTATTCAGGCGGGCCGGGCTTTATATGCACATTGGGTATATAAAATAGCCTGCATAGTACAGATTGGTCTTAGATGAAAACCCTTATAAGTTACTTTAACTTATGAGGATATATGGCTGTAATCTATTAGGTTATGGTTTAGGCTATGTAATACTCTATAGAAATGCCCCTAAGTTATTGTGTTTTAAAGACAAATTGGCTCAATTGAGCTTGACAGGAACCTGTCTCCTTTCTAAGGTTCACTGTGAAGAAAAGTGGGTAAATGTGTCGTTTAGTGGAGAAGCCTTATTCAGGGTTGCTCCAGCGCTGAGAGGGTATTGTATTTTGACTCTCTGCTGATGGCTCATGGCCCCTATTTTCCAGTTTATGGAGTGGGTTTAAAGGCATGTTCAGGGGCGTAAACAACGTGAATATTGATGCGAAAGGTCGCATCGCTATTCCTACGCGGTTCCGGGATCAACTCCTGAATCACTGTAACGGTGAGATGGTTGTCACCATCGACACCGAAGAGCGGTGCCTCCTTATCTATCCCCAGCACGACTGGGATGACATTCAGCGCAAGGTAGAAGCTCTGCCTAGCTTTAATGTTGCTGCTCGTCGAGTGCAACGTTTATTGATTGGTCACGCGACTGACATTCAAATGGATAGCAGCGGCCGAATACTGCTGACACCACCATTGCGGGAATATGCGCAATTGGATAAGAAAGGCGTATTGCTCGGACAGGGTAAGAAGCTTGAACTCTGGAGCGAGCCGTCGTGGATAGAACGTCGAGATTCATGGCTGGAAGATCAATCCAGCCTGGAGCTACCCGACGAATTACAGTCTCTGTCCCTCTAGGTGCCTGCATCGTGACCGACCCCCACCAAACAGTTCTGCTCGAAGAGGCTGTTTCAGCCCTCATTATCGATCGCAGTGGCACTTATGTCGATTGTACCTACGGTCGAGGAGGGCACAGTCAGGCGATTGCGAACACACTTGAGCCTGATGGCAGGCTGCTGGTTGTGGACCGTGACAAAACAGCAATCGATCATGCGCAGGAGAAGTTTAAAGATGATCCTCGGGTAATGGTGGAGCACGGCGCATTTTCACAACTTGGAGAATTTACGCAAAAACATCAGCTCGAGGGCCTGGACGGCGTACTGATGGATCTTGGTGTCTCATCACCTCAGCTGGATGATGGAGAACGTGGGTTCTCTTTTCAGCGTTCAGGTCCGCTGGATATGCGGATGAACCAGACCGAAGGAGAAACCGCAGAAGAATGGCTTAGTGTGGCCAGTGAAAAGCAGATCACGGATGCCCTAAAGCAATACGGTGAGGAAAGGTTTGCCAAGCGCATTGCACGAAAGATTGTTGAAACGCGAGCCATATCTCCGATCAATACCACCGGCAAACTCGTTGAGATTTGCCAAACATCGATCCCTCGGAAAGAAAAACACAAACATCCTGCCACCAGAACTTTCCAGGCGATTCGAATACAGGTCAATCACGAGCTGGATGAATTAGAGGCCTGTCTGCGCGATGTGATTGAGTTACTTAATTCGGGTGGCCGGTTCGCGGTCATCAGTTTTCATTCTCTTGAAGACCGAATCGTAAAACGTTTCTTCAGGCGCATGGAAAAAGGTGATGACCTCCCCTCTCGCTTGCCAATACGGGATGCGGAGTTGAACAGGAGATTAAAGGTTATAGGCAAGCCGGTTCGCGCATCCGAAGCCGAAATTGAGCGAAATCGTCGAGCACGAAGCTCGATAATGCGCATCGCGGAGAAGCTGTGATGCCAGTGATTGTGCAACAACTTATGCGCTGGTTTTTCTCGCCAAGGCCGGTGGCAGGTTCCTTTTTATGTGGCCTGTTGGTGGTGTCTTCGCTCGGTGTTGCATATTCGTCACACCAGACCCGCAATATGTATCGAGATCTACAACAGCTCGAGAAAGATCATGATGATCTCGAGCACGAATATGAAAAGCTTCTGCTCGAGCATAGTGCCTGGGCAGATTACACCAGGCTCAACGAGCTGGCGCAGGACAAGCTGCAAATGATCGCGCCCGAAACCAGTGAAATGGTGGTGCTGCGATGATGCTAGCGCGTGTCCATCTTGTGGGGATCATCGTTATTTCCCTGTCAGCGGCGATGATGATGCGGCTTTTGTACCTGCAGATTTTTGAAAAAGATTTTCTTCAGAATCAGGGCGATGCACGGACTATTCGAATGGAGCGTATTAACGCACACCGGGGCATCATTCAGGATAGAACGGGCAAGCCCCTGGCGGTTAGTACCCCGGCTTTGTCCTTGTGGGCCAACCCCAGTGAGGTTCTACAGTCAAATGCCAGCCTTGAGCCACTCACAACTTACCTGGGTGTTAAGGCTGGAGAGTTCGATAAACGGCTGAAAAGTGCCAAATCAAAAAACTTTGTTTATCTGAGGCGCCACCTCCCTCCGGCTGAGGCTCGCAGGATTCTCGAGCTGGAAATACCTGGAATCTATGCGGAGCGTGAATATCACCGTTTCTACCCCGCTGGCGAAGTTGCTGCACACCTTGTTGGGCTCACTAACGTAGATGATAAGGGGCAAGAAGGGCTTGAGCTTGCTTTTGATGCTTGGCTGGCCGGAACGGCAGGCAAAAAGAAGGTTCTAAAGAATCTGTACGGTGAAATTATTCGGGATATAAAGCCCGTTGCAGAAGCGCAGCCAGGAAAGACGCTGACACTTGGTATTGACCTGAGGCTTCAATATCTGGCCTATCGAGAGCTGAAGTCTGCGGTGAAGTCTTCTCAGGCAGAATCCGGATCGATAGTTGTTCTGGATGTTGAGACCGGCCAGGTTCTCGCAATGGTGAATCAGCCTTCCTACAACCCCAACAATCGAGTTGGTCTGGATTTGAGTGCGGTGAGAAATCGGGCTTTAACTGATGTGTTTGAGCCTGGGTCTACCGTTAAACCGTTTACGGTTGGCGTCGCGCTCCAATCTGGAAACTACAGCCCCCAGTCTACTATTGATACTGCGCCCGGTTTCTTTCGAGTCGATAATTTTACCGTTCGTGATCCACGAAACCGGGGCGAGATAACCCTGGGTGAGATCATTATACATTCAAGCCAGGTTGGCATCTCCAAGCTGGCTTTGGACCTTAATGAGTATGAGGTCTGGGGGATGTTTGAAAAATTGGGTTTTGGTCGCGATGTTGGTACCGGGTTCCCTGGAGAGAGCGTGGGGTATCTGCCCAACCACCGAAGATGGAAAGACATTGACAGGGCAACCTTTGCCTACGGCTATGGACTTACGGTCACGCCGTTACAACTGGCAGCCTCCTACTTGACTATCGCAAGTGGTGGGCTCAAGAGGGATGTCAGTCTTATCGAAGGTATGGGAAGTAATGACCAGCGAATTTATTCCAGAGAAGTCGCAGACCAACTAAAACAGATGCTGGCGTCTGTGGTGACTGAGGGGACAGCAAAAAAAGCTGCGATAGAAGGTTATTCAGTGGCGGGTAAAACTGGAACGGTCAGGAAGATGGGGAAATCTGGTTACGAAGATACTCGACACCTTGCGTTTTTCGCAGGTATGGCGCCGGTTGATCATCCCCGGTTGGTTGGCGTGGTACTCATCAACGAGCCAAAGGGCGAGGAGTTCGGTGGCGGAGCGATAGCTGCGCCCGTCTTTTCCAGAGTAATGCAGAATGCCCTTAGGATCCTAAACGTGCCGCCTTTAGTCCAGGTTGAAGGAGGGGCTGCCTAGGTGATGCTGCGCGAACTACTTCCAGACATGTCGGTCCCTGCCATTGCGATTCAAGGAATTTGCGAGGATAGCCGGCGGGTTAAAAGCGGTGACCTTTTTTGCGCGGTCCCCGGTGAGCGGACCGATGGCCGAGACTACATAGCAGCTGCTATCGGCAATGGTGCGGCTGCAGTGTTGGGCGAAGCACCTTTACCTGAATTGTCTAACCCTCTCGTACCAATAGTTGCTGTCGAGGGTCTGCGCAGCCGAATGAGCGAGATTGCCGGCCGTTTCTACGGCCAACCAAGTGAAGCGCTGTCAGTTTTTGCTGTTACGGGAACCAACGGGAAAACCTCGTACAGTCAGTTGTTGGCGCAGGCATTATCCAGTGCCAGTGTTAAATGCGGCGTGATTGGCACAATGGGTTCTGGTGTGCCTGGGGCTTTGGTTGACGCTGGCCTTACAACGCCAGCCGCGATTGATATTCAGCGAAAGCTCCGGGAGTTAGTGGATTCCGACTGCGAAGCCGTTGTGCTTGAAGCGTCGTCACATGGCCTGGTACAAGGCAGGCTGGAAAATGTCAGGGTAGGGACTGCGGTACTTACCAACATCACTCACGATCATCTTGATTATCACCTAACTTTTGAGTCTTACCGTAAAGCAAAGGAACTGCTGTTCCATCTTGATTCTGTGAGCAATGCAGTCATTAACCTGGACGATGAGTTCGCGTCCGACCTCGCGGCGGGGCTGGGCGGCAGTGTTCAGGTGATCGGTTATAGCCTTGAAAAAGAAACGGATGTTTCGCTGATAGAAGCGGCGGCAACGGCTCGTGGCGTTGAAGTTTCTATTGCCGTGAATAACGATATTGTTAAGGCACAGCTTCCCTTGTTTGGTTTATTTAACGTTCAGAACGTTCTCGCTGTGATCGCCACGCTGGTTTCGATGGGATGGCGCACATCACAAATAGAAGCTTCTCTTAAGAAATTGTCTCCCGTTGCCGGGAGAATGGATGTGTTACGCAGGGCAGGACAGCCCACTATTATTGTCGATTATGCGCATACACCAGACGCATTGGAGAAAGCGCTATCTGCCGTGCGCGAACACTTTCCGGATCACCACATTAGCTGTGTTTTTGGGTGTGGTGGTGATCGCGATGGTTCAAAGCGACCGGTTATGGGCCAGGTCGCGTCCCGCTTTGCTGATCGGGTTGTGCTTACAAGTGATAACCCTCGTAGTGAAAAACCTGAATCTATCATTAGTGAGATTCAGGCTGGGGTGGATGCCGTTGACCTACATGTCAATGCAGACCGGGCGGAGGCAATTCGTGAAGCTATTCATCTGGTGACGGGGAATGGAATAGTAGTGATCGCAGGGAAGGGTCATGAAGACTATCAGGAGCTAGCTTCAGGCAGGGTTCCTTTCAATGACTATGCGGTCATTGACGAAGTCCTGAGCGCAGGTGCGGTGACAGATGACGAGGAAAAATAACGTGATCGTAGGCCTTGGAGAAACTGGTTTAAGTTATGCGCGATTCCTTGCCGCGCGTGGTGAAGATTTTGTGGTGGCAGACGACAATCCGTTTGAGGCTAATGTCGTGGCCGTTGATAGGATCAGCCCAGGCGCAATCATCGGTAATATTTCCGTTGACCGTTTGTTGCAAGCGGATGAAATATTTATCAGTCCGGGTGTTCCTCTGGGTCACGAAGCGGTGTCAATGGCTCGCGCCAGCGGGAAAATCCTGCGCGGCGATGTTCAGCTCTTTGGAGAACTGGCCGCCGCGCCCATTATTGGAATAACAGGTACGAACGGAAAATCAACCGTGAGCAGTTTCGTGTTCGAACTGATCCGAGACCAGGGGAAGAAAGTATCGCTCGCAGGGAATATCGGGACGCCCTGTCTTGATGTGCTTGCGGTCGACGTGGATTTTCACGTTCTGGAAATCTCCAGCTATCAGCTCGAACTGGCGACGGCAATGAAAACCGAAATTGCGGTTGTCTTGAACCTCGTGCCGGACCACATGGATCGATACGAGAACGAACAGGATTACTACCGGACTAAACTTGGCTTATATGACAACGCTAAGAGAGCGGTCATAAACCGTTCAATGTCAGATGATCTGGGTTCGGCCAATTCTGCTGCAACCTTTGGTTCGGATATGCTGCCAGGAGAGAACAACTTTGGGATTTCTGTTCAGGGTGAGCAGACGTGGTTGGTGCAGGGCAATACGAGTTTACTCTCAGGGGATGAACTACAGGTAGCAGGCACACATAATTTTCAAAATATATTAGCGGGTTTAGCTATCGGATGGCTCATTGGTTTGGATATGAGGGCGATGCTGGATACCGCGAGGCGCTTCAAAGGATTGCCGCATCGATCGGAGATTGTTGGCGAAGTTGACGGGGTTACCTATGTCAACGATTCGAAAGCGACCAATCCTGGTGCTTTGGTTGCATCGGTCAAGGGGCAGGCCCTGGGCAGGAACGTTCACCTGATTGCGGGGGGGGATTCAAAAGGACTTGGTTTTGATGGGCTCTCCGCTGAGCTGGGGTCTTATCTGAAAGGTGTATATCTGATTGGTGCTAACTATGCAGCATTGCAGAGTGAGTTTTCAGGGCAGGGCACGATAGCCTGTGATGTATTGGCTCAAGCGGTCTCTGCTGCTGCAGCTAGAGCAACCGATGGGGACATTGTATTGCTGTCGCCTGGATGTGCCAGCCATGACCAGTATCAGAACTATGTTGAACGAGGTGATTCCTTTAAGGATCTCGTCGAGAGACTTAAGTCATGAATATGGTTAAGAAACTTTCCGTTTCTACGCCTCAGCTGACTGGGTTCCCGGTAGATCCTCTGGTTTTTGGAATAGCAGTATTCCTCATGCTTTATGGCCTTGTGATGATCGGGTCGGCGTCACTAGAGATTGGCGTCAAAACCTACGGTAATCCATTTTTTCTGTTAACCAGACATAGCATCTATCTTCTCGTCAGTGGTGCAGCTGCGTTGGTTGCAATCAGTGTCCCGATCCAGCGGTGGCAAAAATATGATGCCGCTTTGCTTGCCGTCTCGTTTCTTCTGCTGATGGTGGTTCTGGTTCCTGGTATAGGCAAAGAGGTCAATGGCGCAACTCGGTGGGTAGCGCTTGGGCCATTCAGCCTCCAGGGGTCGGAGTTCGTGAAACTATTTGTCACGATTTACATGGCGGGTTACCTGGTAAGACGGAAGGAGGAAATTGAAACCTCTCTCAGTGGTTTTGCGAAGCCTCTTGTCGTGCTAACGCTGATTGTTTTTCTGCTGCTTGGGCAGCCGGACTTTGGCGCTGCTATTGTCATCATCAGCGCGGCTATTGGCATGATCTTCCTTGCGGGTGTCCCCTACCGCTTCTTTCTGCCGCTGGTTGCGCTTTGTGTTTCTTCTATAGCGCTCATTGCGACACTAACGCCATACCGCCTTGCCAGGCTTCTGGCATTTGCGGACCCCTGGGAACACCAGTTTGATTCCGGCTATCAATTGACACAGGCGCTTATTGCGTTCGGTCGGGGTGAATGGATTGGGCTAGGCTTGGGTAATAGTATTCAAAAGTTGTTCTTCCTTCCGGAGGCTCATACGGATTTTCTGTTCTCCATCGTTGCAGAAGAAATGGGCATCATTGGTGCCGGGCTGGTGATACTTCTTTTTGCCGGTCTGGTTATACGAGGGCTTGCTATTGGGAATGCAGCGCGTCGTCAGGAACTTCCGTTTCATGCTTACCTTGCCTACGGGCTGTCTCTTATCATTGGCATTCAGGCGAGTATAAATCTTGGCGTCAATCTCGGCATTCTGCCTACCAAGGGGCTGACATTGCCTTTTATGAGTTATGGCGGAAATAGCCTCATTGTTAGTTGCATGATGGTCGCGCTGATTCTTCGAATTGACTATGAAACGCGTCAATTCCAGACCTCCAACATCAAGCGGGGTAAGCGAAATGGTTAGCCCGGCTTTGGCAATGACGGTGCCTGAAATGAGGCGCATCAAGTGCATACATTTCGTGGGTATTGGCGGCGCGGGTATGTGTGGTATCGCAGAAGTCCTGCTAAATCAGGGTTACCAGATTTCTGGCTCCGATATGAATGCGTCAACGGTGACCAGAAGGTTGGAAACACTAGGGGCAAAAGTGTCGATCGGGCATGACGCATCTCACATAGAGAACGCCGATGTCCTCGTTGTTTCCAGTGCTATTCACCAGACTAACCCCGAGCTCGTAGCGGCTCATGAGATTCGTATGCCGGTGGTTCGGCGAGCGGAAATGCTGAGTGAGCTCATGCGCTATCGTCATGGCATCGCCGTTGCTGGCACCCATGGGAAAACGACAACAACGAGTCTGATTGCCTCTATCTTTCGGCAGGCATCGCTTGATCCAACCTTCATTATTGGCGGTTTGTTAAATAGCGCTGAAAGTAACGCCCGTTTGGGGGCCTCGCGCTACCTGATTGCAGAAGCAGACGAGAGTGATGCCTCATTTCTGCATTTGCAGCCCATGGTTACAGTGCTAACGAATGTAGACAAGGATCACCTTGCGAACTACGACGGCAGTTTTGAAAAGCTGATAACCGCATTTGTTGAATTCGTGCACAACTTGCCGTTCTACGGTTTGCTGGTTGCCTGTATTGATGATCCGGTGGTGAAATCTATCCTCCCAAGGATAAACAGACCAATCTTGACCTACGGGTTTGATTCGGATGCTGATTTCCTGGCGTTTGACGAGCACCAGGAAGGTTTGACATCGAGTTTTACGGTCCGTCGGCGGCAGGGAGAAGATTTGAAGATTCGGCTCGCGATGCCCGGCAGATACAACGTACTGAATGCTCTGGCAGCTGTTGCCATTGCGTCGGATGAAGGTATTGCGGATCCAGATATTGTCGCGGGTCTTGAAGATTTCGAAGGAGTATCCCGAAGGTTTCAGGTTCATGGTAGGTTTTCCCTGGCAGATGGGGATTTCATGCTGGTCGATGACTATGGTCATCATCCAACCGAGGTTAAAGCTGTTATTGAGGCGGTCAGAAAGGGCTGGCCAGATACCCGCTTGGTCATGGTGTACCAGCCACATCGGTATAGCAGAACCCTGGAGCTGTTTGACCAATTCGTCGACGTATTGTCACAGGTCGATCAATTGGTGTTGCTCGAAACCTACGCCGCGGGTGAAGAGAGAATAGAGGGAGCGACCGGCGCAGATTTATATAAACAGCTCGGGCTTAAAACTGATGCCCAGGTCGTGTTTGTGAGTGCCATTGATGATGTGCCAGAAGCGCTCGAACAGATTCTTGAGCCTGGCGACCTACTAATGACCCAGGGCGCTGGTGAAACGGCAAAGCTCGCGCGAATGCTAACAGAGCGCTGGGAAGACTGGAGGGTACTGCGATGATTCGACCCTCTACTGGATCTGTTTCCGCGATGTTACTTGTAGTAGGGGTGCTTGCTTTTGCAACTGTCTCCATTGACCGATCGAATGTTGAACGAATGTCTATTGTGGGTAACTTTGATGAGCGCCAACTGGAAAGTATTAAAGCGCTGCTCACCGAAGTTGACATTGCATCCAGCGAAGTTGAACAGCTCAAGCAGACCCTGAGTGCGCTGGACTGGGTCCACCACGTCAATGTCAGGAAAAACTGGCCACAAGGGATTGAGGTTGAAGTTTTCCCGGAGAGCGTCATTGCATACTGGAACGACAACGGATTCATTAATAGGGAAGGTAGAGTGTTATACACCGAAATGTTGGTAGGTGGAGATCTACCTCATTTGTATGGCCCTGGGGGTTCTGAGCTGGATGTGATGAAACAGTTTCAGCAGTTGAGCCAAATGCTGAATAACCACGGACATGAGATAAAGGTACTAACAGTAACCGAAAGGGGGTCCTGGTCGCTAGAAACTGAAAGCGGTGTGCAGGTGCTGCTAGGCCAGGAAGATCTGAAAGCACGCATGCGAAGATTTCTCACTGTCAGTGTCAGACTGGCAGAACGAGGGGATGCCAGGTTCGTTGAAAGAATGGATGCACGATACATCAATGGTGTGGCTGTGCATTTTGAGAAAAACAATCACATAAAACTCGCTGAATTTAATAAAAGTGTAGGGGAACGAAGCTTATGACTAGTCCAATAGGTGGTCGCATGATCGTCGGTCTGGACATTGGGACGTCCAAAGTGGTCGCCATTGTTGCGGAAATAGGGATTGATGGTGAAGTCGATATTGTTGGGATCGGCAGTCATTCGTCACGTGGATTGAAAAAGGGCGTTGTGGTGAATATTGAATCCACCGTTCAATCAATCCAACGAGCGGTTGAAGAAGCGGAACTAATGGCTGGCTGTCAGATACATTCGGTGTATGCCGGTATCGCCGGTAACCATATCCGCAGTCTGAATTCCCACGGCATAGTTGCCATCAGGGACAAGGAAGTATTCCAGCCAGATATTGATCGGGTGATTGACGCGGCGCAGGCAGTGGCGATTCCTGCTGATCAGAAGATACTTCACATCTTGCCCCAGGAATTCATCATCGATAACCAGGAGGGGGTCAAAGAACCGCTCGGAATGTCTGGTGTCAGGTTGGAAGCCAAAGTTCACCTGGTGACTTGCGCAGTGAATGCAGCGCAGAACATCGAAAAGTGCATTCGTCGGTGTGGATTACAAGTTGAGGACGTCATTCTTGAACAGCTTGCGTCTGGTTATGCGGTGCTTACCGAAGACGAAAAAGAGTTGGGTGTTTGCCTTGTGGATATAGGCGGAGGTACGACTGATATCGCTGTCTTTACTGAAGGTGCTATCAAGCATACCGCAGTAATTCCGATTGCTGGAGATCAGGTAACCAACGATATTGCAATGGCGCTCAGAACACCGACGCCGAATGCAGAAGAGATTAAAATAAAATATGCGTGCGCGCTGGCAAGTCTTGCTGGCGAGAATGAAACCATAAAAGTGCCCAGCGCGGGTGACCGGCAGGATCGAGATCTTTCCAGACAGGCTTTGGCGGAAGTTGTTGAGCCAAGGTACGACGAGCTATTTACTCTGGTGCAAGCGGAACTGCGCCGGAGCGGTTTCGAAGACCTCATTCCGGCTGGGGTTGTATTGACGGGAGGCACTTCGAAGATCGAAGGCGCTGTGGAACTTGCTGAAGAAATCTTTCATATGCCGGTCAGTCTTGGTAAGCCTAAAAACGTGTCGGGCTTATCAGACATTGTCCGCAATCCAATATATTCGACTGCCGTTGGCTTGCTGCAGTACGGCGCGAAGCAACAACCCGACAACATTGTGATACCTGGTGCCGCAGGCATGGATGGAATGATGGGCCGGGTGAAGAGCTGGTTTATGGGGAACTACTAATGTATGCAACAACGATTACTAATGAAATTTTCACTAATACTAAACACTCGTTTACAAGAATTGTCTTAGCCTGAGGAGGTTAACTATGTTTGAAATCGTCGATAGCGCACCAGAAAACGCGGTCATTAAAGTGATCGGTGTAGGGGGCGGTGGTGGTAATGCCGTTGAACATATGGTTAAGCAGGATGTCCAGGGAGTTGAGTTTATTTGCGCCAATACTGACGCACAGGCACTCAAAAACCTGGGTGCCAAAACGCTTCTTCAATTGGGTTCCGGAATTACCCGAGGACTCGGTGCAGGTGCGAACCCTTTAATGGGCAGGGATGCGGCGCTAGAGGACCGAGAACGTATTGCTGAAAGTCTAAATGGTTCCGATATGGTGTTCATCACCGCAGGTATGGGTGGTGGTACCGGCACAGGGGCTGCACCTATCGTTGCCGAGATTGCCAAGGAAATGGGAATTCTCACGGTTGCGGTAGTGACTAAGCCCTTTGTGTTCGAAGGCAAGAAAAGAATGAGAATTGCTGAAGAAGGGATCGTTGAGCTTTCCCAGCATGTCGACTCGCTGATTACTATTCCTAATGAAAAGTTACTGACTATTCTCGGGGAAAAGACGCCATTGCTTGAGGCATTTGGGTCAGTGGACGACGTTTTATCCGGTGCTGTGCAGGGTATAGCGGATCTGATTATCAGGCCCGGTATGATCAATGTCGACTTTGCGGATGTTCGCACTGTGATGTCTGAAATGGGTATGGCCATGATGGGTAGTGGCAATGCCAGTGGTGAGGGTCGTGCCAGAGAAGCAGCAGAATCTGCGATTCGTTCACCATTGCTCGAAGATGTAGATTTCACGGGAGCTCGGGGTGTGTTGGTGAACATTGCCGCAGGTACAGACATCTCTCTGGGTGAATTCTCTGAAGTTGGAGCGACCGTTGAAGATTTTGCTTCTGAAAACGCTACGGTTGTCATCGGTACTGTTATTGACGAGTCGATGGGTGATGAGCTACGCGTGACCGTTGTCGCAACAGGATTGGGTGTCCAGGGGCAGATGGAAAGATCGCCAAAAATGAAAGACGAGGTCAAGATAGCGACGGCTGGTGATGGCGTCCCTAATTACTCGGATTTCGACCGACCCACAGTGATTCGAAATGCTGCAGTTGATGGCACTGACGAGGTTGATCTGCACGCAGACAAGGACCTGGAGTATCTTGATATTCCTGCTTTCCTTAGGCGTCAGGCAGACTAGCCGACTCTGATAATCGGTCCTATGTGAGTGAATGGTTACTAACTTCGATGCCGGTATTGTTCTTGGGTTTTTTTACCGGTTCTTGAAACTTAATGTCATTTTTGTAGTCATAGACTCCAGTTAGCGGAATCTATGCCAAATTCGCGATTTGGCATAGAGGTTGGCACGGGCATTTGGTAGTATTCGCGCCGCACTTGGGGACGAAAACAGACAATGATCAGGCAAAAAACGTTGAAAAACGTCATTCGTGCGACAGGCGTTGGTCTGCACACTGGCGAGAAAATATACCTGACGCTCAGGCCCGCCGCAGCTGATTCCGGCATCATATTCGTAAGGGTAGACGCTGACCCAGCGGTTGAGATTCCTGCGCTAACGGAGTTCGTTGGAAATACTACCCTTGCTACTACAATTTCTCGAGATGGCCAGAATATCTCCACCATCGAGCATTTGATGTCGGCTTTTAGTGGCCTTGGTATTGATAACGCTTATGTTGAGGTTAGTGGGCCAGAAATGCCAATTATGGACGGTAGCGCCGCCACCTTTGTTTTTCTGATCCAGTCTGCAGGAATCGAAGATCAGAACGCTCTCAAGAAGTTCATCCGGATCAAAAAGGAAGTTCGGGTTAACGATGAAGAAAGCGCCCGATCCTATAACCAGTCAGCGACAATTCGTCCCTACGATGGGTTCAGGGTCAGCCACACAATTGTCTATGACAATGCAGTGATCAAGGAACAACAAGCCACCGTCGACTTTTCAATGACATCATTTGTCAAGGAAGTTAGCCGGGCTCGAACATTTGGCCTGATGCAGGAATTTGAGCACCTGCGTGAACGTAACCTGGCCCAGGGCGGCAGTCTGGATAATGCCGTTGTGGTGGATGAGTACCGCATCCTGAACGACGATGGTCTGCGTCACGAAGATGAGTTCGTCAGGCACAAAATCCTGGATGCGATTGGTGATATGTACCTTCTGGGTTATAGCCTGATTGGTGAGTTCGTTGGCTACAAGTCTGGCCACACGGAAAATCACGCGCTGCGTAAGAAATTGTTAAGGCAAACAGATGCCTGGGAAATTATCACCTTTGACAAGGCGGAAGATGCGCCCATTTCTTATGGAGGTCTGGTCAATAGCGAATTCTAGTCACCCCGGGTTCTCTTCGAGAGCTTAATCAGGGCATTTCTAAGGGCTTCATCCTCAATGTACGCCGCGGTCTGCTGTAGTTGGGATGCATTCCGGGGTGTCAGATAGCGCTCGCTGTCTTCAGGCTTTTTAGCAGAAAAGATGGGTTGAACCTTAATTTTGAGGGAAGAAACCTCAAGACCACGCCGACGAAGTGTAGAAATGATATTACGTTGACGATACCGGATCTGGGTGGCCTGGGTACTTTTAGAGGTTAGCAGCGTTAACTCATTGTTTTTTAAGGAAGCTACGCTTGTTTCAACATCCAGCACGCCATCCACAATTTGCTGTATAGTTCTCAAGTCTTGGGATTGGGCATAGAGTTGATGCAGTATATGATTAGACCCTTTGAGAATCTGCTGTGTTGACCTAATAGATTTGGGCACACGGGACATGTAATGGCGCGTCTGGAAGAGTAAAGAAAACAGTATCTATGAAGTTCATCATCGTTGACAACAAAACCGGCAGACATCGATCCTTTAATGCTAATGCATTTATCTTTGGCGTCGCACTAGCAGGGTTGATTTCAATTCCTGCTGCAGCGGGTTACTTCGCTTACCGATTTGGGGTTGGTGAGGCCGCACTGACAGGTGAAATGGTTGCCAAGTGGCGTGAGGTTCTTGATGAGCAACGATACGCGATAGAAACCACAAGAGGCGATGCAGAGCATACGCTTGCGGCATCTGCACTTCGAATCGCTCAGCTTCAGGCACGAATTGTTCGTCTTGACGCTCTGGGTGAACGACTGACGGAAGTTGGTCGCCTGGATGAAGGTGAATTTGATTTCTCCCAGCCCCCGGCGATGGGTGGACCAGAGAATCCTTTGGGGCAGGCGGGCTACCAACCACCTGCTTACATTGATTTACTGGATCGGCTGGCGCATGACATTGAAGACCGTGAGCAGCAACTTGGTGTTTTGGAAACTTTGTTAGCCAAGAGGAAAATGGATCGTGATGTATTCATTGCGGGGCGACCTGTAAAGAAAGGATGGATGTCATCGCGCTTTGGTCATAGAAGCGACCCGATTTCTGGAAACCGGGCATGGCACAATGGCGTTGATTTTGCGGGTAAGAACGGCGCTGATGTCATTTCAGTTGCCGCAGGTGTTGTTGTCTATGCTGATACCCGAAATGGCTACGGCAAGATGGTGGAAATCAACCATGGCGGTGGCTACTCGACTCGTTACGGCCATCATAAAGATCTAAAGGTAAAATCTGGTGATATCGTCCGCAAAGGCGAAGTCATTGGCCTGATGGGCAGTAGTGGTCGTTCGACCGGCCCTCATGTTCACTTTGAAGTATTCAAAAACGGTCGCGTTGTCGACCCCTCGAGTTATATCCATCGCGCCAGTCGCTGATGCCAATATCTTAGATTTTTCGTGGCGAGGACCCTCGCCTAACTTATTGATTATATAGAGAAAAAGTAAGATGGTATTGCAGGTGCTAAGCAAAGTCTTTGGCAGCAAGAACGAACGCGAACTGAAACGAATGCGAAAAACGGTTCTACGAGTCAATGTGCTGGAAGATGATATCGAGACACTTTCTGCGGAAGCGTTAATCGGACAGAGAGAGAAACTGAAATCCCGGCTTGAGGCAGGTGAGTCCCTTGAAGATATCCTACCAGAGGCGTTCGCGACAGTCCGTGAAGCAGGTAAACGCGCGCTCGGCTTAAGGTTGTTTGATGTCCAGATGATTGGCGGGATTACACTTCACGAGGGTCGAATTGCAGAAATGCGAACTGGCGAAGGTAAGACTCTCGTCGCGACGCTGCCACTGTACCTGAATGCAATTAGTGGTGACGGTGTGCATCTGGTGACGGTAAATGACTACCTGGCCAAGTGGGGCGCCGAATGGATGGGGTCAATCTTTGTGACCCTGGGAATGACCGTCGGTGTGGTCTATGCCGGACAGTCGGCAGACGAGAAGCAGCGTGCCTATCAGGCAGATGTAACCTACGGTACAAATAACGAATTTGGTTTTGATTACCTGCGCGACAATATGGCTTTCTCTGCTGAAGAAAGAGTCCAGCGCAGAATGAATTTTGCCATTGTGGATGAGGTCGATTCGATCCTTATCGATGAGGCGAGAACACCTTTAATCATTTCAGGCGGGCTTGAGAATACTGCAGATGTTTACAAAGCCATCAACGGGATAGTTCCTGGTTTGGTCGAGCAGGTTAAAACATCTGAAGACATAGAAGAAGAGAGAGAACCGCCCGGCGACTATTTCGTGGATGAAAAACAACGGGATGTTGAACTTACTGAGGAAGGTCACCAGAAAATTGAAAATCTTCTTGTTCGCAAGGGTTTACTCGCAGAGGGTGAGAGCCTTTATGGCACCGCTAACCTTACGTTGTTTCACCACGTCAGTGCGTCCCTGAAAGCTCACAAGCTTTATAAAAGCGATGTGGATTACATCGTCGCTGAAGGTGAGATTGTTATTGTCGATGAGCACACAGGTCGAACCATGCCCGGGCGCCGCTGGTCTGGCGGTATTCACCAGGCGATTGAAGCCAAGGAAAATGTCAACATTACTAACGAAAGCCAGACGCTGGCTTCTACTACCTTTCAGAACTATTTCCGGTTGTACAAGAAATTGGCTGGCATGACTGGAACGGCCGATACCGAGGCATTTGAATTCAGGCAGATCTATGGGCTTGACGTGGTTGTTATTCCAACGAACCTACCAATGGTTCGCCGTGACCTGAACGACCTTATATTTATGAGCCATGCTGAGAAGTTTGAGGCGATTGCTGATGAGATCGCCGACTGTCTGGCGAATAACGCGCCAGTTTTAGTGGGTACCGCTTCCATCGAAACATCAGAACTGCTTTCCGAGTTGCTTAATAAAAAGAAGGTCAAGCACAGCGTTCTAAATGCTAAGTTCCATGAGAAAGAAGCAGAAATTATTGCCCAGGCTGGTAGGCCGGGGACAGTCACTATCGCTACAAACATGGCAGGTCGAGGTACTGACATTATTCTCGGTGGGAGCTGGGAAGCAGAAGTAGCGCGTCTTGAAGCCCCTACACCCGACCAAGTTGAGAAAATCAAAGTGGCCTGGCAGGAAAGCCATGACCAGGTCCTGGAGGCCGGGGGTTTGCACGTCATTGGTACGGAACGACATGAGAGCCGTCGAATAGATAACCAGCTACGGGGTCGTGCCGGACGTCAGGGTGATCCGGGCTACTCCAGATTCTATCTGTCCTTGGAAGATGACCTGATGAGGATCTTTGCGTCTGATCGGGTTCGCGGGTTCATGCAGAACATGGGCATGGAAAATGGGGAAGCCATCGAACACAAGATGGTTACTAACGCGATTGAGAAGGCGCAGCGAAAAGTTGAGGGTCGTAACTTCGATATTCGTAAACAACTGCTGGAATATGATGATGTTGCGAATGACCAGCGCCAGATGATTTACGGACAGCGTAACGAGCTGATCGAGTCAGAAGAAATCTCTCATATTGTCGATGCTCTCTGGGATGATGTCATTGATGAAGTCATTGATGGGTACATCCCTCCTCAGAGCCTGGAGGAGCAGTGGGACGTGCCGGGCCTGGAGTCTGCCTGCCACACCGAGTTTAACGTGAAGCTGCCGGTTCAAAACTGGCTGGATGAAGATTCTTCGCTTTTTGAGGATACTTTGCGACAAAGAATCGTTGGTGAGATCCGTGCGGAATACGTCAAGAAGGAAGCACTGGTAGGACCGCAGCTCCGGATGTTTGAGAAACGCATCATGCTCGATATCCTGGATGGCCTTTGGAAAGAACACCTTGCGGCGATGGATTATCTGCGGCAGGGAATTCATCTGCGAGCCTATGCACAGAAAAAGCCCAAAGATGAGTACAAGCGAGAAGCTTTCGACCTTTTTGATAATCTGCTCAGAAGTGTCAGGTTTGACGTGATTCGCTTTTTGTCCAGAGTTCAGTTTCAGTCCGAAGAGGACGCGGAAGCGCTTGAACTCAGACGCCGCGAGGAGGAATCAAGGGTGCAAAAAAATTACCAGAAGGATGGTAGCCCTGGGATGGATGGCGCAGCAGTGAAGACACCCGCTGATGAACTAAACGAACCCTTTGTGAGACCTGATAAGAAAGTGGGCAGAAATGAATCTTGCCCCTGCGGCTCCGGTAAAAAATATAAAGCCTGTCACGGGAAGCTTGGCTAATTCGTGTCCGAGAATACTACACCGCGGTGTCTATTTACCGATAACAAGTTGATTATTAAGCTAATATTACCTGTATGTCGCGCCAGGTTTTGCCTGGAATCAAAATTTCTGGACGGGAACTAGCTAATGGCTGTTGGCGATTATTCAACGGATTTCCACATTGTTCCGGGCGTTCGTCTGGGGGGAGTTCCATGCGGCATCAAGGGTATAGATCAGCTTGATCTCGTTTTGTTTGAATTCGTGTCTGGCAGTGTCACTGCCGGAATTTTCACGCAAAGCCATTTTGCAGCGGCGCCCGTGCTGGTTGGCCGGGAGCATCTTGATCAGCGCGATAGTCGGTACTTCCTGATTAACAGCGGTAACGCGAATGCAGCCACCGGAGATGAGGGTAAGTCTGATGCGGTGATTTGCTGCAAAGCTCTGTCACAGCAAACCGGTGTTCGGCCTAATGAGGTCATTCCATTTTCTACAGGTGTTATTGGCGAAAAGCTGCAGGTTGCGAACATTACCGACGCATTGCCAGAGTTGATCCCAACGCTCGATGAAACGAACTGGTTGCTTGCTGCTCAAGGCATTATGACGACCGATACCCGGCCCAAGATTGCAACTCGCCTTTTGGAGATAGAAGGCAAGGCTGTGACAATTACTGGTATCGCCAAGGGCTCTGGGATGATACAGCCCAATATGGCAACAATGCTCACCTATATAGCCACTGATGCGGTGGTCTCAAAACCGGTTTTGCAGGAATTGTTAAAAACAGGAGCCGATCAGTCATTCAACCGTATTACGGTGGATAGCGATACATCGACCAACGACTCCTGTATGTTGACGGCCACCGGGGTTTCTGGTGTCAGTTGTGATGCAGGAGCTGCAAGAGCGAGTTTTCAAGAGGCGCTTTTTTCAGTGATGCAGGAACTCGCCCACGGTATTATTCGTGACGGCGAAGGTGCAACTAAATTCGTGACGGTTAATGTGTCGGGCGGTATGACCAGGCAAGACTGTCTTAGTATCGCCTACGCGATTGCCAATTCACCGCTCATGAAAACGGCACTGTTTGCCAGTGATGCCAACTGGGGCAGAATAGTCATGGCGATAGGCAAGGCTGACGCGACTGTCGACCATTCAAAGATTGACGTTTACCTTGGTGATGTCTGCCTCATGAAGTCAGGCGGTAAGGACAAAAATTATCGTGAAGAGATGGGTGCGGAAGTAATGGAGCATGCAGAGATCACCATACGCGTTGAGCTGAATATAGGAAATGAAACAGAAACGGTGTGGACCAGTGATTTGTCACATGAGTATGTGACGATTAATGCAGAATACCGGACATGAGTGCAGAGCTTAAACCGCCTCTAAGTTAGGTCCTGCCCGTGGATATCGGATTCAGTGACGTCATCATGGTCAGCATCGGAAGGAATATACCGGTTACCCTCAGCCCATTCCCCAAGATCAATTAGTCGACACCTGTCCGAACAAAATGGCCGGAACTTACTGGAAGCTACCCAGGCAACCGCTTTGTCGCAGGTAGGGCATTTTACGATGAGGTTAGCCATGTTTAGTTGCCGCCTGTTGATAAAGCTAAATATAGCTGATGGAGCTTTTGCACTTCCAGCGCAAGTTGGTGCTGTTCGCCGTCATTGATGATCACATCGTCCGCATCAGTCATTCTGGTCTTGCGATCAGGTTGTGCGCGCAAGATCGCTGCCACTTGTTCGTGCGTATTGTTGTCTCTCTGCATGACACGACTGATCTGGTCTTCCAGGGGAGCGTCTACAACCAGCAGTCGATGCATCATGGGGTTTCTCCCGATGCCAGTTGAAAGAACCAGTATTGCGTAATCAGAATCTGCGCTGGATGTAATGTTTAGAAGATCCTCGACAATGGAGCTATGAGTCTGCTTTTCCACGAACAATCGATGGTCGTTATCGGAAAACACGAGTTCCCGTAGCACCGGACGATCAAGCGTTCCATCTTTTTGGACTACCGACTCGCCAAATCGCTCGACGATGGCTTCGTACGCGGGTTTACCCGGTTCAACTACTGTTCGGGCAGATATGTCCGCGTCGGCGACGACAATGCCAGCGTCGGCGAACAATTCCGAGACGGTGGATTTCCCCGTACCTATACCACCGCGTAAACCTACTACAAATTTGGACATCAGACGCCGAAACTAAATATAAGATACATATCGATGAGTTTGTTGCCCCAGAGCAACGCGATGAATCCGGCAACGGCGAGGAAGGGCCCAAACTTGATCGGTTTGGCTTTGTCGCGACCGAAAATAATCATCGTTCCGCCAATAGCAGCACCAGCGAAGGATGACAAAACAATGATCAGGGGGACGCTCTGAACACCAAGCCAGGCGCCCAACATTGCAAGCATCTTAAAGTCGCCGTACCCCATGCCCTCCTTGCCTGTCACCAGTTTGAAGAGGTGAAAAATTGTCCAGAGGATCATGTACCCCACGCAGGCGCCCCAAAAGGCGTTATCGAACGAGGTTATGACACCGAAATAATTGATAACCAGACCAATCCAGAGGAAGGGCATGGTGATGTCATCAGGAAGTAATTGCGTGTCGAAATCTATGAGTGCAAGCGCGACCAGAGACCAGAGGAGAAAACATCCGGCTAGACCATGTAGGTTTGGCCCAAGTACTGCGATGACCAGGGCCGTCATGATTGCAGTGGTGACCTCTACCAGGGGGTATCTGCCACTGATGGCTTGCCGGCAATTCGCGCACCGCCCTTTGACCAGGAAGTATCCGACAATGGGTATGTTATGCCAGGGTTTTATTCGGATATCGCAGTGTGGGCAGGTTGAGTTTGGGACCACCAGGTTAAAGGGAGTCTCGTGGGTGGGCAGTCGCTTGGCGAGGTCAGCAACAAGCGGGTCTTTACCCGTCGCATCCGCGAGAATTTCCAGGGATTGCTGCTGCCAGTCACGCGTCAACATGATCGGCAGACGATAGACCGCAACGTTAATGAAACTGCCGATCGCAGATCCGAACAGGAAAGCGACCATTGGCGCGAATAAGGGATAGTGTGCCTGTAAAGTGGCAGCTTCTTGCAGCATGAATTCCGCTAATGTCCTGGCTTAGTTTGGTGGCTCACTTGCCACTGATTGCGTCACCCATACTGAAGATAGGCAGGTACATCGCGATAATCAATCCACCGATCACGACCCCGAGAAACGACATGATAATAGGTTCCATCAGACTGGTTAAACCATCAACAGAGTTGTCGACCATTTCTTCGTAGTAGCTCGCTGCCTTGTCCAGCATGCTATCGAGCGCACCGGCTTCTTCACCGATTGCGACCATCTGAATCACCATGTTAGGGAATACACCGGAAGCTTTCATTGAAGTGTTCAGCTGAATACCGCCCGAGACCTCTTCTCTGATCTTGTTAATCGCTTCCAGGTAAACGACGTTCCCAGCGGCGCCGGCGACAGACTCCAGCGCGTCAACAAGCGGAACACCAGCAGAGAAGGTTGTTGAAAGTGTTCGTGAAAAGCGAGCGATACAGGACTTATCAAGAATATCGCCAAGGATTGGTATCTTAAGCATCAATCGTTCCTGCCCATCCCTGAGTGCCTTGGATCGTTTATGCATTTGCTTGAAGGTAAAAAACACGACGGCCAACCCCGCTAATCCAGCAAACCACCATTCGGTCATAAACCGGGACATATTTACAACCATCTGGGTAAACTCAGGGAGTTCTGCACCGAAACCAGCAAAGATTTCCTCGAACTGGGGAACTACCTTGACTAATAGAATACCGGATACGACCCCTGCAACGACCAGTACTGCTATTGGATAGTTCATTGCGCTTTTGATTTTGGCTTTCAGCTGTTCGGACTTTTCTTTATATTCGGCCAGTCGATCAAGCATGGTTTCCAGCGCACCGGACTGCTCACCTGCTTCCACAAGGTTGCAGAACAGATCATCGAAATGTTCTGGTTGGGTTTTAATGGCATGGGCGAATGATTGACCAGAAGAAACTTCATCCCGAATCTTGAGGATTAGTTCTTTCATCGCGGGGTTGTCCATACCGTCAGCCACAATCTCGAAGGACTGAACAAGTGGTACACCGGCTTTCATCATTGTTGCAAGTTGGCGAGTGAAGAGCGCGATATCCGAAGGGGTGACTTTTGCCCCAAAGCTGGCTAGGGCGAAGCCGCCACTTTTCTTCTTCACTTTGGTCGGGTTAACCCCCTTTCTCCTGAGCTCTGCCTTGGCGATATTGGCGTTGGAGCTTTTGATTTCACCTTTAGTCTTTTTGCCAGACTTGTCGGTGCCTTCCCATGCAAATAGTTGATTAGCTGCTGCCATATCGACCTCTTAATCTTTTTTGGGATACCCCGTTCTAGTGACCACTTGTCACTCGGTTAATCTCTGCCAGACTTGTTGCGCCAGAAATAACCTTTCGCAGACCCGATTCGTATATCGTGCCGAAGCCTTCACGCGCGCTCACTTCGCCAATCTGCAGTGCGTTGCCATCTTCCATGATTATCTTTCGAATTTCAGCGGTGACCTTCATCGTTTCGTAAATGCCTACTCGTCCCTTGTAGCCCGCTGAGCACTTTTCACATCCCTTCGGGCCAAAGACTTCGAACGTTTCCGCTAGTTGAGCCGCCGTGAACCCTGCCTCTAGCAGGGCACTGTCAGGTACCTCGAGTTTCTCTTTGCAGCTACATAGGCGGCGACCGAGACGCTGGGCCACAATCAGATTGACCGAAGTTGCAAGATTGAACGCTGCAACGCCCATATTACGCAAACGGGTTAGTGTTTCAGGGGCGCTGTTTGTGTGCAGAGTCGACATCACCATGTGGCCAGTTTGCGCCGCCTTGACTGAAATAGAAGCAGTCTCCAGGTCTCGAATCTCGCCGACCATAATGATATCGGGGTCTTGTCGAAGGAAAGACCGCAGAGCCTCGGAAAAATCGAGGCCAACCTTAGCATTTACTGGGCATTGGTTGATGCCTTCCAGGTTAATTTCGACGGGGTCTTCGGCGGTAGAGATGTTTAGCTCAGCGGTGTTCAAGATATGTAGGCCTGTGTAGAGCGATACCGTCTTGCCAGAGCCTGTGGGACCAGTTACCAGGAACATACCTTGCGGCTTGTACAGTGCTTCCATGTATAGTTTTTTCTGGTCGTCCTCGTAGCCGAGTGCATCAATACCCATCTTGGCTGAGCTTGGGTCTAGTATTCGTAGTACAAGCTTTTCGCCAAACAGGACGGGAAGAGTGTTAACCCGGAAGTCGATGGACTTGGTTTTGGATATCTTTAGCTTGATACGACCATCCTGTGGGACCCGTCTTTCCGAGATATCCATTTTGGACATTACTTTTAATCGAGCAGAAATTCTGGGGGCAAGGTTAACCGGGGGCCTTGCGATTTCCTGCAGTACGCCATCAGTTCTGAACCTGACCCGATAAGTTTTCTCGAAGGGTTCGAAGTGCAGGTCTGACGCGCCTCTCCTTATAGCGTCCATCAGCATTTTGTTGATAAATCGAACAACGGGTGTGTCGTCGATGGCTGTACCTTCGTCGGCATCACCAGCGCCAGGCTCGTCAACAGCCTCCATGTCAAGGTCGACATCGTCATCGTCGCCAAGATCTCCCATGCCATCGTCTTCCTGGCTTTCCAGGAAGTTTTCAATAAAGGCTGCTAGTTTGTTTTCTTCGACCAGTACTTCTTCAGTCGAGATGCCTGTTTGAAATTTAATTTCATCCAGACCAGTTCTGTTGGTTGGGTCAGATACAGCCACGAACAATCGGTTGCCGCGATGGAATACTGGAATAGCATGGTTTGACCGGATCAGCTTTTCATCAACAAGGTCTTTCGGGATGGCATCCGGGTCGAGGGCTGTGATGTCCAGAAGTGGGGTGCCGAACTCTTCGGATGCCGATGTGGCGATTGCCTTTGAATCAACAATATTGTTCTGCACAAGATGAGTAACAAAAGGAATCCTGGTCTTTCTTGCTTCTTCGGTGGCTTCCCTTGCAACGTCCTCTTCTAGGAGATTATCCTCCACCAGTCGACGGGCAAGACCGCTTAATTGAATTGGAATGGCCGCCATACTGATTGTTCCTCTTAAATGCTGGCACGCCCCAAAAAAGCCAAGGGCAGAATCGCACTATAAAGTTTACATTTCAGCCGGAGGGGTGTCGATAGAAGCCGTGTTAATTATGGGCCTGGTGCAATTTCACAGAATCCACATTGGAGAGAGTCTAGCGGTGCCTTCCGTGCCGGGAAAGTGACCGAGGTGACAATTTGGGTCATTTCCTGACTGCCTGTACAGATAAATGTGACAATTTTGGTCACTTTCTAACTGTAGGTAGTTGTAATATTGTGGCGCAATAATTGCATTATAGAATATCGATAGCTAATGGCACCTTGCAATAGGCTAACAATTAAATCTTATCTAATGGAGATAATTCAATGAACACATTCCAAAAGGGTTTTACCCTCATCGAATTGATGATCGTGGTCGCTATTATCGGTATTCTTGCCGCTGTAGCTCTCCCTGCTTATCAGGACTACATTAAAACGGCGAACATGAGCAAGGTTAATGCTCAGTATCAAGGTGCTATTCGCGCCACTACAAATACCATGGTGAAGGGTTCTACTCAGATCGCACTTGGCTTGACTGATACCACGCCAAGTACTGAGGACGCTTGGATCTCTCTCTACAATCCAAGTGGGAATCTTGCACCAGGTGGTGGTGCTGCATTCATAACCACGGCAGCAGGGGATGCTACAACCGGCGCTATCGGTGTCGATCTGGCAGGGGCTGGCAGTACTGCGGTCGTAACGCTTGTGCTACCGGCATACCTGGACTTGCCGGGATCTACAGAAACTATTGCCGCAGCGGATGTACAGTAAGTAGTAACCGTAACTGGTTTATTTTAACCAGCGAAACAAAAACCGGAAGACCGACGCCTTCCGGTTTTTTTATTTCTGTTTTTTGCGATCCATGTTGTTTACAGCATTGTTGGGTTGTGCAGGTGTGATACAAATGAAAGCATTAATTCAGAGGGGTTTTTCGTTGATTGAGCTAATGATTGTACTCGCGATCGTCGGCATCATGTCAGCAATAGCGATACCGTTTTACTCGGACTATCAGGTCGACGCGAGAGCAGGGGTTTCTCAATCGAACATTCAGTCGATCCACTTGTTGCAACGGGATCGTAGAAGAGAGTTTGGCGAATACATTGAAGGTACCTATGTTCTGGGCGGGGACGTTACATTAAGCTCAAGGTTGGGGTGGGATCCGGGCACTGGCGCTGATCAGATCAGCTATGTCGTGACATGTGCGACTGATGGAGTGACCGTGGGCGAATGTGCGAGGTCAAGTGCTTATACAGTGGTCGCTACACACGTAAATGCGCCCTCCGGCGAAGAACCCGTCGAGAGGACGTTTGCCCCATAGAGCCCCAGGGCAAGCCAAACTTCAACCCGGGATAGTAAAGAAGTCGAAGCGCCGCTGGATTTCCGGTGACAGGCAATCCGGATATAATCCCGTAACTAGCCGGAATAGCTCAGTTGGTAGAGCAGTTGCTTCGTAAGCAATTGGTCGGAGGTTCGAGTCCTCTTTCCGGCACCAATCAATAGGCTGCAAGCCTTTTCTATAACTTGCTCATCTCGATTTCCCGACAGGTAACACATAGCGACTTTTGCGCCTGCGGGAATCGTCACTCCCCTGACCTGCACTTCACGGGTTGTTGTTCTGCGCATCTGGGTCAGTGGTGTTTGCCAGCGGATAATTTCCTTTTCGTAATCAAAAATCCTTTGCATGGTTGCCGCCTGCATTCAACAGTGCCGTATTATGAATCTATGGGCTTGCCCGCTTCCCACGCGCACTTTTTCACGTATATTTTGTCAAAAAGTTAGCTCTACAATAATGATGTCGCTGTAGCTGCCCGCGCGCACGTTTTGGAGGGCGGGGATGCGTCCGTATACCGCGTGATTTACGCTCACACCGATACCGGTGCCATTTACTCTAGCGGTGCCGCTGGTGGCGTCGCCCCACACGACAGCGCGGTTAGCGGCGGTGTAAAGGTTGTAATTGAGCGTATGGACGCCGCTGTTCATGACACGCTGCGTATGGACCCCGCCGCCCGCAGTGAGGGCCATGGAATACCCAACGCCGTTAGGGCAGTTCATGTCAATGTTGCCGGTGCTATCAAGCGCTGAATTACTGAACACATCATAACTTCCAAAGTTCACCCCTATAACGTTAAGGGTGCACGCATGCCCCTGTTGCGCTGTTAGCGCACAGGCTACGATAAGCCAAGACACCAGCAGGTTACGTTTGCAGGTGCACGCAAGGGTACTTGCCGCTGCAGAACGAGCTGGCTGAAAAGTTCCGCAGGCGCTGGATTTTAGGCTTATACATACTCTCATGGTTCTACTCCCGTGCAGATATAAGTGCCCAGGTGCGGCAGCGGGTCGGTCGACTCAGGGAAAGGCAGCACGAACTCACAACTCTGCTCTCGCCAAGTGACTCTCAGCCGATTGCTCACCGCCAGCCCGGTCAGATAAACCTCGCCCCTCAAGCCGGTGGGGAATACTTCATTTTGTTCAACGTTATCTCCAATAATTTGCGCCTGTGCGCCCGCTGGTAAAGGTTCGCCGCTTTCCAGCACCACGGTGAGCAGCGCCCCGCGCGAGCGCTTAATTGGAAACTTCAGCAGCTGGCCACTGCGGAAAGATGGCACGGCGTCGAGCTGCACCGCATCGATCTTCGCATCGAACGGTAAATCAGCCTGTTCGATGCGCACCGTGTTCTTTTGGTACGAGCGTAGCCTTGGCAGCAGAGCGCTACCGTTGGCGTCGGTGCGCGCTACCAGTTGGTTGTCCGCGTAGATGCCCACGCCGGAATAGCCGGGCACCTGCACCACAGCAAAGCTGTCAGTGATGCGCCGGCTCAAGAAGGCGCTACCCCCGAAGAAAGCTATGCCGCCGCTTGCGCTACCGCGGAATGTCGACTGACCTTGAGATTGGGCTGCGGCTAAAGTATAGCTCCCAATCTGATTTTGCATGCTGACCACCGCCTCACGATAATTTGAGTCGCCCATCCCAGTAACTAGACTATAACCAACCCCGCTGCCTTCTGGCTTACGGCTGCTAAGCTGTAAATCTACCTGCTCGCGGCCTGGTCTCGCCGACGTGCTTAAACTGGCGGTAGTCCGATTGCCCAACAGCACAGAAAAGTTTAGGTTGAAAGCGATCTCTGAATCCTCATTTACGGACACTCTCAGCCTACCTAGCCTACCTATTTTCCTGGTATAACTCGCAAGCAGTCTCTTGGTCACATTCCGGTCACTGTATGCCTTATACTCGTAACTCGCTGCGAAGGAGCCATAGACGGCAGTCCCCAGATTGACAAACACCCGGCTTATCTGTCGAGGCGCAAGCTGTTCGGGCTGCAACACCAACTTCGCAAAGCGCTGGCTGGCTAGCTGGGTGTTCGCGCCGATACTAAAATTGCCGCTCTGGCGATGAAATCCAAGCTTCAGCAATCCTCCCACTCCCTTTTCACTGTGGCTCATGGCGAGGGAGGCGGACAGCACACCGACCACCGGCCACAGCAACACGCCGCCCAGCCCTGCGGTCTGCTGATGGCCGAGCAGCTTGCCATAAACTTCCCCGGTGAACTGCTCAGTGATCCCCCAGCGATGCGTGCCAACCGCTGCAAGGCGGCCGTAGTTGTTGCTGTCGGTGCTGAAATTCCTGCGCTCAAAACCTAACTCGTAAGAATAATCTTCTAAGCCCTGCTGCAGTAGGCGGGGGCTAGTAAAATAGGGCTGGATTATGACCTGCTCGCGCCCCAACATGTCCCGTACCACCAAACGCGCATCTCCTTGGCCAGTCATTACCGGCAGATCTTGGATACTGAACGGTCCGCTGGGCACCTCGCGACTCATGCGCAATTCATTACCGACATAAAGATCCACTGTGGAGGGCAGTGACGCTTCGCCAGAGATCCCTGGCAGCGGGAAAGAGATGAAATTAGGCTGGGTGGAAAAATTGGTTGCCCACTGCACGCCGCCCAAGCGAGTACCCCCCCCCAAACTGCTTGTACCGCTGATCACATCGCCAAATCGTAGGCTGGTCATTTGCAGCGGCTGGTCGCGCGTCCAGGTGGTATCCAGACGGATGGCGCTAACATGCCCGTCCAGGTCCCGCGCCAAAATACGGGTTTGGCCGGCACCCCAGCCGCCGAACCCGCCCAGTTCCAGCAGCCCGCTGCTCGTTGTTCGCCCTTGCGCATGATTGGCAGACACATCGTAATTAAGAAAGCCACCGGAAGACACTGGGGGGAGTTCACTGAAATCAATAGTCGCCCCTTTTAGCAGCGTAGCATCAAATAAGCTTGGGGGCGCTTGAATCTTAAGCGCTTGCGTGGGTGCATCAAATTTGTACGACAGACCTTCCAGCGCATCAAGCGCGAAGAAGTCTTCGCCGTAGTGGGTAAGAGGGGTAGTATCCGGCAAGCGCAAGCGCCAGCGCCGCAGATCATTAGACCCAGCAAACAGACGATCGTTGCTGCGCAGTATAATGACGGTGCCTTGTGTTTGATCGTTGATAAGCACCATCATAAATACTTCGTCTGCAGCAAGCGCCGCGTCTTCCGCCAGCGTCGCTGGAGGTGTTAGCGTCAGCATAGCCAGCAGAAGTAGGCGTGCATTTAGATACTTGAAGGCATTAGTCTTATGAGCAAAGATCCTTGCCTGGTGCACGTCAAGGTTCAGTCATCACTTCAGCCTCAATGTCACCGGCATTCGTCTGCGCAATAAGCTGTAAGGCTGTGCCTGGCGGCGGCAGGTAATCCGAGTTAGCCGACACGATCCAGTCGTGGCTCTGGTCAGGTAGCACATACTTAAAAGACCCTTGGCTTACCCAAGGTTGCACGTTACTGGACATCGACAATTTCAAATTTGTGATTTTGATATGGGCGCTACCATCGTTGGTTAGGCTAACCTTTAGGGTACCTTGCTGGGTCCGGGCCACCTGCCAGCGCAATAATGGTTTTGCTTCGACCTGGGGTAAAATAAACACTGGTAGGCTGACGCGCATCAACATCTGCATCCCCTGAAAATCAGAACTGATCGGGGCTGGCAATTCCTGCAGAAAAAGTCGATAAGACAGCTCGCGCTGCGCATCAGGCGCGCGCCGCAGTCCGACCCGGAGCAACTGTGAGCCATCAGCTGGCACAGTAAAAATGGGTGGGTTGACCAGTACTTCTCGGGTGGGAGTGAAAACATCCTCACCCTCCTGCTGTGACCAGTTCATCACCTCCAATTGCATCGACATCGGCTTGGTGCTGGGATTGCGCACAGTGACTGTGGTCACCTGCTGGCTGGCGGATAAGGTCACAAGCACCGGGGTTACCCCGATAGAGCCAGCACTCACGACACTGACGCCAGTCAATAATAAAAACAGGCCGCAAGCGGCCTGTATAAATACTCGCTTCATTATCCTAAATCGATGGATACAGTTACGGTATCGGTATAGTTACCATTGGGTACAACTAGGCCGCTCCCGATCTTACCAAATATGAGGACATCCGAAGAGATACCAGTTCCTGTATACGCAGAACCATTGCCAGGGCCAGCACCCCATATGGTGGTGTGTCCTGGATCCCTATAAAGATTATACGCTAGTAGACCAGTTGCTCCGTTGGACATCCGGCGTGCTGGAGTTGCTGTATTTTCCGCAGAAACGGGGTTTAAACCTACATTCAAAGAGATAGTCGCAGTTGTGTTTAGAGTGCAATGCGCTGCTATGGTGCTGTCTTTCGTTAAAGCTGTTCCGCTGTGGGTAGTGAGAGGTGCATACGCGTCAAAACTCATTGTGGTTGCTATGCTTACGAGGCAGGCCTCTCCAACCAGTGTAGTAACCTCCATAGTGGAACCAGCGTAGCTAGCGGCGCTAAAACCAGCGGAGCCAACTAACATAGCCGATACGATCGCAAGCTTAAGCTTGCTTTGATTAAGTTTATTTTTCATGTTTTGTTCCTTTTATTTAAAAATGCAGTTTTCTGCAAAACATAGTTAGTGACGTCATCATCGAACTGATCTGAATCGGTGCGAAGCTGATAATAATTCCCAAGTCTCAGATAGTCAACAGATTTTATAGTATATTAAATTTATTACCTTATAAAATTTGTTGGTACATTAAAATTGACATTAAGTTAAAGTTGTTGATTAGTTAAATCTGTAACATGGACAATCATAAAAAAACGATGAAAAATCGAACAAAAGCGACTAAAAACCATAAAAAAAACAGATTGACGTGGTTCAAAGAATGTCGATCAATGTTTTTATCCATCGCCCAAATAACTATGCGCAGCGAAAAAATGTCTATTACTGCAGCCACAGACAAAAACTCTTCGTAAGTTCGCACATAAGTAATGTCACTCAACCAGCGTAGGTTCGGCATATCAGGATTAAAGTTACGATCTAGAATATTGCCAGCAATGCTATCTAGCTTGCCTCCCTTCATATGACGCAGCTTGTAGCCTATTTTGGCCCTAATCTTGTTTTCTCGTATAAGCCTAGCCACACGATGAACGCTACAAGCCTCGCCCGCATCACGAAGATCTTTGTGAATCCAAGGGCTCCCGTAAGTGGTGTAGAGTTTTCTTGTAACCTGGTCGCAGGCGAGCCACATGAATAAATCCTGATATTCAGACAGTCAAATCATGGCCATACTCAAGCAAGCAGAGACTGACAGCCCAGCGCCGAAGGTGTGTCGAGAGCACCACATGCGTTCGGCAACGTTCTGAAAATGGTGCCGTAGATACGGCGGCATGAACCCATCAATAACGAGTGGACTCAAGGCATTAAGTGGTTTGGAAGAATAAAATAATGTCGTTGGTTGTGACGTCCAGATCTTCACAAGTGGGCGGTCTGACGGGCCACAAGTCGCCCGTGGCATCATAGATGCCGTTCAGATAAAGCATGTGAAAGTGGGGATTAAGATTTAGGGCGGATCCGAATCGTCGAATCAATGTGACCGCACCGCTCTGTGCGCCCAACTTAACCGGCATTCGAGCACGCTTGATGAGGAAGATGCTGATGACACGTTAGACGATAGTGGGCACTTGGCTCATCACCTTCCAGTTTGTCGCAAAGCGATAGCGTAGCGGATATGGCACGCTGAACACCCATTGCCTAATCGGCCGCTTGGTTAGGAACTCGTCAACTAGATGTGTCGTACGGTCGACCATCCGCCTTGCGCTGCAGGACTGACAGAAACCCCGCCGCTTAAAGCTAAAGGCGACAAGCTTCTCGTGATGGCAGGTATCACAGCGAACCCGCAGAAAGCTATGCTCCAGGCCAGATAGTCATCGAAGTCACGACCGCGTAGCCCGGTCGTTGTTTGCCCCGCGCGGATAGCATGGCCTTGAAATCAGGCCAGTGACGCTCCACCAGATGGTATAGCAGGGTCGTTTCTGCACAGTGGCGTTTGTATCGAAACTGCCGGTCGGCCAGAACATGTCCTGATTGTTGAGTAGAGGCACTGCGCGAGCTCATTGATAAAGTGTCTCTAAAGAGTTGACGGGGGCCCTATTGTTTGGTGGTCCATTTTGCCTACCGCACACGCCAGCTTGACTGGGTGGCTTCAGATCGACAAATACATTTGAACAGCTGTTTTGCGCTGCCGCTGAAAATGATAGACTTTTGACCAAATTTCCAGCGGCAAGTTCGGGCCGTTATGCAAAATGGTGGGCCCAGCAGGGCTTGAACCTACGACCGATCGATTATGAGTCCAGCGCTCTAACCAGCCGAATTTTATGGTCTACAACTAACATGTAAATGCGTGTAAAAATGCATTCGCTGCCTTATTTGACACAACAGGGACTGCATTCCATGACCCGTAAATTATTGACTAGTATTAAGGAGCTTTGAGCAATCTAATCGGCGTGCAGAAAACTGCATTTTTTAATAAAAGGAAAGAGTTATAAAATCGAGATTCAACCAAAGCACGCTTAAACTCGCGACCGTATCGGCCATAGCACTCGGCTTTGCTGCTTTTAGCGACTCTACCTACGCTGACACAGCGACTTCAACCATGAACGTTAGCGCATCGGTTGGGCATTCCTGCACTATCGACTCCAATCCAATGGCTTTCGGAACCTATAATGGTATTGTCGCCAATGCGTCGGCCGACCTTGAAACCACGGCCACGGTAGTTACGACCTGCACCTCAGGCGCAGCGGCCCTGATCACTATGAACGCTGGTGCTTCCGCCGGTTCGGGTTCGGCCGCCGCGCCAGTTCGCCGAATGACTGCTGGAGCGGGAAAGTATCTGGTCTATCAAGTTTATTCAGATGACGCTCGCGGCACGGTATGGGGAAATACCGCTTCTACAGGTGTGGCGCTTACCGGAACTGGCGTCTCTCAAACCCTTACTGCCTATGGTAGCGTGCCGTCAGCGCAACCGGCGGCCCAAGGGGCTTACAGTGACCAGGTCACTGTCACAGTTACTTACTGATGCTGACTCGAGTACTCAGGCTGTGGTTATAAAAATGCTGCTGAGTAAGATATTCCTGTTCGAGTACGAGGCTTAATAGGGCTCGGTGCACGGCGCTCGTCTTTCAGCACGGTGATCGATTTGCTACGCCCGAGACGCTTATCCCAGCAGGCGAACGGTTCACTTAGCCCGCGTTGCAACCATGTAACCTAAAGACTTTCGTGATGGTGATATGACTTATTGGCTGTTGAGGCTGCTTATTTCTTCACACAGCCTGACGTGATACTCGGGGCTAGCATCAGACGCGTAGGCCAAAAATATGCTCTGTAAAACCTGCTGGCGCATTTGATTCAAGTCAATGTAGCCGCTAGCCCAATCAAGTCGCCCAAGCCGGTTGCTGTTGTGAACTCTTTTCATAATTACGCTGGGTTCGATATTACCGAGTAGCAACCCGCTCTCGTACCACTCTTTCCTCGGTCTTGCCACTTGCTGTGCTTGCTGATGGAGTCCATTCGGTAATTCAGGATGAAACAGTCCTAATTGCTCTGCCGACATAAGTGCGACGCGAAAAAAATCCGTATTTTTCTCGTATTCAGCAATGATATTACCGATAAAAAACTTTGCGTTTTCAATAGGGTCGATAGGGGGGGATTTAACGGCCAAGCCACCCATATGTTGAATTAAATTCGAAACCAACTCTTTAATGATGTCATTTTTTTTTCCAAATAGGTTGTGAATCGTTGGTGTTGATACCCCCGCCTCGCTGGCAAGCCGGTTTATCGTAAAGCCCTCTAACCCATCTGACGCGATTAGGCGCACGGCAAGGTCAAGAATTCGTTGCCGGCGCAACTTTTTATTAGCTTGGCGAGCGATATTGCCACGAGCTATGCCTGATTTCTCCATGATGACCTCTGTGTAGCGCCCTGTCCTAAGCTCTAGCGACTCTAGGCCGATACAGGGCTAACCTCTTAGTTTTTTTAACGGGCGAACGTTTTTTTCTGCTTGCGTTCTATTGCAATTAAACTTTACGGTCTAGCAGATTTAGTGATAACTAAAAACTATGATACCCTAAAATCTGATAATTTTCCTTATTCAGGAAGTTTGGGTTGTTTTCCGACACTCGTGTCTATATTTCGTCCAACAGGTTACGATAAAGATAATATAGAGGATGAAAATAATGAAAAAACTAATGTTGTGCCTCTTGGCCTTCACAGGGCTAAACGCTAACGTCGCACTCGCTGAAGAAACTTCAGTTCCTGAGTTCGCAACGATTTTCCAACTTTCTACAAAAGACCAGTCCAGTGTAGCTGCAGCATTTACTAAATTTGCCCAGTCTGATTGCAGAAAAAACCTACCCACCGCTATACGCATTATGAACGAAAATTATAACGGTGCAGACGAAACAACGCATTCCGTTATCTGGAACTTTGCTGACGCCGCAGATATGTCGTCAACATTTGGTGCACTCAGAGAGTGTCGCGCCTGGGCTGATACCTTCAACACGCTGTCTAAGAGTGTTGAATGGCAGTCTCAACAACTAGTGCGCACTCTGGCAACAGGTGGAGACTACACGAAGGATACCGTGTACACCGTTTGGCAAACTAATGTGTCAGATGAAGCAGCTTACGTAAAAGCCTATAAAAAACTGATGGCTGCACAAACCAAGAACGGCCTAGTTAATGGTGCTTGGGGTCTGTGGAGAGTTCAAGGAGGCGCGACTAGTGAAGTCACACACATAGCTTTCGCTGGCGCAGCAAACCTCGAAACGCTGCTTGCAACGAGCAATCCATCCAAGGCATTTTTGACATTCCAGAGAGAGGTAGCAGGCATTCGGTCCGTACACACAATGAACATTAACATTGTACTTGCCGATTTATAAATAGTCGGAAAAGGTCAGTCTAAAACAATTTGTCTGAAAAAAAGCGGCTTAGATTTCCTAAGCCGCTGCGTCTGACTTAATGAAAGCTTTCAGAGCATCACCATCTACTAGACGTTAACTAGACTTAAAACTGCAGAATCTTTCTCAACCTCATTTGTCGTCCATTCCACCCTTCGGACTCGCTACCAGCCTTCAATAAAGCGTTTTGGAACAAATGCTTCTACTTGTTTCCAACGCTGATCAAATATAAGAACTTGGCATTCAGCGTCAGGGCTACGCATACCGCGACCAATAACCTGCCTCATACGTCTGACTGCTAGATTTCTGGAGGCGACATGGGCCTAACCAAAGGCTCACCAGAACATGGCCAATGTGTCCTCAAGCTAATGGACACTGTGATGTCAGAAGGAGACTAGCGAAAACAAGGAGCGTGTGCGCCACTGTAGGACCCTCTGGGTCCAAACAAAAGATAATATAACCTGTTGTTTTAAATAGGTTTTTATTCTCTTATAACGCTGAAGAACGCGTGTAGACGGGCGTTACCAACTGTCTACCCTGCTATTTTTAAAATGGGCTTCTGGTGTGTGTGGGGAGGTACATAAGAATATTGATGGTAGCTTTGCGGCTCCCCGGTCTCTAATTTTGTCCGTAAACAGGGTAGAGCAACCGTCGGTATACTTTCGGTATACCTTGATACTCAAAACAGCCTACAGGCGACTAGAAACAGTAGATTAAAACGGTGGTTGGGTCGTCTTTCCGGCACTAAATCCCCTCCTGTTAAGAAATTATGAGTACCGCTTAGGCCCTACCTGGTTCCGAGGAAAACGAAGATACAAAAACCAAAATAATGGAGAAAAAAGATGGCGAACGGGTGGACACCGTAGCGTCGAGCGCAGCAGCCAGTAATGATCCAGCAATGGCAACCGTGGAAGAAATCGACCGAACTAATCACGAAAGAAGGAAAAGCTAAGGTTGCTCAGAATGGCTACAAAGGCGGAAGGTGGAAGTTAATACGCGACCTTACTCGCGCGCTTCGAGAACAGCAAAGTGCTACTAATTCTTGTGTTGATCGATAAGCTGGAATCGGCGCCTTACAGGCGCCCGAGTTGATCACTGAAAAGATTTTTATTCCGCGCAAAGTTGATTTGGCTGTCTATCCACGAATGTTTTAGGGTTGGCTAGCTGTTGCACCTTTAATTGGTGGTGGTTGTGCTGCAATATGTTTGTTGGTTTGGTGATGACTATGGATTTGTTAGTAAAGGGGTAAGTGAAGATGGGACGTTTAGCTGGAAAAGTTGCTGTCATAACGGGCGGTTCAAGTGGCATCGGTGAAGGGACCGTTCGACTGTTTGCTCGTGAAGGTGCAAAAGTTGTCATTGCTGATCTTCAGGATGATCAGGGCAATGCCATCGCTAATGAATTGGGCGATGCTGTGATCTACCAGCATACAGATGTCTCCAGTGAGTCTGATGTTGAAGCGTTGGTGAAACTCGCAGTGGATCGATTTGGTCGACTTGATTGCATCTTTAACAATGCAGGTTTCGGTGGTGTTAGTGGCGAGATAGATCAGACAGATATGGGGGATGCCTATGATGCGACAGTCGGTGCCATGTTCACCGGCGTTGTACTTGGCATGAAACACGCTGCCCGCGTGATGAAACCCCAGGGATCAGGTTCTATTATCAGTACGGCAAGTGTGGCTGGCATTCAGGGAGGGCTGGGGCCGCATGTGTACTCTGGTATCAAAGCCGGTGTTATTGGATTAACGCGGTCGGTGGGCCTGGAGTTGAGTGCGTTTAACGTTCGAGTGAACTGTATTTGTCCCGGAGGTATCGCCACACCAATTTTTGCTCCGATGATCGAAGAGGAAGCGATTGGGAGCAATGAAGATATTCGAGACGTGATGCGTCCACGATTGGCAGCCACCCATCCAATTGGGCGATCCGGTGAACCCGAAGATATTGGTAATATGGCATTGTTTTTAGCGAGTGACGACTCAACCCTGGTGACGGGTCAGCAACTTGTGGTGGATGGCGGATTGACCTCCATGCACTCTCGAGCTGAAGTCTAAATCTTATGAAGTGACCGGGATGCGATCTGGTGATACTTTGTTGTTTCTCCTTTCTGGTTGTGGCTGGGTGTTCAAAGACATCAGATCAACCGCAGGAACAGCTAAAAATAGTCCGACTCACTCTGGGGACAGAGCTGGATTCTCAGGATCCAACTCGCGCAACCAATGTCACTAGCTGCTCGCTTAAAGTTGCTTACTCTTCTTGTCTTATATGGAACAAGGGACTATGAAAGATAAACCTAATAGACCAGCCTGGTTCGCAAGGCGTAATATCAGTCCATTTGTTCTTGATGACTCAGCTGTTATTGAACTTATAGAAAAAGCTAGCCATTCAGTAGTCTCCTGGGTAACTAAGGATAACCAACCAGTGTCAGCTGTCATGCTCTATGTGCTAGTTGATAACGTTATTACAGTTACATCGACTAGGAACCACGCCAAATACCATGCCTGGCGACGAAACCCGGCAGCGTCCTTCTGCATATGGGATCCGCAAGATATTGGTCGTCAGGTAACACTGCGAGGTCACATCGAGATAAAGCAGGATGCCGAACTATTGCATCGATTTACCGAGGGTTTCTTAACAAGGTTCGGGCGCGGCACTTCACCCTCAGCTGAACGTCTTGCGGCCGAAATTGAAAAGTTTAATGCGCCTGACAGGCATATGATGCAACTACATGTGGAGAAGGTGCTTAGTCACGACCTTAATCAGCTGCTAGAAGTGGAAAAAAATGGCACAGATGTCTGGGACTGATAGCGATTAGGTGCGTAAATACTTGCACTGGAAGCCGCAGTTTAGATTTGACATCTAGGGCCTATCTACCGCCAACCTAGCTCTACCAAAGCCCACATGTTGATCCCAAGCTTCAGACATAGCAACTACAGCCCAACCTTCGCCACCCTGTTGAACCGCTATCGGAAGATAGGAAGCATAAACCTCATTTTCCGAACAAGAGTCATGTATGGTGAATGCTTACACAACCTTAATCCTTCTCCTACATCCCTAAACAACCCCTCCTGCGATTATCTACTTGCTCGGTCGAGCCGGGCAGCCACACTTTATTTGTCAGGGGACAAGGATATGACCTTAATTACGCGCAGGTACCTACATTCAGCAGGTCTTCTTCAATAATTGGCTGCGTCATCCAGAGGCCAAAGCGGCCGATGAGCATTGTGCAGAGGAAAACGTTCGATTTGGCCATTGAATTCAGACGCTGTCTGAACACGGCGGTCACCGGTGCGTGTACGCTGCTCGGTTCGTACCCAAACTGTTTGTAACGTCAGGCCTTACGTCCGGCGTGGGGACCGAATGCTAGGCGACAGGTAAAGGGTTGCCGAGGGTGCTGGCTTTGCGTTCGAAGCTGCTAACGTTTTTTGGGTGGTTGGCTAAAACGATCGATGACATTACTCGTTACCTGAGCTACGTCCTTGTCCTTCAGCCCATAAGCCCAGTCTGTGCAGCCGGTGGTGAATACTTCTCCTTTTAGCCCAAATAATTCTTCTAACATGTTTGCCCCTTACGACTTCTGTCACGACATTTGTCCGGTGACGGCACCTGCAATAGCACTGTGAAAAAAAGCTGATTAAACAATCAACATTGACTGTTTATTACGCGCTCTTTCCTGAAACAAATCCATCCGACCTGTTTCGATACTCTGCCTACTGGCCTAAGATCCCTGCTAAAATGACTATTCTCCTTGTAGTAACGGTTACACTCGGAATCAAACTTGATTGATAGGTCCCACTCGGCAGTGAATTTACGCCAAAACTAATAATTAGAGAAAACAAAATATGTCTACCGAATTGTTAATGCTTCTAAACAGCACGATCTTGTTTTTTGTCATCATAATCGCGCAAGCGTTGGTCGCAATTGGCCAAAACGGATTGTCCGCACAAGCAGGCAGCCGCGATAATCTGACTGAGCCCACAGTCCTGCGCAAGCGCTTACAACGACTAACTGCGAATTTGCAGGAAAACCTGGTGATGTTTGGGATTGTTGTGCTTATTGCTCATGCAGCTGGCGTGTCCAATGATCAAACCGCTCTTGGTGCGAGTCTGTTTTTTTATGCTCGGGTTGCTCATGCTGTGGTATACGCATTCGGATGGCCTTGGATCAGGCCACTCTGCTGGTTCGTGTCATTTGTAGGCTTAGCAATGGTCGTGCTGCAACTTTTTTAGTTACGGTATTAGCGGGGAAAGTTGAAATTGAGGTTCGTAGGAGAAGGCTTCCAGGGAAACTCTGACTCAAGAAGCTGGTTGAATGCGGTGGGTGAATAAGCAGTATCCTAGAGTTGTCTGGAAAGCCGCAGGTTCTCAGGCGCCGAACCCTCTTTAGTCGCTTCTAGATAAGGCCGTTCGCCTTTAATTGTAACCCGGTGACCTTTTCTTTCCTCGGGCCAGTAATCCCACATCGCAAAATGGTGAGTACAGCGATTGTCCCAGAGAGCAATTGCGTTTCGACTCCAATTAAACCTGACTTGAAACTCGGGCCGTTGTTGATGTTGGTAAAGCATTGCCAGCAACGCGTCGCTTTCTTGTTTTGAGAGGCCTTCGATGCGGGTCGTAAAACTCGGATTCACATAAAGTGCGCGACGTTTAGATTCCGGATGGGTTCGTATCATGGGGTGCAGTGCGCGTGGATAGACTTTGTCTTCATCCACTGCCCCTCTATCGGCATACCGGCCACGGTAAATGTGTTCAGATTCGTGATGGGCTTTAAGCGTCAGTAGAAAGGCTTTCATAGTTTCGGACAGGGTTTCATATGCTGCGTACATCGACGCGAACAGCGTGTCCCCGCCAGTTTTAGGCAAAAGGTGCAGTTGTAATATGGTCGCTAACGGAGGTTCTTCATCACAGGAAACATCGGTATGCCAGCCGTTACCGTTGGCGATTTTCGAGTCTTTGTGAGCGTGGATAACAAAAATTTCGTCTTGTTCAGCGAGTGTCGGTGCAGCGGGGTGAGTATGAAGAGGACCAAAGCGCTTAGCGAATGCCACTTGATCCGCAGGGGCCATTGCGGCTTGGTCGCGAAAGAACAGAACGCTGTGCTCAGTAAAAGCATCGCTTAAACCGTCGAACTGACGATCCGTGAGGTGACAGAGATCTAAGCCCGATACTTCGGCCCCGATGATTGGCGTCAGTGGTTGAACCTTCATGGCAGAACATATCCTACAATAAGAGTCGAAAGGGCCAGTCTAACAGGGTTTTAACCTCGCAAAAAAAAGATAGCAAGTTGTGAAATGCGAAGGCTTTCGAACATTGTGACAGTTGATTTTGAAGCGTGCGCGGAGTGGTTCAAGCGTGTTATCAATATTGATACTTTAGTAACCAGAAAGTGTTCCAATTTCTTGGCAGGAGTTATTACTGTGCATTTGCTTTGGAGTGAGTTTTGGGAAAGGTCCTATTCACGGAGTAAAGAGGTTCTTTGAGTTCTATAGTGCGATTTCTACGAGTGTGATATATCCACCACTCAGTCACCGATGTTGTTGTCGCGAGCGCAAGACCTCCTGCCAATTAGAGGTTGGTTGCAACCGCCTAAAGTCGAGATGCTAGTTAACAAGATAAATAAGGGGTCCGAAAAATACCGAGTCGACCCTTCACAGAAATCAGGGGGGAAAGAAAATGGAGCAATAACACCGATTAGTGCTGTCAATTGAGTCGCATTCCGAGTTTTCAGTATGCGCGGTACCAAATAGATGACGTGATTGCACGTTCTTGAATCGTCGCAGGCTCCATGGGCACAGTGCCTAATTTGACAGCATCAAAAGTTGACCATCTTGGTGTTGGGATTTCCAATACGCGAACGTAATAGAAAGCCGACTGATCTGATTGAAATTCAGGGTCCTTCCAAAAGGCTAAAATGGCTGTGCCGCCAATTGTGTTTGTGTAGCTAGGTTTACTAACGTCTACTGTATTTCCTACATCTGGAAACTTAGCGGTTACGGTGTTTGCTATGCGCTGGTCAGCGACAGCAACATCGAATACCTTCTCTTGACTAACGCCCGCGTCATCGACCCAGCCCTTAACAATCTGTGCTCTATCGAGGTTAGCCCCGCTTGGGTCCTTCCACGCCATTAGGTAAAAACCAGGTGATTTGGTGCCAGAAGAGGGCTTCAATTCACTGCCCATAGTTACGCCATCGGCGTAGGCATGAACAATGGCGTCCTTGCCTTCAAGCTGTTGTTCTGAAAAGTTGTGACCAGCAAAAAAACGTACCTTGATTCTAGGGCCGGACGTCGCATAGGTTTCTTTGCGCTGTAGGGCGTCGAATATCGATTCACGCGTATTCTCCTCGGCCCAGACACCGGCCAGGCCGCCAGAGCCCCAGCTAGTGACTGGGTTCATTCCTTCTGGTAAGAACAATGCTTCATCTGTGCGCAGCCCAGCACTGCCGTCTAACATTGGTAACTTACCTGTGTAGTTGGCTTCGTCTGAGGGCGAACTGGCGTTATGGCTGTCGCTGGAGCCAATCACACCATACTTAAAGGGATTAAATCCTTCTGTTTGCTGCAGTTCTAAACCAACTCTCAGCGCGTCTCGCAGGTACCCCCCTTTAATCGTTTCTAACGTTGCTTCGCCGACAAACAGGGAATCTTTCAGGATTTCAAAATTTGCGTGCTCATCAAGGCTAGACAATAGAGGGTGGGTCTCGGAGCTCCCCTTTATTTGTAGTATTTCGGTTAGTGGTTCATACCTACTGCGCATCTCAGCATAAGCTGAATTAATTGGTTCACCTTCCGAGTTGCGAGGTGCGTACATATTTCCCCGGCTAAAATTGCCGTTATGCGGTATCGCCATCGCGACATTCCCCAATCGGTTCTGCTCTTGTAAAAACTGCCACAAATCTTCCGGACGATTGCTGTCAAGCTTGCTGAAAGGTCGATCGGAAACGTTGTTATCGCGGTAGATCACATTTCTGTGCATATGCACAGTGACGTCTCCGAGATCTCCAGACCACTCGTAGCCAATAAATGAGGTAAAGACACCAGGTTGGTTGTGACGCTCGGCGGCATCAATTGTTTCTTGCCAGGCAGACCGATTAGTCACTCGATTAACCGCCTCACCGTTTGGGCTGAAACCGTGTTCTTGAATGGTCCGGCTCGTTTCCAACCATGCCAGAGTGATTTCCCAAACTCGGCCGTTTTTTAACAATTCAGACAGCGGATCGCGAGTCGTAGGCAGATCTAAGCCGGCTAGGCGGGCCTGGCCCAAATACTCAGCGTGGTCGGTAACCGCAACGAAATCCAACGGCTGAGAAATCTCTATGGAATAGCCGGCACCATGAGAGATCTTCTGACCTTTCGCGAATCGATAGACATCTTCCGGTCGCGCTCGTACGCCCATGATATACGCATCAGTTGATAGCTCGGTATGAATATGTAGATCACCGAACAATGCCTGTCGTTCCGCCACCCGCGGTGAGGCGCTCTGCTGAGTCTTCTGAACAGTCCGGTCGACGACCTTTGGCGTCAGTGATGGATCGTCCAACTTGGAACATGCCACACAGTGACTTAGGACCACACAGACCAAAGCGTTCCTAATAAAAAGCTTGGATAACCAAAACGAAGATCTTTGGTCTCTATCGCTATTTCCGAATCCGTCGCGAGTAAATAATTGGCGTGCCATAAAAAGAATTGTCGGTCGTGGCGCTAGCGTCTTGGTCTCGTCCAGTATTGTCATTAATCTAGCCGCCGTATTGCGATTTATCATGGTGACATTGTCTGCTCACATTGTCTGCTCACATTGTCAGCTCACATTGTCACTAATATCTGTTGTGCCTAGAAAGCGCCCATCTAGGATGACTGCATGTACAACAAACGTGTAGAGCGCCCTGACAAAGTTGTTGTTCAAAGGGGTCACGCTACTTTGACTAGAGTGGTATGTCGATCCACATAAATTTACATGAATCGATTCCACCATTGGTGCTTGGGTCATTGCCATACCCGTTGCTACGAGTGTCAATGCTTGTCTCCTCTGGTTTCTATCCATTCGCATATAACGACTAGCAAAATGAGGGTGGGTAAAGAGTATGTGATTAGTTCACTCTGAAGCAACGTGCGGCGCCTGCCGCTGTGCGCCGAGAAATGCCGCTTCAAGCAGCTCAAAACGGTCTCTTTGCCCCTAACTGATGATTGATACTGCGGCGGAGGCGGATTCATGGGTAGTAATCCACTCTCGCGAGGCTACGTTGGCCAAGTTGCCTTAGGTATTTATCCACAGAGCTAAATGCCATACTCACTACAGGCAAGCCACTTAAATTCGGTATCGATAACTGTTTTTATACTTGGAGAAATCAAATGCATGTAGGCCTATCAGTTATTTTTCAAAACCCGGGAGAGACCAAACCCGACCGCGATATTTACGCCGAAGAACTTGTTCTAGCGAAACAAGCTGAGCCCCTGGGTTTTGATTCAATATGGAGCGTCGAGCACCACTTCACCGACTACACAATGTGCCCCAACGTCTTCCAGTTCCTTACCTATATGGCCGGGTGTACCGAAAAAATCCAACTCGGCTCAATGGTCGCTGTACTACCATGGCATGATCCTTTGAGAGTCGCAGAGCAAGTGGCAATGCTAGATGTGCTGTCAAACGGGCGTACTGTCTTGGGCATGGGTCGTGGCACCGGCCGCATTGAGTTCGAAGGGTTTCGCGTCGCTATGCCCGAAGCACGTGGACGATTCGCTGAAACTGCAGAGATGCTGTTGAATGGTCTGGAACAAGGCTTCTGCGAATACGAGGGAGAATATGTTAAGCAACCGCGTGTCGATCTTCGGCCCCGGCCCTATAAATCGTTTAAGGGCCGCACCTATGCGGCTGCCATATCTACGGAATCAGCAGAGATCATGGCAAAAATGGGCGTCGGTATTCTTATCGTGCCTCAGAAGCCGTGGCCAGTTGTACAAAAAGAACTGACAAAGTACCGCTCAACCTTCTTTGCCGCAACTGGCGAGCAGGCGCCGGCACCTTACTGTGCAGGCTGGATGTTCATCGACGACTCGGCGGATCGTGCGGAAGAAATGGCTCGGCGCTACATTGGTGCTTACTGGGATTCCGTCATCGATCATTATGAGTTCAATAAGGATCACCTGAAAAACACCGCGGGCTACGAGTTTCACGGCGAGATGTATGATCGGCTGAACGCGCCCGGTGGTATGCAAAAAATGACGGACTTCTATGTTGACCTGCAGATATGGGGCACCCCAGATCAAGTGTTCGACAAAGTGCAGACGATGCGAGAAAACACCCTTGCCGACGGCTTTATGGCAGTTTGCTCCTACGGAGGCATGCCCCATGACGAAGCCAATCGCAACATGCAGCAGTTTGCAAAGGACGTTATGCCCGAACTCAAAAAATTGACGCCCTTAGAAGCGCCTTTAGAGCAAACAGCGTAGTCCATTTTTTTAAAAGGTTTAAAAGGTTTAAAAGGTTTAATAAGGATTGATCCACGTCTTCTGCTGGTGAAACACCTTTAGGTGTGCCGACAACAAATGGCCAGAAATGGGATGCACTTCATAATAACCAGGGAAAATATATTGAGTAAGGCGGAAAAACATGGGTTGGTTACGCTCTTCTAAGATTATCGCAAGCTTAATTCTCGGGGCTCTTCTATTGGTGGCCATTGTGCTTTGGACGCTGTCTATTAGCAGCCATGAGGATTGGCAGTATTCGGTCCTTTACACGGATTTACCTGAAGTGTCTGGCCTTCAGTCACATGACAAGTCAATCTACGTGACTCTTGAAACGAGGAACTACGATGGGAAGCTCGTTTCAATTGTGGATGGAAACAGGTCGACGGTCGTCTCCGGGCTGCAAAAACCGGATGGCCTCACCACTTCTCTCGGTTCGCTAGTGTATACGCAGGAGTTTGGCGAAAGCCCGGTCTATGAAGTTATTAATGGCGTTCCCCACGGACTATTTATCACGGATTGTGCAGAAGGCATCGACAGCACGTTAAATGGTGATCTGTACGTTGTCGAGGATAGGCTAGGGGGGCGCGTTCTCAAATATGAAAGATCCACAGGTAAAATATCTGAGCTCGCGACTGATCTGGAATCCGGTGAAGGTATCTGTGCGATGGAATCCGGTGTTGTCTATTTTGGTGAAAGGGACAAAGGTATCGTCTACAAGATTCAGGATGGGAAAATTTCTGAATATCTTACGGCTCTAAATTCACCCGGATTTCTACTGTGTGATGATGAGTCGCAAAGTATCTGGATCACTGAAGATCGCCGCAACTATGGTCGCCTGCTACACTCCAGCGCCCCGCACCAGATTAAAGTGATGGCAACAGGGTTGAGTTCACCCCAGGCCGTCGCGATTAATTCCAAGGGTCGCTTGTTACTTGCAGAGCAAGGTCGTGATCGGGTGATTCAATTCGAAAGACGAGATGGCATGGCTATCAGTAGTTCTGCAATAGTCACCGGCACTGATTGATATCGCTTCTATGTTGCCGGGCATCCGCTTCTGTTTGAATCCAGGACTGACATTGTTGTGAGTATTGTGAGGGGGTAGCTGACGTTACACAATCAGCTGGATTAGAAATAATTGAAAGCGGTGAAACCAAGTTGATGGAAAGTGACTGGGATCACTTTCTGGCCCTTACTTTGGGAAACCCGATTCCGAAACGGTATCAAATGAGCGCTGGTATTCGATGTGATATCAGGCAGAAAACTGGTCCAGATGGTAGTCGGTGTTACCAAACTGGGCTTCAATCACAAGCAGCCGCTTGAAGTAATGCCCAACTCGCAATTCTTCCGTTACCCCCATGCCTCCATGTGTCTGCACTGCATTTTCACCTACAAAAAACGCAGCTTTGCCAATAAGGTGTTTCAACGCATGTACACAACGCTGGGCATCATCACCGCCAGCAGCCACTTCCATTGTCGCGCGAAAGAGCAGTGATTTGCACTGTTCATATTCCATGAACATCTCGACCATACGATGTTGCAGTACCTGAAAATCAGACAAAGGATGATCAAATTGTTCCCTCGCCTGGGTATAGGCCACCGTATCCTTGTAAAGAATTTCCATAGCACCGAGAGCTTCTGCAGCAACTGCCAAGATGCCATCATTGATGACCTCATTCAGCGCGCCAAAACCATTGTCTATTTCGCCGAGCAGGTCATCGGCTGTGACACTAACCTGGTTGAATGTCAGTTCTGAAGACTGCAGGCCATCAACTGTTGGGAAGCCTTGTACTGTCAGGCCGTCTCGGTCTGCCGGAATTAACGCCAGGGAAATACCGGACTGATCAACGACGCCACCACTGGTTCGGAACGAGACAACAAAGGCATCAGCGGTTTTGCCATGCAGGACCATGCACTTTGTGCCCGTCAGTGTGTAACCATCATTGGTTTTGTTGCCGGAGACGGCAACATTGTGCGGCTCATAACCTGATTCTGGCTCCGCATAAGCCAAAGCAAGTTGCTTTGATCCATCGATCACGACTTCCAGCCATGCCTTACGTTGTGATTCACTTGCGACCCGTTTCAATACACCTCCACCAAGCACGATGCTGGCAAGAAACGGTTCAAGAACCAGTCCTTTTCCGAACTGCTCCATCAATACCATCGTATCAAGCTGATCACCGCCGAATCCGCCATCGTCTTCACTAAAAGGCAGTCCGAGCCAGCCAAGTTCCGACATGGTCTTCCAGTGGTCCAGGCTGAAACCCGGCGACTGTTGCACCGTGGCGACTCTACTTTCCAGGCCGTAGTTGTTCAGAACAAACCGCTCAATCGAATCCGAAACCAGTTGTTGCTCTTCGCTTAAATCAAAATTCATTTCAAAGTTTCCTATTTCTTCGACGACTTAATGCCAAGCACTTTCTTGGTAACAATGTCTTTTTGGACTTCGCTGGCACCACCGTAAATAGTGTAAACACGGCTGCCCATATAACCGCCCATACCAGCTCTGGCGAAATCCGGACCGGCATTAGTGCCACCCCAAGCCGCTGAGAATTGTCCCCCAGCTTCCATGGTCAGCTTTTGTATCCGCTGCTGAATGTCTGTTCCCTTGAGTTTCAGGATTGAAGACTCCGGTCCCGGCGCCGTGCCAGCGCTTGCTGTTGCCAGGCTCCTGAGCTCTGTGTACTCAACCGCCATCAAATCAATTTCGAGAGCGGCGACCTTGGCTTTGAAGCTGGGTACATCCATTAGGCTGCCATTGCCACGCTTCACACTGCTGGCTTTGTCTTTCAAACCTTCCAGGGCAACGATGGAGTTTGAAATACCTGCGATACCTGTTCGCTCATGCTCAAGTAAACCCTTGGCGTAGGTCCAGCCTTTACCTTCTGCACCGACACGATTTTCTACCGGTACCTTGATGTCAGTAAAGAACACAGTATTAACGCTATGTGAACCACCCAGTGTAATGATGGGCTTAACCTCAATACCTTCCTGCTTCATCGGAAACAGCAGGAAAGTAATCCCCTCCTGTTTGATACCGGCGTCGCTGGTCCGGGTCAGACAGAAGATCCAGTCTGCAATATGTGCCATGGTGGTCCAGATCTTGGTGCCATTAACAACATAGTGGCTGCCGTCTTCAGACAGCACTGCTTTTGTCTTGAGACTTGCCAGATCTGAGCCGGCACCTGGCTCGGAGTATCCCTGGCACCAGTTAACCTTCCGTGCGCGGATGTCAGGCAAAAATCGTTCCTGCTGTTCTTCGGATCCATGGGCCATCAGTACAGGGCCCAGCATGCTGAGCCCGAAGGGCATGTCCCAAGGGGTGCTCGACCTGGCTGTTTCTTTCTGCCAGATATAGTGCTGGTTCGGCGTCCAGCCAGGACCACCAAATTTGGCAGGCCACTTGGGTACGTCCCAGCCGCCTTTTTCCCTGGCCTTTTCAAACCAGTCCATTCGCCATTTATTTGGATCCTCACCGTCATTATAGGCATTCTTGGCAAGGAATTCTCTTACCTCTGCTTCGAAAGAGAGGTCATCGTTACTCAGCTCAATATCCATCAATTGGTTCCAATAGGTATCTGGAGTGTGCAATATATCAAAACTAGAAATAAATACTAGAATAATGTTCTAATAAGTGATGTCACGAAAAAACCAGACCAGTGAACTGAAATCTCGCGTGATGGAGGTGGCTCTGGGCCATTTTTCGGAAGTGGGTATTGAGCGAACTAATGTCAGCAATATCCTCAACGATGCTGGGTGTTCCGTTGGCAGCCTTTACCACCACTTTGGCAACAAGGAAGGAATCGCCGAAGCGCTTTTCATAGACGGCGTTAATCAATTTAATTCTCGTCTGCTCGAGGCTCTTTTACCCAGAAGGACAGCCAGTAACGGCATCAAAGCAATTGTTACCTTTTGTTGTGAATGGGTGACTGATCAACCGGAGCTCGCAGGGTTCCTGCTGTCACGGGAAGTTACGCTTTCGGACAATGCCAAACTGGAGCTTCGGAAGATGGATCGTGAATTTGGCCAGTCAATTTATGACTGGTTTGTGCCTCACGTGAAATCAGGTGCACTGCTCGAATTGCCCACTAGTATGTATGTACCGTTGATTTGCGGTTCTACTTTGGAATACTCCCGCCTTTGGCTATCCGGTAGGAATAATCGTTCGCCGGGCGATGTGGCTTCTATTCTAGCGGAGGCCGCCTGGCAGTCAGTAAAGAGTAGCCTTTAAGCGCGGCTCTCCTGGATGTCATTTGGTTCGGTGAATTTAGTGCTGACGGTCGAGCAAGCAGGGGCGCAGTAATATGTCTATTAACCCACATACCTAGAAGCATTGGCCGTAAGCTAAAGGCGGTTAATGTTAACGAAGTCGAGTGACCGATTAGATTACTACCTTACTGGGCTGGGGACCCAGACCTTGATGCCTAGGTAAATTGTCGATGCCAAAGCACTGTCTTTGATATCGAGTCTTCAAGTAAGTGAAATAAATTGAAGTCCAGCTCTTTGGCTGCTTTTGAAACCAAGGGTAGATATCTTTCGGGCACCAGGTTTGGCTTGGGTGGCTGCATGATTTCGACCTCTTTCTCGCAGATCCTACCCACTAATCCCGCTAGTTCGGCGATTGATAAGGGTTTTAGGGAACCATTGGTGCCCCATAATAATGAGGTCGATGATTTCTTTTTTGGCTCTATGTATGACAATAGGTAGGCTCATAGATCCATGCTGGTTGTCCAAGTAGGTAGGTTCTTTCAGGAAATCGGCAGATCCTGCCCAGGGATACCATTCAACCAGGACCAGGTAAGCCACGGAGGCAAGAATAGCCAGGGAAACTAAAAGGTGGTAGAAGAAATTCAGGTATCTGGTCCTATCACTTCACTGTAATCGCATTGATAGATCGATCGCCTCATTGTGTTTTGTGAGCGCGCCGATTGAAATGTAGTCGACGCCCGTGGAGGCTATTTTCTTCAGTTCGGTAGAGGTTTCAATACCCCCGGAGGCCTCCAGTTTGATGCCAGTATTTGATGCTATATCGACTGCCTTGCGCATATCCCCCAGCGTAAAGTTATCAAGCATGATCCAGTCCGGGGCGGCCATGATCGCCTCACTTAGTTGTTCCAGGCTCTCAACTTCCACTTCAACACGAAGGTCGCCCTGCAGTTGTCTTGCTGTTTCAATCGCAGCAGTGATCGAGCCAGCTGCTTCTATGTGATTTTCCTTAATCAGAAAGGCATCAAACAAACCAATTCGGTGGTTCTCAGCGCCGCCGGTTTTAACGGCGTACTTCTGGGCTAGTCTAAGTCCGGGAATCGTCTTGCGGGTGTCTAGCAGGGTAGCCCCGGTCCCCTCAATCATTTGAACATAGGTGTTTGTTCGGGTGGCAGTACCAGAGAGCAGCTGAAGAAAGTTCAACGCAGTACGCTCTGCTGTAAGCAAACTTCTCGCCTTGCCGGTTAGCTCCAGCAGTAGAGCGCCTGTTTGGACCTGGTCGCCGTCTTCGATATGCCATTGCGGGGTGATTGTAGCGTCCACCTGTCTCAGGACTTCATCCACCCAGGGGCGGCCGCAGACCACTGCGGGCTGCCGGGTGATGATTTTTGCATGAGCCTTTTTTTCTGGATCAATAAGGGAAGCCGTAACGTCGCCGGTTCGGATGTCTTCGTCGAGAGCTCTGTTTACCGTTTGTGTCAGTTCGTGAAAGTAGTCCATAAGTTCAGCCGGGTTTTTGTTTCAGCGCCGTTTGTTTCAAAGTAAGTGTATCAGCCCGCTGGCTGAATTCGATTTGGCCAAGGGCGGTCATCCCCAGGAGAATTGCGCCTTCCATGTTGGGATTAATACTGGCATCGATGTTGGTTAGTCTGATCTTTCCCAGTTGCAGTTCGTCGATACGGGTCTGGTAAATCGTCACTGGTCCGTTCGCCGTCATCGCTCTTCCACGCATCCCATAGGGCAGACCTAGCCTGCGTGCGGTACTTGCCGGAACAACAACATCTGTTGCGCCGGTATCTAAAAGAAATTCGACATCTTCACCATTAATTTGGCCTACAAGCAGATAATGTCCCTGCCGATTCCGCTTTAGGGGAACCTCAATGCTTTCTGGACGGATGAGTGAGGTAGGGTCGGAATTGGGATTTCTTCTGTTTTCTTCAACTCCGCCAAAAAAAAAGGTCAGGAACACCATGCCGAGTACAACTCCGACAGTCATCATGCCTTGTCCTGTTTTTGTCACGTTCATGAGCGACAGTTGCCGGTTAAAAAGAGGTCGTATTCTATCGGGATGATATGATCGCGTCGAATGGGTGAGTGAGATTTAAGATGTCAGTGGTGGAGCATCTCATAGATGTGGCGATGCAGGTACATAGCCCGAACCAGGATGAACGCCCCTATGGCGAGATAAGCCTGATCGTCGTGCACGGTATCAGCCTGCCAGCAGGAGAATTCGGTGGGCAGGAGGTATGCGAACTGTTCACCAATTGTCTGGATGCATCCGTCCCTGAACTGGCGGAGCTTGAGAGTGTAAAAGTCAGTAGTCACCTTTTTATTCGTCGAACGGGCGAACTCATCCAGTTTGTGCCGTTTAATCGACGCGCCTGGCACGCAGGTGCGTCCAGCTTTGGTGGTCGTGAACACTGTAATGACTATTCCATCGGCATCGAGCTGGAAGGAACTGACACAATCGCTTACGAGGAAGCTCAATACGAAGTCTTGGCTGATGTCTGTGCCAGCCTGATGGCGAGTTACGGAATCATGGATATCACGAGCCACAGTATTATTGCGCCGGGTCGAAAGACTGACCCGGGCCTGGCGTTTAGTTGGGCAACATTGAGACGTAAGCTGGCCCAAAAATTGTGAAACACACTTTGCTGTTATTTCTCTGCTGGTCTGTGACGGTATTTGCAGATATCACGGTAGTCGATGATTCCGGGACAACCCTAGTGTTAGCTGAACCAGCCAGGAAAATTGTTAGCTTGTCCCCGCATCTCACTGAACTTCTTTTTAGCCTGGGCGTGGGCGATCGAATCGAAGCGACAGTAGATTTCTCTGATTATCCAGAGGCTGCCTTAAATATTCCGAGATTGGGTAATGCGTTTTCGGTTAGCGTAGAGGCCGTGATAGAGCAATCCCCGGACCTCATTGTGGCGTGGATGACCGGTGGTAACCACAGGACATTTGAGCAATTAAGAGCGCTCGGCTATCCGGTTTTCGTGAATGAAGCCAGCAGCCTTGTAGGCATCGCGGTGGCAGTTCAACAGCTAGGTATTTTGGTCGGGAAACCCGATCGCGGACTTGAACTGGCGGAAAGCTTTCGGGTTGACCTTGAAAGGCTCAGACAATCGAGCAGTGGAGAGGGCTCACCGAAAGTGTTTTTTCAGATATCGGATGCTCAGCTCTACACAGTCAACAGTCAACACCTCATTGGTCAGGCGATTGAGGTCTGTGGTGCTGAGAACATCTTTTCCGATGTCGAGTTTTTCGTTCCAATGGTTTCCTATGAGAGCGTAGTGGAACGTAACCCGGATGTCCTGGTTGTATCCAGTCCCTATCCTGGATACAAAAGCGCCTGGGATGACCGCTGGAATGATCTTGGCTGGAGTGGCCGAGTCAGGACAATAGATGCGTCACTCATTACGCGTCCCAGTCTAAGGATGCTTGAAGGTATAGAAATGCTCTGCGAGACCCTTGGTCAATAAAGAATTCAAGGTTATTCGTTAACTCCTCACTGCCATTTTCGTTAAGATTGACCTGAGCTGTTAACAGTTACCAACTGGAGATTGAGATGGTGCGAGATCCTCTGACGGACATTGATCCGGTTGAGAGTGAGGAGTGGATCGAGGCGATTAACTCGGTCATTGAGACTGAAGGCGTCGAACGCGCCCAGTATCTTCTGCAGCGGCTGTCGACCAAGGTCACTGAAACTGGAGCCCAGCTACCTTACGCGATTAATACCCCATATCGGAACACCATCCCCATCAGTAAAGAAGCCCGGATGCCCGGTGATCTTTTCATGGAGCGCTCCATTCGCTCCCTGATTCGCTGGAACGCGATGGCGATGGTGATGCGTGCAAACTTGAAGGACGGAACGCTTGGCGGCCATATTTCCAGCTTCCAGTCGAGCGCGACACTTTACGACATTGGTTTTAACTATTTTTTCCGCGGGACAACTGAAGAGCAGATCGGTGATCTGATCTATATTCAAGGTCACTCCGCGCCCGGCATCTACGCCAGGTCATTCCTTGAAGGGAATTTATCTGAAGAACAGCTCGACAAATTTCGCCAGGAAGTGGATGGAGATGGCTTGTCTTCCTATCCGCACCCCTGGCTGATGCCGGACTACTGGCAGTTCCCAACTGTTTCGATGGGGCTGGGTCCACTGCAGGCAATCTACCAAGCACACATCATGAAGTATCTGGACAATCGAGGCCTTGCTGGTCGTGGTTCGCGAAAAGTCTGGTGCTTTGCTGGCGATGGTGAAATGGATGAGCCGGAGTCTCAGGGTGCAATTGCTCTGGCAGGGCGAGAGAACCTGGATAACCTGATTTTTGTCGTCAATTGTAATCTGCAGAGACTAGATGGTCCTGTCAGAGGCAATGGCAAGATTATCCAGGAGCTGGAAGGTGTTTTCCGTGGTGCAGGATGGAATGTCATCAAGGTGGTTTGGGGCAGGCAGTGGGATCCACTTTTCGAGAAGGATAAGTTTGGATTGCTGCAACAGCGAATGGATGAAGCGGTTGATGGCGAGTACCAGAACTATAAAAGCAGATCGGGAGCCTACACCCGCGAGCATTTTTTTGGAAAATATCCTGAGCTTTTGAAGATCGTGGAGAATCTTACGGATGAGGATATCTTCCGTCTAAACAGAGGAGGTCATGACCCCTACAAGGTCTATGCTGCTTATGAAGCTGCTACAACCCACACCGGGCAACCCACCGTCATTCTTGCAAAAACGGTTAAGGGCTACGGGTTAGGGCCCGCGGGTGAGGCGCAGAACTATACGCACTCAGTCAAGAAGCTGGACCTTGAAGGGCTGAAGGATTTCAGGGACCGGTTCGATATTCCTATATCAGATGCCGAGCTGGAGAAGGTGCCCTATTACCGCCCACCGGAAGACAGTACAGAGATGCGCTACCTGAAGCAGCGTAGATCTTCTCTTGGGGGTTCACTGCCACGCAGGAAATCTGATTTTGAGGCTTTACAGATCCCACCGTTGTCGGTGCTGGAGTCAGTGCTAAAGGGTACAGGCGATCGACAAATTTCTACGACAATGGCGTTCGTTCGGATCCTCAGCGCGTTGATCAAGGACAAGCAGATTGGCGAACGGATCGTGCCCATCGTCCCTGATGAAGCTAGAACCTTCGGTATGGAGGGCATGTTCCGACAGCTCGGTATCTATTCCTCAGGTGGCCAGTTGTATGAACCTACGGATACGGATCAGATCATGTACTACCGTGAGGATAAAAAAGGCCAGGTGCTTGAGGAAGGTATTAATGAGGGTGGTGCGTTTGCGGCGTGGTTAGCTGCCGCGACGTCATACAGCAATAATGAAACACCGCTGATTCCGTTCTATGTTTTCTATTCCATGTTCGGCTTTCAGCGAATCGGCGACCTTTGCTGGGCCGCGGGTGACTTGCAGGCGCGTGGTTTCCTTCTGGGTGGTACGTCCGGTCGAACAACATTGAACGGCGAAGGTTTGCAGCACCAGGATGGTCATAGCCATATCCTGGCATCGACAGTGCCAAACTGTGTGTCCTATGATCCTGCTTATGCTTATGAACTTGCAGTGATTATCAGGCAGGGGCTGCAGGAAATGTATGTAGAGAAATTGCCTCGGTACTACTACATCACGATCATGAACGAGAACTATGAACAACCTGCAATCCCTGATGGTGTGGAACAGGGAATTCTTCGTGGTATGTACTGCTTGCAGAAAAACTCTGTAAAAAGTTCCAAGAAGGTCGTCCAGCTACTCGGGTCGGGCACAATCCTGAGGGAATCGATTGCAGCCGCAGAATTACTGCAAAAAGATTTCGGTGTGACTGCAGACATCTGGAGTGTCACCAGCTTTAACGAGCTTCGGCGCGAGGGGCTTAGCGTACATCGATGGAATATGTTGCATCCTCAGGAAAAGCCCAGACTTAGCTATGTCGAAGAGTGCCTGGCTGGAGTAAGTGGTCCAGTGATCGCTGCAACGGATTATATGAAAGCTTACGCGGACCAGATTCGGGAGTTTGTACCGGGACTGTATTCTGTGCTGGGTACCGATGGGTTTGGCCGGAGCGATACTCGCGAACGGCTGAGGAAGTTTTTCGAGGTGGATCGATATTACATAACAGTGGCGGCGTTATCGGCATTAGCTCAGGAAAATGTTGTCGATGCTGCGCAGGTGACGAAAGCAATTGAGCTTTATGGTATTGATCCAGGCAAGCCAGACCCGGTGACGTTGTGAGGAGTTATTGATGTTAGAACAAGTACTTGTACCTGACGTCGGTGAAGCAGAAGACGTTGAAGTTATCGAGCTTCTGGTGGCAGTCGGTGATGTCATTGATACCGACACTTCCCTGGTTGTACTTGAATCAGACAAGGCCAGTATGGAAATACCCTCGCCCTGCACCGGGACGATCAAGTCATTTGCGGTTTCCGAAGGCGATAAGGTGACGGAAGGTTCACTTCTTGCTGAGATCGAGACCGGTGAAAAATCTCAGCCAGGTGAAGTGACCCAAACGCCTGACCCTGAACCGGTGAATGCTGCTGAGGAACAGACCATTGCATCTGAGCCTGACACATATGCTGCTCCAAACTTGGCACCGCGAAAAATGGAAGCCTCGAAAGTTATTCTTGTGCCGGATGTAGGTGACGCACAGGAAATTATTGTGGCAGAGGTACTGGTCCACCAGGGAGACGCGCTGGAAGATGGTGACTCTATCGTTGTCCTGGAATCAGACAAGGCAAGTATGGAGATCCCGACGGATCTCGCGGGGGTTGTCCAGGAAATTTTCATTAATGAGGGGGATGAGGTTCGTGAGGGCGATTCGCTGGTAACAATTGTTGGTTGGGTGCCGATTGAGGTTGTGGCGCAGAATACCACCGACATCCCAGTGGAGCGCGTCGAGTCAACTTCTGAGCAAACCGCCAGGTCAGATGCAGTCACCTCTTTAGGAAAAACAGTCGCAGTAAAGCCGCGGTCAGACAGTCAGTCCAGCAAATATCAGGATCAGGAAACGAAAACCGGAGGTGTTCACGCTGGGCCAGCCGTAAGGAAACAGGCCCGGGAATATGGGGTTAACATCATAGAAGTGGCAGGCACGGGGCGTAAGGACAGGGTTCTCAAGGAAGACATACACGAATTTGTCAAAGCACGGATCGCTGGCAAAGGCTCTTCTGGCGGTTCGGGGATACCCGAAATACCGCAGATGGACTTCACGAAGTGGGGTGAAGTCGAGAACAGACCGCTCAGCCGCATCCGAAAGGCGAGTGCAAAAAACCTGCATAGAAGCTGGTTGAATGTGCCGCATGTTACCCAGTTTGACGAGGCCGATATCACGGACCTGGAAGTTTTTCGCAAGGCACAGAATCTGGAACTGCAATCCAGCGGAGCCAAAGTGACGCTATTGGCTTTTTTGATTAAGGCTGTCGTCGATGCGTTGAAGAAATACCCTCAATTTAATTCATCGATCACTAGTGATTACAGCCACCTTATTGTTAAGAAGTATTACCACATTGGTATTGCGGTAGAGACCGACGATGGTCTAGTGGTTCCTGTACTCAAAGATGCGGACAGGAAAGGTGTGACGCAGCTTGCGCAAGAAAGTGCGGAGCTGGCGAAGCTGGCACGCGATAAAAAATTACCGATGAATGCCATGCAGGGAGCGACGTTCACCATCTCCAGTCTGGGAGGAATTGGCGGTACCGCATTCACACCCATTGTAAATGCGCCGGAAGTAGCGATTCTGGGCGTGTCTCGATCAAAAATGACACCGGTATATGACGGGGAGACATTTAATCCCCGGCTTATGCTGCCGCTATCTCTTTCCTACGATCACCGTGCGATTGATGGTGCAGAAGCCGCAAGATTCACGTCTCACCTTGGTGCGGTATTATCAGATATTCGCCGGGTCATTATGTGATGACCTGACTAACCTTTTTGCCAGAGGACTTCATCGATGGCTGTAATGCGCGCGCAGCTTCTGGCGACGACAAACAGATAGTCTGACAGTCGGTTTAAAAATTCCTTTGACGCTGTATTCACAACCTCACTTTCTGCAAGTAGAACGACATTGCGTTCGGCTCGCCTGCAAATCGCTCTTGCCATGTGACAGTTTGCGATGAGTGCGGACCCGCCGGGCAGGATAAAATTTTCAAGCGGGTCAAGATGTTCGTTAAGAGCATCCAGGTGTTCTTCGATAGCGATCACATGATCTTGGGTCACGATTTCGAAACCCGGAATGGACAACTCCCCGCCCAGGTCAAATATCCGATGCTGGAGCGATCGCATAAAGTTTGCGATCTCGATGAGATCATCAAAGCCTTCCAGGATTAACCCCTCAACAACTACGCCCATAATGCTATTCAATTCATCCACACTGCCCATGGCTTCTACGCGGGGGTGGGTCTTCTTAACTCGGCTACCATCGCCCAGGCCTGTTTCTCCGTCATCTCCGGTACGTGTGTAGATTTTTGAAAGTCGCTTGCCCATAGGTTTTCTTTTTACTCTGGTATGATGTGGTGAACCATAATAGATTCAGTTCGCACTGACTCGTCTAGTTCTTTTGTGGCGAACTTGATCATGTTGCCCATGGTTGGGGCGCCGGTGTCAGCGGTAGCGGCACAGATGCTCATCCCAATTGAGACCGGCTGAAAGCCCGCCGTCGTTGTGTAACTCTTGAGACGCACACCATCAAAAATACGTGTATAGCATTCGGCTGTACACTGTTCGATATTGGGCTGTATCAGGACCAGGGCAAACAGACCCGGTGAAAAATAAGTTACAACATCCAATGGCCGTACCAGTCTTTGGATTCGCTCAGATATATTAACGATCAGTTCGCCGGCAATAGCGGTGTCGTATGTCTCTTTCACTTCTTCGTAGTTGTGGACAGAAATCATCACAATGCATGCCGCCCCGCCGCGGGATTCCACTTGCCGAATTGTGTCGTTGAGCGCCTGCTCCGCGTATTCCCGGTTGCCGAGTCCTGTTAGTGGATCCAGCAACTGCCCTTTCCTGAGGTTGTTGCACAGGAGCTGCAGAGAATCGTTTGAGGCGCGCAAAGTGTTCATTTGCAGGGAGATTCGGGCTCCTGCTCGCGCCAAGTGTTCCATGACGTCCACTCGCTTGGAGCCTGTGACTGTATCGATCGCCTGGTGAAAATCGTCCTGTTGGACTTGCTCATGGTCAATCGCGCCGACAAGGATGATATAAGTGAAGTGGTTTCGTTCTTCGTCGATATCGCGAATCGCTTCAGCGAGTTCGAAGCCAGTCATCTCGCCAGCGTCCATTTCCATGATGACGACGTTCGCGGGGGTGTCTTCAAGTACCTGCAGGGCATAAACTGCCCCAAAACAAATCCGGTTGTTCGAAAACTTCATTAGAGCATCATCAAGGAAGTCGAGAATCGAATTTCCTCCTTTGACGACGACAACAACCGGCTGGTCAAACATAGTGGTTCACTGATGCAGTTGGTATGCTTGTACATTAAATCGATAAATAGTTTAAAGAATATAGGGGTAAATAAACATGCCTTCATTCGATGTGGTTTCGGAGGTGGATTTTCACGAGGTCACTAACGCCGTGGACCAGGCGAATAGGGAACTCAAGACCCGTTTTGACTTTCGCGGCGTTGATGCGAAATTTGAACGCAAAGAAGATGTAGTGCGCATCACCGCTGAAGCGGATATTCAGCTGGACCAGATGATCGATATACTCAGGGCGAAACTGGTCAAGCGGTCGATTGACCCCAAGGTGATGGATATCGGTGATCAGGAACACGTCGGAAAACTGCTGCACAAGAACATCAAAATTCAGGAAGGAATCGAAAGCCTTCTTGCAAAAAAAGTCGTGAAAATGATCAAAGACAAAAAAATAAAAGTTCAGGCGGCGATCCAGGGTGAGAAAGTTCGGGTAACCGGAAAGAAACGGGATGACCTGCAGCAGGTGATGAGTATGCTGAAGGAAGAAGAAATCGAGACGCCATTGCAATACAACAATTTTCGGGACTAGGTGGCGCTTGCAGGATCTAACCTGGCGGCAAACGCTGCTGATTTATACCAATCCCCGGGTTATTGTGATGACCTTCCTGGGTTTTTCGGGTGGCTTGCCGTTCCTGCTTGTGTTCTCCACGTTGACCGCATGGTTAACAGAAGGGAATGTTAGCAGGAGTACTATTGGATTCTTTGCCTGGATTGGCATTACCTATTCTACCAAGGTGCTTTGGGCGCCGGTCGTTGATTCGATTCCGATTCCATTTCTGACGAAAAACCTGGGCCAGCGTCGAAGCTGGATGCTGATCGGGCAGATGGGGATAGCGGTCGGTCTGGTGCTCATGTCACTCATCGGACCTTCAGATTTACTTATTTTAAGTTGTTGTGCTTTTCTCGTCGCATTTTCGTCTGCGACGCAGGATGTCGCCATTGATGCGTTTCGAATCGAGTCTGCAGAGCCCGAGTATCAGGGAGCCATGTCTGCTGCTTATGTATTTGGTTACCGATTAGCGCTGCTGGTTGCTGGTGCCGGCGCGCTGTATCTTGCCGAATATTTTTCGTGGACTATCGCTTACATCATCATGGCAACCCTGATGCTGGTTGGCGTGATAACGGTTGTCTGGGTAGCAGAGCCTGACCGCCAGTCTGACTCCTTTGCGCTTGAGTTGTCAGCGATTGGTCTAAGGCGATGGTTTACCAGAGCAGTGGCGGGGCCTTTCGTTGATTTTTTCTCGCGCAATGGCAAAGTCGCCTTCATCATACTGCTGTTCATCGCCGTTTTTCGGTTAAGTGATATTGCCATGGGCATTATGGCGAACCCCTTCTACCTGGATATGGGTTACACCAAAACTGAAATAGCCAATGTCGCCAAGGTATTCGGCTTCTTCATGAGTATCGCCGGGTCATTAATATGTGGTGTTCTGGTTGTGAAATGGGGACTGATGAGGCCGCTCCTTATTGGTGCGGTTGCGGTTGCGGTAACCAACCTGCTGTTCGCTTCCCTAAGTGTTCTGGAGCCCAAGGTTTCTTACTTGGCGATCGTGATTTCTGCGGATAATATTTCCGGTGGGTTTGCAGCGACGGCTTTCATCGCCTATCTGTCGAGTCTCACAAACAGGGCGTACACGGCGACTCAATACGCTCTATTCAGTTCACTGATGACGCTGCCGGGTAAGTTCATATCCGGTTTTTCCGGGTTGGTGGTGGATAACTTTGGTTACTTTGAGTTTTTCGTCGTCGCAGCGATGTTAGGTATCCCCGCGATCCTGCTGGTTGTCTGGCTGTCTCGATATGAGAGGGATCAGTTGGCGTCCCAACCGTAAACCTTCAGGCTGACCCGACCGTTAATCAGGGTTACGCCTTCTTTCTCCAGTCTTGATTGCTGCAGATCCTTCGCCGGACTGGTGATTCTTCCCTGTGAATTGATGACGCGATGCCACGGCAATCGGGTATTGGGGGGAAGCCCTGACAGGATTCGGCCGATCAGCCTTGAATGTCTGGGAATACCAGCAAGTCTGGCGATCTGGCCATAGGTCGCGACCTGACCTTTTGGGATCTGGTGCACGATCTGCCACACCCGGTCCTGAGTGTTTTGTCGTGATTCGGTCATAAAATCTGCGTCCCGGTCCTGAATTGCCTGTTATTGCTGTAATTTCATGGCTTTTTAGCAGTCTCGGCTTGACTCTGCTAAATCTGACCATATTATTAGCACTCCCTTATGGAGAGTGCTAATCGCCCGCTTCAAAGGCCTGATATAAAGGGTCTTTAGCCAAGGTTAGCTGTGTTTTGTTAGACAGGCCAGCGGGCAGTTTTGGGCCCAATGTCCCCGTATTAAATCAGGAGAAACGAATGAGTATCCGTCCATTACAAGACCGTGTGGTTGTACGCCGCATGGAAGAAGAAACCAAGTCAGCCGGTGGGATTGTTATCCCTGGCTCCGCTGCAGAGAAGCCCTCACAGGGTGAAGTGCTGTCGGTAGGCCCCGGAAAGAAACTGGACAATGGTTCCGTACAGAACGTCGATCTTAGCGTCGGCGACAAGGTTCTTTTTGGTCAGTATTCCGGAAGCACCGTAAAGGTTGATGGTGAGGAACTTCTCATCATGAGCGAAAGCGAAATATTCGGCGTTATCGAGTAACTAGAGAATTTTGCCAAAAGAATTGATAGACAGAGGATTAAAAGATTATGACAGCTAAAGACGTGAAATTTGGTGATTCCGCGCGAAGAAGAATGCTTGCGGGTGTAAACATCCTGGCAGACGCGGTAAAAGTCACCCTCGGCCCTAAAGGCCGAAATGTAGTACTCGATAAGTCATTCGGCGCACCGACAGTAACAAAAGATGGTGTATCCGTAGCGAAAGAAATCGAGCTTCAAGACAAGTTTGAAAACATGGGCGCCCAGATGGTTAAGGAAGTTGCATCACAGACTTCTGATATCGCTGGTGACGGAACCACAACTGCAACAGTTCTGGCACAGGCTATTTTGAACGAAGGCTTGAAGTCAGTTGCTGCTGGCATGAACCCAATGGACCTTAAGCGTGGTATCGACAAAGCAGTTGCTGCTGCCATCGCCGAAGTCGAGAAACTGGCTGTGCCTTGTTCCGACACTAAAGCTATTGCGCAGGTTGGTAGTGTTTCTGCTAACAGCGACATGGAAGTTGGTGAGAAGATCGCCGAAGCCATGGAAAAGGTTGGTAAAGAAGGCGTCATTACTGTTGAAGAAGGCAGTGGCCTTGAGATGGAACTTGATGTCGTTGAAGGTATGCAGTTTGACCGCGGTTACCTGTCTCCTTACTTCATCAACAACCAGGACAGCATGAGTGCAGAGCTGGAAGAGCCTTATGTTCTTCTTTTCGACAAGAAAATCACTAACATCCGCGACCTGCTACCGGTACTGGAAGCAGTAGCCAAGTCAGGTCGGCCGCTGATGATAATTGCGGAAGATGTTGAAGGCGAAGCGCTTGCAACTCTGGTAGTGAACAACATGCGTGGCATCGTAAAAGTTGCTGCATCCAAGGCTCCTGGGTTTGGTGACCGTCGTAAGGAGATGTTGCAGGACATCGCCATCCTGACGGGTGGTACTGTGATTTCTGAAGAAGTTGGTCTTGCACTTGAAGGTGCAACGCTTGACGACCTTGGGCAGGCAAAGCGAATCAGTCTGACTAAAGAAGCCACAACCGTTGTTGACGGTGCTGGCAAGTCTGATGATATCGAAGCGCGAGTTAATCAGATCCGTACCCAGATTGAAGAAACTTCCTCTGACTACGACCGTGAAAAGCTCCAGGAGCGAGTTGCAAAACTGGCTGGTGGTGTTGCAGTACTTAAAGTTGGTGCTGCCACTGAAGTAGAAATGAAAGAGAAGAAAGCGCGAGTTGAAGATGCGCTGAACTCTACTCGAGCCGCTGTCGAAGAAGGTATCGTTGCTGGTGGTGGTGTTGCGCTAATTCGTGCGGTCAATGCAATTGATGGCCTGTCAGGTGACAACGAAGACCAGAACGTAGGTATTAACCTGTTACGTCGTGCTATGGAATCGCCTCTGCGTCAGATAGTGACTAACGCTGGAGAAGAAGCTTCCGTTGTCGTCGACAAGGTCAAGCAAATGAGCGGTAACGAAGGTTACAACGCTGCGACTGGTGAATATGGTGACATGATCGCGTTTGGTATCCCTGATCCTGCCAAGGTAACCCGTACAGCGCTTCAGGCTGCTGCATCTGTTGCTGGTCTGATGATCACGACAGAATGTATGGTCACCGACATGGTAGATGACTCACCAGCACCTGCAATGCCTGATATGGGCGGTATGGGCGGTATGGGCGGCATGATGTAAATAGGGCTTCCTATGGTCGTCTACTTGGCGGCTTTTCCCGGGTACCGCTTTTAGGTCCCGGGAGATTAAGCCAAGTAACGCTGAAGGCTCTTTGCCAATAGTATAAAAAACCCCGCAAGTTGCGGGGTTTTTTTATGGGTGCTCTTATACCACTGTCATCTTCACTTCGTGGCTACCTACTTCGCTTGAGGTGACAGGGGCAGCGCAGGGGGCGAAATGAATTTGGTGGGGCTAGATCTTGTCGTTTAACTGAACCAGTTGTTCCCGCCAAGCCTCCTGTGACTTCGGCTTTTGGAAGCGGGGTTTTCGTTCCAGGTCAGCTTCCAGCAGGGACTCCAGTTCAACAATTAGATCCAGGATTTGTTCTTCATCATCCAGTAGTACATGGTCCGGCGTGTTGTCCTGCTGCTTGCGGCTTCGCCCTTCTGTTGGGTTACTTGAGTAAAACTGAACTGCATGGTTGATTTCTTTTAGCTGGCCGTCACTGATCAGTACAAAGCGTTCTGCGATGTTGTCTACAAATCGACGGTCGTGTGACGTTATCAGTACCGTAGCGTTGGTTTCCAGGATCTGTTCTTCGACTTCTTCCTTGCCCTGGATGTCGATGTGATTGGTCGGTTCATCCAGGATCAGGAAGTTGGGCTGGTTAAGTTTGATGATCAGGAACATGATGCGAGCTTTCTCGCCACCGGACAGGACGCCTACTTTCTTGTCCAGGTCCTTGAATGGGAATCCTGCCTTGATCAGTGATGCCTTGTGGCCGGAGTCTGGTCCATCGCAGTTTTCGCGAAGCGTTTCCATCAGGCCAAGACGGGGGTTTAGCAGTTGAAGTTCCTGGTCGTAGTACCCGATGTCACATTGGGGGTTGAACTTCACGACATCGCCGTCTTTGTTGTGCTGATACTTGTTCATTATCAGGTTGATCAGTGTCGTCTTACCGACACCGTTGTGACCTAGCAGTGCAACTCGCTCCCCGGGTCTGATCATCAGGTCCTCAATATGGAATAGGGCTTTATCGTTCGGTGCGGCGATATCCTGCTGCTCGATATGGAGCATTGATTGGCCTGGGCGGTGCTGACATCGATAGTCAGGTTTAGCCCTGAGCCCCTGGACACAAAAGTCTGTACTTCCTTGAGGCGCTCGATTCGCTTTTCCATCGTCTTGGCTTTCTTGGCAAGCTTCGAGTTGTCGTACACCTTTCCCCACACAGCCAGGCGGTGGGCACTTGCCTCAAGTCTATTAATATTCTTCTCTTCCTGTTCTCGTGTCTGCCGGGCGGCTAAATCGTGTTCTTCAAGCGCGTCTCGCGCCTTAGAGTAAGGCATGGCGAAGTTGTAGATGCTCTCATCCCTCAAGAAGACAGTTCGATTGGTCACAGAATCCAGGAACGCTCGGTCGTGCGAGATAAGCAGGAACGCAGCGCGCATTAATTTCAGGTAGTTCTCGAAGATAAGCAACGTGCTGAGGTCCAGATGGTTGGTAGGCTCATCGAACAGGATTACATTAGGTTCGGTAATGATGGCCCGGGCAAACATTAGCCGGTTTTGCTGGCCACCTGACAGGTCCGCTACCGTGAACCCGTGTTCGTGATCCGAGAACCCCAGTTGGGTGAGGAGCAGTTCGGCTCTGTACCGACTCTTGACTATTTCTTCCTCGGACAGTTTGCTGGCCAGCGCCTCGATGAGTGTCAGGTCCAGTAATGCAGGGCTTATAAACTGCTCCACCGTCTCCAGGTGAAGCGCCTTGTTTCGTGAGATGTCACCAGCATCGGGGGGCTCGGTGCCTTCCAGGATTGAGAGTAATGTGGATTTACCGCAGCCATTGTGGCCAACCATACCAATACGATCATTGGTATTGATCGTCAGGTCCAGTTCCTTGAACAGGGTTTTGGTTCCCATCGAATGCGAGATCCGGTGGCATTGTAACAAAGGTGGCATGGTTTAAAGGATGGTGTCCAGTCAGAGAGATACTGCAGACAATGGTATCAGGTGTCGTCCTCAAGAAAAGTCTGCAGTTCGTTAGCAGAGAACGGCCAGCCGATTTCTCGGTGGTCAGCTCGAATCACAGGGATAGTGATGCCATATCGACCCATCAGTTCTTCTGAATCTGCGATCTCGACCAGTTCGATACTCAGGTCCATTCCGTCGCTCTTAAGTGACAGTAACTGTTCATGCGCTTCTTCGCACAGATGGCACCCCAGGGTCGTAAAAAGCTGGACGTTCAAATTTTCTCACCCTGTGGGGCCGGTAGATTAAAGAACCGCCGCGCATTATCCGAGGTCTGACGGGCGACTTCATCGATGGTCTCACCCCTGCACTCGGCAACGGTTTCGCAAACCACGCTAAGATAATGGGGTTCGTTCCTGCGGGTTTTGGGTTTTGGTGTGATGTTCCTGGGCATCAGATATGGCGCGTCAGTTTCTATCATCAAGCGTTCCGAAGGGATGTCCTTGACCAGCGTTAACAAGTGTTGGCCGCGACGTTCATCACAAATCCACCCGGTGATGCCAATGTGGCAGTCCAGGTCAAGATAGGCATAAAGCGCTTCTTTTTCTCCAGTGAAGCAATGAACCACCAGGTCGCCCAGGTCATCCCGATAACCGGAAAGTACCTCTGCAAATGTAGGGTGGGCATCCCGCTCGTGCAGGAACATTGGTAGTCCGGTTTGGATGGCGAGCTCAATATGTTGCTCGAAAGATTTGACTTGTGCAGGTCTTGGCGAGAAATCGCGAAAGAAATCGAGCCCGGTTTCACCCACGGCCTTTACCCTGTCGTTTTCGAGAAGTCCCTCTAGTGTGGCGATAGCTTCACGGCTGGTCTCTTCTGCATGGTGGGGGTGGATTCCGGCGGTGGCAAACAGCTGTTCGTGCCTGTTCGCTAGTTCTGCGGCCTGTTCGCTGCCTTGAATTGACGCACCTGTCACCACCATTTGGGTAACGCCGGCATCATCAGCGCGCTGCAGTACATCATCAAAATCGTGATCGAACGAATCGTGGGTGAGGTTGGCACCAATATCTATTAGCATGAAAGTGTTTACGTATTCTCTGGTGGTTTTATGGATAATTTTTCCGCTAACGCCTGGATGGCAGTGACTTGTTGGGGCGAGAAATAGTTCCGCTCGTGAGGATAGATAAGCGGCTGGCGCTCATTCATACGCATGCTGTAGATACTGGAGAACATCAACACATTCTGAACGTAATTTCGGGTTTCTGTGAATGGAATAATCTCGATCCACACATCGAATGGTACATCAGGGTTCAGCCATTGGTTCACCCGCCCTGGGCCCGCGTTGTAGGCAGCAGAAGCAAGGATACGGTTGTCGTTGAACTTGCGGAGCATCTGGCCGAGGTAATTGGTGCCGAGCCGTATATTCAAATCCGGGCTTGTCAGGCTTCTGTTGCTCGGGTAGGACACGCCGATTTTAGCCGCCACATGTTTCGCAGTAGCTGGCATCAACTGCATGACACCCAGTGCGCCGGAACTGGATTTTGCGTCTGTCATGAATGAGCTTTCCTGGCGCGCAATCGCAAGGCTCCACTGAACCGGGATGTTGGCGCGACGAGCATGGGTAATGAAAGTATCGGCGTAGGCAATAGGAAACCTGTGATCGAGGTGATTCCACGCTCCGGCATCGATCATCGTCTGGATGGAAGCTTTATACCACCCCCAGCGAAGAGCGACTCGTGCAGCGACATCCCGCTCTACGTTGTTGAAATCTGAGGTAGAAAAATACCATTCCCGGCGAGCCCGCGAGCGTTCTCCAAGGGCAAATAGTTCGAGCGCCCGCTGCACGCCCGGGCTTTCCTCAAGCGACAGTATCTGTTCCAACGTGACAAGGCTGGGCTCATCCTGATAGTTGTACTGGTTTTGCAGGATATCGGCAGAGACAAATCCGTAAAAGGACCGCTCGCTGCTGAGTTCCAGCATGATGTTACGGGCGATCTGTCTGTCAGCTTCGTCGGCAGAGATACCAAGTGCTCGAGCCTTCCAGTATTGCCACCGATTCGAATCCTGCTGTTCCTTAGGTAGCAGGTTGATCAGGATCATGACGTTGCTCCAGTCACCATGTTCCAGGCTCTGGCGGATTCGGGCTTCAACGAGTTTTGGTTGTTCGTGCAGGTTTACCGGCAACGAATCAATGAGCGCGAGATCATTGGATTTTCCAGCGAGTCGAACGCCGATATAGGCGTAGGCGTCCTCGAGTTCAACAGGGTTGAAATCCTGTAATTTCTCATACTGGCCGAGTGTTAGCAGTGCGTCTTCCGGGTCTATCCGGGACAGTCGTTTTACGCCATGAAGGATGATCTCGCGATTGTGGATGTTTGTTGCTTTAAATGACTTGTATCGTTTGATGGATTTTGGCTTCAGGTGAACCAGTCTGTAGTTAGTCGCGAACGGTTTGTCTTGCCTGTCGACAAAGCGAATCAGGTAAGAGGAAAGATCCTTGTTGTTTTCCTTAAGGCTCAGTGCGAATCTTTGCCAGGCAATATCTCGCGTGATGCCGTTAGCTCCTCGCCAGACATTAAAAATCGAGTCACACTGATCTGGCTGTGAAAAGCCAACCATCCAGAGTTTCTCGGCCTGGGTCAATGCCTGGTCGACCATGCCAACCTTGTACAATCCATAGGCGTGCTGACAGGCAAGTTTCTTTGTTGGCGTGACCTTGTCGTAGTGCGTCACGAACATTTCCCATTTGCCACGTTTAGCAAGGTTAGCGAGCCAGTGCGCCAAGAGAGATTCTACCAGGGGGGTGTCTCTATATTGTTCGACGAACCGCAGAATATCCTGTTCACTCTGGCGAGAAATACGGTAAGAAATCTCTGTGTATTCCAGGTAGGGGTAAAGCGGGTAGGTTCGCAATTGTGGTTTTAGCTTCTGCAGGCGCGAGAACTGGCTGGTTTTGATGAGGTGAATGGCGTCCAGGTACATCTGGCGTTGTTCGAAACGGCCTGGTGCAACGGTAGGGTTATATCCTGCGCCTCTGGAAAAGTCGGCGACACAATGTGTGGACATACCAAGAGCAATAAAAAGTGTAAGAAAAAAGGAGACTAGTTGTTTCACAGATGTATTGAATCACTCATGGGGTTCAAGCGTAATGAATCTTTAGTGGCGCAGCAAAAAAAGTTGGTTGGACGTGGTCTAATTTCCTACTCTGACGGCAAGGACGTCGCAGGTGGCCCCATGCAGTACACCGTTTGCGGTTGATCCCAGTAATAGTGCGAGGCCATGGCGGCCATGACTGCCCACAACAATAAGGTCTGCTTCAATTTCTTTGGCGAGGGTGTGAATTTCAGTCTCAGGGCGGCCAAAAATCAAATGTCGATCTTCGTCTTCAATACCAAGTGATGATGAGAATTCGGCCAGGTGTTTTTTCGCAGTATCCTGGATTTGTTCCTGGATCGTGGATAGATCCATTGGGATGTCACCACCGTAAGCCAGTGAGAGGGGTTCAATGACGTGTACGCAGCTTAGCTTTGCATTGAACGCGGCTTTAAGTGCGCAGGCGCGTCGCGAAACGTCTCTTGATTCGACCGTGAGGTCTACGCCGACCAGTATGTGTTTGTATTCGCCCATCGCATCCACCTTCTTTAATTGTTATTTTGTGGCTGGATTTGTGCCAAATGTACACAGTTAGATATCCGATCACAACTGTTTAAGTTAGGATTTTTTAAAACGCATTTGCACAAAAAAGGAGTAACCGTGGCCTACGTTCTCATTGGGATCATCCTGATTGCTATCATCGTGCCGATCATTTCGGTGCTGCCCTCGGCCAGGCAAAAGGAACGTATGCAGATGCGAATGATCGCAAGAGAGGCGGGTGTGTCTGTTGAGCTGACTTCCATCGATGACCCTAACCCGAAACAGGACAAGTACATCGCGTATACGGGAAAACGTATTCCTGCTGTCCTGAAAGTAGTTGCTTACCGGTTGCAGCGGAAACGGCAGAGCGACTGGCGTCATTTACCCAAGGTTAGCTGGTGCCTGTTTAAAGACCTGGATAACAACTGGCGCTGGAAGTCAGATATTAACGAGGCGATGAGTAAGCAACTGATCGAATGGCTGGAGGATGTTGCACCTGATTTGCCCTCGGACGTTGTTCAGATCGAAGAGGACAGTTACAACATTTGCGTGTACTGGCATGAAAGCACCCGGGGTGATGAGCAGGCCGTGCTGGATTTTCTTAAACATTCTACTGAGTTATCGCTGATTGAGCCCGGTCCCGCGGGCGTCGCTGAGTAAGTTTTACCACCGTTTATCAACAGAAATCACTCCGATTTGAATGAAAGGTTGACAATTCCATGGCGGTTGCGGGTAAAGTAAAAAAGGAGTTCGTTCACTGACGGTCGGTTTAAAAGTTCATATTGTTGCTTGACGTTAGTGAACATTGTCCTTATATATGTCGCCCCTTGGGCCGCATAAACCATTTAGAGAAGCACTTGTATGGGTAAATCGCTCGTCATTGTCGAGTCACCAGCGAAAGCGAAAACGATCAATCGCTATCTGGGTGATGACTACATCGTGAAATCAAGTGTCGGACATATCCGGGATTTGCCAGTGAGCGGAACCAGCAAAGTCGACCCCAAAGCGCGGGCAAAAGAAGCTGCGAAGACGCGCAAGATGACGCCGGCCAAGAAGGCGAAGTACAAAAAAGAGAAAGCGCGTAAACAACTTGTCGCCCGAATGGGTATTGACCCGGATGATGGCTGGAAGGCGAACTACCAAATTCTTCCCGGTAAAGAGAAAGTTGTTTCTGAATTAAGAAAGCTTGCGAAGGATGCAGACGAGATATATCTGGCGACGGACCTTGATCGCGAGGGCGAAGCTATTGCATGGCATCTGCGTGAAGCAATCGGCGGTGATGAATCGAGATACCGCCGTGTGGTATTCAACGAGATTACCAAGAATGCAATCCATGAAGCGTTTGAGAAACCTGGCGATATCGATATGGATCAAGTTAGCGCCCAACAGGCCCGGCGATTTCTTGATCGTGTTGTAGGCTTCAGGGTCTCTCCGCTTTTGTGGGCGAAGATAGCACGTGGTCTGTCCGGGGGAAGAGTCCAGTCTGTTGCGGTTAAGTTAGTTGTTGAACGCGAACGTGAAATCAGGGCATTTATCCCGGAAGAATACTGGGACATCTTTGCTCAGCTGATGCGTTCGGCGAACGAGGAAGGCGATGGTGTTCGCTTCCAGGTCACGAAACAGGATGGTAAAAACTTCCGACCGGTAAACGAAGAACAGACAGACGCCGCCCTAGAGATACTCAAGAATTCTGAGTTCAAGATCTCCAGCCGGGAAGATAAACCTACCCAGACCAGGCCAACGGCGCCCTATATAACATCTACTTTGCAACAGGCGGCGAGCACACGGCTTGGCTATGGTGTAAAGAAGACCATGATGATGGCCCAGCGTTTATATGAGGCAGGTTACATCACGTACATGAGGACAGACTCAACTAACCTCAGCTCTGAAGCAGTGGCTGGTTGCCGTGATTTAATCTTCGCTGAATATGGTAAGCAATACCTGCCGGATGAACCCCGGTTGTATTCGAGCAAGGAAGGCGCGCAGGAAGCACACGAGGCTATTCGTCCATCCGATGCGGGCGTCAAGTCGACCCAGCTCAAGAATATGGAAAGAGACGCAGAACGTCTTTACGAATTAATCTGGCGTCAGTTTGTAGCCTGCCAGATGCCAAATGCAAATTATCTTTCAACGTCAGTGCTGGTCGGCGCAGGAAACCTTGAGCTTCGCGTTCGTGGTCGAATCCTGAAGTTTGACGGTTTCACCATAGTGCAGCCTCCAGCGGGCCGAAAAGAAGAAGAGCAGCCGCTGCCGGCTTATGAAGTTGGCCAAGTGCTAAACGTCAAAGAACTGTTTCCGTCGCAACATTTCACCAAGCCGCCTGCCCGTTATGGAGAGGCAAGCCTGGTACGCGAGCTGGAAAAAAGAGGTATTGGTCGGCCTTCAACGTATGCGTCTATTATTACCACCATCCAGGACCGCGGTTACGTTCGGCTGGAGAATAAAAGGTTCTATGCCGAGAAGATAGGCGAAGTGGTGACGGAACGGTTAAACGAAACGTTTGACGAGCTGATGAATTATAACTTCACTGCCCAGTTGGAAGAAGGCCTAGATAAGGTCTCGGACGGGAATTTGGAGTGGAAGAGTCTGCTGGATGATTTTTACAAAGATTTCGACAAGAAAGTAGAAGCAGCAGGTGGCGAAGACGGCATGCGCTCGAATGAGCCGTCGAAGACAGATATTAAATGTAAAAAGTGCAACCGCGATATGCAAATCAGGACGGCGAGCACTGGTGTTTTCATGGGTTGCTCTGGTTATGCGCTGACACCGAAAGAGCGTTGCAAGAATACGATCAACCTGATTTCCGGCGATGAAGTTGTTAGCGTCAATGGTGATGAGGAAGAAGAGTCACGAATACAGAGAAACAAACGTCGTTGTGAGAAGTGCAACGCCGCGATGGATAGCTACCTGATAGATACAGAACGCAAGCTTCATGTTTGCGGCAACAATCCCGATTGTGCTGGGTTTTCGATTGAACGCGGTGAGTTCAAGATCAAAGGCTACGACGGCCCGCTGCTGGAGTGTGACAAGTGCGGTAAAGAGATGCAGCTCAAGACTGGCCGATTTGGGAAGTACTTTGGCTGCACGGGTGAGGAATGTAAGAACACTCGTAAGCTTCTGCGCAGTGGTGAACCGGCTCCTCCCAAGATGGACCCCGTGCCCATGCCAGAGCTGGAATGCCTGAAGGTAGATGACACCTATATATTGAGAGATGGCGCTGCGGGTATCTTTCTTGCGGCCAGCCAGTTTCCCAAGAACAGGGAAACACGAGCACCCTTTCTGGATGAACTGCTGTCACACCAGAATGAAATTGATCCCAAGTACGGTTTCCTGATGCGAGCACCTGTTAAGGATCCGGATGGTAATCGAAGTCTTGTGAAGTTTGCACGTAAAACGAAAGAGCAGTATGTGATGACAGAAAACGGCGAAGGTAAGCCATCTGGCTGGCGCGCGGATTATGTCGATGACAAGTGGGTGGAAACCGAAAAAGCGACCAAACCCAGAAAGAAAAAGGCAGTCAAAAAAAAGATCAAAAAGGCCGCTAAAAGTTAGGTAAGGATCCCGGTATTTTAAAAGACTCAACCGGGCTGATAACGGCTCGCGGAGGGTGATCTGCAGGTACTGTTTATAAACCCAAATCAAAAACCCAAAGACCCGCCTATAAGTTCAGAAAACGATAGGGTCTGTCCGCTTAAAGTAAAATCCGACTAGTGTCGAATAACCCCGACACCCAGGCCTTCGATTTCGAAATCCTGGTGGCGCAGGTCGACTTCAATAGGCGAATAATCCTTGTTCTCGGGAAGCAGGGTCACCTGGTGTTTACTTCTGGATCGTTTAAAACGTTTGACGGTAACTTCGTCTTCAATACGCGCAACAACAATGTCACCATTATTAACATTCTGGGTTCTGTGAACCGCCAGCAGGTCTCCATCCATGATGCCGCACTCAATCATACTGTCGCCGCGCACCTGCAACAGGTAGTCCGCATTAGGGCTGAAGAAGGAGGCGGGTAGTTCGCAGTAATCTTCAATATGCTCCTCAGCAAGAATCGGGTTACCTGCAGCGACCCGGCCAATGATAGGGAGGCCTTCATTTTCACTTTCCGGCAGTTTAATACCCCTGGAGGTGCCAGGGATCATTTCGATCGCGCCCTTGCGTGCCAGCGCCTTCAGGTGTTCTTCAGATGCGTTGGCACTTTTGAAGCCAAGCTCCTTGGCTATGTCGGCCCTGGTGGGTGGGTACCCGGTTTCTTCAATGTAACTCTTGATGAATTCGAGTACTTCAGCTTGCCTTGTCGTCAGTTTGTTCATAGTTTAAGACTGTTTATTTATACAGTAACTGGAATTATATACAGTAAAGCCGGATTGGCAATGTTTTTTTCAACACCTGACACTAAATTTGTGCCGATGACCATCCCAGATCATGTGAGGGAGATTTCATCGCAGGCTGTCAGGCGGTTCCGGTGTTGGTCAATATTGGGCTATGATGATCGCTGCAATAAACCAGACCGGTAACAAGCCCAGAATGAACATGCTTATGAATCGACTACGCCCCTTGATCCTGCTTTTAGTGATTTCGTGCTCGGCTGCTGCTGAAGACGTATTTTGGGTGCTGGGTAGTTTCGTGGACGAGGACGTCGCGCGGGTTGAAGGCAACCGGATTAGTAATGATGCTGGCATTGAGGTGCTGATTTTTGAATCAATTGTTAACACCAGGGTTCAGCACAGGTTGCTCACCGGTGTCCTGGTTGCAACCAGTGACCAGGAGGCTCTGCGTCAGCAACTGATGAAAGTTGGGGTCCCTGACCCATGGACGATTCGATTCGATGATGGCCCTCCTTACATGGAGACTATTTTTTCTGATCTTGGGACCGATGATGTGCTGAGCGCCGCCGAGCTCGCTGAAATTGATACAATGCTCCGAGACTTCGAGGATGAATATGCCGAGGGTTCGGAAATGTTGACCGAAGACATTGGATCTGAATTGGTCAGCAACCCTTCAGTTGGCCTTGCAATTAATTATGTGGTCGTGGGAAGTTACGGGACCGCCGTGAACGCGAATGACTATGCCAGTAAGCTTGGCGATGCGTTTCCCGAAATCCTTTCCCATGAGGTGACGGTGCGGCGCAACGAGGTTTCTGGAGAAACCGTATACAGGGTAATGATCGGGCCGGTATTCCCGAGCGAAGAGAAAGGCCTGATCGGGTCGCTGAGTGAATGGGGGGTCCATGGCGCTTGGTTACTCCCTGGAATAACGTCACAGGCAGACATTGGCCTCCAGGACGTCAGGCAAGACACTAGTCAAGATTCTGGTCAGGAGATTAGCCAGCCGCAGCGTGGATTCAGAATTCCAAGCCAGCCCGGCAGCCAGACAAGCGTTACGCCTGTTAAAAGTTCTCGCGCGCAGAGTGATTTCAACCCGGTTCGCCTAAGGAGAGATGCTCCGAACTTCCCGGACCCCAGGAATAAATACTAAAGGCTTTCTCGTGCTGGTTGCCTCGCGTTAGAATCTACGCTTAATTTTTGTATTAAGCCTGCCATATGATTGAAGAAACCATTGATTCGATTCAGGAATTTATTCTGCAACCAGAATTGCTCTGGGTGTTTCTGGTTGTGTTCCTGACCCTGACCTGTAATTACGTTGCCAGACGACTGCTGCAGTCACTGGAGAAACAGACGCGGCTCAGTAAGAGCCTCTGGGATGATGCGCTGGTCCGAACTATAAGGAAACCGGTAGCCTGGCTGATCTGGGTCATTGGGTTCAGCTGGGCAGCTGAAATATTGGCGGATGGCACAGACTCCGCGCTAGACCAATTAATTGAACCAGTCAGGTTCATCGCGGTTATCGGCCTGTTGGCATACTTCCTGTCGCGCTTTATCACGGAAGCAGAAAAAACGTTTATTGAAAGTGGCGCGGATGTCACCACAGCAAATGCGCTGGGTAAGTTGTTGCGTGTCTCTGTTTTCATTACTGCGGGTCTGTCTGTGCTGCAAACTCTTGGTGTCAGCATCTCAGGGGTCCTTGCTTTTGGTGGGATCGGTGGCATCGCGGTTGGTTTTGCGGCGAAGGACCTGCTTGCCAATTTCTTCGGTGGCTTGATGATATACATGGATCGGCCGTTTGCCGTGGGCGACTGGATCAGGTCTCCTGACCGGAATATTGAAGGTACGGTGGAACAGATTGGCTGGCGACTCACGCAGATACGGACCTTCGATCAGCGACCGCTGTATGTACCCAATTCAGTGTTTGCCACTATCTCTTTGGAAAACCCCTCCCGGATGCGCAATCGACGAATCAATGAAACGATTGGTCTGAGATATGACGATGCTGAAAAGTTGCAGGTGATTATAGATGATGTGAGAAACATGCTGTTGGAACACCCCGACATAGACACTGGCCGTACACTGATCGTCAATTTAGACAGTTTCGCCGACTCTTCTCTTGAGTTCTTTATCTATGCATTTACAAAAACGGTTAACTGGATTGAGTTCCACCAGGTCAAGGAAGCGGTGATGTTGGAGGTTATTCGGATTGTTGAGGGACACGGAGCCGAATTTGCGTTTCCCACTCGAACGTTGCATGTTTCCCACTCGGAAAGTGGGCCCCAGGTAGAATCCTGAGTGCGACGGATGGCGCAATGGCTGGCATGAGAGTTTTCCAACGGATGCCACGAATGTTTCAATAACCTAGGCTCGCACGCGTATTGACCTATCAGAGAAAAAAATGGCTAATCTTCTGTTTTATAAAAACCCGGTCCCCCTAATAAAAATGATCACAAAGACAAAAAGATCAGTTCAATAGGGCAAAATTTCATGTTCGCCGGGAAAACCAATTCAGTCATTCTGGCGGGTGTTGAATTTAGCGAAGCAGCAAAGGAGTACGCGATTGTTTTCACCCAGGCAGGAGGCAAGGTCGTCCCAGTTGCGATGCTTGGGCTTCGAAACGAGGAAAACCTGTTTGTTGATGACAAAGGTGGCTGGGTTGGCAGGTACATTCCTTCATTTGTCGTCGATGCCCGTTCGTTCTTGCTGAAACCGGGGAGACCGGCCAGCAGGCAGTCTGCATTGACGATGCCTATGAAGGCTTCAATGATGAAGGCGAACCTTTGTTTGCAGGGGAAGAAACCACCCCGTTACTTCAGCAGGCGATAGACTTTCTCGAGGAAGACCAAAAGCATTATCTTCGAACAGAAGCTTTTGTTCAGCGATTGCGGGACAACGATCTGCTGATGTCGTTCGATGCGAAAGTTGACATGGTTGATGGCCAGCAGTTTGGCCTGACAGGTCTGTTGGCGATCGACGAAAAGAAACTCCTGCAGATGCCTGATGACAAGGCGCTGCGACTGTTCCGCTCAGGTGAACTGTCCTGGATATACTGCCAACTGATGTCCATGGGAAACATTGGTAAAATGGTGGATCGTATTGCGGCACGTGTTGGTGCATCAGCAGAATAGGTTTAGAACTCAGCTTCTGGTTTAAACCGATTGATCCTGACAACGATGCCAAACAGGGGATGGTCAATATAGTGTAGTTCGTCGCTGCGCATTCGGCGGGACTGGAACATGGGGTGCGTCCTTGCCGCGAAGTATTGGCCTCGTTCCCGTTCAACTTTAACCAGCTCTGGGTGCTGCGAGAGAATCTCGTCAGACAGGTTCGACTGGAATCCCGCGAGGAAAGGGTTCGATTCGCCGCTCTTGGGTTCGAAGACGGTGTACCAGAGGTTCGTCTGGAGATGCAAAAAACGAGAACGTGTGAAGGACAGGGTCCCTTCAACTTCGAAGCGATCGTCGTATCGTTGTCCGGCCTGGACCAGTACGGGCGTTGGTTCGCTCCCAATTGGCTGTACCCAGGATTGTTGGCTAAGGACGGTAAACCGTGAAGAGCGTCGCAGGCTGCGCAGGATTGCCTGCAGTGATGAATCAGCTTCCCTGCTGCTGAATGCCAGAGCGCCTTCTGAGTTCGCGTTGTTCAACGCTAATGCAGTGTCAATGATATCTTCTACAGACAGTGCTGCAGGGATACCAACAGCACTGTCTGCTTCATCGGAACCGTTGCCTGAATCCCCGCCCGAATCCTCGCTTGAGTCGCCGTCAGACACACCATCAGACACACCATCAGACACACCATCAGACACACCCATAACTCGCTCAATCACCCTTCGGTTTCTGTTTCGGTTGCTTTGTCCTTCGAAAGCAAAGTCGTTGGTGCCGAGCTCTGGCTCCACGTCAACTGCAGTGGTGGGCAGCAACACATCAAGTTGTTCAAGTTGCGAGAGTTTGAATACGTCGCCGTCAGTCACGGCGGTAACATCAGTCGGATAAGTACCGGCTAGTTCAGGCCAGCTCTCTTCATCCAGGTCCGTAGATTTTGGTTTAAACAAAATGACATCAATCTGGTACCAGCCTTGAAGCTGCTCTTGCCCCTGGGCAACTGTCGGGTTGAAAACTATCGCCATAAGCATGAATGCGGCGGCTGTGAGATGTCTAACCAGCAATGTTAACTCTCTTGTTGTCCAGTCGTTCCAGTAAACGTTCAACTTTCGTGAATCGGGTGTCGGTTTTTTCCATCTTATCATCGAAGACCAACTGATTCGCTGTTGCCAGTTTATACCGGTGAGGCTCTGACTGGACCAATTTTACGATGGAACCGGGATCAATCGTTGTTTCCTGATCGAACTCGATTTTGCCTCCCCGTTCTCCGGCATCGAGTTTTTTGATGCCAAGTTTTTCGGCGAGCAGCTTCAATGTGGTGACCCGGAATAGGTTCTTCACGGGCTCAGGAAGTAACCCGAACCTGTCGATCATCTCGACCTGCAGTTCTCGTAATTGGTCCTCTGTTTCTGCGTTGGATATGCGCTTGTACAGGACCAGGCGCATATGCACGTCTTGCAGGTAGTCATCAGGGATAAGCGCAGGCAGGTGAAGGTTGATTTCTGTGCCTTCCTTTAGTGGCCTATCTAGGTTCGGGGTCTTGCCTTCCTTGATGGCCTTCACCGCGCGATCAAGCATTTCCATATAGAGCGAATAGCCAATCGTCTGCAGGTTACCTGTCTGCTCATCTCCGAGAAGTTCACCGGCACCCCTGATTTCAAGGTCGTGGGTTGCCAGGATAAAGCCGGCACCAAGGTCTTCTGCATCCGCGATGGCGTCAAGCCTTTTTACGGCATCGGATGTCATTGCTTTGGGGTGGGGCGTCAGCAGATAGGCATAGGCCTGGTGGTGGGATCTTCCAACGCGGCCGCGTAACTGATGCAACTGGGCCAGACCAAATTTGTCAGCCCGGTCCATAATGATGGTATTGGCGTTCGGAATATCGATCCCGGTTTCGATGATCGTCGTGCACAGAAGCACATTGGCGCGCTTGTGGTAGAAGTCGGACATCACCTGTTCTAGCTCGCGCTCGCGCATTTGACCATGGCCGATGGAGATAGTCGCCTGCGGAACCAGTTCCTGTAGTTTGGTGGCGGTGTTTTCAATCGTACGGACCTCGTTATGCAGGTAGTAAACCTGCCCGCCACGCATCAATTCCCGTTGTATCGCCTCCTTTATCATGCCTTCGTTGCTTTGCCGGACAAATGTCTTGATCGATAGTCGTTTTGCCGGTGGCGTCGCGATGATGGACAGATCCCTCATACCTGACATCGCCATATTCAGGGTTCGCGGAATGGGTGTTGCGGTCAGCGTGAGGATATCCACCTCCGCACGCAGGGATTTAAGTTTCTCTTTTTGGCGGACGCCGAATCTGTGTTCTTCGTCAATGATCAACAGGCCCAGGTTTTTAAAATCGAGTCCTTCCTGGATCAGGCCGTGGGTACCTATGATGATATCAAGGTTGCCGGTGCCCATTTTTGCGATAACCGCTTTCTGCTCTTTTGTTGTTTTGAAGCGCGAGATGGAATCAATATTCACTGGCCATTCTACAAAACGGTCTTTGAAGGTTTCGGTGTGTTGCTGAGCGAGTAGGGTGGTCGGCACAAGTATCGCGACCTGCTTGCCGGATTGTATGGCGATAAATGCTGCTCGCATAGCAACTTCAGTCTTGCCAAACCCAACATCTCCGCAAATTAGTCGGTCCATGGATTTCTCGGAAACCATGTCAGAGATCACGTTTTCAATGGCAGATTCCTGGTCAGGTGTTTCCTCGAAAGGAAACGCGCGCGCAAACTGGTCATAGTTGAAGTCTGGTACCGGGTAGCTGAACCCTTTTCGCGCCTCTCTTCTTGCATAGATGTTCAGTAGTTCCGCTGCGACATCATGAATCTGTTCAGCAGCTTTCCGTTTTGCCTTCTGCCACGTTTCCCCGCCAAGCCTGTGAAGTGGCGCAAGTCCTTCCCCGGCACCCGTGTATCGGGATATCAGGTGCAGTGACGAAACGGGTACGTAGAGTTTCGCGTCTTCCTGGTAGAGCAGGGTAAGAAACTCTGTCTCCTGCCCGTCGATAGTGAGTGTCTGCAGCCCCTGGTATCGCCCGATGCCATTATCAATGTGCACTACCGGCGCGCCAATGCTGAGCTCCGTCAGACTTTTTATTGCCAGTTCTGCAAAGTTTTCCTTTTCCCGGTCGCGCCTGCGTTTTTGCAACACCCTGTCGCCAAACAGCTGACGTTCCGTGATCATTGCGATGTTACCAATGGCGAGTGGTCGATCCAGGGGTGCGACGGTAATGGCAAGTTCGCAATCGTCTTCAATGAACGATTGCCAGTCCTCGACGACTTTCGTTGATAGACCCTGTCGCGCGAGAAGGTCATCGACAACCTCGCGTCTGCCATTCGACTCGGTGGTGATCAGCAATCGATCGGTGGATCCATCGACGAATTGTTTTAGCGCGTCGAGTGGTGTCTGGCTGCGCTCGTTGATGGTGAGATCTTGAAGGAGCTTATAGTCGAATACATAGTCGAATACACGGCCCTTGTCCTGGGGCGTTGCGCGGAAATCCACGCGAGGGTATTGCTTCAGCCTGGCGAACAGCTCGTCAAGAGGCATGAGGATGTCGCGCGGTGGCAGGATCGGTTTCTGGATATCGTAGCGAAGATTCTCATAGCGATCTTCGGTTTCCTGCCAGTAAGCCTCAAGCTTGGGTTCTATGTCGTCACAGAAAACCAAAGTGTCGTCGGGTAGATAGTCAAATAAGCTTTCCAGCCCTTCAAAAAATAGCGGCAGGTAGTATTCGATACCGGCAGGAGACAGGCCCTGGGAAACATCACGGTAGACCGGGCAAGACCTCGGGTCGCCCTGGAACCTCAGAAACCACTGGTCCTTGAACTGATTGATTGCATCGCTGTTAAGCGGAAATTCCCTCGCTGGCAGGAGCGAAATTTCGTCGACCTGCTCCACTGAGCGCTGGGTTTCGGGCTCAAAGGTCCGCAGCGTGTCAATTTCGTCATCGAACAGGTCAATCCGGTATGGGAAGTCAGAACCCATTGGGAAGATATCCATGATGGCGCCGCGAACGGCGTATTCGCCATGTTCATAGACTGTTTCAACCGAGCGATAGGCTGCGCCCTGTAATCGCCTGCGCATTTGGGGGATATCGAATTTTTGCCCTTTGGCCAGTACCAGGCTAGAGCCCAGAATGAATTGCGCTGGTGCCATTCTCTGACTGAGTGTTGTGGCGGGTATCACGACGATGCCACTTTCCAGGACCGCGAGTTGGTTCAGTACATCGAGACGTTCCGAAATAATGTCCTGGTGCGGTGAGAAAGCGTCGTAAATCAGGGTTTCCCAGTCAGGCAAGTGTAGGATGGTTGTATCGGATCCCAGGAAGAACTGGAGTTCATCGTGCAGTCGTTCTGCCCCCAGCGTGTCAGCTGCGATTACCAGTATCATCCCATCGTGGCTTGATGCGACCTCGGCTATTGCATGAGTTTCCGCCGCGCCGGGGAGGTTAGACCATCTTCGGCGGTCTCCTGGTGTTGTTGGCAGTTCAGGACGGGTAATCATAGAGTGGAATGATCTGCAGGCGGATAATTGAAGGAGGAGAAGATTACCGGATGGGCGAAAGAACTCAAGGGGTATAACATGCCGAATATGAAGCAATTCCAGCCTGGTCAAAAGCTCATTGTAATCAGCGTGAGGTCAGGCTACTCATTGATACGGGCGCATCGATCACGATTGTTGCGCCGGCGATTCTTGAGAGCCTGGGTTACGTCCTTGGCAGCCGAACCGGAAAATTTGTGACAGCGAATGGTGAAATAGATGCGCCACTGGTCGGGATTCAATCGCTGACCGTGGGTGAGCAGGTGGTCAGCCCGATTACTGTAGGTGCCATTTCATTGTCACGTCGCACAGCGTCATTCGACGGGCTTCTTGGAATGAACTTCCTGCGGAAGTTTGAATTCTCTCTGGACCAGCAGCGTAGCGTGCTGGAACTGCATTTCCGGAGAGCTGGCGGGGACCTTCAGTGATCGTTATTCGCAGTGATCATCTAGCTAAAAAATGAATATTCATTTTTTGACACGGTTCGCATTGAATAACGGCGTCCCAAAATAGATAATTCCTGCGATTGGCAGGTGACCCGCTGAAGTAAGCGGATCAACTGCTACAAAATTGATTAATCTGAGGATTCACTCGTGGCTAAACCCGAGCTAGAAGGCGCTTTCGCTGATTTTAAGGAGCGCGAAGCGCTTGCCGAATCAATGATCCCAATGATCGGTACTCTGTATCGTCGAAACGTCGTGATCTATATTCATGGGGTTCCTCTTTACAATCAGTCCGTCATCGAGTTGATGAAGGCGCATCGATTTGTCCGGCAGATTGAAAAGAATGAGATGTCCGAATTTGAGACGCATCCGATGCTGGAGAACCTGAGTAAGCTGGACCTGGGGCCGGCGCACATCGATATTGGTAAATTGACCTCCAACTTCATGAATGACAACGGTGGGTTGTCAGTGCAGGCATATGTCAAACGCGAGTGTGCGGCAATTCTGGGTCGCCACGATACGATCTCGCACCCGCCTCGTGACGTGGTGATCTACGGTTTCGGTCGAATTGGCCGGCTGGTCACGCGGCTCCTGGTGGAAAAGGCGGCCGGGGGACAAAACCTGAGGCAAAGGGCGGTTGTGCTGCGTCCGCCAAAGGATCCGGTCGATGATCTCTACAAGCGTGCTAGCCTGTTGCGCCGGGATTCCGTTCACGGCCCATTTAAAGGAACTATCAGGGTAGATGCTGACAATCATGCCCTGATCTGTAATGGCAATGCCATTCACTTCATCTACGCGACTGACCCGTCAGCCATCGACTATACAGCTTACGACATCCAGGATGCCCTGATCATTGACTCAACGGGTGTCTGGCGAGACCGAAAAGGGCTCGAGCAGCACCTGGAGTCAAAGGGGACTGCCAAGGTGTTGCTGACGACCTCGGGTAAAGGCGACATCAAAAATATTGTCTCCGGCGCCAACTCAGATCTCGTCGTGCCTGAAGATTCTGTTATTGCGGCCGGATCCTGCACGACTAACGCCATTGTTCCGGTATTGAAGAGTATTAACGACCACTTCGGTATCGATCACGGGCACATGGAAACCGTGCATGCCTATACCGATGACCAGAACCTGCACGACAACACACACTCCAAGGAGCGGCGGGGTCGCAGTGCGGCCTTGAATATGGTGCTGACAGAAACGAATGCCACTGAATCCATCGGTAAATTATTGCCTGAGCTAGCGGGTAAGTTCACCGGCAACTCGATCCGCGTACCCGTGCCTAATGTCTCGATGGCTATCCTGAACCTAGCTCTGCACAGAGAAGTCACTCGCGAAGAGGTGAACGACTTTCTTCGGGATGTGGCCCTGAACAGCGCTATGAACCGGCAGATTGATTTCACGGTCTCAAGGGAGGTGGTTTCATCGGACTTCACGGGTAACCGGCACGCCGGGATCATAGATTCGCATGCGACGATAGCGAACGGCAAGCGGGTGATCCTGTATGTCTGGTACGACAATGAATTTGGCTATTCCTGCCAGGTCGTCAGGGTTGGCCAGAAGATGGCGGGCATCAAGTATCCAATCGTGCCACCGCAACCGGTCACTGGAGAATCGCCCAGTGCAGAACAGCAAAAAGTAAAATCGGCGTAATACATCGATAAGTGGTTGAAATAATGCGATGTTAGTTGCGCTTGCTATAGCAAAATAGCTGGCGGCTCACTATAATCGCGCCAGATTTTCCGGGGAATGTCAGTGATGTCCCTGAAGTTCGAAAATTGACCAAAATCTAGTTCATTTCGGCAGTCTGGTGTGACCAGGATACTGTTGATAGTCAGCATTCGATTGATTCCGGAAATTAATACTTAAGATACGATAAGGCGTTGTCAGAAAGGCATGATTAAGACGAAACGCGGGCTCGATTTGCCCATCAGTGGGAGTCCGAAACAGACCATCGAAGACGGTCCTACTATCCGGCAGGTAGCACTTGTCGGATATGACTACCCCGGCATGAAGCCAACGATGGAAGTCAGGGAAGGCGACCAGGTGAAAGCCGGTCAGCTGATCTTTACCGATAAGAAAACGCCGGGCGTGAAATTCACGGCCCCCGCATCGGGCAAGGTTGTTGCCGTGAATCGCGGCGACAAGCGTGTGTTCGAGTCGCTGGTGGTCGAAGTCGATGCTGATGCTGATGCTGAAACGGAAACCTTTGTTGCCTATCCCGCAGCGCAACTTCGCACCCTTGAACGGGGCAAAATTGTTGAGAATCTCGTCGAAAGTGGCGAGTGGACAGCGATTCGTACCCGGCCCTATAGCAAGGTACCGCAACCAGATTCGCCGGCACCGGGCGCGCTGTTCATCACTGCATCAGACACACGGCCACTTTGCGCCGACCCCGCTCTCTTTATAAATGAACACCCGGATGCCTTTCTTGCGGGGATAGATGCGCTGGCAAGGCTCACCGAGGGCAAGGTCTACCTTTGCTCCAATGCCGGTGCAAGTCTGCCTGCACCAGACAACCCCCAGGTGCAGTCGGAACAGTTCTCCGGACCTCATCCCGCAGGTAATACCGGGACACACATACATTTTCTGCATCCTGTACACACTAACCGGAATGCTTGGTACGTCGGTTACCAGGATGTCATCGCCATCGGTTATTTGTTCACGTCAGGCAAACAGTTTTTTGATCGCGTGATATCGCTGGCTGGGCCGGAAGTCACCCGCCCAAGATTAGTACGAACAAGGCTTGGTGCAAGCACTGATGAACTTGGTGCCGGAGAGTTAAGTGACGGTAACAATCGGGTCATCAGCGGTTCGGTGCTTGATGGCCGGAAGGCTTCCGGTGCCACTGCATACCTTGGGCGCTTTCATCACCAGATCTCTGTGATCCACGAAGGCACCGAACGTGAACTACTGGAATTCGTGATGCCAGGTGTGGACAAGTTTTCGCTGACCCGCCTTTACCTGGGGGCTTTTCGCAGCAGTAAATTCAATATGTCCACTTCAACAGAGGGCAGTACCCGGTCTATCATTCCGCTTGGGACGTACGAGCAAGTCATGCCGCTCGATATCCTGCCTACCCAGTTGCTGAGGGCGCTGGTGGTGAGCGATTTTGATGCATCAGTAGAGCTGGGTGCTCTTGAACTGGATGAAGAAGATATTGCCCTTTGCACCTACGCTTGTCCTGGCAAGTATGAATACGGGCCTTATCTGCGTCAGATGTTGACGCGAATTGAGACAGAGAGCTAAGTATGTGGTTGCGTGATGTACTCGACAACATAGAGCCGCATTTTGAGACAGGCGGTCGATTTGAGAAGTTTTATAGTGTCTATGAAATGGTAGACACCATTTTCTATTCGCCGGGTCATGTGACCAAAACGTCGTCGCATGTCCGAGACGCGGTGGATATGAAACGGGTAATGACCACGGTCTGGTGGTGTGCCTTTTTCCCTATGTTTGCCGGGATATATTACACAGGTCTGCAGGCGAACCTTGCCATGGATGCGATGGGTGTAGAAAGCCTTGAAGGCTGGCGCGGAGCTTTGCTGGAGCTTGTGGCTGGCTACGATGTCGACAGCATATGGGACTGCGTGGTTTATGGCGCCTTGTTTTACGTGCCTATTTATATGGTGGTCTTTGTCGTTGGTGGTCTCTGGGAAGTTGCGATCGCGACGATCCGGGGTCATGAGGTTAACGAGGGATTCTTCGTCACCAGTATATTGTTCTCGCTGATTGTGCCGGCATCGCTGCCGCTCTGGCAGGCGGCGCTTGGGATATCTTTTGGTGTCGTTATCGGCAAGGAAATATTCGGCGGAACCGGTAAGAATTTCCTTAATCCGGCACTGACAGGTAGAGCGTTCCTTTTCTTTGCTTATCCTGCGGAGATTTCGGGCGATGCGGTCTGGACAGCGGTTGATGGGTTCAGCGGGGCTACCCCCCTAGGGATCGCTGCCCTTCAGGGTATGGAAGGTGTGACCACGACTGGGTTTACCTGGATGGATGCGTTCCTCGGCAAGATGCAAGGTAGTGTTGGAGAGACTTCGACTTTGGCTATCTTTGTTGGAGGCGCCATTTTGTTAATTACCAAGATAGCGTCATGGAGGATTATGGCGGGCGTCATGCTTGGCATGATTGCGACGGCACTGATGTTTAATTCGATTGGTTCCGATACCAACCCGATGTTTTCCATGCCCTGGTACTGGCATTTGGTACTTGGGGGCTTTGCCTTCGGTATGGTTTACATGGCAACGGACCCTGTATCCGCGGCGATGACCAATACCGGAAAGTGGTGGTATGGAGCCCTGATCGGCGTGATGTGTGTGCTGATCCGAGTGATTAACCCCGCGTTTCCAGAAGGCATTATGTTGGCCATTTTGTTTGCGAATCTGTTTGCTCCATTAATTGACTGGCAAGTTGTGCGGTCCAATGTGAAGAGGAGGCTTGCGCGTGTCGGAGCCTAAATATAATAAAGATTCAATGAAGAATATCCTCGTTGTATCGTTGCTGGTGTGTTTTGCCTGCTCGGTGGTTGTGTCCAGCGCTGCGGTCTTTCTGAAACCACAAAGGGTGGCGAACAAGGACTTGGATCGAAACAAAAATATTCTTGAGGCAGCTGGACTCTACGATAAACAGTCCGGGCAAAACATCGATATTGCTGCTGAATTTGAAAAGTTTGAAATTCGTGTAGTGGACCTGCAAGAAAAGAGAGTCCTTAGTGACCTTGAAGCGTCCGACCTTGGCATTGAAGCGCGGACTTATGACCAGCGAAAAGCTGCAAAAGATCCTGCTATCTCAAAGGCCCTTGAAACAAGAGAAGACATTGCGTCTATTTCACGGCGCGCGAGGTATAGCGTTCTGTACCTGCTTAGGAAAGACGGGGATATCAAAACGATCGTGCTGCCAGTTCATGGCTATGGTCTCTGGTCTACGCTGTATGGGTTCATTGCTCTGGACGGGGATATGAACACTGTTTCGGGCATCACTTTTTACGAGCATGGCGAAACAGCAGGCCTGGGTGGTGAAGTCGACAATCCCGCATGGAAGGCTCAGTGGTCCGGCAAGACGATCTATAACGATGGTGGCGTGGCGCTGAAGGTGATTAAGGGTGCCGCGAGAGTTGAGTCGGAAAAGTTCAAGTATCAGGTTGATGGATTGTCAGGTGCAACACTAACCAGTCGAGGTGTAGAAAACCTGGTGAGCTATTGGATGGGTGATGACGGTTTTGGTCCCATTCTTGACGGCTTTCGTGGGTAAAGAGGTAAATCATGAGTACTAGAGAAATATTACTTAACCCGCTTTTCGTCAATAATCCCATTGGCTTGCAGATACTGGGGATCTGTTCGGCGCTGGCGGTCACTACCAAGATGAGCGTAGCGCTGGTGATGTGTATTGCGCTGACTCTGGTGACCGCATTTTCGAACCTGTTTATCTCCATGATTCGAAACCAGATTCCAGGCAGTATCCGGATTATTGTCCAGATGACGATAATCGCTTCACTGGTTATCGTAGTGGATCAGGTGTTGGGCGCCGTCGCCTATGACATCAGTAAGCAGCTTAGTGTCTTTGTTGGCCTTATAATTACAAACTGTATTGTCATGGGTCGAGCGGAAGCGTTTGCAATGCAAAACCCTCCTGGTCTGAGCTTTCTTGATGGTATCGGTAATGGCCTTGGTTACAGTGTGGTACTTATGCTTGTTGCCACTATTCGAGAATTTTTCGGGTCAGGCAGTCTGTTCGGCATCGAAGTATTGCCGTTGGTCACAAACGGAGGCTGGTATTCACCGATGGGTTTGATGCTCTTGCCTCCCAGTGCATTCTTTATTATTGGCCTGCTGATCTGGGCGCTGCGCGCCTGGAAGACAGAGCAGGTTGAAGAACCCGAGTACGAAATTGGCGGTCACACCGCGTTGTCCAAGGTATAGGGGGGGCTTAACTATGATTGAATACTACTTAAGTCTCTTTGTTCGTGCTGTTTTCATTGAAAATATGGCGCTCGTGTTTTTTCTTGGCATGTGTACGTTTATTGCCATCTCCAAGAAGATCGAAACGTCGATGGGGCTTGGAATCGCCGTAGTCGTTGTGCTGACAATTACGGTTCCGGTTAACAACCTTTTATACCAGTATCTGCTGGCTGACGGTGCGCTAGCATGGGCTGGTCTGCCGGATGTGGATCTTAGTTTTCTGGGTTTCCTTTCTTATATCGGTGTGATTGCAGCGATAGTGCAGACGTTAGAGATGTTCCTTGATAAATATGTCCCCGCGCTCTACAACGCGCTAGGTGTTTTTCTGCCACTCATTACCGTCAACTGCGCAATTCTCGGAGCCTCTATTTTTATGGTGAACCGCGACTACAATTTTGCGGAAAGTGTTGTGTATGGTTTTGGCTCAGGTTTGGGCTGGGCCATTGCCATCGTGGTGCTGGCAGGCATTCGGGAAAAGATGAAATACAGTGATGTACCGCAAGGCCTGCGAGGTCTTGGGATCACTTTTATCACAGTGGGCTTGATGTCCCTGGGCTTTATGTCATTCGGCGGCATTTCACTTTAGACATTTCACTTTAGATATTGCGCGTTAGACATTGCACGTTAGGTATTCCAATTTAGAAATTTTACCTTAGACAAGATTCTGCGGGTTAGTGATAACCGGGCATTGAAGAGGTTTTTAGAGTCCAGATATGAACGTTATTGAAGTTTTTTTGGGTGTAAGCATGTTTACGGGAATCATCATGATGCTCGTGTTATTCATTCTGTATGCACGTAGATTATTGGTGAGTACCGGTGAAGTGGTTATCGAAATCAATGGTGATCCTGAAAAGACGATCACCTGTAGCGCCGGTGGCAAGCTACTGAATACCCTTGCTGATGCCGGCATTTTCCTTTCTTCCGCGTGCGGTGGTGGTGGCACCTGTGCCCAGTGTCGTTGCGTTGTGACGGAAGGCGGTGGATCGATGCTGTCTACGGAGGAGGGACACTTTACCCGCGGTGAAGCGAAAGACGGTTGGCGGTTGTCATGCCAGACAGCGGTTAAGCAGGATCTTAAAATTGAAGTGCCTGCCGAGTTCTTTGGCGTTAAGCGTTGGGAGTGTGATGTCATCTCCAATGAGAACGTTGCGACATTTATTAAAGAGCTGGTGCTCAAGCTTCCTGAAGGCGAAGAAGTAGATTTCCGTGCTGGTGGTTATGTCCAGTTTGAAATTCCTCCCTACGATATCGACTATAGGGATATTGACGTCGAGGAAGAGTACACCGGCGATTGGGAGAAGTTCGGTGTTTTTGAACACAAGTCAATGGTCCCCGAACCAACGATTAGAGCATACTCGATGGCGAACTACCCGGACGAAAAAGGCGTGATGAAATTCAATATCCGTGTTGCGTCGCCACCTCCCGGTACAGAATTTCCGCCGGGGAAAATGTCTTCCTATCTATTCACCAAGAAGCCCGGTGACAAGGTGACTATCTTCGGGCCATACGGAGAGTTCTTTGCTAAGGAAACAAACGCAGAGATGGTGTTTATCGGTGGTGGTGCCGGTATGGCCCCAATGCGAGCCCATATTTTTGACCAGTTACTGAGAATTCACTCCGACAGGAAAATCACCTTCTGGTACGGTGGCCGTAATCAGCGCGAATTGTTCTACGTAGATGAGTTCGACAAGCTGGCGGCAGAAAATCCTAATTTTGAATGGCACGTTGCATTGTCTGATCAGGGAATCGAGGGCTGGGAAGGCTACACTGGCTTCATTCACAATGTGCTTTTCGATGAATACCTGAAGGAGCACGTTGCGCCCGAGGATTGCGAGTACTACATGTGCGGGCCACCCATGATGAACTCCGCCGTGATTGGCATGCTCGAAGACCTCGGCGTTGAACGAGAGAACATCTTCCTCGACGACTTCGGGGGCTAGGAAAAAGGCGCATAAAGCGCCTTTTTTGTGTCAACCAAGGTGAGTCATGCTTAGTCTGCCGTCACAGAGAGTCTTGGTGGCAGAGCGGTTCGGCGCAAGCGAGGGTCGCACCAAAAGGCGAAAATAAACCGGTCTCAAGTTAAGCCGGTGGCCGCTGCATCTTCTCTGCAGTCGTTACATAACCGGCATCTTCAGGGATACAGATGTAGTTTCCGTCGTCTCTGTGTTCAGTCCAGGGCAGAATGGTGACGATGTTTCGGCCTGTTGCTGCCCGCATGGCATCAGCAACGTTCGAGCTCTCTCCCAGCATTTCTACGTTAACGCGAGTCGGGAAGATAATCGTATAGGTGCCGTCCGCGTTGCCCTTGATGGCGTTATCCGGTGAAATCCAGACTGAATCCACAGACTCGTGTCCGTCATGAATCGCCAGGTGGTCTGAGGGGGCTACTGCCAGGTAGAAGTGAGTATCGAAGCGTTTGGGTAGCATCTCCGGTGTAATCCAGTGAGCGAAGAGTCGCAGGGTGTCGCAAGCGAGCATGAGTTGTTCTTTTTCAAGAAACTCGATCAGTGAAACTTCGTTCCGGTTTAACGGGTCACGATAGTGTTCAAGGGTACTCAGTCTCTCGCCTGACACCAGGGCGTCAGAGCCTTTCTCACGGGCTAACAAAATGCCACATTCTTCGAAAGCTTCCCTGATGGCGCCTGCCATCATGGCAACTGCTGTGTCGTCAGCGCTGTCTATGCCATCACAGTAGGTGCGGACATCATAATCACCTGCATCAACCTTGCCGCCCGGGAACACCAATGCGCCGGAGGCGAAATCGATCTGGTGATGCCTTACAACCATGAAGGTCTCCAGGCCAGTAGGACCATCCCGAAGCATGAGAATAGTCGCGGAAGGGAATGGTATTGATGCTTCAGGCATATTTTTCCTTAAGTTGTGCTGAATGTGCTGGAGTCTTACAAAGACTATCGACTACGTTCGATCAGGAGCTTCCAGTCTGTACCTTCCTTGCGGAGCCTGAGGACTTTGTCAGTCAGGTCGCTATAGGTATTCGAACGGTAGGCCTGGCGAAAGAAGACGTCTACGATGTTAGTGTCGACCAGTTCAAATCGCTGATACGTGATATTCAGGTCAATATGACCGGGACGCTTGATTCTTGTTCTTCTGAGCGCTTCCCAGTTTCGTCTGCTCTGCCGGCCGGGGACTGCGAAATCTTCGGAATAGTTGGCGATGTACTGAGGAACATTTTGATCAGACCATGCTGCGGCCCATAGGTCCACGGTCTCGATCAGCCCAGCCTTGACCGAATCTGTAATGTCGGTCACATCGCTGGAGTAATAGTTTTCTTCCTGGCTTGGTTCGGGCCCGGGCTCAGGTTCGGCGATTGACTCAGGGGTGGTCTTGGCAGCTGCCACGATTTTCTCTTCGGGTTCTGGTGCTTCATCCAGGACAATAGTTGGTTCAGGCTCGCTGACGGGTTCGAGCAGGTCATTTTCGTCAACCTGCGTGAGGATGGCAGGCGGCTTGTCAACCAGCGAGTCAGCTTCCACAGGAAGTTCAGTGCCCTGCAGCGCAGCAGCTGATGCTTCATTGTCCAGCTCTGCCGCGACTTTTGCACTGGCGGCGATAGTGCGCTCGGTATCAACCAGCTCGTCGTCCTTGAAAAACCCGGTGTAGACCGTTCCTTCCGGAAGGATCATTGTTCCGGGTCCATTGCGCATGTCGTTTTCGAACTGGCCTACAAAACGGGTGCCATCCTGCCAGAAGATTGTTCCCTTACCTTTCCGTTTGCCCTCCATGACACCGCCAACATAGCGGGTGCCGTCAGGCCAGGCCAGGGTTTTGGTCATCTGCTTGGTCGTGGTGTTGTCTTCTGCCTGCAGCACAAGCGGCGCAAACACTAAAAGCATTAAGAGTAGCTGAAACAACCTCATATTATTGATTACCCTCTTGAACGGGCCATTTTTATCTACAGTGGATAAGAATACCGGATTGACCGGAGTTTGGCAGTGCAAAAATGTGTGGCTATTAGCTTACAGCTGGAACAGGTTGCTGGCGGCGGCCAGCGCCATCACTTTTTCAGCTTCAATGATGAAAGGACCATCCCGCAGAACATTGGCGATGGCGGTCTCTCGGTCTGCAAGTTTGATACTCCGGTCACCATCAAAGGCCAGAATTCCCGGTCCCTCGAAAGTAACCGATTCCCCAAACGCGATTGGTCGAACTGAATCAATGCCAACCTCAGCATGCAACCCGGGAGAGATCGGCACGTTTGCTCGAAGGGTAGCATTCGGATCACATTGCGCGACGACACCGTTGTCATTGTGGTGACCCGTCGGTTCAAAAAACCCCCCGATTGGGGATATACCGATTGAGGCAGGTTCCGCTCTCGTCAATACGATTGTTGACAGGTCTTCAGGCCTAAATGGGAGCAGGCTGCCCATGAAATCGTTGCGTAGCAGCACTGCATCGATCAGCGCAATATCAGACTCGTCGTTTTTCCTGATGTGGACGCGTTTACACCTGCGGCAATGATCCGCTGGAACTTTCCCTGCAGCAACCAGGCCGGCGGCCATTCCCGCAACGGTCGCTTCAAGACGATAAGGGAAGACATTGTTGGTACCGGTGGATAGCGGCAGCATGATGGCGTCAGGAAAACTCCGGGCAACGATTCGGGATGTCCCGTCTCCACCGAGCACAATGAACACCCGGCAACCTTCGTCCCACATCATTTGGGCCATGGTGGTTGTGTCCCTGGCTGAGTGGGTCAGGGTAAACCTCAGGATTTCGGTTTGATCCCTTTCCGGCAGGTTCTCTACCGCCTTTTCATTGATTCTGAACGGCTCGTGCGCGAGATAGATCTTCTCGACACCCTGAGAAAGAGCACCAAGCACCAGACGTGTCACCTGTTGCTGCTTCTCATGGTGGTCGCTGGTACTGGCACGTGCAGCGACCCGACGAACATCTCGCCCGGAAAATGGGTTGACGATAATGCCCATTTTTATTTGAGAGCTTTTAGAAGAGTTTTGGGTAGTCAGTTGATGAGTCAAAATAGATTATTAGCCAGACGCTGGAGGAGGTTCAAGATAGCTCTGTGATCCTTTGTTAGCTTGCCTTCCGGGTAAATACCCACTGGTCATCTGTTGAGTAGGTTTCGTTGTACTGATAGCCGTCTTCCGAGAATTCCTTGATATCTTCGGGCTTACTGATCCGGTTCTTCACGATAAAACTAGTCATTGACCCGCGTGCCTTTTTCGCAAAGAACCCAAGCACCTTGTAAGTCCCCTTACTGTAGTCTTTAAAAACAGGGGTAATCACCTTACCTGGTAGCTTGCTGGGTGAGACAGCCTTGAAGTATTCGATAGACGCAAGGTTTAACAGCGTTTTGTTTCGGTGTGCAGAGAGTTCTCTTCCTAGCGCCTCGCCAATCTCGTCTCCCCAGAATTCATAAAGTGTTTTGCAGCTATTGGTTTTCAGCCGAGTCCCCATCTCCAGGCGGTAAGGTTTGATCATATCAAGAGGTCTGAGGATGCCATACAGGCCAGAAAGAATTCTCAGGTTTTTCTGTGCGAAATTAAAATCCCTTTCGCCAAAAGTTTCGGCCTCCAGTCCTATATAGACATCACCCTTGAATGCCAGCAGCGCCTGTTTGGTCGTTTTCGAACCCGGGTTGAATGACTGGAATCGTTCGACATTTAGCGCTGCAAGTTTTGGGCTAATACCCATGAGTTTGCTGAGCTCTGCAGACGATTTTTTGCGCATCACGTCAACGAGGGCACTGGTGTGTTTTGTAAAAACAGGCTCTGAGTATTTTGAAGTCGAAGGCGACGTATCAAAATCCAGAGTTTTGGCAGGCGAGATAACGGTTAGCATTAAGTTTCTTGGCACTGGAAAGTCGTTAAGAGTACTAGATTTCAGGAGAAGGTGGAATGGACATGTCAACTCTGATGCCTAAATATCGTTAAGAAAGTAGACAGATGGCGAATGACGCCGTTTTCCATACTTCCCAGGCTCTACCTCAATGCTAGGGGATGGGTACCACGATCGTGGCCAGCCTGTTCTATGACAACAAGTTGTCTATTGCGCATATTGGTGACTCCCGTGTTTACAGGTTTCGCGATAATGTTCTGAAGCAGGTCACCAAGGACCACAGCTTTGTTCAGGAACTGCTAGACAAAGGGCTATTGACCAGGGGAGAAGCGCGGGTATCGGATAAGAAAAATGTAGTGACCCGTGCACTCGGCGTGGCGCCCTATGTGGAAGTTGAATGTCATGACTGCGAGGCCCAGGTGGATGATGTCTACCTTTTTAGTTTGGCTGTGGGTACAAAAGGCGTACAATTCAAGGCCGAGAATGTGACGTGGTGCACGAAATGGGTGCAGCTGGTTGGTTATAATGCGTAGTAGGTGTCGAGGATAATTTAATCCTTTCACTGAGGGTGTACACCGGGTTTGGTTGAAGTTGCAGAGATAGCTGACAAGTGGCGCAGCATAGATTCCCGACCGGGTTATGATAATTGTTTCGGAATCCTGTAGTTAAATATTTAAAATGGGTTATTTTTTTATTACCGAAGGGTAATGAACAGGAGGAAATACAATGAAAGCGAAGCAATTGGGTTTGGGTTTTCTAGTCAGCATACTGGTTTTGATCACCAGCAGTCAGGTGTTCGCGAAAGCGCCACCGGTCGCGAAGCTTGTTCAGATTGAAGGACAGGTTGAATACAGTCGAAATGGAACCAACTGGAATCCGGTGCGGCGTACAAAATACCTGTTTTCCGGTTATCACCTCAGAACTGGCAAAGACGGTTCCGGGAAGCTCATCAACCAGGCGTCTGGCATGTCCCAGGAAATGGGTTCAAGCAGCCAGATTGCGATTGATGGTGTTAAGGTAATTGTTGTTGCGGGTAGCTTGTCCGAGCCGTTAAAGGAAGAGACAAGGCTGTTTCATAGCCTAACGAACAAATTTGCCAAGGCGCAGCGTTACACGACTGTGCGGCGGGGCGTTAATTCAGCTGAGGAAGCCTGTGACAACAAGGTTCGCACGATTCGAAGCGTGACAGTGTCGGCCGGGCACTCAGATCTTGTCTGGAGGAATGCCTGTCCTGAATTCTCCTACAAACTGGTGATCGATAACGCCATGCCGATTGATGTGCCTGCGCAATCAACTTCAGAGATGATCCGTTACAACGTGGCAAGTAGCGCTGTGGGTGAGCATACCTATCGGGTGGAGGTTTTCGATAAAGACGGGACAGTCTACATACCGAAGGCTGAGAGCAAATTCCAGGTTATGTCAGCTGACAAAGAAGATGAACTGAATGCAGTTCTGGAGCAGGTTGGCGACGATATTTTTCTCGAAACGAATCTCCTTGAAGAACAGGGTTTGTATATCGCTGCGATGGATGCTTATCGGCAGTATTTTCAGCAGAATCCAGACGACAATGACATGCGACCGCTGCTGATTCAGTCCTACCAGGTCTTGAAGCTGAGTAATCTCAGGGAAAGTGAAGCGAGGCTTTATAATGCGGGGCTGGAAGGAGATTACTAATCTATCTTCCAGATGACTGGCGATTATAGTCGGTCTGCCGTTAAATTATTGTAAAACCCCACAAGTGTTTTATAAGATGCTACTGGGGTTTCTTGGATGATCAGGAATGATGGGCGCTAACCAACAACGTTATGATCTGTTCGCGGTCGTCTTTTTCTTTGTCCTGGCGATGATCCTGGAGTATCGGGAGGCCTTCTCCCTTATCGAAGACGAAACGCTTTCATATCGTCAGATTCTCCGTACCCACTATGGTGATGATTCTTTCACCAGCCCTTCTGAAGATGTCATCATCGTATTCACCGATGAAGAATTTTACGCCGATTACGACAAGTACCCTCTTCGTAGAACAGACCTCTCGACGATTATCCTGAGGTTGAAGGATATGGGTGCGTCTGTCGTTGCTGTCGACATGCTGCTCGACTTCAACAGTGCCTATGGAGAGGATCCGACACTTGAGGACGCGCTCATTGAGGCAGGTAATGTCCTGATGGTTTCCCAAGCCGAGATTGAGGGAAGGGAATACACGGCTCTCAATACCGCTATCGACAGATTCAATGATGTAACCCACAACGGTTACTCGAACATAACCCCAAATAGTGCAATTTCTGAGAGCATTGTTCGCCTGCGTATCCACGAGGGTCTGGTCACACGGTTTGACTCATGGCCTTTTGCAGTAGAGGCCGTCTCAATGTATTTAGGGGAAGAGCCAGCGATCGCAGACGGGATCCTCAGTGTTGGGCCGGAAATAAAAGTTCAGCTCGACCAGTTTGATGAGATGTACATAGATTATCCGCTACTGCGCGGCCAATCCGAAGGCACTGCGAAGCTGCATGAAATTATCGGCATATCCGCCTCCGACCTGTTGTTTGTTGATGATGAGGAAGAACTCGAGGATCTTGCCTATCTCGTCGATGGAAAAATTGCATTGATTGGTGAGGTGGCGGAAGTTGCCCATGATGAGTTTGAAACGCCGGTGGGGAATGTCTACGGCGTCGAGGTGATCGCGAACTCGATTTCGACCCTACTACGCAGTGGTCCGTTAAAAGCAGCTTCACTCGGTGTCGAATTGTTGCTGGGGTTCCTCCTGCTGGCGGTCTTCCTTGGCACGCGCGTGATCCCGGCACCTTTCGCCAGGAACAGTATCAGCATTGCCGTGCTACTGACGTTTGTCCTCTTCACCACCTACATCTATGTCAGTATTGGTGTGGTGTTCTCCATAAGTTACCTGTTGATAGCTTCGGTCTTCTCTATCATTGTCATCAACACGAGGTTCTACATCTCGGAAATGGGCCAGAAGACGATGATTCGGGAGATGTTTGGGCAATACCTCTCGCCCAAGGTGGTTGAGAACCTGGTTGATGACCCCAGGAAGATTCAGTTGGGTGGTGAAGAACGCGAGATGACTGCCTTTTTCTCTGATATCCAGGGTTTCTCCTCAATATCAGAACGCCTGACGCCATCAGAGTTGGTTCAATTGTTGAACGACTACCTGACAGATATGTGCGACATCATCCTTGGGGCTGAAGGCACAGTAGATAAATTCGAGGGCGATTCCATTATGGCTTTTTGGGGCGCGCCTACCATGCAGGCTGATCATGCCAAGAGAGCCTGTTTTGCCGCTATTGAAATGAACGATAGAGTTGTAGAACTCAGGGCCAGGGCTCTGCAGAAAGGCGTTACTCCTCTCGTGGTCAGAATGGGTATGAACACAGGAACGATGGTGGTGGGGAATATGGGGTCCAAGCAAAGAATGAACTACACTATCATGGGTGATGCGGTGAATCTGGCCTCGCGTCTGGAAGGTGCTAACAAAGCCTATGGGTCAGGAATGATGATCTCCGAATTCACCTATAGATCTTGTGAGGCAGATATTGATGTTCGTGAGTTGGACAGAATAACGGTGGTGGGAAAGAGTGAACCGGTTACCGTTTATCAGTTACTGAACAGGAAGAACCAGACAACCAGCGCTGATGCAGATCTCGTCGACCAATTTGCGAAGGGTTTGGAGCTTTACAAAGCAGGGGACTTCGGGCGCGCGAAGAGTGAGTTCTCAGCGTGTCTTGACATCTTTGCTGACGACGGTCCCGCCCGGACTTACATCTCCAGGTGTCAGGTGTTTATCGATAATCCCCCGGACGCTGATTGGGACGGTGTTTATAGACTGACCGAGAAGGGTTAGCGCGATATGTCGAACCAGAAAGGAATAGTTCAGGAAAGAATAATACAGAAGCTTGCGGACGCATTAGATCTGCAACATCTGGAAGTCCTTAATGAAAGCGGCAACCACAACGTCCCGGCCGGGTCGGAATCTCATTTTAAGGTAGTCCTGGTCAGTGAGACTTTTGAGGCTTTGCCTCTGATAGCCAGGCATAGGCGGGTGAACGGGATTCTCAGTCATGAACTGGCAAACGATATTCATGCGCTTGCAATTCATACCTACACGGGAAAAGAGTGGCGTAAAAAAAATGGAGAGGCTCCAATGTCTCCGCCCTGTCTTGGGGGCAGTCTCTAAACAGGATGATCATTGCCTGTGTCTAGATCCCGGTGAGCGGCGCCTTTTATGCGGGAGGCACTGAGGTCAGGTGCGTGGATCACCAGACCGGTGGGCGCACTTCAGAATATCTTTACGAGCTAAAACGGCAGCATATAGCGATTCATGTCAGGGTAATTCGGCGTCGCAGGAAGTCGATGGCGCTGTATGTGGAAAAAGGTGTTTTGCCTGAGCTTCGGGTCCCGACAAATTGCGCCTGGCGCGATATCCATTCGTTTCTCGGCAGCAAATTTGACTGGATTGTCGCTGCGGAATCGGAGCTGGCAAGTCGCACAACTGCACCGCGTAATATCTATACGCCCGGTGGCGAGGTTAGTTATCTTGGCCGCCGTGTTCCGCTGGTGCTGGCCAAGAGTCGCTTCAATGTCGTGGAAGCGGACGATACTAGTATCTATGTTTCATGCGCCAATCCTTCCAGACCCGAAGCGGTCGAGAAACAAATTATTCACTGGTACCGAAGGCAGGCGGAGGCTTTGTTTCCTGAAAGAATTCAGGTGATCGGCGGTTTGTTTTCAGCCGGGGGTAATCCATCTCGGGTGACGGTGCGTAAAATGAAGGCCAGGTGGGGGAGCTGCTCTTCCGCGGGTGAAATCTGTCTTAACCTGCTCCTAATGAAAGCAGGCTTACAGCAGATTGATTTTGTGATAGCGCACGAACTTTGCCATCTCACGCATTTTGCCCACAACGCTAGTTTCTATGCGCTGCTGGGTGAAGTGATGCCTGACTGGAAAGAGCGGGAAGTTCTGCTCGGTCAGGCGCTCTAGAGTATAGGTGCAAGGGAGGGCCAGACATCCTCGAGAAGCTTGGGTTGGGCTTCGACGGTTGGATGGATGCCGTCCCGTTGAACGAGATCCTTACCGGTCGATATCCCGTCCAGCAGAAAGGGTACAAACGGCAGAGAATGCTCTTCTGCCAGTGAGGAAAAGACTTTTTCGAAGGCGAGAGTGTATCGACGGCCATAGTTAGGCGGTAATACCATACCGATCAGCAGTACCCGGGCGCCGCTGGCTTTTGCCTGCTGGATCATGATTTGGAGGTTGTCTCGGATGTTGGAAATAGGATAGCCGCGAAGCCCATCGTTGCCGCCAAGTTCAAGTACAAGGACATCCGGTTGGTGAAAGGCGAGGCTTTTCGGTAACCTTGTGACCCCGCCACCGGTAGTCTCTCCAGATACACTGGCGTTGACGACCTTGTAGTGGGGATGATCGATAGCAATGCGGTTGGCCAGCAGGTTGACCCAACCTTGCTCCTGATCCATTCCGTAGGCAGCGCTGATGCTGTCCCCATAGACAAGAAGTGTGTCCGCGAGAACGAGTTGGCTGGCACTGAAACAATACAGAGCGACAATAATTTTAGCTATGCGAGCAATGATCAAAACACAAGACCTTGGAAAATCAGTCAGCACCTCTGAAGGGCAGTTGACTATATTGAAAGGGATCGATTTGGAAATCAAGAAATCCGAGTCGGTTGCCATCGTGGGAGCATCCGGTTCCGGTAAAACTACCCTGTTAAGCCTATTGGCGGGTCTGGATACCCCCAGTCGAGGTACGATAACACTGGGAGACTATGAGATCACCTCCTTCAATGAGGAACAAAGGGCAAAGGTTCGTTCGGAGCTGGTGGGTTTCGTGTTCCAGTCTTTTCAGTTGCTGGCGAGCCTGAGCGCGATAGAAAACGTGATGCTGCCTTCAGAACTCAGGGGGGATTCTGATGCCCAGGCCAAGGCTCATGAACTACTTGATAGAGTTGGCCTCAGTCACAGGATGAATCATTACCCGCGCCAACTCTCGGGTGGTGAACAGCAGCGGGTTGCAATTGCACGCGCATTTGCTTCCTCTGTCGAGATTCTGTTTGCAGACGAACCAACAGGAAATCTGGATACGACGACTGGTCAGCATATTATTGACCTGATCTTCGAGCTCAACGCAGAGTTTGGTACAACACTGGTCCTGGTTACCCATGACAGCCGTCTTGCAGATCGTTGCGAACGCAGTATCCATATTGCATCCGGTGAACTCATTGAGCCACCAAGCTTGCCCGAAGTGGTTTCCAGTCTTGGTGGGTAAGCCGTGAATACTTTTTCCCTGGCCCTGAAACTGCTTTGGCGTGACTGGCGTGCGGGCGAGCTGACGCTACTGCTGGCATCACTCGTGATTGCAGTGGGCTCGGTGACCACAGTGTCCCTTTTTGTAGATCGATTGCAGCAGGCGCTTTTAACAGAATCGTCGACCTTCCTTGCTGCCGACAGGGTGATTTCTTCCGATGAACCTATAGACGCGGAAATTGTTGACTACGCCACATCTCTTGGGCTCAGAACATCTGAAACCCTGGGTTTCCTTTCGATGGTTTTTTCCGAAGAGCGGGCGCAGTTTACCTCTGTAAAAGCCGTGGACCAGCATTACCCGCTGCGTGGGAAACTGATTGCCGGTGATGAACCCTTTGTCAGGGGGGCACCGGTCGATGCGGGTCCTGCGCCCGGGGAGATCTGGATTGAAAGCCGATTATTCCCATCACTTGATGTCGCACCCGGAGACCTGCTGGACGTTGGTGTATCCAGCATTCCTGTTACCCGCGTCCTGATAAAGGAACCTGACAGGGGGGGCGGCTTTAGTAATGCCGGGCCACGGGTACTAATGAATATGGCTGATGTTCCGGCAACGGAAGTGGTGCAACCGGGAAGTCGCCTAACCTATCGATATCTGTTTGCGGGCGACCGGGAAGGCCTTGCGCAGTTTGAAACTTGGGTGAAGCCAAGACTCGGGCTTGAGGCTCGCATTTTTGGTGTAAAGGAGGGTGCCGAGGGAATTGGTAACGCGCTCGACCGCGGAGAGCGTTTTCTTTTACTGGGTAGTTTGCTGGGCGTCGTGCTTGCCGGTGTTGCTATAGCGCTTGCTGCGCAGCGATACAGCCTGAGACACTACGATCACGTGGCGATTATGAAAACGCTCGGGGCGACGCCCCGCTCTGTTGACCTGATCTTTATTACTATCTTTGTCACGCTTGGTTCTACAGCAACCCTGTTCGGTGCAGCTGTAGGCTATGGCATGCAGATGGGGGTGGCGAGAATCCTGGCGCCCTATATACCGATAGAGCTACCAGAGCCTTCTATGCGACCGGTTTTACTGGGGCTGGTGACGGGTTTTATCTGTCTCTTAAGTTTTGCATTGCCCCCGCTGCTCAAACTTCGTTCAATTGACCCCGTTAGGGTCATTCGTCGCGATCTTGGTGACGCGAGTGTTGCGGACAGGATGACCTACAGTTTTGCTGTTCTCGGAACGCTTGGCCTGATGTGGTGGTACTCACAGGATCTCAAGCTGACATTAATTATTTTTAGCGGCTCTGTCATATCGTTAGCTCTGCTATTCGGAGTTGCATTTCTGCTTCTTCGAAGCGGCAGGGTTCTGGGTATGCAGGCTGGTAGCGCCTGGAGATTGGCCCTTGCTGGCATGCAGCGACGAGGGCAGGAAAATACTCTGCAGATACTGGTTTTCGGACTGGCGATCATGCTGCTCCTGATACTGTACCTGGTTCGAACAGCGCTCATTACGGAGTGGCAATCTCAGATTCCACCGGATGCTCCTAATCACTTCGCCATTAATATTACACCGGAGGATGTCCAGCCAATCAGGACGCTGCTTGCAGAAAACGGGGTCGACAGTCAGCCGTTGTATCCGATGATTCGGGGTCGAGTCAGCAGCGTGAATGGAGAATCAGCATCTGATCGGGACAAGCGTCTGCAAAATAGGGGGCAAGAGGCGCCTGGGTCCAGCTCAGGCAGAAATCTGACCTGGTCCGGTGTGTTACCTGATGACAACATCGTGATAGCAGGAGAGTGGTGGGATGAGAATTACTCAGGTCCCCCGCTGGTTTCGCTTGAAAAGGACCTGGCTTCCCGCAATCAGCTAAAAGTTGATGACGAGTTGGTGTTCACCATTCAAGGTAGGGAAGTACAGACGCGAATCGCGAGTATCAGAACGGTTGCATGGGACAACATGCAACCGAACTTCTACATTATCTTTGCGCCGGGGACCCTCGAGGATTTCCCGTCTACTTTTATGACCAGCTTTCATCTGGAGAAAGAACAAAAGCTTTTTCTAAACGATCTACTTAAAGCCCACCCGACAATGACGGTCATTGAGATTGACGCCCTGATCGAACAGGTACAACGAATTATCAGCCAGGTTTCCCTGGCGATAGAACTGGTGCTGGTGCTAATAGTGTGCTCTGGTGGCCTTGTTCTGCTAGCGAGTATCCAGGCATCAATGGATGAGCGAATGAAACAGCACGCAATCCTGCGAACCCTGGGCGCCAGCACGAAGCTAATATTGGGTAGCCTTGCGATTGAATTTTGTGCGCTCGGGTTTTTTGCAGGCATTCTCGCGACCGTTGGGTCTGAGGTCACGGTTTTCATGCTGGAAACTGAAATTTTCGAACTTGATTACGAAGTGAATCCTGAACTATGGGTGTTGGGTCCCGTTGTTGGAATCGTCCTGATTGGCGCCGTTGGGACCTTTGCTACCCGAAGAGTTGTAGACACACCACCAGCCAGTGTTTTGAGAGAGCTCGCCTAGCCGCCGGGATTTACTTCTAGCCACCGGCGCTTCCCCCCCTCGGCCAAAGGCGTTTGCTTTTACGGTTCGTGATACCAGGAGCCGTCGCTTTGTTTTCTGATCCACAATTGTGAAAACCAGTAAAACCGGTTTCCTTTCGGCAAGGTGCAGTTATACCGCGTTCTGCCGACCGAAACTTCCTCTGCCGGCGTGGCCAGGACGTTTGTGTTGCTTGTTTCCGACAAGGCCATCAGCCCGCCGGGTCCGTAACAGGTCAGCCGTGACAGATTCAATGTGTCCGTGATGAAGGACAGTTCCAGCGGTGGTTTAAAGTTATCCGACACCATGGGTTCTACCTCGGGGTGCAGGACGGGGAACGGCAGGCTGCGAAGCTTATCCCTGAAAGCGGCTTCTTCTACATAGACACCAGCGAGCGGATAGCGAGGCAACAATAGAGGGTTTGAATGTGGCCCGATTGCACCGCTTTGCTGCCCAAAACCTATCATTCCCAGATCACCCACCAGGTTAAGGGTTTCCTCGTCATACTCACCATAGGGGTAAGCGAACAGATTGGAATCCAGGCCGTGTTTCGCCAGAAGGCCCTTTGCCGTCAGTAATTCCCCTCTCATCCGACCTTTCCAGTGGTCTGCCATTTCTGCGTCAAGACGTCTGATCATATGAGTGTGGCTGTCGGTGTGATTCGCGATTGTGGCACCGTGCGTGGCCATTTCGGAGAGTTGGGCCCACGTCAGGTAGTGAGGGTTTTTCTCCTCTATCAGTCTGGTAGCGACAAAAATAGTAAACGGCCAGCCTCTTGCCTGAAGATTGGGAAACGCGGTGGTATAGATGCTGCGGTAGGCGTCGTCAAATGTGATGGCAACGATCTTCTCGTCAGCCTCCTCAGGCCCGCTTGAGGCGTCCATTGAGCGTTTGACCAGTTCATCGAGTGGTAAGACCGTGAAGCCCTCGGCTTCAATGATATCAAGGTGCCGGTTGAACTGATCAGGTGCAATGCTTGTAATTGCCGGCGTTCCTTCAGCCACATGATGATAGAGAAGCACGACACCTGCGTCCACGTGTGTGGTTAAACAGCAGATCAGGGCGCCTAGGACCAGTTTCTTCTGAAATGTGGTTCCGTGTAGAATGCCGCTTCCGAGCAATGTGTAGACTGTCCTGATGGCTGACTTAAGATTGGAACTCAACAAGGTGAACAAAAAGCTTCGCCATGAAACTGGAAAGGCGATTGCAGATTTCAATATGATCCAGGATGGCGACCGCATCATGGTTTGTATCTCCGGTGGTAAAGATTCCCTGACTATGTTGAATATTTTACTGAATCTGAGGGATCACGCACCGATTAATTTCGAGCTGCTGGCGGTGAACCTTGACCAGAAACAGCCCGGCTTTCCAGAGGAAGTTCTGCCGCAGTATTTCGAGTCGCTCGGTGTTGATTACAAGATATTGGAAGAAGATACCTATTCGCTGGTGACTGACATGGTGGCCGAAGGAAAGACCTACTGTGGCTGGTGTTCACGATTTCGTCGCGGTATTTTATATAAATTCGCGAAGCAGAATGGCTATACAAAAATCGCGCTTGGTCATCACCGTGATGACATGATAGAGACGCTATTTTTGAATATGTTCCATGGTGGCAAGTTGAAGACAATGCCTGCAAAGCTGCTGAGTGATGATGGACAGAATATGGTTATCAGGCCGCTAGCCTACTGTCGTGAGAAAGACATTGAGCGATATGCCAAGCTGAAAGCGCTGCCGATCATTCCGTGTAATCTATGCGGGTCGCAGGACAATCTACAGCGCCAGGTTATCAAGGATATGCTGCAGGAATGGGACACGCTTCATCCTGGAAGACTCTCGTCAATATATCGAGCGATGACCGACGTTGTACCATCGCATCTTGCGGACCGGGATCTGTTTGATTTTGCAGGTCTCGAAGAAAGGCAGGTTAAGCAGGTTAAGCCGTTGGATGTGGTCAACCTTTAAGGGCTTATGTCTCCGCCTTGTAGCGTTCATTAAATTCCTTGAAGGCGGCAACTAAATTCACCAGCTCTTGCACGAATGTCGTGATGCTTTCCTCGCAGACTTCGCTCTCGGCCCTGAGTTCTTGTTCTACCTTTCTTGCGATCAGCCTTAAGTTTTCGGCGCCGAATGTGGCTGACAACCCTGCAATGTTGTGGACGAGTCGTTCAGCCTGTTCGATATCCTGGGCCTTCAGGAAGCCTTTGAATGCTTCATCTGCATTTCCATAAATATTAATGTAGTCGTTGGTCAGTGAGTAGAAAAACTCCGGGTCACCGCCTAGAGTGTCTATTGCGTTACTAAAATCAAAGCCTTGAATGGCCTGTTTATCAAATAGAATATTTTGCAGTGCGTCGTAATCTACCGGCTTGGTCAGGAAATGATCAAACCCTGCGTCGAGTGCCTGAGCTTTTTCTACATCAAGAAAGCCGGCTGAGGTCGCGATCACAAGAGAAGAACGGAGTGCCGGTTCTGCGCGAATACGCTTAATGGTTTCCAGGCCATCCATCACCGGCATTCGAATATCCATCAGTACAACCGCGTAGCTGTGTTTGGCAAGTGCTTCCAGAGCATTTTGCCCATTGCCCACGACGGTCACCTTAAAGCCTCGACGTTCGAGCATCAGGCGAGAGAGTTTCTGGTTGATTAGATTGTCTTCAACCAACAGTACCTCGGCGTCTGTCGTCGAAGCGATCCGGGAGGTTGACGCGACGGAATGAATGTCACTGGTAGGCAATTTTTCTCCTAGGTGACGGTGGGTGAGAATAAATAACCCGTACCATGGATCGTACTAATAAAGGTCGTGTCTTGATCGTGCAGTCTGAACTTCCTTCTCACCTGTCCAACGAGCACATCAATATAGCGATCATCCGAGTACCATTCCCTGTTCCGAATTCGGTTCATGAGTTGGTCGCGAGTCAGGACCTCTCCGGTATTTTCAATCAATGCTAGCAGCAGTTGGAACTCTCCTGCAGATAACGTCTGTCGCCCGCCGGCAGGGGTCGAAAGTTCCCTTTTGTTAAGGTCCAGTGTCCAGCCTTCGAACTTCCGGATGAAGCCTTTTTCTTTTTGCTTTTCCTGCGCCAGGACTCGCCTGAGAAGATTTTTCACCCGCGACAGTAATTCACGGGGGTCGAAGGGCTTTGTCATGTAATCGTCCGCGCCACTCTCCAGGCCGACGATTCGGTCAATCTGGTTGTCCTTTCCTGTCACCAGTGATGATGCCAATGTCGAATTTGGCACGAATCTCACGTGTTAGGGTTAGTCCACACTTTCCCGGTAAGTTGATGTCAAGCAGGCACAGATCGATATCGCCCTCGCCGATTCGTTCGAGGACACCATCGGCATCTGCAACATCGGTGACAATGTAGCCCTCTTGCTTAAAGTGCGATGAGAGCTGACGGCGCGTGATTGGTTCGTCTTCGATGATCAGAATATGTGCGACTTGCTGATTCATTTACGGCAATTTTCCCCTCATACGAGCATAATCTACGATACCATTGGATTCATTGGATGCGGAATTATTGATAGTTTGACTGACCTTAAAATACCATGGGATGAACTATCGGAAGATGCCCTGATGGGAATCATCGAGGAATTCGTCACTCGAGAAGGGACGGAATATGGTGAGTCTGAGATATCCCTTGAGATGAAATGCCAACAGGTGAGGCAGCAACTCCGTGACGGCGAGGCCTTTATTACCTTCGATGAAGAGTTGCAAACCTGCTCAATTAGTTCAGCTAACTGAAGTTGCCGTGGTCAGCTTGCTCGCGTAGGATCCGTGCAACATCATAAAGTCGGGCGGGGTAGAAGGGATATTAGATGAGAATTGTAATAGCGATAATCACTGGGTTACTCCTGTTTCTTGGGGCATGGCTGCTTAATCAGGAATCGTCAAATAACGATACGGAAGTTAAACAGGAGCAAACCACCGTTGACACAACGGCGTGGATAATCGATGTCACTGAGAATCTTGATGGTGAGCGAATAGTCAACGCAGACGATGAACCCGGCAACTGGCTGGCCCATGGCCGCACCTACGACGAGCAGCGCTTTAGTCCCCTCGACCAGATAACAACAGATAACGTCGGTGATCTTGGTCTTGCCTGGTATTTTGACACCGGCACGGATCGTGGGCTGGAAGCATCACCCATTGTTGTAGATGGCATTATGTATACCTCGGGCTCTTGGAGTGTAGTGTTTGCGAATGATGCTCGAACAGGTGAACTAATATGGCAATTTGACCCTAAGGTACCCAAGGCCTGGGGTGTCAACGCTTGCTGTGACGTGGTCAATCGGGGCGTCTCCGTCTGGAAAGGTCGGGTCTATGTTGGAACGATTGATGGCCGGTTGATCGCGCTGGATGCGGCCACCGGTGAGGTCGCCTGGGATGTCAACACGATAGACAAAACCAAGCCATACACGATTACGGGTGCACCCAGAATCATCAATGACAAGGTGATTATTGGTAATGGCGGCGCTGAGTATGGCGTTCGAGGATACGTAACAGCCTACGATACTGCGACCGGTGAACAAGTTTGGCGTTTTTACACGGTGCCGGGCAACCCTAGTGAACCCTTTGAATCACCCGCAATGAAAGATGCCGCGAAGACCTGGACCGGGCGTTGGTGGACCATGGGCGGTGGCGGTACGGTGTGGGATTCAATGGCTTATGACCCGGACTTGAATTACTTGTACATCGGAGTGGGTAACGGTTCGCCGTGGAATCAGAATATCAGGAGCCCAGGGGGAGGGGACAATCTGTTTTTATCTTCGGTTGTAGCCCTTAACCCGGATACTGGTGACTATATTTGGCATTACCAGACCACCCCCGGTGATACTTGGGACTACACTGCGACCCAGCACATGATTCTTGCCGAGTTGGAAATTGGCGGTGAGCTCAGAAAAGTCATCATGCAGGCACCCAAAAACGGTTTTTTCTACGTGCTTGATCGCGTCACGGGTGAGTTTATTTCCGCCGAGGAATATATACCGATGACTTGGGCGACGCACGTTGATCCTGAATCAGGGCGACCTGTTGAGAGTGATAACGCTCGCTATCAAGTCGCGAATCCATTGCTGGATTTACCACTCGAAGAACAAGTTGCCGTGCTAGCAGCGATGACGGCGGAAGAAATAGAAGCGGCGTATCATAAACCTGGACCGCTTGGTGGCCATAACTGGCATCCAATGTCTTACAGTCCGGATACCGGATATGTTTATATCCCAGCGCTGGATATGCCTTTTGGCTATGGTAATGAACCCGAGTTCACTTATGAGGAAGGCCGCTGGAATCTTGCCAACGACTGGCGGTTGGGTATGCCCACGGGTGATCAGGGTGTTGATGACAAGGTCGATGGGCTGCTGCGGGGATTTATTTCTGCGTGGGATCCCGTTGCACAAAAAGAGGTCTGGCGAATTCAGCATGCAGGCACTTGGAACGGCGGTATGTTGTCTACTCATGGCAACTTGATCTTCCAGGGAAACTCCAGTGGCCAGTTCGTCGCATATCGAGCTGATACAGGTGAAGAGCTTTGGTCAGCGCCGGCGCAGACCGGTGTCATTGCGCCGCCGATTTCCTTCGAGATTGACGGTGAACAGTATGTCACTGTAGTGGCGGGTTGGGGTGGAGCGTTTGCTCTGACGGCAGCGGCGGCTGAGGGGTATAACTTGAAGCCTCGTGGTCGAATTTTGACCTACAAACTGGAGGGGAAGGTTGAGCTGCCGCCGGTGGTTGACATTGCAGCGGTCTTACCCGAACCGCCGCCGATAGATGCGACCGATGAAGAAATAACGCATGGTAAGTTTATGTATCACAAGTACTGCGGTGTTTGCCATGGGCCTGGTGTGCGTTCGGGCGGTGTATTGCCTGATCTGCGATATATGGCTTCAGGAAAGCATATTGTCTTTGAAGATATTGTTCTTGGCGGTATTTTGCAGGATCGCGGCATGGTGAGCTTTGCGAGCTCGCTTACCAAAGAGGATTCGCGAGCGGTGCATCAGTATGTAATTAGCGAGGCACACCGTTTAAAGTCAAGATCCGGGAACCAGGCGGGTCGTTGACTGAAATAGTCATTGGACCTGCACTAAAAGATCAAAAACAGGAATCGAATCAGCGTCCTGGCCAGGACGAAAGGAGAGAAGAGGAATGAGCGAAGCGATTGATACCCAATGGATGTCAAGGGACCCAGATACGATACCCCTGGATCAGCTAGATCTGATAAACCCTCAGCTGTTTCACAACGATTATCATGTGAAAATTTTTGAGCGTCTCCGCAGGGAATCACCTGTTCATCTGCAAAAAGATCATGAAGAAGTAGGATCCTTTTGGAACGTGACGCGCTATGAAGACATCATGGCGGTCGATACCAATCATGACAGCTTCTCGTCTGATGGCTCTATTACGGCCGTTGACCAGGATGAGGAATTTCCGCTGCCTATGTTTATCGCCATGGATCCACCAAAGCACGATCAACAGCGAAAGGAAGTGAGTAGTGCGGTCCAGCCCTCCAACCTGGCGAAAATGGAATCCACTATTCGTCAGCGCGTATGTGACATTCTGGATTCATTGCCGCGGGGGGAAGAATTTAACTGGGTAGACTTGGTTTCCATTGAGTTAACAACCCAGATGCTGGCAACGCTGTTTGATTTTCCGTTTGAAGACAGAAGGAAACTAACCCGTTGGTCGGATGTGGCAACGGCCGATGAGCATTCCGGCATTATCGAGAGTGAGGATCAGCGGCGGGCAGAACTGTTTGAGTGTCTCGAATATTTTACCGGGCTATGGAACGAGAGAGTTAACGAGCCGCCCCGCGGTGACCTGATTTCGATGCTGGCACATGGTGAATCGACCAAGAACATGGATCCGGTTGAGTATCTCGGTAACCTGGTGCTGTTGATCGTGGGTGGTAATGACACGACGCGAAACTCGATCTCCGGCGGTATTAAGTTTTTGAATGAAAACCCAACTGAATATCAGAAGTTACGTGATAACCATGGCCTGATACCCAATATGGTGCCCGAAATCATTCGTTACCAGACGCCGCTGGCTTATATGAGAAGAACCGCAGCGAAAGACTCTGTGTTGGCGGGTCAGAATATCAAGGAGGGTGACAAGTTGTTGATGTGGTATGTCTCGGGAAATCGGGATAGCAGATCCATTGAAGACGCGGATAAATTCCTGATTGATCGTAAGAACGCGCGCCGGCATTTGTCATTTGGCTTTGGTATCCATCGCTGCATGGGTAACCGGCTTGCAGAGATGCAACTGCGAGTGCTCTGGGAAGAGATCATGACCCGTTTCGATAACATTGAAGTGGTCGGTAAGATCGAGATGGTCAATTCAAACTTCGTAAAAGGCTACTCTAAACTGCCCGTCATCATCCGCTAGAAAAATATAAAGGGGATGGAGAGAACAAGCCGTTGGTAATTCTCTCGGTTCCACTTAAACGAAACGTCCTTTAAACGCTCAGATTTTTTCTGGTGTTAGTTCGATGGCGTTGGACTCCGCGCGACTCCCCATTGCGGTTTCGATAACCCTGTCTCCCCAGGTGTATTTTTCCCGCATCAGTTCATTAATTGTGTCGATGTTCTCGTTCTTCACTGTATGAGTGAAATCACCAGCCTGTTCACCTCTAATTAAAGTGAACCTTGCGGATGATTGTAGTCGTTTAAACCAATCGGAATCAGTGTCGCCCCGCAGGTAAGCGTGTCCGTCGTAGTCGACTACCCAGAGTCGTGTCACTACTTCTTCACCAGCCTCATTAATAGTGTGTAGCTGAACAACTTCAACTCGCTCGGATGCGACAATCTGTAATCCGCCGATGATGAGCGCGAGCCCCAGGACTATTCCAACTAGCCATAATATGTATTTCATTGTGTATTCCCTATTGCTCGTTTAGTGCGGCGTGCTGCAGTTATAGATAGACTTTAACATTAAACAGTTTAATATTAAACAATATGTTCGAGCGAGCAGGATTGATGACTAATCCACTAAGTGACCAAGCGGTTTTTACCTATTTCAACGAGATAGGAATCATCTCCCAACTGTCTGCAGGACTCTTTGAACAAGGCCTGCCAGAAGGGCTGACGCTCTCCCAGTTCAGTGTGCTGAACTGGTTTGTCCGGGTTGATGTGGAAGCGACACCTGGTCGTTTGGCTCGAGCCTTCCAGGTGACCGGTGGCGCGATGACCAACACTTTGAAGAAACTTGAATCCAAGGGGCTGGTTAAGGTGGAACCGGATAAAAATAGCGGCAGGCGAAAGCGGGTCACCATGACGCGCAAGGGAAACCAGGTTCGTGATAAAGCGATTAAAGCGGTTGCCCCACTGCTTAGGGAGTTCGCGGAACACTTTCCTGCCAAGAAGCTCAAGCGCCAAACCAGACAACTGGCGGAAGTCAGGGAATACCTGGATGAACGCCGCTATAAGCAGTCATAGGTTCATACTGTATTCAGCTGGTTAACTTCTGATTCAGTTAAGCAGGCACATCATTAACTTCACGTTTGATGCCTCGGTGAGGCCAGGAGTTAAGTGATGAGAGTTTTGATGATGCTGGTGTTTTTGGTGGTTTCGGGTTCAGCCTGGGCTGATGCCCTGAAAGTAAAGGTGAAGGCTAAAAAGAACTCCCACGAGCATCGACACGGTGGACATGATAATCGCGCTGAGTGGGATTGGCAGCGACCCTCCTGGAGTCTGTTTTACTCAAATAAGAGCCCCCACTACCGACACAAGAGACACACCGGAAACAACCGATCCCAGAGTCATTATTCCGGCAACAGGGGCAACAGGGGCAACAGGGGCAACGACAAGCAATGGAGTAACTGGAGAAGCGCAGACCAGTTTCGAACCAGGCGAAGCAACAAGAGTGAACCGGTAATTTATATTAATGCCGAAGTCTCAGCGATCAGCCTTAGGGGTATTAAGCGACACGCGGCGATTTATGATGTCTATGCAGAGTTGGGTGATGGAAGGCGAATTCCACTGCGTAATCTTGAAGGCTCCCTGCATCGTGGCGAATCCTTCACCATGGCGTTCAAGGAATCACGTTACGTAACAAAGCTGTTCCTGCATGTGGGGCCGGAGTATCGGCGCCAGCGTGCTTATGTTTCTGTCGATTATTTAGCCACGAAAAACCGTGCTAAGCGGCGTTACAACAACAGCCCTGAGCGGGGTTTTAATAACAGCCACTAGTCCTTTGATATCAGCCCGCTTAAGTGATCGCTGGAAATTGAATCCCGGTCCCGGTCTTCAGGGTGACCTCGGCCGCTGCCTCCGGCAGTTTCCAGAACCATTGTTGAACCCGCGGGTATTAATTCACGGCCCATGCCCTTCAGGGTTGGGCCGTCTTTGATGTAGACACTTGCAGGCGCGCCGTCGCCGCCCCCATGTCTTCCCCTTGGCGGGTGGTCTATTCGATCAAACATTTTTGAGACGGCAAACGCCTCGTTATTCGAATGGCCGAATTCCATGATCTGCCCGAACCCGCCCCTGAACTGTCCGTTACCCGCCGAATCGGGTCGGTACTCTTTGCGCCAGATAACCAGCGGTGCAGAATTCTCGGTGATCTCAATGGGCGTGCTCCGAACACCCGAGGGGAAAGCGGTGCAGCTCAAGCCATCTTTTTCAGGTCGAGCGCCAGTGCCACCTGTGTAAAAAGCATTCATCACGAATGGTTCAGAGCGACTACCGGCAATCATCCCTTCGCCCCCAAGAAATACCGGGCCAAACAGGCAGGCCGCACCTTCAGTTGGCACCTGGCCTTCTAAAGGCTCATCCAGGCAGCCCAGCACAACATCCGGGAGCATTTGCCCGATGGCGTGTCTCGCAGATACCGCGGATGGCCTTGGTGCATTCAGGATGCAACCAGCAGGAGCGGTGACCCGGACAACACCTAATGATCCGGCATTATTCGGGATATCGTTGCCGATCACACACCGTACGCCAAAGGATGTATAAGCCTGGGCGTAGGTCAGTGGGACATTAATGCCGTGACTACTGGTGCCTGAAGTTCCGCTCCAATCGACTTCAATGCCCTCTGCCGAAATGGTAACGCAGCAGACAAGATCCACGGGTTCGGAATAACCGTCGACTTGCATCGTGTTGTGCCAGACTCCTTTGGGCAGCTCGCGTATTTCTTCAAGCATAGCGGCTCGGGAGTTTTGGATGATCATTTCGCCGACAGCATCTAGGTCATCCAGACTGAATTCTTCCATGGCTGCAAGCAGGCTGTCGCTGCCTGCTTTGTTGCAAGCCGTCAGTGAATACAGGTCTCCTTCTGCAGCACGAGGATCTCGAACATTCGCCCGAAGAATCTCGATTAGCGTTTGATTAATTTTCCCCGCGCGGAACAGGTACCCAATGGGGAGATTAATACCTTCCTCGAACACCTGCCTGCCATCAGGGCCGAACCCTAGGCCGCCCACATCGGCGATGTGGGAAGTGGCGGCGAACAGTGCGACTGCCTGACCATTCCTGAATACAGGGGTGACTACCGTAAAGTCATTGAGGTGTCCTGTACCGTGCCAGGGATCGTTGGTCACTAGGACATCACCGGGCTCAAGTGTCCCAGGAGGATGCTTGCGGAGAAAAAACCCGACACTTGCGGCCATTGCATTGACGTGTCCGGGAGTCCCTGTAATAGCCTGGGCCAGCATATGCCCTTCGGTATCAAAGACGCCGGCCGACAGATCTCCTGCCTCCCTCACGGTGGTAGAAAATGCCGTACGGATTAGCGTCTGGGCCTGTTCCTCGACGATGGCCAGTAGTCTGTCCCAGAGCAACTGCAGCCGAAGTCTGTCCAGCGAATTATTCACTATTTTCTCCTGGAGGCTGTTTTTTTGTTAACACAATGCAGCCGAGGCTATTGATGCTGGCGCTAAAACTGGAAGAGATGACTGTCGTAGTCTGGTCCTCGGTAATTAGTGCGGGACCATTTATGTATACATTGGCGGCCAGTTGCTCCCGCAGATAGACAGGGACATCCAGCCGCGTAGCCGTTTCTGCGTCAAACACGGAATGTTCACCAATGGCTTTCAAGGGTGCGCCCGGTTCCAGACGTGCCGGTGTAAGGCGCTGCGAGACAGGCTCTGACACCATCAGGGTCCAGCTAAGAATCTCGATATCAACACCATCAATCACGTGGCCGTATAAATTCTTGTAGGTTCGTTCGAACGCCTCGGTAAACCGGTCGCGATGCGATTCAGTGTAGGGCCCTGCGGGCAGGTCAATCGCAAGCTCGTGACCCTGGCCAACATATCGCATGTAGGCCTGCGGAGTCTCTATCAGACTGTCGCTGGTGGACGCTTCCTGAACGATAGCAAGTGCTTCAGATCGCATCTCGGTATACAGGTCGTTGACGAGCTGATGGTCCAGCTTGGCTAAAACCTGTTGCCTGCTCCTGACAACTTCGTAAGAAATCGGTGCCAGCAGGAAGCCGACCGCAGATCCGACACCGGCATCGGGCGGAATGATGATCTGTGTCGCTCCGAGTTTGTGTCCCAGTCGAGCGGCATGCAGGGGAGCCGCGCCCCCGAAAGCGACAATTTCGCGCTCCGCCAGATCCATACCGAATTCTGCAGCATGAGTTCGGGCTGCAGATGCCATGTTTTCGTCGACAACTTCGCTAATACTGAATGCCGCCAGGTTGATATCAATCTCCAAAACTTGTGCAACACTATCCTGTATGCATTGATTCGCACGCTCCAGGTTAAGGGGGAAGGCAAATTTCTCAGGGTAAACCCTGCCAAGAGCGATATCAGCATCAGTGACAGTTGGCTTGTTTCCGCCGCGATCGTAGGCCGCCGGTCCTGGTTCAGAGCCGGCACTTGCGGGTCCCACCTGGATCCGCTTCAGTTTGTCGATTCGAGCGATGCTGCCGCCACCGGCGCCAATTTCAACCATTTCTATAACAGGGATCCTGACAGGCAGGCCGCTGCCTTTTTTAAATCGATAAACACGATCAACCTCGAAGCTTCGAGAAGTGAGCGGTTTACCATCATCAATCAGACACAACTTAGCGGTGGTTCCGCCCATATCGAACGACAGCATTCTATCTAGTCCCAGATGTTCTGATATTCGCTGAGCAAGAATCGCGCCGCCCGCGGGACCAGACTCGACCAGGCGAATTGGAAATTTTGTCGCGGTATCCAGGGTCGTCAGTCCACCGCCCGAAGTCATTAGCAGGAAAGGGCACAGGAATCCCTGGGTTTTTAGCTCACCAGCCAGGCGTGCCAGATAACTTGCCATCAGGGGTCTGACATAAGCGTTCGCACAAGCGGTTGAAAGGCGTTCAAATTCACGAATTTCAGGTGCGACTTCACAAGCCAGCGAAATGGAAAGGTCGGGTCTCGCCTTGGCCAAGATCTCCCGGGTTCTGATCTCGTGGATTGGATTGACGAAGGCGTGCAGGTAACCAATCGCGACGCTCTGGATCTCGTACTCCTGGAGTACCGAAAGGTGACGCCGAATGGTTGATTCATCCAGTTCAATCAGAATATTGCCATCGCGATCCATGCGTTCCCTGACAGGAAGCCGGAGATGCCTTGGTACGAGAGGGATTGGACGATCAATATTGATATCGTATTGTTCGAACCGATCCTCATGGGCCATTTCAAGGGCGTCCCTGTGGCCTTCTGTAGTCAGTAGTGCGGTGTTGGCGCCGCGACGTTCAATCAGCGCATTGGTCGCCAGGGTAGTACCGTGAATAATTAGACCAATTTCTGAAGGGGCAACGTCTGCACGGTCCAGGACGGTTGTAATGCCTTCAAGTACGGCCCTGCCTGGGTGGTCATAGGTGGTCAGCAGTTTCGTCGTGAGACGTTCACCTGTCGGTAGCTCTAATACGATGTCGGTAAAGGTACCGCCAATGTCGACCGCGAGACGGGCGGGCCTGGTTTCTGCGGACATTTTGGCTGCGGGCATGGGTTACTCAATCAGCTTCATTTACCCATAGTTTATATCAAGTGCGTCCATCGTCCTTATAGGTGAATTAGGAGATTTACTTGGATCTCGGGTTCGATCCGTTGGGGGGTAACGTAGGTTGCTGTTAACATAGGCGCCGATTGAAAGTCGGAGTAAAAATTGAGTCAGCGTTACGAATTTCTGGGTAAATCCATTTCAGGACCTTTCACCATCCCCTCCGGCATTATCGCCACAGCTGCGCCTATTATTCAGTACTTGTTCGATCGGGTGCCGGAAATAGGTGTAATGACCACCAAAAGCATCGGGCCAGTGCCTCGTTCGGGTAACAGGGAGCCTATCATGACCCAGTATGCGCCCGGGTGTTTTATGAATGCAGTAGGGCTTACAAACCCTGGTGCGGAAGCTAGTTTGGAACAGCTGGCAGCCTTGCAGGTTCCGAATGACAGGTTTCTGCTGACGTCGATATTTGGCGGCAGCGTAGAAGAGATAGTCGCGGTGGCCCAACTGCTGGCGCCTGTTTCAGATGGCCTGGAGCTCAACCTGTCCTGCCCCCACGCCAAAGGATACGGCATGGATATGGGTCAGGATGCCGGCTTGGTGAAGGAAATCACCCAGGCGGTTAAAGCGGTTGTGAACATCCCTGTTGTGCCGAAACTGACCCCTAATGTGCCAAATATCGGCGAAATCGCCCGAGCGGCGGTAGAGGGTGGGGCGGATGCGTTGTGCGCTATTAACACGACCGGGCCCGCTTATTACACAGCCTATGGGGAGCCTGTACTAACGAATAAAATGGGGGGAATGTCTGGCCGCGGCGTGTTACCGACTGCCTTAAAGTGTATTAGGGAAATGCGTGAGGCAGTTGATGTTCCCATTATCGGCTGCGGTGGTGTTGCGACTCTGGATAACGTAAAGGCGATCCGGCATGAGGGTGCCAGCATTATCGGAATAGGGTCGGCATTGACCGGTATGAATTCAGAGGAAGTCGCGGAATATTTCAGTGAAATACAGTCAGGCCTGGAGAAAGACGAGCCAACGGCGGGCGAGCTGATTACAGTCGATATGGGCTATGAGCCCTATACGCTAATCACTAATGAGAAAGTCTGCGAAGATATTTCGATCCTGACTTTCGATCGCAAGGTTGGCGTCCAGGCAGGGGAGTTTGTGTATGCCTGGATACCCGGCCTTGGAGAGAAACCCTTTTCGGCGTTAACGGATGATCCCTTTGCGCTGGTGGTGATCGACGTGGGGGTCTTTACCCGTGAGTTGCTGAAATGTGAGCCGGGATCAAAAGTTTATGTGCGCGGGCCTCACGGTGTCAAAGTCGCGCCACCAGAGAACTCAAAAATTGTCGCAGTCGCGGGTGGAACAGGTCTGGCGGCGGTCTATCAGATAGCGCGGGATTTCGGTAACGCGGAAGTTTTCCTCGGTGCACGAACCAGTGACCGGTTGTACTTCAAGGATGAGTGTGCGGCTATTGCTAACACTCATATCGCGACAGATGATGGCAGTGAAGGATTTAACGGTGTTGTTACCGTGTTGCTTGATGACTGGTTGAAGGCTAAGTCCGAAGAGGAACTACGCGAGCTTGTCTTCTACAATTGCGGCCCTGCGCCAATGGTACATGCTGCGATCGAGGTTCAGCGCAGCTACGTTAGTGATGACCGGATATTCAGTGCAATTGACTACCTTACGAAGTGTGGGGTCGGCATCTGTGGAGCCTGTCACTCACCAGACGGTCGCCGTATTTGCGTAGATGGCCCCTTTCTTTCAGGATCTTTCTAATCAGGGTTTGAGTGTTCATTCCGCGCTTCTCTGATTATTCCTTGAGTGTTTTTTCCAGCTCGCTCACCATTTGGTCGAACACTTCAATAGTGGCGATAACCGGTGCGGCCGTTGTCATATCGATACCCGCTTTCTTCAGCAATTCAATAGGGTAATCGTTGCTCCCTGAGCGCAGAAGGTTCAGGAAGCGCACCCTCGCAGGTTCCCCGTCTTTTAGTATCATTTTCGCGAGAGCCGTGGCTGCAACAAATGAAGTTGAGTACTGGTAGACATAAAAATTGTCGTTTCTTAGAAAGTGCGGAATTCGACTCCAGGTGCTGTCTATCAGTGGATCCATCTGCACGGAATCACCGTAGTAAGCGATGTAAGTGTCGTGATAGATCTTGTTCAGCGAATCCTTGGTTAACGCTTTACCAGATTCCACTGCAGCATGTGCCTGCATTTCGTAATCGGCAAACAATGCCTGGGTATAAAAGCCGCCGCGGAACTCGTCCAAGTAGGTTTGCAGAAGGAAGACCTTGTCTTCCTTCGAGTCGGCTTCGCTTAACATCTTTTGGAATAGGATCGCCTCGTTGGTCATGGATGCAATTTCCGCGATGAAGGTACGATAGTTTGCGTAGGTGTAGGGTTGCGCTTCTGCTGCAAGGCTCGAATGGATCGAATGTCCATATTCATGAGCAAGTGTTGAAACGCTGTTGAAGGTGCCGTTGTAGTTCATTGACAGATAAGGCTTGGAACGGTAAGTGCCCCAGGAATAGGCGCCACCACGTTTACCCTGTGATTCATAGGCGTCTACCCAGCCTTCACTAAATCCCTTCCAGTAAGTGGTGACATATTCGTCCCCGAGCGGCGTCAGGGCGCCGGCTACGATCTTTTTGGCTTCTTCAAACGAGACGTCTTTGATGGTTTCTTCACCAATAGGCGCGGAGGTATCCCAGGGTTGCAGGGTTTCTACGCCCAGCGCCGCGCGGCGAATTTCCATATAGCGCTGCAGTGGGCCTGCGCCCTGCCTCGCTGCGTCGATCAGGTTGGTGTACACCTCCGTAGGTATTGCGTTGCCGTAGGTTGCTGCTTGCAGCGCTGAATCGAAGCCACGAATTTTCGCCTGGAATACCCGCGCCTTGACGTGACCTTCGTAGTTAGCGGCCAGGGTGTTACCCATGCGTTCGTATTCTCCATAGACACCTTTCCAGGCATCTTCCCTGACACGCCTATCCGTTGAACTCATGAAGGCCGCGTAACGAGCTTTTGTGAGTTCAACGGTATTGCCTTGCTCATCGACTATCTCGCCGTACTTGATGTCGGCGTTGTTGAAAGCGCCGTAGACACTGCTGAATTTTCCAAGTGCGTCACTTGCACTGGCCAGAATTCTTTCTTCAGCCTCGCCGAGCGTGTAATCCCGCATACGAAGTTGCTCGTCAATGAAATGACGATAGATGCCCAGTCCCTTCGTTGAGCTGATCATTTTTTCCAGCTTTAGCGGTGGAATCGCAAGAAGTTCGGGCCTCATATATGAGGTGGCTTCGTTGTATTTCGTTGAAAGTGTTCGGGCACGGGAAAAGTTTGCGCCGTTCTCGCCAACCCGCATGTCTTCATAAGACTTCAGCCCGGCGTACACAAAAATATCCGAGATCAACATCTCGATCTCTTCCATCTTCTGGATCGCAGCAAGAAGTGTTTTACCATTATCGCCAAGATGTCCCCTGTAGGATTCAATCTCTGGTAAAAGCGTCTTGTACTTTAGGATGTCTGCTTCCCAGCTATCAGTGGAAACATACATATCAGCTAAATCCCACTTATATTCCGCCGCGATCTCGTCGCGCGCTTTTGGTTCTTCGGCGTGAAGTGATGAGGCACCTATCAGCAGGATTACAGGGACCAGCTTGGTGATGTATTTCATGTGGTTCTGGGAGCCTTTTCTTGATGAAGTCACTTAAATGGACGATTTGCGGGACGGCAATCGGTGTGTGATGCTAACCGAAAGTGGCGGGCGAAGAAATCGCCTTGCGTTGATTTGCAGGTTCTGCGAGATGAATATGATTGATATTGATACAGGCACAGAGGAACTTCTCTGTCGTATTGAAGATAGGGTCGCGGTGGTTACGCTAAATAAACCACACAAAAAAAATGCCCTTGGCGATATCCTAACTCCTGCGTTGCGATCTGTGTTGTTGGTCCTTGCGGATGACGAACGTGTAGGTTGCGTGATGATCACCGGGGCCGGGGACGCGTTCTGCTCAGGTGGTGATGTCAGTGGCATGGGGGGTGGTGGAACACCCAAACCCCGAGATGAGCGTGTCGCAGAATTGCTCCAAAAGCAGGAAACATTGACCCTGCGGCTTCATGAGCTGGGCAAAGTCACTGTTGCCGCGTTGCCTGGTGCAGCTGCGGGTGCTGGATTGTCGATTGCACTGGCCTGTGACCTCAGGGTCGCCTCGAGCAATGCCTTTATCACTACTGCGTTTAGGAATGTTGGTCTTTCCGGTGATTATGGGGCCAGTTGGTTCCTCCCACGACTGATTGGGTTGTCGAAAGCCAAGGAATTATTCTATACAGCGAGGCGGGTAAGTGCTGAAGAAGGCGAAAGGCTGGGTCTTTTTAACCAGGTCTTTCCTGAGGAAACCTTTCGCGACGATGCTTTCACCTACGCGCGGGAGATTGCCAATGGGCCATCTGATACTCTGTCGCGTATGAAGACAAACCTCAATCAGGGCGTTAGTCAGGGTTTGAAGGCTAGTTTGTTGCTTGAGGCACAGCACTTGATCGAGAGTGCTGGATCCGCTGAGGCAAAAGAAGCAATCAGTGCGTTTATGGAAAAACGGACGCCAAAATTTCACCCGTAGTTGGAGTTAAGTTATGAAGTATTTTCTGGTCCTGTGTATCTCTATGCTTGGTTTTCAGGCGGGTGCAGATGAAGTAAAACAGATTGAAAGGCTGTACGAGCAATGGCGTGAAGCGGTCGCAACGGCGGATATTCCTTCGTATGTTGCTGTTTTGGACCCGGATGTCAGATTAATCCCGCCGGGCGCCGACGTGATTGAGGGCGCAGCCCATTATGCGCAGTTTCTGACTCCTGTGTTTGACGCGGCGACTTATAGAATAGAAGTTATTACCCCTCCCAGGGTGGAAATTTTGGATGATATCGCGGTAGCCGAATATGAATATGTGATTCACCTTGAGCTTAAAAATCCGGATCAAGGTATTACAGAGGCAGGAGCACTGACGGCATCTCGTACGGAAGCAAGGTACTTCGATGTGCTGAGAAAGAATGAATCTGGTGAGTTTCGCATATGGCGTCACACCTGGCAGTAATTTAAAGGGGATGGAGGGGATTAAAGGGAAGAGAAGTTTAATCCCCTCCGTCCCCGTTAACCTGTCTTCTTTAAAACGCTTTAGGGCTTTCAGATGCGGTTGAGTGACCAGTTTTCTGTGTGTACGATTCGCTCGCCTTTGTTCAATGTGACGAGGGGGCCGAGGCTTTCCAGTTCAAGCATCGTTCCGTCAGTAAAAATTTCGAGGTTGCAGTTGCCATCCGGATAGATCGCATCTTGACGATAGTCGATTGTTTTTGAGAACCGGTAACCGTCAACTTCGTAGTGTGCCGTTAGCATTTGGTGCAGGAAACCGAGCTTGGTGGAAGGCTTATTGGCGTCCTGGCTGATTTCCAATCGATCTTCACACCAGTTAAAACGGGGATCACGTAGCTCAGTGTACGCCCACAAAGATATGTTTCGATTTGGTAGTAAGTCCAGGTCGGCGTTACGGCTGGCGTCCTTTTCGGTTGGAGGCAGATCGTTTGGATGCAGGCTTCTGCGCGGCATTGGTATAACGGCTTTGCCACCCGGCTTGAATACCGTCAGACCCCAGGGGGCGATGCCGGAGCTCATTGTTCTGGCGGCTATTATGCTGTGATTGAGCGCAACGCTGGACGTTGTTTCATCGAGAATGATTTCAATTTCTTTCTCGATTCCGCTTTCAGCTTCCGCGGGTGTGCGCAGGCAGACATGGTTTTCACCCATGATAGTAAACGATACCGGTTGGTTGTCCGGGAAGTAGGATGAGGTTGTCTCCGGGGCTACCCAGAGGCGATGACCGCCCCTGATCTGCCAGTCTGCTTCTCCGGATTTCCCCAGTTGATCATCAAAGGTTTTGAATACGTTCAGTCCACCGTGGCGGCGGTAGGAGATGATTCGTGGCCCGACGTCGAGCGTAATCAGCAGCTCGACTTCACTGTTTTCGAGCACCAACACCTGCTTCCAGCCCATAGCCGGTCTGATTTCTGCACTCATCGGTTTACTGTCATTCCATCAAAATTAACGAACACCAGGCATTGTGCCAGCACCAGTCATTGTGCTCACACCCGGTTGTTCAAAAGACCATTGCCAGTATGGTGTCTGTGATTGTGATCAGCAATGCCGCGATGAATGTTGTTCCGATATCTTCAATCTCAAAATCTTCTAATAGCTGGTCGGTAATCCATAACAGAAAGGTATTGATGATGATCAGGAAGACCCCCAGCGTGATGATGATAAATGGTAGCCCGAGCAGTTTGAGCATAAAGCCAAGGGTTACGTTGATCAGTCCATAAACGATAGCAACCATGACAGATGTGCCGTAAGAGTCGACATGCATGCCCGGCAGGGTTCGGGAAATAAACAGAATTGCAGCGCCCAGACACATTACGTGAAGTATTAACTCAATCATTGGCAGTTCTCCTTTGTATGGTTGTAGTACAAGTTTCGTGCCGGATTATAAGTTATTGAATTAATTGGATTACATATTCTTCGTTTGGTGAAATTGGCGAACCATTGAGCAATTTGGCCAATCCCGCTCAGGAAGCGCCCTATTAGGAATCAGGGTGATTTCTTTGGTGGGTTGTCAGCAAATTGAGTTATTCGAAATGTGCCCGGGGTCTATTCAGCAGAGCGATTTCCCAACAGGGTTGCCAATGGGCAAACTAGACTTCTTGTAACAAGTTGAAGGTAACCAATATGCTGGACTTACACTACTGGCCCACACCAAATGGCAAGAAAGTCACCATCCAACTGGAAGAATGTGGCATCGAGTACAACCTGGTTGAATGCAATATCGGTAAGGGCGACCAGTTCACTGACCATTTCCTTTCGATTAACCCCAACAACAGAATGCCTACCCTGGTGGATCATGATCCCGAAGATGGACAGGGACCGCTCTCGGTATTTGAGTCTGGTGCGATCATGCTTTATATCGCTGAAAAGACAGGCCAGTTCATGCCTGCTGATGCCCGCGGAAAATACAACGTCATGCAGTGGGTGATCTGGCAAATGGCAAACCAGGGTCCCAAAACCGGTGAGTGTGGCCACTTTCGCAGGCTCGCCGACGACCAGGGGGACCAGTCCTATGCGGTGACCCGTTTTACTGATGAGGTCAATAGATTTTATGGCGTGTTGAATAACCAGCTGTATAACCAGCGCTACCTATGCGGTGACGAGTATACGATCGCTGACATGATTTGCTATCCATGGACCATTAATTGGGAAGGCCAGGGCCAGGACATTAGTGAGTTCAAGTATTTTAAACGATGGTTCGAAGAGCTGGGTGATCGCCCTGCGGTACAAAGGGGCATGGCTGCGGGATCAGAACTGCAAAATGATTTTTCCAAAATAACCAAGGAAGAAGGCGTCAAACTTCGTGCGCTGCTCTATAACCAGCGTGCCAGGCAGGCACCTGAAACCGGAGGGATTGAAGTGTGATCGATGGTTGAAAGTCCATCACGGGACCGGTGAAGCGTTCACCCGTGGCTGTCAGTTGTGCGACCGGTATGCCGCAAGCGGATTGTGTGGAGACAGGTCTGCTCTATCGGGACCGCAGCGGAGAGATCTATTCGGTGTCCCATCGGCCTGAGCACCGTCCAGGGAGTCGATCGAGGTCAGAACACTGTTGTTTTATTGGGTTTTCTGGTGCTCGTCGGCAACCAGGGCAATGAGCCGGAAGAATCCATGGGTAAATTTTCCCCAGGCGAAGTTCAGGAATAGTGCAAGAACACAGCCCAGATGTACTGCCAGCAACAATCCCAGTGCCCCGGTTCCTTTGGCGATGGGTAAACCGAGGCCTGTAAGACTGGTAAGAAACAGGAGCACTGTCAGGCTCATACCATAGCCATTGTCATTTGAGACCAAACGTTGATCAGTTGTTTGCTTTATCCTGAAGAGGCCCGTACACCCCACCAACAACATGATCCCGCCTGTCACCCCGAGTATTTTTGGCGGGGTCAGCCAGCTATAAGGGGCTGGAATATTGAGGCCGTAATGATAAAAAGTTCCGACCAGGGTCGCGGAGAAACACAGAAAGAAACCGATCAAAACGAGATGGTGATAGCGCCGTTTCCATAACGAAGGTGATTCCCCGGATTCGTAACAGCCGCTGCCATGCCCACCATCAAGGTTTTTTAACGTTAGCGCACTGGCGATAGCGGCGCTATAGCTCGCCATCCCGATAGACCAGGGGCTCGGCAATGAAATGGAATGCCAGTACCCGCGCAGGGTCATCCACCAGCTGATAACAACCACCACGGCCGAAAATGAAAAAATGCTCGCCATCACGGAATGAGGCATCAGGTTGTAGAAGTTAACCTGGGGAGCAAGGATTTGTGACACGCCAGCCTGTCCGGCCACGGCCACTAAAAATAGGCTGATGGAAACCAGCAGACTTATCACCATAAACTTGCTGCCGTTTAGTAGTGCCGGCTGCATAAATGCAGGCCAAAGGAACTGTGTATAGCTTTCAAGACGCGCCTGTTCGAAAACCGCCGGTACGTTGACGTTGAATTCATGTGGATCTGCGTATTGGCAGTGCTGGTAGCAGGCGCCACATTGATGGCAAAGGTTGGACAGGAACTCGATATTGTTTTGCGTGAATTCTGTTTGTCGCTCCATGGCTGGAAAAACTGCGCAATGCCCTTCGCAGTAGCGACATGCGTTGCAGATGGTCATGACCCTGATCGCTTCAGTGGTCGTCTGGTTAGCTGGCATGTCTGGCTGCCTCCCGCCCGGCAATACGGCCGAAAACACTGCCGATTGTCATACCGATACCTGCCAGATATCCGCGGCCCAGGATATTACCCGCCATCATCTCGCCTGCAGCGAAAATATTCTCGCTGGGATTGCCGCCTTCGACTTGCACTCGTGCCCGATCGTCTACGGCCACACCGAGGTAGGTGAAGGTTATACCGGGTCTTAACGGGTAGGCGCTATAAGGCGGTGTGTCTATCTGCCTGGCCCAATGGCTTTTATTGATGGGTAATCCCTCAGTGCGGCATCCGTCAAGAGCCTGGTGATCGAATGACCCTGAAACTGTCGCCGCGTTGAATTGGTCAATGGTTTTCAGGAGTGAATCGGCCGGAATATTGATCTGTCTTGCAAGGTCATCAATTGTTGTTGATTTAAGGGGTGGTAGTACTGTGGGCATAAAGAGGCCGTCGGCTTTGGCATCTGTGATGGCATACCCAATTTGGTCGGCCTGGGCTGCAATCAACCTGCCCCAGATGGCGTAGCGCTTAGGCCAAAAATCCTCACCTTCATCAAAGAATCTTTTACCCTCGTTGTTAACAACAATACCCAGGGGAACTGAATCGACACGGCTAACGATACCGCCGTCATATGCCGGTGCACGCCCATCGATGGCGACGGCATGGCACTGGCCTGGATCGCCAACCTGTTTGAATTTTGCGTCAAGCAGTTGACGCAGGATGTTGCCTTTGTTGTAGGGGGTGCCACGCACCAGGAAATTTCTGGCTGCGGGTCCCCAGGCCTCTTCAAGCCAATCAAGGTTTGCTTCAAAGCCACCCGCGGCGGCGACTAGAGAATGGCCGGAGATATGGTGTGTGTTATTTACCTGTTGATAGGTGAGGTCGATAAAACGGTCGCCTGAGATATTGAGAGCGATGTCGGTTGCTTCATAAATCGTATGGACGCCAAGGTTCGCAGCCACCCGGTAAAGAGAGTTGACGAGGGCCTTGCCACCCCCAAGGAAAAAAGCGTTGGTCCGGCCCAGGTGGAGTGTTCCGGACAATGGGAGCTGGAAGGCGACACCGTGGTCTTGCAGCCATGCTATAGAGTGTTCAGATTCCCGGATGGTGAGTTCCGCCAGCGTGTGATCAGTATCACCGCCGGTGACCCGTAACAGGTCATCAAGGTACTCATCGAATCCATAGGCACCCTCCATGGGGAAGGCGCCTGATTCGTGCATTGGACGCAGGTTTCGGGTGTGCCGGGTATTTCCACCGCGTAGCGCCCTGGGTGCAATTTCCAGAATACAAACGGTTGCACCATTTTCGGCAGCGGTAATCGCGGCGGTAAGGCCAGCCTGGCCACCGCCAAGGACAATGACATCAAAGTGGGCTAATGATGTCATTGTAGTTGGTTGCTACTTGTCGGTAACTGCGCCTTCAGAGGCGGAGCTGACCAGCTTCGCATATTTGGCGAGCGTGCCTCTGGTTGCATAGGGTGCAGGCTGTGTCCAGGCTGACCGGCGTTGCTCCAATTCTGCATTTTCGATATGAACATCTATACTCTTGGCTTCGGCATCGATAGTAATGGTATCACCGTCCTCTATTAGCGCGATGGTACCCCCATCAAACGCTTCCGGGGTAACGTGGCCGATAACGAAACCGTGGGAGCCACCGGAGAATCTACCGTCTGTTATCAGGGCAACGCTGTCGGATAGGCCGCGACCATTGATTGCACTGGTCGGGGAAAGCATCTCACGCATGCCGGGCCCACCTCGTGGACCTTCGTAACGAATCACCAGGACATCTCCAGCGACGATCAAACCTGCAAGGATAGCTTTGAGAGCCGCTTCTTCGCCATGGAAGCACTTTGCGGTGCCTTTAAACTGAAGGCCTTCATGGCCTGTGATTTTGGCGACGGCGCCCTCGGTTGCGATATTGCCTCGCAAGACGACCAGGTGTGAGTCTTTTTTAACCGGGTTGTCCATTGGGCGGATGACTTTCTGGTCCGCTGGATAGGGTTTTACGTCCTCGAGGTTTTCCGCCAGTGTCTTACCGGTAACCGTCAGGCAGTCGCCGTGCAGCAAACCTTCAGACAGCAATATTTTCATCAGCGGTTGAATACCACCAATTTCGATGAGCTCGCTCATCGAGTATTGTCCCGCTGGTCTCATATCAGCGAGTACCGGGACTCGTGCGCCTATTCGGCTGAAATCATCGAGGGTCAGTGGGATGCCTGCCGCGTGGGCTATGGCAAGAAGATGCAGAACTGCATTGGTTGACCCTTCCAGAGCAATGACCACGGTGATCGCGTTTTCGAATGATTTGATCGAAAGAATATCGGAAGGCTTGATGTCTTGCTGGATCAGTCGGACGACAGCTTCACCTGCGGCGTAGCTGTCGGCCCGCTTGTTATCTGAAATGGCTTCCTGTGCAGATGAATTAGGCAGCGACAGCCCCAGGGCTTCTATCGCTGAAGCCATGGTGTTGGCGGTATACATCCCTCCGCACGAGCCAGGGCCAGGAATCGATGTTGATTCAACGTCCTTCAATTCGATATCCGATATCTTGCCGGCAGCATGCTGGCCAACCGCCTCGAACACGGACACGATGTCTCGGCGATCTTTTCCTGGCTGGATCGTGCCGCCATAGACAAACACACTGGGGCGGTTGATTCTGGCCATTGCCATAGCGCAGCCTGGCATATTCTTGTCACAGCCACCGATGGCAACGAAACCGTCGAAGCCTTCAGCGCAGACTACGGTTTCAATAGAGTCCGCAATGACTTCACGGGACACCAGTGAATACCTCATGCCGGGAGAACCCATCGAAATACCATCAGAAACAGTAATGGTATTAAAGGTCACCGCCTTGCCGCCCGACTCGTCAGCGCCCATGCCTGCTGCGTCCGCCAGCTCATTGATGTGCATGTTACAAGGCGTCAGGTTACTCCAGGTTGATGCAATGCCTACCTGTGATTTTTCGAAGTCTTCCTCTGTAAATCCGACGGCATACAGCATTGCTCTGGCGGCAGCTTTTTCGTTGCCATCAACTACCAGTGATGAATAGGGGCGTTTGCTCTTGTCGTTGGCCATATGACTTTCTCGTAGACTGTTTGGGTCAGCAAATTACACGATTGCCCAGCGCTATGCTATCGACAAGTTTGCAAGATAGAATGTCGAAAAGTGGAATGGAGAGAACTCGATGGCGCAAGACTGGAAAGGCACGGCCTACAATCAGGTACCACATTCGAAGAATGAAATTCATGGTGACAAGGTCGCAAAGCATTTTGGGTTTAAAGGCGGTCTTGTACCAGGCGTCACTGTTTCAGCCTATCTGCTGCACCCGGCTGCGGTTAGCTATGGCATGGATTTCCTGGAACGGGGTTTTGCTCATGTGAGAGTCAATTCGCCGCTCTATGATGAACAGGCCTTTGAAATTCATATTGAGAACCAGATCGGGCACCAAACCCGGACTCAGGAACAAGAGCAGGGCGATCGAGGATACAGCGCTGTGCTGGTACCGAATGGCGAGGCCCCTTGTGCAACAGCCGAAATTCACGTTGCGGGCACAAAAGCGGACCCACCGGTGAGGCGGGAAGATGAATTCGGAGACCAAAATGCCGCGTCAGTGCCGGCAACCCGGGAAAATATGGAGGCGCTGCGAGAGTCCGGTTGTAAAGCATTCACGTACCGTTGGAACGCTGATCACGAGATGAGTACCTATCTCCGTGAAAGATCAGGGATGGCTGCGCCCTACAGTATGGAAGAGTATGCGAACCCGTCTTTTGTCCTTGGAATCTCCAACTGGGTACTGGCAGCCAACGCCTATATGAATCCCTGGGTGCATATGGAAACAAAGTCCCAGAACTATGCGCCAATTCCGCAGGGTACAAAAGTGGTCGGTGAGATGGAGATTAAAGATCTGTTTGACAAGAAAGGCCATGAGTTTGTTGATGTGCTGGTTAACATTTTTGATGTTGAATCGAGCAGGTGCTACTCCAGTATCGAACTCCGTGCAATATATAAGCTGCGCGGATTATGATGCTGCAGTATCCTGTCAACAGGCTGTGGGGTTTCTCAGTGACGTTGTGTGACGGCTAACTCAGGCAGCGTTCTGATTCTGCTGTGGTTCTGCAATAGCCAGCATTTGCTCGCGTTTGGGTCCGCGTTGAAACCGTGCACGGTTGTTCTTTGCGCGGCCTCTCAGCATATAGCGTAATATCGTCCAGCGAATCTTGTTGTCTTTCAGGAAGTCCCCTGGTTTTTCCATTAGGTTAAAGGTTCGCATGGCGCCCCGTAAGACGTGAAGCTGTTCACTAGCGGCGCTGTTGATAGCATCGCCGAAAGCTGCCTTCAACCATTTTTTGAAACCGCCCGTGTCTTCTGTGTCTTTGCCTTCAAGGACGGCGACTGCTCGTTTTATACCCCGCTTGTCTTCAATAAGACTCGCAGAAAATATGGGACGTAGCTCGTTTTCTGTTTCTTCATCGAACTGAAGGGCGCGTTCAACGGGATCGGTGAACTCATCCAGAATGCGTGCCAATAGGTGTGCATGGATGGTGCCGGTCGAGCATCCCCTTCCGTAGAGTGGATTTGTTCTGACTGCCGAGTCGCCAACCGCAAAGAAGTTGAGCGCGACGGGAATACCGTCATTTACAAAGTGGCGCCACGTAGCGTGGATGTCGCCGAATCCGAACGAGGAGGTGGTAGGTGTCGATTTAGATGAACTCACCCAGGGCTTCAGTCCGGGGATGGCGTTGCAGATATCATCGAACTGGTTCGGATCCTTGATGGCTTCGCGGAGTTCTGTCTCATGGTTTGGCAGACAGATAATGACTGCGAAGTGACCGTTGTCGCCAGGGAATACGCCATATTTCATATAGCCAAGGTCGCCTGCGGAACGTTCCTTATTGTGCCGTGAGGGTTCCTGTTCTCCGGGGTTAAGCTGGTAATGTCTGGTGTAGTAAACAATATCCGCATCATCGTCTTCCGTTGTAACGATGCAACCCAGCGCATCCAGCCACGCCGGAAAATTTGTTCCCCTGCCGCTGGCATCAACGACGACGTCATGGCTAACCTGTTCAATGTCTCCGCGATCAACCTGGACCTCCAGCCCAGTAAGGGTGATGTCCTCGCTTGTACCGCTGGTCGTCATACCCACAACATTGCTTGTGTTATTAATGGTCACATTGTGTTTGCTTTCAACGTACCGGCGGAGAACCGTCTCCATGGTTGCCCTGCGGCACATAAGCATCCACATATCTTCGTCAGTAGGCTCTGGTTCATACTGGAGTAGTAATTCGGGTGGTAACATGTCACTGAAGGACATCTTTCGAGCGCCGGCTTCCCAGAATTGCTCTATCAGATCCGGGTAGTTCTTTTCGAGCAGGTTACACATGACCCCCAGAAAGGCATGTGGATGCCTGAACTGGGCGGCTCCCCTGCGATTCCATTCAAAAAAGGCCTGGTCTGCTCCACCTTCCGGTGGCTCCATGTCACGCTCATAGATAGTTACGGTGTTACCTTTCGCTGCCAGCGCAAGACCGGTGCAAAGACCGCTGATACCTGCTCCAACGACTGCAATGTTTTGTTTCATATTGGCTATTTTACTGAATTAAGAAAATCAATCATTAGGGAATTCACTTCGTCAGGCGCTTCCTGTTGTGTCCAGTGGCCAATATCGGGAATCAGCTGGTTCACTTTCAGGTTGGTCACGTAACGGGGCATGTTTTTCAGTGCATCCGCTGCGAGCATAATCACGCCATCTTTTTCACCTGCGACAAACAGGGCAGGCTGGTTTATTTCTTCGGAACAACCTTCGGTTAAGGACCAGGTCAGGTTGTGGTTTCGGTAGTAGTTCAATGGGCCTCGAAACCCGCTTTGTTCAAACTCGGCGGTGTAAAAGTCGAGATCGCTTTCTGTACACCAGTTGCCGAGTGTTGCTGGGTCTTCGATATCAGATAGCAAGTCTGAGTCGGGTGATCTAGGTGCTATAAAGTTGCCTGCGTCGAAAGCACCAGAGCCTATGTGGTAAAACTTCCGGAGGTTCACCCTGACGTTAGTCTCCCATTCGGCCTCTGCAACACCTGGTTCCTGGAAGTAAAGCTGGTAGAAGAACATGTCTTTGAAAATTTCTTTCATCATATCGAGCGGTGGCGCTGCTGCCCTCGGGCTAAACGGCACGGAGAGTACGCCGACCGCAGTGACTTTATCCGGGTGGTGCAACGCGCAGGACCAGGCAGTTGGGGCGCCCCAGTCATGGCCAAAGACTATCGCTGTTTCGTACCCTAGAGCAGAAATGAGTCCGATAATATCGTTGGTCACCTCTACCTGGTTGTAGGTAGCGATGTCGCCGGGTTTATCACTCTTTCCGTAGCCGCGCATATCCGGCGCGACAGCGTGGAAGCCTGCGTCGGCCACCGCGGGAATCTGGTGACGCCACGAGTACCAGGATTCTGGAAAGCCGTGAAGCATCAGTACAAGGGGACCTTCCCCCTGTTCTGCGATGTTAAGTTCAATTCCGTTTGTGCTGACCCGGCGTTGGTTTATTTTAGACACGTTCGCTTCAGACACATTATGCTCCGGGAATAATTGAGCCGATAGCGGACTCTGTATATTCACCATGTCTGTAGGCGATCTCACCGCCAATAATGACTGTGTCTATCCCTACGCTGTCCCTGACATAACGGCTGCCGTTGCCGGGCACGTCCTGAACGTAGTACTCTTCGCCGCGATCAATCTGTTCCGCATCGAATATCGTGATATCAGCTGCGTAGCCAAGGTGTAGAAGCCCGCGATTGTTCATGCCCCAGATGCTGGCTGTGTCCAGGGTGATTTTCTTTACCGCTTCCTCGACCGTGAGTGCCTTGCAGTTACGGACAAACTGGCTGAACAAGTAGCCCGTATCGCCATAAGTTGAAAAGGAAAGAATATGAGCTCCGCCATCACTGGCGCCCAGATGAACCCTGGGATTGGCCAGTAAGCTGCCAACAATGTCGTTGTCCGTATGGCCCATGTTCAAGGCTAGAAAGTGTGCCTGGAGGTCTTCTTCAATTGAAAGGTCGATCATGGTGTCTATGGTGCTGGTATTTCGGGTAGCCGCAATTTCGGCCAGCGTTTTTCCAACAAACTGTTGGTTGGCGTCTGAATCTACCTGTCGCAAAATGAGGCCATCCCACATCCGTGACATGGTGGCCGCTTCTGCGACCAGTTGTTTACGCTTGGCTTCATCTTTGAGGGCGGCTTTGATGTCGTCATGGCTGCCGAATCTCATCATCTGATACCAGCTCGGCAACCTGATAAACAGCAGGCTGGGCACTTCAAAACAAAAGCTGATGTCAATAGGTCTCGTCTGGACCTGGGGCCATACGCGGGCACCACGCTTGAATTGTTCATCGACCCTGGCCATGATCCTATTGACGCTGTCATTCTCTGTCACGTTGACAAACAGCGGCGAGAAGGTTGTCGTGATCTTGTGCTTCAGGCTGATTTCTGCCAACTGGTCAATTCGAGCGAGAGTGATGTCAGCGTCATAAAACTCGTGCACAATTTGCAAAATCCGGTTGAATTCTCCGAGCACCTCACAAAGTGCGTGCAGCTCTTGCTGATCTGCATATCGGCTGGGCACTGGCTGCAGTGTTTCATCCATGTCCACAAAACTGGTGGACATCCCGATGGCGCCATTACGCAGGCACTCCCTCAGGAGTTCCTGCATCTTGCCAAGCTCTTCGTCATTTGCGGTGCGCTGCATTGAATCATCACCCATGACCCAAAGGCGCAGAACACTGTGTCCAACTAGCGGCGCAACATTGATGGTGAGGTCTTTTTGTATCCGGTTTAGAAACTCTTCAAAGGTTTCCCAGTTCCACTCAACGCCTTCCTCGAAAGCCTTGATGGGCATTTCCTCGATTTGGTTAAACATGCCCACCAGCTTCATGCGATGTTTTGCTTTTAGTGGTGCAAGTGACAGTGAACAGTTACCGGGCACAATGGTCGTGATGCCATGTTCGATAGCGGGCTTGGCTCGTCCATCCCAGAGTAGCTGCGCATCGAAATGCGTGTGTGGATCGATGAACCCGGGGGATACTGTTTTCCCAGCAGCATCAATTTCCAAGGCTGCGGGCTCCAAGATGCTTCCGCTGGCAACAATTTTTCCGTCTTTGACACCAACATCGCCAAGGTATCCGGGCATGCCGGTACCGTCTACGATTGTGCCGTTACGAATGATGAGGTCCAACATGATTTTTACTCCGGAATTTTATTGATATCGATTGTATGAAACCTGGAGTGCGTCGCGCACTTTGTCCCAGGATTGTCCTTTAACATCTTCGATCGAGCTGGCGTTGCACGAATCCATCAGGGCTGAAGTCGCCATCTGGTCTAGGGCAACTTCTGTAGTGCCACCATTCTCGTATTCTATAGAGACAACGAGTTCGGCAATGCCTTCATGGGCAGCAGCCACCCTTACATCCCTGATGATTGCAGATTCCATCTAGGCCTGGGGTGGTGCTACAAAAATAATGTCACTCGGCAGTATTGGGTTACCTGCCCGGCTTGAATCTTTTGCTGCTGCGGGACGCATAAAGACGTGCAGGTTCCAGCTTTGCAGTATGCCGACTGCCTCTTCACTGCCCATATCGGGAAGCTCTCGCTGAGCGATGGATTCCCAAGTGTCCTGGCCTTCGGGAAAGATAGACTTGCGTGTTTGATTGAGTGTTGCCATGCAGCTTTTATGTCGATTTATTGGAGAGCTTTAACATAACCGAGATATATTCCAATGTCATTGCTCATCACTTGAACAGATATGGTCCATCACCTATGGTGACTACTAAAAAGGAGGTGGCGTATGTGGCTGAGAATCAGGCAAATAGCGGGAGTAGCGGAAAAGTTGCAGCCGGTGGAAGACGACCTAAAAGAGATACTGGGCATTGAAGTTTGCTACCGGGATCCCGGGGTTGGTTACTTCGGCCTGGAAAACGCCCTGTTTCCTATCGGCGACCAATTGCTTGAAGTGGTTGCGCCAATCCAGGAAAACACAGCGGGTGGACGCTATATTGAACGAAGAGGTGGGGATAGTGGCTACATGGTGATTACGCAATGTGACGACCACCCACCACGCCGCGCTCATGTTGATGAGCTGGGTATCCGCATTGTTTTGGACAACCAGTCCAGTGAGTTTATTAATCTTCAACTACACCCTCGGGATACGGGGGGCACGTTTTTCGAAATTGACCAACAGTTGGGTGAAGGTGCGCTGAATGAGGATGGCCCCTGGCATCCTGCGGGGCCAGACTGGCAGCGAGCGAAGCAGCTGGGACGGGTGAAGGGTATAGCCGCAGCAGAAATCCAGTGCGACGACCCTGCATCCGTGTCGCAGCGCTGGGCGGAAATCGCGCAGCTGCCACTTGATACCTCAGATGGGATTTCCCAAATCTGTTTTGAAAATGCTGTGGTCAGGTTCGTAGCCTGTACCGACGGCCGTCCCGAAGGTCTTGGCGGCATCGACATCGAAACCACAAACAAGGCTGCGATTCTTGATGCGGCTGCTGCTCGCGGAAAGATCAGCGGCGAAGACCAGGTTTATCTTTGCGGAATGAGGATGAATCTCGTATGAATTACACAGACATTGAATATGAAGTCATAGGCAGCGCTGCCTTGCTGACACTTAATCGACCGGAAAAGTTGAATGCGTTCACTTACCATACGCTCAGGGAAATTCGCGAAGCAGTAGATGCAAGCGTGCAGAACCCTGAGGTCGTCGGAATTGTAATCACCGGTAACGGCCGTGGTTTTTCGTCAGGCCTTGATTCTGCGGTTCTTGCAAGTGTTACCAGTGGCAAAACAGCCACAACCACTGATGAAGCCAGCGATGAGCTTCCAGGGATATTTTCTTACCTTCTAGAAGTACCCAAGCCGGTTATTTCAGCGATTAATGGCGTCGCCGCTGGTGGCGGGTTAATTCTGGCGTTGATGAGCGACATCCGGATTGCCGCACGAGATGCGGCCCTGACAACGGTATTTCTGAAACGTGGGTTGATTGCGGAACATGGTTCCAGCTGGATACTGCCAAGGCTTGTTGGAACAGGCAGGGCGCTGGACCTTCTGTGGGCAAGTGACAAGGTCACTGCCGAAGAGGCGCTCAGTCTTGGGCTGGTCGATAGGTTATCGGAGCCGCAAAATTTGTTATCGGATGCACTCCAATACATTGAGAAGCTGGCCGTTACTTCTGCCCCTGCAGCCATCGCTGAGACCAAACGACTGGTGTATTCACATCTAGGCAAAGGCTATCGCGAAGCGTTGATTGAAGCCACTGTGTCACAGAACGCCTTTGTCGCGAGGCCAGATGCCAAAGAAGGGGCGCAGGCGCTGATCGAAAAACGCGTGCCCAAGTTTGAGCGCCTGGGAAAGGATGACACTTTCTAGTTTTACATCTTTTAGTCTTACATCTTGGTGCCTGACCAGATGCTGGAAGTTAAGTACCAATTGATTGGTTGTTTTGAGGGTCTGTGTTCAGAGGACCTTGATGACTCGGCGGTCGATTCTCTTCATTACGTACCAACTGACGGCGCCAGCGACTGCCGCGAAGCCCGCAATGTAGACGATGTCGAAAATTGGCGGCCATTGGTTATGCAGCAGTACTTCGCGATAATCCTTCAGCATTACTGCCACGGGATTCAGGCAAAGAATTGCCCGCAGACTTTCATCGAAGATAGAAAGAACCCATGTATAAAACAGGTTCTATAAACCACCAGAGAAAGCCGATGTAGGCGCGGCTTGCCTCGGACTCAAGGTCGGCCTAGGCTTTTACAGTAATGAGTTTCAGATAGTTCATGGGATAAAAACCTATCCTGCTATTCGAATTTTCGTTGTTCCCACCATGGGAAGAACTCTGGCATGTCGGTGCTGACCTTTCCCGAGAACTCAGCTGGTCGCTTCTCGAGGAAGGATTGTACGCCCTCATGGGCGTCTTCTGATTTTCCGGTGAAGTAAACACCGCGGGAATCGATCTTGTGAGCCTCCATCGGATGATCCGCGCCAAGCATCTTCCACATCATGTGACGAATCATGGTGACCGAGACAGAGGATGTTTGTTCGGCGAATTCGTGTGCGAGATCACGGGCCGCGGGCATCAGGTCATTTTCTTTATGGACACTGCGTACGAATCGTTTTTCCAGAGCCTCCTGGGCATCAAAAATCCGACCTGAATAGGCCCATTCCAGCGCTGTGTTAATGCCGACACAGCGCGGCAAAAACCAGCTTGAGCAGGCTTCAGGCACGATCCCGCGTTTCGAAAAGACAAACCCGTAACGCGCTTTGTCCGAAGCCATTCGAATGTCCATCGCGCATTGCATGGTTGCACCGACGCCCACGGCTGGACCGTTGCACGCCGAAATAACCGGTTTCAAGCATTCGAACAGTCTGAGTGTTAATACACCTCCACCATCAGGGTGAATGCCGCGGCCGTCTGATTCATAGTCGAATGTTTCACTGCCGCTCGAAAGGTCTGCGCCCGCGCAAAACCCGCGGCCAGCGCCCGTAAAAATGATCGCCTTAACATTGTCATCAGCATCAGCACGATCCAGGGCGTTGTGTATTTCAGATGACATTTGACCGTTGAAAGCGTTCATGCGTTCAGGCCGATTAAGAGTGATGGTCAGAATGTTGTCTTCCACCTCGTAGATAATCGCTTCGTAATCCATGATGATTCTCTTCTTTTGGGTTTTTCGTTTGTTAACTGTAAGTGTTGATTAACTGGTCAAACAGGTGGCGCTGGGCATGGGAGCCGCCGATTCTGTAGATGTCGTTTTGTACACTTTGCATGAGTGTTACGCCTTCGCTTTTTTGCTCGGATGCGAGTTTCGTCAGGGCCGTTGCCATGGTTTCACCCACTATTTTAGCGACAGTTCCCTGACTGGTTTTCGCATTCGACCAGTGGTGAAAGTGATCCAGGCCCGCCTTTACCGTTTTCGCATCTCCCAGTATTGCAGGCGCTATCAGGTAATGCAGGCTGGTGAAGACAAGTTCGTCGTCCTGTACACGATTCTTTGAAAGTTCGTGCAGAGGGGCCCAACGATTTCCGACATTCACGCCGGACATCTCCAGACGCCAGAGCAGAGAGGTTGCGTTACAAACATCCAGGTAAAAATCATCCGCAAGAGGTTCAACCAGTGCTTCGTCATAAACAATAAGTGCCTGGTCCAGGTTGCCAAGGCCTATATGCTGCAGGGCTTTGTGCCAGTGTAGGTGGTAGACAAAGTTGTTCGCTGAGTTCCATTCAGGAAGCAGTGACTCGATGAAAGTTATAGCTTCTTCGAAGCGCGATTGCATCTGGTAAACGTGGGTGACCGCATGGGCTGCCCAGATATCCTTTCGGTTGATGTCCAGCGCTTCGAGACCTGCGGCTTCCGCCTCAGGGTAGTGCCCGGATTCTTCCAGGGCGAAGCTGTGCATGCCCTTTAGAAACCCGTAATAACGGTCATTGGTTTCATGTTGTTGCAGTGCAACGTTGAGTGATTCCATCATCTGCCTGCCGCCGCTGCCGTAAAAATGCAGGTAGTGGGCGATACGAAGTGCCAGCATGTCTTTCGGGTAATCTAGGACGATGTCGTCAAAAACAGCAACGGCGTCCATCATTTGGTCTGCCTGCCAGAGTGAGAGCGCCTGAAGGTGGCGCCGTTCCCGGTCATTGAGGTCGGGCCTAGCAGATACGGTGTCGAAACATTGATTAATGGCTGCCCGAAACCTGGGATCTGCGGCAAATTTTAGAAGGTAGGCACGAAAGAGCAGGGCCATCGGCATGGCGGGATCCTGTTCAAGCAGTTGCTCCAGGCTAGGCATGACCTGGGCGGAGGAAGCCAGATAATTTTCCAGGGCCTCGCAAAACAGTTGGACGCAGTCCGGGTTGTCGGTGGTGTAGTCTAATCCCAGTTCATCGCGCATTACGCTCTCCCGCGTCTGAGAAAGCCATTATTGCTGTCCATAAGTACGTTTATCCTGCTGTAGGTACTGACACTCTTCCGGTGTCGATTGCCTGCCCAGAATAGTGTTGCGGTGAGGGAATCGACCGAACTTGCTGATGATATCGCAGTGGCTTTTGATAAACGCAAGGTTTCCCGAGATGGATTCCCGCCATTCCTCTGATGCATGTTCGAGCATATCTTCGAACAGGGAAACAGCTTTCCGTTGAAACTTAAGGTTTTCAGCATGGTGGAGAGGGTGATAAAAAATAATTCGGGCTGGGATATTGAGGTCCAGATGTCCGTCTCTTTCCAGCAGCGAAACAACTACGTCTAGTGCCTGGGCGTCATTTGCATACACCGCAGGTGTTCCCCGGTAAAGATTACGGGAGAACTGATCGAGCAGGATAACCAGGGCAAGAGATCCCTCGGCGGTATTTCTCCAATGGGATAGATCGCCGTTTTCAGCAGACGCCAGGTCTGATTCAAATGCCGTTCGAATATAGTTGTCGGTTTCTGGCTTTGAGTGGTACCAGAGCTTCTGTTGAGTGTCGAATTTTGCCGGGTTTGAGTCAGGAGACCCAAGCCAATAGCTGATGATGGCTTCAGAATTATTACTCGAATGTTTATTCGGCATGTGCCATCAGTTCTTCCTCTGACAGTTCAAGGTATTTCGACAGGTAGTGCACACCCATATAGAAAGGCAGGGTGTCTGCCAATGCGACACTTAGCTTAAACAGGTAGTTGCTGGCCATGAGCACCAGCATTGCGCCGGCACTCATGACGCCCGCGAGAAACTGGGCGCCAAATGTCACGGTAATCACCATAAACGAATCAACACCCTGGCTGATCATGGTGCTGCCATTGTTCCTTAGCCAGAGGTGCTTGCCTTTTGTGAGTCGCTTCAAGAAATGAAAGATGTACACGTCACAGTATTGCGCGGCGATATACGCCACCATTGAAGCCATGACCGCACCGGTTGTGGTGGAGTAAAGCAGTGTAAACAGCTCTACAGAACCTGTTACCGAGCTACCGTTTGGCAAAGCGACATCTTCCGCCAGTTGAATCAGTTGCCAGGGTGGCTGGTTTTCAGCCCCGACAGAGGGCATGGCATTGCCGAGCCACATGGTGCCTAGAATAAAAAAATTTAGTCCTAATCCAACAGTGACCATAAAGTTCGCACGTGCACGGCCGTATAATTCACTGATCAGGTCAGTACAGAGAAAGGTCAGGGGGTAGGGTAGTACACCCACCGCCAGGGCCATTGGCCCAAGCTGTATGAAACGGGTGATGCCGATGATGTTCAACATTGTCATGGCACACAGGAAGAAACCTGCGAGAACCAGAAATACTCTTTCTCGTCTCTCTCGGACTTCGTCGGAAATTTCTCTGGGCTGGCTTTGCATACTAGTTCTCTATTTGTCCGAGATTAGCGTGAATGATGGCTCCGTTTATAACCGGGTTGTCTGCAGCAAAGCAGATTGTCCCTGCGATCTCGGTGGGCTCGATCAGCCGTCCAAAGGTTGATCCCGCGGCGATACTATCCAGTATCTCCTGCGAATCACCGACGTGAGCCCTTAACATTTCGGTGTTTGTGAATCCGGGACAGACGCAGGCAGTATGTATACCAGAACCAGCCAGATCCTGGCAGGTGGCTCGCATCATGCCGATTATTGCGTGTTTGGTAACAACGTAACTAAAGGAATTAGGAACGGCTTTTTCTGACAGCGTTGACCCAACATAAACGATTGACGAGCCGGCGTTCATTTTCGGCAACAGGGCGGCGTTCAAAATTTGCGGTGCGATGACATTGATATTGATAACGGAACGAAAGTTATCGATGTCATCACTTCGTACCGTCTCACTGGTCAGTCTCGCCGCATTGTGGACCAGGTGAAGTACCCCCGGCTGCAGGCTATCCGCGAATGCTGCAACTTTCTGTCGTGCCTGGGTGCCTGCGAGATCAATCAGGACATTTTTTATGCCAGGAATGTCCGCAGGGGTCCGCGACAGGTTGAATACGAGGTGTCCTGCTTCAATAAATTGTGCTGCTGCGGCCTTACCGATACCTTTGCTAGCACCTGAAATTACAACGGTACTCATGACTTCGCCTCTGAATTATTGATATACCAGCTTGCGGTCCCATTTTGCCCAGGGCTGGATGAAACCTTTACTGTCATCTCTCTGATATCCTCCGCCTTGATATCAGGGTGGGCAAGCATTCTTTCCAGCAGGTAATGGCAGAGTTCTTCAACACTGGCATTTGATATCGGCAGGGTTATGACATCCCTCGGCAAAAATGGTAGGCGCTCATCGCCGTAGACCCCCACAATATATTCTCCATCGCGTTCCAGCTGAAAGTAGGGCGATTTCTCTGGCAGGATTGTTTTCTCGTCTAATTCATCGCATAGCTCTTTCATCACTCGTTTGATCAGTGAGTAGTCAAAGATCAAACCGTTGTCATCAATCGGCGAAGTAAGTTCGCATTCTACCTGGAAGTTATGCCCGTGCAGGTCCTCACGCTCAGTCTGGGAGAAAATGGTAAAATGGGCGGCCGAAAAATTCAGGGCCTGCTTGGCTATTTCTATCCTGCCTAGTTTTGTTTTGGTCACGCTATCAGCCGGCGAAAAGTAAATGGGCATGTTAACAGAAGCAACGAAATCCGGCAGTTCCATAGACTTCCGTGTTTCCGCAGCGCCGCCCGGGCGCTAGCAGGTCAGTTGCCAGGGCCTTTGCACTTCAGGCACACTCCTGTATTAATTTTTTTGAATGGAGAATTACTATGTCCCTTTCTACCTTAAGCCGCTCTATTAAAGGCGAAGTCGCGATTGTTACTGGTGCTGCATCAGGTATGGGCAGGGCAACTGCGCACCTTTTCGGTGATGAAGGCGCGCGAGTCGCCTTGATTGATATTAACGACGAACCTTTACAGGCAGTTGTCAAAGAAATGACCGATGTCGGTTACGACGCAAAAGGTTGGGCGTTGGATCTTTCAGATGAGGCTGCTATTGGGAAGGTGTTCTCGGAGATTGGTGATCATTTTGGCGGGATCGATATTCTGGTCAATAATGCGGGCATCTCGATGTTTGCGCCAATAGATTCTGAAGATTACGGGATCGCGTGGAGTAAAAGTATGGCTGTTCTTCTTACTGCGCACACACTAACTATCCGAGCAGCCTTACCGTTGCTGCGTAAGTCCGCGCACGCTCGCATCGTCAATATTGCGTCGACGGAGGGGCTGGGTGCAACTAAATACGGCAGTCCTTATACAGCTGCAAAAACCGGGGTAATCGGTCTGACGCGTTCTTTGGCGGTTGAACTAGGCCCTGAAAACATCACCGTTAATTGTATTTGCCCTGGTCCTATCAATACTGGCATGACGTCAGCTATTGCAGATGGAGACAAGATCATCTTTGCCAAGCGCCGCTCAGCGCTCAGGCGTTATGGGGCTCCGGAAGAAGTCGCGCACGGCACACTCGGTCTGGTTTTACCGGCATCACAATACATCACCGGAGTTACTCTGCCTGTTGATGGTGGCTTGACGATCCGAAATGCTTGAGACGATCACAGCAAACCGCTCAGAGAAAGCTTTCGACCGGGAAAAAATTCACGCAGGGAATATAGGCCTTAATGTTGACCACGCGGCTGTCCAGGTCGAGGTTGAACGCCTTTTGGCCAGCATGAGCTTGCAGCAGAAAATTCATGAAATACGTGGCTGGCAGGCTGCGCCCATCGACGGGCTTTACTATGCCGGTGGTGATGAAGCACTCAAGATTCCTGCTTACAAGATGGTTGACGGACCAAGGGGGGCAAGAACCGGAATGGCGACAGCATTTCCTGTGGCGATTGCCAGGGGAGCAACCTTTGACGTTGAGCTTGAACGCCGGGTTGGTTTAGCCGCGGGCCTGGAAGTTGCCGCAAAAAATGGCAATGTGATCCTAGCACCGACCATTAACCTGCTGCGACACCCTGGTTGGGGCCGCGCCCAGGAAACCTACTCGGAAGACACCTTTCACATGGGCGCTATGGGGGTCTCGTTTGTGTCCGGCGCACAAAATTATGTGCTAACGAGCCCGAAACACTTCGCGCTCAATAATATTGAAATGACCCGCTTTGAGATGAGCGCCAATGTCGACGATCGGTCGCTGCACGAAGTTTACCTGCCGCATTTTAAACGCTGCGTTGTTGAAGGTGCTGCAGCGTCGGTGATGAGTGCTTACAACAAAGTAAACGGTATTTACTGCGGCGAACACCCGGTTTTGCTCGACGATATTCTTCGGGAAGACTGGGGGTTTAAGGGTTTTGTGGAATCCGACTGGTTTCTCGGGACTCGGTCCACTGCGGCTGCGATTAATGCGGGTATGGATATTGAGATGCCTGTGGGTTACCGGTTTGACGACGAGAGGATCACGGAAGCGATCGCTGCAGGAGAACTGACCGAGGAAACGATCACGCGAAATGCTGGCAGGGCGTTATACCAGAAGATTGCGTTCGACCTTGCCAACACAGTAGTACCCGATGCGTCGGTGGTGGAATGTAGTCAACATATTGAGCTGGCGAGGGAAGTGGCTGAGAAGTCATTCGTATTGTTAAAGAATAAGGCTGTGCTGCCCTTATCGACATCGCAACGTATCGCAGTTGTCGGGGACCTTGCTGATGTCCCGAACTTGGGCGACCGAGGTAGCAGTATGGTGACGTCATCAGAGGTTACAACCCCCCTGGCTGGACTCAGGGCTTTTGGGAATGAGGTAGCCATTAACTATTACACCAGCGACGCTGACCTTGGCGACATCGGTGAGTCTGATGTCGCAGTAGTTGTAGTTGGGCTGACCTATAAAGAAGAGGGTGAGTTCATTCCTACGCAGCAACAGGAATCAGAAGGCTCTGACCTTGCTCGAGGGGGCGATCGCGCCGACCTCAGGTTGCCCGAAAGCCAGGAGCAGTTGATTCTTGATGTCGCGTCGAAAGCGAAGAAAACCATCGTGTTGCTAGAGGGTGGTAGTGCGATTGAGGTGTCGAGTTGGGTGAACGAGGTCGATGCGTTGATGATGATCTGGTACCCAGGTCGCGAGGGAGGGCATGCCGTTGCCCGTGTGCTCTTTGGAATGGTTAGTCCGTCCGGGAAGTTACCGGTTAGTTTCCCTCGTTCAATCAGCCAATTGGTGGATTGGGATATTACGGCGCTCGATATCACTCACGACTTGTTCCATGGTTATCGATACCTTGACAGAAAGGAGGAGCAGCCAGAGTTTCCATTTGGATTTGGCCTGAGTTATACGGAATTCACCCTGGAAGGTTTGCAGGTCGAGCGTGCAGAGGATCGATTTTTCCTGAATGTCAGCGTGAAGAACGCGGGCAACACAGCTGGTGCAGCTGTTCCACAGTTGTATGTGTCGTATCTGAACTCATCTGTTGAACGACCGGTTAAGGAACTCAAGGGTTTTGGTTGGGTTGAGCTGGAGCCAGGCGAAATTGCAGACCTGGAAATTGAAATGAGTGATCAAGAACTGTGCTACTACGATCCACATCATGGCTGGGTGCTCGAAGCCTGCACCTATGACTTCAGGGTAGGACAGGTATCAGATAATTTGCCGCTCGAATCGACCTGGAGCTTCGATGGCGAGGACTGGTTGCCCGAATGAATATAGTCGATGACACCCGTCCGATTTATGCATCACCCATGGATACAGAAACTTACAGTCTCCTTGGGCTGGACAGGCACGCTCCGCAGGCGGTTAACAATCACGGCAGATACGGCGGGCTCGCGTCTGTCGATGGCCAGTTTGATGTGGATTACAATCCTTGCGCGGAAGCTTTCCCCGATGAGCAGCTATCTCGTGGCAACGTGACGTCGTTAAAAGACTGGAATGAATCGGTGAAGTATCCTGGAACAATCAGGAATATCCGATTTTATAAAACTGCAGGGATGAGAGCCGGCGCGACCGATGTTAGCCTCATGATATTCAATGACGGAATTGGATACCTTGGACGTAATGGGCGAGTCCGGGCGGGGCTGATTTTGGATAGTTTACATGCGGCCGGTGAGATCCCCGCGACGCTGGCGGTTTTTATTAACCCGGGTAGACCTGTCGGTGTCTCATTCGAGCCGGCATCACAGCCGGAGAGAGACAGGGCCGATGAGCAACGAAGTATCGAATATGATTCCCTGCGTCCCGACTATTCGGAATTTCTACTGACAGAAATCATTCCCCTGGCGGAGCAGACCATGGATTGCTCTGCAACAGTTGATCCCAACCGTCGAATGATGATTGGCATGAGCAGTGGCGGTATCTGCGCTTTCACAGTGGCATGGCATCATCCCGACAGGTTTGCCAGGGTGCTTAGTCACTGCGGCTCGTTTACTAACATCAAGGGCGGGCACAATTACCAATCCATGATCAGGACCACGCCAAGAAAGCCGATTCGCGTGTTCATGCAGAGCGGGGAGAACGATATCGATGGTCTGTTCGGCAATTGGCCACTGGCTAACAAAAGTGTTGCCCAGTCACTGGAGTTTTCCGGATACGATTATCGATTTGAATTCGGTGTTGGCGGACATACCCTGGCCCATGGTGGGGCGTTGTTTGCCGACGCCATTCGCTGGTTGCTGCGGTAGCTGAGCTAATCGGCTTTATCGAGGGCTTCCAGCAGCGGTATCAGCTTTTCCCGCGTTGACTCATGATAGAAATCTTCACCCAACAACCTGACATTTGGGCCGTAGGGGCAATGACCGAGGCAGACTGACCTATCTACTCTGGCATCAAGCCCGCGTGTTTCAATTTCGCCCTCAAGCCAGTGCTTCGCTGCCTCGGTGGGCACAGCTTGGCTGGCTCGTAAAGGGTCGAAAATTAGTACAAACAACAATGGTTTTCATGGGCTTAACAGTTCAAATAATGGGCAATCAGCCGGAATCATAGCAGTTCGCAGGGTTTCACGGCTGTGGCACAATAGCGCACTTTCTTAAATTACCCCCGGAAATCAAAATGGAAGATGTCGTAATTGTTGATGCCGCACGTTCTGCGGTAGGTAGAAGAAACGGGTCACTCGGTCTGGTACATCCTACTGACACATTGGGTCATGTGATGATGAAAATGCTGGAACGAAGTAATGTTTCGTCGGACAACGTTGACCAGGTGATTGGCGGTTGCATCAATAAACTTGGCGCCCAGGGAATGAACGTCGCAAGAACTGCCTGGTTGTCGCATGGTGGGGCGCAAGAAACGCCTTGTATCACTATTGACTCCCAATGTGGTTCTTCGCAGGAAGCCGTTCACCTTGCGACCAGTATCCTCCGCTCAGGTATGGCTGAATGTGTGATTGCCTGCGGTGTAGAGAACATGTCGCGACTGCCGATTGGAACAGACTCAGTGGGTCTTAAACCAGAGCTTGGTAAACCTGTTTCCCGCTCGTACTTCGAACAATATGAATTCACCAGTCAGTTTGAGGGTGCGGAACGAATGGCAGAAAAATACCAGATCACGCGACAGGACACTGACGCTTTTGGTCTGCAGTCCCAGGAACGCGCCAAACAAGCGGTAGACGGTGGTCATTTCGATAGCCAGATTATTCCTATGGAAGTGCCGGTGTTTGACGATGAAGGTAAGAGAACAGATGAGTCGTTTGTGTTCCAGAAGGATGAAGTTCTTCGTGATACCAGCCTTGAGGCACTTGCAGGGCTAAAACCTGTTGCGAGGGAAGATGGTATTCATACTGCGGGAACTTCCTCGCAGATTGCAGATGGTGCTGCGGCCGTCCTGCTCATGACGGCATCCAAAGCTGCCGAGCTTGGTGTGAAGCCCATCGCGCGGGTAATTGATGCCCAGTTGGTAGGTTGTGACCCTGTGCTGATGCTCGAAGGTCCAATCCCCGCCACTGAGAAAATGCTCAAGAAAACCGGGCTCAAGATTTCTGACATCGATGTATTCGAGGTCAATGAGGCTTTTGCTTCAGTTGTACTCGGCTGGGCTAAAACAGTGGGAGCTGACATGGCGAAGGTTAACCCTAACGGCGGTGCTATCGCGCTTGGCCATCCTCTTGGTGCGACAGGCTGTTTTCTGACGACAAAGGCAGTACATGAGTTGCAGCGCACCGACGGAGAATACGGCTTAATCGCGATGTGTTGTGGTGGCGGGCTTGGTACAGGAACCATTATTCAGAAAATCTGACGCCCAAAGGGCCTGACCCTGAGCGAAGTCTAAAGATTTTCAGCTGGGTATCCCTGGCGCCATGGTCAGTGGTGACCATTTGGGTTACTTCATACAACGAGATCCCTCCGCTTCGGTCGGGATGACTTTGTTGGTCGAGATCCCTCCGCTTCGGTCGGGGTGACTTTGTTGGTCGGGGTGACTTTGTTGGTCGGGATGACTTTGTTGGTCGGGATGACTTTGTTGGTCGGGATGACTTTGTTGGTCGGGATGACTTTGTTGGTCGGGATGACTTTGCCGGTTTGGATGATTTGTAGTGAGACG